>ERZ1026878.6-NODE-6-length-216365-cov-13.287148_pt1 | contig 216365 bp, 174 predicted proteins | sample MGYA00380169_ERZ1026878 | MGnify/ENA primary metagenome ERZ1026878 (study PRJEB33269, sample SAMEA4719805) | human gut metagenome | biome: human-associated habitat; feature: organic feature; material: feces | place: Cameroon | collected 2013-10 ...
GAAAGCCAGAATCGGCCTGATTGAGTCCGTTTGCACTTGCGCGCGTCGCCTTATAGCCCCGTCATGAATGACGGGGCTTTACGGCTCGTTTTGGTACGCCGCACCCAACCATTTGAGGACGGCAAAGAGTTCTGCGGAACCGGCAATCACCGCAGAAATCCCAAGAATGGCTGCGATGGTATGCACCGCTACGCCGCAGTTGATGCCGAAGGCGCAGGCGAGGGCCTGACGGCGCCCGCAGAGGAGCGCTGTTTTGACAACGATGGCAAAGTCGGGGCCGGGCAGCAGCGTGATGACAAGAACGGCCGGCGGAAAGAGCAGGTAGTTTGTGAGCGAGAACATGATGAGGAGCCGGAAAAAAACATGCTGTGGCGTCGGCTCGAGAGAGCGACCCAGCGCCGAATGCGCAGCCTCGGCGTTACAGAGAATGCTATCGCTAAAAGCGAGCGGGGAGACATCAGGCCTCTCGTTTGAACCGCGGCCGCTCTTTTGAATTTCGTCACATGTTGTCCGAACAAATGTGAAGCCTTCTGATTCAATTCTCTTGGTCTGTAAAGAAAAGTTTTCTGCTCCGCTCTTATATGCTCGAAAAAGAAGAACGATGAGACGTCCGCAGAAATTCGCTGCGGGCTTCACCCGGAAAAGTTTTATGACGAGCTCGTTCTTAGAGCCTGCGGACAGCATTGAGCTGCTGCCTAATCATCGTCCGCCGGATTATCCATGTTGAAAATGACGCACGCTTTTTCTCGGAGGATTCTTATGAATCGACTCTCCTCAGCCTTTGCCGAGTCCCGCCTCGTCGGCAGCATCGCTGCCGTTATGCTCGCCGCCGCAGCCTCCGGCACTCATGCCGCTCCCCTCGAAACCCTCACCATCGCCGTCAACACTGGTTTCACGACAATGGATCCGTGGGACGCCACGGACAACCTTTCCCGTACCGCGGCGCGCTCCTTTTATGAGAGCCTTTATACGTTTGACAAGAATCTCAAGCCGACGCCGCAGCTCGCAGAATCGGTCGACATCAGTCCGGACGGGCGCATTTATACCTTTAAGCTCCGGCAGGGCGTGAAGTTTCACGACGGCACGATCTTGGATGCTGAAGCCGTCAAGCTCAGCTTCGAGCTCGGCGCAAGTCAGGATCTCAAACGCACGCGCCGAAATTTCTTCAATTTTGTCGAAAAAATCGAAGCCGCAGACCAGTACACCGTCCGCTTCACCTTGAAGAGTCCGATGACGGCTTTCCTTGAACGGCTCTCCAACGGCACAGCTGCAATCGCCTGCCCGAGTCTGCTCGCCCGCGCGAAGACGAAGCAGGCGCTTGCTTTTGAAGCCTGCGGCACGGGGCCCTATAAGCTGGTCCGCTTCAATCCCGCCGAGGAGCTTCTGGTTGAACGCAACCCTGACTACCGAGTGCCGGGGCTGCCCAAATTTAAGGCACTGCGCTGGGTGCCGGTGGTGGAGAACAGTACCCGCGCGGCGATGCTGCAGACGGGCGAGGCACAGTTCATACAAATGGCGCCGGTGGAGCAGATTCCGGTTCTGAAGGCCAATCCCAATTTGGCGGTCAACGTGGTGCCGTCTGTTGTTATGCGCTATATGTCCATGAATATGAACGAGAAACCTTTTGACAACCCGAAGGTGCGGCAAGCCGTCAACTATGCCATCAATAAGCAGGCGCTCTGCAAAGTGGCATTCAGCGGCTATGCGCGTCCGGCTGACGGCGTGATTCCTGAGCAGATTCCCAATGCTGTTAAGCTCGGTCCCTGGCCCTATGATCCGAAGAAAGCCCGTGAGCTCTTAAAAGAGGCAGGCTATCCGAACGGTTTTAAGACAACGCTCTGGTCAGCTTTTAACAACACGACGGCCGTGAAGACGATGCAGTTCGTCCAGCAGCAGCTCGCGCAGGTAGGCATCAAGGCCGAGGCACGGGCGCTTGAAGCCGGGCAGCGCGTACAGGTCTACGGCAACAAGGATCCGAAGAAGGCACCCAACCGCCTCTATATCATTGGCTGGTCCAATTCCACCGTTGACCCGGACTGGGGCATGCGCCCGGCGCTTTATTCGAAGAACCAGCCGCCGGTCCTGAATAACGAAGCGTATTACCAAAATCCGAAGGTCGACGCGCTCTTGGATCAGGCGCTCGCGGACACGGATCCGGCAAAGCGCGCAGCCGAATATAAGGAACTGCAGGAAATGGTCTGGCAGGATGCGCCGTGGGCGTTTTTGGTGTTCGAGGATGTGACCTCGGCGGCCAACAAGCACCTCAAGAATTTCAATACGTTGGCTGACGGCAGCTTCGAATTCTATTCGGCCGAGTGGCAGGAAGACTGAGGGCTTATGCAGTCTCCCTCTGAGACTGAGGCATAAGCAAACGTCCTCTGAGAACGGCTTCGGCGCTCAGAGGACGGTTTATTCGGCTGTAGAGAGCAGTCTTCAGAAAGAAAATAAAACCGATGCTTTCAACGGTGACGATTCTCGTCTTCCAGCATCATCTCTGGATTCATGGGCGGGTGTTTCTTGAACCAGAGGCAGATTTCCGAGCGCACCCACTGCAGCGCAAAGTCGGCATTGTTGCGCCGGTGCCAGATGATCTGCGGGTTCCAGCCTCGAATGTCGGCCGGATCCGTTTCCAAAATGGCGAGCGGCAGGTGTGAAGACAAGAGTTCTGCGCCTTCTCTGGGCAGCAGTGCATAGGCATCTGACTGCGCGAGCAGATAGGGCATTGAGAGGAAATAGGGCGTTTCAATGCGCACCGGGCTTGGGTTTTCAGCCCGCCAGGCGAGGTCAATGTTTCTCAGCGACCGCCACTGGGGCATCGAAATCGAAATATAAGGATAGGGTGCAAGGACCTTGGCGCCGACAGGGATGCCGGCCTTAACGCTGGGATGGTTCAGCAGGGGATGGCCGCGGCGCATGACGGCGACATGCCGGCTCTTAAAAAGCGTGGCGGACTGAATGTCGCCGGGAAGCTCGCGGTCGATATCAAAACCGAAGGCCAGATTTGTGGTGCCGTCCCAGAGATTCTCGAGGGTGAGCCCAGCAGCCGGGCGAATCCGGATTTTCAGCTTGGGCGCCCGTTCTGTCAGTGCGGGCAGCGCCGGCGCGAGAAGCACGGCGGCGGCGTTGTCGACCATTTCGAAAATGATCGTACGGTCAATTTCCAGCGGCGAGAATCGTTCTTCAGCGAAAATCCCTTCGAGCGCTTCCAGCGCACGGCGCATGGTCGGCACCAAGGCCTCCATGCGTTTTGTAGGCACAAGGGAGTTGCCCGAGCGGACAAAGAGTTCGTCGCCGATCAGGGCTCTGGCGTGATTGAGCCGGTGCGACGCTTTGGGCGTGGACCAGGCGAGCGTCATTGCAGAACGCGTGAGCGAGCGTTTCTCGGCAAGGAGCAGCAAGAGCGCCAGGTCGTCGTGGGTGAGGTCGTTGGTGAATTCGGGCATCGGGAAGCCGCACTCTGTTTGTCTGAAAAAGAAAATAGAGAAACCGTTTCGAGCTTAGTGCGTCGAAACGGTTTACCCATCTTAGCGAATTCTCGAATATATGCTGCTCAAACAAACAGCAGACGAATAAGCAGTCGGACGGCGTTTAGAAGAAATACGTGAGCCCCGCCATGAACTGAGAGGAATTCGGATCGCTCGAATCGCTGAAATTCTTCGTGTCAAAGAGCCCGGAGCCATGCGTCCAGTTGGCCGAGGCATAGAGGTGAGTGTGCTTGGAGAGCGGATACTCAAAAGCGGCGCCAAAAAGCACTCGCTTGAGATCCGTTGTCTGACCGTCTACGACATGGCCTTTATATTCCCAATCATCGTAGGCGGACGTGAGGTACAGGTCGCCGCCGAAGCACTTGATTTGGGCATTGAGGCTCGCTACCCAGCCGTCAAAACCGCGTCCGGCAATGCCGGATTGATTGTCGGAGGCGAGATTCCCCGCACTGATGAGCTTGCTGACAGGATGTTCAGGCGTGCCCGGCGCACTGTAGACGTTTTTAAAGCCTTGTCCGACAACGAAGAGCCGGACATCGGGATGCACGAGAAAGTTGACGGTCAGACTGGCAATGGTGGTGTCTTCGCCGTAATCGGCGCCGTCTTTATGCGTATTCATGATGCGGTCGAAAACACCGACAGCGGTGAGTGACTGTCCCTGCCAGCGAAATGCCGCAGAAGCGCGGCGGGTATTGTGGCGCTCTTTGCTTTCTTCAACACCGGGATCCGCATTGGTGCCCGTTTGGAAGGAGTATTGTGCAAAGAGCTGCAGACCGCCGGCGATGGTCGGCGTAGCATAGGAAATAGTGTTGTCGAGGCGGTCGCCGCCCACCATCCAGTGCATGCCGCCCGAACGCCCCCAGCCGAAGCCGAAGGGCGTTGCCTGCATGCCGAAAATACCCCAATGACCAAAGGGCGACACGAGCGCGCCCATGCGCCCGAAAGCAATTTCACCCATAGAGCCCTCGAGAGCGAGCGAAGCTTCGCCGCCCCAGAGACGGCTGAAAAGCATTTCGCCGTCATCGGATTCAAAAAGGTTCTCAAGCAGCATCTTCACTTTGGTGCCGTTGCCGAGGTCTTCGGTTCCGGTCAGGCCGATGCGCGGTCCGAGATTGACGCCGAACTCTTCTCTCGCAGAGGTGGAGGACGGCTGAGAGCCCATCTTGTTGTGTTCAACGATGATGCCCGTATCCACAATGCCGTAGACACTGAAGTCGGCGGCCTGAACGGAAAAAGCTGCAGCGAAGGCTGCAGCAGCGGCAAGACGGGTAAGTCGCAGGGCTTGTGTTTTCATGACGTCGAAGGAGAAAAAAGCGCAGGTATTTAAAACGGAATAAAAGTGAAAAACTTCCCCGCAAGCGGGTCGGCGCACGGCGCCTCAAGCTTTCGAACGGTGAGGGCGCTTCACTTGCGGCAGAGGAAACAAGCCGCCGCAGCGAAGCGCCCGCGATCAGGATGGCAGTTCAGGCATTACTTGGAGGGTTTCATGGCCTCCTGAATCGAGAACGGCCAAGCCTGGTAGCCGAAGGTGTCTTTGAGATGCATGACGACGGACGGTTCCTTGGCGCCCCAGTCGAATTCGGTGAGGTAGGGCGAAGGCATGGCCTTGCCTTTGCTCACGCGCATGCCGGCGGTGGAGAAGTAGCCGACCACGGAGTCCTTGTCCCCAGCGTATTCACAAAGGCCGGTGACGGGCGAGTAGTAGTCGTGACCCTTTTCTTCGCCGTAGGTCCAGATCTGTTCAATCGTCATCTTGGATTCATTTACGCGGTAGACGACCAGACGGGTGTACTTCATGTCGGCGAGCGCCGGCTGCTCCATGCCGCGGCCGTCGCCGTTGTCAAAGACGGTGAGATAAACGTCGCCCTTCTTGGATTTTTCGTTGATTCGCCATGCCGTGTGCTGCGTCCAGGTCCAGTCGAACTTGTTTTCGCAGTGGTTCATGAATTTGTCGCAGGCAATGGGCTTCCCGGAGGCGTCGACAGGCGTAAGGAGCTTGTCGGCGAAGGGCTTCTTCCAGCCTTCATGGCTGCCGATGATCCACTTCACCTTCTTGTCGCGCCCGATCTTGATGATGGCTGACTGGTGGCGCGAGGAGACGATGATTGAATCGTCGGTCGGGTCGTAGTCAACGGAGTTGACGTGCGCCCAGTTGCGGCCTGGACCGGTGCCCAGAATGTCGCCGAAGTCGTCCGAAGCGTCAAGTTTGGCGAGTTCTTCTGCCGTCATGGTCTTGCCGGCCTTGTCGACGTCAATGTTGAGGCACACAGCGCCCTGGTCGAGCGTCTTGATGACCGTTGAGCGGTACGGATCCAGAATGTTGTTGAGGTTCCAGTCGTCCACCACTTCGCCTGCTTCGTTGACCTCGATGATGACGTCGCGCACGGTGCGGACATTGCGGCCGTCGGCCCGGCGGTAGTTGGCGTCGGAAACACGGATGAGATAGTGGCCGTTTTCCATCGGCTCAAGCGCGTGCGAGAAGTCGTCGTAGCCTTCGGGCAGCAGGCGGTTCCAAATGCGGCGTCCGAGGATGTCGTACTTGACGTAGCGCTGGCCGTAGCCCCAGGTGAGCGCGCCGTCCTTATTCTGACGGAAACCCATCATCACGCCGCCCCATTCGATGGAATTAGGTTCGAAAATTGAATCCGGCATCAGGTACCAGCGCAGCGCCCCGGTGGAGTCAATGATGCCCACTTCGGGCGAGCCGCCCACTGCAGCGCCCCGCCCGCGGGATTATTCCAGACGGCGCGGCCGCCGCGCGGGTTGTTTTCGAGAATGTTGTTGACGAGGTAGAGACGGTCCTTGTATTTAGGCGCGCACTTAAGCACTTCGGCGCGGAACCAGCCGCCCGTCTGCAGATCGGTGCCGTCGCTGCCAATGTAGGCCGGACCCGCATAAATCTTGTAGGACTCGCGGATATGTTCAACCGTGCGCGCAGCATCGTTGGCAACGCGGTCGTATTCAACTTCAACAGTATTCTGATAGTCCGGATAGAGACCGAAAACCGGAATGCCGCCGTGCGTTCGGCAGAGCCGGTCGGCGACGCTGTAAGCAATTTCCTGACCGTTGGGCTTAGGCACGATGCGCACGGATGCATTGTGCAGTTCATAGCCGCCGTTGCCGATGACGGCGGTGAGCGGTGCAATCTTATAGGGATTCACAAACACCTCGCCGATCTTGCCCTGAGACTGAAAATGCACTGCCGGGCCCGACGGACCGCCGGCTGCGCGGGCGGCAGCTGAAACGGAAAGTGCGAGAACGGAAGTGAGGAATTGGCGTTTGGTGAGGAGCATATTGTGGTTCTCCAACTGGTCTTGGAAAAATATCGAAAAGCGCTGCGGCAGAAGTCATGAACCGCAAGCGCTCATCTGGATGAAGACATTGTGAGGTTTTAAGAGGCGGGGAAACCCTAGTGCTTACACAACAGCAAGTCAGAATGGATGGAACACGGTGTTTAAAAAACTGAAAAACACTCCCCCGAGCGAGAAGCCCTAAAAAAATCCCCGGCAGGTGCGAAACCTGTCGGGGATCATGAGGCCTGAAGCCTCGGGCTCTGGGAAGCCGGTCGGGCATGTGCGGCCGTTTCAGGGGAAAAACCGGCCGCTCAGGCCTCCATTAGAAGCGGTGCACCGTGCCGAAGACGATCTGGTAGCCGTTCGGGGTAGCGCTTTCCACGCCGGTCTTTTCAAGCTTTTCCTGCGAGTAGCCGGCCATGGCGTAGACGGCAGTGCGCTTGCTGAGCGAATAGTCGTAGCCCGCGGCCACCGTCCAGCGCGTGAAGTCGACGTCGTTCTGGTTGTCCATGTCGCGGTAGGAGATCTGGCCCTTGAGCGTGCCGCCGGCCACCGGGTAGTGCACGCCGAAGCTGGCGCCCCAGCCGTCGACAAAGCCGTAGCCCTGGTTGTTTGTGAAGCTATTAATGCCGTCGGCAGCAACGCCGCCGCGCTGAGCCGTATTGAGTTCCTGATCCTGGAAGTACTGATAGAAGGTCACGAACTTCAGGCCGCTGTCGAACTTATAGTTGCCGCCCACCGTGATCGTAAAGCCGTCGTCGGAATGTTTGTTCTGACGCTCGCTGCCGTACAAGGTGGTATCCGCGACGAGGATGCCTTCGAGACTGGCGTTCTGGTAGCGAAGGGCCAGGGAGGCGTAGCGGTCGGCGCTCGACTTGCCTTCAACCTGGTTCGGATCCGTCGTCGTATCCGTCTGGAACGAATACATGGCGTAGCCGGTGACGCCCGCGAAGGTCGGGGTGACATAGCTCACGGCGTTGTTGACGCGGGTCCACTTGGAGGCGCTAGCAAAGCCGGAGCTGAAGCCGACGGTGTAGTTCGCAAAGAGAGGGTCAATCGCGCGGAAGAGGCCGTTGGCGCCGAGAACGCTGCCGAAGACCGGAAGCACGCCGGCGCTCAGCGTGCCGTACGGGCTGTAGAGGTCGATGTGTGCTTCACGGCCGAAAAGGCGGCCGCCCTGATCGAGCGTGCCGTCGTCAGACTTGAAGCCGGATTCGAGCACGAATCCCACTTTGTAGCCGTTGCCGAGGTCTTCAGTGCCGCGGATACCCCAGCGGGAACCGAATTCAGAGGCGTTTTCCATCGTGAACTTATCAACGGAGTCAACGCCGGGCTGGTCAGCATCAGAATGAACGTAGGACAAACCCACGTCGATGACGCCGTACATCTGAACGTCGCCGGCATGAGCTGAAAGAGAACCGAAGGCAAGTGCGGCGGCAACCGCAACGAGAGTCTTGCGCATGGTGGTATTTCCTTTTGAAGTTGGTCCCGATCCTTTCTGAGCCAAAGACATCGGGCATCTGCCGGCCTTGCGGACGGCATGGTATTTAACGAAAAAGCGGAGGCCGCACGACAGTCAGTCTTCCCGCCAAAGGAGGAAAAGACGGGCAAACCGACTGATGCTTCGGCCTCCGTTCACGGAGAAGAAGATTAAACGCTGCAAACGTCCTCTCCTAAGGATGGGACTGAAGGGATCAAAGAATCCGTTCAGTCCCAGCGTCGGAGAGGCTCCTTAAGGGCTTCTGCGCCGCCGCAAAGCTTATCAAAACGCATGGACGGCGGAGAGCCCGGAGGAAGCGGATCAGCAGCCCTTGAACGCGAGCGCAGTGCGCGCAGCGGTGCGGCCGAAGATCATGCAGTCGGCAACGGCAACCGTACCGAGACGGACCATGCCGTGGACGCCGCCCGTCACTTCACCGGCAGCGTAGAGACCCTTGATCGGTTCGCCGCGGCAGGAGAGCACTTCAGCCTTGTTGTTGATTTCAAGACCGCCCATGCAGTGGTGGACGCGCGGCCAGAGGCGAACGGCGAGGAACGGGCCTTCTTCGTTCGGAACAGCGTTGTCAAAGATCATGCAGTCGAATTCCGGATCCTTCTTGGCCTTCATGTAGCTGTTGAAGTCGTCGTTGGTCTTCTTGAGCTGATCAAACGGGATCTTCAGATCGTCAGCCATGGCCTTGAGCGTCGGATATTCCTTCACGACGCCGGATTCGCGGGCATGCTTATAGAGCTCATCGGTCATGTTCTTGCCGATGATGTTGGCCTTGGCGTTCACCGCGGACGTGTAGATCAGGCAGGGATGGCCGATCGCGACGATGGCGTCAGCACGAACCTTGCGGTTGCCGGTTTCCTTGACGAAACGCTTGCCGGTGGCCGGATCGATCATCGGGCCGTAGCCGACGGCGGATTCAACGAAGAGCGGCGCGACGCCGAAGCCCTGTTCGTCAGGCGACGTCCACGGGCCGAGCTGAATCCAGTCCATCTGAATCGTGTTGGCGCCGATTTCCTGAGCCTGCTGAATCGTTTCGCCGGTTGCGCCGGGCTGGTTGGTCGAGGTGAAGGCAGCGGTGAGGCGCGGGTCGTGGGACATGCGCATCTTGACATTCTGCGAGAAGCCGCCGGTGGCGAGGAGCACGCCCTTCGTGGCGCGGATGTAGACGACCTTGCCGGACTCTTCCTTGCCGAACGTGTAGCCGGTGCGGGCCTTGACGCCTTCGACGCAGCCCTTGTCGTTGACGATGAGCTGCTCGACCTTCGTGCGAAGCTGCGGCTTGATGCCTACTTCCTTCAGGCGTTCGAGCATCGGGAGAATGAAGCCGGCGCCGGAATTGCTTTCAACGGCGTGGGAGCGCTTGACGGAATGGCCGCCGTGGTAGGTCACGGCCTTGAACTTGACGCCGATCTTGTCGCGCAGCCAGTAGAAGTTTTCGACGGATTCATCGGCGATGTGGCGGGCGAGTTCCGGATGAGCAAGACCGCCGCCGGCCTTGATGATGTCTGCGTAGAGGAGGTCGGGCGAGTCCTTGATGCCTTCGGCCTTCTGCATGTCGGTGCCGGCAGCTGCAACCGCGCCGCCGTTGATGACGGAGTTGCCGCCGGGGAAGGACATCTTTTCGAGAATGAGGATCTGATCAGACTTCATGCCGCCCTGATGCGCTTCGAGCGCAGCAGCGAGGCCGGCAAAGCCCGTGCCGATGATCACGAATTCCTTGGTTTCATTCCACTTGACGGGCTTGCCGCATTCGGAAGCGGAGGCCACGGGAACCATGCCGGCAAGGCCGAGAGAGGCGGCACCGGCAGCGCCGAAGAGCTTGCGGCGGGAAATATCAGTCATCTTTATTTCTCCTTTGAAGACAGAAATGGTTGCCCGGCAGCAGCAGGGCGGTCTCGGGACAGGCTGAAGCGCTCTCCCGGGTCATTAGACTCTGCCGCTGTTTCCTGGGTGTTGACGTCACTCTAAGCATAGTTTTCGGAATCAACTACCCAAGTACTTAGGTGCTAATTATTAGTGATAATAACTACTCCGTCGGGGGTAGTAACCCGTAAGCATATGAATCGAAAGATGAATCCAGACTTTCTCTCAGCTGAGCGTGCTTGGATCAAGAGGGGGAGCGGTTAAATACCCAGCGCAGTTCTGCGCTTCAGGTCTGCACTTATACTTTCCGATCACTTCAAAAATACCGGCGCTCAGCCGGCATGCATCCCTTTTTCCCCAAGGATTTCCCATGGAATCCGTTCTCGTCAAGGTTGTCTCCTTCATCGCTGTGATCGTCGTGGGCTATCTGCTCAAGCGCGTCGGCTTCTTTCGTGCGGAAGACTTTCGGCTCATCGCCGGACTGGTCCTCAAGGTAACGCTTCCCTGCGCCATCATTTCGAACTTCACCAGAATCGATGTCGATGCGGCGCTCTTTGTGCTCGTGCTGCTCGGGCTCGGATGCAATCTGGTCACCGTTGCCGCGGGCTGGCTCGCATCAAAGCGCGGCGATTCTGCCGAACAGGCCTTCAATATCATTAATTTTTCGGGCTACAACGTCGGCTGCTTCGCTCTTCCTTTTCTGCAGAGCTTCGTGAGCCCCATGGGTGTCGTCGCGGCCTGCATTTGGGATACCGGCAATTCGATCATGTGCACGGGGGCGACCTATTCCATCGCAGCGGCGGTGGCCGGGAAAAACGAAGGCGGCGGCGCCCGGCTTTTCTTCAGGCGGATGTTTTCTTCTGTTCCGATGGATGTTTATGTCGCCATGACGATTCTGGCTTTCCTCGGCTGGAAGCTTCCGCCGCAGGTGCTGGGGTTTACCGACATGGTGGGCGCAGCAAATCCGTTCCTTGCCATGCTGATGATCGGCATCGGCTTTGAACTGAAGCTCGCGCCGGGTTCGGGACTGCATATTGCCAAGACGCTTTTCTGCCGTTATCTGATTGCTGCGGCGCTCGCTTTTCTTTTCTACAACTATCTGCCTTTTGATCAGGAAGTACGCAAGGTTCTCGCCATTCTTGCCTTTGCGCCGCTCTCGGCCGTCTGCACGATCTATACGGCGCTCTGCCTGAATGATCCGGGCAGAGTGGCGCTTTCGTGCACGCTGAACTCGCTCTCGATTGTCTGCAGCGTCACATTCATGACTGTGCTTGTGGTTTGGCTTTAAGACAATCTTTTGATATTTAATTTATTTTTGCACCCGATAGCGCACAGGTGTGATGGTGTGGCGGCAGTTTGCACTTCGCCGAGTCGTGACCTAAGATCACGACTCGACGGAATTGAGAAGGCTGCGAATCAACGAAGGAAACGAGTTCTGGTCTAAGAAGACGGTTAGCCGCAAGGCTCGAACCTTATCTATTTGGACCATAAGGAAGAGGTCTCCGAACGTATTGACATTCTCATCGGTTTCCGCGTCAATTGATTTGACGAACAGAGCACCGCATCTTTACTCAATTGCTTTTTTCTTCATTAGAAGAATATTAATAATTGCAGGTATGTTTTGGAGGAATGGTATGTTATAAATGATGGATTAAATTAAACCCGCAAAATATTACAAATGAAAGAACGCACATTAAAAGAATAAGTGTCAGGGCCCTTTCTACTCCTGTTGATTTAATATCACCGTAAATCGATCGTGATTCATCTGTAGGAATGGCCTCACCTGTATCAACATTATTTTCGATGTTTTCTAAGGGGCAGGTAACTATGTCCGGATGTATCTCAGACTGTTCTAAGGTGCTTTTGTCTGAACTGTCCGGAACCTCATCGTTACTTTTCATTTCTGCTTTGGAGCAGTTATCATTAAATGCTTCTTTTTCAGAACTTGTATCAACATATATTTGGTTATGATGATCGATTCTGTTATTTTTCTTGAGTCGCTCTAATAAACCTGCGATGGCTAATCCTGCCCCTCCAATCAGCATCCATGCAAGTCCGGGCAGTGCAATAAGTATTGCAAGGAAGGGATTGAAGTGATAGACATCATATAGGGCCCATGCTGCTAAACCGGCAGGCAAAAATGTCATGCGCAGAAAAATAAATATAGGCGCTGCAATATATCCAAGCCAATCCCAACCCGTGATGTCAGACACTGCTATGCCAGCTATGCAATACATAGCAAGCGCATACACGAGATACACTACAGCAACTAAGCCGCCGCTAAAAGCTGTAAATAATTCCTTTAACTTTTCCATTTATTTTTCCGCCTTCGAGAGTGCTCCCGGAACGCTGAAGAGGTATATAAGAAAAAATATATTGACTAATGGAATGAGGCACCATAAACAATGCCATTTACTCTCGTTTAAATCTGCAAGTCTCCTCGAAAATATTCCAATCGTATAGATAAGAAGCACTAAACTTGCAGCCAATATTAAGGATATAAAATAAAGGTCTAACTGACCCGAAAGTCTATATGCTATTTTATCCAATGTATCAATTACTACATTAAGTAGTAATGACAAAATAAAGGTTAAAACGAATCTTATAATAAATTGCTTCCTCGTTAATGGGTCGCAATATAAGTCGATGAAAACCTGTTTAAATGTATTCATTTGCTAAAGGAAAAAATGTAAGAAACTTGATTCATACTATGAGAAAGGCTTTAAATTTTTCTTCCGTATAATATTCGTAGAATACAGCGGTACGACTAATTGTGGTTCAGGAACTTTCAATTACGTGTTAATTGGTAAAAATTAGATGCAATCAACTGCATACGATTGATTACATTGATATAAATTACGCCGGCTGATTCTTATGGAGTACGACTTTTGTTGCTGCGAAAATCGTTAAGCTGAGCGAAATTATTGAGCAATTAAACTGAAAAATGATCTCTCGCTTAACGAGCATGGTCAGGCGAAGTTCTGCAGCACCTGCATTTGGACGTATCCGCACTGCGGCGCGCAGCCGCGAAGTGAATGCGTCGAAGAGCATTCGAGCATCGGGGATTCGGCTATGCAAGTTCGTTTGTTCTGAAGCGGGAGGAAAATGACCTTCGTCGGCTCAGTGCCCGCTGATGCGAATTGACATCCTCTTCGCCCTGAAGGACGGAGATTCCCTGCGGAGGACGGAGATTCCCTGCGGAGTCCTTATGCGTTTTTAGGCGCATAGGGATCTCTTCGGATGGGTTTCTGCTGCTGACCGGCACGACTCTTGCGAGAAGGCCGCTTAACTTGAGCTCGAGCAGTGCACAGCCGCTCCCCACAGGCTCTTAGGCACTGCCCTCAAAACCGCACTTTCGACAGCAGGACCTGAAGGATTCAGAGGCGACACATCTTCGCATTTGGGACACGTTCTGCTCGTGTTCGCCGGAGCAACGGCGCAGACCTCTCCGCCCCTGCCGCCGACGTATTTGGATGATCCCCGACCTACAAAAAAGCCGCCCCACGTAAGAAGGGCGGCTTTTGAACTATTCATCGTTGTAATGAGTGCGGCATTGCACAATTTCTAATTTCCGGTTACCGTCTTCTTCGGAAATGCGGTAAATCAAGCGGTTTTTGGCATCGATCCTGCGAGACCAAAAGCCGGATAAATTGTCAGTCAAGGGTTCCGGCAGCCCTAGCCCGCTATTGCCGTTGCGCTTGATGTCCTTGATTAAAGCATTTACTTTGGTCAGTTTCTTGCGATCTTCCTGCTGCCGCCCTCAATCAGATCGTGCTCATTGACCTTGCCTAATTCCAATTGAGCAATGCTCTCACGCAATCGCGCCTGATTCTCGGCACACCAAAACGGATCGGCCTTAATTGCAAAGGGAATCCGCCCTTCATTGACGACTTGGATAGCAAAAACGGTGAATGCTGTTGTCATGTTCAGCCCCATCATTTGGATGATGGACTCAAAATTTTTTTTGAGCTTCGCGTCCATGCGGAAGCTGACAGTTGCCGTTGCGTCCATAGCAATATGTCCCGCTAATCATTAGCTCTTTTATGAATACAAGCAACTTTATAACTGAAAATTGCAAGCTGGCGCACTGAATTAGTCAGCATTTCAAGGCTGTTAACCATGGAATCCGCACAGCAACTATCTTTGTTTGCCGCTCCTATTGAAGCTGACAGCCGCGAGACAACCGACTGATGGCCGCACTGCAGCCATCATATGATCAGCAGCGACCGGCCAAACAGCCGACAACGGCATAGACTGCATGCCGAGGAACGAGGGCGCAAGCACTCAGCTCAAGCTCGTTTCTAAATTTCCCTAACCCAGCTTCGGGCTCAGGAGGCCCGCAGAGATTTCCATTATGACGACACATACCGAGGCCGCCGAGGTGATGGCTGAAGAAGCGGCGGATCACCTTCAGGCAGCGGCCAATGCCCCAAGCCCTGATGAAGGCCTTTCCGCAGCTGCAGATGTAGTAATTGATACGACGCATTGGTTCACGCGTTTTTTTGAAACGCTTACGGCGGGAATGACCTGGTCGAGCCTGCTGCTGCAGATTTTTGCAGTGATCTGTGCCTTCATTCTCGGCTGGTGGGGGTCTCGCGCCTTTACGGAGTGGCTCGAAAAGAGGCGCCCCAGTGCAGATGATTTCGGTGTAGTCAATCACATCAAGCATCTGGCTTACGGGCTTCTTGAGAATGTGTCTTTCGGCCTCATCGCAGGATCGTCCCTCGCGCTTGCGGCCTGGCTGATCGTAACGTTGGGTGATGAGCCTTCTCGGTCGCTCGTTATCTGCAGGATCTTCTACTCGATCTTCTATGCATTTTCGGTGCTCTCCGTTGTGATGGCCTTTGTGCAGGCCAGCATTGGACGAAGCATCATCACCCGAGGTGTGCAGCGTGCAGTCACCGTCATCTTTTGGTGCTTTGCTGTGCTGCAGTTCTTCGGCGTGCTGTCGGATTTGGTGGACTATCTTGATGCGCTGAGAATCCCCATCGGCAAGGGGGACATGACGGTTTGGAAGGCCTTCATGGCGGTGGTTTCGGTGCTGCTCACGCTGGCCGTTGCCAATTGGATTTCGGCCATCATCAATCAGTTCATTCAGGGGGCGCAGAATCTGACCCCCAACCTGAAGGTAGTGCTTTCGCGCATTGTCACCGTTCTTTTTCTGATCCTGGCGGTCATCATCGGTCTTGGAACCGTCGGCATCGACTTGACGATTCTTTCGGTTTTCGGCGGCGCTTTAGGCGTCGGGCTGGGCTTTGGACTGCAAAAGATCGCTTCCAACTATGTTTCCGGATTCATCATCCTCTTGGACAAATCCATCAAAATCGGAGACCTGGTGACGGTGGGCGGCTTCCGCGGAAAGGTGGTGGAAATCAATACGCGCTTTACGGTGGTGCGCAGCCTCGACGGCATTGAGAATATTGTCCCGAATGAAGCGTTCGTGACGTCAGCAGTGCTGAATCATTCGTATACGGATGAAGCCAATACGCAGTATGTCGCCGTGACGATTGATTTCAATGCGGATGTGGATCGGGCGCTTGCCGTCATGCTCGAAGAGGTTTCGCGCGATCGTCCGCGCATCGTCAAGGGCCGCAAGCCCTGGGCCTATGTGGACAGCTTCGGCGACAGCGGCATTAATCTGAAGGCGGCTTTTTGGCTGGCTGATCCGGTCAATGGTTCCGTCGGGATCAAAACAGCCATTACGCTCGATATTGTCCGTCGTTTCCGCGAGGAAGGCATCCGCATTCCCTACAACCGTCTGGAAGTGGTGATGCTCGATCCGCATGCTGACGACGATGCGCCCGCCGACGTTCAGCCGAAGGGATCCTCTGCGGCGGTTTAAGGGCAGGCTTTCCTCTCCCGCTTCGTGCCTTAGCAGCAGAAAAAACCTCAGAAAGCAGGTTCGCTTTCTGAGGCTAAGTCACAAGGTATGGTGAAGTCAGAATTTTTTCCTGCGGAGCGGCTGCGCGGGCGGCCGCTCTTCGGTGTATCACACTAGGCCCATCCAGCTCCAATACGTAGCAGACATCAGAAGAATGAGCAGATAGGCCGCAATTGTCAGAATGATGCCGGTGAAGGCAAAAGTCTTCACGTCAAATGCACCGGTTGAGTAGGCAATCAGATTCTGCGGGGCATTGACCGGAAGAATGAAGCCAAAGCTGATGACGTACTGCAGAATCATCGTAATGCCCAGCACATTGACGTTTGGCGCATCAAGTCCGTTCACGAGAGCGATGATGATTGGAATGAGTGCGCTTGAGAGCGCAGCGGCGGATGCAAAGCCGAGGTGAATGATGATGAGAAAGAGGGCGAGAACCGCAACGACGACAAAAGTGGTCTGATCTGCGAGCCCGAAGGAGGAACCAATGCCTTCGGCGAGCCACTGTGCAGCGTGGGTGGACAAAAGCGTGGAGCCGAGCGAGATGCCGACGCCGAAGACGAGCAGTGTGCCCCAGTTGATGCGGTTGACGACGCTTTTCCAGTCCATCACGCCCATGCTCGGCAGCATAAGAAGCGCAATGGCGCACACTGTCGTAGTCGTCGTATCAAAGGGGTGGAGTTTCTTTTCCGTCACCCACATAAAGAGGAGTACGAGGGAGACGACCGTGAGCTTCCATTCAGCAGCAGACATGGGGCCGAGTTTTGCGAGTTCACGGCGAACGGCATCGTCGCCGCCCGAAATATTTTCGAGCGAACCCTTGAAGAGTCGTGTGACGACCACATAGAGCACGACGCTCATCAAAGCGGCGAACGGTGCGGCAGCGACAAACCAGTCAAGCCAGGAAATATCATGACCGGTCAGTTCCTGAATGAACCCCACGGCGACCATATTCTGGGCAGCGGCAGTCTTGATGCCGACATTCCACACGCTGTCGACCTGTGCAACCGTGATGAGGAGCATGGCGCCGAAAGCACTCTTCAACGGGAGTCCGAAGGCGCGCACCATGCCGGTGACGATCGGCACGAGGCAGGCAACGCGCGCAGTGGTCGACGGCACGAAGAAAGAGAGAATGAAGCCGCAGAGAATGATGCCGAGCACAACGCGCGAAGGCGACGTGCCGATTTTGGAGAGCGTAACGAGTGCAATTCGGCGGTCAAGCCCCGTCTGCATCATGGCTGCCGCGAGGAAGAGCGCCGCGCCGACAAGGCAGAAGGCGGGGGAAGAGAAGCCCGTGAGCGCCATGCGAAGCGCTTTGCTCGTGCCAATGAGTCCCTGGCCGTCGGGCTGCGGAGAAAGTCCCACAAGGACCGCAATGAGCGCCATGATGACGCCGGCGGAAACCGGAAACGACACGGCGCCCGTCGCCCAGGTAATGACTGCGAAGGCCATGATGCCGATCATGCGCTGACCGGCAATGGAGAGGTCCGCGAGCTGCGGCATCAGACAGATGATGCCGAGAGCAGCGACGGCAAAGACAAGGCCGTATCGCTTAAAGAAGCCGGGCGAGGGCTGAGTGTCAGCGGTCACAGTCGATTTCCCATTGGAGCCTGCAGACGCAGAGCCCCTTGACGTCATATTGGACGCCGAATCGACAAGGGCAACGGAGTGGGTTGTGTTCATGGGGAGTCCTCTCTTTCTTTTCTTTGGCGAGGTCGGACCGCTTGCTCAGGGATTCGCGGTGCCGTTCCGTTTTTCCTAAGCCAAAGCCGTGCCAAAAGCAGAAAGACTTTTATTTTTTTGAATGACTCCCCAGAAATAGATGTAAACGATCGGAATCGGTGATCGACATGCATGAATAAGGATCCCCGGGGAAGGGATGCCTGTCGGCGTTTAATTCAAAACTGGTGATTTTTTTCTTAAGATAAAGTCAATAGGTATTAACGCTTTATTGACGACATTGCCCTTTTAAATGCGCTGATTTAGAAATGTCTGCACCGTATTGGTGCACTGCGCGTCCTGCGAAGAGATGGGTTTAAGGGCAAAAGCGCCGCACCGAGCGTGTCAGAGCGGCAACCTATCGATGACGTTGACCGAGGAGTCTGACCATGAACGGTGCTCTCGAGCAGCGCGACGCGGCATAAAAAAGACCGTCAGCATGAGTGAGACGCCATGCTGACGGTCTGCGGATCCGAGGGATCAATGAGAAGCAATAGAGCGCCGCTTAGTCCTTCAAATCAATGAAGTGCTTATAGATTTCAACGCCTTTTTCAAGCACTTTTTCATCGAAATTGAAACGGTCGGAATGGAGCGGAATCCCGGTGCCGGTGCCCAGAAGAATGAAGAGGCCGGGCAGCGTCCGCTGGTAATAGGCAAAGTCTTCGGCAATCAAGAGGGGCTTAGGCAGCATTTCGAGGCTCGGCAGACGCTTTTTGGCATCTTCAAAGAGTTTTTCATCGTTGACGACCGGCGGATAGCCTTCAGGGGCATCTACATGAACTTTAACGCCGAGATCCTTAGAGATCTGTTCGCCCAGCGCATAAAGGCGATCGCGCCCCATCTTGAAGGCCGACTCGCTGAAAACGCGCAGCGACCCTTCAAGGTGAGCATGCGCAGCAATGGCGTTGCGCACCGTGCCGGCCTGCAGCAGACCAAACTTCAGCGTGCACCAGGGGCCCTCGGCGGCGTGAAGATCGTCAAGAATCTTTTCTGCACCCACGACAAAGCGGGATGCGGCAAGCAGGGCATCCGCACCGTCTTCGCTTTTGGCGATGTGAGTGCTTTTGCCTTCAATGTCAACCGTGACTTCGCACGATGCGGCAAGGAGCGGCCCCGGACGGGTTGCAGGCTGTCCGAGCGGCAGATCCGGCCAAAGGTGAAAGCCGTAAATGGCCTTCACGTTCTTTTGCGTAAAAACGCCGGACTGGCAGATGAACTGAGCGCCGCCCGTCGTCTCTTCAGCAGGCTGGAAAACCAGCAGAACATTCTTCTTTAAGCGGTCTTTGACAGACGCAATATACTGCGCAAGCTCAAGGACCATAGCCATGTGGCCGTCATGTCCGCAGGCGTGCATGTGCCCCTGGTGTCTGGACGAAAAAGGCACGCCGGAGACTTCACAGATGGGGAGCGCATCCATGTCGGAGCGGAAGGCAACGGCTTCGTGCGCGCCGGCATCAAACCAAGCGCAGACAGCGTGACCGTCGGGCGAAAAGACCTCGCAGGGCAGTTTCTCAAGCACGCTGCGCACATAAGCGGTGGTCTTGGGAAGATCAAAGTCAAGTTCCGGGATCTGGTGGAGATCGCGGCGGTATTTAAGAATGCGCTCGAACATGAGAGCAATGTCCTTCTTAATAATTCGACGGGTGAAGTGTCATCTCGGGTGATGGAGATCGCTGCGGTTATGCCCGGCAGTACTTCACATTCTGGTGATGTGGATTCATCTTAGCGTCAAGGCTGGTCTCTCAACGAAGGATGAAGCTTGAACGTCGGCGGTATGCGATGCAGGTTGAAAGACCTGCGGAGAATTCATTAGTGCACTGAGATTGGGACTGCAGGACGTCGGCTCGCAAATACTATTAGGACTGTCTGTCGCTCCAATGAATGAAAGAGCCGCAGCAATGCGATGCTTTTGCTGCGGCTTTGGCTTTAGTGTCTGCTGCAATGGAGCGGTGCGTCGTCTTTTAAAGGCGCTTTGTTGCCGCTGAAGGCGGTAAATGTCCGCTCTTGGCTGACGATTCTCTTTCGAAGATCCATAAAGTTGTTTTGTTGGTATCCGAATACTTGCTCATGGGAAGGACTCGAACTTGCACGTAATCGCCATTTTTCTTGCGATAGATGAGTCGAGGTGATTGCCCAGAACTTAAGGCTTTATCGAGTCTTTCATAATCTATAAATGACATGAAATCGTTGTAACTCACGTTGTCAACAAATTTTCTTATATATTCTTTAATTGCTACTTTGTAATTGAAGTCAGATTTTTTTAGTATTTCATCAAAATAAATAGGCTTATATATGATGCGCGTATTGTTTGTTGTAAGGTTGACGGCATAAACACCTAAATATTTGCTGGATATGGCTGAAAGGAAGTCGTCCTGAATGTGTTTTTCTAGTAGAAGATTTTCTAGCTCTATATTCTTTGTTCTGGCTTTTCTTCGATCCCTGTCTCCAGAATAGAAATACATCTTTTGTTTGTACATTATACTTTCGGCTTGAGTGATGGTGTTTAGCGGTTTTAATCCATCTTTTGCAAATGCGTAGCCGATAGAAACAAAGTAATGAAGATTTTCGAGATGTTCTTTAAGATTGTTTATTTTTTCTTGAATGATCTGTTCAGGTATGTTTCTGCAAAATATGATGAATTCATCCCCGCCAATGCGATAAGCATCATTCGAATCATTCCTAAATTGAGTACAAATTTCTTTGCCAATACTGATCAGCATCTTATCGCCTGCAGAATGGCCTAAGCGGTTATTCATTTCATGCAATCCATTGGCATCAATGTAAATACAGCAGAATGAACTGTCTGTAATATCTCCTAACTGGGAAATATCTTTTTGATAGGCATTCCTATTTTTGAGACCGGTCATATTGTCGATCTCGCCCATTTGGTAGAGCATGTTATAGGAATCCATGGTTTGGATTGCCATTTGATAGCTGCTGACAATTGTTGAAAGAACTTCGCGGCAACTTTCAGGATCGTCGACATTGATGGCATAAGCCAGACCAATAATTTCTCGATCGGAATTCAATGTCCAGACGGCAGTAAGATTTCGAATTATTTCAGTTTCTCCACTTAATCCAGGCATCGATTGTGCAAGCGTTAACTTGTCCGCATTGCTTTCTGCGTAAAGGGTTATCCCCTTCTCCTCGAGATGAGTGTTGATGTCATCGATAACAATTTGCGGTATTTTCAAGCCGATGAATTTTGCTCGCTCTTTTGCATCATATTGAGGGAGACTGAAAAATTTATCAATGACCCCATCATTTAGGAGCATGAGCACGATTCGGTCTGAACCAATGGTTTGCTCAAGCATCTCAAGAGATACGTTGATCAGATAAGGGTTTTTATATACTCCAAACAATGTTCGCTGTATTTTATTGACTGATTGAATAAGTTCGATTCTTTGCTTATCCTGTTGTCTGCGTTTGGAGGTTTTACGCATTAAAAGAAATGCATAAATTAAAATGGCCGTTAACTGTGCACAGCCGAGCGAGAGGACAATTTGTTGAAGTTTATATTCTTCTGCGAAAGCAACTGATTGCGGGACGATGATTTGAAAGGACAGATGATATTTTTCGACAGGGTGATAGTAACTGTAAAAATCTTCACCAGCTTGCTGTGATTTAAAAATAACAAATCCGGATCGTTCATTTTTAATGTCTCTGCGCATTTGTTCGAAACTTGTCCCGAATTTTGTTTCGTTACTGCTGAAATGCACATCATACATGTTACCTAAATTTTTATGCCAAGTGTCAATGAGTAAATTTCCATTTTGAGCGTCAATAAGAAAGGCTTGACCATTGCCATTATAAATTTGGAATGGAAATTTTTTAGGTATGTCATTTAAATTGATTAAGCCATATAGTATTGCAATAGTGACGCCGTCTCGCGTAATAGGTGTGCAAAGGGCGGAATACAATGTGCCATTATCGTCGATAGCATAACGGTCGATAAAATTGATCTTTGCTTCGATATTGGATTTAAAAAGCAAAGGTTTTAATGGATGAATATTTTTTTGATAAGGGAATAATAATTTATTGTCAGGAAGCAGAACAATATAGGTCGATATCAAATTGTTGTTTGGTAATTGTGTAAGGAATTTAAAGTGTTCTGCAGATGTGATGTCTAGATTTAAGTGTGCTGCGAGCATAACGGAAACTGATTGCAGCTGCTGCTCGCCATTTTCCAAGATAGAGCGGATGTTGGTGGCGCCTTGTTTAACAGCATCGGCCAAATTTTGATAACAGTTGTACCTAATGACTTTTTCCACGCCAAATATGGCAAGTATTAGGGTTGCGGCCAGTGTGAGTATCAGAATATAAGTAGAGGTTATGTTTTGTATTTTTATGGCGCCCTTCATTTTGTACCTCACTTTTTTATTTTATTTTTTTGGTGTAATGATCAAATTTGGTTGGTATTGATGATGTATTATTTTTATTGTTTATATGGCATCCATTTAGATTGCTGGAGTTTGACCCAGAAATTGTCTTTGTATTGAACAACTGAAGCATTTGAATTTTCAGAGACTGACCAAGTCTGCGGGAGATTCGAGGTCAGAGCAGTCAGGTCGAGCGGTTTGGCATGGGTGTAGGCGCCGCTTGTGATCGTTCGAGCGATAAGTTCACCGACCGCGAGATGACTCGTCGGAGTGTCAATCACGATTTCCGGGGTTTTCGTGGATAAGCCGAAAAATTTGGCAAAAACAGGTACATGCGTAATATGAGGACTTGGAATTTCACGCAGACGAGCCATTTGAATGCGGTCGCCCCGCACGGCTGCGCCGTGCTCAGGGACAATCAAGAGGAGAACAGGGCGGCCGCTCGCCTCCAGTTCATTCATGAAGGTATTGAGGTCCCTCAGGAGCCGCTCGGCACGCGGCTTGAAGTCAAGAGATTTCCCGGAACCCGGTGTTCGATTGCCGTCATGAAGCGCAATGAGATTAAAGAGCGTAATGGTGCGGGTCGGCTCTGAAGGAAGTGCATTCTTCCAGGAATGAAGCACATCTAATGTTGAATAGATGGGTGAACCGTCAAAGCCATCATAAATGGGTTTGAGACCGGTGTGCGGCGCCAAGGGCGGTTTGAGTCCGGCGTATTTCCGCAGGCTGTCCAAATAGTCCTCAAACTTGCCGTTGTGATCGAAAAACAGCTGCGGCGTCCAGCCGGCCGATTCCAGCTGCGTCATCAATTCGCAGGAGGTCCGCCGGCCGTTGTAAAGCGCTTGATGTGAACTTTGTCCGCACAGAGAGTTTAGGAGCCGGAGGGTGGCAGGTCCGGAATAAGAAGTGGCTGCATTGTAGTTTGTGAGGCGGATGTCAAATCGTTTGAATAATTCATGGTCAGCTAAGCCCGTAGCCTCCAGGTCATCCTGCGCCAGTGAACAGATATTGACTAGGGCGATGTCAAATGCCCCGCTTTGCTCAATTGGAATCAGCCCAGATGGAAGCGATGCATGCCGCTGCGATTCGGATTGATAAAAAGTTTCAAGCCAGGTGTTGATGGCATTGTCAGAAGCGGCCGCAGTTTGCGGCGGCTGAAGCTGCTGCGTTTTTTCGGCGGCAGCGGTTTGAGATTGGCTGGCAGGCATTTCATTGACCGCAGTGCGGATCGAACTGTCTGCAGAGGATTCTTGGACCGACGGTGAGGTGAATGGCTGAACGACAAAAGTCAAGAGACCCGGGAAAGCCGTAAAGAGCAGTCCCAGTGCAGACAATGTGGTGAAACGCACCCAGTTTTTCAGCAGAAGCCATAGGGTGAATCCTGCCAGTCCCCAGGCAATCATCTGTGTATTGACAAAACTCTCTGCAAGTTCGAGCAGATAGGCAGGGGTAAAGGCAGCCAGGTTGCTGGCGTTGGCTGCAATCACTTCGGGCCCCGGCAGCCAGCTTTCGTGCCAGAGCAATGCAAAGCCTGCAATTAAAGCTGCTGCATCACGGAGCCGGCGGACAATCTTTGACTGGATAGGAATAAGGACAACCCCAAAGAGCAATGCATTGAGCTCGGGGCTGAGCACCAGATAACCGAAGTAGGCGAGGGCGATTTTTCCGAGAAAGTAAAGATTCCAGGCACTGCTTCCGGATGTTCTGGGCCGAAGCTGTTCGTCGGCTGTCGAATGGGATGTGGTCATCAATTTAGCGTTCCTGAGCGTTCTTTCGGATGAACTTTTCAAATGAGCTGCTGCGGCGAAGAGTGGGGCGTATGCACCACCAAGCCGCTCGGCGCCGGATGCGGGCAGCAATTGCCTTGAGACGCATGCCGATGGGGATAAAAACCAAGGCGGCGATCAGAATGAGCATCCAAAGGTCATTAAGAGGCGGCAGTTCAGACATGGCTGGCCTCCGTTTCCGGGTGAACTCGTTTCGGCTTGTTGGGGTTGGGGCGCATGAGTTCAGCCGGAGAAGAAGGGTCGTCAGGATTGGGCTTGCGGTTTGTAATCGGCCGCGAATAAGCGCGGCGGGAAGGTTTTCCGCGCTCCAAAAAATCTTCGAGCTGCTGGATTCCGTTTGCCACTTCCAAATCGGTGAAGAAGCCCGCATACGATTGAAAGATCAATGTCGGATCCACTGAGAAAATACGGCGAAGCGTGATCTCCAAAGTTGAAGGTCGACATCCCGACAGAAAAAGCACGGCCCGATTGAGCATTACGCAGCCCATATCGCCGGATCGCGTGGGGTGGAATTGGTCCATAGCCTCTTCGGCCAAGATGCCCGGATCGGGTTCAAGCACGATTAATGCGCCGTGGGAATTCTGAAAGTCGACCGGCGTGGAGATGATGGATCGAGCGGCGCTGAGGAACATGGCAGGCTCAACCATCCCAATGACGGCTGAGGCAGAAATCGCCGCCAATTTTTCTTCAAAATGCTCGGGCAGCGGATGGCTGTAGACGGTGTCCTTTAGGGAGGCAAGCATTATGCGGATATAGCCGCAAGTGGCTGTATTTTCAAAAATAATATTGGCTCCGCAGCCAAGCAGGAAAGCAAGCGAAGCGGCTCTGAGCGGCGTCTTTGTTTCCACGGCGGCAATTTTGAGCAGTCTTCCGCCGCGCCGCCGCAGCGTAAAAATTGCACGACCGACAGGTTCAATGTCTTTGGCACTGTCAAGCCGGAAAACCAATGTAGCGGCAGCCGAACGCAGACCGGCCGCGAGGACGGCCTTATTGTCCGCAACGGTTCGAAGATCGGGGATCCCTGCAGATTCAGCCTGCAGTGACGGAACCGAACTCCAAACAACGTCCTCATCGCTGCGTTCAAGACTGGAACCACGATTGTTTTCGCTGTCGATCAATATGCGTCCGTCTGCATCGAAAGAGAGCGGCAAAGTCACTTCGTCGCAATAGTGATCCATCGCGTGCCAGAAGTTCGTTATCCATACGAAATGGTCGCCTTGCTTTTCTATTGCGGCAGCACAGGAAACTGCGCGCCGAGAGTTCAGAATGTGCTGCTTTAATTCTGCGCTGAGGCCGCCAAGACAAAGGAGCACCGCTTTTGCGCCGTCACTTGCATCATTGGCAAGATTGACGAGCAACGCATTGAGCTGAGCGGATGAAAGTCTGTCAAAGGCTTCCATTCCTCCGGCAAAGATCACCAGGCCGGCATCTTTCGAGAGAAAAGGGAACGCGTCCGCAAAGCGCTTGAAAGGAGGCTTGGCGCTTGGACGCATGGTGACGAGCTCAGCGCTCTGAAGTTTGGGGTTGTTCAAGGGATACTTCGGAGCGCATTCGAGAACCGTATCTGCACAGGGCTCGGTAAGAACGATCTGCAGTGAGGCCGACGACGGTGCATTAATTTGCCCGATGAGCGGGATGAGCCATCGGCAAGAGGGCAGGAAGATAACCGCACAGGTTCCGAAGTCCACCCATTGCAGAAGGTCGGGCAGTCCCTGCAGTTCGAGCTTGGCAGCGGCGGAGGTCATGCTTCGTTCTCCTTCAATGCACTTGCGCAGCGCCCGCGCCCGGCTCTTTTTGCTCGATAAAGCGCGTGGTCGGCTTCCTCAATGAGTTTCAAGATGTCTTTATGATCATTGGGGGTCGTGATCGTGCTCAGTCCAATCGTTGCTGACAATCCATCCCCTTCAGGCAGGTAGTTGGAAATTTGTGCTGTTTTGGTGGAGATCGTGCCGAGTTTGGCCAGCAAATGCTGTGCAACGGTTGCGAGTGATTCTTCCGTGATGCCGGAGATAACGACGCAGAACTCATCGCCGCCATAGCGGTAGATGAGATCCTGTTTATCCAGATTTCGACGCAGTGTTTCGCCGACGGCGGAAAGGATGGAATCGCCAAAGAGGTGGCCGCGTGTATCGTTGATGCGTTTGAAGTGATCAATGTCAATCATCGCTACCGCGCACATCGGCGGCAGCGGCGCTTTGCGCGAAGCAATTTCTTCAAACGCCAAACGGTTGTATACGCCGGTGAGGGGATCGCGCTGAGATTCTTTAATGAGCGTTTTGTACTGTTCGGCGATAACTTGATTTTTATGCTGTTCACTCGCGGTCATGCTGCAAAAAAGCATGAGCCATTCAATCATTTGATTAAGCTCGGTGACGTGAGAGGTGATGTTTTTGGGAGGCATGACACCCCGATCCAAGAAATCCTTCATGGCCTGCATGACCTCCCTCAGCGGTTCGACAAGCGTGTTGAACCAGAGGGATATTGAAAAGAGCGTGAGTACGGTAATCAAAATGAACGCAATGATCACAGGCACAAAACTGGCAGAGGTTTTGTTGATGGCGGAGATTTCGCTCAAAAGCTCACGCGCTTCCCTCGCTGAAAAAATGTGCTGAAGCCTTGCCATGTCGTCGTTCATGAGCGAGACGGCAGTGTCAAAGCGCTCCAAAGTGCGCTGGGCTTCCTGCAGTGCGGCTTCAAGGGTGGCAGAGGTCTGCAGCAGATTCGGACAGCTTTCGGACGAAATGGAACTCAGGCGGGAATCGGCATCCGAGTGCATCTGAGCGCAAGCCGCGCGGATTTCGGCCGCAGTCTGGCTGAAAAGGCGTAATTGATCTGTAATCTCTTTGGCACGGAAGAGGCGGGTTTTGGGAAGTTCGGCAAGCCGCGGCAGGCCGGAAGCTTGTGAATAGAGGTCAAACAGATTTTTGCCGAATTGCGCACTGACTTTCTGGGCTCGCGCAAAATCGGCATCGAGTGCTTTCCGTTCCTGCCAGGTTTGCTGAAGACTCTCGAGAACCTGCTTGACAACAAGCCTTGTGTCATCGTGCCGATCCAGCGCCGACTCTGAGAGCATCGCCCAGGCATTGACATATGCATCTCTGGCCCGTTCGGCTTCACTGGCGTTGGCAATAATGTCAAGAGAAAACCGCAGACCTTCAAGGTTCACTGCAGTGCGCTGTGACAATAAAAGACTGTTGACAGTCTCGTCAGTCAAATTTTCGGTTTTTTTGCCGATATCGAAATAAAGCTTCAGACTGAGCGCCATGCAGCAGACAAGCAGCACAATCAACGGCCAGATCGTCAGTTTGACGAAGGTCGTGAAATGCAGCGCTTGGCGTTTTTGCGGGATGGATTTAGACATAGTCCGTCTGTCTGTGGTCAATCAATAATTCATGAATGGGAAATATTTCGCACTGATTTCTTGGTATATGCCGTCAGCTTTAATCTGCATCAGCGCTTGATTGAGCTTGTTTTTTAGCTCTTCGGCGTCCTTTTGAACGGCAATGACAGCATCGGTAAGCGATGGGTCGAAATCGTCATATTGACCGCTAATAAAGAGCGATGCGCCTTGTGGACTCTTGAGGAATGCATATCCAGGCAGCCCGTCAGTGAACATGGTATTGATTTCATTACGCAAAATAGCTTGTTTAAGGTCATCATATTTTGCATAGGTCTTCATCTTTGCACCGGCAGGAATAAAGTGTTTCTCGATGAGTTCTTGTTGAAACGTATCTTTTTGTACACCGATAACAAGCTTCGCAGCATTGGCGGTGCTGGCCGGCGCGAGCTTTCGGTTGTTTGTGATAAAAAAGCTTCGAGACCGATAGTAAACATTAGTGAATAAAAAATGCTTCGCACGATCCGGGGTGATGCCTATGCCTGCTACAACCATTGTCAAATTGCCTTTGGAGAGTTCCGGCAGGAGCTTTCCAAAGGGCATCGGCAGAATTTCACATCGGAAATTTAATTTTTTGCACAGCGCTGACGAAATATCTACGTCAAAGCCTGCGCGCTGTCCTTTTTCATCTGTATAGGAGAACGGAACGTAGTCGTCCTCCACGCCGATTCGGATGACGTCCGGAATGGCGGCCTGATTGGGAACGAAACAGTTCCAGACGATCAGCAGCAGAATGAAGCCCAGAACCGATCCAATCCACAGAGGGTGAACGCGCAGCGGTTTCATTGCTTTTGCTCCTTGAGCTCCTTGAGTTCTGCTGCGAGCAGCAGGCGGGCAGCGTCCTTAACCGGCATCGGGCGGGCGAAGAGATAACCTTGAAACTTGTCGAAGCAGAATGGAGACAAAGCATCCTTCATTTCAAGCGTTTCAATGCCTTCGGCGCAGAGTTCTGCGTCAAGCGTTCTGCAGGCTTTGGTTATTTGCGACAGAAAGTTCTTTGATCGTCTGGATATCAATGCCTTATTGATGAGTGATCGAGAAAATTTCACCATATCAAAAGACATTGACAGCGGTGTTTCTAAACTGTTGTAACCAGTTCCAAAATCATCTATTGCTGCTTGAATTCCCATTGCATGCAGCCCATCTATAAAGGCACTCCCAGTTTTTTGGCTGATAGCATTTGTTTCTGTAATTTCAATCATCAATTTTTGATTGTAAACTGGAGTTAAGCGCAGGGTTTCTTTTACGAAATGAAGATATTGAGAGTTGGCGCTTTGCTTGGGGCTGATGTTGATGTTGAAGCAAAATGATTTCTTGGTGTTTTTAAAATATTCTCGAATAGTGCCTATCGCCATCAGAAATACTTTTCGATCAACGACTGACATGAAGTTCGACTCTGAAAATAAAGGAATGAATTTGTCTGGGCCAAAATTGATTTTGTCTGAATCGAGACGAATTAAAAATTCCCCGCCGATGTAGGAGCCGTCACTGCATGAAATGATGGGCTGAAAATCCAAATAAAAAGCTTTGAAGTCGTTGAGACAGGCTTCAGCCAGAATGATGAGGTCGCTTAAGGTGACTTCACCGTCCGGGTGAGTTGCCTTGACTTCGTCGTCAAGCAAGGCTGCTGCGGTCCGCCAAAACGACAATCGGCTGTCGTCCGAGGCGGTAGCACTTCGTTTGCTTTCCAGAATTTCAATCGAAGCATCTGGATCGGCTTCCTTGAGAAAGGTGTTCAGTGCTGTCAAAAGATCCTTGTCAGCCCCCTTTTTCTCAGGATTGCACTGATGCTCAAAGAAGAAATGACCGCCCGGCAGTACTTCTGTGCAGCAGCCGAGCTCACGCAGTCGTGCGGCGATATAGTCCACGAGTCTCACACTCTTGACAGGCGTTTCGGCTCTGATCGCGGCAAAAAATACGGGGTGTTCGAATGAAAGCAAAAAGAGTTTCTGCAGCGAGCGAAGCATCTGTCCAGAAGGTGATGCGGCCGGAAGCAGATCATGGATGATTTGTCCGGCGTCATACCAAGTAACAGATCCGTCAACGAATGTTTTGCCTTCAGGGGTGATGCGTGTCTGCAGGGCGATGCGAGTCCAGGAGACTTGATTTCCTGTTTTAAACCGCACGTATTCAAACGGTGAATCATGAGCGGTCAGCGCATGGTCGAGCAGATTGCGATCAAGCTCTGAAGCGGCGGCTTCGAGCAAATCGTTTTGGGTGCGAATTGGGTGCTTGGCTGCTTCGGTCAGCAGTTCAGTGAACGATTCAGACAGTTCAAGCGTATGGGTGGACGTATCCAGAACGAAGCCTAGCTTGTCCGCTGTGCAGACATTTTTGTTGCTCTTCAAAGCCGATGATCGGATGCTTTGAGAGTGCTGAGGCTGCAGCAATTGCGGATTAGTCATGATCCCCTCCGGGAATGATGCCCTCAGAAGGGACATAGATGAACTTGAAGGTGAGAATGATGAGAGACGGCATGGGAAATCTGCACGGCAAACGATTACCAGCGGGCATAGGGCACCATGGGTTCTGGCGGCATAGGCAGGTCTCCTTCCCATGGGGTCAATGGGAATCGCAGCCAAAAACCGAGATAAAGCGGGGCATAGCCGTCCGCATTCGTATAAGCGAATGAGACTCCGGCGAATGCTTGCGGACCTAATCTTCTTTCAACTGCGCCTTTGAACGAGACACCGATGCCTGAAGAGGTTGACGATGCTTCTCTGGCATACAGATCAGGCAGATTTTCGCGGCGCAGTTCGTCCTTGAGCGGATAGCGGTCGCGTTCGGAAGATTTCGACATAGAGAGCCCCAGACGACCCTCAACGGTCCATGACCAATTGTCGGTGCGTCCGCGGTCTTCCAAAAAACTGCCCAAGGAGACGGCAGCCTGCGGCGAATAGTATCCGCCTTGGCCCCACACATAGTCGGAAAGGTCTTTTTGGTAGTGCCAGAAGAGGAGCGATGCACCTGTACGAAGCTCATGATTGGGGCGGTTGATCAGTCGGTGATACCAGCCGCCCATCAGCTCGATACTGCTGTTGTCAGCGACATGATGTCCGGTAATTTGATTCGCCGCCGCTCGTCCCCAGAAACCGTTTCGCTCTCCCTGATCCCAAGAGGCATTGAGCGACGTGCCGAGACGGCGTACGCCGCCCCAAGTGCGCCCTGTCCCTGGATCTCGCTGACCGCCGAAGGCAAGGAGCGAGCCTTCTTCCGGGCGGCGATAAACCTCAAGGGTAAGGCCGACCTCTCCCATATCCCAAGACCAAGCCAGAGCGCCGACGAGGTCGGTGTAGAGGAAGCCGATCGGCGTTGTTCCGATATCAAAGGCAAACTGATCGTTTGTCCAGGCGAAAGCGAGCGAAGCGCCTCTGTCCGAAGACGTCTGCAAACCGCTTCCGGGGCGTTCAGTGATCGTGCCGAACTTTGGCGAGCCCTTCAGGCTGCCGACGCGGTACCAGACCCAGTCAGTGCGCAGCCGTGCACGGCCGCTGAAGGCTGGAAATTCTGCTTCGGTCATGGACGTCACGGCTGTCAGATCCGAATAGCCCGAAGTGCCGGGATCACGTTTAAAGTCAAGCCCTGTACGGATCTCCGTTTGATTGTGCTGATACAGTTCGGACGCCCGCGACTTGAGGGAGAGTGTGAGCCAGCCGTCGGCATCGAGAGCGTTGGGTTCGTCGTTCGGAGCGCGTTCAGGCAGCGATGCGGTTCGCATCGCGCGCGTAAAGATATTGGCCGACGGCGCCGGTTCAGTCAGCAGACCAGCGGCGAGGAAGGCTTCTTCGTAGACTTTCAGCGCGGCTTGAGCATCGCCCGCAGCTTCGAGGTGCTGAGCTGCTCTGCGTAAAAGCATGGTGGCATTTTCACCTTTGGCCGAGCCGAGCATCTGAGCTTCAGTCACGCACATTTGATCGGCTTCATTGGAGGCGCCGGCATCATCCATGAAACTGGTAATGCGGATGAGGAAATCCGGTGTGAGCGTTTGAGCTGCCCGGCGAGCTTCAACGGCTTGGGTCATTAATTCGACTGCGGCTTCCTTAGCCGGGACGTCCTGACGAAGGAGCGCCCGCACCTGACCAAAGAGAGCCTCATCTTCCCAGCCTGAAACGGCGGAAAGAGATTTCCACAGCATGAAGGCCTGTGCTGCGTCGCCAGAGGCTTCCGCCCAACGAGCCATCCGGGCGCGCAGGTAAGGTTCCTGAGGAGAAAAAGGCAGCAGCGTTCTCAGCGCTTCGGCGGGCTCGTTCTGTTGGGCGAGTGCTTCGGCTTCTTGAAGCGCCGATTCGCTTCGCAGCCGCTGCTGGATCGCGGCAAGCGCTTGGAGCGACTGAGTATCTGCACGAGAGAGTCTGCTTAAAGGCGAGAGGGCGAGCCATCCGTCCGCAGCGTTGGACTGCTCTGGAAGCACCGTGTCAAGCAGCGCGAGCGCTTTCTCGTTTTGTCCGGAGGTGACGAAGTAAAGAATCTTTGCGTGTTTATAAGCCAAAGTGCCGTCATCGGCATGAACCTCCCACAAGGCATCAGCTTCACGTTTTTGGTGAAGTGCCAAGAGACTTCGGGCAAGGCGCAGCCGAACCCATGGGTCACCTTTGGAGACGGTGAGTTCGTGCCGCAGTGCAGAGATGAAAGTCTGGGTAGGCGGCTGCGCGAAATCGCCTTCCGGCGTCATATCCGGCGCCAGACGTGAGGCTGCTGCGCTGACTTCCAATGCGTTGAGGCGGTCAATTCGACGGAGCAGCCGCAAACGTTCAGAGCCGGAGACATCAGATTTGCCAAGCGCTTTTTGGACGAGATCGCGTGCGTTCTTATAGCGGCCTCGGGCTTGTTCGACATTGGCGAGACCAAGGAGTGCATAGGGGCTGCTCGGTTTAAACGGCATCGCCTCGCGATAGGCACGTTCGGCTGCCTGAAAACGTTTGGCATTCAAGGCAGCATCGCCCCGTTCAACCGCGAGCCAAAACTGAGCATCCTGAAGAGCATTGCGCCACCGTCCTGCACGACTGTCATCCGGATGTAATTTCAGCGCCGCTTCCAGAACGGGAACCGCAGATGCGCGGCCCGCATCTGTATATACGACTGAAAGCGCTTTGGCTAAGGTCTGCTCAAACCGCAGTGAATTCAAGGCAATGCGGGCGGTGTTGGAAATGACCGGCGAGTCAGAGCGGGTCAGCTGCTCGTAAATGCGTTTGGCGACAGCTTGTTTATCGGGCACTGCCGAAGCAATGCGTGCATATTCAAGCTGCAGGCTTTCTTCTTCGGGCAGCCCGCCAAAGAGCTCTTCAAACGTTGCGAGCGCGCTTTCGCCCTGTCCGGCAAGCGCCATCAGTCTTGCCGAGGCCAGCTGGTCGGCCATGTTTCCCTGTTGTGCATCCAAGAGAATCCGACCTTGCCGACAGGCATTCGAATGGACATTCTCCGCAGTGCAGATTTGATCGACAAGCTGCTCGAGCTCTTTGAAAGCAATATGGGGATCACGGACTTTAAGCCGCAGCAGTTCGAGCTTGGTGGCCGGATCATTCGGGTCCATGCTGAGCAGGCGGGCCAGAGCATCAGCCTCTACGCCGGAATTGCCGCTGGTTCGCGAGCGCATGACTTGATCGGACAGCCAGGCGCGCGGAGCCTCCCCTTTTTGCGGGGCGGCTCCGATATGCGCAGAATGTCCGCAGATCAGCAGCAAAAGGCACGCGGCAAAAGTCTTCTTCATGGCAGACGCATTGGAAAGTAGAGGCGGCCATGCCGATCGAAGGCAAACCGGCCGCTGTCGAAACCAAGGCCGAAAAGCATCAGCATGCTTTTGTAGTAGTTCGCTCTTCCGACTTCCGGACATGCGAGCAAAGTGCGGGCGAAAGCTCCGACTCGCTCATCGCGCATCCACCCTAAAAAGGCTGCGGAAAAAGCATCTGGCCCCGGCGTAGAAACGAAAAGCGCTGAGGCATCTGATCGTTCGGGCGGCAGCAGCCGCGCCTCAACAGCCTGCCTCATGGTATTGAAATGACTGCGCAGCTGCGCTGCGGCGGGGTCGTCGGGCGATATCATGCCGGCCCAAAGATAGACGCGGATGGCGTCCCATCCGCCGATCGTGTTGTCGCGCAGCGTTAATCTTCCGTCTTGGTCAAACCGCGCCCAGTCCGGGGCCAGTCCGTTGGGAGATGCGCGCACGATGGAGCGCACGCTCGCAGAAATGACCGGACGCCAGCGGGGATCTTCCAGAGCAAACCGCCGCAGAAGCATGATAGGGAGGTAGCTCGGATTTAGCGTTATTTCGGTGTCGTGAGTAAAGCCGGTTTGGCCTGGCTGAACGACCTGGCCTAATCCGGAATGGCTGAGAACAAGTTTCTTTAGGATGAGATCAAGCAGGGCACGGCCCGATGCGGTTAGATCACTGCGTTCCCAGAGGCGGCCGGCTTCAAGCAGGGTATAAGCCATCCATAGATCAGCGTCTGCAGCGTTGTTGCTGTCAATGACGTCCCAGCGAACTCGCGGCGGTTCTCCCTTGGCAGCGGGTTCCTCAATTCTTCCCCACAACCAAGCGGGGAGATGCTTTGAGCAGTTCCCTGCGCAGAGATGGCTCGAGGTCCATTCGAGAATGCGTGTGAAGCGCTCTTGATCATTGGCCGCTAAAGCGAAAAAGAGGGCGTAGGACTGTCCTTCAGAAGTCGTGATCTGCCGGGGATCGCCAGCGTCAATGATGCGGCCGTCCTCTGAAAGCGCAGAGCTGCAAAATTTTTCCCATAAGGGCCATTGCTCAGCATTACGGCCCGGGGCTGCCGAAACGGATGCAGCGCTCAATATCAGCGTGATCCCCAGATTAAGAGCGAATCGATTCAGGCGCTTCATGCTGCACCTCCATTCAATCGACGGCGTACAAATACCCGCATGACGGCATAGACAATGACAGCGACTGCCAAGGCGCATAAGAGCGCTCCGAGCACGAGCAGGAGCGGGTGTTCGAGCATGGCGTACCAAAGGCGCTGATGCCAAGGCAGGTCGCCGATGTAGTAGAGCGGTCCCGTATAGGCAGTGACGGTGTCGGCGCCGTAAATTAATGAAGCGCTGCCGCCGACGTCAGAGAGCTCTTGGGGGCTGGCAAGTTTATCCAGAAGAACGCGCGTGCCGTCTCCAGGCGTCGTCAGCAAGGCAACGACCGAATGCTGCCCGTCGAACGGGGCTTCAAAACCGACGATTGCTGCTGCACCGCCGTTGGCCGCGAGGAGCGCAGGTGCCGCGTTGGTTTTGACGTCGACTGGATCACGGCGAGCTTTGGCGGAGGCTGAAACTGAGAGCGGCACTTCAAGGCGGCGCTGAACCCCTTCAATAAGGTAGGCTGCCGTGCTCTCGACCGAAGGGCTGTTGTCAGATGCTGATGCCGATGCGTCGAGGAGCAGCTCAGGATTTTCGCCGATGAAAAGGATGTCCTTGGAGCTATTTTTGAGTTCAGCAGGCGTCGGTCCGGTCTTGACCTCAACAGCGGAGCCTACCGCGCCGGTTTGTGCGGCGATGCGGCCCAAGGCCGTCATCAGCAGCGAAACCTCAGCGGGTTCCGGGGCGGCGGGCAGCACGGCGAGCGTACGGCTTAAGTCAGCATGTATGGAGAAGGGATACCCGCTCTTAGCATAGAGCGCCAGATTGGGCATGCGCGCAAAATGATAGAAACCTGAAAAGTCAAAGCTCGAATCTGGATCGATGTCAGCCTGATGCTCAAGCAGCGTAACGGTGCGGCAGTCGTTTGGGGATCCGCCGGCAATGGACAATGCGTAATCGAAGTTGAATTGGACAGTGTTGGCATTGTTGAAATAGATGCTTGGGACATTGATTTCCTGCAGCAGAGTTGAAAAGGCATCAACCAACGGGATGCGTCTCACGCTCGCATGAGCTTGCGCACTCTTTTCGGCCGAGAGCGGCACTGACTCCGTGATCTGATTGTTGATCCGCAGGGTCATCATGGCTGCAGCGTCTTCGTCGGGCGCGGTGAAGCGGTACTTGAGACTGAAAGGAATCGTAGAGCGGGTGAGCAGGAATAAGTCGGGAGGCAGCCGCATATCCACATGGATGGCTGGCGGTTCAATGCCTCTGGAGCTCAGCTGCAGCGGGTAGGTCGTCAGATCGCCGAGACGGATTTTGCGGGTGATGTCAACCCACTTTGGCGCGTCATAAGGCGCTCTTGGGTGAGGTTCGAACGCTCGCTCAACGCGTGAACGGCTGCCAGAGAAAAGTTTGGTATTGAGCACGAGCATCCGCGCGGCCGTTTTTAGTTCGGCCTCGTCACGTCCGGCAACGATGAGCATCTTGGCCCAGGGTGAGTGAGGTGCATCGGCAATGGCGACTTCAGGCCCCTGAGGACTGGGCCGATCCTTGAGGAAAGACGGGCGATGCTGCTCGGTCATGAACGCAATGAAGTGGCTTTCTGCCGGTTCTTCATCAAAGTAAACCGGAAATTCGGCGCCGCGCCAGTCGGAAAGCATGCCGGCCCAGGAAGCCGTCATGCCTGCAGCTTCAATTTCATTGCTCGTCGGTGTGTCGGGCAGCACAATCGGCAGGTTGATGCGCTGGTGGTCGGCAAAATCGATAAAAGGTGCAGGAAGCTGAGCGAGCTCATCGGCAACGCGCAGTTTCTGACGAGTCAGCGAAAGCGAACTCGATCGGTCAATGGTCAGCCACAGCGTACGATGGACGGGATTTTCGCAGACATCGGCATAGGAACCGATGAATTCGAACTCCAGCTGATTGAAATCTTTGAGCTTTTTGGGGTCAAGTTCAATGTCTGTGGTGACGCGCTTACCGAGGTCTTCCGCATGTATTGGCAAAGTTCGTTCAAATTCCCCGTTCAGACGCAGATTGAGCTGCGAACGCATGGGAATCAGAGACGGCGACGGAGTCCAATTGAGATGCAGCTGAGCGCGGATGATGATTTCATCTCGCCGCATAGGGAACTCAACAACTGCCTTTTGACGCAGTCCGGAGAGCGTCAGCGTATCGCTTGGAATACGAACCGAGAGATCAGACAGACGGCTGAGGGTTGTATTGGGTGTAACGACAGACTCTCTGGCCTCATAGGGGCCGTCGATCATGCGTGCGAGCGGCTGCATCTGCGGCGCTTCTTTATGCTCGGCAGCCTCTAAAGAGGAGGCCGTTGCCGGAGCAGCGCAGGCCAAAGCGGAGAGAACTGCCGCAAAGAAATGGAGCAATTTCATGAAATCAACGTGATGGTATGTGAGGTTCAAATAAGCATTCCCGGGTTTGAGCTGCCTCGTCCGACGCCGAGAATGAGCGAGGGCGCTCTCGGTCTTCTGCGCGGCGCAAAACTCAGAATCCATTGCGCCAGCTTCAAAGGCGGTCGGGCGATGCGCCGCAGCGCGGGCGGTGCGTATTGCCAAAGTGCGCTGTAGCCTCTGCAGGCGAAGGAAAGGAGTGCGTGCGTGCCGTCTAAAAATCCGGGGGCAGCGGTTTTGGGCTGTACCCAGGCATCCGCCCGGCAGAAAGTCGCCGCAATAAATGCGCGTTCGGCTTCGGGCGACAGCTCAGTGAGTTCGAGCCCGAGACGAGCGCCGCGGGCGCGTCTTACAACGGCAGGGAAGGCATATGTCAAGCCGTCATTTTCGAGTATCAATTCGACAGCGTTGCCCGTAAAGAATTGGTCGACAGCTTCGTCATGAAGCTTCAGGCTGACGCCCTTTTGGGAATAATCGGTGAGTTCGGCGTCATAGAGCGTTCCGTCCGCGCGTTTGAGAACGGCAGGCGTATTTACTCTGACGCGGGGGAATTTACGCTCCTGAACTGTTTCAACAGCAACGGAGACCGTCACGCCGAGAATCATCAGGTTGTAGAGAATCCAGGCGCCATTGATTGCCAGAGTCAGATATTCCGGGTGAGGCGTCCTGAGCAGCTGCCAGGAACCGAAAATAAACCCGGCGGCATTGAGTGCAATAAGAATGCAGTACGGTTTGATGATGTTCCAGTCGACGTAGTTTTCCTTAACTGTGCCGCCCTTCGAAGTCACATTGAATTTGCCGTAATTGGGAGCAAAAAGCGCCACTGTCGTGGGCAGCAGGATGTACCAGGAAAGTACGGCTTCATAAACAGCGCCTAGAAACGGACTCCGGTGACCGCGTTCGATGATGCTGCTCGTAATGATGGAGTGAATCATGTGCGGCAGTACATAGACGAAGATGGCCGCTGCAGACGCCTCGATGACATAAACGTGAAAAAAGAGGTAAGGCAGCGGCGCGAGCAGAAAGATGATGCGCGGCAGTCCGTGCAGGAAGTGAATCATCGCGTTGAGAAAACACATCCGCTGACCGAACGACAAACCCCTGCCGAAAAGCGGATTGTCGATGCGGAAGATTTGGATCATGCCGCGCGCCCACCGGATACGCTGTCCGATGTGTGCAGCCAGCGTTTCTGTGGACAAGCCTGCAGCCAGCGGGATGCCGATGAATGCTGAGGACCAGCCCCGGCGATTGAGGCGCAGAGAGGTATGTGCGTCTTCCGTTACCGTTTCGACGGCAATGCCGCCGATTTCATCAAGCGCGCTGCGGCGAATGACGGCGCAGGAGCCGCAGAACATCGTGGCGTTCCAGGTGTCGTTGCCTTTCTGAATAAAGTCATGAAAAAGCGCGTTTTCAACCGGCACAGCTGACGAAAGGCCAAGATTGCGTTCGAAAGGATCCTGCGAATAAAAGTGGTGCGGCGTTTGGACGAGTGCAATTTTCGGATCGCGTACAAGCCAGCCGACAGTCATCTGCAGGAAGCTGCGTACGGGGACATGGTCGCAGTCGAAAATGGCAACAAATTCCCCGTGCATCAGCCCGAGAGCATGGTTGATGTTGCCGGCCTTGGCATGGTCGTGCTTCTCACGCTCGATGTAGCCGACGCCGGAAGCTTCGGCGAAGGCGCGGAATTCAGGACGGCTGCCGTCGTCAAGAATCCAGATATGGAGCTTGTCCGTCGGCCAGTCCATCGAAAGAGCGCCGTAGACAGTGGTTTTGACGATTTCAAGCGGTTCGTTGTAGGTCGGGATGCAAATGTCCACATGAGGCCATTCTGACAATTTCGCCGGCATTGGAACGGGCGGACGATCAAGCACCCAGAAGGTTTGGAAGTAGCCGAGCAGCATAACCACGAAGGCATAGGTTTCGGCTAAAACCAAAAGGATCGAGCAGACGGTGCCTGCCGTCGAATCCAGATTGAGTGTCTGGGTCCAGCGCCACCACATATATCGTGCGGAAACAAGTGTTGAGAGAACGATTAACAGCAGGAATGTAAAGTGCGACCGGATATGACGCACAAAGAGTGCAATTGAAACCGTTGCCATCAAGAAGATCGTCTGGTTCCAGAGGTCGAGCGGCTGCGTGATGCAGAGCCAGCCGAGCGTCGCAGCAATCAGGGTAAAAAAGGCTGCGGCGAGCCATTCTCTTCGAAAAGATTTGTTCTGAGCCGTCTGGGTTCTGGTCTGGTGCCAGGATGCAATGCGTGAGGTAAAGGCCTCTGTGAGCGCTTCACCTTTTGCAGCGATAAAACCGCGAAGCGAGAGCCCTGCATTTCGCAGGGCGACGCCGGCTCGTCGCAGCAGGCTGTCGTGAGCGGCATGGTCCTGATCCAAGCGGCTGCTTACGAGCGGTTCGTCAGTGATATAGAAAAAAAGGAGATAAACGCTCTGCACAAACATGCGCAGTCCGTCGAGGGGCTTAAGGCGCTTAAAGTCGATTTGAGGAAAGAGCACTGCACGGCGCGACATTACCGCGTGCCATTGGGCGTTTTCCAACGGCAGAAATGTCCATGCAAGCAGCAAAAAGACGCCGTTTATCGCCAAAGACACTGAGCTGGAGGTACGGCGGCGGAGTGTATGGATGGAATGGCGCAGAGATGACGCAATCATGATTGGCATCTCCCGGCTGCGCGCAGTCTCAGCCACGTCGCAAAGGCTCCGAGCGCCTGTCCGCTTTGTGAAAAAGGAGCAGCCTCAGCAACAGGCGAGCGATAAATACCGGCTCTCGCAGCGGCTTCATCCCAAAGGATGCGCATGGGCGCGAGGTGAGGCTGAAATCGCGCCTCTGTGGAGAGATAGGTGATGATTTCACGCATGACGGTGCTCTCAGGCTCAATTTTGTTGAGCAGGAGAACATCGTTGTCTTCCAGAGGCGTTCTGCGGAGCCGAAGCAGTGAATTGTGGTCAGCTTCAGTTACCGTAACGACGATATCGGCACATTTGCGCCATAAAGAAGCGGTCGCTGATGAGCTCGCCCCCGCATCAATCAGCACGTCGCAGAATCCGAAACGCTGTGTCTCTAACAGTACTCTGGCGATTTCCGGGCCCGTAAGCGGTGCGGTCTGAGGTTCTGGAGGGTTGAGCGGCAGAAAATACAGATTCTCGCTGTACTGCCATAAAGCAGACAGGGCTTTGCGGCCGCCGCGAAGCGCACCAAGCCAATCTTCACCATCGCCGTCGGTACGATTAAAGAGACTGCTGAGACCAGCGTCCGAATGCCGGCCGTCTATGGCCAGCACGGGCTGACGGTAAAGACTGGCTTCGCGGGCCGCCGAGGCGCAGCATACCGTGGCGCCGGCTCCTTCACGCAATCCCAGAAAGACCGCCAGCATGGCGAATCTCCTTCGTCGTTGTGCCGACGAGAGGCGGGTTCAGTTGGGAGCCTGCCGCCAAACGGCTTGTGCGGACTTCCTCATTGGAAAGCGTTTGAAAGAACGGCGTCGTGCGCAAAAGAACTGCGCGGCGGTTAACGGCTGCTAAATCAACATAGCCGGCCGCTGAAATATGATAGGCGGCTGAAAGAGCTGCGATGTCAGGTGAGATCGACGGGGAGGGGGGTTAGCATCTGCTGCGGCCCTTACTTATTATGTTTCTTTACCGACAATTCGATGAAAGGGTAAGTCTACTTCTTTAATTTGTAAATATAGTAGATGAAATTACCCGTCCTGTGAATGGAATCCCCAATTTGAGCGAGCTTCGTCAATGCTCAATATATTGTTTTCTTATTGAAAACATTAATAATTGAAGTGAGCCAAAAATTCAGAATATAAAAAAAGCAACAGCCGCAATGAGGAAAGTTCACATGCGGCTGTTTTACTGATGGCCGTAAGGAATGGGGTTCATCCCTCACTGCCTTGACGGATCAGAGCTGACGCAAAGCACTTTCCAAAGCGGTCTTGGTGGAAGTGCCGGCGTCCTTATGCGCCTTAATGATGCGCGCAGGCACGCCTGCCACAACGGCACCGGCCGGAACATCTTCAATGACGACGCTGCCAGCGGCGACGACGGCGCCTTCGCCCACATGGATGCCTTCAATCACGACGGCATTGGCGCCGATAAAGACATCGTCATCGATGATGACGGGCTGCGCGGAAGCGGGTTCAACGACGCCGGCGAGTACTGTGCCTGCCCCAATGTGGCAGCGGCGTCCGACAGTGGCGCGTCCGCCCATCACAACGCCCATATCGATCATGGTGCCTTCGCCGATCACCGCGCCGATGTTGATAATGGCGCCCATCATGACCACTGCGCCGTCGCCGATCGTCACCTGATCGCGAATCACCGCGCCGGGTTCAATGCGGGCGTTGATGCCTTTGAGGTCAAGAAGCGGAATGGCGGAGTTGCGGCAGTCGTTTTCGATGACCATATCGTCGATCTTGCTGCGGTTGGCTTCAAGAATCGGACCGAGTTCCTTCCAGTCGCCGAAAATCACTTTGTCGCCGACGCCGAAGACCTTTGCCGAACCGAAGCTGATCGGGGCTTCGCCGGCTTTCTCGCGAAGCGTGATCTTCACGGGCGTCTTCTTTTCAGCCGTGGCGATGTAGTGAATGATTTCCTGTGCGTTCATCATGGTGATTCAATCCCCAGTGTTAGAAAGTTGAAGTGCAGCACTCAGCGGCGAGCGAAAAGCAGTTCGTCAAGGGTGTGCAGACCCACGGGGGCGTCCTTGAGCTTTTCGGCGGTTTTAAGCGCGCCAATTGCAAAGATCCGGCGGGATTCCGCGCGGTGGGTGAGTGAGAGCTCTTCTTCGTCGCCGAAGAAGGACACGGTATGCACGCCCGCCACGGTGCCGCCGCGGACAGCGTGGACACCGATTTCACCGGCTGTGCGGGGTGCGAATCCTTCGCGGCCGAAGACCGTCGGATGGGTGCCGTCGGGGTTGACGGCTGAAAGAAGGAGCTTCGCCGTGCCGCTCGGCGCATCTTTTTTCATGCGGTGGTGCGTTTCGATGATCTCAATGTCAAAGTCCGGCAGCAGGGCGGCAGCCTCTGCGGCGAGGTGCTTTAAGACCGCAACGCCGATGGAGAAGTTGGCGCTCACCGCTACGGGCGCGTAGCTGCCCAACGCATTGACGCGGGCAGCTTCTTCGTCGCAATAGCCGGTGGTGCCGGAAACGAGCGGCGTTCCGGTGCGCTGCACATAGGCCGCGAGTGCCGGCAGCGACGCCGGAGCGGAAAAATCAATGACGGCATCCATACGGTCGCACTGGGCGAGCTGAGCGATCGTCGCCGTATTGAATTCGGCCGCAACTTCGATGCCGCGGTCTGCGGCGCAGTCTCGGATCATGCGGCCCATGCGGCCCATACCGATGAGAGCGATTCTCATAGCGAAGAGTTCCTTACTTCAGAAAGCCCGCGGCAGCGAGTGACGAACGCAGCGTTTCGCGGTGGGCTTCAGTCATATGCGTGAGCGGGAGACGGTAGCCGCCGACATCCATGCCGAGGAGATTCATAGCCTCTTTGACAGGAACCGGATTCACTTCAATGAAGAGATCGTTGATCACATCGAGAAGTTCAATCTGCGCGCGTCGTGCGTCGTCCGTGCGGCCTTCAAGATAATCGAAAACCATCTGATGCGTCTCCTTCGGAGCGATGTTGGCCAGCACCGAAATGACGCCCGAAGCACCGATGGAAAGGAGCGGCACAATCATGTCGTCGTTGCCCGAATACATGGCGAAATCGTCCGAGAGGTACTTTGCGACCTTTGCCGCATAAGACATATTGCCGCTCGCTTCCTTGATGCCCACAATGTTGGGGTGCTGCGAGAGGCGTGCAACATTCGCCACAGATATGGAGCAGCCCGTGCGGCCGGGTACGTTGTAAAGAATGCAGGGAATCTTCACGGCGTCGGCGACGGTCTTGAAGTGAAGGTACATCCCTTCTTCGTTGGTCTTGTTGTAATAGGGGGTAATGAGGAGCAGACCGTCAGCGCCCAGACGTTCATAGGAGAGCGACTTTTCGAGCATCGTCTGCGTAGAGTTGGAGCCCGATCCGGCAATAACGGGGATGCGGCCTGCAACGCGCTTGACGGTATATTCGCAGACCGCGTTGTCTTCTTCGTGAGACATCGTTGAAGATTCGCCCGTTGTGCCGAGGATCACCAGCGCATCGGTGCTGTTGGCCAGATGAAAGTCAATGAGTTCGCCGAGCTTGTCGAAATTGACCGAACCGTCTTCATTGAAAGGTGTGATAAGTGCGACCAGTGAGCCGCGAATTGTCGGATGAGACATGCTGAATACCGTGCGTAGTTGGGGTTGCAGGGTGGAATTGTAGGGGCGAAGCGGTGCGGTCACTTCTGAGATCCGCGGGCGCTTGAAACGGATTGAAAAATCGCAGTATCGATCTCAAGAGCAGGCAACCTGTCCTGCTGCACGTTCAGCGCTCCTCGCCGACAGCCTCAAATTCATAAAAGAAGCGCCAGCAAAGAGCGTTATCTCTGCTGGCGCAAAAAACAACGTGCCGGCAGAGTGCACGCTGCTTTGACCGGTCAAGATAGCGCAACTGCTCACAAATTCACGAAAATCAATCACTTTCGTCAATTTTGCAGGCAGACAGTCCAGCGGGTATCTCCCGCAGGCCCATCCGCCGTCCCCCAGGCTGAGGATGCCGGCGAATTCGGCGGATCTGCCTCCCCTCGGGGTCGCTGCCGGCCTGCCGGCTCGCCCGAGGCTCCTCGCGTCCGCGCCTCTATCGTTCGATGTTTTACAAGTTAACAAGAAAAACCTGCGGCCAAAATACGACAAATGGGAGAAAAGGCGTATTTCAGTCAATCGGGCGCAAGCGACGGACAATTGATGCCGTCATCGGGAAGGTTATCAGGCTGTTTATAAATGTTGACCGGCGCTTCTATTGCATATACGAAGCGCCGGTCATTGAGAGCGGTCCGAAAATCAGCGGCGGCTCTTGAGGAGCGCCTCAACTTCCCGTTCTACTTTTTCCAAATCAGGATCTGTAAGAACCGGAAGCACCTTGATGAGAGCGTCGGGTTTGAAATCCCACCATTTGAGCTCAAGGAGCATGGCCGTCAGGCGGTCGTTGAAGCGGCGGCGGATAAATTCAGCCGGGTTGCCGCCTACGACCGTGTAGGGCGGCACGTCTTTCGTCACCACCGCAGATGCGGCAATGATGGCGCCGTCGCCGATCTTCACGCCCGGCATAATGACTGAGCGGCGGCCGATCCAGACGTCGTTGCCGATGATGGTGTTGCCTTTATGCGGCGTCAGGTCGTAAGTGGACCGGGCCGCTTTTGCCCATTTGCCGCCAAAGAGACTAAAGGGATAGGTCGACACCGTCGATACGCTGTGATTCGCTGCGCCCATGATGAACTTGGTGTTCGCACCGATCGCGCAGAACTTGCCGATGATGAGCTTGTCGCCGAATTCCGGACGGTTGTAGAGAACGTTTTTGCGGTCAAACTCCGTGGGATTCTCGTCGTCTTCGTAATAGGTGTATTCGCCCACTTCAACGTTGGGCGTTGTAACAACATTCTTGATAAAACAGACGGCCGTATCGTCAATTGGAAAAATATCAAAGGGATCCGGCAGATCCGTATTGTGCGGCCCCATGATGCTGAAGGTGCTCATTGAAATAGCTCCGAGGGTGAGTGCGTATCCATTTAGAAATACGATATTGATCATACGACCTTAAGGGCGCTGTCGTATGCCGCTGGCGCAATGGTCAAGCGAATTTTGCCCCACGGCAAAACAAAGCAAAGCGATTGATAGTCTCAGCCAAGGGAAAAAGTGGATTCGGAGCAGTTGAGAGAATTACATCGGTACCTGATTAAAAAGGAGCCGCAGCATTGGATGCGCAATGCCGCTGCGGATTGCGGATGCGGGCCGCTGTATGAGCAAGCTGTTTTTGCAGGTATTAGCCGCAGTCACTGCGCCTGATGATGCATGTGGTATGTCGGCGCAGCGATAAGGTGACAAACCGTTTGCCCAACAATTCTTTGACGAAGGCCTTCATGCGGCCGCTGGCCGCTGCTTTCTGAAGGTCAATAAACTGACAGACCGCAACGCTTGGAAAACAAAAGAGATCCCGAGGAAAATCCTAGATCTCTTTACCCGGTTGTGTCTGCCCTTGCCCTCGCGTTTTTTCCGGGATGGGGAGCACCACGCGGAGGGCTTCAGGATGCCCGTGTTATCAGTACAGATGAAAGGCGAATTAGAACGTGTAAGTAAGTTTCGCCGTCATGTTGTGGGACGAACCGTTGGTATCCAAAATACCCACATACCCAAAGGACAGGTCGAGGTTGCTGTTGACATCCAAGATGAGAGAAGCGTTCACCCATTGGTAGGAACGAGGTAATTTAACCGTGCTCGAGCCCTGGACACCAGAGATGTTGGACGAGACGTCCATATCACGGTTGAAATTTACGCGCGTGCCGCCGCCCAACAGTGTGTTTACGATTGTGCCCCACTTTTGGAACCATTTGAGCGACAGATCGCCGTAACCGATGTTGGAGGTGTGGGAGTCATAGTGTTCATAACTCACGGCGGCGATATTGCCGTTGATGTCGAAATCACCCATGCGGCCACCGGTATACCCAACACCGATTTCAGGAGTGAAGACACTGCTTTTCCCCAACGAGTAGTTCATGCCGATATGCACGGCACCGCCATAGGAAAACGTGTCGGCAGATCCCGTGAATTGTTGTCCGCCGATGCTGCGGGTGACGTCTGTAGAAGTATGAGCCAACATGGCCTCGGCCTTGCCGTAGTACGCCGCGTTCCCTGCCGTGCAGAAGACGCGGGCGAACTTCGCGCCGCCGTAGACCGTGTTCATGTCAAAGTCGAGAGAGTCCGCACTGTCGTCCGTGGTTTCGTAGCCAAGATACAGGGTGAAGAGGTGCTCGTTTCGGTACATGTTGCTGATGCCGAGCAGGATGCCTGTGGTGTGGCCTTTAACTGTGCCGCCAGCCGAGAGGTCGAATTTGTCGTAGGACGTGTAGGGTTTGACGAATGTGAGCCATTCCTGATTGTCCTGCATGCGGTGCGTATAGCCGGTTTGGGACACGTCGGCAGTAGCCGCCTCTACGAACATAGCGCGGCGGTTCAAGCGGTTGGCCAGCGTTTCGGCTAACTGCGCACCGACACCTTTGACGGCGTTCACCCACAGTGTGAAGTAGCCGCTGCCTTGGTCGTAATAACCGTCCAAGCCGTATTGCTGTTTGAGTGTTTCATCGAACTCAACGTCTTGCGTGGGTTTTCCGGTGACACCCGATAAGGCTTGGCCGGAAGCGTTTTGTACTGCGTTGTTGAAGTCGATATCTCCGGATTGGTAACCAGTGATGGAAGAAATTTGAACTTTTTCCACGCTAATTGACCGGGCGTTCAGATTGTCTCCGGAAACTTTAATTCCTTGCCCGTCGCCCACCCGGTTGCCTGTGACGCCTACGCCCCAATTGAGTACCTTAACCTGTCCGCCGTTTTCAATGTGAATGTCAGCTGCTTGTCCGCTCGTGTTGACCTTGCCGCGGTTGTCGACGGCCAATAGGTTAGAAGCGCCCGTATTCGTACCGCTGCCGGCGATGATGGGGCCGCTGATGATGTTGGTCAGTGTGCCGCCGTTTTCAACGGCGACCGCGCCAGTAATAGCGCCGGTATTGTTCAGCGCTTCCTTAGCTTGGGTGGCGTCCGCACCGATATGCAGAGCCACTTGGTCGTCTGCTGTACCGATGACGCCGGAATTAGCGACGACCGCAGAATCGACGTTGAGCGTGGCGGCGTTGGCAATGTCGATCGTGGAGAATTTGCCCGTGTTGCTGATGCCGACCGTGCTTTCGATAGTCGCGTTATCGGTAATTTTCAGATCCTGCACGGTGCCGTGGTTATAAAACGCGGAGCCGCCCGTGCTTTTTAACAAACCGTCGATTTTGGCGGTTGTTATTTTGCCTTGATAGACCTCCACGCCCCAATTGCCGGAGAGTTCAGCATCTTGCTGTAATTCCAAAGTACTCAAATTGCCTTGGGTGCCAACGAATAAACCGGCCGCGTTTTGGCTGGTGGTCTTACTGCCGGACTCCAAACGGATGGTCTCAACCTTGTTGTAGCCGAATGAAATGCCCGCCCCGGGAGAGGCGTTAGCGGCTCCCGGCTTGTTATTCCACACTTTATCGTAACTAAGGGCTCCCGTACCGGCAATAACGCCGCCGCTCTTATTCACAATCTCTTTCATCCAAACATCTTCCAAATACAGGCCGGTGTTTCCTTGAATCCTACCGCTGTTTTCCAAAGAACCGATGTTTTGCGCCATGATCTCCATACCGGCACTGCGCCATGTTCGGTCTGCATTACCGCCTTTGATGGAACCTATGATCGTGCCGTTATTGACAATTGTGGTTATCGCTGTCTGATCGAAACGCACCCCTGTGAAGCCGCCTTCAATCGTGCCGTTGTTGATGAAGCTGCCCATTTTCCCCTCGCGGGCGAGAAAGCCGAAGCCATTGCGCTTTGTGGCTTGGAATAATTCTCCCGTTTTTTTATTGGTGAAATTGGCACCATTTGCCCTGTAATAGAGAACTGCTGCTAATGGTTCGCCGCCTAGAATTTTGACCGTTTGGCCGGAAGATGCACCGATGGTGAGAGTTGAGGTGGCGGCACCATGACGCCAAGAAATGGAAGCAGGACCTTTCGCAGGATCATCGGTTCCTCTGTTAACGACCCAATTGGATGGATTGGAAGGATCTGGAGAAATGATGTCGGAATAAGCCGTTTTCTCGACGACGGGATTGTCGGCTGCTAAAGCTGGAAAAGAAAAGCAGGCCGCTTGAATGGCGGCGGCGCAAAGCGTTAATTTTGCTAAAGAAGGAAGTGCGACGGAATAATCACTTGAGTGGGATTCTGGGAGTAACATTTTGTTTTACCTGAGAAATATTCAAAAATAATGTGAATATATTACAAGATATTATTTCCAATCCTAAGTCGTAATTTAAGCGTTCGTATTGTCAACAGAAGATATTTGGTGGAACTACCTATCAAACTATGTAGCTCTTTTTTTTTGTTTGCAGAGCAACCGTGGATAATAAAAATATCCGCTGACAAAAGGCTGAAACGAAAGCGGTGATCAACTTTATTCGGATCCGCCGAAATGTGTTTATATTTAAACAAAATGTCTGCAATAGGTTTACGCACGTTATCATCAATTATCGTTATCTAAAGACGAATCCGATGCTTTTAAGATCTCGTGTAAAACGGCATCACGAGTTAAAAACAGTGTATCTGTTTTTGCTCAGCTATCGAGCGTTGCCTTCTCTGCCAGTCTTTTTTCAGACCTGAATTGAGCTTCATCAGCGGCTCAAGCAACCATTGCCATTCTTTGAAAAGAGATTCGGCCTGTATCGGTGCCGATCAATTTTGTTCTTTGATAGCGAGTGCCGAGAAAGTGTTTTCTGACGGCCATTTAAGTGTGAGCAAGCTTCTGCTCCCAATTGGGTGATTGGCTTGGCCGCTTCTTTTGTGGTCTTTGCCGTGTAATCTGTATGTTGGTGAAGCTGCGTCGATTCTGATGGTGATGCTGGGCAAACTGCGCTTCTGGAGGAAAAGCTTGCAAGGCGCAAAGAGGTATTTGGGCGCACAGCTCAGCTGCAGCCCTTCGCGGCCGGGATCGATTAAAAATTCGTCCAAGGCGTAACCCAAGCCGATGACTCTATTTGGCGGCTCTTTGATCAACCCCGCATCTCCCGTGACGGCCCTGCTTTTACCAATGACCGTCTAGAAGCGGCAGCGTGCACCACGACTGATATGCGGCAGGAAGACAGCGCAGGCGGGGGCAGCCCATTCACAACAAAGATCAGGAGGGCTGTCTGCGGGCTGAGCTGAAACGAGTCTTTCTATAGCCTCTCGATGGAATGATCGACCGTCTCAGCCAAGGAAAAAAGTAGATCGGGAGCAGCTCAGAGAACTGCATCGGAACCAGGTCAAAAGGAGCCGCAGCACGAGATGCGCAATGCCGCTGCGGCGGCAGTTGCGTGCCGCTCTATAAACAAGCTGTTAGCTCAGTCACTTTGCATGATGACCCGTATGGCATGCCGGCGCAGCGAAACGGCTGCGAACCGTTTGCCCAACCATTCCTTGACGAAGGCCTTCGTGCAGCTGCTAATAAACTGACAGACTGCAACGCTCGTAAAACAAAAGAGATCCCGAAGAAAATCCGAGATCTCTTTAACCTGTTGGGTTTGCCCCTGTCCTCGCGATTTTCCGGGAAGGGGGACCCTAGAGGCAGTTTGGGATCAATACTTGAAAAGGTGACCCATGCGGTCGGCTTTGGTCTTCAGATAGAAGAGGTCGTAGGCAGTGGCATCCATCTGGATGGGCACACGCTCAGTAATGACGATGCCGAATTCTTCGAGCTGATAGACCTTGTCGGGATTGTTCGTCAGGAGACGCATGCTCTTGACGCCCAAGTCACGCAGAATCTGCGCGCCGGTAAAGTACTCTCGTTCGTCGCCCTTAAAGCCGAGCGCAAGGTTTGCTTCGAGCGTATCGAGCCCCTTTTCCTGCAGCTCATAGGCACGCAGCTTATTGATGAGACCGATGCCGCGGCCTTCCTGGCGCATATAGAGCAGGATGCCCCGGCCTTCCTTCTCAATCTGCGTCATTGCGGCGGCGAACTGCTGACCGCAGTCGCAGCGCAGCGACCCAAAGCAGTCGCCCGTTAAGCATTCGGAATGCACGCGGACGAGAAGATCCTTGCCGTCGCCGATCTCGCCCTTGACGAGCGCCACGTGGTGCTCGCCGTTCAAGCGGTTCACGTAGCCGTAGGCGCGGAATTCACCGTACTTCGTCGGCATCTTCACGACGGCCACGCGGTCGACGAGCTTCTCGTAAATTTTGCGGTAGGCCTGAAGATCCTTGATGGTAATGAACTTCAGGTTGTATTGCTTAGCAAGCTCAATCAATTCGGGCGTGCGCATCATCGTGCCGTCGTCTCGCATGATTTCGCAGCACAGCCCCACTTCCTTGAGGCCGGCAAGGCGGCAGAGATCCACCGTTGCTTCGGTGTGGCCGTTGCGCTCAAGCACGCCGTTTTTCTTCGCGAGCAGCGGGAACATATGACCGGGACGACGGAAGTCTTCGGGACGAGCGTCGTCGGCCACGCACTTCATCGCGGTCACAGAGCGCTCGTAGGCAGAAATCCCGGTCGTCGTGTCGATATGGTCAATGGAGACCGTGAACGCAGTCGAATGATTGTCCGTATTGTTCTCGACCATCTGGTGCAGGTCGAGTTTCTTGGCATATTCAGCCGACATGGGCATGCAGATGAGCCCTTTGCCGTGCGTAGCCATGAAGTTGACATTTTCAGGGGTGGCGAATTCCGCCGCGCAGATGAAGTCGCCTTCGTTCTCGCGATCCGGGTCGTCGGTGACGAGAATGATCTTGCCGTTCTTGAGATCTTCAAGAGCTTCCTGCACCGTGTTGAATTGGGCCATCGTCCGTTCTTTCCTTGAAGGGAGGCGCACCGCAGTGCTCCTGAAGGTGCAGCTCCCGGATGTAGTTGGGTTCATGCTCCCGGACTTCACGGCTATCAGGATTTCACGGCCGTTTGAGTCGTGAAGGGTCTGCGCACTTTCGAGCAGCGGACATCGGCGAAGGCGGGGAGCAGGTGCCGGGCGCGGCGGCATGCCGGCCGCACCCGATTTTGCAATAGCGGGCAAGTATAGCCGATGCGCTGAGGCGCAAATGTGAGCAAACGGTTATTCCATATTGCTGGGTGCCGTGAAGCCTTGAAATCCTGCAGTTTCTCAGGATGGGCAGGCGCACAGCATGCATTCGGAATTGGCTTGGATTTTTCCCGTATCCCGCTAGAAAAAGGATCTGGAGACTAGGTGAGGAGCGGCAGACACGACGGCTTCAATCTCGAATTCGGCCGCATCATCGATGAGCGTGGGGTCTTGATCGAGCTGTCTTTTAATATCGATGGGCTCCACGTTTCTAAGCATTTGCGGATTGGCCAGCCGGTTGCGTCGCACGGCATAGCTCCAGTCGTCGCGCAGAAACTTCAGCGCAAGTCTGGGCAGGCGGGGACGCTCAGAGAGCGCAATGTTGATTTCCGGATCCTGAAGCTCGGCAGCGCTGTTGAGTATCGGATCAAAATGAGTGTCTTTAGGCAGTACTCGTATCAGTGCGGCGATTTCGGAGCAGGTGAGGGGCAGTACGGCTGCGTCGAGGAGCATTTTCTGAAGAGTCTCCGTCAGCTCTCCGTTTTGGAAGAAGCTCGTCAGAAATGCCATGCGGTCAATGAGACCGAAAGCAATCGGCGAGAGCAGCCTTTCCTTTGTCTCGTTTGTTTCATTTGTCTCGTTTTTCTGGTTTGCCGCCTCGCCCTTGGTTTTGATCGGATGGGGGTCTTTGCCTGCTGTCAAGGCGTTGGATGCTTGAGCAAAAGCCGCTTCGAGCGCAAGATCACGCTCAACGTCATCGTCGAGCGTAAAGGAGCTGCTGCCCCAGAGACCTTTAGAGAGCAGGCGTTTGAGCTGGAGACGAAAGGTCTTGTTGCCCGAGAGATCCACTTCAGTCATGAGCTTTTCCATGTGCCGAGGCTCGCAGCCGTTCGCCGCAAGACTTTTCAGCAGCATCTGCGCAGCAGTGATATCGCCTTTGACAGCTGCGGCGAGTGACCAGTTGGAAAGGACTTTCACGGCTCGAGGATCGTGAAGAACAGCAAAACGAGTGCGGTAGTCAATATCTTGAGCAAGACTCGCCCAAATCGCGGGCGTAAGGGGGCCGGCAAAGGCCGCCCGACGGCGCAGACCGGGATTTTCGCTTGAAGCAGCGGCAAAGCGAAAACGTTTGTGAATGGCATCCTCGCCTTTAAAGTCGAGGATTTTTAAAAGGCGAAGACCGAGGTCGCCCTCAAGCCTCACGATTTTCCTTTGGATATCGCCAAAGAAATGAGCCGCAAGCGTCTGTGCGTTTATTTCATTGGCCGGTGCGGCCTGCGGGACGGGGCGGGAGATGAGGACAATGGTATGAGGGATTGTGAGCTGCATAAGGGATTCCTCGGGAGCGGAATTTGAAGCGGCAGACGGTGTCTGCAGTATTTGGACTTAGAGTGCGGCGCAACGCCCGAAACCTGAGTCGCGCGCTTATTCATTGCCCTAAGCCTACCGAGGGATGCGTCGCTCCCTGACTGATTGAAGCGTGTCCCGCCTGCGGCTGACCCGTCGCCGACTGCAAGCGCCTCGGCGAAGATTGACCACAAAGGCGGCAGCGCTCAGTGCGCGGGCCGCCTTCAAAGCCCTTAGGTCGGACTCGATTCAGCTTTTTTCAGTCAAGCAAGCGGCTCATTCGACGTTCCGCCACGAGTTGGCGGAGGTTGGCCGAATCGTCGGCAAGGAGCTGCGAGATTCCGGCATCACAAAGGAAGACTCGTCTGGGCTTCAGGCGATCTATCAAGCCGAAGCGGCAGCCGTAGCTCGGTGGACGGGTATGAGTCCGAAGCAGATTTGGACGCCGTTCGGGTCGCGCATCCTTGGGGAACCCGACATCACACGAAACGAGGCGGGGGAGATCCAGATCCGCGGTTCTTCTCTCGGGGCATTTGCCGATAGTTTTCAATAAGCCGAAGCGGCCATGGAGTCGCCGGAGGGTTTGGGTCCCATGATGCCGGAGTACAACGGCAAGCCGGCTGAAGGGCTGGCCCGTCTGAGGCAAGCGAAAACAGGTGCAGTTCCTGCGCTGTTCCACCACAAAAAGTATGGGGATATCGGGATCATGTACGGCAAGCCCGGGAACCCTGAACTACGGGATGCCTGCTCACTAAAACAAGGGCAGTTCCGTCAATATCTTTATCAAGCCCGTGATCTTATTTGAAAAAATAGGCCACGGGCTTTCGTTTTTGTGTTAACATACTCTATAACTATAATGTGCAGAGCATAAAGATGGAAAATTCTCCAAAAAGCGGCTTCCCCTGGAACTTTACGACGGTCCTTACAAAGGACGGTTATCGATATGTAAAGGCCTACCGAATGAAGTGGGATCCGGTTCTCAAGAAATCCAAGCGCTGTATGCAGCGCCATGTCGGCCGCTTGTTCGAAGACGGCCGTATCAAGATTTCGCCGAAATTTTCAGCGGACTTTCCCGAGTACGCCGGCGATGATTGGTTCTGGGGAATTGACAAAAAGCCCGTGCCCGAAGCTCAATACCGTCAGGACTTCCCGGAAACTCCCGGCCCTGCTCCTGAGGACGAAGAGGCCTGCCAACAGCAGGAGACCCTGGATGTCGGCCTGACGTGGGCGGCTGTTACGTTGGCGGAAAAGAACGGCATCCGTGCACACCTTCACGAGGTTTTCGGGAAGGAAATGGGAGAAGAGCTGCTCTATTTGGCAATCTTCAAGCTCGCCGGCGGCGGATCCATGATGACATACGATTTGTGGCGTCAGAAAGTTTGGCTGCCTAAATGCAAACGGCTGACCGGACAGAGCATTTCAGAAATTCTGGCTGCTGTTGACGGTGAAAAAGTCGTTAAGTATTTTCGCCTTCGTCACAACCGGCAGGACGCTGTTTGGGAGGAGATCTACAAGCGGAATCCGGCGCTTCGAGGCCGCCCTATCGAATACGCTCTGGACAATACGTCGATCTCAACCTATTCAGACACCATCGCTGAGGCACAGTTCGGTCATGCGAAGCGTGATCCCGACTTGAAGCAAATCAATTACACGGTGATTTGCGACCAGTGTTCGGGCGATATTGTCTTTGCGCACATGTATGAAGGCGCTGTCAATGACGTCACTGCACTCTCCGATATTCTTCATGCTATGACGAATGCCGGCTTTGATCTCGATAAAAATATTCTCGTTACCGATCGAGGATATTCGAGTTTGGAGAATATCCAGAAAATGATCAATCTGGATCTTAAATATCTTCAAGGCGTCAGATTTGTCGAAGATTCATTGAAGCAAAACTTCGAGAGACATAAAGAATATTTGCGAAAGAATGCTTTTTTCAGCAGCAAAGAGAAGGCTTACGCATTCACTCTGAAAGAGCCGTGGTCTCAGAACACGGACTACGGGCGCCTCAAGCTGGACACGTACGTTCACCTGTTCCGTCTTGTTAACCGCGAAGACGAGACGGCCGTATTCCTCAGCGAGAAAGCGGATGAAATTATTCGTTTGAAAAACGAAAACAAGTCTATTCCACAGGATCTTTGGAACAACTACAGGCGATTTGTTGATTCAATGAAAGATTCAAACGGGAATAGTAAATGGGTTCGAAAATCAAGCAAAATCGATGAGGCGGTCGAAACGGCGGGGTATTTTGCTCTTCAAAGCAACAGCATTTCCGATGCGTTTGAAGCGCTTTCCGTTTATCGGCAGCGCGGGATGGTTGAGCAGGATTTCAATCAACTGAAAAATTGGCTCGATTGTGATCGTCTGCGTGTCGGCGCCGTTTCGGTACAAGGGAAGCTTCTGGTGAGCACGATCGGAACCGCCTTGCGGATGATGATGCTCAACAGTGCAAAACAGATGGAAGACCGCAAGGCAAAGCTGGTCATCCCAGGGAATTCCATGGACCGGCTGTTGGCCGAACTGACGCTTGTGCGGGCTCATAAACGAAACAACGCCAACGCTTGGATCAGGAACAGTATTCCTGCCTCGCGTCGGCGCTGTTTTGAATTGCTCCAGCTTTCTGAACCACCGCGGCGATTCGAAATGTAGAGCAGGTAACCCGTAGTTCAGGCAAAATGGGACAGGTTTGATTTAACGGCCGCTCCGTCAACGTTATGCTGTTGACGGAGTGCGGCTTTGTTCACCAGCGCCGCATTTAAAAACAGCAGCCAATCCTCCAGAAGGTGTACCGTGCGTCAACTTCTACAGATTTTTATAAAGAAAGTTGCCAAAATTTCCGAATTGGTTTTCGTCGCAGCCGTGATTGCGCCGATTGTGGACCAAAAATATTTGTCCTATCCGGTGATCATCGTTTCATTTGTCTGCTGCATCCTGACGCTTGTATTGTCCGTTTTGTACGGTGCAAAAGCGGCTGACGGACGAGATTCATCGAAGACGCCGCTGAACACCAAAAAGTGACGGCGGAAGGCCCGCAGATTTCGGCTGCCTGAAGGCATGAAAGAAAATAGGCTGCATCTTTGGAGGGTGCAGCCTATCAACGTTGACAGAGCCTCAGTCCTTTATTTTTTGGTGACTTCAATCACTTCGTCCGTAGCGCTTGAAATTGTATAAGGGGAGCCGTCGAGCGCTGCGGCAATGGCATCCTTGATCGACATCGTGCCGACAACGGGCGCAATTTTCATTGCCGAAAGTTCCTGATCGGTGTAGCGCACTGCACAGCCGGTGGCATGCGCCAAGGCTTGAGCGGCTTCGTCAAAGCGCATGTCCTTGAGATTATAAGGATGGACGGCGGTTACCTGCAGGCAGCCGCGGCCGGGCTGTGCGGCAGAGGCAGTATTCTCAGCCGCAGATGGTGCTGCTGAAGGTTCCGTCTTCGCCGGAGCGGCTGCAGATGAGGAAGCGGCAGCGGTGGATGGCTCTGTTTTCGCCCCGTCGCTGCAGCCGGCAAGGAAGAGTGCAGAAAGGGCGGCGACGGCCGCTGCCGCTTTGAAATTCATGTTGGCCATGGAAGATAACTCCTTTGAAATGACGGTTGTTGGGCTTATTCTGCCGCCATTGCATCTATGAAGACATTCGCAAATTGCAACCGGCAGGGCGGGTTCTTGCCTAAAAGTTGCAGATGTTGCAGCCGTCTCGAAAGTCTGCGGATGGTGTTTCGACAAGTACCGGTTTGCGTGCGTTTGCTTCAGCGGTGTCCAGGTGACATCCTGAAAACTTCGGCCCCATGAGAGGCACGTGCGGGCTGCGGTTTGAGGGATGGCCGTGCGTCTGGTCGATCAAAGCCGCATCGAGCATACTCAAGCCGCCTAATTGCCTTGAGGTATTACTTTGTCTCCTTCAGATTTCTCGCTGCTCCCGAGCGCTCTTCGGGCAGAATAATTCAGACGGATCGCGGATCCGCCAACGCATTCATCCCAATCAGATTCGTCGCGGACGAATCTGCTCGATGTCCGGACAAGAAGCTCCGCATCGAAGAAGAGACCGGCCCAGGACATCAGGTCCCGCAGTCGACGCAGTGACGAAGTCAGCTGTGTGCAGCGCCTGCAGCGCTCTAGAGCAAACGGGTCTCTTTTAACTGTATAAGTCCCAAAATTTTATCGACAGGAATAGTTCACCATGCAGAAGCGCACCTTCCTTAAATCCGCATTGGCCCTCGGCGTTGCTCTGAGCGCAGCTCCGATTCTTACTGCCTGCAGCAAGGCTGAGCCCGAAAAGCAGGCTGCCGCGCAGGCGCCTGCACCCGCAGCTGCCGAGGCTCCGAAGCTTAAGCCCATCAAGGTTGCTGTGACCGCAGGACCGCATGCCGACATCGTGACGAAGGCCGCTGAAGTTGCTAAGAAGCAGGGCTTTGACGTCAAAGTGGTCGAGTTCACGGATTACATCACGCCCGATACCGCCCTCGCCGAAAAGCAGCTTGACGTTGCTGTCTATCAGCACGAACCGTTCCTGCTCAATTTCAATAAGCAAAAGGGCACGGATCTGGTGGTTGCTGCCAATGCCGTTGTGCAGCCGATGGGCCTTTATTCCAACAAGATTCATTCATTGGATGACATCAAGGCCGATACGAAAATCGCCATTCCAAATGATCCGTCCAACGGCGGACGCGCGCTCGTTCTGCTCGAGAAGGCCGGCATCATTAAACTCAAGCCCGACTATAAGGGCGAAGCTTCCATTCATGACGTGGCGGAAAATCCGCGCGGTGTGAAGCTCGTTGAACTCGAAGCCGCTCAGCTTCCGATCAGCCTGCAGGATCTTGATGTGGCCTGTGTGCCGATGAACTACGCGGTTTCCGGCGGTCTCGACGTTAATAAGCAGGGCTTTTACTTTGAGTCCCGCGACGCTAAGTACGCACTCATCATCATTGCCGCACGTCCGGACAATGTGCAGTCGCCTGAAGTGCAGACCTTCGTCAAGTGCTATCAGTCGCCAGAAGTGGCTGCCTTCATCAAGGAAAAGTTCAAGGGACAGATCAACCCGGCCTGGGAGCAGCCCGCCAAATAATGATCTGCTGAACGCTCAGCAGATTTAGTGAGCTGCCTAAAAGCGGCGGATGAAACAGACGACGAAATCGCCGGTTTCCTCTGCCGCTTTAAAATATCCGGCACAACCGATTTGGAGTTTCTTTGATGGCTTTAACCAAACATCCCATTGCCGACCTTATTGCTCGCCGCGGCGGACTCGTTATTGACGGAGCCATGTCAACTCCGCTCGAAGCCGCTGGGCTCAATCTCAACGATACGCTCTGGAGTGCCAAGGCGCTTCTGGAGTGTCCGGATCTGGTGCGCAAAGTTCATTACGACTACTACGCAGCCGGTGCGAATGCCGTCGAGGCTTGTTCATATCAGGCGACTGAAGCGGCCTTTGCCCGCAAAGGCATTGAAAAGGCCGAAGCCTCCCGCTTGATTCGCTTGAGCGGAGAACTGGTGCGCGAAGCGAAAAACGATGTGCTGCTCGAGCACCCGGAATGGGATCCGGCGGATCTGCTCACGGCGGGCTCCATTGGGCCTTACGGTGCTTATCTGGCAGACGGCAGTGAATATACGGGCGCCTACGATCTAACGCGTGAGGAGTATTACGCTTTTCATCAGCTTCGCCTTGACGAACTGCTCAATTCCGGCATGGACATTTTGGCGATTGAAACGCAGCCTCGTTTTGATGAAATTGAGGCGCTCCTCGCCATGATTGCTGACCGCGATATCACCTGCTGGGTGACTGTGACGCTTAAGGACGGCGATATGCCCGACGGCACAAAGCTCAAAGTCCTTGCCAAATGTCTTGATGCAGATCCGCATGTTGAAGCCTTCGGTTTCAACTGCGTTAAGCGCGAATGGGTGGAACCGGGTCTGAAGCGGTTGTCCGCTTATACAGACAAGCCTTTGGTTGTCTATCCGAATTCCGGTGAGACGTATGATCCGACAACGAAGACCTGGCATGCTCAGGGTGTGCATGAGCCGGACTGGAATCATTACGTGCCGCTCTGGGAACATACGGGCGCACGCTGCATCGGCGGCTGCTGCCGCACGCTGCCTAAGGACATTGTGCAGATTGCGGAGCTCCTTCATAGGGCGGCCGAGAAGCATTAAGGAAGAGGGCTGAAAGCCCCTCTGCAAATCCAATTTTCTGAAGAACCAAGAAAAACGGCGCCATTTCACGAAGAAATGGGCGCCGTTTTTTTGGCTTTGAGGATTAAGAAGCGTGCTTCTCAATCCTCAGCATTGGCATGCAAGAAGACTATTTTAAGCTGCTTTGCCGGATTTGAGCGCTTTGACGTGCTCAGCGACAATCATGCCGAATACACCGGCAGCCGTCAGCTGTGCACCGCCCACGTAATTGTCATAGAACAAGCCGCCGGCCGCATTGCCGATGGCGTAGAGATTGCCGACGGGATGATTTTCCGTGTCGAGCACTTCGCCTTCGGTATTAATCAGCGGGCCGCCGAAGGTGGCCGTCATGCCGCCCTGGAACGGGACAATATAGAAGGGCGCCGTATCAATGACCGGAGCCTTGTCACGGGTGTTGGGCGGCGTGAGCTTGCCCGCATCACCGCCGGCAACGGCCTTGTTGAAGTCCTCGACGGTCTTTTGCAGCGTCTTGGCATCGATGCCGGCCGCTTTGGCGGCTTCTTCGAGCGTCTGGCCGGTGTAGACCGGCGCCTTGGTGCGGGCGTAGGATTCCCAGTCGTTCTTCAGAATCGGCATATCGTGCGTCTTCTGGTCGCAGACCATGAAGGCCCAGTTATCCGGCGTCATGCTCGCGACATCGCGAGACATCTGCACATAGGTCTGACCTTCATCGGTAAAGCGAACGCCTTGACGATTGACGCAGACGCCGTTGTTGACAATGTTGAGCGGGTTGGCGCCGGTCGGGCCGTAAATCGGACCGCAGTGGAACTGGTCGACGTTGACAACTTTGGGCAGGAAGGGTGCCGTGAGCACAATGTTTTCGCCAGCGACGATGCGCGAGCCGCGAATCGGCATCTTCGCGCCGGCAGAACCGATGTACTGCGTGACGAGTGCCTGATTGGCCGAGAAGCCGCCCGTTGCGAGCACAACGCCGTACTTCGCATAGACTTCCGACACAACGCCCTTGGTCTTCACCTTGGCGCCGGCGACGCCGCCCGTCTTCGGGTCGGCAATGAGTTCGACCACCTTGGTGCTCGTGCGCACTTCAACGCCCATGGCCTTGGCCTTATTGAGGAGTGTCATGACGAGCTGTGCTCCGCCCGGCTTCAGTTCGCCGGTGACGAGGTGGGAGCGGTAAAGCTGCGGCCACACCAATTTGTTGCCGGTCAGGAAGTTGATGCCGCAGTAGCTGTGGAGCCATTCAAGAAGGCGCGTGCAGTTGTCAACGACGGTATGCGTCAAAGCGGGCACCGCTTTTTGCTGCGACACCTTCATCATGTCGTCATAGAACGCTTCGGCCGTATCGGCCGGGACATTCTTGGCTTTCTGGAAGCTCGTGTTAAGACCGAGCAGGAAGCCGGCGGCATAAATAGCATTGCCCGCAGGCATCGGCATCTTTTCGAGCAGGAGCGGCTTCAGGCCAAGTTCTGCTGCATGAATGGCACAAACGAGCCCGCCGCAGCCGGCACCGACAATAACGAGGTCGTATTTGGCGGATTTGCTCGATTTGGCTTCGGCAGCAGTCACGCCGCCCAGCATACCCGCCGCTCCTACTGCTCCGACGGCTGCAGTTTTGAAGAACTCACGACGATTTGTGGTCATTTTTCACCTTTTTTATGGTCTTGGCCATCCGCTCTAAGCCTCTGGAACGGGGGATTAAGGCGGCGGCCGTTATTTGACAAAAAAGATCATAGAAGCGTCGGGTGCAGTGAATAGATGAGAATTGTTCTTATTTATGTCGAAATGACAAAGTCTGTTTCACGTTATTTCCCGCACGAAACGGAGTAACAAAATGAAAGAGCAAACCTGCTGACAGACTGGTTTACGTTTGTATGAATAGGACTGCAGTTTTTGCTGCTGCAGTCCTTTGCCGTCAAGTTTATTGACGTCCTTCGCGGATGACGAATTCGGGCATCTTGGAACTCATGGAGCGGTAAGGATTGATGTCAATGCCGCCTCGACGGGTAAAACAGGCCTGAACTTCAAGCGCGGTGAACGTGAACCTCGAGCGCAGATCGTGGAAGATCTGCTCTACGCACTGTTCGTGAAATCCTCGGTGGGCGCGGTAGCTCACAAGGTACTTCAGGAGGGAACGCGGGTCGACAGCTTCGCCGGTGAGCGCTATAGAGACGGATGCGTAGTCGGGCTGTCCGGTGACGGGGCAGAGCGAACGAAAAAGATTCGTGCGCCAAACCGCCGCACGAATATTGCCCTTAACGTCCGTATCGATCGCAGCCGGCGCTTTCTCTAGGAGTTCGGGGTTGACCTCAAAATCGGTGATGCTCACATCCAGGAAGGCTTCTTCGAGGAGTTCTCCGGGCAGATCGTCAATCGTCGGCGTCCAAGTGTCGAGCGTATTGACAGCCACTTCAACCGGAGCGCCGGCGGCATTGGAAAGGTCTCGCTTCAGAATCGCCGCAACTTCCTCGGCACCGCCCGCAAATCGGGTTTGTGCAAAGCTGCCTTGATAGAGCTTGAGCGATTTTGACTCGATGATCGAAGGCGAGGATGCCGGCACGAAGACGTCAACTTCTGCCGCTTGCGGCAGTCCGTTGGCATTGAGCCAGGAGAATTCATACATGCGCCAGATATCGGTGCCGATGAAGTCGTGGTCGCCGATGGCGTCTCGACCGATGTTGCGGGAAATGGGGAAAAGCAGTTTCGGATCGTACTGATCCGCATAGACGGTGGTTAAACCCAGAGCAGTGCCCTGAGGTTCCGGCATCAAAACAGCCATTAGAAATCCTTTTGCCGCGCCGGCGGCCAAGCATGCGGTTGCACTATGGTGAGCGCATTCTCCACATGCTTAGACTGGGCGTCAAGGCCGCCGCAGATGATTGGACGGAAATTAGTCTTTGCGTGTTCCCGGCACCGGCGTGATAACAGCTTGGCCGGAGAGCGCCTTTCGGATATTGCGCATGACAAGATCCGCCATGTCGGCACGGGTCTCTACGGTTGCAGAGCCTTGATGCGGCGTCAGCACAACATTGTCGAGTGCGATGAGTCCTTCTTCAACGTGAGGTTCGTGCTCAAACACGTCAAGCGCAGCGCCGGCAATGCGGTGCTCCTTCAGGGCTTTAATAAGGGCATCGGTGTCGACAAGCGCGCCGCGGGCGATGTTGACGAGATACCCCTGAGGGCCGAGCGCATCGAGCACTTCAGCATTAACCAAGTGATGCGTTTCGGGGCTTCCCGGAATGACCACGATGAGGAAGTCGCACCACTGAGCCAAGGCTTTCATGTCGGGAAAACGCTGCCAAGGGACGTTCTTGGGTGAGCGTGAGGTGTAGCCCACCTCCATGCGGAAGGCCTGCGAGCGCTGAGCGATGACGCTCCCGATTCGTCCGAGACCGGCAATGCCGAGCTTTTTGCCGAAAAGACGGCGTCCCAGCGGAAAGTTTTTCTTCGGCCAGTCGCCGCGGCGGATAAAGGCGTCGCCCTGAGCGACGCGGCGAGTGACATCAAGCAAAAGCGCGAGGCCAAGGTCAGCCGTGTCTTCACTGAGAACGTCAGGGGTATGGCTGAAGCGGAGTCCGCGCCGGATGATTTCCGCCGTATCGAAGCCGTCATAGCCGACGCCGAAATCCGCAACCATTTTGAGGTTGGGATAAAGATCGAGTTCGGATTTGGGTACTTTGAGGTTGGACGCACCAACAAGGACATCAACGCTGGGACCGAGTTTGGCCGCTGCTTCGGGCGTGAGCTGATCACGATAGAAAACTTCTCCCAGCTGCGGCAGCTGAAGTGAGAGCGGATGCCCGGTATTGCGCGAGGAAATCAAATTGACGATGCAGGGACGGTCGTTGAGCATATTCCAAACCTTAGAGAAAAGTTGTTCGGGCGGCTAATGCGTGAACAACAGTTTAGGACGATGAAGCTCCTCTGAAGGCGTCAATCCATGTCAAAGAGTGATTTTCGCAGTACACGCATCGAGCTTTGCGGATTGAGTTTGGAAGGGATGAGCTCGTTTCATCCGGACGGACGACAAGTCTTTTCAAAGTCCAGGCAGAAAAAAGCCTCCGTCAGCAGCGCCGAACGGAGGCTTATGCGAGTCAACCCGGTTTAGCGGGCTCACTGAGATGCTGGAAGATCATTCCATCGCAACGGCTGACTGAGGGTGCAGAGCCGTGCAGCCGCCGTCAGGCTGTGCGGCGAGACGCCTAAAGGCGAAAGCGCTGATCCAAACCAGTGCAAACCAACCGAAAAATGCCAGGCCGATGGTGCCGAGACCGGCGTTCGGCACAAAATAACCGAGCAGAAACGACGGAATGCTCGTGCCGAGATAACCGGCCAGATAAAGCGTCGAAATCGTCTGAGCGCGCTCCGTGATGTCAGCGTATTCCATGAGGAGCTTGAGCGCCAAAGAGCAGATCGCGCCCATGATGAAGCCGCATAGAACAAGGAGTACGGCAAAGAGGATCGGGCGGGCATAGGCTGCTGCCGCAAACATCCCGGTTCCGGAGACCAGATACCCGGTCACTAAAGGCAAAAGCATTCTGCGCGGGTTCAGTTTTCCGCAAAGGATGCCGCCGGCAGCAAAGGGGGTCACTAACAGCATGTACGTGAGTGCAGCATAGGCCGGCGAGGGCTGACCATCTGCAAAAACCGCACTGCCGATCATGGCCGAGAAGCCTTGGAACCAAGTGCTGAGCGCCCAGGTGCCGATATAACCGACTGCGCAGAGCGGGAAAACCTTTCTGGCTTTCTGAGGGATGCCGAAGCTCGGGGTCAATGCACTGATCAGCGACATAGCCCCCGGCCGCATCGTTTCGACTGCTGGTATTGCTGCTGCGAGCACGACGGCAAGCGTGACGGCCAGTCCAATAAAGAGGGTATCTCCCGAGATGATGCCGGTTTCCGCCGAGAGCCCGGAGAGCACGGTTCCGAAGATGAATCCGATGCCGGGGCCGGCAGCACTCAGAGCGGTTCCCAGCCATACATGGGACTTGGGCGCCGTGTCAACCGTCCAGCTCATGGCGGCGCTTGTTACCAGGCCGGCAAACACGCCTTGAAGCAGGCGCCCCAAAATGAGCGCTGAGGCATTGTGCGGATCAATAAAGCACAAGCAGGAGGCAATGCCGACAGCAAGGGCCAGAATGACCGTTATTTTGCGGCCGAAATAATTGGAGAGTTTTGAGAAAAAGAGAAGCACCGCAAGGCAGCCGCCGACATAGGCAAAGACTGTCATGGAAACTTCAAAAGTGGTGAGCGCAAGTGCCTGTGTCCAGATTGCAATGAGGGGAACTGGTATTGCACTTGCGGCGAAGCAGATAATCACGCAGAGCGCCGCTACGGAGATGGTGAATGCACGGCGGCCGTCAGAAGGGCTGTTTTGTTTGTTGATTGATCGGAGAGCCATCATGAATCCTTGGAATGGAATTTGTACGGACGCCATTCTAGGAACAAAATGATGGACTAATAATGCCATTTAGTCCAAATTACTTTAGGATTCGTCTAAATTTTACGGTTTGTGCCGATTGTGGGGACTTGAGCTTCTTGGCCAATATTGCCGGAAGCTTCATAAGCTTCATAAGCCGCATAAGCAGCAAGGCTTGCCGTCAGTTCCCGCATCTGCTGCTCTCGGCATTGTGTCGGCGTCATTCCCATAATGCGCTGGAAGACAGCGGTAAATAGGGCCGGAGAGGAAAAACCAAGTCGGGAGGCCGCTTCTTTGATGGAGAGGTTAGTGTCACGCAGGAGCTGACAGGCTGCCGTGATGCGCCACTGCGTGAGGTAGGCGAGCGGCGTCTCGCCGACGCTTTCTCTAAAAAGCTTGGCAAAGCCCGAGCGAGACATGCCTGCGGCTCGGACCAGGGTTTCGACCGTCCAAGGTTTTTCCGGCGCATTGTGGATGGCCGAGAGCGCGCGAAAGAGCGTCGGCTGGCGCAGCGCCAGAAAAATGCCGGGGTGGTTTTTCGCTTCTGGCGAATGAATCCAGCATCGAATGACTTCAATGAGCACAAGCTGCATCAAGTGGGTGGTCACCAGTGAGCTGCCCGGTTCGGAAGATTCGACCTCTTCATGGAGCATTTTCATCATCCATCCAAGGCGATCCGCCTCGTTGTCATTGGGCTTGAGGATCAGAAGCGGAGGGAGCGCAGCGCGCAGCTGAGCGGCTGCAGTGGGATCCAGCGTCATTTTCCCAGCGAGCAAAATATTTTCTTCGTAACCCGGCTTAATGCCGTAGTCTGCGAGACCGCCCCTAAGCTCATAGGGAGTTTGCGCTGAAAGATGAGGCTCAAGCTTGGGATCATCGGTGAAAATGAAGCTTGTCGGCTTAACCATGAGCAAAAGCGATCCAGGGAGCAGTTCTATCCAGTCAAGCGTGCTTTGAGCTTCAGACAAGGCTGAAGAACCGGCAGATGCATGCCCGGCATCACTCAGCGCTGAATCGGGTGCTGAGCTCGCTTTTTTCATGAAGTACATTTTTCCCTTGCGCGGCACCAAGAGCTTCATGCCGGGGTAAGCCGGATAAGCAATGGAAAAGCCGCCGCCGCGAACGCCTGTGGCTGTATAGCTTTTGACGGAAAGCGCAGCGAGTATCTGAGAAAGTGCATCCATGCTTGACTGAACCTCATGCCGTTTGAAAGACCAGAATACTGACGCAGAGCGCCGTCCTGGACGGATCTATTTTGATGGTTCATGAGCACTGTCGGCAAATCCTCTGCGAAGGATTGGGTCAGTCATGAAAAAAAGAGCGTATTGTGCTGCGCTTCCAAACAGTAGGTCAGCAAGTTCGAGTCGGCGAACAGCACGATTGGCTGGACGCGGGGCTTCTCGTAGTACATGCCCGAAGCGGAATGACGGAGCGCGGGTTCTGCTGGCCAGGCTCTGACTGCAGACGAGCTGTGTCAGAAAGGATTCATAGCCGCAGCCGCTCCGCGTTGAGGCAGCTCAAGGCGGAGCGGCAAAGCGGCGATCTGACTGGGTCAAAACTCCGTCACTTCTGTGATCGGGCTGTTAGGCGACGGTATAGATGCGGACATCAGGCGCTGCGCTCCAAAGCGGCTGGAGACTGGGAGCGACATCATTTTTGAACAAGTCGCTCGTCAGGTAGGCCTGTGCATGCTCGGGTGAATCAAATCCGTGGATGACCTGCACATCGAGGTCGCGCACCAGCAGTTCCTTGCTAAGCGCGCCGGTGATGTTTGATAGAAAAGGTGCGCGGTAATTCTGGTAGACCTTGGCTGCAGCCGGACGGTTGGCAGGCGCAATTTGCATGGTGATTTCGAGGTATGCCTTGACTTTCATCTTATGAGTCCAAAGAAAAACTTCTGTGCCGGCGCAAGAGGTGGAAATTTGAAAAAGTTGCAATACGCGTTTCCTGCAACGAGAAGCATCCTAAAATTAATACTCAAAGAATGAAAGATATCAATAAATTAATGAGTAACTAATAAATTTATTAGTTATTAAAAAACATATAGTTATCGGAGAAGCAAGGTGTATGAGCCGAAATATGCAAAAGACATTCGATGCCCGCTGGAGTATGGTCTGAAAGTATTCGGCGGCAAATGGAAGTCGCGTATCATCTGCGTGCTCGCGGAGAAGAAAAAGCTCCGGTACAGTGCCTTGCGTCGAGATATGGCAAATATCTCGGATGCCATTTTGGCCGCAACGCTCAAAGAACTTATCGCCGATCAACTGGTGGCGCGTGAGCAGTTCAACGAAATTCCTCCGCGCGTGGAATATCGTCTGACGGAGAAAGGCGAATCTGTCGTCCCTATTCTCCAGAGCATCTGCCGCTGGGCCGGGCTGTATGAACGAAATATCTCTGCGGCTAATCCGCTGCCGCAGTGTCAGCAATGCAGTTACGGCTTCCGCAGCGATTCTTGATCCTCGCCTGCAGAAGCCGTGCGCAGCAGTACAGCTGATTCACTGAAGCCTTGCCGTTAATTATTCCTCAGGAACTGAGGGAGATTTTTCATGTAGAGCACGAAGACGTAGCAGATGACAACGGCGGCAATGGCTAATTCGAAATGTGCGAACAGCCTGAGCTCATAAGCGTATTGTTGAGCTCCGGCGTAATGGGAAACAAGGTCCGAAAGCTTATAGAGCGCCGTTGCCCCGATCGCCATTGGGAAGGTGAAAGCGGCATAGCCGGGTGAAAATTTCAGACGCAGCAGATTCCAAAAAGCAAAGTAGATGGCGATGGTCATCAAAACGGCGATGCCGAAAAGGAGCGCTGTGAGGATCGGATGAGGATGCTCGTAGACGGAGAGGAGCCCAGCAAGCGACAGCGAAGCAGGCGCGGCCAGAATGGCGAGTGTCGGCTTGGCAGCATTGGCGACCTGCGGCAAGAAGAAGAGCCGATAGAGCATCGTCGGCAGAAGGATCGCATAAGAGACAAGACCAATCACAAAAAGCGTCTGGGCAAAAGGCAAAAATGCCGGAACGCCGGGGAAGGCGACGTCAGCGACGATGATGCCCACTGGCGGAATAAACCAGGAGGGAACCATTTTTTCCAGCACAGGGTCGCGCAGGCGAAACCAAATGAACGCAATAAGGGCAGCCAGGTGAAGCGTGATGCCGACGCACCAGAGCCCGGCGGCAAATGTCGGGAAAGCGTGAAGCAGTGCGCGGGAGATCACCATGAGCGACATGGCAAACGTGGGGACGATGCTGCCGACGACAGGGTGCTTCAGATCTTCCCACAGCGTTTCGGTGTGCAGTACGAAGCGCAGAACCAGCAGCAAAAGGAGTGCTGAGGCGGTGAACGCACCGATGAGCTGTCCCCAGCCGTTGAGCGGAAGAGCATTTTCCATGCACCAGCCAAGACTTGCAACGCCAAGGGCAAGTCCGGCCATCGGTGTCGGAAGACCGCGCAGGCGGCGAGGAAGGGTAGTCAGCATACGAGAATGTGATTCAAAAGAGCGGGTATTTCCGCAGTGTTTAATGAATGCAGGAGTCTAGCAAATTTCTCGATAAGTAAAGAAAAACCGAACAATTTTATTAATTTGTTAAGAATTTGTGAAAACGTTCCTGAAAATAAGAAGACAGTTGACAACAAGAATCATTTGCATGAAGCATGCAATGATTTCGCCGCAGTTTAAAACCTCATGAAGTTTGTTCTTTTCAGGGTGGGTGCATCTTCGGTACCGCCCTTGCTTTATCCGGATTTTCCTTAGAGTGCCTCTGGATATTTTCCAGTTAACCAGCTTCGCCGGCCGGATGGCCCAGAGTCTCAACTTCTCCACCGATGCCATCTGCCTGCACCTGTGAGTGCTTAAATTATCGTCTTCGTTGCTGTCGTGTTTTATAGAAAGGAGGCTCGACAATTGCAATCGCCGAGCCACATTCATTAAAAGTACTTCACCATGCCGACGACAAATTCACTGCCGCGCAGATGTGTTGAAGAGTCATCGGTCTTTTGATTCTGCTGCATGATGCCGGCATCCGCATACCAATGCAATGTTTTGGTGACTACATAGTCATAGCCCAGGCCAAACGACCAGCGCTTGATGTCATTTTTGTTTTCGTGATCGGCTTGTGCCGATAAATAGCCAGCCCCCACTTTGGCTTTTCCGCCCCACATAGGCCACTGTAAGGCGAAAACTGCACCGGCACCATTAAAAGCACCGGGGGCTTTGATGTAGCCGCCAGCGGTATTTAAAGCATTGTGACGGAACCACTGCCCATAAAAATAGGGTTTGACTACGCCAAAGTCGTAATTCACACCGAAATTGACGGTAAAAGGCTGCTCGCTGATGTCGTGTTCATGTTTTTTGTTGATTGTATCCCCCAGCAGCAACACGGTCATCGCACCTTGCTTATAACGGGCTGCCGCTGCCATGTAGCGGTCATCTGCATCGACATAGTCTCCTTCCGCAGTATTGGCAAACGAATATTGTCCGTGGAAAGTCCAGCCGGCGATGTTCGGCGTAACGTAGGTCACCGCATTGTTAAGCGGAAAATAGTTGCCTGCCGTCACAAACTTGTTGCCGGCCCCGATGAAGTTACTCATCGCCGAACCAAAGGGATTCATGACCGTTCCGACCAATCCTGTGGTGCCAATGGGGCTTTTTAACTGACCGACTCGGCCCACCGTGATTCTGCCCCAAGGACTGGAAAGCGTCAGGGAGGACTCGCGCTCCCACAGTATTCCGGCTGTCTGAAAATCACCCGAGTCCCCCAAGAACTGACTCTCGAGAGTAAAAGACAGTGACCAATTCGGAGCTAAGTTTTCTGATCCTCGTAAACCAAACCGGGAACTGTTGCGCATGCCGGATTTTTCAGACAGCTGCCATTCATTGCGCGCCTGCTCTCCAGCCCCCGAAAAGCGTGAGAGCGAGAAACCGTAATCCAAAAGACCATAGACATTAACGGAGGCTGCAGAAGCCGCGGCAGCAGTGGTCAGCGCTATCGCACCGCTACTGAGTAATCGGGATAATTTTTTCATGGAAAGAATACCTTTCAAAGTGGGCTCTTTCCAGTATCCCGATTTGCTGTCTTGCAGAAAATGGCAAAAAAGCTAAAAAAATTTTTACTTTTTTGTTAATCTGTATTGAGCAGCAGCGGCATCTTCATGCTAGGTTGGTGAAAATCAAAATCAGTCCCCGCAAAAAACTTTTCCAAGATGGGCGATAAATCATTGTCCATCTTGTTGTGGATTTCCTGCATGACTTGGCAATACCAACGGGCGAAAACCCGCACCCGACGCAGCCGCAGCGATTCGGGCCGCATGTAAAGGTAAAGCTTCAACGGATCCGAAGTCCAGCCAGGCATTACCGGCACCAAACTTCCGTTTTTTAATTCCCGCGCGCAATGTAAAGTGGGGATGCCGGGATTGATTCCTGACCCAACTACCGTAGTCGCTTTGGCAGTTTGTGCCGAATAAAAGATCATGCGGCGGCCCCATGGCAGCGTTTTTTTTACACCGTTTCGCTGCAAGGAAGAGATCATCGGGCGCAGTGGTGAATAAAAAACGATTCCAGTGAGATCTCGCACATCATCGGGGCTTTGCGGATAGTGATGGCGGGCCAAATACAGCGGCGAAGCGCACGGCAAAACGAGCCCCGTTCCATATTGGATTTGAACGATTTCGGGGCTGGCAGGATCTGGGCCATAGGCGCTCACAATGTCCAGACGCCCATTAGGCGAATCAAAAGATATCGGCATGGGCGAATGCCAATCCACGACGGAAAGCTCAATGTCCGGATAGTCTCGGTGAAAGTTGGCCAAATGCTCAATTAAAAAGCCATCCAAGACTCCCGGCGGAATGCCTACACGCAGGGGACCTGCCAGTTGATGAGGCGCAGACTGAAGTTCCTCAACCAAATGATCATATTCCTCGACCAAACGTTGGCCGTGGAGCTGTGCAATTTCTCCGGAGGCCGTCAAGGAAAACGGGCGTTTGTCTCGGTTAATGAGCTGGCACCCCAGCGATTTTTCTAATCCCGTAAGCGTTCGGCTAACCAAGGAATCGACCGAGCCCAACAGATCTGCCGCTGCATGAATACTCCCGGTTTTCGCAATAGCGCAGAAGACGCGCCAATCTTCAATATTGGCTTCGCGACGCATAGCAGCCTCATTTACTGAATTGATAATTTATTTTTGATGAAATTGCTCTTTTCGTCAAGATGTGCGCCTTTCACAATACCCGGCATGAAGAGTTCCTTCTCTTTCGGAGTGAAGATATGCCTGCTATGTGTATTGCCTTGGCGTTAGCCATCGTAGTTGTGGCTGCAATAGCCATTGTGAAAAAACTCGATGTGCGAATCGTGCTGTTGGTCGCCGGTATGGCCCTTAACATTCTGGCTTTGGCCTTTGGTGCGGAAAACATTCTTCCAAAAGGAGCTCAATCCACTGGTTTGGTTTTCTTTGACCTTTTTGAGGCTTTTGACGCCTTATCTCTAAAACAGATCACCGGTACGGGCTTCATCATGCTCCTGGCTGGCGGCTTTGCCACCTATATGGGTGAAGTCGGCGCCTCCGATAAATTAGTCGATTTGTGCATGAAGCCACTTTCTCACATCAAACATCCGTATTTGATTCTGGTGCTCGTATTTGTCGTGGGACACTTGCTTTCGCTCGTGATCACTACGGCTGCGGGTCTGGCCATGCTGCTAGCGATCACCGTCTTTCCGCTTCTTACCCGTATGGGGATTTCGGGCGTTTCGGTGGCAGCTATTTTGGCATCAGCTGTGATGTTCTCTTGGTGCCCATCATCGGCGTTAGCGCTCTTGGGTGCCGATGTGGCCAAGATTGATCCCATGGAATACCTGCTTTCCTATCAGATCTATGTCGGTGTGCCGCTTGTGCTGGCAATGGCGGTGACCCATTACTTCTGGCAAAAGTACATGGATGCAAAAGATCACCAAAACGGCCGTATTGTGAGCTTTAGTAGTGACAGCCTACAAAAGACTGAACAAAAGGTTGTTGCCTCTAAGCGCAATGTGCCCATGGTCTATGCCTTGCTTCCGCTCGTTCCGATCGTCCTGTTGCTGATCTTTAATAAAACTGTTTCTGGCTCCATTGTGCTCTCAGTGGCCTGCGCCATGGTTATCGGCTGGTGCACGGCGTTATTGGTCGATGCGGTGTGCCGTCGTGATTTGAAAACTGTTTTCCATGACGCCAGTTCCTTCTTTAATGGCATGGGAACCATGCTCACGAAGGTGGTGTCGTTGATTTTCGTTGCAGCACTGTTTGCGGCTGGTCTACAAAACGCCGGCGTAGTCAGTGCCTTGATCTCTGCGAGCAAATCTTTCGGGTTGGGCTTGGAAGGCACCGGTATTGTGGTTTCGGGTGCCATCAGCATCATCACCTTACTTACAGGTTCCGGTGTTGCAGCCTTTACGAGTTTGGTTCCGATTGCTCCAGACTTGGCTCATGCATTGGGCGGTAACACTGCCGCCCTCGCCGTAATGATGCAGGTCGGCGCTGAAACGGTTCGCGCCATGTCGCCGGTTGCAGGCGTCGTCATCATCGTGGCTGGTTTTGCCAAGGTAAGTCCTTTAGAAGTGAGCCGCCGCTGCATCGTACCCTCTGTTGTGGGCTATGTGGTAGGTATCTCTTGCGCTGCCATTTTGCTGTAACTCTACTTTTCTTCGAGACATATCATGCTTGGATACCCATCCGCCGGGCCCGTTGCTGAAGCCGTAGCCTATCTTCCCCGTTTGACGAATGCCCCCCGGGACGAATTCTTTTGGATGTGTCAAATCGACAAAGCCTCCATTATTTCGAACCACGAAGAGCATCTGATTTCTGATCAGCAAGCCGCACGGTTTGCGCAAGGGCTGCAAAAAACCATCGAGCAAGGCAGTCTTGCCGGCAGCGCCCGCCCCAAGATGTACATCCGCTTTGAACCTCTGGTAATCAAACATGCCGGTATTGAAAGCACTCTCATTCATGCAGGGCGTTCCAGTCAGGATATTCACTCTACGTTTCATCGAACGGTGCTTCGTGAGCAACTGCTTAGGTTCATGCAGCTCGCCTTAGCAGCCCGCCAATCGCTGCTGACCAAAATCCGGGAAAACTTTGAAGTCATCGTTCCCAACTACACCAATGGGGTAGCTGCGCAGCCCAATGCATTGGCCCATCAGTGGTTAGGCCATGTACAGTCCTTCGAGCGTGATTTCCGTGCCCTCGCTTTCGCCTGGCAGGAACTCAATTTCTCCCCCATGGGATCTTGCGTACTCAACGGGACAGGTTGGCCGCTCAATCGTAAGCGCATGGCGCAGTTGCTGGGTTTTGACGGAGTCCTTTTGAATGCCTATGACGCCGGACAAATCGCCACCGAAGATGCCTTCCTTTCTGTATCTCAGGTATTGGTTGCCCCCATGCTGCACTTGGGTCATTTCCTGCAAGACATCATGACGCAGTACGCCCAATCACGACCATGGATTTTGGTGTCCAGTACGTATGCTTCCAGTGCCATGCCGCAAAAACGCAATCCTGGATCGTTGATTGACATTCGGCGCGATGCAAGCCAGGTGCTCTCCGAAACACAAAGCGAAGTCTGGCGCCTGCATAACCTGATGCCAGGCATGTATGACGGCAAGGATTTGGCCATTACGGGAGAGTTGTTCGAGGATGCCTGCCAGGTCATGGACGCCTTTGGCAAAGTCCTTGCGCTATTAAAAATTGATGCCTCTCGGGCCTTGGAAGAATTGAATTCCGACTGGACGGCTTCCCAGGAGCTGGCTGACATCCTGATGCGCCGTTTTGCGATTCCTTTCCGCATCGGACATCGCTTTGCTAGTTCCCTGGTCAGCTTTGCTCGTACCAACCAGTTCACGCCCAAAAACATCCGCTATGAGGATGTCTGCACGCTATGGTACGAATTGGCGGCAAAGGAACAAGCCGAAGAGCCGGGTTTGGCTGCCGCCTTTCCATTATCTAAGGATGCGTTTTTTGCCGCATTGGATCCGCTTCATATCGTTAGCGAGCGGCAAACGGAAGGTGGTCCGCAGCTGACTGAAAGACAGCGTCTTCTTGATCAGGCAACAACTCAATATGAAGCCGACTGTGAGTGGGTGAAAACTACGCAAGACAAATTGCAGCAGCGAGAAAACGATTTGGAACAAATTTTTTGCTCTTTGATTCTGTCTGCGTCATAATTTTTGGACTGCAAAAAGTGAATGCCTTGTTATTTTCCCCACAAGACAATCTAACTCTTCGGGTTTTGCGGCTTTTTGTTGGCATGTTTCTGGCTGCCTTTGGTATCTCCACCATTACGACAGCTGGCCTTGGTACAACTCCCATCAGCACTTTACCTTTTGTATTGGCTGTTCTTTCTGGTTATTCCTTTGGGCAAACAACATTTCTCGTCAATGTTGTTTTTGTCATTGGTCAATTTATGCTGTTGGGGAGAAAATTGCCCTGGTGGAACATCTTTCAATTGGCTGCCGTGTTTGTCTTTTCTGCTTTCATTGACTTATCGATGTTCCTGATTGCCGCATTAAAACCCGAAGCTTGGGGCGGACAGTTATTGATGAGTCTGGCGGGCAATCTGTTCTTAGCTCTGGGCATCGTGCTCCAGATATCTTCCAAAACTCTGGTGCAGCCCGGCGAAGGCATCGTTTTAGCCATAGCGGTTCGCCTGCAGCGCTCTTTTGGAGATATCAAAGTTCGCAGCGATATCGTCCTTGTGTGCTTGGCTGCCATATTGGGTTTTGGTTGTTCCAGATCTTTTATCGGTCTTCGCGAAGGAACCCTTATTTCAGCCCTATTAGTGGGATTTCTCGTCAAAAAGATCCAAGGGATTGATCACAAACCTGCTCAGCTCAAAGAAGTATCTTTCCAGCCCAATGAAAAGTCCTAACGCAAAGCTTCTTTGTTTTTCAAACAACACCACAGGGAAAACCTACTGTTTGAACACTCCGATCACAGGTGCCTTTTCAACCGAAAGCGCTAATCCAATGGCGGCTCGCCCTTTTTCTTGAATCGATGTATGCAACCTTGGTATGCCTCGAGGGTTTTGCACTCGCGCAAGGCTCAAATACGAGGCTAAGGTTGGTCTGCTCGCCCGTGAAAAACGGCGTGATGCTGTCGGCCTAGACTCCGTTAAGGTCAACCAGAAACTTGTTGGAGCTTTTTTCACTTACTCTGCTTAGATACGAAATTCTGCACACTCCGTTTTGCATGAAGTAAAGTTGCAGCATCTCTATCATTTGAAATTAAGCCATGTCTTCAATCCGATTATCTCGCCGCAAGGTTCTCTCTGCAGCTGCTCTGTTCGGCAGCTTGGATGCTGTCGGCTTCAATGTCTTGCCCGCCTCGGCTTCGCCGAGTCCGATCGGTGTGCATGACGCGTCCAAATCAGCGCAATCAGCAGTGCCGCAGCCGGTGTTTTTTAAAAGAGGACACAAACTCGAAACCGGTTTTCAGGCAGAGATTCGTTCACCCTTGCTCGGAGAAATTCGGGCACTGCGCATCCGCATGCCGGATCGGCAGAAGGCCGCACTGAAGGGCGTGCACGTGCTCTACCTTCTCGACGGCGAAACTTTCTTCGCGGCGGCTGCTGCTTATGCACAGTGGCTTGAACAATCCCGTCTCGGCACCATTGGCGGGGTGATGGTGGTGGGGATTGAAAATAAAGAGAACCGTACGCGAGATCTGACGCCCTCGGCTTCAACGGCAGATCGGCAAGGCCGTCTGGATCCGGCGGCTTCGCTGCAAGGCGGCGGAGCAGGGCGTTTTCTGGATTTCATCACCGGTGAACTTCGTCAGAGTGTCGAAGCGCAGCTTCCTGACGGCATGCGGATTCTTCGCCGTACGCTGATTGGTCACTCCTTCGGCGGGCTCTTTACCGTCAATGCAGTGCTCACTCAGCCCCATGCATTTGATGACTTTATTGCGGCGGATCCGAGCTTTTGGTGGGATCAGCGCAGACTCATTCAAAAAGCGGCGGCAGACGGCTTGGGCGACAAGGCTGCTACCGGCCCGGGACGGCGGCTCTATCTCGGCTTCGCCACTAAGCCGCGCAAGGACCGTACAGCCAGTGCTGATCGGCCGGCAGCGGGGGCTCGCTTGTCAGCAGATCCATTGGTCTCAGACTTTATTGGCAAAATTCAGTCTCAAGGCATGCAGGTGCGCCGAAAGGATTTTCCGGATGAGGTGCACGGAACCGTTATGTTCCCAGCCCTGTTTGATGCTTTGAAGCATTTCTATACGCGCGAGCTCTCTTAGTGACAAAGCGGAAGCGGCATGAAGAAGCGGCGGGCATAAAATGGCAGGCATTCGTGTTTCCTTGCAGCTACTTGATTCATGCCTGAACTTCCAGAAGTTGAAGTCACCCGCCGCGGCCTTGCGCCGGCCATTGTCGGCCGCAGCGTCACAGCCGTTAATGTCCGCACGCCCAAGCTTCGTGAACCGCTCCAAGATCTGGCGGCGCTGCTGCCGGGACTCACACTGGAGCATCTCGAGCGCCGGGCGAAATACTTGATCTGGACTTTCCGCAGCGCTGCTGGAGAGAAGCGCTGGCTCCTCACGCATATGGGCATGAGCGGCTCATGGCGCATCTGGTCTCTTCCGGCACCGAGCGCCCATAAGCATGATCACGCGGATATCGTTTTTGGCGATGTACTGGTTCGTTATACGGATCCAAGACGTTTCGGATCTATTCTCTTTATGACGACGGATCCGAGAAAGTCGCTTCCCTTGACGAAACTTGGCTGTGAGCCTTGGGATCCGACGCTCACGGCTGATCGTTTTTATACGGAACTTCAGAAGACGCATCGATCGATCAAGGAAGTATTGCTCTCAGGAAAGATCGTCGTCGGCTGCGGCAACATTTACTGCTCAGAAGCGCTGTTTGCGGCTGGCATTCGGCCGACGCGGCTCGCGGATGCCATTTCGAAAGCGCGTGCCGGCAGACTCCTGGAGTCTGTTCGCAAAACCTTGGAGACCGCCATTGCGGCGGGCGGCTCTACGCTCCATGACTTTCACGGCGTGAGCGGCGAAACCGGGTGGTTTCCGCTCGCTTGTGCAGTCTACGGCCGCGAAGGGAAGCCCTGTCCGATCTGCGGCCGGCCGATTGCCCGTATTGAACAGGGCGGGCGGTCCACTTTCTGGTGCCCGCACTGCCAGCATTGAGCTGCAGTCTTAAACCCCCATTGCCGTGGGTGCATCGGAAGCTGCTCTTGAGCTCGGGGTTAGCCAAGCTTAAAAACAGCAGCCAGCTCGCTTGCTGAAAGGTCGCCGATCCAGTTTTCACCGGCGGCTACCGTCATGTCGGCCAAGTCGCGTTTTTGCATCAGCATGTCGTTGATGCGCTCTTCAAAGGAACCGGCGGTAATGAAGCGGTACACCAGCACGTCTCGGCGCTGTCCGATGCGGAATGCCCGGTCCGTGGCCTGCGCCTCGACGGCCGGATTCCACCAGAGGTCATAGTGAATGACGGCCGACGCCGCGGTAAGGTTAAGCCCTGTGCCGCCCGCCTTGAGGGAGAGAATGAAACTTCGCACGGTGCGGTCTTCCTGAAAGCGGTCGACCATTCTCATGCGCTCCTCTGCCGATACGCCGCCGTGCAGAAAGTCGGGGCGCTCGCCGAGAGCTTGCGCAATCCAATCCTGAAGCCGTTCGCCCATTTCGCGGTACTGCGTAAAAATGAGCACCTTGCGGTCGGTATCAGCGCACTGCGAAAGGATTTCCAGGAGGGCATCGCCCTTGCCGGAATCGGGCGTCAGAGATGAAGTTTTCAGGAACTGCGACGGAGAGTTGCAGATTTGCTTCAGGCTCGTAATGAGTTTAAGAACACGGCCTCGGCGCGCCATCCGTCCGGCCGGTGTGTTGTTTTCAGGCGATTTTTCGGCCTCCATGATTTGCTTAAGCATTCGATCAAGCGTTTCTTGATAAAGCACAGCTTGTTCGAGATGCATCTGAGCGAAATGATCGATGGTGTTCTTTTCGGGCAGATCGGCAATGATGGACTTATCAGTTTTCACCCGTCGGAGCATGAAGGGCGCCGTGAGGCGGCGGAAAGCTTCTGCCGCGCGTTCGTCATGATCGGCTTCAATCGGACGCGCAAAGACGTCCGCGAATTCCTTCATGGAGCCGAGGAGCTTGGGCTGTACCGTCGAGAGGATGGACCAGAATTCCATCAGACGGTTTTCCACCGGCGTGCCCGTCATGGCAATCACCTGCTGCGCCTTGATGCCGCGCACGGCTGCAGTCTGCGCCGTGCCGGGATTTTTCACCGCCTGGGCTTCATCGATGATGAGAAGGCGCCACTTCAGGGCAGAGAGCAAGTCATAGTCTCTGCGCAGCGTGCCGTAGCTCGTCAGCACCACGTCGGGCATGTCGGCCCCCGCCGGCAGCTGCCTGTCGGCGCCGTGGTATACGCCGAAAGTCACTGTCGGGGCAAACTTTGTGAGCTCTCGGGTCCAGTTGGCGATCAGCGTAGTGGGCAGAACGGCGAGGACCTTTTTCTTTTTCAGCTCTCCCGTATTCTTCAATTCAAGCACGGCGCTGATAACCTGAAGCGTTTTGCCAAGCCCCATGTCGTCGGCAATCAGCGAGCCGAGGCCCAGCTTCGTATTCTTCATGAGCCACGAGTAGCCGCGCGCCTGATAGGGTCGCAGTGTTGCCTGAAGGCCTTCGGGCGGCTTCACATCGGTGACTTCGGTAATCCGCTTTAACCCTTCCTTCACGTCATTGGAAACTTCAATTTCGGCGCCCTCAAATTCGCCGGTAATCACGGCCCGCATCCGTTCGAGCGCCGTCATGGGCGGAGGGTTGTCAAGCGTTTTCTTGATGCGGTTGATTTCATCAGGATCGAGATAGACGAAATCATCGCCGATCTGGACGATCTGTCCGGCTTTGCCGGCAAGGGCCTGGAATTCGTCCTTCGACAAAAGACGGCCGCCGACAGCAGCGTTCCAATCGAAGGCTGCCAAGGCGTCCCGTCCCAGCGGACTCTTCATGAAGTCGATATTGGCGGCGGCAGCGCCCACCAACTTGGGCCGCAGAAGATTGCGCATGGCCTGCGGGAGCATCAGGGTGATGCCGAGCATGCTGAGGTGCGGTGCAATGTCAAAGAGAAAGTCCTTCAAGTCTTCCATGGGAAGCGATGCGGGTTTGCCTTTGCGCTTGCGGATGCCGTCGAGCACTGGGAAGGCCTGTGCAATAGTTTTCAAAATGGTGAGTGCGGCAAAGCGGTGGTTTGCCCAGACGGGATTGCTAAGCAAGGTGCGCAGAAGTACCGGCCGATCCATCGGCAGCTGAGGTTCTTTTGAGCCGGCGCTTAAGGAGGCAGACGAGGCTCGACCTGCAGCAGCATCCGCTTCGCGAAAAAGGGCTTCCGAATCCGGGGCGGCTGGCGGCATGTCGGGGCTGCTGGGAATGTTGGGAATGTCCTCAGGGGCAGCGTTTTCAGGCAGATCCTCAGCCGAGAGCGGGCGCGATAGTTCGTTTTCAGCAGCTTTCTGCAGATCGGCACAACGTCCGAGAATACCGAAATTGACGGCAAAACAGTCTTTTTTAGCGCTGCGTACGGTTAGAACCGGCCGCCAAGGATAGGCGTCGCCCAAAGCGAAGGGCTTCAGCATGCGTGCCAGCGCTTCGCCTGCTGACGGCATGACTTTGCCGTCGAGTTGGTCGAGCGAGCAGCAGGCAGCCGCTGCTTCAAAGATGTCGGACGGTCCTTTGAATGCCTTCCAGCCGAGTACGCCTCGGTTGATGAAGCCCGAAAAGGCCGCAGAAAGCAGCAGTACCGCAGCACGTTTGGGGTCGATTTCGCCGTCAGGGCCGAGTGCAGCGTCGCACTCGACCATACGGTCTGCCCACGGAGCAATGCCTTGAGCCAAAGCATTGACCAATTGGCGCACGGGTTTGCTTCTGAGCGCCGGTATCCACCAGATGCGAGGCGCGGGGTCCTTGATGGCTTCTGTAGAAACTGCAGCGGGGATGAGGGCGCCGTTTTCGAGAAGGTGCGCAGCGGCCGCTGCAGTTTCACGCCAGCATTCGATTTCCGGGCTGAGCGCCTGAGCTTCGCGGCGGGAAAGGGAGGTGAGGAGCACGTAAAAGAATTCGCTGAAGTCGACCCGAACACATTTGGGCTGAGACCGGCTTGAGGCTGCCGGCAGTTCAAGCTCGATGACAAAGGAGAGGTTGTTGGCGGCCAGCGTGAGCTTTGGAAGCGTACGTGTTTTGATCTCTGCCGAAGCCTTCTCCCATGCCTGCTGTGCGGTTTTGCGGCCGGAACCCTCCGCATGAAAAAATGGATCTGCAAAAGCGCTCCAGGCGGCTTTGGGCGTGAGGAGAGGAGTTCCGCTGCTCCGTTCCTCGTCGGCCGCTTCTGCCTCTATTCGCTCGTCAATGCCTTGCGAGAGGCTGCTCTCTAAAAGGAAAGCCTCCGCAATGGCGTTTCTGGCCTCTCGTTCGGCTTGCCGCATGACTTGGCGCGTAAAGGCCGTGCAGTCTGGATTGTTCGAGATGGCGGAGGTCTTGGGGATCAGTTTGAGGATGGTTTCGCCTAAAGGTTCAAGCCCGGCGTAGGGAAGACTTCGGAGTCTTTGCAGGGCGGCATCGGCGGCGGATCCCGAGGCGAGAGGAGCTGGAGCGCTTTCGTTCGGCGGGGTGCTTTGAGCAGCATAAGTGCTCTCTTTTTCGCTCATCAGAGCGGCGCTCCCGGACAAAATTTCGGATGCATCGAGAGGCTTCACCTTCACAGCTCGGTCCACATCGATGCCGCACTTACGCATCTCGGCCTTCAGATCCAGCCCGCGGAAGCGGAAGATGAAGAACGGGTCGATGTCGATACGGTCGGCCATCACGTAAAACACGGCGGCGAGATGCTTGCACACGCGTGCAGAGTCCGGGCAAGAGCAGGAAAGCTGCATGGAACGCCAGCTTCGCGGAAAAAGCTCAATGTCGAGCTCTCGGCAGAGATCGGCGATGCCGTGCGGGAGTTCGCCGTCCATGAGTGAGGCAACCAAATCCGGGTCGGCGGCAATGGCGGCGGTCAGTCGTTTGGCATCCCTCGCCGAGATGGGCTTCATGCCGACCGTCACTTCATAAGGATAGTAGACCGATCCTGAGACAAAGGCTTCTACGCAGCCGGGACGGTCGGCAGCTAATGAAAACTGTTCAACGCGTCCCGTATTGGCGTAGGACTTGCCGCGCGGCAGCCGGTTGGCATCATCGACTTTTTCAAGTGCAGCGAGCCACGCTGCGCCCCACCATGTGGTGCCGTACTGCCGTCTGGTAGCCATTTGAATTCTTCTCCTGCCGCTGCCGTGAATAGGTATGAACAAAGATTCTACAGACCGGTTAAGCGATTTTGACGGACAAAAAATATCCCGCCGATCCTTTGTTAATCAGCGGGATAGGGCATCTTTTCAAGCGCGCTTCAACCCGACTGCACAGTACTTATGTGTAAACGCAGACGCTTTAAAGCGGGCAGGCTCGAAGCCGATCAAATGCCGTTGAGGCGCAGTGCTAGACCTTTAAACATGTTGAAGGCCATCGGCAGGCTGGTTTCGTCCTGAATTTCGAAATCGGCACGGTGATGACCATGATGGTTGCAGCCGAAGAGGAAGTAAGCGCCGCGGCCGCCGTGCTGAACTACCCGCTCAATGAGCAGTGTGCAGTCTTCCGATCCCGAGGGCTTGTTGAAGCGTTCAATCGACTCGACGCCAGGAACGGTCTTGGCCACCGATTCGATGAGATCGAGCACTTCGGGGCAGGAGGGCAGCGTTGTGGCTTCGCCGGCCTTGACGATTTCAGCTTCGACTTCATAAGCGCGCTTGACGCCTTCGACGATGTTCTCGACGTTCTTCACCATGTACTGGTTAATCTCACCTGTTTCGCCGCGCACTTCGAGCTGCATATCGGCATGAACGGGCGTGACATTGCGGCCTTCGCCGGCATTGAGCCGGCCTACTGCAATGCGGGTTGTGCCTTCGCCGCTGCGCGGAATGCCCTGCATCATCATGGCGGCGGCGCAGGCGGCCATCAGTGCGCTGCGGCCCTTTTCCGGGTCGGCCCCCGCATGAGACGGACGGCCGTGGAAGTGAACGTCAATCTTGGTGGAGGCGAGGAACCCGCTTTCACAAAGGCCGATCGTGCCGAGCTTGGCGAAAGTGCCGACATGAGCGCCGATCAGAGTGTCAACATCGTCAACCACGCCCGAGGCAGCCATGGCGCCTGCGCCGCGGACACCTTCTTCGGCCGGCTGGAAGAGCACCTTGATGGTGCCTTTGAGCTGATCCTTGTGATCAACGAGCCAGCGGCAGACTTCAAGTGCAACAGAAGTGTGTCCGTCGTGGCCGCAGGCATGCATAAAGCCCGGGCGCTTGGAGCTGAAGCCGCAGGCGGTCGGGAGATGATCGGGGGAGTCGGATTCAGTGACGAGCACGCAGTCCATGTCGCTGCGGAAAGCCGTCACGGGACCGGGGCGGCCGGTCTCAAGCACCGCAACAGCGCCGGTGTAGCCGCCCGTTTCATCAATGAAGCTCTGCGGAACGCCGGCAGCGAGCGCACGCTTAATGGCGGCTTCCACCAGCTTGGGATCACGGCCCATCACCGCTTTGGGATTGATGACTTGTGTGCCGAGCAGCACCTTAAGCCCTAAAGCACGAAGCCGCTCTGCGACCAGCCAGGTGGTTTGGAATTCCGTCCAGCCTTCTTCGGGCGTTTGGTGGATCTTCCGACGCGTGGCGATCATTTCCTCAACGTACTGTTTTTCGGTGTATGCGGTCATGAACTTGTCTCCTGACATTGTCTGGAAATTGCTTGTTATATGGTGAAGGGCTGCCGCAGGGGTGCAATGTGCTTTACGCCCAGTCAGCCTGCCGTCCTAGTGAAAAGCATAGAGAATGAATTCTACGTCTGCCGGCCGAAAAGAACCGCGGACATTTAACTGACCGCGGAGGTTTTTCGGGTGCTCTCTCCAATAATTATTTCTTGGAACCAAAAAGCGACTCTTTCACCGAAGCCCCGGCCTCTTTGAGTCCGTTCCAAGCTGCGCCGGCACCCTCAACCACGCCGTCCTTGACCTTGTCGTAAGCGTCTTTGGAGCCTTCCTTGACGTCTTCATAGCCGTCTTTGGCGAGTTCCTTTGCTTTGTCATAGCCCGAAACGGCGCCTTCCTTCCCGGCGTCGTAGCCCTCCGCAAAGAAAGCCTTGGCGGCGGTATAGCCTTTGCCGATGCATTCCTTGGCTAAAGCCCCTGCAGGATCGAGGCCCTCCTTATCCGCCACCAGTTTCAGGTGAGTGAGTGAACAGACGGATTCGGAGGGGGCTTCAGATGCAGAGGCGGCAAAAGAAGCGAGCGAGAAAGCGACGGTACTGATAAGAATGAGACCCTTCATGATGCTGCTCCAAAATGATTGCAGGCGTACGGCAGCCTTAGCATTTGCCGTCGTACTGGCCCAAGCTGAAATGATGGATGATTGCTGAGTACTTTAACGCCGGAGTTTTTAATCAAGTGACGGAAGTTTGAAACCGCATGTTTGTGGGAAAGCTTCGAGTTCGGCCTTAATGGCGTCACGCTACTTTTCGCCCGAAGAGCCATACGGCGCCTGGCACTGATGCTGCGGCAATCAGTGTCATCGGCCAGAGGTAGGGGGCGATTTCAGAAATGCCGGCATTTTCAAAGTAGATCATGCGCACCACGAGAATTCCGTAGCGGACGGGATTGAGAATGGTAATGGTCTGCATCCATTCGGGCATGGCTGCTGTCGGCGTCATGAGGCCGGAGAGGACGAGTGAAGGGAGCAGCAGAATGAAGCATGCTACAACCGACTGCTGCAGTGTCTGCGCCCAGGCGGAAATCATGAGCGCCAGCCCCACGATGCTGGCCGCAAAGAGGAGCACGACGCCAAAGAGCAAAGCAAGCGACCCCGCAAAAGGAATGTCAAACCACCAGCGGCAGACGGCAAAGATCATGGCGCTTTGAAGGACGCCGATAACGATTGGCGGCACGGCCTTGCCGATGAGGATTTCGACGGGGGTGAGCGGCGTCATCAGCATCATGTCAAAGGATCCTTCCTCACGCTCGCGCGAGACTGCAAGCCCTGCGAGGAGCATCACCTGAATCATCGCCAGGCCTAAAATCAGTCCCGTCATGATGTTCCAGCGAGTGATGCCGTTTTCGTTGTAGCGGTAGCGGTCTTTAAGCTCCAGAACCGATCGGACTTGGCGGGATGCGTTAAATTCTTCGATGATTGCCGCAGCGTAGCCGACTGCAACATTGGCGGTTGTCGTGTTGCGTGCGTCAGCAGCGACATAAACGGGAGCGGTTTCGCCGCGTGCGAGTTTTTGCGCAAAGTCTTCAGGGATCCAAAAGCCGACAAGTGCGCGGCCGTCGGCAACGGCTGCCGTAAAGGCCTGAGCTGAGGGCACTTGCGCTGCGCGCTTAAAGATACGGTTGGCTTCAAGCCTTGCTGACAAAGCTCGAGAATCCGGCGTCTGAGAAGCGTCATAGAGCACGTAAGGCGCTTCCTCCAGATTAAAGGTAGCGCCGTAGCCAAACAGAATGGACTGAGCGAGGATCGGCACGAAGAGAATTCTGCGGACACTCGGATCGAGAAGGAGCGTGATGAGCTCCTTTTTGGAGAGTGCCTTCAACCGCAGGAGCGACGCGGTGAACGCCGCCCAAATGTTCTGAAGAGACTGCCTGATCATCATGTCGGCGCACCTATATCAATCCAGCCGCTTGCGGGCAAACACGAGCGCGAGCGCAAAGAAGCCGAGTGCGGCGGCCGCCAGCAGGGCCAGGTTGGCCAGCACGATTCGCTCGGGCTCCCCTGAGAGATAGAGAATCTTCACGGATTCAATGGCGTAGGTGGGCGGCATCAGTCTGCCGACGGCAGAGATGAACCAAGGAACACTCCTCAAGTCAAAGAGGTATCCCGAGAGCATGAGGGAGGGCAGGTAGCTGCCGATGACGGCAAACTGAATCGCCGTAAACTGACTTTTGAAGACGGCTGAGAGGAGCAGCCCAAAGGCAATGGCCCAGGCGGAATAAAGCAGTATCGTGGCCGCGAGCAGCCAGAGGCTGCCGCGCACTGGGACTTCAAAAACGAATACGGCTGCGAAAAATGCCAGCATGGCGCCCACGGCCGTCAAAAGAAAGTTGACGAGAAACTTGGCCGCCAGAATGGCGCCTGGGCTCGCCGGCGTTACCGAGAGCATTTCAAGCGTTCCGCGTTCCCACTCCCGAGCGATGATGATGGCCCCGAGAAAGCTTGCCGAGAGGGTCAGCACCACGATGGAAAGTCCCGGAACCAGATACCAGGCGGAGGTGTTGGCCTCGTTGAACCATGTGCGGGAGAGAAGCGCTGCGGCTCCTGACGTCTGAGCCTGCGGGCCCGCAGAGCTTCCCAGCAGCGCAAAGTCTTCACGAAGCGCAATCTTCTGCGAGAGTCCGGCGACGACAGCTGCGGCATAGGTGCGGATGATCGAGGCTGCGCTCGCATCAACGCCGTGAACGGTAAGTCCTATCTGAGCGCGGCCCATCGCGGCGTCGCGCGTGAACCCGGGCGGCAAATCAATGATGACTTCCGTGCGTCTGGCCGCAAAGAGCCTTTCGGCGTCGTGCCGCGACGGCACTTCAGTGAGTTCAAAGTAGGGACTTCCGCGGAAAGCGGCGCGAACCTCTGCCGTCAAGGCGGTTGATTCGCCCGCCGTGAAGACTGCAGGCACTTTGAGCAGATCCATCGAAAGCCCCCAGCCGAAGAGGACAATGAGGACGACAGGCAGCAGCGCACCCATGAAGATCACGGCAGGATCGCGAACCATCTGCAGCCATTCTTTCTCGAGCAAAATGAGAAGCTGCTCACCAAAGCGGAGCTGAGGTCTGCCGCGTTCTCTGTTCATCGTGCGGCCTCCGACGACTTGGCGCGCTTCTTTTCGGCTTCGGCGCGCCGAGCATTGAGCACGATTTGCCGGAAAGCTTCATCGATACTTTCGGCATTCGCGCGGGTTCGGACTTCTAATGGCGTTCCGGAGGCCAATATACGGCCATTGTCTTGAATCAGAATTCGGTCGCAGTACTCTGCTTCTTCCATGAAGTGCGTCGTAACGACGATGGTAGTGCCGGCTTGGGAGAGTCTGACGATGCGCCGCCAGAAGGCGCGTCTGGCAGTGAGATCCGCTCCGGACGTGGCTTCATCGAGAAAAAGCACGGCAGGCCGGTGGATCAGCGCGCAGGCAAAAGCGAGCTCCCGCTTGGCACCCAGGGGAAGCACTGCTGTGCGCCGTTCAAGGTCGTCTGAAAGCCCGAGCTCGGCGGCTAATGCATCGATGCGGCGGGCAAGGTTTTGACCGGCGACGCCATAGGCTTCGCCGAAATATTCGAGGTTTTGCCGTGCCGTCAGCCGTTCATAAAGTGAAAACTTCTGCGCAACATAGCCGACTCTGGCGCGGGCGGCGGATTTGGCGCGGCGCAGATCTGCGCCGGCTGCGCGAATGTCGCCGGTGGTGGGCGCAAGCAGACCGCAGAGCATGCGGAAGGTCGTCGTTTTCCCGGCGCCGTTGGGACCAAGGAGCCCAAAGATTTCGCCGCGCCGCACTTGAAAAGTGCTGTCGGCAACGGCAGTGAAGCTGCCAAAGCGCCGAGAGAGGTCAATCGCCTCCACTGCATATTCCCCGGGGAAAAGTGTTGCCGGGGCATAGAGGTTTTCGCTTTGGGCGTCAGCCGTCGGGAGATGCTTGAGTTTGGATGCTGATGAGCCCGAAGCGGCATCAGACGGCAGATAACCTTGGTCCGCGAGGAGATCTTCGAGTGTTGGCGGGCGCTGAGCCAAATGGAAGGCCGGCAACGGTCCCGAGTGAAGTGACTGCCGTAATCGAAGTGATAATTCATTGGCGCCGCTCTGAGCGGCTGCCAAAAGGTCAATGAAACGTCCCCGCGGCACGGCGTCAATGATAAGCGCCAGACCGGGCGGGAGTGCAGCTGCTTCCATCAGGGTTCGGGCGAGCGTTGAGGAGTGCTCGGCTTCAATCGCTTCAGCGCGGAATGTTCGGCCCGTCAGGGGAGCGCAAAGCGCCTGGGGCTTTCCTTGAGCGGCAATGCGGCCGCGTGAGAGCACGATGACGCGGTCAGCGGTTTCGGCTTCATCCAGGTACGCCGTTGACATCACTACGGTCATTTGCGAGCGCAGCCGCATGGCATCGAGAATGCGGCCGAGTTCTCGGCGTGAGAGCGGATCAACGCCCACCGTAGGTTCATCGAGAATCAGGAGCTTCGGTTCTCCAAGAAGTGCGCAGGCGAGGCCTAGTTTTTGCTTCATGCCGCCCGAAAGCTTGCCTGCGAGCCGATTCTCAAAGCCGACAAGGCCCGAGAGCGTCATCAGCTCTTGAAACTTGGATTGGAGTTCGTGAGCGGCAAGGCCGCGAAGCCGGCCGAAGAGGGAAAAGTTCTCGAATACGGTGAGTTCTTCATAGAGTCCGGTTTTTTGGGGCATAAACCCGACGGTATGCGTAAAGCGCTCGTCTTCTGTATCGGGAGTGAGGCCAAAGAGGCTGATGCTGCCGGCATCCGGGCTCAGTATGCCGGCCAAGAGCCGCAGGAGCGTGGTTTTCCCGGCGCCGTCCGGACCCACAACCGCAGCGAGTTCACCTTCCGCAGGCAATTCCAGATCGAGATGATCGACGGCAGCAAAGGGCGTGCCGTCAGGGCCCGGGAAGGTCTTAACGAGCCCTCGGACAACGAGCGGCAGCGCCTCAGTCATGCGGCGAACTCCGCGGCTGCGCAAACTCAACGGTCACGGGCTGCCCGAGCCGAAGCCGGTTCTCCGGATCTCGTACGGTGATGCGCACTTCATAGACGAGACTGGCGCGCAGGTCCTCGGTCTGCACCGTTTTCGGCGTGAATTCGGCTGTATCAGAGACAAAGGCGACGGTGCCGTCAACGGGACCAACCGTATCGGTAAAAACGGTTGCCAAAGTCCCTTCCTTCACGAGGCCGAGCTGACGTTCAGTGAGATAAGCGCGGATCCATTTGGGGTCAGCAACGGAAAGCTGGTAGATGGTTCGCGAGGGACTGGCCATGTCGCCGGGTTCCGCAAGACGGGCTCGAATGATGCCGGCTGAAGGTGCCGTGAGGACCGCTCCCCGATGGATTTGGTAGTCAAGGGCTGCGAGCGACGCAGCTGCGGCTTCTGCCGCGGCATCGGCAGCGGCAATTTCCTGCGCGCGCGGTCCTTTTTCAGCTGCCGCGCGCTGGGCTGCTGCGGCAGTCAGAGATTCGCGTGCGGCATGTTCGGCACGCCGGGCATCGTCGAGCATCTGGCGGCTGGCTGCGCCAACGGGAACCAGATCCTGCTGCCGTTTAAGCGTGGCCGAAGCGTATTCGAGCTGAGCGCGTGCTGCTGCTTCATTGGCGCGAGCTGCGTCAATATCTTCCTCACGAGTGCCCTCATGCGCGAGCGCTGCCTGCGCTTGAAGGCGCTTGAGTTCAGCAGCGGCCTGCCGCCGGCTGATTCGGAGCGCTTCATCATCGAGCTGTCCTAAAAGTTCGCCGGCTTCTACGGATTCACCTTCTTCTTTATGGAGTGCCGCAATGCGTCCGGAGGCTTCAAAGGCGAGCGACGTCTGCCGTGTTTCCACATTGCCCCAGGCACGATTGGCCGACGCGGCATTTTCAGCAGTACGTAGCTTCCAAGCTGTGGCGGCGCAGAGCGCAATCACGGCCGACAGGGCGAGAGTGGAGAATAGACGCAGCGGCTTCATAGCGGAAGTCTTCTAAGAAGTTGTTGCTTCTATTCTAGCGGCCGAACTCTGTTCTTCAGGATGTCCAAAGCGGCATCCGCCTATGGTGTCCTCGAAAAAAAGAAAACCCGCTTCGGCCCATTTAGAAAGCGGGCGAGAGCGGGCTGAAAGCGCCTTCAGAGGAACATAGAGGCGAATAAAGGGGTGCGGCTGCGGGACCGCCGCGGGCGCGCCGAAGACCGTTCGCAAAAACTTCGGCGCATCCCGCGGCAGAGTCCGATGCCGCAAAGGGAGCGTTTGGCTGGAAACGTTTCCCGAAGCGGGTTTTAGGCCTTCTTGCAGACGTGGGAACGTTCGTTCCAGAGACCTTCAACGTAGAGGTTGTGGTTCTTGTCGATATGCACCATGCCGGCAACGTTGTGCGGGAGAGGGCGTTCAACAAGCCCCTGATTGACGATGTAGTGGATGCCGTTGTGTTCAGAGTAGGCGCCCTTATGGAAGTGGCCGCAGATAAAGGCCAGAACGCGGCCGCTCTTTTCCATGGCATCGACGACTTCTGCGGCGTTCTGCACGAAGAAGGCGTGGGGGATGTTCTGCGTCTTTTCGTCCCAGGTGTTGACGAGCTGGTGGCAGAAGACGACGACAGGTTCCTTGCCGGTTGCAAGTTCTTTGCGGAACCATTCCATTTCCATCTTCGGAACGATGGCTACCTGCCAGTCGAGCTTGCCGAGCGAATAGTGCTCGCCTTCATCGTTGTTGAAGCAGGCGTCGAGGACGATGTACTTCACGCCGTTCTTCACGAAGGCATAGTAGGTCTTGCCGTCGGCATCGCCCGCATTGTTCGTGTTGGCGAGATAGTCGCCGAGTGAAATCTGGTCGAAGTCATGGTTGCCCATGACGTGGTAGCGGTCGCCCTGATAACGGCGGAAGGCCGATTCGACCGTCTGCAGGAAGCCGATGGTCAGTTCGCGGTCAACCGTCTTCGTGCAGTCCTTAAAGTCGCCGAGTTCAATGGCGAAATCAAGCTTGCGCGTATTGAAGACGTCAATGGCCTGATGGAGTTTGGCAAGGGAGTGCGAATAAACGCGGATGGAGTCTTCCGCCGGGATCGTATGGGTGGGTGCGGTGGTGTAGTGGATGTCCGTTACCCAGCCGAAGGAGGAAATGATGTCTTCCGCGGGCGGCAGCTCGATCGGGCTGACAGCCGGCGTAGCGGCAGAGGCCGTGCCGGCAAACTGCATGGCGGCAGGAGCGAGGAATAGGCCGGCCGCATTGCGGAAGAAAAGACGACGCTGCATGGAGTTCTCCAAAATATTCTGCGTTCTTGGATTTCAGAGGTTCGGGCGCTTGCTGCGCAAGCTGCTCAGGGATCGACCTCCAACGACGTGCATTTTCAAGAGTTGTCATGACGCTCCGTTGACACGTCGATGAAGACTTGATGTCGAACCGGTGAAGTTTGTGTGATCCGCGTCATGATCTGAATACAACGGACAATCAGACCGAATCAGTTAAAATGCGCGATTTGGGCCGCACGTCACGCCGCTGCTGTGCTGCCTGTCGGAACATTCACGTATTCATGAGGTGCTGCCTTGTTTACTCTCCGTGCCGCCACGCCTAAGGACGTGGACATCCTTGCGAGCATTGAGGCGCAGAGCTTCCCGGAGGCCGAAATGGCTACTCGCGAAAGCTTTGAAAAGCGTCTGGCGGTCTTTCCCGACTGCTTCCTGATCCTTTTTGAGGACGGGGAACCTGTCGGCCTGATTGACGGCATGATTACCAACAACCGTACGATTTCCGACGATATGTTTGAAAATGCCAGTCTGCATGTGCCCAACGGCCGGTGGCAGTCGGTTTTCGGGCTTGCAGTGATCCCTTCGAAGCGCCATCAGGGCTGCGCTTCAACCCTGATGCGTGCTTTCATTGAAAAAGCGCGTCAGGAAGGACGCGACGGACTGATTCTCACCTGCAAGGAAAAGCTCATTCCCTTTTATGAGGGCTTTGGCTACGTCAACTGCGGCGTTTCCAAGTCTGTGCACGGCGGAGCGGTGTGGTATGACATGGAGCTCGATTTCCGTGAAAAGCCGCGTGATTACTGAGTGAGTTCAGCACGGCGCGAAGCGGATTCGTCCTTTATCCGCTTCGCTCAAGCAGCCGTCAAGCATCAGTAGGTGGTGAAGCAGGGTTCGAGCTCACGCACCTCCTGAGCGCCGGCCCCCGCCGAAAAAGCCAGGTCCTCCCAGTCCGCCGTCGCACGGCGGATGGCGAGCAGGACTTTCTTAGCGTCAGCGGTTTTCATAGCAAAGTAGGGCGCCAGCCGAACCAGATCTTCGGCTGCGGCAATCGGCCGCCGCCCGTCAGCAGTCATTGGCCGTGCGGCTCCCGTATTCGGACGCCATCCGTGGGCCGGAGCCAGCCGCCAGCCGAATTCTTCCCGCACAAAAAGCCACCGCTCGGGGGCGTCAGCTGCGCCGGTAAGCAGCGCAAAGGCCATTCGCCGCCAAACTTTGGGCAGATCCTCCGCAGGGGAGGCGCCGTCGCTGTTCAAGATGTCGGCGATGCCTAGATAGGAACCCATTCGGCCGGCAGTCAGTGTTCGCGCTGAAAGCGTGAAGAGCGGCTTCCCCGCTGCTCTGTCAATGCGGCTCGTGAGGAGTGCAGTGCTTCCGCGGACGTCTTTTAAACGCGTTTGAGCGGTTTCAATCCCGCTCTCACGCGCCAAACGCATGTAAATTTCGCGCCAAACAGGGATGCTGCAGAGGTCATCGAGCCGACTGAGCGTCATGACCTCTTCATCTCGCCCAGAGACTACAACGCGCGGAGAATGCCGCCCAGGCAAGGTCGTGGCAGCTGCAATGGCCAAAAGCGACCGCAAATCGGTGCGGCCGCGTTCAGCATTCTGAATGGCTAAAGGAATGCCTGCCGCAGCATTGGACTCCATCGGAATCGGCAGAGTGCTTCCGGCCGCTTCTCCCTCTGTGCTGCGTATGCGAATGCCGCCGGCGTGGGCTTCGCAGTGGGGCAGCAAAATGGACTGCCGCTCGATTGAGGATGCATCAGCCGGCACTGCCGTCCCCTGAGATCCCATTGCAGAAGCTTGCTCAAACCAAAGGGCGGAAGTCCCGTCAAGCGCACGATCTGCGAGAAATCCAAACAGTCGTGCTGCATTCAAGGGCTTCATCAAGCCTTCCTGCAAAGGCAGATCTGCACCAATCGGAAAACCGTTGTCGAGCCACGCTTTTGAATATCGAAAGCGAATGCTGTCCTGAAGCGACGCCATAGCTCGTGCACTCCATTTCATCTCCGCAGCTGTCAGACGGTTCAGGGATTTTTTCTGCCGCTCATTCATTGCCGTCATCGATTCGCCATTGGAATGGCTTTCTTCAGATGTCCTCTCTGCGGCAATCTCAGAGGGCAGTGTCGGGAAGTAAAGCTCCCCGATCAATGGTTCATCCTGAATGGCATCGGAATGAATCAGCCATTTTCTAAATGAGCATTTGGACATAGGATGCAGATGATTGGTTTAAATGAGTTGCGTCAATGATGATTTGAATAGAGAGGAGTGCTGGTTTGTTATTGGCCAATGCGTTTAATGGAAATGACATTCATGAATAGTGAAATGAATGCACTTCAATATAAGTCAATTGAATGAGAGACGCAGCTGACTCAAGTCACAGCCCGGCAGATTTCTTTTTTGAACGCACTCGCTGAGGCAGATTCCTTTCTTCCAGCATTAATCCTGCAGAGTCCTCTTGCGCTGCAGCCAGGCCGGATAGAAGAGGGGACAAGCCAAGCGCATTGAGCACGGACGCAATGTTTCCAATAGAGACACCGCAGTCTCCATTTTCAATTTTGGAAAGGGTATTGAGTGATATGCCCGCTCGGTCAGCAACGACAGACTGAGGAAGCCGGCGGCGGAGCCGGGCAGACCGGAGATTGGAGCCGAGTTGAATGACGGACTCTTCGACGGCTATGGAAGGACGCATAACATCTCCTATAAGCGATGTTGAAAATTATAACACGCAGGACTATGCGAACTAACATAAACTAAAAAATATCGCTCAGCAATGAGCAAAAGTATGTTTAGAACGTGTTTTTTGGTTGTCAACAGATGCCTTGATCCCGGGTAATTATTGGATTTATATAAATTTTGCTTAGTGTTAAATTGATTAACACGCATTTTAATGTGTATTAAAATTTTCTGTACAACCGTTGCTCCCTGCTCGCATGGTAAGCCTGAGCGCCAGATGAGTTGGTTTTGAGTACGGAGCAGCCGATTTGGTTTGGGACTGTCTATGGATAAATGGTCTGTCGCCTGCCCTGCGCTGATGATGTCTTCAATGGCTGGATCTGCTCACAGATAGAGCGTCTCTCAACATCCATCAATTCAATGAGATAGATGAGCATATAAGTTTATTGATCTTAGAACGATCAGATAAAGCCATAAGGCATGTATTGGCAATATTGATGAATGAAATAAGACGAATATGCTGTCGAGTAATTGTTAATCGTCATAAGTCATATGGTGTTGCAGCTGCTGCGGATGAAAAAATTATCTTGAATAGATCGTTATGCAGCAATGAGTCCGATATGCGGTATTAGGGTCGATGAGAGGGGCTTGTTCAGAGAGTATCCTCTGTATTGATTGTCGTTGATTATATAGGGGTGCTGATTTGAATTGAATGGAAATGATGGAATAGATGGTGGCCAAGTTAAGTGGTCTGCTGAGAGAGTATTGAATGAAATAAGCTTACTGAATATCAATTCATCGATGTGCTCAGATATCCATTCAAATTGGAGACGTTAAAAATAGCGTACTTACCAAATAATCCTCTTTGAGCTAACTCTGCATAAACCGGCTTCATCGCTTCAGGCCATTCGTTTTTCACTCTCAGACGAGTTTTGTTTGCAGGCGTGAAATTGTATGTCTCAATCCCAATTCGCGCCTCCCGTATATGGGTAGTCCTCTTCCGTTGATGCGATGAACTGACTCGGACATGGGTAAGTTGAATAGGTTCCACGGGATGTACAAAAGCAAAACGCCGGCAGTACCGGCGTTTTGAGATGCATTTTGAAGTGGTTTCAGCTCAGAAATGTGTGCTGGAATGCGTGAAACGAGTTCATTTGCTACCAGCGTTTAGCCATTTCGGCAGCGACTCGAACGAGGCCTGTCTGCGCGCAGACGACGCCGCAGAGAATCATGCCTACGCCCATGACGCCGATGTAGCTCATCTCTTCATTGAGGAACCAGAGGCCGCCGATAATGCCGACAGCTGGGCTGAGATAGGTGTACCAACGCGTGCCCGATGCGCCGATCTCCTGCTCAGCTTTATGCCAGAGTGTTGCCGCAAGTGCCAGAAAGACGAGGTTTGCGCCGGCAGCAGGCACTTCAAAGAGAATGGCTGCGTCGGTAGGCTGTTCATTCAGGTAAAAAGGCAGCGCCCCCAGGATGCCGTAGCCCGTGGACTTGCGCATGACGAAAAGGGCGGGCAGATCAGCAAGCGCTCGTAGGACCAGTGAATACACGGCGTAGGCAGCGGCTGCGGCAAGGCCGAGATAAAACCCAAGCCGCGGCAGGTCCTGCAGAACGGCGTTGTCAAAGTAAAGCAGAAACGTACCGGTTGCTGCCGTGCAGATCCCCAGAAAGGTCATCCAGTGAAGTTTCCAGGTGCGCAGCGCAGCCATGGCCAAGAGGCCGCTCAGAAGCGGCCCCATGGCGATAAGACTGGCTGTTGTCGAAACGACTCCGTGTTCCAATGCCAGCGTCTGCAGGCCGAAAAAGAGAGGAATACTGGTAAGGCCGAGGAGCGCTACGGTGATTTCTCCTCGCATGGTGCCCGAGTAGAGCTGCATGGGGGCGAGGAAGATGAGGATGCCGTAGGCCAGCACCGAGCGGAGTTCAACGAGCGCCCAGGGCTGCATTCCGAAATTGAGAAGCACCTTGCTGCTCACGAGCGTCATGCCCCAGCAGAGGACAACAAAAAGGGCTAGGAGGTGGTAGGACCAGCTGCGCATAAAAGAAGTTCCACGTAGCATCAATTTTTTAATTTTAACGAATGCTGTCGTGCGGGCTCATTAAGGAGTGCTGTCGGCGAACATGAAGCATCGCACCATCCATATGAAAACGCCTCTGCACTGGTGTGCAAAGGCGTTTGGGGGAAAGCGTTATTCGTTGCGTTTATGCCGCGGCCGACGGCTTTCTTCTGCGCAGACAGAGCAGACGCATAACATTCGCTGCGAAGACTTTGCCGAGCAGGATGATGCCGAGGCAGACGCCGATCGTCGTCGGCACGACGAGGTCGCCGGCAGCGTTCTTCAGCGTAAAGAACACTACGCCGGTGGCAAGGAAGTTGCCTAATGCTGCGTCGGCGGTCATCTGGAACGTTGCGAAGATAGAAACCTCATCTTCAGTCAGTTCTCCGCGGTCCTTAAGTGCGCGGGTGAGTGCTGCGCCGGCGTCTGTCGACTGCAGTGAAGCAACGATAGCGAGCGAGGTCGAGCCCGGCAGTCCCATCAGCGGGCGCAGGATCGGGTTAAGCACGCGGGTGGCGGCACGGATGGCGCCGTAGTATTCAAAAACGGCAATCATGGCCGTAGCGAGCATGATTGAGGGAACCAATGTCAGTGCGAAGACGAAGCCGTCAATCGCGCCGGAGCCGCCCTTGCCGCGGAAGTTGGAGAAGGTGGTCGAAAGCTCGCCGCCCTTATCCGTCACATTCGCCACAACGTTGCCGAAGCTGCCGTTGAGGATGGTGTAGTCAAAAATGCCCCACCATTTGTCGGTGATCAGCAGTCCCGAGAAAAAAAGGATGGCGACGATGAAGGAAATATAGCCGCCGATGCCGGGAGCCTTTGAAAGTTCCGCTTCTGCACTTTGATCGGCAGCTGGTTTTTTGGGGGTATCGCTCATTGGCGTCCTCTTGAAGTATTTCAGTCTGTTTTACGCTGGACGCGGCGAGGTTCGCCAAGTGTTGACGAATGGCAGCAGCGGCGGCGCGGCGATTGTGGGCGAATTCTACCCGCGGAATGTGACTCAATGTAATGGGTGCTAACAAGGAGAAGGTATGGCCGAGTCTGCATCAGGCGAAATAACCTCCGAGCACGCTGAGCACAAAACGATGGGTAATCACGCGTGACTTCTGCGCTAATCTTCGGTGTTCCTTTCTTTTTTAGGTTCGAAAACTGCCCATGAACGCTTCCTCTAACGTGAGTCAGCTCGATGCGCTCCATTTGGAGCTCCTCCATGCCGCCATCCCGCAGCAGTACGACACCATCGGCGTCATGATGCCGGGTGTTGCCGGTCGAATCGGCTGTCGTGCTTCGGCATACCGCAGCGCTGCGAAACGTCTTTGCCGTTCGGGCGCGGAAAATGTGGAGTCATTGCTTGCGGCATTTCTGAGCGATGCGCAGTGCCGACGTACGCAGGGCAGGGGATATGTGCAGGAAGTTTTGTGGACGGTAATGCTCGCTGCCAGTCAGGTAGAGGGCATTCCCTTTGCAAAACGCCTGGAGTGGCTCGACAAGCTTGCTCAATGCGCAGACAACTGGGCTTCGTGCGACCTTCTGGGCGAAGCGGTCAAGGATTTCACACTTCCGCAGAATGAAGCGTCAGCCTTTGCCTTTTTGGATGCGCTCATCAAGTCGAGGAATCTCTGGCGCATACGGCTTGCGTTGGTGCTTATGCTCGCGCACATGGCGCCGGCCGGGTCACGACCGCTTAAGCGGGCCGTTCAGTTGTCCTCAGCACCCGAAGTGCTGACCTGCGCCGCTCAGAGCTATTACGGTTCCATGGGGCTTGCCTGGGCATTCTCCGTCTACGCCGTTCATGACTTCAGTCTTGCGGAGCGGGTCGTCGCGGACCTCATTGTCAACAAACGTATCGATCCCGCGACAGCTCGGCGGACGGCACAGAAAGTTCGCGAGTCCTTTCGCTCGGCTCAGGCAGAAAAAGCAATGTTGTCGCAGAATATTCAGAAAGCGCTCGACGGCATGCCGGCAGGCAGTTTGCCTGCCGCCCGGAACAGCAAGCCCGCTGGCGGCGTACCGGCATTTCGAAGGAAGCGCCTCAAAGGCACGCCTCCGAGTGCCGCTCTATAACCTATAGGATAGGTTTGATTTAGTCCAAAAAAGAGTATTCATCACACAAACAAAGGAAAACAAGAGATGCGTAAATTCTTTCAAGAATTTCAAGCCTTTATTTCTAAAGGCAACGTTCTAGACCTTGCTGTGGCCGTGATCATCGGCGCTGCGTTCTCAAAGATCGTCGACAGCCTCGTAAAGGACATCATCAATCCCATCCTCGGCGTGCTCGTTGGTCGTCCGGATTTTACGAATTTGTTTGTGGTGCTCAAGGATGCCCCGAATTACACCGGTCCGCAGACTTATGAAGGCCTCGTCAAGGCCGGCGCAACGGTTTTTGGCTACGGCGCATTTCTAACGGCCATCGTGCAGTTTCTGCTCCTTGCATTTGCCGTTTTTTGGCTCATTAAAATTGTTGTGACGGCTCGTACCCGCATTGCAGCTGAAGCTGATCGTCTGCTCAATGCCAAGCATAAGGAAGAGGAAGAAGCCAAAGCGGCTGCCCAAGCCGCTGCTCCGGCCCCGGCGCCCGCTCCGGCTCCTTCGGCTGAAGAACTTGAGCTTCTGCGCGAGATCCGCGATCTGCTGAAGGCTCAAAAGGGAACGGCAGTCAAGGACGAATAAGAACTGCAAATTCTGCAGCGAATAAACCCGCCGGAGGTTTCGAACTTCCAGCGGGTTTTTCATGACGGCTTGAAAGCGGGAAGATCATTGATCTTCCCGCTTTGCCTGGGATGAGGCTTATTTGGGTCTCAGGCCTTAAAGGCGGCTTCAAGGTTGGGGACAACCTGCTTCTTGCGGCTCATGACGCCGGGCAGCCAAGGCGTGCCTTCAGCAGTTGTGCCGAACGCACCGGCAATCTTTGCGGGATCATCGGAGACCATGAGCAGAAGCGAACCTTCCTTCATGATGTCCGTGAGGAGCAGGATGGCGGTATGGCGGCCATCGGCCTTGAGCGCGGCGAGGTCAGCGAGCAGCTCAGGGATGCGGTCTTCGAGGAGTTTCAGATCGACGAGTTCAAGCTGGCCGATGCCGACCTTCGAGCCGGACATGTTGAAGTCTTTGAAATCGCGCATGATGAGGTCGCGTGCGGCAACGCCCTTGACAGCGGATTTGGCGGTAAAGAGTTCCATGCCGAGCGCTTCAATGTCTTCAATGCCTGCAATTTCGGCAAGTTCAGCCGCGGCAGCCTTGTCGGCCGGGGTGCAGGTCGGGGACTTGAAGATCACCGTATCCGAGAGAATCGCACAGAGCATGGCGCCGGCGATATTCTTCGGCGGCACAAAGCCGAGGTAGTCATACATGCGCTTGAGGATCGTATTCGTGCAGCCGACGGGCATGATGACAATTTCGAGCGGCGCCGAAGAGGTCATGTCGCCGAGCTTATGGTGGTCAACGATGCCCTTGAGCGTGCAGTCTTTGAAATCATCGGGCGCCTGATTGAGGTCGGAGTAGTCGACGATGTACACGTCCTTGCCCGCGACGCTCGTCACGACTTCAGGCGCTTGCAGGCCGAAACGCTCAAGCACGAAGGCGGTTTCCGGAGCCGGCGTTCCCTGGGCAGCAGCCTTGACGTCAAGGCCGCGCTGGCGGTAGAGGTCGGTGCAGGCGATGGCCGAGACGATGCTGTCGGTATCGGGGTGCTTATGGCCGAGAATGATGGCGGACATTGTGATGAAGCCTTTCTTCAAAATGGGGAAATGCAGGCGTTTCCAGAGGAATACGCCGACGGGATGTTCAATCTGATAATTGTAGGCGAACTGCAAGCACCTTAATCAATAGGCTTTATCTAATAAACCGAAAAATAAAATAAATGATTGGGCGTCCAGATTTCTGCGGGATATCACTTGTACCAAATAGGTGCGGATGAGAATCATTCAACTCTCAAGCTTTGATTCTGTGTTGCTTTATTTTTGTTGAGAACGATTCTCAGCTGATACGCTATTCGAAAATTGAATATCGAGGGCCGTTTTCAAAGGGTTATTCCTTGAGGTCCTGTGGGGAGCGGCTAGGTTAAAAGTCTTACATCCTTTGGCTGATGAGAAAAATGAAAACGGCTGAAGCGGTCATTTCGCGCTGAACTATTGCGCTGCTGAACCTCTTCGCAGGTGAGCGGCATGAACGGTTTCGGCGCAACCTTCCACGGAGATCCCCTCATGAGAGAAGACAAAACCGTCGACGGACCGGGCAGCATCGGCTTTTCACGTCGATCGCTGTTAAGCGGCGCTGCGGCGGCTGGTGCGGCCGGCACGTTCGGATTCTCGGCGCTTATGCCCGTTGATAAGGCGCTTGCCGAACAGGTTGAGGCTTTGAAGGCAGACGGATGGGAGGCGCATCCTTGCGCCTGCAATGTCTGCGGCGGCTACTGCGGCCTTTTGGCAATGCATAAGAAAGGTGCGCCGGTTTCGCAGGAAACGGTGCGCATCATGCCGAATCCAACCCATCCGCAGCGCGGCTGCTGCGCGCGCGGAGCACAGGCAATGTGGGTTTGGAATCATCCGATGCGCCTCAAGAAGCCCTTAAAGCGCGTTGGTGCCCGCGGTGACGGCAAATTTCAGGAAATTTCCTGGGATCAGGCCTTGAATGAAATCGCCGAACGTGTAAAGGCGATTGTTGAGAAAGACGGTGAACGAGCTGTCACCATGTCTTCGCACAATTTTTCGGCCATGCAGAAGTGGTTCGGCTGCGCCTTGGGCACGCCCAATGTGATCAGCCATTCATCAACCTGCAATTCCGCATCCATTGCCGGGCGCCGCATGGTGTTCGGCAAGGGCTTTGACGGCGCCGGAAAGGTTGAACCCGACTATGCGCGCGCGAAATATCTGCTTTGCGTCGGGCGCACATTGAATTGTGCGATTGGCGTCGCTGCGGTGGTTGCCCGCGCGAAGACCGAAGGCTCCAAAGTCGTGTTTGTTGATCCGCGCATGCCTGAAGGCGCGCTGACGGGTTCTGAATGGATACCGATCCGCCCAGGCGCAGACTCGGCTTTCTTGCTCTCGCTCATCCATATTGGCATTACGGAGAAGCTTGTCGACTTTGAATTCCTTCGTCGGCATACCAACGCGCCCTATCTCGTTGAGACGGGTACGCGCCGTCCGATTGCGGCTTCAGAAATAATTGCCGGCGCGCCTGAAGACGCTTTTGTCGTCATGGATCGAAAGACGGCTTCTTATGTCGTGATGGGACTGAAAAAAGACGATAAAGGCAATGCTGTAGGCTTTGCAGAACCCGAGGGGGTCGATCCTGAGCTTGATCATGCGGCTCGGATTACGGCTCTTGACGGTCGAGAACTTGAAGCTGAAACCTGCTTCCGCGCATTCGCGGTATCGGCAGCGCATTGGACGCCGCAGGAAGCTGCGCGCACAACCGGTATTCCGGCCGAAACGATCACTCGCGTCGCGCGTGAATTCTTCACGCAGGGCGGCGTGGCTGATGACGGCTGGTATGCCTCGCGCAACGGCAACGACACGCACGACTTTGCGCTTCTTTCCCTTATTAATGCCTTTACCGGCCGCATTGACCAGCCTGGCGGCTTCGTGGTTACGCAGGGAGGAGGCTTTAAGGCGCCGGGCGTTTCGCTTTCGGGCGGCAAAGGCAAGGGACCGCACGGCGAGACTTGGACTGCTCCCGAGAAGAAGTCTCTCGACAAGATCCTTTATCCGGAAGGGTCCGGCACGTATTCCGCCGTTTTTGAGGCCATTGAGACCGGCAAGCCCTATCCGGTGCGCGCTGCCTTTTTCACCGGCACGACGATGTTCCACCGCGAGGCAAATTCCGCGCGGCTCGCCAAGGCGCTGATGGGGCTGGAGCTCGTTGTCGTTCAAGACATTTTCCCGCATGAAATATGTGACTACGCCGACTACGTGCTGCCGTGCACATACTTTTTGGAGTGGCATGAGTATGCAGGCGTCAAATGGGCTTTGAACGGCAACGTTCAGAAAAACGATGCGGGCATTGCGCCGCCTCAGGGCTGCGAAGCGCGCGAAGAGGTCTGGCAGTTTGCGGAAATCCTCCGCCGTGCTTATCCGGATCGTGCCAAAGAGCGCTTAGGGCTCGAGCAGGAGTTGAAGACGCGCGAGGCGTTTAAAGCCTGGTACGACGGCATGATGGATGCGGCCTGGGCCAAGTTCATCGCAGCGAAGAATAAGGCTAAGCCCGGCGACGGCGACCGTATTGCTGCGGAAGTCGAAGCGCAAGGGTGGTCTCAGACCGCGGTGAAGAAGTGGGGTGTTTATCCCTACGTGAAGCCCTTTGGCACGCCTACCGGCAAGGCTGAACTCATTTCCTTCTATTTCACGCAGAAGTACGAAGACAAAGGTGCTTCAGGGCTGCCGCGCTGGGTGGAATCGCCGGGATTTACGCCGCCTAAACCTCGCTCCAACGAGTTTGTGCTGATTTCGGGCAAAGACAGTTCTTCCTGCTCGGGTGTTGCCATGTGGACGTGGCCCACGAAATTCTTGGGTGACCGAAGCATCTGGATGAATCCGGCCGATGCCGAACGAATCGGCATTAAGAACGGTCAGGAGGTTGAGCTCGAGGGGCTCGACACCGGGGTGAAGGGGCGCACGACAGTGAAAATAACCAACCGCGTCATGCCGGGCGTTCTCTTCTCTCACGGATTCTCGGGAGGCGTTCGCACCAAGCAGAACCTCGGCGCATACGAATGGGTGCGTGAAGGCATTAATTCGCACTGGTTCTGCACGGGCTACCGTGAACCGGTGGTCGGATCCTTGTCCAATAACTGTTCGGTCCGCGTACGCGTCTGACGGTCATCCGGGAGAAAGCCATGGAAAATCATAAAAAGCTGGCGCATCTTCTTGATGTTACCCAGTGCGTGGGATGCTCGGCCTGTATTGTGGCCTGTGCCCAAACCAATTATCCGGACATGCTTAATGCTGAAAATACCGGATGGGAAAGTCTGCCGGCGAACATCCGGCGCGTATCCGCCGAGCTCGCCCGACGACCCGTTGAACTGCTTGTCCAATGCCAGCAGTGTGAGAATGCGCCCTGCATCACGGTCTGTCCGTTCGGCGCCAACAGCCATGATCCGGAAACGGGACAGGTGAAAACCGATCCCAGCCGGTGTGTCGGCTGCGGCTACTGCGTGACGGCGTGTCCGTACGATGCACGGTGGATGCATCCAAAAACGGGACTTCCGGTCAAATGCATGGGCAAAGGCTGTGAGTCGCTTCTGAAGGCCGGCAAGGATCCGGCCTGCGTTGCGGCCTGCCCGGCATCGGCCCGTGCATTCGGCGATATCAACGATCCTTCAAGCGCTATTTCTCAGCGTCTGCAGCACGGTCGCTCCGAACGTTTGATGCCGCAAAAAGGTACTCGTCCTAATTTCTTCGTGGTGGTGAACAAATGACGGCTGAATACATGAATTTGACCGCACAGGCGGCCACCAGCCACTGGGGATGGACGATTGCGTTCTTCCTATGGTTTGTCGGTCTCTCCGGCATGTCGCTCTTTCTCAATTATTGGGTCAGAAGCCGGCGGATCCATTACGCGGCAACGGCTGCTGCCGTCGTCGGCACGCTTTTGGTCGTGAGCCACCTTGGACGCATCCTCAATTTGCCCGCGGCAGCTTTCAATGCGCTCATCCATTGGAGTTTTGGTTTCACCAGCTGGATGTTTATCGGCATCTGCATTCTCGCTGTGCTTTGCGTTGTTACTGTGCTTCAGGCATGGCTGATGACGAAAGGGTCAGCCCTCGGGATGCGCTGCGGACTACTTGCTTTTGACGCAGTCCTGGGCGTTGCCGCTACGGCATATTCGGGCTTTCTCCTGACTCAGGCAGTGGGTGTGCCGCTTTGGACAACGGCGGCGATTCCAGTGCTCTGGATTTTTTCGGGACTGGCCTGTGCGGTAGGGTTGATTGAAATCCTGGCAGCGGCCGGCAAGCTCGACGCAGAGTCTCCCCGCTGGCTGCATGCTGCGGGCTGGGCGGTGCACGGCGGCGAAGCCTTTGTGCTTTTTGCTTTCGTTCTCACGGCGCTTTCAGGTACGCCGGGTGCGGCAGCAGGTGCAGAAAGCCTCGTCTCGGGCAGCACCAGTCTGCTTTTCTGGGGCGGCGCGGTCGGCTGCGGCCTGCTGATCCCGTGTATTACAGCTTGTCTGAAGAGCTTGCCGTCAGCAGCTTTGGGCGGCGCAGCTGCGCTCATCGGCGCACTCTCGCTGCGTGCGGCGATTCTCTTTGCCGGGACATTTGATCCGGTCATTTGGCCGCTTTAACGCTTCGAGCAGAATTTCCCATCCAATGCCAGGCTTGCCGCTGAGCATTGGGTGGGAGGAACCGTGAGGTCCGCAGCGTCTGTTTCTCAAGTCTGCGGGCGATTGAGCAGCTGCCGCAGTTCATCGGTCCCATGCACATTCAGACGCCGGTAGATATTGGCTCGATAATTCTCAACCGTTCTTTCAGAAAGCCGGAGTCTTTCTGCAATTTGCTTATTGGAGCAGTTTTCCAGGAGGAGCAGCCGCAGAACATCTTTTTCTCGATCCCGCAAGTCGTTTAACGTCCAGTCGAGATCGGCCTGGGCGTTGAAGCCGTGCCGATGAAGCGTATCTACGCGCAGTGCTCGCTCGATAGCCGCGATGAGATGATCTGTGTCTACGGGTTTGGTGAGAAAGTCAACGGCTCCGCGCTGCATGGCCTTCACTGCAAGCGGAATGTCTCCGTGCGCCGTGAGAAAAATAATCGGCATGCGAATCTGCCGTTCAATGAGAACCTTCTGCACCTCCAGCCCGTTGGTCGTCGGGAAGCGGAAGTCGAGGATGAGGCAGCCCGGATCGGTCAGGAGGTCCCCAGCAAGAAATTCCTTCGGATCGGTATAAATGCGGATCTCCCAGCCTTCGAGCGAAAGCAGGCAGGAGAGCGAGTCACAGACATCGGAATCGTCGTCAACAATGCGAATGACAGTGGGCTTCATAGCGCAGCTCCTTCTTGACGAGGATCCGTCTGCTGAAAGGTCAGCACCACTCTGAATATCCCGGGAACATCCTCTGAGAGGAGAAGATCGGTTTCGTTTCGTTCGGCGATGCTTCGCACGACAGCGAGTCCAAGACCCAGTCCGTTCTCTTTAGAGGAATGCAGCGGCGACGAAAGTGCCTCTTGCTCTGCCGGCGTTAATGGCTGACAGCTGTTGGTGATAGTGAGTTTCACAGCCCCGTTTGGGAGGGTATCCATGTCCAGTTCAACATAAGGGACATCTGCTGAGGCGGCCGCTTCCGAGGCGTTCTTTAGGAGGTTCGTGAGCAGCACTTCAAGTTCTACGGCATCGGCCAGAACGGCGCCGGGCTGCAGTTTGAGGAGCGGCGGAATTTTGAGCGAGTGCATCTGTTTGAGGCGATCAGCCAGCACTCTGATAAAGCTTGAGAGTTCGATCTTGGCGGGCGTGCTGGCGCGCGAACGAGCGTAGAGACGAACGCGTTCGATGATCGTGCTGCAGCGCTGAAGTGTTGTGCGTGTTTTGCCGCAAAGTGCGCTCAGCTGCTGCCCTAGGGCTGTATTAAAGGCGTTCGGATTGCGTGCCAGCAGTTTGTCAATGGCCGCCAAGTAATAGCCTGCGGCTGAAATAGGCTGCAGCAGTTCGTGAGCAACAATGTTGGAGAGCTGAGCAGTTACGCTCGCTTTTTCCAATCGATTGAGCCGGTCTGATGCAGCTGCCAGTTCCGCGGTTCGCCTGCGTACGAGCATGTCACTGCGAATGGTGTGGAGAAGGCCAAAGAGGAGCGCTGCGGCAAAAAGCAGAATCCACAGGCTGTATTCTTTCCAGATCCGTTCTGCAGTCCAATGGCGAAGATATTCGTAGGGACCGAAGCGCAGCTCCTTGAAGAGTTTGTCAATCCGAGCAAAGTCGGTGGCGGGAAGCCACTGACTGTGCCAAATCTCTTCGGGTGAAATGGCATAGAGCGCCATTGTCACATTGCGCAGTGTCTCAGGAGGCAGTCCGGCGGAGGCGATGACTGTCCAGCCAGGGTAGGCGCTGGAAGTATGGAGGTATTTCATACTGTCGCCGGAACGCGGTTCGAGCACGCGGATTTCTTTTGCAAAAGGGCTCCCTACAGCGAGCATGAGCTCCATAAGGCCCGCCTTGACGAGACCGGCATCAACTCTTCCCGTCGCTACGGCTTCAACGACGCGTTCCATCGGCCGGCCGACTTCTTCAATGCGGGAGAAGAAGTTGTCAGGATCCCAACCACGCGCACTGATTTCTCCCAAGGCCGTCTGAGCATTCATAAACGCATCTTTGCGTGTAACGGCGGCGCTTTTTCCTTTCAGGTCCTCGAGCGTTTTAATCTGCGCATCGGATCTGCGGACGATGATCGCGCCGGCCATGCCTTCATTGGGGTTGGGCGCCATGGGGGAGGCGAGTGTTCCCAGGGCTGTGAACCCTTTTTGATGAATTTCCCAATAAAACCCCGCAGTACCTATGAAGAGATCTGCAGTACCGCGCTGAGCGGCAAGATGCTGCGCTTCAAGGTCGTCGCTGGAGACGATCAGCCGATAGTTTGAAAGCCTGCGTCTGAGCACCTCCAGTGTTTCGGAAATGACCTCACTGTGCATGTCCGAGAGCGTGAGCTTCAGGACACTCACGCGCAGTACCGGCTCTGAAGGCGACGGCGCAGCAGCGGCAGAAAGCATGAAGCCCAGCGCCAAAGCAGTGAAGGTCGTGCGGATAAAAAGCATGCAGGATTGTCAAAGGATTCAGTCGATAAATACCTTAGCGCATTAGGGAAGATGGGCGAACTGTTTGCTTGATCTACCCCTGCAATACCGGAGTGCTCGCCTGTCGCACAATTGATTCCAGTCAATACCAACGGACCGGGTCTCTTAGGGGAGGCCCAGAAAAGGAGGACCAATATGATGGAACTATCTCGCCGGAAACTGCTCGTCGCCGCAGGGGCTGCCGCCGCTGCGGTGCCTGCCGCACACGCTGCCCAAGATCCGAGCCTTTCGGACAATGTTCCCAAAAAGTGGGACCGCACGGTAAAGCTCCTTATCGTGGGTGCCGGCGGCGCTGGGCTGACGGCTGCCGTGTCCGCTGCGCAGAACGGTCTCACAGACACGCTCATTCTTGAAAAGATGGCTTATATCGGCGGCAATACGGCCATTTCCGGCGGCGGTATGAATGCTGTCGATCCTGCACGTCAAAAAGCCCAGGGCATTGAAGATTCCATCGAGAATCATTATGAGCAGACGCTCAAGGGCGGTGACTATCGTGCCAATCCTGCTTTGGTGAAGGAACTCGTCGAGAATGCGCCGGAAACGGTGACTTGGCTCGAATCGATAGGCATGAAGTTTAAAGACAAGGTCTATCAGGTCTACGGGTCGCTTTATCCGCGCGGACATGCGCCGCTCGGTTCGCTTGGACAGGACTACATCAAGGTTTTGGTGGACCAGTGCAAGAAATACGGCATTCCTATTGAGAAACAGGCTAGAGTCGTACGCATCATTCGTGAGACTCCGCTTAAGGGCAAGGTTCTTGGCGTGGAGTATGAAAAAGGCGGCAAGCTCATCACGGTTCGCGCGACTAAAGCCGTAGTGGTGGCGGCCGGCGGATTCGGCGCGAATAAGAAGATGAGGGCGCTGCATGATCCGCGTCTCGCAGACCTCACGACCACAAATCATCCGGGAGCAACAGGTGACCTGCTGCCGCTGATGGTTGATGTCGGGGCGGATTTGACCGGAATGGACTTCATCCAATGCAACCCCGGCTGCCCTCCGGGACGTACGCACCGCGTACCGCTGCATCAGGGCGGCCGCTTCATCATTGTTGACCGCAACGGCAAACGCTTCATTCGTGAAGATGAACGCCGCGACGTGATCCGCGACGCTGTGCTGATTCAGCCTAAGGCAACCGCTTGGGGCATCCTTGATCAGACGCGCTTTGACATGATCAATCAAGGTCAGAAGGATGCTGCCTACAAGGGGCTTGAAACGGGTGATGCCTGGAAGGCAGACACGATTGAAGAGCTCGCTAAAAAGATGGGGCTTCCGCCTGCAGCGCTGAAGGCGACCGTGGATGAATTCAATGCGGGGGTCAAGGCCGGCAAAGACAAGCTCGGCAAATACCAGCGTAATCTCTTCCCGATCGAAAAGCCGCCTTTCTGGGGAGCTTATGTCGGCATGAGCGTGCATCATACGATGGGCGGTGTGGTGATCAATACGGCGGCTGAAGTCATTGACCGCCGCGGAGAGGTCATTGCGAATCTTTATGCTGCCGGCGAAGTGACGGGCGGCATTCACGGCGCCAATCGATTGGGCGGCAATGCCATTGCGGACTGCCTGACATTCGGCCGTCTTGTCGGCAAGGAAATCGCCGAGAAAAAGGCATAACTCACCTTTGCTTACCCTGAAACGGAGACTGTCCCTGTCATGTTTCCGGAACGCCTGGTTTGCTGATCCCTAATTTTCAGGACCCGGGGCAGGGTTTTTAGGTCAAGCAGCGCGAGCATATCGCGCTGCTTTTTCGTTGTGGTGCGGGTCACACATGACCTCGGATGAGTTTCTCCCCCGAGCGTGCTACTATCTCTACGGAGATTGGTGAAGGTTTTTGAGGACGCATCACCTACCCTCCTAGAAAAGACAAGGCCCTTTCCGTTGCCGCGGATTGGGCCTTTGCCTTGTTGGCAGTGCCACACGGCACTGTCATGGCGGCAAAAAACCGCCAATTCTGAGGCCGCCCCGCGTTGGAGGGAGGCGAGCGACACCTTGCCGCTCAACCGTGAGTCGGATCATACCGGAACTTCCGAATACCGGATTGCTAAATTTTCAGTAATCGGGGAGGAATAGGTTTACATAGGTTCGTTAGTGCTGCAGAAGCGCTGGTTATGCATATAAATAAGCGTGATGCTTTTCAAGCGCCAGTCGAAAGACGTCTCGTCGAGCATCCGTAGCGGCAGGAGACTCCCGTATCACGCCGAGCGTTAAGCCTGATGAAGGTTTTCGGCTCTTATGATGCGGCATCAGAACAGATCGGCTGATTACGGTCGGTCACGCGTTCGTCCGATTACTTCGCGCTGAATATAAAAGGCACCTCTCATGCAGACTAAGACCTCCGCACTCCTTCTTGCCGCTTTTTGCGGTTTTGCCGTTCTTGCTTCCGGTTCGGCCGCTGCCCGCGAAGATACCGGCCTTGAGGGACACTGGGGCGGAGATCTGGTTTCACTCAAAACGGGCGAAAAATCTTCAGCCGAACTGACGCTTGATCACTACGGCTGCTATGCACTTTCCATCAAGCGCGATCCCGGCATTGAAACGGGTTTTTATACCGTTCAGGACGGCAAGGTTGTTCTGAAGACAACGAACGGCGCGAAGCGGCTCACCTTCATCGTTGAAGGCGAACGGCTGAAGGCTGAACCAACGCCGGATCAGCCGCTCCCTAAGGACTGCTGCGAACTCGAGCGCCGCTGAAAATTTCAGTATTTGGAAAAGGCTTCGGCCAAAGCTGACTGCACTTGGCCGTATTCGGCAACGACAAGCTGTGCAAGCACGCGAGCTTTCTGCGGAGTGAGCGTCCCGGCCGGGACATAACCGCGCTCCTGCCACTCGGCGAGTCCAGTTGTTACTGCGCCGGTCGTCACACGGCTGGCGCGGATAATCAGCACGCCCGCATCTGCGGCATCTGCCAATGCTTCATCGGTGCAGCAGTGGATCGAGCCATTGCCGGTGCCGGCATGCACAATTGCACGTGCGCCTGCATCGCAGGCCGCACGCACCATCACGCCGTCGTCGTCAGCATGAGAGTAAACGATGTCGACGCGAGGAATCTCCAGCGCAGCAAGCTTGGGAATGGAAAAGGGCGTCTCAGAACCGAAAGCCCGTTCCGGACGACCGAGCCATAAGATTTCCGCACCGGCAATCAGTCCAAGCGGACCTTGAACATTTGGACCAAAAGCGGCTGCGTTCGTCGGGCTGATTTTCATGGCGTCCCGAGCCGAAAGGATCACGTCGTTGAGTGCCACGAGAACGCCGCGGCCGGCGGCTTTCGGATCCGCAGCAATGCGTACGGCATTGAGGAGGTTGAGCGGACCGTCAGCGCTGAGAGCAGTCGCCGGCCGCATGGCACCGGTGAAGACAATGGGTTTCTGGGTTTTTGCTGTCAGGTGCGTAAACCATGCCGTCTCTTCCATCGTGTCAGTGCCGTGCGTGACCACGATACCGGCTGTGTCGGGATCGGCGGCTGCCTTTTCGATCGCTCGGCCGAGTTCAAGCCAGATGCTGAAGGTCATCGAACTGGAGTCGATATTGGCGATCTGATGGGCTTCGATGCGTGCGAAGTACTGCAGTTCGGGCACCGCGCAGAGCAATGTTTCAACATTGAGGCCTTTGATGCGGTAGCCCGTCAGCATGAGCGGATCGTCGCCCGAACTCACGATCGTGCCGCCGGTGCCGAGGATTACGATTTTGGGAAGCTTGGCGCTGTCGGTCATGATTAAAAAGATTCTCCCTTGAGTAGCCGCGCCATTGTAGGCTGTCTGCGGGCTGTTCAGCATCGCTCAGCACTGTCGGCCGCGATGCTTGCGCGGCGGATCGTTGCTTACAGATATTTAGCTTTGCACCCTCGGAGATGATGCGTTTCACCGGTTGGGTGACAGGCAATTTTTACATAAGGAAACGGCGTCCGTTCCCTTACGGGATCAGACGCCGTTTTCTCTTGACCTCAGGGCGCATGTTACTGGAGGTTTCCATCTTCAGACCTCAGGAATTCCCCGAAGCTCGCCTTCAGATCTGGAAAAGAGGGCGCTCATTTGAGGATGTATAGCGCCAATACGGGGCGGAGTAATACCTTGAGCAATACATGACCAAATTGCTAAGGAATGGGGTATAGTGATTTCACTCTTCGGGAAAACCCGATGAAAACACCCTGCGCTTTCTGCAGGTGCGCTTCGCCCTTCAAGCGATCTTGCCCTGGAAAGACTCACTCATAGTCTCGGAGATCCTCTGATGAATACAAGCATTTTCAAGAAAACAGCCGCCGGCTTTGCGCTTGCTGCGCTGCTCGGCGCCTCGGCTGCCGTGCCCGCTTCGGCCGCGGAACTGCTCAACTCCTCCTACGACGTTGCCCGTGAACTGTTCACGGCGCTCAACAAACCCTTCATTGAGGAGTGGGATAAGGCTCATCCCGACGACAAGCTGACGATTCGGCAGTCGCATGCCGGTTCGTCCAAACAGGCTCTGGCCATCCTTCAGGGACAGAAGGCCGATGTCGTCACCTTTAACCAGGTGACCGATATTCAGGTACTGCATGACAAAGGCAAACTCATTCCTGCAGATTGGCAGGCGCGTCTGCCTAACCGCAGCTCGCCCTGGTACTCGACCATGGCTTTTCTCGTCCGCAAGGGTAATCCCAAGAACATTCAGGATTGGTCTGATCTCGCGCGTCCTGATGTGAAGCTTGTCTTCCCGAATCCGAAGACCTCGGGCAATGCCCGCTACACCTATCTGGCTGCATGGGAGTCAGCAGATCAGGCCAACGGCGGCAATAAGGCCCAGACCGAAGAATTCATGAAGAAGTTCCTGAAGAACGTGGCCGTCTTTGATACGGGCGGACGCGGCGCTACGACCACGTTTAACGACCGCGGCATTGGGGACGTGCTTATCAGCTTTGAGTCAGAGATCAACAACATTCGTAATCTCTATAAAGACAAGGACTATGTTGTTGTGGTGCCTAAGACCGACATTCTTGCGGAGTTCCCGGTTGCCTGGGTAGACAAGGTTGTTGAGGCCAAGGGCACGCTTGAGCCGGCTAAGGCCTATCTGAATTACCTCTACAGTCCGCAAGCCCGTGAGATCGTCACCTCCTTTTACTACCGAGTGAACGATCAAAAGACCATGGATGCGCTCAAGGACCGCTTCCCCGCCACCAAGCTCTTTACGGTCGAAGACAAATTCGGTTCGTGGGAAAAGGTGATGAAGGAGCACTTTGCAGCCGGCGCGGAGTTTGACCGTTTGGTCGCTGCCGGCCGTCAGTAACCGTTGAGACGAACTGCCATGCGCAGACGCAGGGTTCTGCCCGGATTCGGGCTTTCCTTGGGGACGAGCGTTCTTTTTGTATCGCTCGTCCTGCTTCTTCCCATGACTGCGCTCGTCGTGCAGCTCTCCGAGCTCACCTGGGCGCAGTACTGGGCGATCCTCACTCATCCGCAGACGACTGCCGCTTTTCGGGTGACGATTCTTTCAGCTTTTTGGGCCTCAGTCATCAACGCTTTGCTGGGGCTCCTTCTGGCGTGGATTCTGGTGCGCTACCGGTTTCCCGGCCGCCGGCTGCTTGACGGGCTGATCGATCTGCCGTTTGTGCTCCCCACCGCAGTGGCGGGTCTCACGCTCTCGGCACTCTTTGCTGCCGACGGATGGTACGGCGCAGTGCTTGCGCCCTTTGGCATTAAGGTGAGCTACACCTGGCTCGGCATCGTCGCTGCGATGGCGTTCACGAGCATTCCGTTTGTTGTGCGTTCGGTGCAGCCCGTGCTTGCTGAAGTCAACCGGAGCTGCGAGGAAGCCGCGCTTACGCTCGGCGCATCGCGGCTGCAGATCTTTCGCCGGGTGATTCTGCCTGAAATCGCGCCGGCACTGGCGGCGGGGACCGTACTCGCTTTCTGCCGCAGCCTCGGCGAATTCGGTGCGATTATCTTCATTTCCGGGAATATTGCCTTCGAAACGGAAGTGCTCTCGCTCGCCATTTTCATGCGGCTGCAGGAATTCGACTATCCGGCAGCGAGCGCCATTGCATCTGTCGTGCTCGGACTGTCGCTCGTTCTTTTCATTGCAGCCAATCAGATGCTTAAGCGTTTTGCACGCCGCATCGGGAGTCCGTCATGAGTGTGCAATTACAGGCAAATCGTCAGACGCCCGCGCAGTGGGCGCTCATTGGTCTGGGCATCCTCGCGGCCGGTCTCTTTCTGGCCGTGCCGCTTGCCTTCATCTTTATTCAGGCGTTTCAGAAGGGGATTGCTCCGGTTCTTGAGAATCTCGTTCACCCCGAAATGATTCATGCCGTTGCGCTCACGGTCTTCATTGCGCTCATCACGGTGCCGGTCAACATGATCTTCGGCGTGATGCTTGCTTGGGCTGTCACGCGGTTCTCGTTTCCTGGGAAAACGGTGCTCCTCTCGTGCATCGACATTCCGTTTGCGGTTTCACCGGTGGTGGCAGGTCTTATCTATCTGCTCTGGTACGGTGCAAATGGTCCTTTGGCGCCTTGGCTCGATGCGGCACAGGTCCAGATCCTCTTTGCCTGGCCGGGCATGGTGCTCGTCACGATTTTTGTCACCTGTCCCTTTGTGGCCCGAGAACTGATTCCGCTCATGACCAGTCAGGGGTCGAGCGAAGAAGAGGCGGCGCTTTTGTTGGGTGCGTCGCCTTGGCAGATGTTCTTTCGTGTGACGCTGCCCAAAATTTCCGGCGCGCTCCTTTATGGAGTGCTCCTCACCAACGCGCGCGCGATCGGCGAATTCGGCGCGGTTTCTGTCGTCTCCGGATCCGTGCGGGGTGAAACCATGACGCTGCCCCTGCAGATTGAGCTCTTAGAGCAGGACTACAACACCGTCGGCGCCTTTACCGCCGCCGCGCTGCTCGCGCTGCTTGCGCTGGCCACGCTTTTTCTGCGCCGTCATCGCCGCCGCGCCTGATTTCGGAGAGGACACAAAATACAAATGAGCATTGATATAGAAAACATCCGAAAGCGCTTCGGCAATGCTGAAGTGCTTTCCGACATCAATCTGAAGATTGCATCGGGCGAGATGATTGCGCTCTTGGGCCCCTCGGGGTCAGGCAAAACGACGCTCCTGCGCATTCTTGCCGGACTGGAGACCGAAACGAGCGGACGCATCCGTTTTGGAAAGAGCGACGTCACCCAACTCACCGCCGGAGAACGGCGCGTGGGGTTTGTCTTTCAGAACTACGCGCTTTTCCGCCATATGACGGTTGCCGAAAACGTGGCATTCGGACTGACGGTGAAGCCTCGCAGCGAGCGGCTGCCGAAAGCCGAAATTGAGAAGCGCGTTGCGGAGCTTTTGGCCATGGTGCAGCTCTCTGACAAAGCTGGTCACTATCCGGCGCAGCTCTCGGGCGGTCAGCAGCAGCGCGTGGCGCTTGCCCGCGTGCTGGCGGTGGAACCTCAGGTGCTGCTCCTTGACGAGCCCTTCGGCGCATTGGATGCTCAGGTGCGCGAGGAGCTGCGTCAATGGATCAAACGTCTGCACCGAGAGCTCGGGTTTACCGGCGTATTTGTAACGCACGATCAGGAAGAGGCCATGCAGGTTGCCGACCGCGTCGTCGTGATGCATAACGGCCGCATAGAGCAGGCTGATAAGCCCGCGGAAATCTGGGAGCATCCGAAGACACGCTTTGTGATTGAGTTTTTGAGCGATGTGAACCGGATTCCGGCGATGATCTCGAACGGGCGGCTTCACGTCGGAACGATTGATCTGGCGCTTGACGGCGGCGCTGACGGAAGGCCGGTTGTCGATCCGAAATCCATTCCGGACGGTCCGGCGGATTTGCTTTTGCGTCCAAAAGATGCCCGCATGCGGCGGCTGGAAGCTGAGGAAGATTCTGCTGCCGCGCAAAAGGCGGGGCTGCTCCCGGTGGTGATCCGCAGCGCCGTTCCCAAGGGCGGCGCGATTCAGGTTGAAGCCGAACCGGAAGGTTGGTACGAGAACGCCCTCAACGCTTATGTGCTCGAGGATGCGCTGCCGCGGCTTGGGCGCGGCTATCTGATGAGTTTTGAGCGCGCTTATCTCTATCGAGGCGAAGAGCGTCTGCCGGTTCATGTCCGCAAACCCCGCTGGCCGTTTGTCGGTGAGCACGGCCATGAGCATTCATCGCCAGAGGCCGCCGAACCGCCAAAGGCGCTTAAGCATGAAGCTGCGCTTTTCATTTGATTGGTATGTATTTAAGGATGAAGTATGTCCGCTGAAACCGTAATCGACGTTGTCGGCGCTACGCCGCTCGTGCGTCTTGAGCACCTTGTTCCCCATAACGGCAGTGAAGTTTGGGTGAAGCTCGAAGGCAATAATCCTGCCGGCTCCATCAAGGACCGCGCTGCCCGATCCATGATTGAAGAGGCTGAAAAGCGCGGAGATATCAAGCCGGGCGACGCACTCGTTGAAGCGACGAGCGGCAATACCGGCATCGCGCTCGCCATGATCGCGGCCTTGAAAGGGTATCGGATGAAGATCATCCTGCCAGCCAATTCGACGGCGGAGCGCTGTGCGGCCATTCAGGCCTATGGTGCGGAGCTGATCCTCTCGCCCGCTGAAAAAGGCATGGAGGGTGCGCGCGACCTGGCTAATGCCATGGCTCAGCGCGGTGAAGGGTGGCAGCTTGACCAATTCAACAACCCTGACAATCCGCTTGCGCACTACCGCACAACAGGCCCTGAAATCTGGGCGCAGACGGCCGGCCGCGTGACGCATTTCGTCTCGGCCATGGGCACGACCGGCACCATTACCGGCACGTCGCGCTTTCTGAAAGAAAAAAATCCCAATGTACGCGTGGTGGGTCTGCAGCCGGCAGAAGGAAGCCGCATTCCCGGTATTCGCCGCTGGCCGGCGGAGTATCGGCCCGGAATTTACCGCCCGGAACTCGTTGATGAAACACTCGATATTCTGCAAAAAGATGCGGAAGATACCGTTCGCGCTCTGGCTCGCCGTGAGGGCATTTGCTGCGGCATCAGTTCGGGCGGTGCGGTTTCAGGCGCGCTTCGTGTGGCCGCGGCCAATCCCGGGGCTGTGATTGTCACGATCATCTGCGACCGCGGAGATCGGTATCTCTCCACGGGGATTTTCAATCAATGAGGGTAAGTCGTTAACAGACACATCTTTTGGTCATGAGTTGTTGCTGTCCCTAAAGACAGACCAGCACTCCCGATAGACTCAGCTGAGCCAAGGCATCGGCCTGATTTCGGCCGATGCCTTCTTATTATTTTTCGGGAGCGCGAAATGAAACTCGCACACACTGCCCTGATTGCCGCTGCAGCCGGCGTCCTAACCGTGACGCTTGCGGGCTGTTCGGCCCCCACGAATGGAGAGCGTTCTCCAGCATTTGCCGCAGCCGAAAGTCTTCAGCCGTCTGAAGCCTCCGCCGCACCGATCGGCGTTTATGAGGGGCTCCTCCCTTGCGGCGACTGTGCCGGCCTTCGAACGACGATCTATGTTCGCGCCGACGGAACGTATACGCGCATTTATACCTACGAAGGTGAAAAGGATGACCTCGGCCGCACACCTTCTTTTTCTGAGGCCGGCAGCTGGAAGCTCGAGGGCAGACGATTCACCTTCACGCCCAAAGACCATTCCCCGGCTTGGCTTGCTGATTCGACTGAGCATGGTCTGAGACTTTTGGATGGAGAAGGCAGCCCTGTCGAAGGACCGCTTGGTCCCATGTACGATCTCCAAAAGCGTTGAAATACCGATGATTTGTGATTGGATAATCAATCACAAAAATTAACAAATACTATTGGAAATAGTTTTGTAATAACGGTAAGCTAATTTACAGCTACATCGGAAGAGAGGATTCTCCTCAGGTTCCGATCCACCCTTTTGGAGTGCTTTATGAAAGCTTTTTCGATGCTTGCCAGCGCCATGCTCGCCGCTGCTATTGCTCTGCCGGCCGTTGCCGCAGACCAAACCAAGCTCTACGATCCGATGGCTGAAGCCGAAAAGATCGTCGTGCCCGTTGAGCTCCTCAGCAAGGACGGTGCAAAACCGATCGGCAATGTTGTGATTGTCAAGAATGCCTATGGGTTGGCCTTCTATCCGCAGCTGAAGGATCTTGCGCCTGGTCTGCACGGCTTTCACGTTCACGCCAATCCGGACTGCGGTTTGACCGAAAAGGGCCTTGGCATGAAGGCTGGCGGACATTGGGACCCGGATAAGACGGGCAACCATTCCTATCCGTGGGATGACAAGGGGCATAAGGGCGATCTGCCGAGTCTTTATGTGAATGCTGACGGCGTGGCTAATGTGCCGGTATTGGCGCCGAAGCTCAAGACGCTTGACGAAGTGCGCAGCCATGCGCTGATGATTCACGTCGGCGGCGACAACTTCCATGATCATCCTGCTGCCCTCGGCGGCGGCGGTGCCCGCATGGCCTGCGGTGTGATCAAATAATGGATGCGATGAAAATCTAATCCTTAGCTTCAGCCGGCTTCGCTTTGCGAGGCCGGTTTGATTTTGAGAGCAAGTGCGGCTCTGCTCAGTCTCTCCCTAAGATTAGCTTCAGTGGCGGGTGATAAATTGACACTCAGCTGCTTGATCAATGAAGAGCGCCGCTCACTCTAACTGCGGCGCTTTTTTTCTGTCTGACCGAAGGGATATTTCGGCAAACGGTGAGACGCATTGGAGGATTCGAATATGACTCGCACGCACGCTTATCAAATGACGGCCGCTGCCTGCTGCCTAGCGGTGCTGCTTGCCGGCTGCGCGACGACCAACGGGCCGGTTCCGATGCCTCAGGCGCCTGCGCCCGTTGAAACGCCGGACGTGAAAGCGGTCAAAGCCATGGTGCTGCCGATTGACGATACCGTGACGGTGGCGGAAGCTTTCGCGCAGTACGGCTCCTGCCGGCCTGGCAGTCAGGTCTGGGAAGAGATCGAAGACGGCGACGTGCAGTTCAGCTGCACTTTTGACGACGGCGCGCTCGTTCAGTTCGATTTCCGCAAGGGCGACGACGAAAAGTTCAAGATCGCCATGGTGACATTTACCTCAATGAACGATGCTGAATTCGCAGGGGTAAGTGTTCGCGGCCCCGATGCTGAAGATATGCTCAAGCGCGTCTACTTCAATAAGAAGCTCTTCTGAGGCATTGCGCTTCTTGAAAGCGAAAAGAGCCCGCAGCGCAGCAGTGCCTGCGGGCTCTTTTCATTTTGTGACGGGTGAAGAGACCCGGACGGCGCACTCGGTCGAGTTTTCCCGAGTGCGCCTTCTTTTGGGTTTTGAATCTCACCCAGTTGCGCATTATTCAATGCGTTCGCCGTGGATCGCCAGGTCAAGACCCGTAAGCTCTTCGTCCTTCGTGACGCGCAGACCCATGGTCTTCTTGATCACAAAGAGAATGACGAAGCTCACAATGCCGCCGTAGATCAGCGTGGCTGCGACCGAGAAGATCTGGATGCCGACCTGCGTCATCATCGGCGGGAGTTCGGAGCCCGTCACGGCGCTCGTTGCAAAGAAGCCCGTCAGAACGGCGCCGAGCATGCCGCCGATGCCGTGTACGCCGAAGGCGTCCAAAGAGTCGTCATAACCGAGCTTGGCTTTGACGACGGCAACCATCCAGAAGCAGAGGACGCCGGCAACAAGACCGATGAAAAGTGCTGGGGCAGGTTCAACGAAGCCCGAAGCCGGGGTAATCGCGACCAAACCGGCAACCGCACCGGAAATCATGCCGAGGAGCGAGGGCTTGCCGCGGGAAATCCATTCGGCCGCCATCCAGGAGATGGTGCCGGCAGCCGCAGCGATCTGCGTGACAAGGATCGCCATCACAGCACGTTCATTCGCAGCCAGACCGGAACCACCGTTAAAGCCCATCCAGCCGAACCAGAGCAGGCAGGCGCCGATCATCGCAAAGGTGAGGTTGGCCGGAGCGAGGTGCTGCGAACCGTAGCCAGTGCGGCGGCCGAGCATCAGGCAGGCGACGAGACCGGCAATACCGGCATTGATGTGCACGACCGTGCCGCCGGCGTAGTCAAGCGCACCCATCTGGAAGAAGAATCCGTCGGAAGCCCAAACCCAGTGGCAGATCGGGGCATACACGAGAAGACTCCAGGCCACCATGAAGACGCAGAGCGAAGAAAATTTCATGCGTTCAGCGAGCGACCCGGTGATGAGCGCGGGAGTCAGGATGGCAAATGTCATCTGGAAGAAGACAAAGAGCAGTTCCGGGATGGACCCCGAGAGCGTTGAAATGCTGATGCCCGAAAGGAAGGCCTTGGAGAGACCGCCGATAAAGGGGGTGCCTTCTGAAAAGGCAAGCGAGTAGCCGACGGCGTACCAGAGAATCGACATCAGGCCGCAGATTGCAACCGACTGGGCGAGCGTGCTCAGCATGTTCTTCTTGCGCACCATGCCTGCGTAAAAGAGTGCGATGCCCGGAATGGTCATGAAGAGCACCAAGAGACCGGCGATCATGATCCAGGCCGTGTCAGCCTTGTCAAGCACAGGTTCGTCGCCCGCAAAGGCGGGAATGGCCGCAATGCCGAGGGCCAGCGAGGGGAGAAGTTTCTTAAGGGAAGTCATGTTTGCCACCTTCTTCAAAGGGGTTTAATTCCTGAATGCGTGCGTATATGTTTTGTGCGGCTTTGCTTCAGATGGCGCCTTCGTCTTCTTCACCCGTGCGGATGCGCACGACGTGTTCGAGCGGGCTCACGAAGATCTTTCCGTCGCCGACCTTGCCGGTGCGCGCGGAAGCAAGAACAGCTTCAATCACGGTGTCAACCGCGTCGTCAGTGACGGCGATGTCGATGCGGATTTTGGGAAGAAAGTCGACGACATATTCCGCGCCGCGGTAGAGCTCCGTATGGCCGCGCTGACGGCCGAAGCCCTTGACTTCCGTAACGGTGAGGCCGTGAACGCCGGCGGCGGAAAGGGCCTCGCGGACGTCGTCGAGCTTGAAGGGCTTGATGATGACGGTGACGAGCTTCATGAGAAGGGTCTCCTGATGTTGAGTACTGAATCAAAGGGGAGCGGCAGGCATCGTTTGTGACGTGCAGCCGCTTTGATGAGGACTTGAGCAGAAAGCGTGCCAAAACTCGGGTTAGCCCTGATATCTCTTCTTTTTTTAGGTGCGTTCACGGTCATGGGTGCGGACGGCCGGCGCTTACGCTGACTTGGAGTTCGGCGCCGGGGCTGCTTCTCACCGCTGACAATGCATACTGCGCGCCAATCCGGATGGTTCTGCTTTTCTATTGCCCAGAATTCCGCGTGGAATAGGCGAGATTTCAGCGGAGCTCCGCACCGCTGCCGCGCCGCATGGATGCGTAACAGTGCGTGAATGTCGTCTTGCGAGGCATTTGTTTACCGCACTGGTGCGTATATTGATCGGGGGATCGGAAGCTGCTGCTGTGCACTTTCTTGGTGCGTTACGGCGTTTCCTTCGGTATCTTGGTACGGGTTCTCTTCATAGAACTGCCGCCGAAGGCATGCCCCATGAGGCAAAATGCTCCCATCCGCGCGCAGGCTTGGATTTGAACCGACGTTTTGCCTAAAGACGGTTTGTTCCAGCACTGCTCAAGCATTTTGGAGACCTGAATCGTGAAGCATGAAGAGAAGAAAAAGGACGAGGGGCCGAAGTTCGATGAACGCGGGGAACCGCTGGTGATCTTCAAGCGCACTTGTCCGGCCATGAACAATGCTGACTTGGCTGCCAGAGCGAGTTTTTTTGCTGCCATGCGCGCAATGAGCGATGAAGATTTCAAGGCCGGGCGCGGTCTTACTTTTCAGACGATGGTACGTGAGGATCCGCGCTACCCCGCGCGTCAGATTCAGTTCGTTTTCGGCATCCGTCCGCGGACGGCGCGCACCTATGCGGAGATGGAGGCTGAAGCGGTCGAAGTCATTAACGCCGCGCATAAAAAGTTTTATGCAGCGGGCAAGCGCTGAGGTTTTTCTGCTCCCCAGCAACGGCCCGATTCACGAGCGGCACGATTTTTTTTGTCGAGGCCAATCCTATTAACACTTAGCGCCTCAGCGTGCCGGCCGCACTGTTCTGGAAAGGGTCGGCTTAAAACCCGTGAAAGAGAGGCGCTCGGATGCTGCAAAAACATTTTTCATGCCCCTGATCCAGTCCTCAGCCGCTCAAAGATTGCGACCTAAGCCTTCTGAACTAGAAATGGCCGTTTTGCGCTGATTTCTGGCGCCTGCGCTTGCCTCGGCCGCAGCCAAGGCGAGTTGTCGTCAGACATTTCATTAGTTATGATGATTTAAAAAATCTTCATACGATTTATTGCCCGCCGCCGCAGCGCGCGGTCTTCCCATTTCCTCAGAGACGCCTTCCTCATCGTGACCGTCCTCAAAAAGCGAATAACGCATTACTGGTCCATACGCGCTCGGGCTTTTGCCGATCAGCGTTTGCGGGAACTCGACAGTCCGAAAGCGAGACGCTGGCTCGAAGAGATTGTTCCGAAACTGCCCGAATCAGCAGACAACAAGCCATTGCGAGTGCTCGATGTTGGTGCAGGCACAGGCTTTTTTACTTTTTTGCTTTCGCCGCTTGGGCATGAAGTTGTCGGCATTGATCTTACGCCGGCAATGATTGCCAAGGCGAAAGAACTCGCCCGGCATCTCAACATCTCCGCAGAGTTTTTTGTAATGGACGCCGAAGCTCCGAGCTTTGCGCCCGGCAGTTTCGACGCGGTGATATCCCGCAATCTCACCTGGACGCTGCCCAATCTCGAGCGAGCCTATCGCGCCTGGGCAAAACTGCTGCGTCCCGGCGGGGTTCTCATCAATTTCGATGCGGATTACTGCCGAGAGCATTGTGATGAGCTGCCGAAACTTCATGCTCACAAAGATATATCGCCTGCGTGCTGGAGAGAGTATGAAGCCATCAAGCATGAGCTTCAGCCCGGTCAGGGCGTGCGGCCCCATTGGGACGCAGTGCTCCTGCGGGCAGCAGGCTTTGCTGACATTGCGTTCGATCATGGCGTTTGGCAGCGCATCTACAGTGAGATTGACGAATTTTTTAATCCGACGCCTATTTTTGTACTCTCAGCACGCCTGCCGCAGGAAACAATCCCATGATGAACGAAGCGACCTACGCGGAGGCCAACCGTACCTATTGGACACATCGGGCGCCGAGCTACGGCGACGTGAACCGCAAAGAGCTTGCTACTGCACAGCGCCGTATCTGGACTCAGACACTCGACGTGCGCATTCAGGCTCGCTTTCCCGATCGTGCCCGCAGCAGCATCCGTGTGCTCGATGTCGGCACTGGGCCGGGATTCTTTGCGGTCATTCTCAATGCGTTGGGGTATGCGGTGACCGCCGTCGATTACACCGATGCAATGCTCAATGAGGCACGCCTCAACGCGGGTGAAGCAGCCGAGCACATTCACTTTTGCTGTATGGATGCTGAGAAACTCGGTTTTGCGGATGCGAGTTTTGATGTTGTTGTCTCACGCAATCTCACCTGGAATCTCCCGCACCCTGAGCGCGCTTATGCTGAATGGGCACGCATTCTCAAACCCAACGGGCTGCTTCTTAATTTTGATGCTAACTGGTATCGCTACCTCTATGACGCCTCTGCACAGGCTGCCCATCTCGAAGATCGCGCCAACGTCTATGCATCAGGCGCCGAAGATGACACCTTAGGGACCGATGTCGCCGCTATGGAAGCCATTGCCCGCCGCGCAATCCTTTCTCGCCGAATGCGGCCTGCGTGGGACCACGCTCTTCTCCGTGCGCTTTCCATGTGCGTCACGAGCAATGAAGACATCTGGAAAGAAGTTTGGACTGAGGATGAGCGCATCAACAACGCTTCGACGCCGATGTTTTTGGTGCAGGCAGTCAAGACTGCTGCGGCTGAGGAGGGATCGCGGTGAAACACTATGTGTTTTCGCGCTTGCTGCAGCTGATCCCCATTCTTTTCGTCATTACGTTTTTGTCCTTTGCGATGATGCGTCTGGCCGGCAGTGATGTTGTCCTGCAGTCCATGGAGCGTACGGGGATGGCCGCTTCTGATGCTGTTGTGGCGGCAGCGCGCGCGGAACTGGGACTCGACAAACCGTTTCTCACACAGTACTTCACTTGGCTGGGGAAGCTCCTCCAAGGCGACATGGGACGCAGTTACGTTTCGGGACGCCCAGTCTTTGAGACCTTCATTGCAAAACTTCCCGCAACGCTTCTGCTTACCGGGGTGTCTGTCGGTCTCACGCTTCTCGTATCACTGCCGCTCGGTATTTTTTCGGCGGTCAATCAAAACCGCTGGGGCGACTGGGTGATCCGCAGTCTGAGTTTTGTGGGCAACAGCATCCCCAACTTCTTTGCGGCGCTCCTGCTGCTTTACATCTTTGCTATTCAACTGCAGTGGCTGCCGGTGATTTCACGTCAGCTCACTGTTGAAAGCGTGATACTTCCGGCTTCCACGCTCGCGCTGGCGATGTCTGCCAAATATATTCGGCAGGTGCGGGCAACGGTACTCGACGAACTAAGCAAAGACTACGTATTGGCCGCCCGGGCCCGCGGGATCCCTTTTGCGGCCACGCTGATCTTCAGCGTTCTGCGCTCATCCCTAGTGACGATCATTACGCTTTTGATGCTCTCCATCGGCAGTCTTCTCGGCGGCACGGCCATTGTGGAGTCGATCTTCATGTGGGACGGCGTGGGCAAGCTTGCGGTGGACGCCATCAATATGCGCGATTATCCGATGATTCAGGCCTATGTGATGTGGATGGCGATCATATACGTCTGCGTCAATCTCATGACGGATCTTTCTTATCAGTGGCTTGACCCGCGGATTCGTTTGGGGAGGGGAGTCTCATGACCGCGCAGATCATCATGCCCGCTGCCGTGCAGCGTCGGCGGAAGGTCCGGCAGCGATGGGGGTTTTATGCAATTGCAGCTTTAGCCGCATTGGTATGCCTTACTGCGCTCTTTTCCGAATGGATTGCGCCATACGATCCCAATGCACAGATCTTTGCTTCGCTTTCGCCGCCTTCCTGGGAGCACTGGGCAGGGACAGACCGTTACGGGCGAGACCTCTTTTCGCGCATTCTGGTGGGACTGCGCACCAGCATTTTTGCCACTCTGAGCCTTGTATTCATCATTATGACGACAGGCACCATTGTGGGGATGATCTGCGGCTATCGCGGCGGATACGTCGATACGATCATGATGCGTATTTCGGACGTCTGCCTCGCATTCCCGGGCCTCGTTTTTGCGCTTGCAATTGCGGCGCTCCTTAACGGCGGCCTGGTCAATGCGGTGTTTGCGCTTGCGGCCATCAGCTGGCCCAAGTATGCACGAATTGCACGCAGTCAGACGCTGCGGCTGAAGGATTCAGACTTTCTCGCAGCCGCCAAGATGTCAGGCGCAACGACCGCGGCGCAGATTTGGCGGCACATCCTGCCCAACGCCATGGGACCGATTCTCGTCACGGCCATGCTTGATATCGGCACGATGATGATGGAATTGGCGGGGCTTTCATTCCTCGGTCTTGGCGCTCAGCCGCCCACAGCTGAGCTCGGCAACATGATGAGCGGCGGCAGAAGCATGCTGCAGACCTATCCCTGGGTGATTCTCGCACCAGGAGCTGCAATTCTCTTCGCTGTCGTGGCCTTCAACCTTTTGGGCGACGCCGTGCGGGATCGGCTTGACCCCAAAAACACACAACGCTGACCGATCGAATAAGTCATATCGGAAGACGAATGAACACCGGCTGGAAACAACTAAAAACCGCCTTTTTGGAGATGATCACCATGATGAACCTCAAACTCAGCAATCGCCCTCTGACGCTGCTCCTATCGGTATGCCTTGCAGCAGGTCTCGCCGCAGGCTGCTCGGGAGAAGACAAGGCAAAGCAGGGCAAGACGGCAGCTGCTCCCATGACTTTTGTTTTTGGAGACACTACCTTCAATCCCGAAAACGAAGAGCCTAATGTCAATCCGCATTTCAAATATGCCGGATGGGCAGCGATGCGCTACGGCGTCGGCGAAACGCTGTTTCGCTACTCCAACAAAATGGAGATCGAGCCCTGGCTCGCCACCAGCTATGAGCTCATTGATCCTCTGACATGGAAGCTCACCCTGCGCGAAGGCATTACTTTTTCAAATGACCGTCCGATGACTGGGGCTGCCGTCAAAGCGTGTCTTGAACATCTCGTGAAGGTCCATGACCGAGCGCAAGGCGACCTGATGATCGACTCGATCTCCGCTGAAGGTCAAACGGTTACGATCAAAACCAAGCGGCCCAATCCGACGCTTCTGAACTATCTCTCTGACCCTTACGGGATCATCTTTGACATGGAAGCGGGCATTACGGATGACGGCATCGTTGTCGGCACGGGTCCGTACAAAGTGACGAAACTGGTTTCGGGCGAAACGATCGAGCTCGTGCGCAATGAAAAGTACTGGAACGGTACGCCGGGGTTTGATCAGGTGAAGGTGCTCACGATTTCCGACGGCGACACGCTTACCATGGCGCTTCAGTCAGGTGAAATTGACGGTGCATACGGCATGCCGTATGCCAGCTATCCGATTTTCCAAAAGGGCGGCTATACCTTTACGAGCACCCCCACGAGCCGCACGTTTTTTGCGCATATGAACTTCAAGAGTCCGATTGTGCAGGATCCTGCCGTACGCAAGGCGATTGCAATGGGCGTGGACAAGGAGCGCTTTGTGCGCGATCTGCTGAACGGCAACGGTTATGTAGCCAAAGGCGCCTTTCCTTCAACTTTTGCCTTCGGCGGCGATTCGGTAAAGGCCAAACCTTACAATCCGGATCTCGCCCGAGCAACGCTTGACGCAGCCGGCTGGGTGGATTCAGACGGCGACGGCATTCGAGATAAAAACGGCCAGCCGCTGCGTATTCGCTGGCTCACTTATCCGAGCCGTCAGGAGCAGCCCCTGCTTGCCGAATCCGCTCAGGCTAATCTCAAGGCGATCGGCATCGATGTCGTTATCAACAATACGGCTGATCACAATTCGATTCGTGTGCGGCCTGAACTCTGGGACATTTATGTAAGCGCCATGGTGACGGCTCCCACGGGTGATCCGGCGTATTTCTTTACGACCCATGCGTTAGATCGCTCGGCAGTCAACAACGGACACTATCACAGCGACAAACTCGAAGCACTCGCCCGCGAGCTCAATAACACCTTTGATGTTAAAAAACGCGGGGAACTGGCCGTTCAAATGCAGCAAACCGTCCTTGACGATGACGCTTTCATCTTTTTCTCGCACCTGAAGATGAGCATGATCACGAAGGACACCGTTGTCGGACTCACTGCACACCCGACGGACTTCTATGAAATAACGGCAAAACTCGCACCGGCCCCCGCCAAGCAATAACCGGAACGCCTGAAAATGAGTTTTCACACTGATGAGGCTTTGCTTCGCTACGAGCATGTTGACGTGAGCTTCAAGGGCTGTGCTGTCCTGCACGACATCAGCATCTCCCTCGGCCGAGGAGAGATTCTCGCTGTCGTCGGCGAATCGGGCTGCGGCAAAAGTACCCTTCTGAGGGCTGCAGTCAAACTGCTCGGAGCGAGCGGACTCATCACCCGGGGGCACATCTGGTTTGAGGGCAAGGATCTTCCGGCGCTCTCCGAGAGGGCTCTGCGGCCTATTCGCGGGGCCTCTGTCGGGATGATTTTTCAGGATGCCTCCGCCTCACTCGCGCCAGTTCGCACGGTGGGAGAACAAGTGTTTGAAGCGGTTGCCGCTCATGAACGCACTACAGAACGGGAAGTCCGCAAACGTGCATTCGATCTTTTCCGAACGCTGCATTTTGAAACGCCGGAACGGCTTTGGGAAAGTTATCCTTTTGAGCTTTCCGGCGGTATGTGTCAGCGTGTAGGCATCGTCATGGCGATGCTTCTGCGCCCGCAGGTTCTCCTCGCTGACGAACCGACGAGTGCGCTCGATGCCTCTGTCGAGGTCGAAGTGATGCGCGAACTGCTCGCTCTGAGAGAGCAGTTCGGCACGGCCATCATGCTCGTTACGCACGATATGGGTGTTGCGGCACGCATGGCCGACCGGCTGCTTGTGCTCAAGGACGGACGCATGGTGGAAATCGGTTCTGCGGCAGATGTCCTCCGTCATCCGCAGGCCGACTACACCAGAGCACTCATTGCAGCAACACCTCGACTACGGAAGAGCGCAGAATGATCCCCATTTTGTCGGTGCGCGGCCTCACTAAAGTGTTTGGAATCCCTAAAAGGGAACCCATCACTGCCGTCAGCAACGTTACGTTTGACCTCGCGGCCGGTACGGCGCTTGGCGTCGTCGGCGATTCAGGCTGCGGAAAGAGTACGCTCGTGCGGCTCATCATGCGTCTGATGCCTTCCACAGCAGGAACGATTCTCTTAAAAGGGCACGATATTACGCACTTGAATGAACGGGCGCTGCGTGAGGTCTACCGCACGATGCAAATGGTTTTTCAGCAGCCTGCGGCCTCGTTTGACCCGCGCCGAACATTGGGCGACGGCATCGGTGAGCCGCTTCGCAATCAAGGCCGCACCTGTCATGAAGCGGATCGATGCGCAGCCCAGCTGCTCGAACGCTGCGGACTGACTGCTGATATGGCTGCGCGTTATCCTCATGAAGTGAGCGGCGGGCAGTGTCAGCGTGCTGCCATTGCCCGGGCGCTGGCGGTTTCGCCCGAACTCCTCATCTGCGACGAGGCAACGAGTGCGCTTGATGTCACCGTGGCCGGTCAGATCATGACGCTCTTGAAGGACCTCCGTCGCGAATCCGGACTCAGCGTTCTTTTCATCAGCCACAGTTTGGAACTCATACAGTCTTTTTGCGATGAGATGCTTGTGATGAACCGCGGCAGCATCGTCGAGTCTGGTACGCCGGATGCGGTGATTGCTGATCCGCAGTCAGACTGCGCCAAACGGCTTGTTGCTGCAGCAGCGGCAATGTCCGCGGACTTTGAGAGCCTGTCTGTCGAGCCGCTGCGGAACTTCGTTTAAGCAGGAGCTGCTTCGCTGACCGTCAAGTCTGCGGCACACTTCGAGGGATCTTCTTCTCACACGAGCAGGCGGACTCAGCCGGATAACCGATGAATGCCGTGAACGGTTCCCGGCTGGACGACATCCCTTGCGCTCAGAAAGCATAAGGCGCGACGCCGATCCAAAAATTTGCAGGCAAAAAACTCTGCTGTGCGGTCAAGCTCAATGACCGCAGCAGAATCAATTGCGGCTTGCTGCAGGGCTGCGGCAGACCGTTTCGCCCATTGATGCTCATTCGGTATCGGCAAAAATGGGATCTGAATCTGAAGAATCAGAATCCAGTGGATTTGGAGGACAGAGACTCGGGCAGGATGTCGTCAATCTCAAGACCTCCGAGAAGTTCCTTCTCGTTGGGGTCACGGTCAGACGCCATATTGAACTGTTTTCTTTCCATGCAGACTTCCAGAACGCGGCGCAGCCAGGCGCTGCCGCCGGCCATTTTGAAAAATGCTTTCTGCTTATCCGTCATGCGCACGACGATCATGGCGTCGAGCGGTCTCTCTCCGGCGGGTTTTCGTCCGGAGCCGGGGCGTCTGCCGCCCCAATTGGGGTGCTTGTCGGTATTTTGCGAGGCTGCGAGCTTTCGTGCTGCCGCATTTCTGCGCGGACCGAAGATGACTTCTGGCATACAGAACCTCTCTTTTTTTGCGGGGAAACGAAGGTTTGATTTGATTATACGTATTGTTGGGATAGGATAGAAACATCACTAACCCGTAGAAATCATCAAAAATATTTAGAGAACTTCATAGGAGTACTACTTACAAAGTGTCGCATAAGTAATCTGCTCGACCGCCCATTGGGCTATGGCGGACTAGTTCTCCGCGCGACTATAGTGACGGTCAGGCTTCGGCCTAGATCTCTTTCGCATAAAAACCTCAAATTTCAAGATGAAAGCGAACGTGCACCCCGATTTACTGCCTAAGGGCGGTTCAGCCAGCCGTGACGTGCTGATCCTTGGCATCGGCAACATTCTTTGGGCCGATGAAGGCTTTGGCCCTCGCGCGGCCGAAGCGTTTCACCAGCGTTATGAGACGCCCGCAGGCGTCGACGTGATGGACGGCGGCACGCTCGGCGGATGGCTCCTTGACGAAATTCTTTCGACTCGCCGCATGCTTGTTTTCGACTGCTGCGACTTCAAGGAAAAACCGGGTACGCTCAAGGTGCTGCAGAAAAGTGATGTGAAGATCTGGTCGTCAACCAAGATTTCACCGCACCAGACGGGCTTCAATGATCTGCTCGCATCGGCTGCCATCTTGGGCTACGAGCTTGAAGATTTAGCTGTTGTGGGTATTCAGCCGGAACTGCTCGATGATTACGGCGGAAGTCTTTCGCTGCTGATTCGCAGCCGCCTTGACGAGGCTGTCGAGCTCGGCGCCAAATTCCTTGAAGAATGGGGTGTAAAGCTTACCCCGCGTCCGGCGGGAACGAAGGCGGCTCCGCTCAGCTTCAGTGTGCTCGAGCTCAATGAATATGAAGCAGGGCGTCCGGATGCCAAGGAAGCTTGCCGTTACGGCGATGAACGCTTCCTTGTGCGGACGGCGGGGCACGCCGTGGAAAACCCCGAAGAAACAAAATAAGGAAGAATCCCGGGACATCAGGTATTTTCTAGGCTTGGTGCATTCGGTGAGTTTGGTAAAAGGAAACGTCGCAAATGTGCATTGCACTGCCGATGAAGGTGCTCGAAAGCGGCCCGATGATGATTGTCTGTGAACGCAACGGCCGCAGGCTTGAGGTGGATTGCTCCATGATTGATCAGCCGGCGGTCGGCGCATGGCTGCTGGTTTTTCAAAATCGAGCGCTGCGCGAAATTGAGGAAGCAGAGGCCGGCGAAATTGAAGCTGCTCTCGGCGCAACGGCTCGCGTCATGGCGGGTGATGTTGATGATGAGACAATCCGCTCGGGGTTTGGCGATCTGATTGACCGCGGTCCGGAGCTCCCGGAACATCTGCGCGCCCTTGTCGGCCGCGCCCCCGGAAAGCCGCTTTAACACCGCTTCGCACCCCAATCAGAGGAAAGGAATCTTCATCATGGCCAAATACACCCGCGTGTCGCAGATTGACCCGGAAAATCATCCGCTCTTCAATCGTCTGTGGACGACAGAAGGTTTTGAGCGGCTTACCTCCGAGAGCGTTGAAAAATTCCTGGACACCCCCGGTCTCAAGATCGCGCTTTTCGGTGATGATCCCAATAATCAGAAAGAAACGCTCGACATTCTCGTGATCGGTGCGGAGCTCAAAAAGGCGATTGAGGCGGCGCTCGCACCCGAAAACGGCGCTTGGATGAGCGATGTGAAGGAGGGCCGCGCCTTGGCTGCCCGCTGGGGAATGCGCAAACTCCCCGCCGTGGCGCTCTTTCGCGGCAGCGTCTATCTCGGTGCCTGTCAGGGACTGAAGGACTGGGATGAATACCTGCGCGAACTCGCAGAGATTGCGGCGCGTACGGAGGCTCCCAAGCGCACGATTTCCATTCTGCCCGCTGGCGGCCAAGCTGATCATCACTGCGGCTGATGAACGCTGAGCATCTTAATGAATTCAAGAGGAGAGACCCATGCAGACCTTTACCGTTGAAGAAGCCGCACGGCGCTGGCTTTCGGCACCCAAACTTGATCCGGAAACCGAACGTGCGGCGGCGGAGGCAACGATTGCTTTTCTGACCGATGTGCGCTCGAAAATTGAAGCGCATTTGGAAGACATCAAAGCTGGCCGTGCGCCTGCTGACGGCAGCGGCTTGCAGGAAGTCTGGGATTTCTCACACTTCGATCCCAAACACATCGATTTTCTTCTGGCGACCTTGGGCGAGGGTGAAGTTCGCATCAAGCTCTTCGGTGGTGAGGCCAAAGCGGGCGACACGAGCGTCCCTGGACTCTGGCGCGTTCAGAGCGGCCGCTCAGGGCAGGAGAATTTCTTTGTTTTGGCACGGCTGCCGCGTACGGTTCAGGTGGTCGGTACTCGGGGTCTTGATAAGATCCCGCAGCTCGTTAATCCGAGTGCAGATGTCTTTGCTGCGCCGGCCATTCTGCAGGAACTGCAGTACCGGCTGGATGCTTTTGATGCCGATGCCGGCGTGCCGGATATGCCGACCGATCCTTGCTTCATGCTTGAATTGAAGCGTCAGCCGTTATCGCCCGGCGACATGACTGCGCTCCTTTCCACCCTGGGTCAGGGGGATATTGATGTGGAGCTTCAGGGCATTACTCGTTCTCATATTCAGAACACCAAAGTGCGTAATCTCTGGAGAACTCGAATCATCAACAATGCAGGAAAGACGCTCCTCGATGCTTACGTCATCGCTAAGGTGCCGCCTGAAATTCCTATTTCAGCAGAAGAATTCGCTGATGGCGCGGCAAAATGCACCGACTTGATTGAATGGGTGCGTCACGATTTGCAGCGCGGCACTCTGGGCGGCGGTGAAATCAAGGCCGAGGAGGTGCTTAATGTCTGAAGAGGATACGGGCGCACCGCATTTTGCTACCGGTGCAGAGGTGGAGGCGCTGCTTGATAAATACGCAAGAGACCGCGTCGGTGCTCATACGCGCATGCAGTGCAAGGTCTGCTGGTATGTCTACAACCCGGACGAAGGGTGTCCCGAAGAGGCAATAGACCCCGGTACGCCCTTTTTAGATCTGCCTGATGATTTCGTCTGCCCTGACTGCGGGCATCCAAAAACAGCGTTTTTGCCGCTCGACGATGATCAGGCAGATCCTTCTGATCCCAGCGGTCCGGCTCAAGGCTGGAGCGACCGTTGGGAGCATGGCTAAATTTTTGCGCTCGCTTTTGGCTCAGCGCATCGTGAAGCCGTCCTTCGGGGGCGGCAGGCAGAGCAGGCCTACACCCGCAATGATGAAGAGGATCGGATGCACGATTCCTCCGGCAAAAGCGAGCGTGTAGGCAAAGCGCTCTTGATAGAAGATATCAAGACGCCAGATGGCGAGACCCCGCTCAAAGATTTCGCCTGAAAAGACGAAAATATCTGCGTAGACGAGTCCTATCGTCAAAAGGAGCGTGACGGCGAGAACGGCAGAGAAAACCCGCCGAACATTGTCGTTGGGATTAAAGATGCGCCCTGAAACCGCAAAACCGATCAGAAGCAGCAGTGCCAGTCCGGCCGGAATGCCGGCGTAGACGAGATCCATCCCGGTGACGCGGGCTGAAAGCCGCCAAAGGCTGGCAGCCCACAGAAAGACGGTAAGGACAACTAAAGAGAAGGTGACGGCGCGACGCATGAGAAGTTTCCAACGAAGGATTACTGTAATTCTAGCTATGAACAGTTGCTTCTGGGTATGCTGTTAATGCATTGAAAATTAAGAAATTATCCTTTTCTCGAATTCTGGTATGGGTACCTGAGAATATTCCTGACAGCATCCGTCAAAACGAAGCGTAAATATCAAGAGTAATTGAAGGATCCAATCAATCTCCAGCCAAGAAAAAGCGTTTTGAATCGCTGCAGTGCAGTCAGACAAAATGCAGGGGAGTCGGCCGCTTGCTCCACCGCAGAACTTCGTTCTATTTAAAGGCAGCAGTGCACTTGTCCCTTGACTGTGCCGATGCGCTGCAGTGCCTCGCTGCTCACACCGAAATGCCTGACTGTGCCGTCTCATGTCAGTACTTAGGCAGCTTTTCTGGTAACAACTGTCCCGATTCCGATTTTTGCGAAGCACTTTTATATTGCGCTTGATATCAGTAGCGGAAATTTCAAAATTTCATTGGCTTCGCTGCCAGTCCACGGCTCTAGTTAATCTTTTTGATAAACAATTAAAGCATTTGAGGCTATGGCAGGCAGACAGCCCAGCCAACTCTTCTTTGACGAAAATCTCCGAGCCTGCTGCAGGCGATTCGCAGCTTCCTGCGCTCATCAACGAAAAACGGTCAATGGCTGGCGCGGCGGGTGAAAACGGCAGTCATTAAGTCTGGCAGGGGGTGCCGGATGATTTTATGTCCTGCTGCTCAGCACAAAATAAAACGCGGGTTGAGTGTTGGTCGGCTCGTCAATGGGGGAAGTTGACGGTCCGTCCGGGTACTCAACCCGACTTTCTGGAAATGCAGAGCTTCACGCGGTCTGAATGGAGACCGCGGAAGTCTGCGAGAGGGTTAGAAAGAGAAGCGGACGCCCGCATTAATCTGTCGGCTGCTCTCGAAATAGCCGCCGAAGATGTATTTGGCATTGAGCCAAAGATCGGTATTGCTGCTCAAAGACAAGTTGGCGCCAATACCGGCGTCATACCAAGTTTCTTTGTCGGCGTATGAGAAGTCGACAGACGTGGAATGGCCTCTGGCAGCGAAGACGTGATCCCCCTTGAACTCGCGGAGCACGTCGCCGTAGATATACGCCGTGCTGATGCGTTCAGCAGAACCAAACGAGAAGCTGCTGCCGGCACGGAAACCAACTCGGCCGATGATGCTGTTGGTATCCGCAATTTGAGCCTTGATGCCGCTCTCCGTTTCAAACCGAGTGCCTTCAATGCGGATGACTTGAAGCTGTGTCTGCGGTTCAATAAAGAGGAAGTCATTCAACTCAAATTTCCAGCCCAGCTCAGCACTCACGCCATAGAACGTCTGCCAAAGCGATCCGCCGATTTTCTGGCCGGAATCGTTTCGGAGGTTGTAGTCACTGCCGAGACGACCAATCTTCGCATTGAAGTCAGCATAGCTGCCGCTCTCGCCTAAGACCGTGTAATAGAGGTTCAGTCCATAGCGATCGCTGCTGCCGCTGCCGGAAACGCCGAAGAGATCTGTATCCGCACGCGTATAGTCAAAGGCCAAGCTGACAATTTTGTGACTGTCTGCCGTGGATACTTCCTTGTTGTAGCCGACCTGGATCATGTTTTTATCCATGTCAAACGCGTGCTTTCGACCGATATCTGAATAGCGGTACCGAGCCCAAAGGCCATTGGTGCCGCGTTCCTCATGGCGAGCTTCACCTTGACGCTCATGGAAGCGATCCAGATCAGAGGCCAGTGAGAAGGTGGCCAGCACCGCATTATTCAAGAAATCGACGTTTTCGTTAGCACTGCCGATGGACTTGGTCAGGAACCAATAGGTAAGCTGATCAGTTTCATCTTCTTCACTTTGCGTGTGAAGACCGAAGCGATAGAGTTCATCAGCACGATTGACTTCACCGTCAGCATTGGTAGAGAAGGTTGTGTTCCCTGACTCCACGCTTGCGAAGTAGAGCTTGTCGCCGTTTTTCATTTCATCCAGATGAGCTTTGCCCATGTCGAATTCAACGATTTGGTGTGAGCCGTCTTCTGCTGTGCCGATGGTGATGAAGTCACTCTTCTCGGTGTATTGCCGTTCGCCGTTGTTGGACTGCCAATCCAGATCCATTTTGAAGATGCCGCCAGGTCCCGTGAGGCTGCGAATTTCAACCTGGGAATATCTTTCGTTGTGATCTCGGTAATTCGCCAATACGTAATCCGTACCTTTAATCACCGTCTTTCGATAGGTTTCCCAAACCTCGGCATCCGCAAAAAGAACTACACCTTTGTCAAGCTTCAGGTTTCTTATTATCCCGCCAGCATTTAGAGTGGACTTTCCTGCGTTAAAGATCCAAGTGGCACCATCAGCGAGCGAGAGATTAACTGTAGTGCGTTCATCAGTTTCGCCAATAGCGCTGCCATACCAAAAAGATTCTTGACCTGATAATTTAACTTTAATGGATGTATTTTTCCCATCTTTTACATCAATTGAGCCAATGAGCTGAACTTTCTTTCCAGAAATTTCTATATTGGAATTTGCCCCAGATGCGGTCAGAGCAGTGCTGTGGTTGGCAAATTCACTTCCGCCAATGGATGCGATATATATACTATCTGCTTTCGTAAATTTTATGCTGCCGCCATTTTTTGCGTATGCCCCGCCATTGTTATCAATTTTTTGTCCGGATTTATCTCCGTGGACGGTATTAATTATTTCTATAGTTTTGCCTTCACCTTGAACAGTAAGTGTCTTTACGACAGTTAAGCATTCTGTTGTGCCTTCCTTCCACCAGGAGGGTTGTTTGTAGTTGGGAGAGACATCATTCAAATGAATGTGTATATTGTTATACTCACTTTTAAATGAGCCGTCCGTATTCAAGTATTTTTTATCAAATTGAGGGTCACCGTGTATATCTGTGACGCCCTCATAATAAAGGTTATTTAATTCATTTGCGATGCAGGAATGAATTGTGATGGCGGCAACCGCTGTTAATGCCCATAATTTACGAAGCTTAGGGGGGGGGTAAATTTGTGTACTTAAAGCTCATAATTGCGAACGGAATATTTAATGGTTGACAAGTTTGTGAATCTATCTTGTGGCTAGTTAATTTATATTTGCCATTGCGATAGTTTTCACAAATCTGTTTCTATCCTACGAGATGTTGTTTGAGAGAGCTATCCTGCTCGAAAGCGTTATGCGCAATAACTTTCTGTGCATCGCTTGATAGAACGAATTTGTCATGCCAATAAACATCTTTGATGGCCTTTAAATGAACAGTTGTTTTTGAAGAGCGCAATCTAAAAACCTTTAAAAAACAATTGTCTTTTTTGGCTGTTCGTGGTCTCGGTCTGCATCAGATCAAACTGTTGCGCTGTCCTCGCTTGGCAAATGTTTGCATTCTTTATCGTTCTAACAGTAAGGAAAATCTATGCGTAGTAAATACCCTCAGTTGTTGACAACCAACTACGTATTGATTACACGGTCTTCAGTGAGTTTGATCTCGACATGAATGGCTATGCAGTGTTTATGCGTGAGATTTCATGGCGATCGATGCTGCAGATGCTCAATATCTGTTTTCTCCCGTATTTCGCGATCACTCCTCTAACTTTTCTCCATTTTGGTAGAGGCAAATGCGTAGGACAAGCCGCATGTTTATTGGCTAGGATTGAGACCGCAGAAACGGTTTAGGAAGGGAGGAGTCCGCATGCTCGAATGGCTTGATCGTTATATGGCTAAATTTGCCCAGACGGATCACATTCGGCGTGAGGAACATGCTCGCCGTCAGGAAGAGGCATCGCCGGCGCATGAAGAAGCGGTGGCCCTGCTTGAAGCCTTCCCATATTCCGGGCCTGGACGCGCACGCGTGATCGCCGCCGCGCTTTCTGCAATTTCTCAGGAAACACTTTTGGATGCGGCTTATGCCAGACGGCTTTTGCGCGCCATGGTGGAAGGTTTCTCTCAGACGGATGCAGATGTACAGACGACGCTTGCGCCGGCTCAGGTTGCACTGAATCTCTTGCCGACGCTGCGTGCCGCAGCAACGGCCGGCGGGAGTGTCGGCGCACCGTTTGCGCTGATTGAAGGCACGCTTGCCATGCGTACTGGACAGTTCGATGTGGCCATCAAGCGGCTGGGCGATGCTAACCGTGAATTGCGGGCGTCTCTTGTGGAAGACTGGTCTGAGCTTTTGCCGTCATCATTGGACGGCGACATGCTGCCCGCTGCTGTTGAATTGGCTGCCGATACGCTTTCACAGCTTGAAAATCCGGATCTTCGTTTCTGGACGCGCGTGTTGCTGACGGTTCCGGGTGATGAACTGGGGGTGCCGCATCCTGATGAGCTGCTGCTTGCTGCAGGCGAGCTTGCGCTTAATCTTCACCGTACGGCTGGTCTGGTGAATAAACCTGAACCCGAAGAGCGCCGGGAGCTGCTGGAATCGGCGGACAAGCACTATCGAAGTCTCTTTAATGGGCTTCATCCTCAGGCAGCAGAGTGCCGAAGACTGTTCGGACGTATTGATCAGGGCGAATAACGGACCGCAGTGCCTGCTGTTATTCAGAGAAAATACTTTCAAAAAAAGAGAAGGACTCGATAGAAAGCCTATTGCGCGGCTATCGAGTCCTTCTTCGTTTTCGCCTGATGGGCGACTTGCTTAGTGCGTCAGGTCGTAGGTCGGCACATAGGTCGTTGACTTGACGTTGAGCAGTCCGAGGACGGTGTGATAAAGGTTCTCATGAGTCACTCGGCCGGCGGCATTCTTTTCAAGCTTGCTGCGGTTGATGCCGAAAGTCTTCTCAAATCCCGAATTCATCCAGAGCACCATCGGCACTTCAGTCTGTTCCTTGGGCGCCATCCAGTAGGGGGCGCCGTGGAGGTAGAGACCGCCTTCACCGAGGGATTCGCCATGGTCGGAGACATAAACGAGTGCGGAATCGATGCTGCCGGACGTATCTTTAAGCATGCGGATCAGAGACGCCAGAACGTAATCCGTTTCGCGCACGCTGTTGTCGTAAGCGTTCATAACCGATTCGCGGCTGCAGCTCTTAAGGTCTGCATCGGTGCATTCCGGTTCGAAGAGCTTTCTCTCCTTGTCGGAGCGAAGCGAATAGGCCGGACCGTGAGACCCCATCATGTGAAGGAATAGTACCGTCGGACGGTCGGCGGGCAGTTTCCCAAGTTCGCCTTTCAATTCTGAGAGGAATACCCGGTCACCGCATTCCCCGTTGGGGCAGTCCTGCGGATTAGGCGTCGTCGCACGGGTGTTGACGCCCGTACAGGCACCTTTGCAGCCCGATTGATTGTCAATCCAGAGCACGTTGGCCCCGGCGTGGTTTAAGAGACTCGGGAGCTGTTCTTCGGAGAGGATTCGATCGCGGTTGTAGTCGCTGCGGCCAATGCGGCTCATCATGCAGGGCAGAGATACGTCGGTGGACGTCCCGCAGGCTTCAACGCGAGGGATGCTGATAATCTGAAGCTCGGAGAGCTGCGGATTGGTTTCGCGGCTGTAACCCGCGAGCTGCCAGGAGGCTGAGCGCGTGGTTTCGCCTACCATCACAACGAGCACTGCCGGACGAGACGGCTTGACGACAAGCGACGGGGAAGGGTCGACGGCCACACGCGGACCGTTGTTTTCCGGGCTCGAGTCACCCACGATGGTGCGCATGCCTGAATAGACGACATTAACCGGCGCGATCATGTAGCGCAGTGACTTGTCGTTTCTCATCGCGCCGGCGAAAGCCTGGAAGTTGAGACCGATGAGCGCAACGCCCACAGCTGCAAATCCAATGGAGGTAAAGAGCCGGCGAAGGAATATAAGCAGACGGCGCAGGAGCGTCGGGCGAGCAGTGCTGGCGGATTTCTTTAGATTTGCGGCCAGCGTGACGAGCATCGGCGGCAGCCAGGCGGCCAGGAAGAGGAGTACGGAGCGGGTGCTCAGATAGGCTTGTGCTTCTGCCGGATCAGTGGCAAGGAAGTTGCGGACCATGTCCGGCGTCATCGCTGTGCCGTAAAGATAGGCGGCAGCAAAAGCGGCGGCTCCGAGCGTATTTAAAATCAGCAGCAGAATGCGGAAGACCATCTTCGGCAGCAGTCCGCAGAGTTCAATGATTGCGGCGGAGACGAATGCAAAGGCGGCCGTCGTGCCCAAGCTTAGGATAAGCGAGTCGGTTGTGACGAGGTTGTTGTCAATCGCGAGCTTAGCGGTCATCGGACCATTGAAGACGATGGCCCACCAGAGACTTGTGAAAAGATAAAGCGTCACGCGGCCGGGCTGATCCTCAGTCGAACGGCGGCCGAAAGGCAGCAGCGCGCGAAGCTTGCGCACCAGTCCGGCGCGGTCAAAAGCGGCAATATAGATGCCCGCAGAAATCAGCCAGTCCAGCGCCAACGCGGCAAAAACATGCGACGGGAAGTGCGCTCCCACCACCACGCGGGCGAACCCTGCGCCGAAACCCGAAAGGAGTGCCAGTGCGAGCAGCAGACGGGCAAGTCTGGGCCTGAAGTCGCGGAAAGCGAAGTAGAGCGGAAGCAGGCAGAAGCCGCTGCCGGCAGCGCCGCTTGGCCAGCAGCGTCCCGGTTTCGGCAGGAAGGGCAGACCGGGATCCGCCACGGCGGCGCTGCCGCCGAATTCAGTGACGCTCCAGGGGCAGGAGACGCCGGTGGACTGCTTCAACCACCAGAGGAGTCCCACGCAGAGGAGCGCAGCGCCCACGGCATAGTAAAGACGCGAGAGGATGAGATTGCAGTGCGCCGCATCTTCGTGGTCGCCGAGAATGACTGCCGCGCGGCGGCACTGATGCAGATAGGTGAGAGCACCCAGCACGCACGCGAAAAGCACGCCGGAAATGACCTTCGGCATGAAGTGGAGCCAGAACTCAATACGGCCGTCTGCATGAAGCGGCCAGGCATTGTTCACATAGAACTGATGTTCAAAGGCGAGATCGAACCCGTGAGGCGGATTGGTCCACAGCCAAATGAGCAGCCAGGCGGGTACGAGCAGCCAAAGGACGATGTTCCAGTCAGCCGTTTTGCGTGCATAGGGCAAACTGAAGTCGGATGCGGAACTGCTGCGGAACAGGTTGAAAATGGACGACATAATGATTCACAAACTGAGCGGTGACGCTCAGAGCTTTGCGAGTCCTGACCCTCTCGGGACTCTGACGGTGGTGATTTTTCCCAATGGCCGTCAAGGCGGTGTAAAGCGTCCGTCAAAAGCCCGTCAAAAAAGAGAATTCATGAGTGAAAACAAGATGATCGGTAAACAAAATTCACGCTGCGAATGCTAACGAAGACGTCGTCCCATAAAATGTGATGCTGTGATGCGTTGACGACATGGACAGTCCGTTTTGCGCATCTTTGGCAGACTTCAATGCAGCGAGGAACGAATGGCTAACCGCATCCTGGTCGTGGACGATAATTCAGATATTCGAGAAAACATATGCGAATACCTGAACTTACGCGGCCATCAAACGATCGGCGCTTCGGAGGCTGCATCGGCCGCTCAATTGATTGCCGAAGAAGACATTGCGCTCATTGTTTTGGATGTGGGGCTGCCCGGGGAAGACGGAATGAGCTTTTGCCGCCGGCTTCGTCTCGCGGGGTCTTCAATACTGATCCTGATGCTCACGGCGCGCGATGCCGTTGACGACCGCGTGGCGGGGCTGGAGTCCGGAGCGGACGATTACGTCATCAAACCTTTTTCACTGCTTGAGCTTAATGCCCGCGTGGAAGCTCTTCTGCGGCGTGCGGGACGAAGCGGCATGACTGCCGGTGCGTCAAAGAAACTGCAGGTGGGCCCCCTAGTGCTCGACCCGGATGCGCTCTCAGTTGAACGCGAGGGCAAATCGCTTCGTCTTAACCCAACTTGTTTCCGCATTCTCACGGTGCTGATGCGGGCGAGTCCCCGCGTTGTCAGCCGAGAGGAATTGGAAAGCAAAGTTTGGTCTGATGGTGCGCCAATCTCTGATAGTCTCAGAAGCAACCTCTATCTTCTTCGGCAGGCGCTCGACAAACCTTTCAATGTTCCAATGCTGAAAACGCACCCCGGTGCCGGCTGGTCTGTCTGTGCGCCCGATGGGGTGAAGGGATAACCTTCATGCTGCTGGCTGGAAAGGAGTGAGCGCCAGAGCATTTATTGTAAACAAATATATTCGGCCGCAAAGCACGGCGAGACCCAAGATGACGAATTTGAGCGGCAGGAGTCGTGAAAACCTGCAGTTGAGCGCTGCGCAGGAGGAGAGGATTTCTCTCTCATCAGCTGTTCAGTCAGGCAGTCCCTATGAAGCGCAAGGGGGCTTATCCCAAGCATCGCCTCAGGCGCATGATCAGCAGCGAGAGCTCCATCGGAAGCCGCCCAGAGGCCTTTCACAGCGCATTATGCTTGCGCTTACGGTGCTCCTCACCGGTTTGGCTGCGCTTTATTCCGCAGCGATGGTAGGCGTCATCGGCTATACCGAAGAAGAGCTTATTTCGAGCTTTCTTGAGGACGACATGGATTATGTGGTTTCGCAGATCGAACGAGGCGATACCGCAATAGGGCTGCCGCACGCTGATGTGTATGGCGACGCGCCGGGATTGAAGCCTGTGCCGGCCCAGTTTCAGGACTGCCCGTTCGGGTTTACTGAAATTACCGAAGCGCCGGCTGTATTTGTCTGGCGGCGTGCCTGGCAGGGCGGGAGCCTGATGATCGTGCGTGATCAGGAAGGGTTCGAAGAAAAGGAGCAGGAGCTCTTTATCTTGATGCTCGCTGTGCTGCTCGTGGTGTTCTTGGTCGGGGCTGCGGCCGGCAAACGTCTGGCGGTGCAGGTTATGCGGCCGGTGGAAAAACTCGCTGCTGCCGTTCGTGCGGCATCGTCACAAAATACTTGGAAGCCGCTTCCCAAAGAGCTCATCACCCGCGACGAAGTGGGGAATCTTGCTGCAGAGCTTTCGGCCTCAATGCATCGTCTGTTTAAAGCATTGAAGCGAGAAAAAGCTTTCACAGGCGACGTGAGTCACGAACTGCGCACGCCCTTGACCGTGATCGAGACGAGCGTGAAGCTCCTCAAGCTCACCGAACTCACAGCTGCCCAGCAGCGGCAGGTGGACAAGATCGAACGGTCATCCAAAATGATGCACGAGCTTGTAGAAGGGTTCCTCGCATTTGCTCGGCTCTCTGAAAACGCGGGCAGCGACCGAGTGAGCGACGTGCTTCAGGCTGTCGGCCGCTTATGGATCCCGGAGGCCGCAAAGGCTGGCCGCCAGCTTGTTTTTCGCCAAGAAGACTGCTGTCCGGGGAGCTTTTCGCCGCTTCTTCTGAGCACTGTGGTGTCGAACCTCGTCAAGAATGCGCTCACCTACTCGCATGAAGGGGAGATCAAAGTGACTGAGACGAGTACGGGCATCGTCGTTGCCGATCATGGCGACCCTATTCCTCCAGCGGAGCAGAAGCGGATTTTCGAACCTTTTGTCCGGGGAAAGGCGAGTGCGGATATCGAACAGACGGGGTTTGGTCTGGGACTGTCCAGCGTTTGGCGCATCTGTATGCGCATGGGGTGGCAGGTGAATCTTGCTTCGGGTCCCGATGGCAACGCCTTCACCGTAACGTTGGTGAGTCTGGCAGATGCTGCTGAGCCTGTCCGCCGCTCCGATGAGCTCGGGTGAGGCACCCAATCCGGCATACGTCCTGCATGTTTGAATCAATGTGTCGGCTGAGCCCTATTCGCCGCGGATAAGGGGCCGGCCGGCATCAAAGTGCAGGGGGCTTTCTCCATCCAAAAAACGCATAAAAAGGCATTGCTATTAAGCATTGGACATCACTGCTCTTGAAACAGAGAATGTATTCGCACGAACCCACCTGCGGTCTGTTCTTTTAACGGACCTCTCTCCTAAAGTGCAGCAGCACTGCAGGCGGCCGATGGTGCGCAGCGAAATATTGAAATAAGTTGGCATTTTAATTAAGCAATGCTTATTCAATTATTCGCTGACAAGAAAAAACTCTGATTTGCAAGGAGGCCGCGATGAGCCTTTGCGGTATTTCGCGTCGGCGTTTAATCGCCGGAACAGCTGCGGCTGCAGCGCTCTCGCAGGTGAGCGCGGAATCTTTATCGATCGCTTCGGCCGGCCGAGAAGCAGTTGTATATCAAACGACATCATTGACGGCCGAAGGGTTAGTTGCTGCTCTGCGATCCGTGCAGAGCACGTTTAAAGGCCGCATCGCGGTGAAGCTTCATACGGGCGAACCGCACGGTCCCAACATTTTGCCGCGCGAATGGGTGAAAGCTCTCATAAATGAGCTGCCGGACGCCGTGATCGTTGAAACGAATACGCTTTACGGCGGGCCGCGGGCTGCAGCGTCCCGACATCGTGAAACGCTCGTTACAAACGGCTGGACTTTCGCGCCCGTTGACATCTTGGATGAAGACGGCGGAACGCCATGGCCGATTGCGGGCGGCAGTCGGCTCAAGTCCGTGACGGTGGGATCTCATTTGGATCGCTATGACTCGATGCTGGTGCTCACCCATTTCAAAGGGCATGGCATGGCGGGCTTCGGCGGATCGCTCAAAAACGTTGCTATCGGCTGCGCTTCCGGACGCGAGGGAAAGGCTGAGATTCATCAGGGCTGGGAACGCGGCCCGGCATTTCTCGAACGCATGGCTGATGCCGGGAAGGCAGTGACGGATCACTTTCAGGGCCGCATTGCCTATATCAACGTGCTGCGCCGCATGTCGGTGGACTGCGACTGTACAGGCACATCGGCTGCCGAGCCCGAAGCTCGCGATCTCGGCATTCTGGCTTCGACTGACATTCTGGCCGTCGATCAGGCCTCCATTGATTGGGTTGGAACGCTTCCGCCGGCAGAACGCCGCCCGCTCGAGGAGCGCATCGCTTCACGAAGCGGCCTTACGCAGCTCGATGCCATGGAAAGGCTTGCCATGGGCGTGAGGCGATACCGCATTGAATCGCTTGGATAACAAACCTCTTTTGGGAGACATAATCATGAATGCTCAGCAATTATCACGCCGTCACGTGATGCAGCTCGCTGCCGGTGCATTGGCCAGTGCCGGGTTGGTTCGGGGAAGCCTGGCTGCCTCAGGTTCCGATACCCGTACGAAAGCGATCATTATTTATTTTTCAAGGACCGGCACAACCAAAGGGCTCGCCGAAGCTGCTGCCGCCGCAACCGGTGCAGATCTCCTCGAGCTCACGCTGAAGGAGCCTTATGCGGATGATTATTCGGCCATGACGGGCATCGCCCGCAGCGAACGCGCAAACAATGCCAGGCGAGAAATAGCCGCCGCGATTCCCGATCTTTCGGGCTATGACGTCGTTGTGATCGGCAGTCCCTATTGGTGGGGAGGCTTGTCCATTCCGATGCGTACGTTCCTCATGGACCATCCGCTTGCGGGCAAACGTGTGCTGCCGTTCTGTGTTTCGGCAAGTTCGTCGCCCTCCGGTGCATGGGCCGATGTGCGCACTTTTTGTCCGAATGCTCAGATTGCCGAAGGCTTTCACACGACGGAAAGCCGTGCAGCCTCGAGCCGAGATGATTTGGCCGCTTGGCTTAAGCGCAGCGGGCTTTGACGAAAAAACGGATGGAATGTTTTTTTGCTGCGGGAGATGCTGAAATGGGCGCAGGGCATAAAGAGAAGATCACAACGGCCAGTGATGTGATGAGCGGCTTGAGGCTTTCGCTTTCACGCCGGCGCACGATTGAACTTGGGCTGGCGGTCGGGATGGCTTTCTCTGCGCCCGGCGTACGGGGAGCGGAGGCTTTTTCTCGCCCGAAGTTTCGGCCGATGCGCTGATTCGTATTTACGAGAAGCTTTCGGGTGATTTGTCCGGTCGCGTCGGCATCAAGATTCACGGCGGCGAAGCGGCCGTGAATCTCCCGCTTTTTCGTGCGCTTCAGGCCCATATTCCGGGAAGCCGTTTCGTTGAGACCAATTGGGCGAGCGATTTTGGCGGCAGCCGCCGGCATACGCAACGCATATTGCCGAAATTCGCAGCCAGGGCGTCGACTTTGCGCCGGTGGACGTGCTCGACAGAGCAGAGCGCCCCGAGGATTATGTGAAACTTCCGATTCCTGACGGCGCAAACTTGAAAGAGATTGAAGTGTGCCGTGCGATGCTCGAAGACTATGGCGGCATCGTTGTTCTCACCAATTTCAAGATTCCCAGCTTTGCGGGCTATACCGGTGCAGTGAAAAACATCGGCATCGGTTTGGCGTCGCCCGACGGCAAGGCGCCCGTGCATGAGCCGGGCTACCAGCGCTCAGAAGCATTCTTCACGAACCTTGCGGATGCCGTTAAAGGGATAAAAGCGCGTATGGGCCGCAAGATGATAGCCATCTCAATTCTCTCCAATATTCATGCCGAACCCTTTGGCGGCGCAGCGCCGAAAACCGGAAACCTAGGGATTATTGGATCGTTGGATCCCGTGGCAGCCGATCAGGCGGCTTGCGATTTGATTTGGCAGCTGCCCAGCCATACCGCTCAAAGACAGTCCATTGACCAAAAAATAGATTCGGGTTGGCTGCAGCTCGAAAAGCTGGCGGCGGTAGGCGCTGGAAGCCGCATCTATCATCGAACGGTTGTATGACAAAATTTTGCCAAAGGAAAAAAGTAGCAATTGGCAACAATTACTGAATACATACGGGAGAAACGGATTAATAAGTGTTATTCGTTGGATGCACTGTATTCGTGACGTATCTATCGGGTTAATTCTTATGTAAATCTTAAATGGGCGGCGATATAACCCTCGGCAACAGCAGGCGGGAATCACAATCCTGTCTGCCGGTTTCGAAGTGCGCTCGTGCTTCGAACAAAACGTTTGATGTTTTCGGCATGAAGACCAACCGTTTTCAAACAGAATGCCGGTGAACATCAATAAAAAAAGGAGAGAGTTATGACTGCCAATATTTCTCGTCGCCGCCTGATTGAGAGCTCAATTGTCGGTACGGCTGCGCTCGCCGGTGCAACGTCCGCTTTTGCGTCCAAACCCGTGGCGAAATGGGATGAAACGGTAGACATCATCGTCGTCGGTTCAGGTTTTGCCGGCCTGGCCGCAGCGATTGAAGCCAAGAACGCTGGTGCGAACGTTATTGTTCTCGAAAAAATGGCCGTCTTTGGCGGCAACTCTGCCATTAACGGCGGCATTCTGACGGCTACGGGCTGTCCGCAGCAAAAGCTTCACGGCATCAAGGACTCCGTCGACCTGCTCGAAAAAGATATTCTGGCGGCCGGCAATTACATGAACTATGTCGATAAGGTTCGCTTCATGGCGGAGCGCGCCTTGTCGAACTATGAATGGACGGTCAATTATCTCGGCGTGGAATATCTGCCCGATGCCATCGGTCAGGAAGGCGGCCACAGTGTCCCGCGTTATGTCACAACGAAGAACGGTTCGGGTTCGGGCATCGTCTCCAAGGAAATCGACAAGTGCAAGGAACTCGGCATTCCGCTTCGCAACCGTGTGTTTGTTGAACGCATCATCCGCGGCGAAGACGGCCGTGTTGAGGGGCTTGAGGTGCGTGAAGGCTATCGCTTCCCGCGTGAAGACTCCGGCAAGACCAAGTTCATTCGTGCCAAGAAGGGCGTTGTGCTTTGCTACGGCGGCTTCTCGGCCGACGTTACGTACCGTATGTATCAGGATCCCAAGCTTAACGAAACGCTTGATACGACGAACCAGCCGGGCGCAACGTCTGAGCTCTGGCGTGAAACCTCAGCCATCGGCGCTCTTCAGGTTCAAAACGACTGGATTCAGTGCGGCCCGTGGGGCTGCCCGCGTGAAAAGGGCATGGGCATTGGCTGGATGTTCAATCAAACGGCTGCCGCTGAATATGGTCTTTGGGTGAATTCTGACGGCGCACGCTTCGTCAATGAGCTCGCCAACCGCAAGGTTCGCGCCGATGCGATCATGGTTGAACAAGCTAATGGCCGCAAGTGCTTCGCTATCTGCAATGAACCCAATGTCGGGCCGCTGAAGAAACAGCGTCCGGGTCTGCTCGACCGCATGCTTGAACGTAAGATCGTTGAGAAGTACGACACGCTTGAAGATCTTGCCAAGGCTGCCGGCATCAAGCCCGATGCGCTTAAGGCTCAGGTCGAGAAGTTCAATGAGGTCGTGAAGGCCAAGGCTGATCCGGTGTGGAACCGCTACATCAATAACGATCAAGTACCGTTGGTTGACGGCCCCTGGTACGTCTGCGAACTGCAGCCGAAGGTTCACCACTGCATGGGCGGCCTTGTCACCGACAAGGAATGCCGCGTGCTCGATGTCCGCACGTATAAGCCGATTCCGGGGCTTTATGCCGCCGGTGAAGCGACGGGCGGCGTGCACGGCGCAGTGCGTCTGGGCTCGGTTGCTATTCTGGACTGCTTGGTCTACGGCCGCGTAGCAGGTCAGACGGCTGCCAAGGCCTAAACCTTAAAAATCGGGATTTCGGGTGCGCTGGCACCTGAAGTTCCGCAGAGCTTTAGAAGCTCGGTTTCTTCTTTTCGCAGAGGAACCGGGCTTTCTCTTTTCCCGTTCAGGCGTTGGGCTTGGTCGAAGGGTGACTCAGTCAGACGGACGGATTGTCGCGCAGCATTCGCCATTTGCCCGGTAGCCGAGCCATCCATGGGAATTTTGCTTCATGTTTTTGCTGAAATGCTCTGATCTCCTCTTGGTCCTTCAGGGTGGCATCGATCATATCGAGCCCATCGAGCAGCATTGCACGGTGGCGCGGAGCAATGGAAAAAGACCAGTGCTCGGCGATGTTTCCGGTGAGTGAGATCGTGCAGTCCTCTAGGTTAATGGTCAGAGACTGAGGTTTTTTTGTTGAGAGTGCATCCAGAATCGCCTTCGAATCCGAGAGGCTTACTCGTGCGGCCAGGAGTCCGTTGTTAAAGCAGTTGGAATAAAAAATTTCACCAAAAGAGGGCGCAATCACCGCCCGAATGCCGAATTGAAGGAGGCCCCAAACAGCATGCTCTCGGCTGGATCCGCAGCCGAAGTTGGGGCCGGCAGCGATGATCTGAATATGTTCAAATCCCGGTCTGTTGAAAACACTGTCGGGCTTAGGCGTTCCGTCCGAAGCGCAGCGCATGTTGAAGAGCAGACCGCGTGCAAGCCCGGATTTGTCAATGCTGCGCAGAAATTGTTTCGGCATGAGCTGATCCGTATCGAGGTTGTCGATGGGAAGCGGAACGGCAATGCCGGAAAGCTGAGTAAACGGTTCCATAAAGACTTCCTTCACGCGTTAAAGCCGCGTCATCGTGCGAGGATCAGTGATAACGCCCGCAACGGCCGATGCCGCGGCAGTTGTCGGACTGACGAGATGCGTTCTTGCGCCGCGGCCCTGACGGCCTTCAAAGTTTCGGTTGGTGGTCGAGGCGCACCGAACGCCGTCTGCGAGCATGTCGCCGTTCATGGCAAGGCAGAGCGAGCATCCGCTTTTGCGCCATTGGAAACCCGCTTCCTTAAAGATTTTGTCCAGACCTTCCATTTCCGCCTGACGGCGTACTGCCATGGATCCGGGCATCACCTGTGCACAAACCGACGGGTGGACTTTCCGGCCTTTGAGGATGGCGGCTGCGGCGCGGAGATCAGAAATTCGGCCGTTGGTGCAGCTTCCGATGAAAACATGCTGAATCGGAACCCCGGCCATCCTGCGGCCAGCCGAGAGGCCTTGATAAGCTAGTCCGCGCAGCGCCGCAGAACGCTCAATTTCATCGGTGAAAGCGTTTGGATCCGGAATGACTTCGTCAATGGCGACGGACTGCTCCGGACTCGTTCCCCAAGTCACCATTGGCGCTGTATCGTCCGCATTCAATTCAATTTCTGTGTCAAATGAGGCGCCTGGGTCCGAGCGCAGCTCTTTCGCATAGGCAGCCATGGCGCTGAAGTCTTCATCACTTAACCCGGCCGCGTGTTTTTTCACCCATTCCAACGCCTTGTCATCGGGCGCGATCAATGCGCCTCGGGCTCCAGCCTCAACCGTCAGATTACAGAGCGTCATGCGGCCTTCAATAGTGAGGGCATCGACAGCCAAACCGCAGTATTCAACCACTTTGCCCAGCGCACCGCGCGCGGAAATGCGCCGCAGTACGGCCAGCGCGAGGTCCTTGGGCTCCGTGCCGGCGGGCAGTTGGCCGGCAATAGAGATCCGCATGGTGCCGGCCATCCGGTAGACAAGCGTCTGAGTCGCGAGAAGATGCTCTATTTCAGACGTTCCGATGCCGAACCCCAAAGCGCCGAGCGCTCCGTGGGTGGTGGTGTGGCTGTCGCCGCAAATGACCACCATGCCCGGGCGCACTAGGCCTTGTTCATCCATCACAACATGTTCGACGCCCTGATTCGGGTCATTTGGACCGTAGAACGCACGGATGCCGAATTTGCGGCAGTTGGCTTCAAGCGTTTGCGCCTGCACAAAACTGTCGTGATCCGTGATTCGCCTGGGCGACTCATCGGTGCTGGGAATGATGTGGTCGACGACGCATAGATGAGCGTCGGGCACCGCCGCAGGCAGTTTTCGGGATGAGAGCCCTGCAAAGGCCTGCGGCGAGGTGTATTCGTTGGCAAAATGCACGTCGCAGTAAAGAAGCACCGTTTGGGCGTCAATACGCTTTATGGTGTGTTCGTCAACGATCTTCTGGTACAAAGTGCGGGACATAACTGAAGCCTGAAATCTTTGATTGAGAAGGGGAGCCGAGCGTTACCCATTCACCGTGCGGCAGCCCTGAGAGGCATGCCCCAGGGCTCTAATTGGGATAGGCGTGCGCTTTAGTCCCATCCGCGGACGTGGTCCAAAACCTCCGCGACACGGCCGTTCTCGATCAGCACGAGCGAGCCGTAGGGGGCGGCCGTGGGGCAGGCGTGGTTGGGCAGAATGCGAAGACGTCTGCCGATCGGGAAGTCCTCCTGCGTGAGGGGGGAGTTCTCCGGAAGGGTGAGAATGCCGTGCTCCTGATTGGTGCCCGTCAGGACAATCGTGCCGTCGGCGAGGGGCTTGCCGTCAAGGCCGCAGACCAGGCCGTAGCCGTAGTCGTGTGCCTGACGAGCCGTGCCGCGGTCGCGGGAAAGCGCGAGGAAGCCGCAGTCCAAAATGACGCGGCGCTTATCGACCTGGCGGCCGATGACAGTAGCCAGAACGGATCCGGCGATGTCGTCAACGGTGCATGCGCCGACATTGGACATGAAGAGGTCAAATAGCGCACATACGCCGGCACGCATCTCCGTGACGCCCGTTTCGTCTTTGGCAAACATCAGGGTCGGTGTGGAACCCGCGGAGACAATTTTGACCGTATGGCCGGCGGCGCGCAGTCTTTCTGCAGCCAGAACGATCCCGGCGCGTTCGGCTTCTGCGGCAGCTTCAATTTCGGCAGTCGTCTTGCATTCGTAGCTGTCTCCGGCATGGGTGAGGACGCCCACGAGTTCTGCTCCGTCAGCGAGCGCCGCCGCAGCCGGCAAAAGCTCTGCACCGTCAGGACGAATGCCGGAGCGGTGACCATCGACATCAATTTCCAAGAGCACGGGAATCGTCGTTTTTTCCCTGCGGCAGAATGCCGAAACGGCGCGCGCGGCTTCTGCACTGTCGAGAATGATCTTAATGTCGGCGCCGAGACTGCGCAGACGGCTGACCTCGGCGAGCTTTTGCGGCGCAATGCCAACAGCATAGATGAGGTCGGTCACGCCCCTCGCGCCGAAATAACGGGCTTCGGCCAGCGTGGATACCGTGGCCGGACCTTGCGGCGTCGTCATTTGGCGCAGCGCAATGCCGATCGATTTATGCGTCTTCAGATGAGGGCGGAAGGCCACGCCGAGCTTTGCCGCTCGGTCCTGCGCGCGTCGAAGGTTCTTTTCGAGCTTCTGGCTGTCGATCACAAAGAGCGGCGTCGGAAGGCGCGGATCATCGAGCGCACAATCCTTGAGACTGGCGAGTGCCGGAGCGGCAAAACGGGAATCAACAGACATTGCGGTTTCCTTTGGGGCTTGAGGAGAAAAGGGTATATAAAAAATTCTATACCATTGGCGAGGCAAACGGTCTGACAGACGATTTTTCTAATCGTTATGGGTGTATTTCTATAACTTTCAAAGCATATTGCATATAAAAAAATCTATGTTAAGATGCCTGTATCTGAGTTTTCCTGCTGTATGCCTAAGACGCTGGACAGCCATTTCTCAATAATGAGCACGAATCGAGCCCTTCAGCCGCCGCTTCCTGCGGCACTTCGTCCCTATGAAGATGTGATGAAACTCCTTGCGGCTTTCAGCGGGCCGAACTGTGAAGTCGTGCTTCATGATCTTTCGGATCCAGTGCACTCCGTCGTGCGTGTGGAAAACGGGGAAGTGACGGGGCGTGCTGTCGGTCAGGGACTGCGTCACTTAGTGCCTAACCTCTTGCGAATGCCCAGAACCGATGACGGCGGACTTAGTTCCGAGAGCCCGAATCTCCTGCCGGTTTATTGGCTCAGAAGCCGCGGGCGTCTGATTCGTGCACTGTCGCTCCTGATTCGAGATGATGCGGGCGAGGTGGTCGGCGTTCTCTGCATCAATCAGGATGTCACCAATGTGTCTGCTGCCGCGGGGCAGCTTCAGGCGCTTTTAGCGCTTCTGCCGCCCGGCGAGGCTTCCATCCTTCCAGAAGCATCGGCATCTGCAGACGCTCTCGCGTCCGAACACGCTGCGGCGCAATTGGCGTCTGCAGTCTCGAGAAACACAGAGGCCAAAGATCTTCAAAAAGATTCAGATATCGAACTGGAAGGCAGCGTACTCAAAACGGTTTACGCCATGATCGACCGCATGACGGAACGTGTTCGGGCCGGAAGGTCGTCGTCGGCCGTTCTGACCCGCGAAGAACGGCTTCCTCTCGTTCGTTTCATGGATACGCGCGGCGTGTTTCTTGTTAAGGGCGCGCTCGACTATGCCGCAGAGCGTTTAGGGGTCTCAAAGGTGACGCTCTACAGCGATTTGGATCTCCTCAGGCGCGAATCGGAATCAGCCGGCTCTTTGGCCTCAGGACGGCAGAAAAAGTGAAGAACACGCCAAAACTGTAAACAATCCTTCACCGCCGGAAACGGCTGGGAGCAAACAATATGAAATTCATCGATCCCGGATTCAAGGGGAACAACCCCGGCCATTACAGCACGGCAGTGGTCTCAAACGGCATGCTTTACGTTTCCGGGCTGCTGTCCATGGATCCGGATACGCGTGAGGTCTGCACGGGCGACATTCAGGCGCATGCTGCGCAGGCCCTCCAAAATCTCGACCGAGTGCTTAAAGCCGCGGGTGTCGAGCGCAGTCAAGTGGTTTTCTGCCGCGTCTATACCCCGTCCAACGAATACTGGGGCCCCATTAACGCTCTATATGCCCAGTTTTTTGGCGAACACAAACCCGGCCGGGTTGTCGTTTCGACAACTCCGCTTCACTTCGGCTGCCTCGTTGAAATCGAATGCATTGCCGAACTCGAAGCCCATGACTGATTCCAACTGATTCAAAAGGGAAGAAGAAACTATGTTCAGCTATGTCTGCACCGCCTGCGGCAAAAAAACACCTGCCGATACGCTTGCGCCCGTCTGCGGCTGCGGCGGGCTCTTCGAACTCGATTTCAAGAGCCCGAAGTGGGATGACGCCAAGATTGATCAGAAGTGCTGGAGTATTTTCCGCTACCGCGACTTTATGGCCGTTGACGGTGATGCTTGGCAGAGCGTCTCACTGGGTGAAGGCATGACGCCCTTGGTGGAACTCGAACCGGGTCTCTACGTCAAGGTCGATTACGCCATGCCGACGCTCTCCTTTAAGGATCGCGGCGCGGCTACGCTGGTTGCACATATGAAGGCGATCGGGGTGAAGTCTTGTGTGCAAGACTCGAGCGGCAATGCCGGCAACGCCGTAGCAGCCTACTGCGCCAGAGCAGGCATTCAGTGCGAAATCTATGTTCCGGAAGGAACGAGCCCCAAGAAGATCACCATGATTGAGGCGCACGGCGCCAAAGTGCATGTCATTCCCGGGTCGCGCGACCACTGTGCCGATGTTTGCCGCGCTCGAGTGCGTGAAGAGGGCATCTACTACGCCAACCATGTGGTGAATCCCTTCTTTTATGAAGGCATGAAAGCCTATATCTATGAGGTGTATGAAGAGCTCGGCCGTATCCCGGAACATGTTGTTCTGCCCGTCGGCAACGGCACGCTCTTTATCGGTGCGGTGAAAGCGCTCGAACATCTTCTGGAATCCGGTGCGATTGACCATTTCCCGAAGATTGTGGCGCTTCAGAGCGAATACTGCGATCCGCTCCTTAAAGCGCGCGAATTGGGGCTGGACGCACCGGTCTCCATCGACGTGAAGCCGACGATTGCCGAAGGCATCGCGATCGGCAAGCCGCTTCGCGGCAGCGAGCTGCTTGAAATGATGAAAAAGCACGACATTACCGTTGTAGCAGCTCCCGAGGACAAGATTCTTGCTGCCCGCGCCAAGATTGCACGGGCCGGGCTCTATATCGAGCACACGACCGCCGCCAACTTTGCCGCTTGGGATCATTACTGCGAACTTTACGGACCGAGCACTGACGTGCTGATTACGCTCTGCGGCGCAGGGATTAAATCAGACCACTAATGGAGCCGGGCCCGAAAGCCAAGATCTGCAGATCGACCCCGCAGCTGATCTGCAGATAACCAAAAAAAGCAAACCGCCACCACCACTGGAGACCTACCGCTATGCTCGGAATCCTCATTACCCTTCTTGTGATCGCAGGGGTTGCGTACTGCGTCCTCAAGAATTATTACCCGCCGATTATCCTGCTGCTTGCTGGTTTCGTGATGCTTATCTGCGCAGCCCTGAACGGAACCATGCCGGTGGCCGACGCAAAGTCGACGCACTTCTTTGGATTTGATCTGGCTGAAGCCTTCACAAACCTGATGAAGGGACGCCTGCCGGGCCTTGGCCTCAACATCATGCTGATTGCAGGCTTCTCGGTTTATATGGACCGCATTGGCGCTTCCAAAGCGCTCGTTAAGCTTTGTGTGAAGCCGCTGAGCGCCATCCGCTCGCCTTATGTGCTCCTTGCCGTCACCTATGTGGTCGGTCAGTTCATGGCGCTTTTTATCAATTCCGCAGTGGGTCTGGGCCTGCTGCTGATGGCTTCCATTTATCCGCTCCTCATCGCGCTCGGCGTTTCGCGAGCCTCTGCTGCGGCAGTGATCGGCTCAACATGCTGTCTGGATCTCGGACCTTCATCCTCGAATGCAATGCGTGCTGCCGACCTGCTCGGAACGGACGTGGTCACCTATTTCGTACAGAGCCAGATTCCGGTAGCGCTTTGCGTGATTGCCACGGTTGCTGTCGGTCACTTCTTCATCCAGCGCTGGTTTGACCGCAAGGCTCAGCATGCCGGAGAAGCCGAGTCTGCCGAAGCGCCGGCCGAATCGACTGATGAACGTCTCAAAAAGGCTTTTGAGGGTGCTGGTCCCGTGCACTATGCACTTTTGCCGGTGCTGCCGCTCGTTTTGCTGATCGTCTTTTCGCCGATGGTTTATGACGGCATCAAACTCTCGCTGCAGACGGGTCTCATCGTCTCGATCATCATCGCTTTTGTGGTTGACTTCATTACCCGCCGCTCTTTCCGCGAATCCACGAAAAACACCCAAGCCGTCTTTGAAGGCATGGGCAAAGTTTTCACTTCGACCGTCGGTCTCATTTGCTGCGCGGAACTCTTTGCGCTCGGCATGAATAAACTCGGCGGCATCAGCACGCTGATTTCCATGGCAGCCTCCATGGAGTCCGCCGGCGTGTGGGTGATGCTGCTCATCATGCTGACAATCATGGTCGTTGCTACCGTGGTGACTGGCTCGGGCAACGCGGCCTTTTTCGCGTTCTCGCCACTTCTGCCTGAGGCTGCCGCGAGCGTAGGCATCAACGCCGCGATTCTCGCCGTCCCGGTGCAGCTCTCTGCCGGTATCGCCCGTACGATGTGCCCGATTGCCGGCGTCATCATCGCGGTTTCCGGCATTGCCGGTCTTTCTCCCTTTGAACTTGTCCGCCGTACAGCGCCGGTGATGATCCTCGCGCTCATCATGAATGTCGCAGCTTCGGCCATCTTCCTCTAATTTCCTGACCCCGCTTTGGAGAAGAAATAATGACAGCACTCCTTATTAAAAATGCGCGCGTCTTCGCGCCGCAGGATCTCGGCAAAAACGATGTTCTGATGGTCAATGACCGCATCGTTGCCGTCGGACAAAATCTCGCGCCACAGCTGCCGGATCTGGAGATCCTGGATGCCAGCGGCAAGATTCTCACGCCGGGCTTTTTTGATCAGCACATTCACGTCACGGGCGGCGGCGGCGAGGGCGGACCGTCAACACGTACGCCGGAACTCGTGCTTTCGGAATTGATCAGCTGCGGCACAACGTCCGTCGTGGGCGTTTCGGGTACGGACTATACGACGCGCTCCATTCCGAATCTTCTGGCGAAGGTTCGGGCGCTGCAGACCGAAGGCGTATCGGCTTGGATGTATACCTCCAACTACAAGTATCCGGCAACGACGCTCACGGACTCTATTGCCAATGACTTGTTCTTTGTGCCCGAAGTTATTGGCGTGAAAATTGCGCTCGGCGACCACCGCTCATCATTCCCGACGGCGCAGCAGGTTCTTGCTGTGCTCGCTGAGGTTCGTGTCGGCGCAATGATTGCCGGCAAGACCGGTTTCCTGCATATTCACACGGGCAATATTCCGGGTGCCTTCGAAATGTATGACGAGATCCTGGCCAAGGGGTTCCCGATCAAGCATATTCGTCCGACCCATTGCGGCCGTATCCGCCACGTTTTTGATTCTGCTGTTGAGTTCTGCAAGAAGGGCGGCTGGATTGACATCACAACCGGCGCATCCTGCTGCTTCGATCATCCCGCTCAGGCCGTTATCGAAGCGATCGGCATGGGGGTTGATCCGACGCACATAACGCTTTCGACCGACGGCCACGGCTCTGTTCCGCGTTTCAATGAAAAGGGCGAAATGGTCGGACTCGGCGTGGGCGGCGTTGACGGCAACCTCAAAGAAACGATTCGTTTGATCAGCGACTGCAAAATGCCGATCGAACAGGCACTGCTCTTCACAACGAAGAATGTGGGCGACGCGCTCGGCTTCAAGGATCAGGGACGCGTCGAAGTCGGCGCCTGTGCCAATGCCTGTCTTTTCACCGAAGATTTCAACCTCACTCACGTCGTCGCCCGCGGACGCGTGATGATGCGTGACGGCGAGGTTGTCGTTAAAGGGACGTTCGAAATTTAATGAACGGCATTTTGTGAGCGTACGCTCAAGCCTCTCATGAAAATCGGCAGGTTAACTTCACGGTTAATCTGCCGATTTCATTAAGAAAACAGTCCAAGTGTTTTCATTAAGCACTGGCTCAATCAGAGCTTGCCGCCTTCAACCACGAGATCATCGGGATTGGACGTTTTGCCGTAGACCGGGGCGAGCGTGGCTGCATAGTCCTGGTGGAAGAAGTTTTCCTTCCCAAGATTGACGATTTCCTGATTGATCCAGTCGAGAAGACCCTTATTGCCTTTCTGGACGGCCGGAGCGATGGTGTCAAGATCACCCAAGGAAGGAATGCCGACCTTGAAGCCCTTATGTACCAAGGCCCAGGCGAGGACTTCAGTGTTGTCGGTGGAGAAGGCGTCGCCGCGGCCGTCAAGCAGAGCATTGTAGGCGTCGGTGTACTGGTCGTACTTCTGCAGCTTTACCTTCGGATGATTCTTTTCAAAATAGGGTTCTGCGGTCGTGCCTTTGGCGATGATGAGCGTCTTGCCGTCAAGCTGCTTCACGTCGGTAATAACGGCGGACTCAGGCGAAACGACGCCAAGCGCAACCTTCATGTAAGGCAGTGCAAAGTCAACTTTTTCCGCACGGTCTTTCGTTACGGTGAAGTTGGCAAGAATAATGTCCACTTTGTCAGTGACCAGGAATTCAACACGGCTTGCCGGATCGACGGAGATGTACTTCACTTTGACGCCAAGATCCTTGGCGAGGCGGTCGCCGAAGTAGACGTCATAGCCCGCGTATTTCCCCTGGGAATCAACGTAGCCGAACGGAGCCTTGTCGGAAAAGACGCCGATGACGACTTCGCTGCTCTGCTTGATCACGTCAAGCGGACGGGCTTCGACGGCAGCAGTGGCGGCTGAGAGCGCCGCTGCGGCAACCGCGACGGCGGCAATCTTCTTCGTGAAGTTTTGGATGATGGACATGGAATTTCCTCCAGAAATACACCGGCACTTTATGAGGTCAAGAGAAGTGCAGGGCGCCGGCGGTCCATGCCTTCCTCGGATGTTTTGATGCAGCTGCTTCGTCTCAGCTGCGTCGTCAGGTTGTTGGATTCATTTGGGCGACGAGGTTTCGTCCGATCGCTTATGACGTGTGTAGGTAAAGGTTTTGAGAAATTCCGCGGCGCGCTTCGTCTTTGGCGTCGTGAAAAACGCTTCCGGCGAATTCTCTTCAACGACATGGCCGTTTTCGAGAAAGACAATGCGGTCGGCGACGGCCCGCGCAAATTCCATTTCGTGCGTGACGATCACCATTGAGAGACCGCTGTCGGCCAGCTCCACAATGACGTCGAGCACCTCACGGACCATTTCCGGGTCAAGAGAGGCGGTCACTTCGTCAAAAAGCATCACGCTCGGGTTCATGGAGAGCGCGCGGACAATGGCCGCGCGTTGTTTTTGTCCGCCTGAAAGCTGCCGCGGATAAAAATCGCGTTTGTCCCAGAGCTTCACGCGCTTCAAAAGGGTTTCAGCTTGAGCGAGCGCGTCTTCACGGGAACGCTTGGCGACATGCAGGGGGGCGAGCAAGATGTTTTCGAGCACCGTCAGGTGCGGGAAAAGGTCATAGCTTTGAAAAACCATGCCGATGCCGCTGCGCAGGGTGCTGCCGAATTCGAGCGGCTTTCCTTTGAGCAAGATGTTGCCGCCTTGGATGGGTTCGAGACCGATCAGGCAGCGCAGAAACGTGGATTTGCCGCAGCCCGACGGCCCGAGAATCACCGCGACTTCTTTGTCGTGAAGCGTGAAGTCGATGCCGTTGAGAATCACAGCGTCGCCGAACTTCTTTACGAGACCGCGCGTTTCCAAAACAATGTCATTGGCCATTTTTATGCTTTCCATTTCTTTTCAAGGGCCTTGGCGGCAAGTGATACCGGCCAGCATGCAAGGAAGTAAAGAAGAAACACTGCGCCGTACACCCAAAGCGCTGCAGTCGGATACTCAAAGCGGTTGGCATCAATGATCTGCTGCCCTGTCTTCAAAACTTCAACAATGCCGATGAGCACGACAAGACTAGTCGTCTTGATCATGCGGGTAATAAGGTTGATCGAAGGCGGAATCAATTGACGAACAGCCTGCGGGAGCACCACCAGGCGCATTGTCTGGAGTTTTGAGAGGCCGAGAACCTGGGCACTTTCATACTGCGTCTTCGGAATGCTGATGAGTGCACCGCGAACCAGATCACCCATTTCTCCAGTACCCCAAAAGGTAAAAACAATAATTGCGCTCCAATACGCAGAGAGATTCCATCCAAAGGCTCGAGTGAATCCGAAATAAACTACGAAGAGCAGAACCAGCTGAGGCATGATTCGCACGATTTCGAGGTAAATCCGAGAGACGACTCGCGCAATGGGATTCTTTAGCATCATGAAGATGCCGAGAAGAATACCAAGCGGAATGGAAAGACCTGCAGATAAGAGACTGATATGCAGTGTTGTCCACAGCCCTTTAAGCAGAAGGAGTGAGTTGATGCCTTGAAAGAAGACATTAATTCCCGAATCCTGCATAACGCACCTTCTTTTCAAGCCAATAGCCTAAGAGTGAAATCGGGAGCAGCAGTACTACATAAGCCGAAACGAGAAGAATGAGTGATTCGTCGGTTTTGTAGGAATTGCCGATAAGATCCTTCGTGACGTACATCAGATCTGGAAGCGCAATGGCGCTGACAACTGAAATTTCCTTAATGAGAAAGATGATATTGGCGACCAACGGCGGAACTGATACCGCAAACGCCTGCGGCAGCACGACGAGCATCATCGTCTGGAACGGTGTGAGGCCGAGTACGCGTGCCGATTCTGTCTGCACCGTTGAGACGGACTCAAGGCCCGCGCGAAGCGCCTCTGCCATATAGCTGCCGCCAAGGAATGCGAGCCCAATGATGGCGCACCATTCACCGGAAATCCGAATGCCGACTTTGGGGAGACCAAAATACAGAAAGAAAAGCTGTACGAGAAGCGGGGTGTTTCTCGAGAATTCCGTATAAATGACCGCTGCCGTATTGAGGATTGGAATCCGCCAATAACGGGCGACAGCTGTGACCATTCCAACGGCAAGTGCGAGGAGTATTCCAATCGTACCTACACGAAGTGTCAGCAGCGCTCCTTCGTAATAGAGGGGAAGAACTTTCCCCATAAAAGCCAAATCAAGCAATTAACTCAGCACGGCGGCTTGGGCGAACTTTTAAGCGTCTCAATTGAGAGGCAACAAAAAAGGACCGCGAGCCAGCCGGTCCTTTTGTAAGTTGATGCGTATGTTCAGTCTGTCTGAAGCCGAATCAAATTCTTTGAACCGGATGGTAGAAGTCACTACAACAGCACATACTGCACAGCTCCTTCATTTCGGTTCTCCTTTGATGGTCAAACATTGGTTTATGCGCTCAATGCACACTGCATACTTTGCCCTTGTGAGCGATCGACGTCAACGGATGAGGGAGTAATACATGACTAAACAAGTAAGGAATAGGGGGTTCATCTTAGGAAGAGCCTGCGCACGAGCGAATATGCGGCCAAATGTCCTCCAGCAGAACGCTTTGCCCCGTTCGATCTTGTACTGACGTTTTGGCCGAACGACGAGTTGGTTTACTCGTCTTTAGATGCGCCGCTGAGAACGACGCTGCCCGAAATGACTTGGCTTTCAGCCGTCATGAGCGTTCGCAGCAAAAGCGCCGCAGACTCAGGCGGAGCCATAGGGGCCGCTGCAGGGGAAAGGCTAAAGGGAAGGGTGCCCAAGAAAGGACTGCACAGTCGTATACGTTCGTGTGCAATAATGCGCGTCGGCACGAAGCGGGACTGAAAGCATGCGGGCCGCCCGTTCATACCTACCGCGCGCGAGGAAAGGGATTCATGGTCTTTCAGACCGTGAACGGGCCCCCGAAAGGGGTTGTAAAACGACAAAGCCCACCGCTGCAACGATGGGCTAAGTCAATAAGCAAGGTGCGATATGAAAGAAAGTCCCCTTGCTTCGTGTCAGATCATACCACAGCAGGTTTCGATCGCAATTGAGGGCGGAGTCCATATTGATGGTCTCTTCCTCGCTGCGGTTGTCCTGATGCTGGTGCTGATCCGCATGAGGAGTTAAGTCGCAGGGGTCGTTCTCGTAAGAGAGCGGCCCCTCATGCGTTGTTCGGCGCTCCTCTGGATACTTCACGACTGGCCGCGGGGAAGCTCGTTAGCTGTTGATTGAGGCGGTTGTCAAACAGTTCAAAAGTCAGTCGTAACGGAATGTCGTCAGCGGTCAAACTCTCCGGCATGCTGAGCGAACATTGATCGTACCCATTGCTTGACGAGGCTCTTGTCGCTTCGCTCGTGCCAGATCAGCCGCGCAAAGTTTTCGCTGTATTCGCCCGGATAAGGGACCGCAGCGAGATTGGGGAATTGTTTCTCAAAGGATTTCGCGGTTCGTGTCGGCAGCACCAGCGTGTACTCTGTGCCTTCGAGGAAATAAGGGGCTCCGAGAAAATAAGGCAGTTCGATAAAGGCTTCACCTAAGCGAGGATCGGGCACCGTAACGTCATAAATTGCCCCGCGGCTTGAATCTTGAAGCTTTACAAGAAGTCTCGGATCTTTGCGGAAGTCTTCGGCTTTGAGCGTTTGTTCTCCTTTGATGGTCAAACATTGGTTTATGCGCTCAATGCACACTGCGTCCTTTGCCCTTGTGAGCGATCGACGTCAACGGATGAGGGAGTAATACACGACTAAACAAGTAAGGAATAGGGGGTTCATCTTAGGGAGGGCCTGCGGAGCAACGAGCATGCTGCCGAATGCCCTCCCGCAGAACGCTTTGCCCCGTTCGATCTTGTACTGACGTTTTGGCCGAACGGCGGGTTGGTTTACTCGCCTTTCGATGCGCCGCAGAGAACGACGCTGCCCGAAATGACTTGGCTTTCAGCCGTCATGAGCGTTCGCAGCAAAAGCGCCGCAGACTCAGGCGGAGCCATAGGGGCCGCTGCAGGGGAAAGGCTAAAGGGAAGGGTGCCCAAGAAAGGACTGCACAGTCGTATACGTTCGTGTGCAATAATGCGCGTCGGCACGAAGCGGGACTGAAAGCATGCGGGCCGCCCGTTCATACCTACCGCGCGCGAGGAAAGGGATTCATGGTCTTTCAGACCGTGAACGGGCCCCCGAAAGGGGTTGTAAAACGACAAAGCCCACCGCTGCAACGATGGGCTAAGTCAATAAGCAAGGTGCGATATGAAAGAAAGTCCCCTTGCTTCGTGTCAGATCATACCACAGCAGGTTTCGATCGCAATTGAGGGCGGAGTCCATATTGATGGTCTCTTCCTCGCTGCGGTTGTCCTGATGCTGGTGCTGATCCGCATGAGGAGTTAAGTCGCAGGGGTCGTTCTCGTAAGAGAGCGGCCCCTCATGCGTTGTTCGGCGCTCCTCTGGATACTTCACGACTGGCCGCGGGCAAGCTTGTTAGCTGTTGATTGAGGCGGTTGTCAAACAGTTCAAAAGCGCTCAAAAGCCATTCGTACCGGAATGTCGTCAGCGGTCAAACTCTCCGGCATGCTGAGCGAACATTGAACGTACCCATTGCATGACGAGACTCTTGTCGCTTCGCTCGTGCCAGATCAGCCGCGCAAAGTTTTCGCTGTATTCGCCCGGATAAGGGACCGCAGCGAGATTGGGGAATTGTTTCTCAAAGGATTTCGCGGTTCGTGTCGGCAGCACCAGCGTGTACTCTGTGCCTTCGAGGAAATAAGGGGCTCCGAGAAAATAAGGCAGTTCGATAAAGGCTTCACCTAAGCGAGGATCGGGCACCGTAACGTCATAAATTGCCCCGCGGCTTGAATCTTGAAGCTTTACAAGAAGTCTCGGATATTTGCGGAAGTCTTCGGCTTTGAGCGTTTGTCCTGCCGCGTACGCTTTGATGAGCGGATGAGCACGGTTCATCAGTACCGATCGCTCAATGCGAAAAAGATTGAGCCCAAAAAAATGTGTCGGAAGATCCGGCAGGTTCTGCGTCGGGTAGAGCAGAAAGTCCATGCCGCCGTCAGCGAGTTTTTGAAACTGACGGCTCTCGAGCGGAAGAATTCGGAAACTTACTTTCGGTGCTTGTTCGCGAATGGCGCGCACGACTGGCGGAAGAATGCTGATGACGGAGTTGTCGGCAGCGCCGATGGTGATGGTGGCGGAGAGTTTTGCCGGCGTGAAGGATTTTTGATATTCCAGCCGCTCCATTTGGTCTAGGAGCTCTCGCACCACCGGCAGCATCATCGTGGTGGTGTCGGTAGGCGTTAATCCGCGCCAAACCCGGATGAAGAGCGGATCATTCATTTCCGTTTGGAGCTTCTTGAGCATTCGGCTCGCGGCTGCGGCAGAGAGTCCGAGATTCTGAGCCGCTTCGGTGAGTGAGCCCGTCGAAACAATTTGTGCAAGCAGTTGGAGGTGATTGATTTTCAGGTCAAGCATGGCGTCAGGTGTTTTCCGATCAATTCCGCAAAACGTAAAAGACTTGTTGAGCCATTTTACGAAAAAGAGGTTGAAAATCCGAATGGGTTAGTTCGAAAGATCTACTTAGACTGTGAACCTGTGGATGGAAGACAAAGCGCAGTGACTGCACTCCGTACTTGTTGTTTTAAGGCGCAAAACGCCGCCCTCAAACGCTCGACACCGTTGAGTTAATCCTTTCATCCTCACTTTGGCAATGCGGTTCTGTTTGGGGAATCGCTCCTTCATAGGAATTCAAATCATGAAGAACATCACGATCGGTCGCCGTTCATTCTTCCTTGGCGCCGTTGCAGCTGCTGTCAGCAGTGCGCTGCCCGCTACCGCCGCACATGCCTCTGGCGGCTCTTCGGGACCTCACGTGTCTTTCGCGACGCAGGGTCACATCGGTGAAGTGATTGTGAATCCCTACAGCATTGCTCCGCTCACGGCCATCATCCGCAACGGCGGCTATGAACTCACCGAAGCGACGGTGCGCATTGTTCCGAAACCTCAGGGTCAGGAAATTAAGTACAAGGTGAGCCGCTCTGAATTGCTCACGCATGCAGGCATTCCGGTTTTCGGTCTCTACCCGGACTACATGAATACCGTGGAAACGACTTACACCCGGAAGTTCCATGGTAAGACCGAAAAGTTCACGGACACCTACAAGATCTACGCTGCGCCCGTCTACCACGAAGTGAGCGGCTCACCGGGTCTTCATCACAATATGTTTGAGACGAAGGTCACTAAGGTTGATGCGAAGTTCTCCGACCGCCTTTATCTCGTCAACAATCTGATGCAGCAGTACGCCAAGGCCACGCGCGCAGTTTGGAACAATCCGATGGGCGGTGCGATGGAGTGGAACTTCTATCCGCAGAATGCCATTATCGACACGAAGGGCGAAGTGCGCTGGTACATGCACGTTGAACCGATCTACAACGTCGAGACCATTTATCACTCCGGCGTCATGATGGGGTTCCAGCAGGATGAGGACGGCAACCTCACCTGGGGTTACGGTCAGCGCTATGTCAAGTACGACTTGATGGGGCGTGAGATTTACAACCGCCGTCTCCCGGTCGGCTATTCTGATTTCTCGCATTCGCTCGACAATGCACAGAACGGTCATTCGTTCATCCGTGTTGCGAGCTCTGACCACCGCCGTGCCGACGGCAAGCGTGTCCATACCGTTCGCGACGTAATCGCTGAAATCGATCAGAACGGCAAGGTTGTCGATGAATGGCGTCTCTGGGAGATCCTGGATCCGTATCGTGACAACGTTATGAAGGTGCTCGACCAGGGTGCTGTCTGCCTCAACATTGATGCGTCGCAGGCCGGCAAGACGATGTCGGCAGCAGATCTTGCAAAGCTTGAAACGAGTGATAAGTTCGGCGATATCGTTGGTACGGGCGAAGGCCGCAACTGGGCGCACGTCAATTCGGTTGACTACGATCCGACCGATGACTCCATCATTATCAGCTCGCGCCATCAGTCAGCCATTATTAAGATCGGCCGCGATAAGAAGATCAAGTGGATCTTCTCCTCGCCGGAAGGCTGGCGCGACGGCTGGAAGGAAAAACTCCTCACGCCGGTGAAGGACGGTAAGCCGATCGCTTGCCATGGCTCGACCTGCGAAGGGGATTTCGACTACACGTGGACGCAGCATACGGCCTTCCGCATTGACGAGAAGTCCGATAAGCATGTGATTTACGTCACCGCCTTCGACAACGGTGATGCCCGCGGCATGGATCAGCCGGCGCTTGCCGAAATGAAGTACTCGCGTGCAGTGGTCTACCGTATTGATCAGGATAAGAAGACCATTGAGCAGGTCTGGGAATACGGCAAGGAGCGCGGCTTCCCGTGGTACAGCCCGGTGACGTCGCTCACCAAGTACTGCGCGGACAAGGATTCGATCATGGTCTATTCGGCCACTGCCGGTATGGGACGCCGTCCGTCTGAATTGAAGCCCGGCGAAAAGGCTGGCAGCGCTTCGCCCTTCATCGAAGAGTTCAAGTGGGGCGAAACCGAACCGGCCGTCGAAATCCAGCTGATCGATTCGATGGGCTATCAGGCAATGCCTGTGAGTCTTGATAAGGCCTTTAATCAGTAACTTCTGATGGATATCGGCCTCGTTGGCCGGCATCATCTCAAATCCAAACGAGGCAGGTTTGCGGATCTGCCTCGTTTTGTATTAATGCAGTTTACGAATTGCTGAATCTATCTACTCCTGAACATCGATTCTGATATTGTCCTCAGCAGTTTTCTAATGGAGACTCATTGCATGCGTCAGGTTTTCCGTATGCGGCCGTGGATTTTCCCGCCCGAACCTCAGGCAATTCAGGAAATTTTTGTCCGCTATGGTGTGATTCGCGAGTTTGCCAAAGGTGCCGTCATGGAGCACGGCGGCAAGGGAGATGCGGCCCAAGTCGGCTTTCTCACAAAAGGATTGGCCACATTCTCTTGTCTGGACGTGCAGTCGCAGACGCATATCTTCGCTTTGCTTGCTCCGGGCCGAGCCTTAGGTGACCTCGATGCACTTAACCCGCACCGCGTCGCCGTCCAAGTCGATTTCATCCGACCTTCCAGCGTCTTGATTGTTCCGCGCGCACGTTTTCTGGAGTCACTGCGTGCGTCCGTTGAAATGATGGAAATTTATGCTGACCTCGCCATCCTGAAGCAGGAGTCCGCACTGGAAGGCATGCTTGCTAACTTCACGCTTGATCTTGAGGCGCGTCTGCGAGTTTTTCTGTTGTCAGCCATAACCAGCTTCGCTGAACTGCAGCGCGGCGGCTGGAACTTATGTCCGCTCGGGCTCACCATTACGGAACTTTCGCGGATTTTGTCAGCGGACCGCAGTTGGGTGAGCACGAAGGTTAATGATTGGATAAAGCTTGGCGACGCACGAAAAGACGGCCGCAAGCTTTATCTGCACGGCCGTCTCTTTGATTCGGTTTGGGATTGGGGCTGCGGAAAACAAAACCTGCGTTCCTCTCCTGAAGGCCTCAAGGCTGAGCCCAAACCGATCGAGCACTACGCAGAACTTCGAAGAAAGCGGGCAGGACTGAGCTGAGCGGCTCAAAAGCGGATGACGCATGCCGGCAGAGTTCCCGGTCAAGCCGCCCGAAGTCAGCGCAGCGGTCGTTTGTCGCCCATATTGTTGACCGCCGCATAAAGGTCGACGGCACCCTATACCAAAAGGCCGGCCCCTAAGGTCAGCCCGGCGGTCAGCACCAAGCACCAAGCAGGCGGTACATACGGATTTGACAGGTGCGGATGTCGGCATTTTTTTAGCTCAAATTGATCCAATGAAGCGGGTTTCGTTCTGAAGTTCCGCCGTATGGGCTTAGCCGACGCTTGAACGGCAGCTCTTGATTGCTCAGCAGTGCGCAAGGTGCTGTCAGCGGCATGCCGCAAAAAAAACGCCCGAATTGTTGAGTGCTCAACAACGGAGCGCTTACGGATGAAGTGAAATTTTTAGCGCGCCAAACTGAGCGTTATCAAGGATGACGGTGCTGTTGTTTTCATTGTTGTCAGCTTGGCAGCTCTTTTTTATTCATGACTTGCAGACCTGTCGGTTGGCGAGCATTGCAGAGGTTCATTCGAAGGATGTTGATTGTCTCTCGACGCACTTTGTCGCCGCACTTGCTGCCGGATTTCTCTGCACAACAGTTTGCGGTCCGGCCATTGCACTATATCTTTCTCTCAGACCGTAAATACTCTCGGTCACGAGACTTGGTCTATTTTCGACGAGTCTCAGGTTGACCATGTGATTGAAAATGGCGCCCAACTCACGAAGCTGAAGAAGAAAATCAAACCGCATTGAATGCGGTTGAAAAGACGGGTCTCTAAAACATTTTCCTCTCCTTCAGTTCATATCCAGCGACTCCATGGATTCCTCCGCTGAAGGTTCTTTTCCGCCGACCTCTCGGAAATTTTCGAGTTGTCGGCGGTTTTTCTTCCATTTCTTTTGAGCGTATTTCAGCATTCCATGACCACTATTCGTCGTCAGCGTTTTAAGCACATCATCGGCCGCACAGTACTGCTCATCTTCGGCATGTTTCTTGCCGCTTTCGGCATCGCCTGTACGACAAGGGCAGGATTAGGCACGACGCCGATCAGCACAGTTCCCTATACGGCCTCTGCGATAACAGGGCTGTCGTTTGGCACCTGTACGGTGATACTCAACTTCTTTTTCGTTGCTGGGCAGATTGTGGTGCTGCGCAGCCGGTATTCGACATTTAATCTGCTGCAAATTCCAATTGGTTTCATCTTCGGCGCTTTCATTGATCTGTCAATGCATCTCATAGGCAATGTTCAGATGCCGAATTGGTTTTTGGCGGCAATGCTTTCTCTCTTTGGAAATCTCATTCTGGCACTCGGCACTGTCATTCAGATTCGCTCCAAAACGATTGTCCAGCCAGGAGAAGGTTTTGTGATTGCCATTGCGGCACTTGTGAAGTCTTCATTCGGATCAATGAAAATTGCCAATGATATTTCTCTCACAGCAGTTGCAGCGCTGATGGCATTGCTTGAGATGGGTCATTTGATCGGTATTCGAGAGGGAACGCTGGCTTCGGCGCTGATGATCGGACTTTTTGCCAAATGGATTGACCAGCTGATCAATCGGCGTGCAGTTAAAGTTCAGCCTGCTGAACCGCACGAAGTGCCGCTCGATACCGCAGTGCCGACCGGCATCGAGAAGCCTGCTGAAGTGTCAATGACGGAAGCCAAGCAGGAAGCGGCGAGTTAAGCATCAAACGCTAAGATGATTGACTGCGCTCCTATGGTTTGGGCGGCTGCGCAAGAAACGGTACGGCTCTGCCGAGCTTAAGCCGTACCGTTCTGAGAGGGGACTTTTCTATTGTTTTAGATGAGAATTCCCAGTTCTTTTTTGAACCTTGCAACAATCGGAGCCATCTTTTCAGGATTAGCCATAAGGGATGGATCAACCAAAATCTCTGCTTGTTCCTGCGTCATAAGTCCCATCGCGACAACAGCGTCCTTCACATTGCAGCGGTGCTTTTCACAGTAATGGGCGACTTCAACGCCTTGGGGATATCCAAAGGTCGCTGCGACTACCGTCGAGAGGGCAATGGAACTTTCGGCTTCTTCTTTGCAGCGAGATTCGTTGGCGGTGATGCCTTCGACGCAGTCGCGGCGCAGGATCACGATTTCTTCACCAACGAGCTGGAGATTTTCAAAGAGGCATTTGTAGAACGTAGCGTCCCAAACATTCAGGTCGAGTTCACCCTCATCAATAGCCATCGTGATGGCGACATCATTGCCGCAGACCTGATGTCCGATCTGGATGACCATTTCAGGCACGGTTGGGTTGATTTTTCCCGGCATGATGGAGCTGCCCGGAGCACAAGCGGGAAGGTTGATTTCCATCCAGCCTGCCCGCGGACCGGAGCTCATAAGCCGCAGATCCTTGCAGATCTTAGAGAGTGTGGCGGCAATGGTTTTCACGGCGCCGGAAACGGTGAGAATAAAGTCTGAATTCTGGAAGCCGTCAAAAAGGTTGGGATTGGGCCTGACAGATTCGCCCAGTTCGGCTGAAATTGCCTTATAAAAGGCCTCCATGTAACCCGGTTGGGCTCCGAGACCGGTGCCGACGGCGTTGCCGCCCATGATCAGTTCAAAGCAGCCCGGGCGCAGAGCCTTCAGTGCTCGTGCCTGACGCCGAATCGCAGAAGCAAACCCAGAAAATTCCTGTCCAAGGGTCACTGGCAGCGCGTCTTGCCAGCAGGTACGTCCGACTTTGACGATGTGTTCGAAGGCCTTCGCTTTTGCCTCGAAGGCGTCGGCGAGCTTTTCGGCTTCGCAAACAATTTTGTCAAGCCGCGGCGCAATCGCCAGGTGCGTTGCGGAAGGAATCGTATCGTTAGTGGACTGCGCCATGTTGACATGGGTGTTGGGATGAACCATGTCCTGTCCTTTGTGACCGGTGAGCATTTCATTTGCCAGATTGCCGATCACTTCATTGACATTCATATTGACGCATGTGTAGCCGCCGCCTTGCCACATGTCGAGCGGAAATTCCTTTTCGTAGCCGCCGGCGATCACCTTGCCGCAGGCTGCGGCAATCGCTTGGGCGATTTCAGGCTTCATAGCGCCGATTTCGGCATTCGCTTTGGCACAGGCCTTTTTGATTTGGCACAGTGCTTTGTGCATGTCAGGATAGGCAACGACAGGAAAGCCTGCTGCTCCCGATACTTTCATGTTGCGGATGGTTTGAATGCCGTAATAGCGGTCGTTGGGAATTTCCATTTCGCCCAAGCAATCGCGTTCGATTCGCATATTGGTCATTTTCGAAAAACTCCTGTAGAAAACAAGATGAGCGGGTTATTCCGGGTATGTCAGAGCAGCATGCGAGCCAGCATTAAGCCGAAAGGCACCGCGGCTGCAAGACTGATGCACCCAGGAATGAAGAAAGGGTGATTGATGACAAACGAACCGTTCCAGCGGCGGCCCATGAAGGAACCCGTGTCGTCGCACGAAATTGCAAAGGCCGTTGTCGGGTAAACGTTCGTGATGTAGAGAGCAGAGCAGGCAACGAAGGAGCCCACGATGGTGGCGGCGTCAACACCCAGACTTGCCGCAACGGGACAGATCAAGGCAGCGGTTGATCCCTGACTGAAGAGGACGGCAGACGCCAAGAAGAACACCACGGCCAAGAGATACGGATACTGCTCGAGGAGTGCTACTGCAGATTCCTTGACCTCCGGGAGATGCGCATTGATGATGGTGGAGGAAAACCACACAATGCCGAGTACGACGATCAGGCTTTCGGCTCCGCTTTTAAAGATGGGGGCGTCTTTGATCGTGGCGAGATCCACTTTGCAAAAGAGGTACATCAGCCAAGCACAGAACATCATGATCATGACGATGAGGTCCCGGCTGCTGAGCGTGTGACCAATTTGATTTTTAAAGAGCAGCAAAAGAACAATGACCGATACGCCGCTCAAAAAGATCATCACGGATAGTTTTGCTTCGTGAGTTGTAGGCTTCGCTTTTTCTTCCTTGGACTGCATGGAGACCAGTCCTTTTTTCAGCCGTTCCAGAAAGATCGGGTCTTCGGAAAGTTCTGTTTTGCCCTGCAGACTCGAGATGACCGCACAGATGGCGGCGGCGAATGCACTAGTCGTGATGATGACAAGCAGTACTGCAGCGAAAGAAACATGCATCGGTTCGACCACTGCAAACATCGCTGCGGTAGCGGCAGAAATGGGGCTTGCGGTACACGCAATTTGGCTCGCAATGACACTGCTCGTCAGGGGCTGGGCAGGCCGAACATTATTCTCCTTGGCTACTTCCTGAATGACGTTTAAAACGCTCATTGCCATGTAGCCCGTCCCGCCCAAAGTCGTCAGCATGAAGCAGACAGCTGGTGCAAGTGCATTGATGTATTTCGGATTGTTCCGCAGAAGTTTCTCGGCGCATTTCACCATGAACGCAAGCCCGCCGGCGCGCTGCATGACGCTGATAGCCAGAATGACGGTCATGATGATGAGCATGACGTCTACCGGAATAAATCCGGGTTTTAGTCCGAAAATGGCGGTTGCGGCGATCATGCCGACAGCGCCGGCCATACCGACACCGATGCCTCCGAGTTTGGCACTGTAGGCGATGATGCCTACGAGCAGCAAAATTTCTAGCCAAAGCATTTGATTGCTCCTCTGGTTGTCAAGAAAATGGGCATTCTTAAAGCGCACCCAATAGAGAAAGTTGATTTGGAGACAGCAATTCAAGAGTGCTTAGCTCGTTCCACCAGCGTGCGGCAGTTTCGCTGCCGGCAATAGGACTGACGCAGGATGAAAACTTCGCTTTTCGATCGCTTTCCGAAAGCGGTTTTTCGGGATTGCCTTTAGCGAGATCGTTGGCTAGGCATACGACGCCGGATTTGGTTTTTATGCGAATTCGAACGGGCGCTGTGCCGATGAACCCCAACTTGGCTAGGTCGGGATCTATTTCCATCGTCATCTTCTTCATGAGAGCTTGAATTCGAACATCAAGCACTTTGTCGTCAGTGAATTCCTCAATGCCGGTTCTTTGGTAGACAAGACGAGATGCCAGAGCAAATTCCATAGAAAACTTTGCTTCAACTGCATTTCGCGGGCAGTGACTGATCAGTTCTCGAGGACCGAGAAGACTGACCCCCAGGTGTACAGCTTCAATATCGTCCAGTTTGGGGTGCACTTTATCTGCCCACTCTCCCCAAACGTCTAAAGCGGGATGCGTGCCGGAGCAGCAGGGATATTGTTTGAAAACGAGTCCGTTTTCCATTAAGTCCCAACGGCTGCCTAAATCGACGGTGCATTTTTCTCTTGGAAGACGGGCGGCAAAGCATGCCGCATAGCCGTCCGAAGCTTCAAGAGCGTCGTCTTTGCCGGTGATTCCTGCCGCTGCGAGCTCAACGGCCATCATTCCGTGTAGATTGGAGAGCCCCGCGTGGATTGCTTTGGTTTGTGAACCAAAGTTGGCACGAATGCCTGAAGCAAGACTGGCTGCTATCGCCAAGGCATTGGTCGTCGTTGACGCATCTGTTTTCAGCTGCCAGGCTGCTGCTGCGGCTGCTCCGAACACGCCGTTGGCTAAAGTGGTGTGCCAACCGTGCTCAGAGAGCTGGGGCATTGTCCAGCGTGCGATCTGATGTGCACACTCCGCTCCGACAACATATGCAGTCAGAAATTCACGTCCGCAGAGTCCTTGAGCAACGGCAAGAGACAAAGCGGTCGGTGCAATTCCAACCGTTGGATGACCAATGGTGGTCCAGCTTACGTCATCAAAATCGAGTGCATGAGCCGCCGTGCCGTTGAGGAATGCAGCAGTTCGAGGACTGAAACGTACCGTGCGTCCAAGCTGCTGCACGCAAGTGCCTGCTCTTTCGTTTTGTGCGGCATACAGAGCCGCATTTCTCACCACGGGCGTACCGGATCCGGCTGCGGCAACCGCAACAAAATCCGCCAGAGCTGCACGCGCCGCGGCTATTTCACCGTCCGGAAGATCCGGAAAGTCAGCGGAGACTATCCATCGTGCTATGGCTGAAAGAAGTGTCGGTTGATTCATGCTTCTGTCTCACAAGACCTAGAGATGCTTTCTGAATGAACGACGGTATCGTTGCGCGGAAGCTCTTCGAGAACCATCAAATGAAGTAAAACTAAAAATGTGGTTTAGACTCTCTGCAGATGGAGGGCAGCAGCATGGGTATCCGGAACCTAGGATCTTTAGAAGTTTTTGTGGCCTTGGCAGATACTCAAAGTTTCACTGAAGCTGCGAAGCGCATGGGAATGACGACATCGGCCGCTTCTCAGGCGCTCAAAGCCTTGGAAAAAGAGTTGGCGGTTGCGTTGATCAGTCGAAAAAGCCGCCCGGTAATGCTTACGGGAGCGGGGCGTAATTTGCTCGACGGTGCGAGAGCACTGCTTCGGGATGCTCGAGAGTTGGAAACGGCGGTTACGATATCTTCGCCAATCCTCCCGCTTTTGCGGCTTGGGCTGGCTGAGAGCGTCAGCTGTACGGTCGGGGCAGATATCGTGGGAGCGCTTTTTCCCTGCACGAAGCAATTGTCGGTACGCACGGCCATGGCACTGCAGCTGAGCGAACAGTTTAAAAACGGCGATTTCGACTTGCTGATTTCACCGGTTAGCTTCCCGGATATGGATGGAGTGATGGAAGAGGCGGTCGTTGCTGAATCTTTCTTCCTTGTGACGCCCGCATCAAATACGAGGTCCGTTTCGACGCCGGCGGATCTTCTTCAGCTTGCGCGCGATTTGCCATATTTTTCCTATACGACAGCGGCAAGCGACAAGCTGATTTCAGAACGTATTCTGCGCAGTGCCGGCATCTCGCCGCAGCGAAGCGTCTTAGTAGAGTCCTCGACAACCATGATGGGTCTTGTTGCTCAGGGACTCGGCTGGGCATTGCTTCTGCCCTCCAATATTTGGATGGGACGAGACTTTTGCGCTGACCTGCGTTTCACTCAATTGCCTTTCGTCTCCGCGCAGAGACGGCAGTATGCGGCAATTCGGTCTCAAGGATTCAGCCGGGCAGCCAAGCAGGCAGTCGAGGCTCTCAAAAATGGCTTGAGGAAACGCGTTATTGCGCAGCTCGCCAATATCCATCCTATGCTGGCCGAAGGCCTGACGATCTTATGATCTTCATTTAAGCATCACTAAATCTGTGATGCGCTTTAAGTCCGCTGTCTTTTTTCGTTGGTGAGGCGAGGCATCCATAAGACGTTTGGTCTTTGGATGCCCGGTTTCAAATCACAGGTCAAAGCGGACAGGTGATGCAGTCCTTTTATTTTTGCAATGCCCAGGGACAGGCCAGACGTTCGAGAAGACCAATGCCCGCGTAAAGCGCAACGCCCAGCACGCACATGCCGAGAATCCCGACGAACATACCGTCCATATCGCCCAGTCCCCAGGCATTCATGATGTACCACCCTAGACCGGCATCGGTAGCAAAACTTTCTGCGAGAAAGAGTACGGCAACAGCGGTGCTGGAAGCTGCCTTCAAAGCCATGAAGAGTGAGGGAAGCGCTGCGGGAATGTAGACGTGAAGAACTCGCTCGGCGGTGCTTGCACCCATTGAACGCATGGCAAGTTCATAGGAAGGGTTGAGTGCCAGAGCGGATTCGCGCACGATCACCAGAATCTGATAGCCCGTAGCCAGCGCAATCAGCAGAATGCGTGACGAGTCGCCCAGTCCAAGGATGGTAAAGAAAACGGGCAGCAGCACGATTTTCGGAAGCGGCAGCGTGATGAAGGTTACCGGTGCGCCCAGCCAATCAGCGGCTTTGCTGTGCCCCAAAAGGACGCCGAGCGGAAAGGAAACCGCAATGGCGAGTGCGAGCGCGGTGAGGAGCCGGTAGAGACTCAGACCGATGTGACCGATGAATTCCGGATCTTTGAGGGCATCCCAGAAGCCGCCGAGCGCCCGCAGGGGATCGGGCAGAATGTCCGATCCTAAAGTCACGCTTCCGAGCTGCCAAAGCAGCAAAACAGCAACAGAGCCGCAAAAGTAGCGAATAAAGATGGAGGCTTTCATCAGGCGGCACTCCCAGCAGGATCACAAGACGCGGCGTTGTGCGCGGCGCACTGCCGCAGCACATTGTGAATGTGGTATACAGATTCGACAAACTCTGGGGAATCGCGGTCAGCGCATTGTTCGGACGAGCGCCAGGCCGGGTTGGCGTAATGCTCGAGCAGTCTCGAGGGGCCCGCTCCCAGCAGCAGAATATCCGAAGCAAGGAATGCCGCTTCACCAATGTCGTGCGTCACGAAAATCATGGTGGTTGGCCGGCGGCGGCGCATACCGGCCAAAAAGTCCTGAAGGCGTTCGCGGCGCAGTGCATCGAGAGCGGAGAACGGTTCATCCATAAAGAGCACTGCAGGCTGCGCAATCAGCGCGCGACCCAGTGCGAGGCGCTGACGCTGACCGCCGGAAAGCGTTGCCGGCCAACGGTTTTCAAGTCCGCTTAACCCCAATTCTTCAATCATGGCTGCCGCGCGGTCGGCGCAGTCGGCTGCCGGGATTTTATGCTGCGAGAGCAGAAGCGGGAGCGTCAGATTTTTCTGCACCGTTTTCCAAGGGAGCAGTCCAAGCTGCTGCCAGACGAAGCTCGAATTCGGGTGCTTGAGCACGCTGCCTTGCGCATCACGCCAAGACAACTCACCGCCGAGCGCCGGCAGGAGACCTGCCAGCGTCGTCAGCAGCGTACTTTTGCCGCAGCCGGATTCGCCGACAATGGCAAGCGAGGAACCAGCCGGCACAGAAAATGTCAGATGCTTAAGCAACGTTTTGCCATTATGGCCAATGGCAAGATCCTTGACATTGAGCTCTGCTGCGCAGGTTCGGGCTTCAGGAGCAATGGTCATTTTTTATAGCCTACAGATGGTTCCTGTGATGTCGGGTGCCTGGTTAAGGATGCCGACTTTAACCAGCCAGTCAGCCGCCTCCTGAACGAGCGTATCGGTTGGGAGCGGCGGCAGTCCGTCCGGCGTTGCGAACCCAGAGAATTTGGGAAGTTTATAGGTGTTTGCAACAGCCGGCGGCACAAGACCCTTCTTTGAAAGGATGGGAACGTATTTCTGCGGGTCCTGATCAATCGCCTTGGCAGCTTTGGCCAGTGCTGCACGGAAGGGCAGCACGAAGTCAGGCGTGAGATAGGGCGTTGTGAGCGCAACTTCGGAGAGCGGCTCATTGAGCTGACGGTCATCCCAAATGACGCGTCCGCCTTTTGACTCAATGAGGGTAAGAAGCGGCTCGTAAAAGAGGGCCGTCTGCATTTTCCCGGTGAGCAGCATCTGCAGCCGGATCGGAATCTGAGCGACTTCGATTTGGTCGAGCGTCTTTTCGGGCAGATTGACGGCATTTTTCATGCGGTAAATCATCCAATCGATAATGGTGCCGCGGCTGCGCGTTGAACTCACGCCCGTGAGGCCCTTCAAGACTTCAATGGAAGTGATTTGATCGGCGAACTTTGGTGATACGGCAAAGCCGAAGGCGCGCTGCGCAGGCGAAGTGTGCCAGGTCGTCGCGGCAAGCGAGAGACCAATGCCGTTTGCTCTTTGCGCAATCGTGCCGAGAATGTTGGCGTACTGGCCAATGATTTTTTCTGCACGGATGGCCGCAGTCATTTCAACGCTGCTTTTGAAAGGCAGAATTTCGATGTTGAGACCTTCAGACTTGAAGATGCCGTCAGCTTCAGCCGCATAGAGAATCAGCGCGTCAATGGCCGGCAGTGCCGCAATACGGAGTGTTTTCGAGCCGACGGCAGCCGCGCGAATGGGTTTGGGCGTCAATGCTGCGCCCGCAGTGAGCAATGCTGCGGAACCCGCGGCAGTAAGCAGCCGGCGGCGGCTGATGGTCTGCGCTGAGGCGGGCAGGACGGCTGCCGGCGCGGCAGGTTTGATGGTGGTGGCGGGCATGGTCAATCCCCTTAAAAAAAGATACGGTTGTTTGACAATACCTACCGAAATGTATTCGGGGGTCTGTAAACTCATTGACCTATGAGGTATTGCCGAACAGTGCCTCTTTCCGGGTGCAGCCGGCCGATCCGCGTCAGTACCAGCCATGGTCTGACGGAGCAGTAAATCTATAATTTATCAGCTAAGGCCGGCCTAGTCATTTGCCGAAGCCTTCTTCACCTTTGATCGGATTTTTCACAGCCATGTCATTCACCTGGGAATGGGCGCTCGCCATATTTGTTTTTCTGTTCGCGAACTTATTCCTTGGGGTGCAGCTTCTGAAGCTCTTTTGGCCCTTGAGAATGCTCAAACTCACGGCCAAAATGCGTAAAGAAGCCGTGGATCCGCAATCCTGGCTTGGTCTGGTGGCAGACGAAAATGCGGTTCGGGCTGCTCTGCCGATTCGCGAAGCAATCTTTCTGCTGCAAAAGGGAACGCTCTCCAAAGACGAGGTGAAGTACCGCAAACTGTGGTTGCGCAGCTGGGTCTATACGATTGCAACACAGGTGTTGGTTTATGTGCAGCCGCAGTTGGCGAGCGGCAGTGAAGCGGCCATGTCGCTCACATTGGTACTGTGCCAGTCGCTCGCAGCCTATGCTCAGGGACTGCTGATCAAAGCATTGGCGGACTTCCGCAGAACTCGAATCCAAAAGGTTCTGGATGCAGGGGCGAGCAGCTCGGCTGAGACCGATCATGGGGAGCAATCTGAATCGGGAGTGCTCAATCATGATTCAAAACCGACTGATGCGGATGCAGCGAAAGCCGAATCGGCCGGAGCGCTTGATCAGGCCGACCGCGAGGGGCGTCCGGAAGATTCTCGGCGTCCATAAAAAGAGCCGCCGTTCCTTCTCATCCTGAAATCATCAATTATGAGGACTATCACTAATGGCTCGGATGTTTAATCCCCCGCACCCGGGGAGAATGGTTGCAGAAACTTTAGAGTATCTCGGAATCAGTGCCAGGGAGTTTGCTCGTCATATCGGCGTGGCTCCCAGTACTGTCACTCGCATCATCAAAGAAAAAAGTCCGATAACTCCGGAAATGGCTGTTCGAATTTCTGCGGCTATTTCTGGACCGAGCCCCGAGGCATGGCTTGCCATGCAGGCGGATTACGACGCTTGGCAAGCTGAACATTCAATTGATATCTCCCATATAACCCGTATATCAGAGCCTAAAAAGAATCATCTTCAAGTTGCTTTTCCTGTGTAAAGAAATTTGTGGCATGTCGTGAGAATATAGGGCTTCAGAAATGAAACCCTTTTTCTTCTCATACTCGGCGGCAACTGGCGCCGCTCTGATAGGTGCTAGTCGACCGCGCGGCATAGAGTACGGTCGCGAAATCCGCTGCTACGAAGATCAGCATCCAGATCAGGAACGGCATCATGTCTACGAAAGCGAAAGAGATAGCCGCTCCGAAGATGCCTGCAACGGCAATTAGGACGCGCTTGGCACCCCGCAGCAAAAAGTCGTGTAAGAGCACAATCATCATCTCCTCCTCTTTTTCCTTCGCTCGACCGCGCCCAAAGTGCGGACGGCCGAAAGCGCGATTTCGGGCCCTTTCATCTGAAGAAGCGGGTTCCGGCGCACCCGTCTGGCGCGCCGGACCTTTCGAGCGCTAAGCCCTGCCTCCTTCGCTGCTCGCGCTGAAAGCCGACCGTAGTCCACCTCGCCGACCGCAGCTTTCAGCTGTGCAAGCATGCTTCGGTAGATGCTCGAATGCTTTGCATGCGCCAGTATCGAAAGAGCGCTTTCAAAGCGCTTCCGGCGCAGGGAGCGCTGAAAGTTCCGCACACTGCGCCGGCGCAGATGTCAACAGTCAGCTAAGCTGCCCCCCCCCCTAGCGGACAAATTTTGCCCCCTACAGTTATGCCACTCAGGTTTTAATTCCTTGGCAGCTTGTAGGTTATTGGTTAAGCAATTATTTAGCTTGTGTTCTTTCAGTCTGTAGCTGTCGACATTGATTGCAATGGCAGTGCAGTGATACATCAAACGTTCGATGATTGCGGTTGCAGCCTACGCATGAGTGGACCCCACCATTACGAAAAAGCAGCGCGATATGCTCGCGCTGCTTGGCTTAGAGAATCCGCCCCGGGTCCTGAAAAATTAGGGACCAATTATCCGGGAGTTCCGGTCTCATCAGAACGGCGGCTCATATGCTTTCAGCAGGCGCTGAGTGGCAGTCAAGCGCTTAGACGCCTTGCTTCCATTTTGATCAAAACAGAACGTCGAAGCATTCGAGGTGCGGGTGCTCAACATACATCTCGCGGTTCGCCACACCCGTCGCGTGCGACTTGCGGAAATGTTCAGACTTCGTCCAGGCGAGGAATTTTTCCTTGTTTTCCCAGACGGCATAAGAGGAAAAGAGCACATAGCCTTCTTCCTTGCTGTCAAGGCGGAAGAACTTGAATTCGAGGAACCCGTCCACATCCTTGGTGCGGACACCGGCATCCTTCCAAACCTGAATATAGGCATCGGCGAATTCCGGCTTGATTTTGAAGCGGTTCATTGTTACGTACATGATCGAACGTCCTGTGGTAGAGGTGAAAGGGCTGGATGCCCTTTAAAGTTGGCCATATCCTACAGGTCGTTTGCCGCAGAACGAAGAGACTGCAACAATGCGAATCATTTCCAACAATCTGAAATAGCAATTCGATAGTTAACCTCTATTTTATTGATACAATTCAACGGTGCACTTCGGCACAGCGTCCAGGCCGTTGATTCAGTGATTCGATGGTTGAAACTGGGTATAGGAAGCGCGGGCAGCCACTTCCGATGCTGTCATGGTGCGTGCACCCTTAGCCCGCATTTCATTCAAGATGTCGGTTTCCTGCCCGACAGCAATGGCTGCGCAGGCATCCGGAATGACAATGGTTTCATAACCGGCTTGAAGTGCGTCAAGCACACCAAACTTGACGCAGTAATCGAGAGCGAGCCCGCAGACGAAAACCCGGTGAATGTTTAAGTTCTTTAAGAACCCGTCGAGGCCCGTCGGGGTTTTGCCGTCAGCTTCTATAAATGCGGAATAACTGTCGAGCGCCGCATTCATGCCTTTGCGGAGGATGAGTCTGGCGGGCGAGGTGTCAAAATCAGGCGGAAAGGCAGCGCCCTGTGAACCCGCGACGCAGTGATCAGGCCACAGCGTCTGCCGGCCATATGAAAGCGCAATGCTTTCAAAGGGTTTGCGGCCGGGATGGCTGGATGCAAAAGACACATGATCGGCAGGGTGCCAGTCCTGCGTCAGCACAACTGCACGCCAATTCGGCAGCGTCATCAAACCGCGGATGGGGTCAATGACTCGGTCGCCTCCCGGAACGGCAAGGGCGCCGCCCGGCAGGAAATCGTTTTGAAGGTCGATGACAAGAAGGGCGTCCTGACACATGAATGAATCTCTGTCTGAGGAATGGCTGTCAGCAATCTTCTGTTTGCTTTGCGATCAAGTCGGCAGTGCTTCCGTGTCTGCAGCGGCCGGCTCAATGAACATGTCCTCATCGGTAAACCCGGCTTCCTTGGCTTTGATGTACCAGGCAGGACGTTTGCCGCGGCCGGTCCAAGTCTCCGGTCCGTCCGGATTTTGGAACTTAGGTGCCCCGACATTCTTAATCACGGGTTTGGCTTGACGGCCATCCTTGCCGAAGTTGAGTTCAGATGCACTGAATTCAAAGGTTTCGATCAAACGCAGGCATTCCTGAAGCGCTTGTTCGCGCAGCTGACCCCATTCTTCTTCGAGTTCACGCTGCTTCTGGCGGTGATTGGCAACTTTGTTGAGGATTTCGTCCGTGGTCATGCTTTAGCTCGATGCAAGAGGTTGATGATCAGGAAATTTTACGCGTGAAATTCCGCCGAGAATACCTGAAAGCCTGTTCAGTTATACGGGAAAACGCTAGGCAATAGACGAATTACGCTGTAAACGCATGAGGAGACTTGAAACAGCAGGTCTCCTTGATTTTTTCAGGCCGAAAATCATAAAATGTAAAATAGATATGTGTAAATACATCTTGTTCAAATCTCGTATAGTGTAAAATAGATGTGTCAACCTAATTGATGTAATGGAGCTTAAGATGATTAAAGTGAATGATATTGTAGAACTTAATTCAATTGAATATAGAGTTGTTCAGCTATTTGGATGTTTAGCTCTCATCCTTCCAATGAAAGGGCAGTCAGTGGACTTAATCGGTATGGATGCAGATGAGCTGAATGATGGCATTTTAAAAGGAACGGTCCTTCTCAAAAAGGATGCTTGGATTGACATTCAGTACAGAAAGCTAACAGATGTCATGCTGAAGACTGCTAAAGAGAACTATGAACTAATTAAGCCTATTATCAGTACGCCTGATCTCTATAAATTAAATGGCCGAAAGAGATTAGTGCAAGCTTATTCAAAGGGGGATAAGCACTTAGAAAGAAGAATGAATATGTTGATTGGAAACTACTGGCGAAGAGGACAAAGCATATATTCACTAGTGCCTGACTATGGCAAGAACACTGGCAGGACATCGAGCGGCGCTAAACGAGGAAGGAAAGGGAAATCGGATAGTGAAGGTGCAGCACTGACAGATGAGTTATTGAGTAATATGGAAAAGGCAAGTATTAAGTATCGAGATAGCGATGGAGAATTGACTTTACGAGAGGTTTATGAATGGATGTGTATTAATATTAATAAGGGTGATGATGATCGTACTCATTCCAGTGCTGAGCAAATGAATGACGAAGATACTGCAGCTGACTCCAAAGCATCCATACCAACCTATCATCAATTCTATTATTACTATCGTACTCGATACGGCACGCTTTCTAATAAATGATGGCGAATGAACTTAGTCGTATATGACTCACAAACTAAATTGCATATTGAATCTGTTCAGAATAACATCATGCGGAATATGAACAAAACTAAATTGCATGTATCAGGTCTGAGTAGCGTCATTCAATAATGGATTTAGGTATTCATTTCGCCCAAATTATTACGCCATATAATTGCAGTTATCGTGCATAATGTTGCTGGAATTCGTGTGAACGAAAGAGTTCAGTGCGGCACTCGGGGGCGAGTGACGGATGACGGCGTCTGGACAGCATTTCGGGTTATTTGTATCAATGAGGAGGCAAAAGTATGGAGACGCACTTTGAAGTCGTTTCACCTTCGCTCCATGAAGGCGGGCAGGACGAATCGCGTCAAAATTCACTTTTGCAGAAACCCCTTGATTCTTCCGGAGATACTGTGAATGCGGCGGCTGCCTATCTGGCAGAACTGCATTCGGGGGATTCCAGACGGGCAGTTCGTTCGCGGCTTAACATTGCGGCGCGCTGGCTTGGCGCCGCCGATGCCTTCAGCTGCGAGTGGGGGCGGCTTCGCTATGTGCATGTGCTTGGGTTTATGCATGCATTGGCCGATAAAGAAGGCTTGGCCGCCGCTTCAGTCAATGCATATCTCTCGGCACTCAAAGGGGTGGCGGAAACGGCCTGGCGTCTTCGACAGATCGACTTGACGACGTACGCTGAAATTAAAGCCGTCAAACAGCTTCGGGTGCACCGGGAACCAACTGGCCGCGCACTTCAGGCCGATGAGTCTCAGAAGCTTTTGGCTGCGGTCGATGAGGACACCGGACCTAAAGCGGTTCGCGACCGCGCACTGATTGCGCTCTTGCTCGGCTGCGGACTGCGCCGCGCGGAAGTGACGACATTGAGAATGGAGAACCTGGAACGGTCCTCGGGTACGCTCCGAGTCATCGGCAAAGGGAATAAGGAACGCAAAGTCTTCTTTACGCCGGAAGTTGCACAGAAGGTGAATGCTTGGCTTGATCTTCGCGGTACTGAACCGGGGTGGCTCTTCGGCCGTCTGACCAAAGGCGGTCAGCTGATTTTGACGAATCCGCTCGATCCGGCATCTATCGGACGGGTCGTCAAGCATGCTCAGGATTTAGCGAAGATTGCTCCCATTACGACCCATGACCTGCGTCGTACTTTTGCGACACGGCTGCTCGCTAAGAACGTAGATATTGTTGCTGTTAAAAATCTCATGGGACACGCCAACGTTTCGACCACAGCGAAATACGACCGACGCAGTGAAGAAGCGCTGCAGCAGGCTGCGCAGCTCGCAGAACTCTGACCCTTCATTGCCAAAAGCCTCACTGCAGACGAGAGTATCTGAGACCATCCGACCTGCATTAGTGAAGTAACCTGCACTATTTTGAGGTTGACGAAAAGAAATGAAGTAAACTTCACTAAAGAGACAAAATCACTCTAAAGTGCAGAAAAGTTCATCTGTGGGGGCTGCATGAAACGTGTGTTTATGAGGTTTGATGCTTTGACGCCTCAGGCAATTGGCGAGGCTGTCCGGCTTCGACGCAAAGCGCTCGGCAATACTTTGGATGATCTGGCTGAGGCGAGCGGTATTTCAAAACGTACGCTGATCAAGCTTGAGCAAGGTCAGGATGTACGGTTTTCCACACTGACGACAGTATTGAGCTGGCTTGGGCTGTCATTGGATTTCTCGGCTGCCTCCAAGAAAGTGCTTGAAGCGGCAGAGCATGACAAGCTCAAAGATGGCCGAAGAGAGGAGGCTGCGGATGATGCCCAGTGGTTCTGAACTTCAGGTGCTCCTTGGGAATGTTGTCGTTGCCCAGCTTTCAGGAGATCTCTCACAGCCCGTTCTCAATTGGACATCGGAGTGGCGACAAGGTGGTTTTCTGCTTGCGCCGTCCCTTCCATGGGAGGTAAATGGGTTGCCGCCATCGGGTGCTGCGGTGCGTAATTTCTTCGAGAACATGCTGCCCGAAGGAATGGCTTTTGATCATCTGCTCGAATATGCTCAAATTTCCCGCAGCAATAGTATTGGACTAGCACTCCATTTGGGCAATGATCTGCCGGGTGCAATTCGACTGCGTACCGAGAACCAGTTTCTTCAAGGGCATCCCGATGTTTTTCGGATCATTGCGGAGGATGAGCTTGATGACCGTATTGGCCGGATGTCTGCTGTCCCTATTGATGTTTGGGACGGCAAACCGCGGCTCTCTGTGGCTGGCATGCAGCCGAAACTGAATCTGCTTGAACTTAACGGCCATTTGGGCCTATGTGATGGTGACCGATTGGCCTCAGACCGCATCCTGAAATTTTCTTCTGCCGCGCGTCCCTTGCTGCTCCTGAACGAATGTATGACGATGCGGCTTGCAGCTGCCGCAGGATGGCCGACCGCCAAGGCAGGAATGAGGCAGGTCGGTGTGCATCAAGCACTTGAAATCATGCGTTTTGATCGGCAGGCTGTTGCAGGAACTGACGGCAATATGGTGGTGAAGCGGCGGCACGTTATCGACGGATGCCAGGCACTGGGACTGCCGTCGGCATATAAATACGAACGCAATTATGGTGATGGCCGCGACGTGCGGCATATTCGCGAGGGCGCCAATCTTTTAAAACTTTTTGGATTGGCAAGTGATGCTGATAATCCGCAAGCCTTCATTAACAACCTCTACGATTGGGTGCTTTTTTCCATCGTTGTCGGCAATGCAGATGCCCACGCGAAGAACATCAGTTTTTTTGTCGGGCCAAATGGTATTCGGCCGGCACCTTGGTACGATCTTTTAAGCGTCGTTTTGGTCCCTGATGTCTCCCGTCAGCTTGCAATGTCGGTGAGCGATGAATTTGAATGGGATCAATTGCATGCACTGCAGCTCCTCGAGCTTGCTGATGAGATCGGCCGGCCCCGTAGTTGGGCACAAAGGCGGCTTGAGCGTCTGCTGGATCATCTAGCCAAGGCGCTTCCTCAAGCCGCAGCTGCAGTCATTCCTCAAAATGCTGAGGAGAGTGATTTCCAGCAGACTTGGATGAAATTCATTGATGAAAGAATCCAATATTGGCGTAATGAGGCTTCCATGATGCCAAAAATAAAAATTTGATTTGTGCGGCATTGTTCGTCTTTTCAAGGGTGTCTCTAATTATTCATTTTTTTGTGATGAAAGTAAATTTGCCGTCTGCGCGAGATGGATGCGCGGATGGCGGACCAGGGTGTTATTCGTTGAGTGAATCTTTACTGTAACTTATTGATTTGTACAATTAATTTTGAATGTTTTTTGTCCTGTTTGCCAATAAATGCTCATCTTCTTTGCGGATGAAATACGTTTATTGGGCGGGTTAAATTTCAATGTCGATCAGGCCTTGAAAAGGCGGCTGATCGTTTGTTTTCCGAGCAGTGCGTGCAGCTAACTATTTGTAGCAAATGAAGTTTCCAGCGAACGACCTGGCGAGATTTTTTTATTTGACAGTTGCGTCTCCTCTATAGCGTATTTAGTTTTAATGCATCGCCATTTTGAACGCATAGCCGGTGATATCTATCTTTATACAATACAGTATACAAAATAAACATCTATATTTTCATATTGGCATACGAATTTCGCCCGCAGAATTTAATCTTCAGATTGCAGATCTCTCAGGCATAATGCAGTCAACACAGACATTCGAACTTGTCAGCATTTCAGGATTTAATCCCAATGATGGGTGCTGCCGCACAAACGCTGTTTGATTTTGAGTTCGGGTTGTCTTCTTATATGAGACTGGAGATAAACATGCCGTTGTTTGCTGCTCGCCGTACTGTCCTTTCTGCCGCTGCTGCGGCTGCTCTTCTTGTCCTAACGGGCTGCTCGAAGAGCGATGATGCGAAGTCTTCCGCCTCATCGGCTGATACGCTTGAAAAACCGACGCTTGTGGTCGGGATGGAGCTCGCTTACCCGCCCTTTGAAGGCAAGGATGAGCAGGGCAATCCGGCCGGTGTGAGCGTCGATTTCATGAAGGATTTCGCGAAGAGCGCAGGCAAGGCAATCAAAATTGAAAATATTGCTTTTGACGGTTTGATTCCGGCGCTTTTGACGGGGAAAGTCGACATGGTGATGAGTTCGATGACAATTACCGATGAGCGCCGCAAAACCGTAGACTTTTCCGATCCGTATGCCAACGCGATGCTCGGCATCCTGACACACAAAGGCAGCGGCATTAAGTCCGTTGAAGATCTCAACCAGAAGGGGCGCCGCATTGCGGCGAAGATCGGGTCAACCGGTTATCTTTACGCGCAAAACAATCTGAAAAATGCCGCCGTGACGGCGCTGCCTGATGAAAGTGCGTGTGTGATGGAAGTGGCTACCGGCAAGGCCGACGGCTTCATCTATGATCAGCTTACCATTTACCGCAACTGGCAGAAGAACCCGGAGACGACGGAAGCCGTTTTCATTCCTTTCCAGAAGGTTGAACCGTGGGGTGTTGCCGTCCGCAAGGGCGACGCCAAGCTCCTCAATGTGCTCAATGTCTTTATTGCTGACTATCGCAAGCAGGGCGGTTTTGATCGTCTCACCGAAAAGCACTTGAAGGCTGAAAAAGCGGCCTTTGATCAACTCGGCTTTAAGTGGTTCTTCGACATGACGCCTGCTCAAAACCAGTAGACTTCAGTTTTGACACAGCCGATTTGCGCTGAGAGCTGCAAATCGGCGCGGAGATTGAGTGAAGAAGGATTCGGGCAGCTTAAAAATGGGCGCTGAACGCACAAGGAGCGGCTTCAATGCACGCTGCCTTTGGTCGTGGCTGCTTGCCGATGAGGATGAGCAGAGCGGGCAGCCGGAGGCATCTGATGTTCGCCGTCATCCGTGGAAGGAGGCGGCGAGCTTTGCTGCAGCTGCCGCGCTGGTCGTTGCCTTTTTCTGGTATTCACTCGCGCAGATTGACTATCGGCCGGATTTTTCGTTTCTGCCTGATTTCCGCATTCGCATCTGGGACGGTTTCCTGCTGACGATCGGTGTGAGTGCAGCGGCCATGGTGCTTTCGCTCCTGCTCGGCATTCTCTCGGCCGCGGCCAAGCTTTCCCGCGTGCTCCTGCTTCGCGACCTCTCGAGCCTTTATGTGGTCTTTATCCGCGGGACGCCGCTCATTATGCAGATCTACCTTTTTTTCTATCTGGTAGGGACAGCATGGGGCGTTGACGATCGCTTTTGGGCGGGCGTCATCATTCTTTCGGTTTTTGAGGGCGCCTACATTTCAGAGATTATCCGCGGCAGTTATCTCTCCATCGATCCCGCTCAGATTGAGTCGGCAAAAGCGGTGGGCTTCACGCGGCTGCAGCAGCTGCGCTTTGTGATTGTCCCGCAGATGGCAGCCAGAACACTTCCTGCACTGGCCGGCCAGTTTGCGTCGGTCATCAAGGATTCGTCGCTCCTTTCAATGATTTCTGTGGTTGAACTTACGCAGGCCATGCGCGAAGTGAGTGCGGTCAATCTCAAGCTCGTGGAGTGCTACCTTTTCCTCGGTGTGCTGTATCTCATTCTCACGCTTCCCGTTGCGCTTGTGAGCCGGCTGCTTGAAAAGAGGTTTCGCTATGAAGGTTGAGCTTGAGCATTTGGTCAAGCGTTTCGGCGGCGAAAACGTTATTGACGACGTGTCTTTTTCGGTGGAAACGAGCGCGCTCGCACTGATCGGTTCGTCCGGAGGCGGGAAATCAACCCTCCTGCGCATGTTGGGCGGACTGCTGCCGGCAACGTCCGGATCCATCCGAATGGACGGCCGCCTCGTGCCGAAGACGGAGCGCGAATGCATCGCTTTCAGAAGAACGCTCGGCTACGTTTTTCAGCAGGGCAATCTGTTTCAGCACCTGTCGGCTCAGGAAAATATCGCCTTGGTGCTGCGGGAGGTACACGGATGGACAAAGGAGGCGGCTGATGCTCGGGCTTTTGAGCTTCTGGCGCATTTCGGTCTTGCCGAACATGCCGATAAGCATCCCTCCGAACTCTCCGGCGGACAGCAGCAGCGTGCCGCCATCGCCCGTGCGGTGGCTCCGCGCCCGAAACTGTTGCTGCTCGATGAACCCACCTCTGCATTGGACCCTGAGTACACAGCGGAAGTGCTCGATCTCACAGCACAGCTGCGCGGTGAAGGGATCGAATTTGTGATTGTCACCCATGAGATGGGCTTCGCACGCCGAGCCTGCGATGCGACAGCTTTTCTTCATCAGGGACGAATCGTCGAAGCCGGACCGAGCGAAGCCCTTTTTGCTCATCCTCAGACGCCGGAACTTCAGCGGTTTTTCGGCCGCCTGCTCGAGTGGCATGCGTGAACGCGGCGTTCGGGCGAGTCAGGAGGCGGCGGGCTTCCTGACTGTCGGCCTTTCGCCGGCCGTATCCACTTGCTCTTCGTGCTGATCGACGTAGTTCACTTTCCAGACCTCATCGATTCGAGTCGTGAAGCAGGGCGACAAACTGCCGCGGCGCATTTCCCATCCTGCGGCGAGGCTCGAACTGGCTGTCTTCACGACGTCTCGGCTGTAACTTCGGCAAAGCGCATCAATGGTTTTCATGAGTTCGGCTCGGCGGCGGTCAGCTGCCGCTGAGCTCGAGGCGTCCGCGTCATCAAAGAGCGAATCCGATATCGTCGGCACTGAAAGGGTTCCCGAAGCAGGATGCAGGTCTCTGAGCACAACTCCTGCGCGCTGATAAGCGCACGCATGCCTCAATGATCCGGACAGCGGTTTGCGTCAGTTCAAGCGTGTCGCTGGTGGGTTTCGGGAGTTTTACGGTGGGCGCAGCATTGTGCTGCGGCAGGTCGGGCCGGAAGAAGTTGGTTTGAAAGAAGACCGTGAGTTCGCCGGTGAGGCTCTTTTGCCGGCGAAGCTGCCGCGCAGCTTCGCCCAGATGCGTCGAGACGGCAGAAATCAGCTGATTGAGGTCGCTTGTCGGGTGCCCGAAAGAGCGTGACCGGCAGATCTCCTGTTTGGGGCGGCGCGAAGGGTCAAACGGGATGCACGGCACGCCGTGGAGTTCCCGCCAGGTGCGTTCGAGCACCACGCCGAAAGTTCGCCGCACAAAGGATGCATCCATGCCGTAAAAGTCGAACACAGAATGAATGCCCATGCCGGTGAGTTTTTGAGCAGTGCGTCCGCCGATGCCCCAGACCTCCGATGCCGGGGTGATTGACATGGCCTTTTCGCGGCGGCTGGGGGCGAGTTCTGTCCAATTGAGCACGCCGCCGAATGCAGCCCATTCCTTGGCAAGGTGATTGGCTAATTTCGCCAAAGTCTTTGTTTCTCCGATGCCGACACAGGTTGGAATGCGCTGCCACTGCCAGATGCGGTCTTTGATGCGGCGGCCGAGGTCGGTAAGCGGTTCATTGAGCCCAGAGAGATCGGCAAAGCATTCATCGATGGAATAAACCTCGATAGCCGGCGTCATGCCGGCGATGATCTTCATCACGTGCCGCGAGATCGACGCATAAAGCTCGTAATTGGAACTTCTCCAGGCACATTGACCGGACTTCAGCAGATGAGCGATCTGAAAGGCGGGCATGCCGCGGCGGATGCCGAGCGCCTTGGCTTCCGCAGTGAGCGTGACAACGCAGCCGTCATTGTTCGAAAGAACGACCAAAGGTTTCCCGCGCAGTTCCGGCTGGAAGACCCTCTCACAGGAAGCGTAGAACTTGTTGCAGTCAATCAGCGCGAACACAGGGGCAGTCATCAAAAATACCTCAGGAGACCCCTGCCTTCAGGCAGGGGAGGAATGAGGCGCGTGGCCGAGCCACGCGTACCCATATCCGTCGTTGTGTGAAATCAGTCGGCAATGCTTCCAACCGACGCCTTGAATGACGCCCTTCGGCGTCTGAATGTTGAATGAGCCCGAGACGCGGACCGCAACGCGTCCGCGCCACAGTCCGGCCTTCTTTCCCTTGGGGACGTTCGCCTCCACCATGTCCCCGGTCGCGAAGCCGTGGACGCACTTCTGCCGCATCAGGTACCCGCGCGGGAAGCCGTACTTCGTGAGGCGCGTGCGTTGACGGCTCCCCCGCCCCATGCATCTGATCTCCAGGACGTTGAGTCCCTTCCGCGTCACTACGCCGTTGAGCCGTCCCACGCAGAGCGCATCGAGCCAATGCTCCTTTTCCACGCCGAAAGCATGGCGGTTGAGCTTCGTCAGAGCGCCGCTTCCCGTCTCGACGGGTAGACCCGTCGCCTTGAGCTCGTTGAAGAGCACCCACCGCGTTGCGTTCACCGCAGCGGCATCACGCAGCGGCGTCTTGAGCTCCCTGCGGACGCGCGCGAGCACTTCCGGCTTTCCCTTGAGGAAGTCCTCCAACGACCGCGCGCCCTTCTTCTGGTTGCAGCTCACGCAGGCGAGCACCAAGTTGGAGACCCGGTTGGAGCCGCCCTTGGCGCGGGGAACCACATGGTCGATGTTGAGCGGCACGCCTTCGGCGCCGCAATAGACGCACTTCCGGCCGAACTTCTCAAGAAGGTATTCGCGCACCTCATACTCAAAGAGCGTGCCCTGCTGATACTTGACCCCCGAGACCTCCGGGTTCTGGAGCTTTTGCGAATCGAACTTCACCAACTCCGTCGCGATGCCGCTTACCGGCAGGTACCGGCACATCCTCCTCACGAACGAAAGGGTCGTTTCCACGCGGTGCCGCAGAGAAGGCGGGAGCCACCCCTTGGGCTTGACGCGGTTCAGAAAGCGCGGCGACCGACAGCGGAAATTCTGCGACCTGCGGCGGCGACGAAATGCGCTTCGCGCCTTGAGCGCGTCGCGGATGGCGCCGCCCCGATGCTTGATGACGAAGAACGCGAGCGCATGATGCCGCTTCTTCTCGTCATCCCGCACGACGGCGGCGCCCGTCTCCCTTGAGCCGGGATCGAGCTTGATGAGCACGGGTTGAACCTCGGACTGCTCCACAGTGCGGTCCACGAGCCGGATGACGAAGGGGAAGCGCTTCACCACCCGTGCGCGGCCCGCCCGCAGAAGCCGTCTCGCCCTTGCCGGGCGGCACGGCATCAGGGGCCGGTGCTTCTTGTCCAAAACGAAAACTGATGTTGACATGAAAAATGAACCTTACGATTCTTCGGGCTGATGCCCGTGACATGCTCCGCCCTTGCGGGCGGAGCAATTCCCCTCGCCAATGTTGAACAGACCGGCATTTTGCCTCAGACCGTTTCGTGCGTACCCAATGCTTGTCTGCTTCTGAGGCTTCCAGAGCTCGGAACTGAGGAAGCATTCCGAGGTGGGTCTTGAACCTGTCTGCAACGTAGTTCTCGAAAAACTTAGGCTGGTCAACCAGGCCTGCTTTCACAAGCCTCGGCCTTTAGGCCGGGGTAGTTGACCGGATCTCATCCGTCGTTTCCAAAAAATAAAACCCCAGCTTTTCTGTCGGAGTTTTGCCTGCTGTTGGAGTGCGGCTAAGCATAGGTTTGAGATCTGGTCTCAGCGCAAAGATGGGAGCAGCAATGACTGTTGACAGATGAAACGGGCGAAAGGCGGCGGGTGAAAAGCATTCACCGACAAAATAGACGTTTATTATATTGCGGAAATGTAATACAATTAGAGAACTCTCAACCCGTCAACATCAAAGCATTTCAAAAGACTACAGGGGATGCCATGCTGAAAACAAAAAGCACAACAGAGACGATGGGCAGTTCGGAGATTTCTGATCAAAATGACGGGCTCGAAGGATTCAATGAACTCGAGCCGACGCTGCCGCCGCGGAGAAAGGGCAGCCTGCGCAAAGCCGCTTTAGAGGCCGCAGCGGAGCACGGTGAACGCGACGAAGATGCGCCCAAGCGTAAGCGCGGCCGCCCCAAGGCTGACAATCCTTTCAGCGTTGTCTTTACGCTTCGCATGCACCCGAGCATGGCTGAACTTTGCCGCCAAAAGGGCGGCAGCAGCTTCGTGCGTGAACTCGTTGAACAGCATCTGCTGCAGCCTCGTCCGGTTCGCTGCGCCAACAAATCGACGATTGAAGCCGACGGCATCGATGCTTCACTGATTCGTCCGGAAGACTTTGGGCAGATTTATCGTCCTGCGGCCTCACCCGCTCGATTCCGTATGAAGCGGATCGGCATGCGTGCGGCCTGCGGCTTCCCGTCGCCCGCTGCTGATTACGAATCCGAAGATATCGATTTGAGCGCCTGGCTGGTTCGCAAGCCCAATTCCACCTTCATCGTGGAAGCGTCAGGTGATTCGATGATTGATGCGGGCATCAGTGACGGGGATATGCTGATTTTCGACCGTGATGCTCAGCCTCGCGGCGGAGACATTGTGCTGGCGCTCTATGACGGCAATATCACGGTGAAACGCTTGAGAATCGTTGACGGCCGTCCGGAGCTTCATCCTGAAAATGCAGCGGCCCGCTACAAGGTGATCTGTCCGAAGTCGACGGAACAGTTTGAAATTGAAGGGGTGCTTCGCGGTCTTTGCCGCCGTTACTCCTAACGCAATATTTTGCATTTGCAAACTGTTCGATGCAGAGCTATATAGGGTAAAGTACTTAGACATGCCCGGGATAAAGCCCGGGCTTACTTATGTTTGTTTTGGAGAACAAAAATGAAGATTTCCGCACGCAATACGCTCGTCGGCAAGATCGTTGAAATTCACGAAGGCCCGGTGTCGACTGAAGTCACGATTGAAACCGCCGCCGGCGAAAAGATCGTTTCGTCGATCACCACGACCTCCGCTAAGAACCTCGGCCTCAAGGTCGGCGGCAAGGCCTATGCCGTCATCAAGGCTTCGAGCGTGATGGTTGCTGTTGACTAATGTTTTCAGCAAAAGCCAGCAGCGCTGCTGAAGGCTTTTGAAGCGGACAAAGTCCCGAAAGATGCGTTGTCTTTCGGGACTTTGTCTTTTTAGAGCTCTGCGAACGTCTGAGCAGTCAGACTCACCGAGTCTTCATCGTTTTTTAGGGATTATTGTTGGTCGGCGCTTTGCGGACGAGCCAGAGCGCGAGCACCAGCACAAGGATGGAAGACGAAGTGAACAGCATGTAGTTGGGCGAGATGTGTTCCACATCCACGACGATATAGCGGGCAACCGCCACGATGGCGAGTGCAATCGGCGTATGGATTGGAATCTCACGGGTGCCCAGGGCTGCGCCCTTCACCATGGCGAGGATCTCCACATAGAGAAACAGCATCAGCAGATCGCCGAGGCTGATGGAGCGGGCGGCAATCATTTCCCAGCCGGCCTGACCGATGCCGCCGATGGCGGCGACAGCGATCGCAATCAGCGCTGCAGCCTGACCATAGGTGAGCCATTGATTAAAGGTTCGGCTCACATCGGCCAAACGCCGGGTGGCAGTCGTGCAGGGCGTAGAGGTGCGGTCGACGTGCGGGTCATCATGAACGCAGCCGGCACAGGCTGCGGGTGCGCCGGCACCAGTCTTTGAGTGAGCGGCAGCGGCATCAGCGGGCGCCGCTGCGCTCTGGGATGCTGCAGCCGGCGTCTTCTCGTTGGGGAACGTCATAGTCCTTTGAATAGAAGGTACGAGGGAACGTCATCATACGGATGAACTGAGCGGCTGCGAACTTGATTGGGTTTGCTAATTTGTATCAATAAAAGACGGCGTATAAATAGACGTCCGCTATTGCCGGAAGCCATAAGCAGACCGCTCGGCTAAACGAGACGGGCAGCCAATGGTTTACGAGTGTTTGAGCGTCGCGCAGAGCCCTGGCGCGTCCTGATTTTCTGGGCGAGCGTCGGAGAGCGTCAGGTTAAGTTTCCACCGGTCACAGATCGTTTTGACGATGGCCAGACCCAAGCCGGTACCCGACACATTGGTGCCGAGCCGACGGTAGAAGGGTTCCAGAACGCGGGCACGGTCTTCTTGAGGAATGCCGGGGCCCTCATCCATGACGCAGAGCACCGGCGGCTCGATCTGCGCGAGCTTGACCGTGACGGTGCCGCCTTTGGGCGAGTAGCGTACGGCGTTCTCCAAAAGATTGCGCAGAATCGTGAAGAGGTCGTCGGGCTTCATGGCAAACGATGGATCAGCATTGACCGGCAAGTCTTCAAGCCCTTCGACTTCAATCGTGATGCCCAGGCGCTCAGCTTCCCAATAGACGGATTCGACGGCTTCGCCAATGGTCTGCGGAATGGAAGCATGGGGCGGAGCGGCATTTGCCGCTTCGGCATTGGGCGAAGCCGCGCCGGATTGCGCCCGCTTCAAAGCGAGCAGCTGGCTAACCTGTCTCACAGCGCGATCAATACCGGAGCGCAGTGTCTGCACTTTTTCGCGTGCTTCTGCTGAAAGATTGGTTTTTTCCAGCGCTTCGGCCTGCAGCGACAGTGCGGTGAGAGGGGAGCGCAGTTCATGCGCTGCATCAGCAACAAAGCGGGCTTCTTGACCTCGAAGCGCGTCAACGCGTTTCAAGAGTCCGTTAAAGGCAGTAATGAGCGGCAGAATTTCATTCGGCACGCCGCATTCACTCACCGGCGCATAGGTCTGACCGCTGCGCTCTCCGATTTCTCGGGCCAGTGTTTTTACAGGGCGCATCGTACGCCAGACGATCCAGCCGATGGCAAAACCGAGGAAGAGCGATAAAAGCGTGAGCGGAATGACGAGGTTGAAGCTGTTGGCGGTCGCCGCATTGAAGACGGCGGAGGTGCGTTCAGCTGCAATGACGTGGGCACCGTTTTTGAGCGTTCGCAGCAGAATGCGGTATTCCTGATGGCGGCGCAGCGTCATGGTGTGATAGCCGTCGGGCAGAAAATTCCGAAAGCGTGCATGCACCGCGCGGCCGTTTTTATGCAGCGTTTGGATGATGACGTCGGAGCCGGCGGGCAGTCCGGCTCTGGGGTCGTCTTCGTCAAGCAGCCATTGGCGCTCAAAGACATCGTCATCCATGAAGAATGCTTGGAAAGAGGGCGGCTGACGTGAGAAAGCAGCTTTGGTGCGGGCAAGCATGCCGACGACTTCTTCCAGACGCTCATCCTGAGCCTCCTGCGCCTGCTCGTAGGAGACGGCAAACGTGATGGCGCCGGAGGTGAGTGAAAAGAGAAGCACCACCAGGGCGCCCGAGAGACTGACGCGCAGCGTGATGGAGGGGTTGTCCGGGCGAAAGAACTTCGCGAACCACGATTTTGTGAACTGCCAGGGATTGGCGCCGCCCTCACTGGTACGGCTGCTCTGCGGGGCGGAATCGCCGGCACCGCTCTCAGCAGCCGACTGCGGTTTCTTTGAGGCCGTGAAGCGCTCAGAGAAACCGCCAAGCTTATCCTGAACTTGGGAAACCGCAGCGGAAAAGCGTCGCGGAATGCGTGCCATGAGGACTGCTCCTGCCTTATTCGGGTTTGGTGTCGCGGCCGGCAACCATCCAGCCCAGGCCTCGGACATTCTTTACCGCATCGGCGCCGAGCTTTTTGCGCAGGGCGTGAATGAGATATTCCACGGCATTGCTGTCGGGTTCTTCGCCAACGGCATAAATGCGGTCTTCAAGCGCGCGGCGCGAAAGAATGGCGCCCGGGCGGGCGAGGAGGGCTGAAAGGAGTGCGTATTCGCGCTTGGTGAGCGTGTAGGTTTGGCCTGCGCGTTCGACCGTCTTGGCCGCTTCACTCAGCGAGAGGTCGCCGTTGGAGAGCACATTGGCGGCAGCGCCATTGCGCCGGCGCATCACTGCGCGCATGCGTGCGAGCAGTTCACTCATGTGAAAGGGCTTCACGAGATAGTCATCCGCACCGGCGTCCAGACCGTTCAGTCGGTCTTCGAGCGCATCGCGGGCTGTGAGGATGATGACGGGAATGTCGTTTTTTGCTGACCCCTCTCCGCGGAGCGTGCGAAGCACCGACATACCATCCAGTCCGGGAAGGCCCAGGTCGAGAAGCACAAGCTGATAGTCCGAGAGACCCAACTGAGTGAGCGCAGTGCGCCCTGAAGACACATGGTCAACGGCATGGGCTTCGTCGGCCAACGCGGATTTAACAGCGTCGGCAATCATTGGATCGTCTTCAACGAGCAGAATGCGCATGGGGAGTCCTCTAGGAAAGCTCTTCTTTAAAGCTATTGTAGGTCCGCACGGCTTAGCGGCTGATGAGGGGACGGCTGAAGAAAACGATCTCGCTGGTAAGCTGCAGTCTGACTTGAATGACTTAGAGAGATTTCGCAGGATGCAAAAAGCCCGCCGTGGGAACCCAGGCGGGCTTTCAATCTCGAATCAGCCGAAAACTAAGTCATGAACAACAAAGTTTCAGATAAGTTTTTTGAGATTAGAAGTTGTGGCGCAGACCAACACCGAAGCCAACCATGGAGGGCTTACGATCCGAGTAATCAAAATTCGCGGAAGGTGTTGCAATGTCCTGTTCTCCCTTGGCATAAGAAAGAACGCCATATACATTGGTGCGCTTGCTCAGGTCATACTTGTAACCAACCGAGGCCACATAGTACTTGAGGTCGAATTCCTTGCCGGTGACAACGCTGTCAGCTTCAGAAGAATCAACGTAACCGACACCGAAGTAACCCGTACCGCCGGCGAGCGGAGCACTGGCGGAAGCCTGAAGGGCGTAGCCTTTCATCTTGCCGAGCGAATCCAAACCAACATTCGACAGGCCGCTAACCTTGCTAACGAGGACTTCGTCGAAGTACTGCGCACCAGCGAAAACCTTGACCACGCTGAAGTCATAGCTGCCGCCGAAGGCGACCGTCAGGCTGTCATCTACGTCCTTCGTAACGTTTGTTTCAGGCGCAGGCGTGCCAGTGCCACTCTTATCAAAGTATGAAGCGTAATTCACCGAGTCAACGGCAAAATAGAGATTGACCGGGCCGTTCGCATAGGTTGCACCAATGGCATAGTAACGATCCGTTGAGGATTCATTCTCAACCATCGTCTGAGTCCATTTTTCGTCTGCGTCTTGGGCTGCAGCCTTGGAGGAGCCCATGGAGTACTGAGCATAGACCGTAAAGCCAGCAAACTTCGGAGTCTGGTAAGCAATGGTGTTGTCCATCACGCCAACAGTGGCCGCAAACACGTTCGTAGCGTTACCGACATTGGCGGCACCGTAAGAAGTACCAAAGGCGCTGACGGCACCAACCTTACCCCAGGAAGACGTGCCCTGGGTGATTGCACCGATCTTGCCGAGGCTCAGCTGACCAAAAGGCCCCATGACATTGAGTGAAGCTTCACGATTGAACATCGTGCCGGAAACACTCTGCGTGCCGTCGTCAGCGTTGAAACCGCTTTCGAGGATGAAGCCAACCTTGAGGCCGTTGCCCAGGTCTTCAGTGCCCTTCAGACCCCAGCGGGATCCGGCCTGAATACCACTTTTCAGTTCGAGTTTGTCAACGGCATCAACACCGGTTTTGTCCGCATCTTTATGCGTATAAAGGAAACCTTCGTCGACAACGCCGTAAAGGGTCACATCGGCAGCGAAAGCAGAGCCGGCAAAGGCGCCAAGAAGGGCGACCGCGGCAAGAGACTTCTTAAACATAATTTTCAGAGCCTTTTTTTACGTGAAGAGATCTGAGATCTCAAAAGTCATCACTATCGGTTTGCACGCACCGAGAGTCACAACGTTCCGTCGATTGATGATTTTTTGCACGGCATCAATCACTGGTTCAGCGGCCTGAAATTTGGACGGCAAGCCGCTCAGCCATTAACGGATGGGATATTTGTAGCCGCAGACAGCATCAGACTGCTTAAGGAATAACCCGCATTTCTAATAAATTCATTTAAAAACATATATTTCATATTTTTTAAGGGAGGCGTGAACGCATTTGTTGCGCATTTGACACATATATGAAATGCGCGAATGGGAAGCATGTTCATTTAATTCGAATTGCGGAATCTGCGTTTGCCGCCCAGCCAAAACGCGAAAGCCCCCCAGCCCGAAAGCTGAGAGGCTCTCACTAATTCATCAGCAGAGAAGTTTTTAGGACTTCATCCGCTCAAATTAGAACGTGTGACGGATACCGGCGTAGACGGTGACCGTCGAAGGATCGCGGTCGTCACCCGCAACATTCTTTTCATTTTTCAGGCTGTCACGATAGTAGGCTGCGACACCGTAGAGATTCGTGCGCTTGCTCAGGCTGTAGGTGTAGCCCACGGACGTACCGATACGCTTGAATTCGATCTTTGCCTGATTGGCTTCGGAGTTGGCTTCTTCAGCATCGGTATAGCCGACTGCGAACATAGCCGTGCCGCCGGCAATCGGTGCGCTCACGCCAGCCTGAAGGGCATAGCCTTCGATGGGGTTCTGATTGCCGAAATAGCTGCTGAACGAATAGAACGAGTCAGATTTGCCTGCGTCAACGGGATCCGAGTTGGGCTGAGACTTATCGTTGCCGATCATATTGTCGAAGTACTGGCCGCTCAGGAAGACCTTGGCGACTTCAAAGTCGTAGGAGCCGCCCAACGTAACCGAAAGACCGTCATCCAGATCGGCGTCTTTCTTGGTGAAAGTGCTGGACCAGTTGTAGCTGTCGACGACTGCGGCGAGATCGAAGCCGGCGGCCTTGTAAGTAGCGCCCAAGGCGTAGTAGCGGTTGGCGCTGGCCTTGCCTTCAGTGGCCTTCAGGTTCTCTTCCTGCTTGGTATTCGTTTCGAACGAGTACTGGGCATAAACCGTCACGCCGGCAAACGTCGGGGTCTTGTAGGTGACCGTGTTGTCTGCACGGATGCCGCCAACGTAGTAGGTGGAATATTCAACCGCACCAACCCACGAAGCACCGAAGGGCGACAGGTTGCCAAGGAGACCGTAAGTACCATTGGCGGAGCCAAGCGTGCCCATGCGGCCAAAAGCGACTTCACCGAAAGCGCCGTTCACGAAGAGACGGGCTTCACGGCCGAAGAGGCGGCTGTTCTGAGCGAGCGAACCGGTATCGGCAGCGAAACCGTTTTCCAGATGGAAGCCGGCTTTTACGCCGTTGCCGAGATCTTCTGAACCTTTGAGGCCAAAGCGAGCGCCGGACTGATTGCCCGAAGAGAGCTGGAAGTTATCGACGGCGTCGGTGTTGGCCTTGTCGGAATCCACATGGGTGTACTGCAAACCGTAGTCGACGACGCCGTAAAGCGTGACGTCAGCGGCGACAGCGGAACCAGCAAAAGCGCCGAGCAAAGCAGCGGCGGCGAGAGTCTTCTTAAACATTTCAGAGCCTTTAGTTTGTTTGATTTGAAGCACCGTCAGACGGGGGGCGCCGCTTCTCAAGGAACACCTGAACTGCATCTGCTTGCGGGGCATTAATTCCGTCTGAATGTGGTCTGCCAGCCGAAGAAATGCAGGTGTACACATTGAATTTAAACAAGTTCCTATTGCTGTAATCCGATATTTTTATGGGTTGTATTCAAAAACACAAAAATGTCAGCTACTTAGAAAACGGATGATAACTATTATGTTGTAGTTGCATATTTGCAACAAATAAGAAAGACCCCGTGAACTGAGCGGATCAGGTCACGGGGATAGGTATTGCTTTAACCGCTTAAAGCACTACGCCTGAGGCAGTTCCGAATCATTCGTCGGTTCGCCCGGCAGAACCAGCCGCAAGGCTTCGCCTTCGACGACGCGGCCCGGCGCGCGCAGAATGTTTCGCTGCTCGAGGTTGTCTTGGTCAACACCGAAGCGCACCGATGAGGCTTCAGTTGTGAAATGACCGGCGAGAATTCGCTCAATGATGCCGAAGGTGAGCATTGCGCCCGCCTGCGTCGGGAAGCTCCCCAGGTCGACTTCGAGTTCAGGCTGACTGAATGCCCCAAGACCATAAGTTGCGATGTAGTCTTCGCCGAAATCCGTGGAGACGCCTGCGCGAATCACGGAGAGGATGGGTATTTGACCGTGTTTGGCGGGCTGTGCCGCTTCAATGTAAAAACCCGGTTTTTGGAGTGATTCGAGCGCAAAAACGCCCAGCGGTTCGGCCGTCCGGCAGAGCGCGGCCAAAATCTGCGCGAAGAAGGTGGCAGTTTCGACGGCTTCGGTTGGATTTCCCCGCAGTTCAACAGCAAAATAACCCGCATGACAGAGGAGGAGCGTTTCGGCGCTCCGCGTAAAGGGGCTCTTACGTGCCGCAGTTGCCAGTGATGTGCTGTTGAGGCGCTCATGGATCAGTCGGATAGAGCCCTCAAGCGTGCCGATGCGCAGCGTAAAACAATCCGGGTCATCGGGCGTGCGGTCGGTGACGGCCAAGTTCCACGCTCTCCAGAGTTCTTCAGAGAAGAGTTTCTTGTCGAAAACGAGCTGTGCGGGTGCGAGCAGCAGTTCTGCGCTGAAAACACCGGGTTTAAGTGCGGGAAGGAGCTCCTTTTCAAAGTTGCTCGCGCGCCGCACACGTTCCTCTTCGGAAAGCAGCAGCTGCAGCCCGGTAGGGGCTTCAGACTCCAGCGCCTTGCGAATTTCCTGATACTGCGGATGGTCGGAGCCGTATTTCTTGAGGAGCGCCTGAGCAAGCGGGAAATTCGCCGCCGTCATCGTCGAGCTCAATGCTCGGGCACGCTGATAGTGCTCGATGGCTGCATCATCGTCGTCCTGACGCTGAGCACTCATGCCGAGCATCCATTCCTTCACTGCCGCTTCTTCGGCATTTTGAGGCTCAATGGCTTGGGCTGCGGCAGCGGCGGCTTTGATGTCAGACTTGAGGAAGAGTCCGAGGACGCGCTGCTCGCGCGTCTCGAAAGTTTGGTGCGCTTGCGGAATCCGATCAATGGCTCGTTCGACTTTCTTGGCGTCGTGGCGGAAGAGCCAGAACTTCACCCATGCAATGATCCATTGATTGTCTGACGGCCTCCACAGATCCGGCATTGGTTCCTTGAGAAAACGTCGGAGGAACCCAACTTTGGCGAGATCCGGTGCTTTGGCAGCGGCGCCGGGGAAAAAGGCGTCGAGCCATGCGCGGTCTTCTGCTGACAGTGCGGGCTCGGCAGGGACTGCGGAAGGTTCAGCCGCTTGGGCGTCAGCTTCAGCGGCCTTTATCGCGTTGATTTCATTTGCTGCCAGCGCGAGCGATGCCGGAGAGGCAATCTCGATGAGGTTCTCTGCCGCATCATCGCTTTGAGCCTGCTGCGGCGTTTCTTCGTCATTATCGGCATCGTCCGAAGCATCGTCGTCATCGTCCGCATCCGCGGCAGCTTTGCGGAAGGTTTCAATCAGCTCGTTGAGCTTGGCTTCGAAATCCTCGATCGTGAGCGGCGCTCCCGTCTCTGCATCGAGCACAGAAACTTTGGCACCTTGTTTTTCAGCATCCCAGGCCGCATGTGCGAGTGCGCCGAGATCGGCCGCTGCCAAATCGTCGAATAGACGCGGATTGGGTTTTTCTTCTTGAGCAGAAGCTGCTGCACCGGCATCCTGATGCTCGCCGGTCTGGTCAGAGTCTCTCGGGAGCCGCGCAGCCGGAAGGTCTTCGGGCGCAGGTTCGGTGGAGATATGGAAATCTTCCGCGCCGAACACTTCTTCACGCACCGATTCAAGGAGTTCCGCACCGGCGAGCACCGCAGCTTCTTCACCGGGGAGCCCGATGACAAAGGCGCCGCGGACACACTTTGCGGCCGGATCCGCTTTCAGCGGAAGGGCGGCAAAAGGCCAGCCGCTGGCATCAACCGGTTTGGGCGCCCCCAGCCAGATGAGTACGTCGGCCTTGTCGGTTCCGGTGAATTCGGGCATGAGCAAGTCACGCACGGGCGGAAGCGCTGTGCGGGCAATCTGCGCGCCGTAGGGCGAAATGAGAAAGACGTTGCGCTTGATGAGCTGCACCATGCGCCGGCGGCTCCAGCCGTCCCGCTTCAGGCGGTCGGAGAGCGTGAGCATCATGAGGAGCTGGGCCAGGTCAAACGTGCCGGTCAGTGCGTACCGGCGAGTCAGAAAGTCTTCGAGCTGCGGTTCAAGCTCAAGCCATGTCATCCAGTCAACAATAGCGGCGTCCTCAGGCAGTGACGGCGAGAGCTCAACAGTAATACCGCGCTTTTCAAGCGCAGCAGCCAGTTCCCGGCCTTTGTTCACCCATTCGGGAGACTGCCATTCGTCGCTCACGGCTATCACCGCTTTTTGAATTCGGCGGGGCTCTAGGACCGCTTTACGCCATTTCGCCACAGCGGGTTTAGACATCAAGGTTGGAATGAAGCCCGGATACTGCCAGCGGCCCATCCCCGAATCCGGATCGACACCCTCATGAGCGGATGCTGTCCAGGCGATGGCAAAAGCATCGCGCGCGCGGCGGGCAATGCCGCTCCAGCCGTCAAAGCGCCAGCTGGAGGCAAAGCCTTCCTGCGAATTAAATAAGGATTGGGCAGGGCGGAAAGCGGACACTCCGGCGCGAATCGCCGATTCGCCGGCGTCGGAAGGCCGTCCTAAGACGAGTGCGCCGGCAGAGGCGCCTGCAGCCACGAGGTTTGCCGCAGCTGCGGCAGCACCCCCGGTGCGCCATTCCCCATTGAGCGCGTTGACCGGATGCCCGCCCATAATGGAACGGCCCGGCGCATCAGGCGAAAGGAGCCCAAGGAACTCTCCGGCATGCGCAACGGCAGAAAGGAGGGCGCCGCCTTCCAAAAGGCTTTTGACCGGGGCTGCAGAACGCAGACAGGGCTGCTCAGGCAGTTCCATGGCAGCCTTGGTCGTCAGCCCCTCAATATCAATGTTGCCGGCGACGGTGAGTGAGGCGCCGGAAACGGCGGGTTCTGCGGACGGCTTTTGGGCACAGTCGGCTGAACTGCAGAGCCGAGCAAACTGACCCGCACTCCATTCGGGGAGCTCAATCGTACGTTTCGCTGCGGCATGCAGAACGCCGCCCAAAGCGGCTGAGAGCTCATCGCACCCCGAAAGCGCTTCTTGTTCGGTGATCCCGGCCGCACGGATCGTCGGCTCAATGTCATGAAAGGGAAGCGCATTGAGGCTGCGCATCAAGCGGGCAGCTTCAGAGAGCTTCACCGCGCGGCCCCCCGCGGCAAATCGTTCCGGCGTTGCGGCGAGAAGTGCTTTGCGGGTCTCTTGGCAGACGTTGGCTCGGGTGTTTGGCTGATCGGCAGGATCATTCAGCCGCTCTTCGGCGTCTTTATTAAATGTCGTATTCGTGGTCATTCGCTGTTTTGATTGCACGTTTGAGACCGCAGGCGTCCTCGGCTTAAGCCGCCGTCTGTGTTGCGGCGATAGAGCCGTTTTTCACGCAGTCAAAGCGTTCAACGGCTCGAATGCTCTTTATATGGGGACGAATCCAATCGAGCGGGCGGCGGTCTCAGGTTTTTACCTAATCCTACACTGTGCGGTCGTCCTTTCGAGCAGGGAAGAAGTTCTCGTGCGCCATGAGACTTCTCTTTTGCGATTTAGACGGCAGCCCGTAAAGTCTGCTGACAACTCATCATAGAAAATAACTAATATTGACTTGACAACAATAGCAATCTGCTATATATTAAAGGCTAGCAATAGATAAAACAAATCGCCATGGACTTGGCGATTGCTAACGAAAGGAATTTGACATGATGAAATCCGAAAAAATCAATGTTTACGTCGCAACTTTGGCCGTTTGGAATGTGAAGCTGCACAACATTCATTGGAATGTGGAAGGACATCTCTTCAAGGGGATTCATGAATACACGGAATCGCTTTATGACCGTGCTGCTGAACAATATGACGAAACGGCAGAAATTCTGAAGATGCGCGGCGAAATGCCGGTTGCCACGGTCGCCGAATCGCTTCAAGCCTCCGTGATTGAAGAATTGCCCTCGCGAGTCTTCTCCTGCTGCGAAGCCGTCGCTGTCGTTCAGGCCGATATGGAAAAGGTCGCGAAGCTGGCCCGCGAAATTCGCGATGAAGCAGCTGAGGCGGATGATTTCCTGGTGCAGGGTACGTTTGAAGGCTATCTCGCCGGATTCGCCAAGGATCTGTGGTTCCTTCGCGCGATGCGCTCCGATGCGCATGCAGGGGAGGCCTGTGATGCCAAGGCGGAAGAAAAGACGGCCGGCGCCAAGCGCTGCTGCCGCAAAAAGGCCTGATAAAGACGCTTAGCCTTGGGGCGGCGATTTGCATGCAGCAAGGCATCCGTCAATAACTAACGCCGACTCTTTACAAAAACGCGGTGTCTCTCATATTGAGAGGCACCGCGTTCGACTTCATAGGCGGCAGCAGTCTTCCGGAAGAAGACTGCTCACATTCGCATTAGAACGTGTGGGACAAACCGACGTAAGCCTGCACCAGCTTGGTGTCCTGGTCAGAGCCGTTTGCCGCAGCATTGTCAACAGAGGTCTGGCCATAGCCGGCACCGCCGTAAACGCTCGTACGCTTGCTGAGCGGGTAGACGTAGCGGGCGGAAACGCCGTAGTACTTGAAGTCCTGATCGGCATCCGCGGTCAAGTCTTCCTTGGCATCGACATAATAGAGGCCGGCCGTCAAAGTACCGGCCGCAATCGGAGCCTTCGCGCCGAGATGGAGGCCGTAGCCCTTCAAGCCGTCGAAACCAGCCTTACCCTGATTGACAAATTTGTAGGCATTCTTAATGCCAGACAAACCTTCAAAGTACTGGGCTTCGGCGTAGACGCGAACTACTTCAAAGTTGTAGTTGCCGCCGACGAAGACGAGCGAACCGTCCTTGTCAGCGACTTCGCGAATACCGGACGTATTAGCGCCGTACTTCGTGAGTTCGTAGCCGGCAGCGAACTGCGCAGCGCCGTAATCGCCGCTCACGCCGATTGAGGCGTAGCGCTTGGCGGCAGAAGTGCCTTCGTCGCCGCTGTAGGTAGCCGCGGTGGCCGAGCTGTCAGTCTTAAAGGAGTACTGGGCCGTCAGCTGCAGACCGGCAAAGCGCGGCGTCTGGTAGGCAACGACGTTGTCGTAGCGAGACGAAGCGGCGAAGCCCCAAACATTGTTGTCGCCGCCGTCGAAGGAATCGACGTAGCCGATGAGGTCATACGTGCCGGCCGCGGAGGCAATGCCGCCGAAGCGGCCGAAGCCCAAGGAGCCGAAAGGACCGTAGAGCGTCAGACCGGCTTCACGGCGGAAGAGGCGGTTTTCCTGCAGTGTGCCGGTGTCGGCGTTAAAGCCGCTTTCGAGCTTAAAGCCGACCTTATAGCCGTTGCCGAGGTCTTCCGTGCCCTTCAAGCCCCAGCGGGAGCCGAGGTTGAGGCCGGAGCCGAGCTGAAACTGATTGTCAGACTTTTCGTCAGTAACTTTGGTGTTGGTGTAGATGAAGCCTTCATCGACCACACCATAAAGCTGAACATCGGCAGCAGCAGCGCTGCCCGCAAAAGCGCCGAGAACGGCGAGCGCAGCGAGAGTCTTTTTCATGATTAAAACCTTCTAGAGCTAGTTGGTCCGTGTGCAGTCGAAAGTCTTGAAAGGGACTGGCCGCACGGATCAAAAAAAACAGCATTTTGTAAATGCCATTGTCAGCTCACCCTATACCTGCTCGGTATTGAATGCCGCCGAACAGCCTATAAATTAACTCAATAAAATTACAAAATTTGGTAATACCCTAGATTTTTGTCACCTTTTAAAGGAAAACAAGGAAAAAATATGGTCAACTGTGCAATAAAACAACAAATAACCAATATATTGATATCTAACTAACTATTTTGTCCATTACGTTATCAAACGGGCATATGAAGATTCTTTGAAGAAAGTATTTGTTTTCAGTTAAAACGTTTTCGTTTACTTTTGTTTGTCATAAAACGGTTTTTTCTGCTGTCCGTGAAAGCAGGCTGAAATTCACTTCATTTCTTTTTGTGTTTTCAGGCGGATGATGTTTGAGCGCGAGGCAGGTGGTACGCCCGTATAATGCGGCTTTCTTTTCATTCATCATTGATCATCCATGACCGACAAAGCGCCGTCTCAGCTGTCCGAGCATCCCCAGTCCGAAGTTCACGCCAGTGCATTCAAACCTGCGGAGCATCCTGTTACGGCATTGGCGCTTTTGCGTGTGCCGGCATGGGAGCCGGAGCGTCTGGCGGCGCAGCTCGATCTGGACTGGAATATCAAAGCCGAGCCGGTCCCGACGGATTTCCGCGAACCGTGGTTCTTTCGCGTGAACGGTTCCCTCGTGGTGATTGGATTTGAGGGACACCCCGTTCCTGGGAATGCCGCAGACGAACAGGCTAAAAACTGTCCGGACTGGCCGGACGCGCAGGAAATGGCCTCAACGCACCTGGCGTATCTCGCCCTTGCAGTGGTCGCCGAAGAGGCGACGCTCGTTGAGAATGCCCGTACGGCCATGAAGATTTTGGGGTCGCTCACGCGTCAGCCCAATGTGAGCGCCATCAACTCGGCCGGCCGTCTCTTTGAGCCCGAGCGCTTCCGCAGCGATGTGCTCACGATGCAGCATTCTGAGACGGCTTTCCCGATCTTCAACATCGTCTTCTTTGGTCTTTGGCAGCGCGAAGAAGATGCGCCGTTAAGCGGTTATACGCTCGGACTTGACCGCTTTGCCTGTCCGGATCTTGAGATTCTTGAGAGTCCCGATGCGCCTGCCGTCATTCGCGCCCAGATGATTGCGGCTGCTATGGTGCAGATCACCCGCGACGCTGCGCTTAAAGACGGCGAAGTCCTGACGCTTTCAGGGACGATTTTCAAAGCCGAGCTTAAAGCTTCTTCGGCAGTGCCGGGCGCCGTCACCACGCACCTCACTGCGATTGAGAAGGCGCCCGAGAGCGAGGCACCTAAAAAGAAGAAGCGCTTCTGATAAATCCGTTCCGGATGCCTCAGAAAGCCTGCTGCCGCACGCATGCTCGGCGGCGGGCTTTTTAATGCATCACTAAATTGTGCACGTGTACAATAGTGAATCGTTAGGTTTTTCATCCGATTTGTTTGAGCTTTGAACCTTCGCCATGGCCACTGACTTTGTCCTTATGAATCGCCGCACTTTCGGTATCCGGACCGCCGCACTCTGCTTTGCCGCGGGCATGATGGTTTCGCCGTTTTCGTTAGCTGCAGAAGAGCCGCTCTTGAAGATCGGCGTGCTGCCGGCAGCCGATTCCGTGCTCCTCTACGCGGCCGAGTCAGAAGGGTTCTTCGAGTCCCGGGGGCTCCGCATCCAGCTCCTGCCATTTAAATCGGCCATTGAAATCGGCGCAGCTATGCGTGCCGGAGAGCTCGCAGGGCATTACGGCGACCTCATCAACGTGTTCACGCAGAATGCTGCCGGTGCGCCGCAGGCTGTAGCGGCGACGGTGACGTATGCCAATCCGGCCGAGCGCAATTTTGCGCTGGTCACTCGTCCGGGTTCGAACCTGACATCACTTGAAGACATTAAGATGCATCCGGGTACGGATACGGCCATGAGTGCCTCGACCATCATCGACTACCTGCTTGACCGCATGGAAGCGACGACGGGACTGCCTCCGTCCGCCATGAAACGCGTAGAAGTTCGGCAGATTCCCATTCGTCTCCAGCTGCTCCTTGCGGGCAAAATGGAAACGGCGCTGCTGCCCGAGCCCCTCTGCAGTCTGGTGGAATCGAAGGGCGGCAGGACACTTTGGGATGACCGTACACTCGCTGAGCCGCTCGCGGTGGTTGCCTTCCGCAAGGCCGTCGTCTCGCCGCAAACGGCAGCCGCCTTCCGCGCGGCGCTCGCCGATGCGGCTAAGGCCATTGAAAGCGATCCGGAAAAGTTCCGTGCCTTGATGGTGAAAAAGAGCCTGCTGACGAAAGCGGCTGCTGCGGCCTATAAGATGCCGACTTATGCGCATTTCGGCACAGCGGACGGTCTGCCGCCGCTGCCGTCTGCGGCGGACGTCAAACGCACTGCCGACTGGATGATTGGGAAGGGCATGATCAAGGCGAGTCCGAAGCTTGAAGAGGTCGTTTTCGTCCCCTAAAACTTGGGCCGCCAGAGCGCTGAGTTCAAAGCCGGCAAGGGATTGATGAACAGCCCAGGCGGGAGGCGGCGGTGCCGGTTTGGCGCGATGGGATGCGTCCTCTCGGACGCATGCATCCCCGTATGCTTTTTAGCCGCAGTAATTTAGGCCGCTTTGGCGAGAGCTGATTTGGTCACTTCACACCAGCCGACGGCGCCTGCGGCCCGATAAAGCTCTTCGGGCGTCAAACGCACGCCTGAAGCGTCATCGCCGCAGGCCGGCCATACTTCGGCGTGACTGAGGAGCGACCGATCAAGCCAGACAGGGATGCCGTCATGCCTGCCAAACGGACAGACGCCGCCGGGTGCGTGTCCGACGAGCGCTTCGACATCGGTTCCCGGCACAAACTTGGGCTTAAAGTGAAAAGTGCGTTTGAAAGATCCGCCGTCGATCTTTCGGTCGCCGGCAGCAAGCACCAGAATGGGGCCGTCCGGTCCCAGGAGCGCCATGGTTTTGGCAATTGCGCCTTCAGCGGTTCCCAGTTCCTGAGCAGCCAAGGCAACGGTTGCACTCGATCCGGGGAATCGGCGGACACGACCTTCCAAATGCTGAGCTTTCAAAGCGGCATAGGCGGCATCAAATGACATGGTGTGGTTTTACCTTTGAATGAAAAAATGAGTCTGATCGCTTGCTGAACAGCGGATTTGGCGAAGCGCCGCAGCGGAGGTCTGCCGGCGCAGCGCATCACCCGAAAGAAAATTCGCCGATGTAGGAGGCCCAGAGCTCTGTGAGCCCTTCAACATGCTGCCCGTCCAGATTCGGGAACTGCTGACTGAGTACGGCGAGCCAAAGAAGCTTAGGCGTCGGATTAGACATGCGCTTAAGCACCAGCTCCGCCTTGCCGGCGGGCGAGCCGTTGCCCAGAGAGGAATTGTCGCTCTCATTGATGAGCGCGAGGTTGCCAAAGCCGTGTCGGCGAAGAAGCTCTTCGCGGGCGGCGTCGGCATCCTTCCCCAGATCAGCGCGGTTGCGGGCCAGCCAATGCTCGATGTCGCTTCGGGCAACGATGCGCAGCGTCCGGGCCTTTTCTTCGAATGCTCTCCAATTGAATGCTCGGAAGGCACCGGCCAGTTCAGTCTCCTCTGGGGATTGAGCCTTCTCTGCAAAAGCATCCATAGCACGCTTCAGAGCAGCAAAAGGGCGGTTTCCGCCAGTGTGGCCGTCGACCCAGAGCACGTAGTCCGTCAGGAAAAGATCGAACTGTGAGAGGGTGCCGTCGTGGTAATGCCACCCGGGCGCAGCGGCTTCAACGGCAGCTTGCGCAGCCAGCAGCTGGGTTTGGGCTGTGTTTTCGGAGGGTGTTTCTGCTGTCAGTTTAAATACGCCTTCAGCTCCTCGGGCTTGACCGGCCTCTGCGGCGCGGTAGGCCCAGGCGAGCAGTCGAAGCTGAGCAATCTTGCGGATCTTTGCAAATGCGGGCTTTTTCATGGCGAGGAAAGCTTCTGGGCTGTCGGGCAGTTTGCCGTCGGTCCCGAGACTCATCTCCAACGCTGTCGCCGAAAGCACGAGGAGCCAGTATTGCCCCGAAGCGCTGAAGCCGCTCGCAGCCATAAAGGTCTGAATCAGCTGATTGAAAGCATCGGGAGCGCCTTCAAATGCCTCATTCTCTCTCTGACGATAGCGCCCCCAGACGCCGACCGTCTGAAGGACGAGCGAGAGCGCTCCCATCAGGCGCCATACATCGGCTGTGCCGGGCGCCTCGGCCTGCACAATATGATCGAACCGCCTGTCAAAGTTCGTGGTCGCCAGCGCTTCGTAGGCGGGCAGAGGGCCGTTTTCGGCATCGGCCGTTCTGGCTTTGTCGTACTTGAAAAGCTCATTGGCGATGACGAGCATGTTCATCATGTCAATCGGCGGAACGAATTGTTCTCGGCTCCCTTCATCTTCCGCTGGGGGCTGATCCGTTTTGCGCTTGGGCGGGTCGTCGGCCCGTCCTTTTTGGTCACCCGATTCGAGCGGCGCTTCGTCTGCGTCGGCAATAATCTCATCGATCGTCAGCGCGGCGGAGATCGGCGTGTCATCGGTTTCATCCTTGGAACCCGATGGAGAGACTTGGCCCGAATGCCACCCCTTCAGGTCGTAGCCTTTGGCAGCTTCAGTCGGGGAAACCAGACGCTCATCGGTGCTGCGCCAGAGGTGCGTAAAAAACGCTCGGCCGAAGCGGTCCTTTTCGCTGAACCGCGACAGCAAACGCGACTTCAGAATGTCGAGTGCTGAGAGCTGCTGCCCGCGCATATTGATGATTTCAAACATGGCAGGGGCTTCGTTTTCGACCTTGTCGGAGAGCGGTATTACGACGCGTCGAATGCTCACGCGATCGTGAATGCACGCTTCCAAAGCCCTGAGAAAGGTCTGCGCCGCCAAATCTTCCCGCAGTCCCTGACGCTCGATGAATTCGGTGAGCGTACCGGCAATGCGGTTCCTTTGTTCTGTGCAGGCCGGCAGCGGACTCTCGCAGTTCGCTTCCATGCCGCTCAGATATCGGTAGGCCGATATGATTCGCTTATGCTTCTCGTTTGCCGGCCGATCGAGTCGGCGGCTGATTTCCTCGAGCAGGAGGTCAATCGTCGTGAGCCGCTGCTGACCATCCAGAATGGAGAAAACGCCGGGCGTCTCCTCATCGCAGACGATTGTGCCGAGCGAATAGGTGCTCTGAATATCGGGACTGCGGTAGAAGTCCAGCAGATCCTGCATCAGCTGCGACACCTGCACGGAAGTCCAGGCATAAGGCCGCTGATAGACCGGAATGACGTAGCGCGCCTGATCGGTTCCGAGGGAACCCATGCTGAGACTTTTCGAAGAAAAGCGCTGGGTACGGGCAGCAGGCGTTTGGGCTGCGGTGTTATTCATGGTCGGAAGCCTCATCTGTCGTGTTTTGCTCAGTGTCTGCTGCAGATGCCTCGAGAGCGGCCTCCATATCATAGGCAAGCCGATAGCGCTGAATCCAAGTCGTATTTTTGATGTAGGGCGCCATCGCTTCCGGTGTTGTCGCCTGAAGCAGCGAGCGTTTGCATGCAGCGGGAGTTGCTGAACGGTGCGGCAGAAAAATGAGATTCGTGCGTGCGTTCCAGTAGCGCAGGCATCGCAGCAGCGCAGCTTTGTCGAGCCGGTTAAATGCCCCCGGGATCTGCTTATCTGCGTTGCGAAGCCGATTGAGAAAGCGTGCAAAATGGCGGGCAAATGCGCGGAATTCGGCATCCGCTGCGAGCGCAGCGGCAAGGGCATGTGAAGAGGCGCTGCTCATAAAAGCCGTGCGCGGAGCAAAGCGGTCAGTCCAAGCAATGAGCGCAAGCCGGAGGATGAGTCTCTGGTCATTATTGAGCTTTAAGCCGCTCGCTGGATTAAAAGCCGTTTGCTCGAGCTCGTCGAGCGCTTCGTCTATGCGGCGGTACTGGTCGAGCATCCGGAAGAAGCCTATGCCGGTCTGAACGGGTTCAAGCAAGTCAAAGAGATGCTGGTTGCTCGATGCAGATAGTTTCCCGTCAACGATTCGGTCTCGCCGATGAGTGCCGATGATGCCTTTGAGCAAGTCGGCATTCTGAGGACTATTGGCGCTTTCCGGCCAAGGATCAATGTCGCATCGCATCAGGAGCGCCGGGATGACATGAGCTTCAACGGCGTATTTCCGTTGTGCGAGCCTGGCGGCAGCAGCCTTCGAAGCTTCGTCATCGTGCGTTTCGCGGTCGGATTCGCTCGGCGGCGATTCATTGAAAGCACTCCAGATGCGCCGAATTTCCTTTTGACGATCCGGAGCCGTTTCAAACCGCATGTGATAAGCCTTGAGGATGTCGAGGAGAGACATCGGCAGTCCGCGGTTGTTTTCGCCCTGAAAGTATTGTTCGGCTTCCTTGAGGCTCTGGAGTACGTTGACGGCAAGCCGTCCTGAGAGGAGGATGTAGCGAAATCGCCGGAGATCGCGCAGGAGCGTTTCTTCGTAAAAGCTCAGTGCTCCGGCGTTCTGTGCGTCGTCGAGCGCCGCGTCAGCTTCGAGCTGCCGGTATTCTCGGTCAAGGGCGAAATAGATTTGACGGATATGCTGCAGGGTTGCGGGTTCCTGATAAAGAAACGCTCGCTTCCAGACGAGATTCCGCCCCATGATCCAGGCGATATTTGCGCCGTAACTTCGCAGGACATCAGTCTTGCTCCGCATAGCGCGTTCATAGAGAACGCGGGCCAGAATCATGAGGCTCGTGAGCCGCTGCTGGCCGTCAAGAAGCGCCATGTCGTGAGCATGCTCGGGACTGTCGCTGTCGCGGAGCGGCATGATGCAGATAGCCCCCAGATAGTATTCATCCTCTTCGCGGTATCGCTCTTCGTCAGGCGAATATCGAAGCTCGTCAATATCGTCAAGAATCTTCTGAATGTCGTTTAAGGACCAGCAGTATGGGCGCTGGAAGTCCGGGAAAACGATGTGTTTGATCCAGTTTCTTCCCGGGCGGTCAAACGAGCGTTTGATGACTCCGGCCACTGAGCTGCTTTCGATGATCTGCATGGTTGATTTTTTTCTGAAACTGCTTGGGATTCTAGCGAACCCGCGGACATGCTGATGTTTAGGATGTACTAAGGTTTGAATGCTCAGCCGTATGCGCGAAGCGAGGTGCGATAATGCATGGTCCAAGATCTTTGAAAGATCTTGGACGTTCTGCATCACGACGCCCTCATAGGGCGCAGAGCAGTGAGGCTCCGCTGAAAAGCTGGTTTTTGCTGCGCTCACCGTCAAGACCCGCCGTGTCGCTGCCGAGTCGTCCGGAACGCATTCTTATAAACATTCTCCATACCGCTGAAAGTTCTTTGATATGAAAATCCTTCTTCTCCCCGACAGCTTCAAGGGCAGCCTCTCTGCCCAACGGGCGGCCGACATTCTTTGCGCCGCAGCCAATGAAGTTCTGCCCGATGCTGAGGTCGTCAAGCTTCCTGCGGCAGACGGCGGCGAAGGCACGCTCGAGGCGGTCAAGGCGGCTGTGGGCGGCGCTTATCTTCCGCTTCCTGTAACGGGCCCCTGCGGTCAGTCCGTACAGGCGCGCTACCTGTCGGTGGGCAATACGGCTGTAATTGAGCTCGCTCAAGCCGCTGGTCTGGGACAGCGGCTTCCTGGCTTCAGTCCGATGCGCACTACTACATATGGTGTGGGCCAGCTGATTTCGCATGCGCTTCAGGTCGGGCATCGACGGATTGTGCTGGGCTTAGGCGGCTCGGCCACGACCGATATGGGCTGCGGCATGGCGGCGGCGCTCGGCACCCAATTCCTCAACGCTAAGGGGCAGCCCTTCCTCCCGGTGGGTGAAACGCTTCATTTGGTGAAGGGCGTTCGGCTCAACGGGTTCTTTTTTCAGAAGAATGCTCCGCGCATTGAGGCGCTGTGCGACGTGGAAAATCCCTTGTACGGCACTAACGGCGCGGCTTATGTCTTTGGACCGCAAAAAGGTGCCGACGCCGATGAAGTGAAGCGTTTGGATGCCGGGCTTCGTGTTGTGGCCGGACTCTTTGAAAAGCAGGGCGCGAAGGTCAATTCCCTGCCGGGCGGCGGCGCAGCCGGCGGAGCGGGCGCGGGTGTGGCCTGCTTCCTCAACGGTCGCATTGCTTCTGGAATTGATGCGCTCCTTGACTTGATGAAATTTGACGATCTGGTGAAGACGGCTGATTTGATCGTCACGGGGGAAGGTTCTGTCGACGGCCAAACGGCCGGCGGAAAAGCCGTGCAGGGCATCGCTCGGCGTGCCGCCGGGAAGCCCGTCATCGTCTTGTCCGGTTCCGCCAAGCTCGATCCGGCTTCCTGGGAAAAGCTTCGCGCCAGCGGCGTTGCCGCAGTGTTCCCGATTGTGCAGGAACCCTGCACACTGGCCGAAGCGATGGCGAGGGCCTCGGAAAACCTGCGCGTCACGGCGCTCAACGTGTTTTCGCTCTTGAAGCTCCAGCAGACTGCAGGCTTGACGCAGCAGCACGCTTAAAGACTGCGCTTATCCTTTCTCGATGCATGAGGCGCTTTCTGGTCAGCTTCGGAAAGCGCCTTTGCTGCTGTTTATTTAAGATCCGTTCCTTTACAGAAACACAAAAACGGACAGGCTCACGGCTTTTGGAAGGTGAACCACACCGCCATCACCAAACAGAAAAAGGCGGCGAGATGGTTCCACTGCAGCTTGAGTCCAAAGAGCAGCATTGAAAAGAGGGTGAATACTGTGAGCGTAATGACTTCCTGAATGACTTTGAGTTCGAGAAGTGAAAAGGGCCCGCCGTTGCCGTCAAAGCCGATGCGGTTGGCGGGCACCTGGAAGGAGTATTCAAAGAGTGCGATCGACCAGGAAAAGAGCACCACCGCCCAAACGGGCCAGAAAGAGATGACCTTTGCGGCCTGAAGCTTGAGGTGCAGGTACCAGGCGAGCGTCATGAAGACGTTCGAAATGATGAGGAGCCCGATCGTCAAAAAGCCTTTGCTGAGCATAGCGGAAACACTGTTGCGGAATGAAAGAGGCGATTCAATGGATCTGCGGCAGGCCCGTAAACCGTGCTTCGCAGATCAAGAAAAATCCCGCCGCACGTTTTGTCGTGGACGGGATTGCGAAGCATACGCCGAGCCGCAGCGAAACGGTCAGCGAAAGGCTTGAAAAGTCGAGCGTTTAGGCGGCAAGACCCGCATCAATGAAGGCCTTGAGTTCGCTCGGCGTCTTCACTTCAACAAGGCGGCCGTCAAGCGGCTTGCCGTTCTTAAAGATCACCATGGTCGGGATGTGCTGAACGCCCAGTTCCTTCTTGAGGTTGGGGCAGGCGTCAGAGTCAGCAGAAGCAAAGACCAGACGGCCTTCATAGTCCTGAGCCATACGTTCATAGAAAGGACGCGCACGACGGCAGTCGCCGCACCACGAAGCACCCAGCGCGAGAATCACGGGCTTCTCGTTTTTCAAAACGACTTCATCGTAATTCTTTTCATCAACATTGAGAATCTCGGCCATTTTCGGCTCCATAAAGTGAATTTGAGCAGTTAGAGCTCTGGGGGCAAAGCGTTGAGCACCCCCGAAGCAGCTTAGCGTTTCTACTACTATACCCGTGTTCAGCCCCATCAAGCGGTACTCTTCATGAAGATTGCAAACGAGTACATCTTCTTACAGTTGCAGGCATGCGGCATGACGCCTTAGCCACCTGCGGTGAATCAACGGGATGTTTGGTGCGAAAACGCTTTCAAGATTTCATGACTACCGCCTTTGCGTCGACGCCGGAGTTTGCGGTTTGAGCCCTCCAAAGGCTAAGATTCCCAAACTTTTCGCAACGACGTCCAACCACAAGATATGGTGGTTCTTTGATGATAAAACCCTTTTATAAGGGCTATTGAGGTCGGTCAGTCAAAATGATCTGATCCCTCGTTTGTCGTCTCAGAAACGATGCATCCAGCACTGCTGCTTCACCGCCGACGTCCTTTTTCAATGTATTTTCGGGAGCCGTCATGGCGGTACAAATGAACTTTGAGCGAGATAAGCTCTTTGACGAACTCGGCCTCATGCGTCTGCGTGAAAGCTATATGCGCAGCAGCGAAAAAAGCCCGCAGGAACGGTTTGCCTTCGTGGCGGAAACTTTCGGCAGCAACCCCGAGCATGCTCAGCGCATCTACGATTATGCGAGCCGTCATTGGCTCTCCTTCTCTACGCCGATTCTTTCATTTGGCCGTTCAAAGAAGGGACTTCCCATTTCTTGCTTCCTCACCTATATGGAGGACAGTGCTGAAGGGCTCGTCGATACGCTCTCCGAAGTCAACTGGCTCTCCATGCTGGGCGGTGGCGTGGGCATTCATGTCCGCATCCGCAGCGCCGACGAAAAAAGCGTCGGCGTGATGCCGCATCTGAAGGTTTATGACGCCGCTTGCCTTGCCTATCGTCAGGGTTCTACGCGCCGCGGCTCTTATGCGGCCTTTCTCGATATTGATCATCCGGACATCATCCCCTTTATCGAGATGAGAAAGCCTACGGGCGACCAGAATATGAAGGCGCTGAATCTTCACCACGGCGTGAATCTCTCTGACGCATTCATGGAAAAGATTGAAGCGTCAATGCGCGACAGTTCCTACGATGACACGTGGGAGCTTCGTCATCCGAGCACGCATGAGGTAGTGGCCAAAGTATCTGCGCGTGATTTGTGGCAGCGCATCCTTGAGATGCGCATGCATACGGGTGAGCCCTATTTGGTATTCATTGACACCGCCAACCGGGCGCTTCCGTCTTGGCTTAAGGACAAGGGACTGAGCATTCACGGCTCCAATCTCTGCACGGAAATTTTCCTGCCGACCTCTCATGACCGTACGGCGGTCTGCTGTCTTTCGTCGCTCAATCTCGAATATTTCGACGAGTGGAAGAACAATCAGCAGTTCATCACCGACGCCATGGAGCTCCTCGACAACGTCCTGCAGTACTTTATTGACCATGCTCCCGATCAAATCGCCCGCGCACGGTATTCGGCCATGCGTGAACGCTCGGTTGGACTTGGCGCGCTGGGGTTCCATGCCTATCTGCAGAAGAAAGGGGTGCCCTTTGAGAGTGCGGCGGCCAAGTCCATCAATAAGCAGGTCTTCCGGATGATTCGGACAGCCTGCGCAGAGGCCGACAAGAAGCTCTGCGCAGAGCGCGGCGCATGCCCGGATGCAGCCGATTCCGGCGTTTCGCGGCGCTTCTCGCACTGGATGTCAGTGGCGCCAAATGCATCGTCCTCGCTCATTATGGGCGGCACGTCGCCCTCTATCGAGCCGTATCGCGCCAACATTTATCGTCAGGACACGATCTCCGGCGCCTACATCATGAAAAACCGGTTCCTCAAAGCCAAGCTTGCCGAACTCGGACTCGATACGGAGGAGGTGTGGGCAGATCTCATCGCTCACGACGGCTCCATCCAGCATCGCGACGATATTCCGCAGGATGTGAAGGATGTTTTCAAGACGGCTCCTGAAATTGATCAGCGCTGGATCGTTGAGCTGGCGGCTGACCGGCAGGAGTTCATCGACCAGGGACAGAGCGTCAATCTGTTCTTCCCGCCAGACGTATCGATTGCGTACCTTCATGCCTGCCATTTCCTGGCTTGGAAGAAAGGCTTGAAGAGCCTTTACTACAACCGCTCGGACAAGCTGAGAAAGGCTGACCGCGTCGGCGTGAAGGCTGAACGCAAGCGCATTGAGGATGAAATCGATATGCGGGCCGTGGCTGACAATTCGACGTGTCTCGCCTGTGAAGGCTGAGTTTTGTCGGCCGCTGATGGAAGCATTTGAAATAAGGTAAGCAGAGAAAATGATGGAAGACGAAAAGATCAATCAGCCGATGACGGAACTGGCCGGAGAAGCAGCCAAAGCGGAAAGGGCGGGCGGGCTTCTCGAGTCACGCGATTACTACAAGCCTTTCCAGTATCCATGGGCCTATGAAGCGTTTATGCAGTCCGAACAGATGCACTGGCTCTGGACAGAAGTGCCGATGCTCGAGGACGTCAAGGACTATCAGCAAAAGCTCACGGATTCAGAGCGCGACTTCCTCACGAAAATTTTGCGGTTCTTCACGCAGGGTGACATTGACGTGTCAGGGGCCTATGTGAATTCTTATCTTCCGCGCTTCAAGCAGCCCGAGGTCCGCATGATGCTTTCGAGTTTCGCCGCTCGCGAGGCCGTGCACATTGCGGCATATTCGCATCTCATCGAGACGCTCGGGCTTCCGGAGTCGATTTATAACGAATTCCTTCAGTATGAAGCGATGGCGGCTAAGCATGACTTCTTTAATGAAGTCTGCCGTGACAAGGGCGATCTTGCAGCACAGATTGCCGCTTTCTCCGCCTTTACCGAAGGCATGCAGCTCTTCTCGAGCTTTGTCATGCTTCTCAATTTCACGCGCTGCGGCACGATGAAGGGTATGGGGCAGATCATTGCCTGGTCCATCGCAGACGAAACGCTTCACACTGAATCGATGACGAAGATTTTCCGTGAATACATTACGGGAAATCCGGAGTTATGGACGGATGAGCTTAAAGCCAAGATTTACGGCATCGCGGAAGTGATGGTCGATCTTGAAGACAAATTCATCGATTTGGCTTTCGGTGTTTCCGAAATGAAGCGCCTTACCCGTGAAGATGTTCGTGCCTATATTCGATACATTGCTGATCGTCGGTTAATGGGCCTCGGTTTGAAGGGTATTTTTAAAAGTACAACAAATCCGCTTCCCTGGGTTGATGCAATGCTGGGCGTAACCCATACCAATTTCTTCGAAAACCGTGTCGTAGACTATGCGAAGGGCGCCTTAACTGGTACTTGGGCCGAAGTATGGGGTGCTGCTAAATATTGATATCACATAGTTAATTGTCATCTTTGATGGAAGTAAGCTATGTTGTCGACTTAATTTGACTATCTTAGCGAAAATGAGCTGCAGGTCACTAATTATGTTGCCGCTCCTATTTACAAGCTCTCTTCAGATCTCCTTTGAGCCGATGTAAATACTTCAAGACGCGTCATCAATGTGTCTAGAAGACGAATAAAAATCATGAAATGAACATAACCCACTTTTGGAAGAAAGTGGGTTTTTATTTTATATAAATATTTAAAGTATCCTTGTTAGGTTGTTTGAAATGATGGTTTAGATTTTTCTGAATTCGTTGTTGAGCTAAGGCTGTTCGTGTAGCTGCGCAAGCCGAATTTGTTAGGTATTTTATCGAGCAGTGTTGCTAGACTCGCCAATATCTGCGAAGGTGGTAGTTTCCCTATTATGCTCAGTCAATGTTGAAAGCTTCACAGTGCTTTCGAACGCAATTCCTGGCAGATAAGGTATTTGCCGCTAATCAGCATGGACAAGCCGATAGCATCATAGAGACCGATGCAAAGTCATTACTAATGAATGACGAGATCTTTGCTTTATATGACAAAATGACTGAGAGGATATACAGTGAATACACTAACGACAATTACAGTTATACTGTCAATAAAACAGTTTATGAATAAGTTTCGGACAGCATTATCTTAAAGTACTGTTTGAAGTGGGTCATATCAATAAGGGGAAGCGTTCATGTCTAAAAATAAACTAGCAAGCAGTAACATTTCCATTAACATCAATAAGTTGGCTCAGATTGTTGTCAAAGAATTAAAGAAAGATAACTACATTTTTAATGTTCTTAATATTTATGAGTGGCCTCCTAAAGGAAAGAAATTAGATGGTAATGAAACATTGAGGTTTAAGCGGAAAATGTGTGGACGTTTTGCTTCCATTATCGATAAAGAAAATAAAAACCAAATAGAAATTGATGGAAAAAAGTGGAATGGACTAAAGCTGTTCTCAAGTGGGGCGGAATTCTAGGAAATAATGAGGAAACCATATTAAAATATGCAACTCAGTCTGCAGAATCCCTTTGTAGTCTTTCCGAAAGCGTCGCTTCTTGGTCTAAAGTGTTGGCATTTCAACGTCCAGATAAATATTTTATTTACGATTACCATGTTGCATTTGTCTTAAATTATATTTTGATCAGTCATGATGAAACAATTAGCCAATATTTCTTTATTCCTCTATCTAAACGTTTAAATTCCAAGTCCAATTTGGATTCTAAATATGCATATTGCAATCTCATTGCAAGATTGCTTGGAAAAATAAACGATGGCGTTAGTTTAGGGGGTTTCGAGCTTAGTCTGCAAGAAAGTTATCGTCTTTATCTCGATCTCATTGAACAAATCGTTGAAGTTCTTAACGACGAAACTGATAACTGTTTTCATCTTGTAGGGGATGATAAGCAAAAGGTTGAAATGGCATTATTTATGAAATTCAATGAATATGAAGAAAAGGTTAAAGCCTGGAGATTGACGGACGATTAAGAAACCTAATTTCATGAATAATAGATCTCTACCTCCTGTGATCAAAGTCAAGGATCTGTTGTTTTGCTGAGCTAATTTCGTGAAAATGACGCCATACGCTTTTAGGGGATTTCTTTTCCGCTAAAACGTTACCTATGTTTTAGTTAGGTATCTGTTAGCGGGATTGATGATGAAAAAGGCTAGCGACAAGTGGTATTTCACCAAGGAAACCAATGCCAAGGGCTTGTGCTACATCTACGCCTATCAAACGCAGTGGGATCCGGTCACTAAGAAATCAAAACGCTCAGCCCGCAAGTATGTCGGCCGCTTGGCAGCCGATTCCGTCGTCAATATCACCGCCAAATTTCGTACTGAATTTCCTCAGTACGCCTAAGGAACCTTTTATTTCGGCCTGGATAAGACTCTGGTCGATGAGGCAGCAGTCTACCGCCGAGATTTTCCGGACGCTCCCGTCCCTAAACCAGCGGCTGCCGAAATGTGCAAATTTTTCTCTGACCGTACGTAGAGACTGACTTTTTTGCGATTAACTTGCTGAAAGTCAGTCATTTTTTTACTCAAAACATACGTATTATGTGGTATAATTGCGTACGTATGTTGCAGGGGCAAAAAATCATGGAAAAGACCAGTTCGGATGTAGACATTCGCACGATAAAAAACTTCCCGATTGACAATCCCAATGCCAAGATTGTCAAGGACGGCCGGTTCCTTCGTGTGGTTGAACGCGAGTACTACTGGAACAAAGAGAAGCAGCGCGGCCTTGAGAGACGTCACTATCTCGGCTATATCATCGACAACGTCTACTACGATACCGAGTCCTACAAGAAGCACTTCAAACGAAACGGGGCTCGACGGCTTGTTCCGGTCGCCGACAAGGCCGAGGCGGCAGCATCGAGTGCGCCTTCTGCGTTGGAAATGCGTACCGCCGGAGAACTGCCGCTCTATTACGCAATTGCGCAGAAGACGGGACTTCTGGAGGATCTGATCCGTGTCTGGGGAGAAGACCGGGCGAATGCCGTTCTTTCTCTTGCATTCCACTGGCTTAACACATCGTTCAACGCGGCCTATTTGTTTGATTCATGGTCGGAGGATAAGCTCCTTCCTTACAACCAGCGGCTTACCGGAAAGGAAGTTACCGAACTGTTTCGTTCTCTCGTCGCCGAACCTGCGCGGCGCAAGACATTCTTCGGTGCGCGTCTTGACCGACTGCCGGAAGACGAACTGCTGTCATTTGACGCGACTGAAATTGCGTCCGAAGCAGTAGACATTACCGACGCTCAGTTCGGCAAAGGTAAGGAAGGCGGATTCCAATCGCAAATCGGCTTGATCGTGCTGCTTGGTCAAAAAAGCCGCATGCCTGTGCTGTTCCGAATCCTGCCCGGAAACATAACGGACGTTTCAACTGTTCCGGACATGCTCTTTCGTTTCGATGAAATCGCAGATAAAAAGCGCGTTTTTGCGGCTGTTCTTGACCGTGGCTATTGCAGTTTGGACAACATCGCACGCTTCTGCGACGCCAACGCCCGTATCGTGATGGCCGCCAAGATCGGCAACGCCTGGGTTCGTGAAGCGATGGAGACCGCCATGAGCTCCCTCTGGATGAACTCCAACCGCATCGTGGGTCAACCCTGCTGGGGTACAACTGTCCCCATGGAGCTTGAATGCCATGACGGGAATAAAAGAAAGGTGTGGGTTCACGTTTACCGCAGCGACATGATGTCGCACAACCAGAACGAACAGTTCTACGCAAAACTGGATGGTTTTGAAAGTCAGTGGACACTTGCACAGGCAGGTGATTCAGCCGTTCAGAAAAGCCCGCTGATGAAGTTTTATAACAAGGTGAACGGCAGGCTGCCCGAACCCGGCAGGGATCAACTTGTCCGCAATGACGATGCCATTGATGCGGAAGTTCGATACTTCGGATTCTTCTGCAATGTCACGACATTCGAGTGTGCTGCGAAAGACGCTTTGCTGGATTACCAGATGCGGGACAGCATCGAGAAAAGCTTTAAAGCCGGCAAGACTTACTCGGAAATGGATGTTGTCCGAACTCATTCAAATGCCACGACTGAGGGGCGCTTCATTGTGAGTTTCTGTTGCATGACGATCCTCAACGAGCTGTATCGCCGCATGCGGGAGGAGACCACGATAACCACAAAAAAGGGGGAGGTCAAGGTGCTTGCGCCGTTGGCAAAGGAAATGACCTTCAACCAGATTCGAAACTATTTGAGCTCGATCCGCGTTGTCTACGACAGCGACGGTCATTGTCGATGGCAGGAAATTACCAAGCGGCAGCGGCAAATCGCCGTCCGCCTTGGTTTGCCCGGCGTGTATGACGCAGAGCCCTCCTGGACGACGGAGTAATTCGGCCTCTACGTACGCCCGGGGAAAAATTTAGACGAAATGGATACCGCGTTGTGCGATACCCGCAGCTTAGGGTTCACTTGGGCTTTGGACTGGCAGCGCAGTCACAGGTGCTCGAGCATCTGCACGAGATCATCAAAGAGGATGTCCGCAGCCTGCTCAATCTGGCGATCTACAAATTAGACGGCGGCAACTCCATGGCTGCCATGG
>ERZ1026878.8-NODE-8-length-209590-cov-13.494218_pt1 | contig 209590 bp, 168 predicted proteins | sample MGYA00380169_ERZ1026878 | MGnify/ENA primary metagenome ERZ1026878 (study PRJEB33269, sample SAMEA4719805) | human gut metagenome | biome: human-associated habitat; feature: organic feature; material: feces | place: Cameroon | collected 2013-10 ...
TGGCTCGTTTTACCCTAATTTTTTACGCAATCCTTATCCCGAACTCGCGTTATTAGAGATTTTTTCAAAAAACACATCAGTAGAAATAGCCAAATCATAGTCGGTAAAGAGAGTAGATGCGAGCAATATGCAGATGAATATTCAGATAGGACAGCTATAAGATTAGAATATTCAGCTCTCATGGACAACCATGTGTCAAATCTAAAGAAGTGGTTGTTCGGAGTACATCGTCACTGTTCTGCAGAATACATTCAAGACTATCTGAATGAATACTACTTCCGACTTAATGGACATAGGGATAACACTGTATTGTTTGATACACTCATGAATTTAATTGTAAAGAATAAGCCATTGCATTAAATGACACCATTCTTGATTAGCCCGTACATTTCTCGAAATTCAAAAAATCGCATAGACGTTCCTATGCGATTTAACTCATTATATTTTATCACATTATAAATTTAACAAAAAGAAAATGAAACGGTTAACAAAAACGCCCGTTTTCTCTCTTTTTGTGCCCATGTTGCGTAAACTGCGCAAAAAAAGCTGAGAATGAATTGCCAAAAGATGAACTTTGGCAACTTTATTGTGCTGCTTACGAGCAGTACCAGTCTGAAATCATCAATGGTGAGAAGTCATATTCTCGCTATGTGAATGATTTCTATTACTACCATCTTCCTGCGATGAACATGAGCGAATCAGATGTAAGGGTTCATATTATGAATGTCTGCGGTCTGAAGGAACTCCTTGAAAATCGTCGTGATCTCGTTGATGCTTTTTTCTCAAAAGACAAGTTTGAGGAAAAAGATTATCAGCAGATGTTCCGTCTGTTTGATTCTGGACAAAGCCTTACTCCAGATGAAGACTGTCTCGCACGATTTTCAGACAAGCAGATTTGCCTCATTACACAGTTTGCAAATGATGTGAGTCTCTTTAAAAATGCCGTGACTGATTCTGACATCAAGGACCTGTTCAAGTGTCAACTCACAAAACCTCTCCAGGCTGGCATTAACAAACACGTAGCATTGTTCTTCGGTGCTCTTCGTTCCTATGGATTATTGCCTTTCCGATGGCAAATGATAATTGAGGAGAACAAAGTCATTGCTTCGTCAGCTAATAACGAACCACTACGTGCAAGCCAGTTGCGTTGTGGTCTGTCTCAGGCCAAAAATGTGAAGCTTGCAAAGATGAAGTCATCCAACTACAAGATTGAAGACTTGGGATTCGAAACCGTATGTGAGAAATTCGTCAAGAAACTAAAAGAAAGTATGTAAAATGCAAGAAATCCAACCAACAACAAGTAGGGAAAATATATAATGAATATATAACAATCCCTATATAGTTGGCTTTTCTACGCATCCAAGTTGTAGGAGTTACCTTTGCATTCGAATCGGTTCGAATATGGAGGTAGCTCCTCTTTTTCAAAACAACAATCATAATAAATTCAGACAATGGACAATAATGCAGAATGGCAATTCGTGGACCAAACGGTTACTTATGAGCAATTCGTGAATGAGTTGGCAACAAGAATTGCGTTAAAAATACATCAAGTTGAGAAAGGCCAACTTGAAATCAGTCAAGCAAAAGCTTTCAAGATGTATGGACGTGCAGACGTTGAGAGATGGGTAAAGAGTGGCAAGTTACAACCATCCCGGATTTCTCCTGGTAAGAAACGATATAGGCTGATAGATTTGCAGAAACTTGCGGATATTCAACAGAACTACCTCTTATAAACGTATCAAAAAAACGAAAAAGCTCAGATGTGATTTATACCATATCTGAGCTTTTTCGTTGCTATCAAGCGTATTGACTATTAAATAATACGCTGATACATCTGTGTTAGATCCTTGTCAATATTAGTAATCTTGAACTGAACACGGGTGTTGCTGATTTTTTTAGGAAGCATTGTCGTCAATTTATCCATGATTTGATCAACATTAGAGAAACCAGTATCTTCAATGGCACAAACCATTTTGCCCATAACGTATGCTTCTGCACGAACATTATTGTATTTGGATATTCTATCAAAAGACTTATCCTCTTTTTCGATATGCTTGGACTCATTATCTGTAAAGAATACGAAATCTATAACCTTTTCATTAAGAATCCATACAGGAGTGTAGTCTATTTTGACATAGACTCTTGCCATTCTGTTTATGGAGTGGTTAAGACCGAAATCAACCTCATTCATAGTTGCGCCACATTCATTTTGCGCTATGGTAGCCCAACTATGACGGAACGCATACAATGATGCTCTGAATCCCGGTTCTACTTTCTCCCAAACCTGTTTGATTCCAGTGTTTACATTTGCGCAAAAGGAATCTGATGTTGACAGGCGATCATGAAAATTGAATAGCCATGGAGAATCAGCATTCTTAGAGAGGTACTTCTCAAAGGTTGGTTTCAAAAAGGGTGGTACACGCACTTCAAAGTAACCACGATCTGAACGTACAGACCTTGTTTTCTGACGCTCGTAGTGGAAGATGCCATTATTATACTGATCCTTCTTAGCATTGAATATGTCCACGGCGTTAAGACCACACATGCAGAATGAAATCAATGCAACATCCTGTCCAACCTCCATCAAAGGGTTGGTGAATCGGCTTCTATCCGGTACGACATTAAAGAACGCACGCAGCTTGCTTGCTGGGATAGCTCGTTTCTCAGGAACATCACTCTTGGGAATTCTAACGTTTTTCCAAGGATTCTTCAATTTTACGATTCCACGCTCCTCGTCATTAAACTCTCGAATAGCGGCTTTATACACCTCTCTCATACAAACTGGATACTGCTCCTTGCTACGAGTGGTGGTTGATAAAGACTCTATCCATTGGTTAAGAAAAGAAGATGTAAGGCGAGAGAACATAATGTTATCTGTTCCTGCAAATCTCTCCATGTGTTGCAATGCCCACTTATAGTTACGAGAAGTGCGTTCCTGACCACGGTCTATCAACTTCCAGATATGATCCTTAGCGTATTCTGAAAAGGACATGTCAGTGTTAAACTCCGTAACATATTTGACGATCTCGCCAACAGACCAGTTGCTAGAATCTACTTGGTTAAGCTGAGTGTAGTAGTGGTCTATCAATTGGGAAGTTTGCTGAATGACGAAAGGATCTATTATTTCCTTTCCGTTTCCAAGCCCTTTGTCGTTAACAACCCATGAGGTTTTTACATACGAAACTTGATTTCGCTTCGTGAAACGAATGTAAACTGGATAAAGTCCAGCTTTGGTTTTAATTCTGACCGTTGCTTTTAAATTTACCATACTGATTTAATTAGTGAAATATTGATTTATTCCTTTTGTTCTTTAGCTAAGCTATTTTTTTAGTGTAAAACAATCTATGATTTAGTGTAAAACATATGTAAAACAAACCCATCATGGACTGCTTTTATTACGTGCAGAACGTGTTGAAAAGAATAAAGGCAAGCACCTGATTTTCAAGTGCTTGCCTCGTATTTCACTAATTTTCAGCATTCAAGGTTTATTCTTCTACAGCTGCCTGAGCAGCAGTTCGTACCCTCTTATTTTGAGGGCTTATCGGAATATTGGTAAGCCTTACACTATGGCATGGCAAATTCCTCTGCTTTTATATCTTTTCTTGTTCGTCTAATTTTATATTTCCGCTACTCTTGTCGTCATCGTTAAATACCCAAATAAGCCATTTCTTTGCCCCCTCTGACGGGTTTTCTATACCCCGATGAGGGTTTTATTGTTTTGAAGAAATAACGCCCTCCAAACGCTTTATTTCGCGCTTTGCCTCAACAAGCAGGTCGTAGAGTTCCACCGACCGCTCCGTGGCGAAGTATTCTGCCCAGTTCTGAAACGTGTAAGGTATCTCCAACACACCATCGTCATAGTCCATGCAGTTCCACCAATCGGTAAGTTCGGCAAAGACATCAAAAGGATTTGAGCCGAGTGCGTCCACAACTTCGGTTGGGTATTGCTCAATGAGCATATTCTGCCAGTCTCCAAAGTCCGTGCCGGGGTTCTCATGGAGAATGTTCCATGCAGCTTCTTTCAGTTCTTCGTAGAAATCCACCTCATCATCAAGTTCTTCATCTTCTTTGACCTCGTTGATTGCATTCATCAGCATCTTCAGTTTCGTCAAATCTTTATTGTTGTCCATATCATTTATTTCTTTTTAGGCGTTTATAGTCATTCCAGCTAATTCCCGTTTGGAATGTAGCATGTTTGAAATATGGGTCTTCACAACAATGGTACATGAAAACAACAACAGATATTAACCCATGTAACAACATTATAGTCCATAGGATTAGTGCCATTCCAAGAATATTCATAATGGTTGGCTTTTCTACCCAAGAGAGTAAATACCCAAGATAATGTAAGAGTCCAAACAAGACGGCCACTATCAAACTTATAATCGCTGTAAGTATAATAGTACCTAAAAAGTGCAAGAAGTGTTTCATTTCTCCACCATCTTCTCGTAAACCTTTATCAGCCTTTCTTTCTCTGCAAGAAGAGCCTCCAAAGCCTTGACACGTTCTTCCCATATTGCAGCACTTACATCGCCATTGATGTTATCATGCGCTCCATGACCATTAACTTGATTATTGTTACCAGATAACGACACCGCATTTGATGTACCAGACAAATCATCAGTGTATTCCTTGAAGAAGTTATACTCCAATGCTTCGCCTATTGTTACCAACTTGTCTGTATCAATACTTGATTTATCCAGTATTCTGTTCACGTTCTGTTGCGGTATGCCAATTTTTCTGCCGAACTCCGACTTAGACATACCCAGTTCATTTAGCCTTTGTTCAATGGCTAACCCGATATTTACTCTTTCAATTCTCATAAGCATTTCCGATTTAGATAAATCATTATATAGTTAATAATTCTTAAATCCAAACAGAAACCTACTCGTTTATGATGTAGGTAAATCTATTTTGATTACCTTTGCGGTATAAAGTTATAAATAAATATCGAAATAATGAACGAAACATCTAAAAATCAGCGCAAAAAGTCTCTGCTCGGGCAACTTTCAAACCTTGCAGTTGGCGAAGAACTGACCGTTCCTGTTAGCCGTTCAAGCTACCTCAAATCAATTTGTGTTAGTTTCGGCTTGCAGTGGGACAAGAAGTTTTCAACCTCAACAAACCGAGAAGAGCGCACAATCACAGCAACAAGAATTTTATAACGCTTACACTACAATGAGAAAATCAATCATCACCTCCGCACTCCTCCTTGCAAGCCTCATCAGCTGCAACACCACAACCCAATTGTCTAACGAGGAACTCGACCGCATCAGTTGGTCGGCATTCTGCAAGGACTTCGGCTATAACGAACAGACCGACCGCAACAACGAGCAAGCCATAAACGACTATCTCGATGCTTGGCGCGGCTCCGTGTCCGAAGAAGAGGCATTTGCAAAACTCGGTATCACGCAAAGCTACTAAGCCATGCCCAACCAGTTCTGCAAAACCTGCAAGCAGTCCTACAATGCCCTTAACGGCTGTTACTGCACCCTGCTCAACCGCTACGTTGAGTACACAAAAGAACCTCCATGTTCAACCCCTATAAAATCAGAAAAGAAATGAAAAAAGCAATTTCAATCCTCCGCATCGCCATTCTCGCCCTCATGGGCAGTGTTGGCGTACTCTTCCTCCTCGGTGAGGAACAGGACGAAGCACCCTTCACGTTCTTCCTGCACTTCCTTTTCGACAAAGTTTTTGCCTTTGCCATGCTTGCGGCCATGGTATATCTTGCAGCCCGGTGGATAGATAAAGACAAATGGCTCAAAGCCATTGTAAAATGGTGTTGCGCTGATTAATGGACTACCTCAACTTCTCTGACATGTGCGTCAAGTATTCTACATTCCTTGATGATGTGGCCGCAAGGGTCGTGCATCTGCTCAAGCAGGATGCCAACGACCCGGAGTTCATCAGCCAGAACAAAGCATTTGAAATGTTCGGGCGCGGAAATGTGGAGCGTTGGCGCAAGCAGGGAAAGGTAACAGCCTACAAGCGTCCGGGCAAGGTCGAATACCGAACAGCCGACCTGCGGCTCTTGCAGCGGATACAGCAAGATTATCTTGGCAAGTAGCCTCAACTGCCGCAGATAGCGTGCTAATCGGATAGGTACGAACGATAAAGCGTAGGACATTAGGTAGGTTCAACTCCTCCCTGCGGCTCCAAAACTGAATAAAAATTTAATCACATTCAATTTCATACAACTATGAGTCAAATAGAAATTACAGTCAAGCTGCTCAACGAATTGCAGCCGACAGAAATCGTCCGCAACGACAACGTGCGCGACAAGTTCATTCAGATTTACGATGCCATGTGGTCGCAGTCCACTGGCGTGTCGGGCGAAGCTGCCTACGAGAAAGAGGCTCGCAACTTCAACCGTCTGCTTTCCGAGAAAGAGGACGTGCGCAAGAAATGCAGCCATTTTTCCCTCTTCACCTCGTTTCTTGATGTGGCTATCTCTGGCCTCACACTCGACCCCGGCACCAAGGCGCAAGCCTACCTCCTCGCACGCTCCATCGCTGTTGACTCCTATGTGGACGACCACGGACAGAAGAAGAACCGCTACGAGACGCAGTGCGTCCTCACCGTCAGCGGCTATGGCGAGTTGGTGCTTCGCGCTCGTTGCGGTCAGATACGCCATGCCGACAACCCTGTCATCGTCTATGAGGAGGACAGCTTTGAGTTTGGCGAGCGCAACGGTCAGAAGTTCGTCAACTACACATGCCGCCTCCCTCACCAGTCGGGGCGCATCGTGGCTTGTTTCATGAAGATTACCCGTGCTGATGGTTCTGTAGACTATGCCGTCATGCTGCCCGAAGATTGGGCGCGGCTCTCCAACTACTCCGCTCGTCAGAACTCCAAGTTCAACTATCAGACCAAGCAGTGGGAGAACAGCAAGCCCAACGCCCTCTACACCGCACAGGGCGGACAGATTGACCCCGGTTTTCTCGTTGCCAAGTGCATCAAGCACGCTTTCAAGACTTATCCCAAGGCGCGTATCGGCCATGCCACACAGTTGGCGTCACAGCAGGTTGACGAGACAGAAATCTCTGACGACATCTACGGCATCACCGACAATGGCGAACAGGTAGATACTGCCACAGGTGAGATTATCACCGACCGTCAGCCCGAACAATCCTTTGTTCCTGCCAACAACACTGCGGCTGGCGTAACCGTTGATCCTGCGGCCAATAATGATGACGACACTTTCTAATCCATAACAACCAACAACTATGAGTGAACAAGCAACAAACACCGATTTGACCATCGTGCGCAAGGAGAACGTGCAGATGATAGCGCAGACTGCGCCCGAGGTGTACAAGAACAACACCATTTCTTGCCAGAAGTGTACCGACTTCGGCAAGCGGCTCCTCGTCCAAATCAAGGAGCACGGCATGACTGACGAACTGGATATGCAGTGCGCCACCTACATCAACAAGGCTCGCAACACGGTGAAGAAGATGAACACCAGCCGTTCTGCCATCACTAAAATCTTTGACCAGATACGCTCGGAGTTCACAGGCATGGAGAATGCCATCGACCCCACCAAGACAAACTCTGTTCCCTACCAGATACAACAGGCTCGCAATGCCTACGCTGCACAGAAACGTGCCGAGGAGGAGCGCAAACGCAGGGAGGAGATGCTGCGCCAACAGCGTGAGCAAGCCCTCGTTTGCTACAAGGCTGACGTGGAGGACGACTACAAGCGGTCATTCAACACCCACACCACCAATGCCATCAACTCCCTTACCGAACTTAACGCTGCCATCACGCTCGACAACTACGAGGCGCAGTGCAAGGCTATCAAGCAGTTTCCTGTCAAGCTGCCCGATGATTGGGCTGCAAAGACTCCCTCCAATGTCCGCATTCCTGCCGAACTTGCCGACATGCAGGACAAACTCCGTGAGGTGCGCACATCTATCGCCCTCAAACTCATGGAGCAGTTTGCCAAGCAGTACGAGTTTGAGGTGGGCGACTACCGCGACAACATTCTCGACACACTGCCGTCCAAGAAAACCGAATTGGAGCGTATGCAGAAAGCCAATGAGGAAGAAAAGGCTCGCATGGCTGCTGAACTGAAAGCGCGTGAGGAGGCCGAGGCAAAACGCATTGAGGCTGAACGCAAGCACAAGGAGGAGGAAGAGACGGCAAAGAAGAAGATGCAGCAGGAAGCGGCCGAAGTGGGCAACCTCTTTGGACAACAGGCCATCGTTACCCCTGCCGGGTATCAGCCCAAGACTTCCGTCAAGAAACGACTTGTGTTCCACGATGCGCAGGGTGTCCTCGCTGCCTTGTCTCTTTGGTGGTCAAAGGAGGGACAATACCAGTCTGTCGAAGACCTTTCCAAGGTGTTCAAGAAACAGATTACCTACTGCGAGAAACTCGCAAACGACAAAGACCACCCCGAATTTATCAGTTCAACATCTGTCTCTTACGAGGACGAAGTTAAAGCAAAGTAAACGATTATGTACGAAAGTGGATATTACCCGGCTGGCGCGGAGTACGACCCTCGCGCCCCATGGAATGAGCGTGAGCCTACAATGATTGAGTGTGCGGCTTGTGGCGGCAAAGGCTATCACTGGCACGCCTACGACTTTGAGGCCGACCGCGAAACGGAATGTACCGAGGAAACGTGGGAGTTGCTCCCCGAAACGGAAGAGGAGGCCATTGCCAAGCGCATGCACTTCATCAAGGGCGAAAAGGAGACCTGCGAGGTGTGCGATGGTGAGGGCGAAGTGGAATATGAACCCGATTACGATGATTATGACGAAGATTAAGCCTATCATCAACCCGGACGAATACTATCAGCGCAGTGAGGTCAGCAATTCTGACCTTACTGAACTGAAGAACCAGCTCCACCCACACATGCAGTATGGCGACCGTGAGGCGGCATTCCGTTTTGGCTCTATCGTGGATGCCATCATCACCGAACCCTCGCGTGTGGACTTCCTCCACATGACGATTGATGGTGAGCAATGCTCCGAGGAGGAGTTCCTCCACGCTCGCGAAATGCAGCGTGCGCTCCGTGTCGAGGCTCGCAGAGACCCATTCCTTGCCAAGGTGCTGGAGTTGTCCGAGACGCAGTGCTTTATGGTCAACAAGCAGCAGCCTTTCGATAATAGCGGTTTCCGTTTCACGCTCGACACGCGCTGCAAGTGGGACTGGTGGCTACCGTCCTGCCATTTCGGTGGCGACCTAAAGACTACGTTCGCCTCCACACAGGCGGAGTTCGACAACGCTGTCGATTTCTTCGATTGGGACAGGTCGCGTGCCTGGTACATGGACATAGCCCATTCCGACCGCGATTTCATCTATGCCATCAGCAAGAAGAACTGCCGCATCTTCAAGAAGTTCATCAAGCGTGGCGATGATACTTATCTCCGTGGTTTCGACAAGTACAACGAACTTGCTTTCCAGTATTGGGCTTTCTCTCTCGCATAATCACATAAAGAACAAAGTTATGACAAAGATACTTTCACCGACCGCACAAATCAATCTGCTCAAACGCCTCAGACGTATGTGTTCCTTTGCCGTCTGGTCGGGACAATACGGCTACACCTGTGGCGGCATGAAGAATGGTGTGCGCTCGTCCTCTGGTATGGGGGCGCAGACAAAGGAGGCTCGCCACTGCCATTTGAATTGTATTGACCTGAGCAAGGCTGCGTTTCGCAATGGCTACGACATCACACTATCAACCCACAAACTCAATGCGTATGGCTGAAACACTCCAACATCACCTCCGTGTCGAACCCTACGACTACCAAAAGGAGGGCATTCTTGCCGGGCTGCGCTGGCATCGTTTCCTCATCGGTGACGAGCCGGGGCTTGGCAAGACGCTCCAAAGCATCGGTGTCGTGGATTGTGCCAACGCTTACCCCTGCTTGGTCATTTGTCCGTCCTCGCTCAAAATCAACTGGCAGCGTGAGTTCGAGAAGTTTACCGACAAGCACGCTCTTGTGCTCGACAACTCCGTGCTTACCACATGGCCGTACCTCCTCAAAATGGGTATGCAGCAGGTGGCCATCGTCAATTACGAGTCCCTGCGCAAGTATTTCGTGTGGGACATCAAGGGCGGCTCGCGTGGCGGTTTCCGCTTGAAAGATGTTGTGTTTACTCCCGACATCAAGTTGTTCAAGTCTATCATCATTGACGAGAGTCACCGTGTCAAAGACCCGTCCGCACAGCAGACCATCTTTGCGCGTGGCATTGCCGAGGGCAAGGAGTACCGCATACTTCTCTCTGGTACGCCTGTGGTCAATCGCCCTGCCGACCTCATCGCGCAGCTCTCCATCATGGGACGCTTGCCCGAGTTTGGCGGACGATCCAAGTTTCTTGCCGAGTATGGCGGTGGAGAGATTACTAAGGAGAGGCGCAACAAGGAGGAGGAAGATGCTCCGCGCAACCTCGAACGGCTCTCTGCCGAACTCTACTCGCGCTGCATGATACGCCGCGAAAAGGCTAAGGTGCTTACACAGCTGCCCGACAAGACGCGCACCGACCTCATCGTGGATATTTCCAACCGTGATGAGTATATGCTTGCCGAACACGACCTTGCCGAATACCTGCGCCAATACACCGAGTGCGACGACCTCGACATTCGCAGGAAGATGCGCATGGAGGCTTTGGTGAAGTTCATGACGCTGCGCTCGCTCTCTGCCAAAGGCAAGGTGAAACAGGCTATCGACTTCACGCGCACATTCCTCGCCAACGGCAAGCCGCTCATTCTCTTCTGCTCCCTGCATGAGATTGTGGACGAGATTAAGAAAGCGTTCCCCAAGGCGGTCTCCGTTACCGGGCGTGACTCCATGATGATGAAACAGGCGGCTGTCGATGCTTTCCAGTCGGGCAAGGCGCAACTCATCATCTGTTCCATCAAGGCGGCTGGCGTGGGTCTCACGCTCACGGCATCTTCCAACGTGGCTTTCGTTGAGTTTCCATGGACTTATGCCGACTGCTGCCAGTGTGAAGACCGTGCCCACCGCATCGGGCAAAAGGACAACGTTACGTGCTACTACCTGCTTGGCCGCTCCACCATCGACAGCACGCTCTACTCCATCATCCACAAGAAGAAGTCCATCGCCAACCAGATAATGGCCACCGATGACGACATTCCGCAAGATGAGATGTATTTCGATGAACTTGCAAGTCTGTTCCTCAATCCAGTGCAAGATGGCTGACCTCTGCAAGACCGACCTGCAAAAGGTCATTTCCTACCTCGATGAGGCTGCGAAGATTTACGATGCGTTGCCCATGCAGAAATGCAAGTGCCGCGCTTACATGATAACTCAATTAACAAACAAATTAAAATCAAAACTCAATCATGACAAAAAATGAATTGGCAAAGGAGGTTGCGGTTTCCGAGAAACTCCACCTCTCCACTACGTTCCAAGCCGTTGACGGCATTCTTCGTGTCATCAAGCAGACACTCGCCAAGGGTGAGCCTGTTATCATCCGTGGTTTCGGCACGTTCCAACCCACCGAATGCAAGGAGCGTCATGCACGCGATTTCAAGACTGGCAAGCCTGTCGTTATTCCGGCACACAAGTCCGCAAAGTTCCGTGTGAGCAAGGACTTCATCAAGTTTCTCAACGCTGAAGCAGGAAAGGAGGCTACCGTATGATGCTCTATGAATGTGGTGTCCGCTACGAGCGGACTATGGAGAACGGCATGACAAAGAAAGTCACCGAGCTGTACCTTGTCGATGCACTTTCCTTTGCCGAGGCTGAGGGACGCATCACAAATGAGATGGAGCCGTACATTTCGGGCGACTTCGATGTGGTTACTATCAAGCGCACCAACATTTCCGAGATTGTAGAGGGGCTGTCCACTGCCGACAAATGGTTCAAGGCTAAACACATGTACATCACCATTGACGAGAAAACAGGCAAGGAGAAGAAACAAGCGGTTCACTTCATCGTCCGTGCCTCCGACATCAACAACGCCCACATCTGTGTTGTCGAGCACATGAAAGGTTCTGTGATGGACTACGAGATTGCCACGCTTGACGAAACCAAGATTATGGATTTGTTCCGCTACAAGGTTAATACAAGCGACAATGGCTAAGTTTTCTTCATTTGCTTTCCAAGGCCGGAATAAGTACGGCAACGAGCGTGTGGGCGGTCATGCCTCCAAGAAAGAGCATTACCGCGCTGCCCAACTCCGCCTCATGGAGCGTGCCGGACTTATCTCCGACCTGCGGGAGCAGGTGTCCTACGAGTTGATACCTGCCCAGTATGGCGAGTGTGGCAAGGATTTCAAGGGGCGCGACACGCGCGTTCTCCTCGAGCGTCCCTGCCGTTATGTTGCCGATTTCGTCTATACCGACCGCGCGACAGGGCAGACCGTTGTCGAGGACACGAAAGGCGTTCGCACTAAAGAGTATATCATCAAGCGGAAACTTATGCTCCACGTTCATGGCATCCGCATAAAAGAGGTTTGATTATGGCACGAGACAGTTTTGTTTTCTATCGCAGTTTCTTTGAGGCTATCAAGCGTATGCCCATCGAAGTGCAGACCGAGGTTTACCCGGCACTCATTGAGTATGCGCTTGACGGCAAAGAGCCGAAAGGACTTTCCGACATCGCGCAGGGGGTGTTCATTCTCGTCAAGCCTAACATTGATGCGAGCATCGCACGCAAAGAGAATGGCAAGAAGTTCGGCAAGCTTGGCGGTCGTCCTCCCAAGAAAGGCAAGACTGCCTCGTCTGCCAAGTATAAGGGCGAAGCCCCTGCGCCTCCGTCTGACTATTCGCTCTCCCTTGAGCAGGAGATTGACCAGATGAAAGCCGACCGCACATGGAATGAGCCTGTGTGTATGCAGTTCCACCTCGATGCCGATGAACTTGCCAAGCGTCTTGACGCTTTCCACAATCATTGCAAATGCGAGAATGACTGCAAGCCGCACTCCAACTTCAACGATGCCAAGCGTCATTTCTGCTCATGGATGCGCAAGGCTTACGCGCCTGTCGAGCATGACAGCGATGCGGAGCTGCCGCCTCCCTCGTATGAGTTCAACGGTGGCTTTGGCGGTCAGGACATCTAATCTGTATGAGTTATGAACAATAAACCATATCCCCAGACTCTCGTCACCGAACTTGCCAAGTTCGGCAAGCGGCCTACTGGCGATGCCGAATGGGACGCTTGCATCTTGCAGGCGTGCCGCAACAATCGCAAGAGTGCTCCTACATGGCTGTCGCTCCACGATGCTGCCCTGCGGTTTCGCGAGGAGGCGGAGAAAGTGCGTAAGCAAGCCTACAATCTTGCCGACCCCGATGTGTATTCAGCACACAGCGCATTCGTCATGCACATTGCCAACAACATTGTGCTTGCTCCGCAAAGGCGCAAGTTCATCGTTGACGACAAAAACCGTGATGTGCTGCGTTTCCTGCTTTACTATTTCAACAACTGCCCTCTGGCAGAGGAGGTCTTTCCCGGTCGTGGCTACAAGCTGCACAAGAGCATCCTCATACAGGGCGGTGTCGGTGTGGGCAAGACGCTCCTCATGCAAATCTTCAGCGAGTATCTCCAGCGCACCAACAACCCTCGTTTCTTCTGGAACTTGTCGGTCACGCAGATGGTCAATTACTACACCATTCACAACAACCTCGACCGTTTCACCTACAACGAGGAGGAGTGCCGTGGTTTCAAGTGCAACCCACAGAACGTGTGCCTCAACGACATCGGCATACAAGACCGCACTTTCTTCGGAATGGACACAGGTCTCCTCACCGATGAGTTCCTGCACGCTCGCAACGAGATTTGGACGCAGTACGGCAAGTTTGCCCACCTCACCACCAACCTCGACAACAACGAACTTCAGAAGCGGTTCAAGCGCAATGACGGTTTCGGTCGTCTCGTTGACCGTTTCAAAACTTACAACGTAATACCCCTTATGGGAAAGAGTAGAAGATAATATGGAAACAATAGAGATTAAATCAATGACACCTATTGATGAGGCTGTCAAACAAGTTTTGCAGTTTGCAAAAAGTATTGGTCAACGTGTCGTTGCAGATTTCAACGGCTTTATCATTGACTCTAAAAATAGTCATGACAAGAACCTTGATTTGTACTGGCATTATATGGGACGACCAGATATGGATATTAATTGGGAGCAACGTAGATACGAGATAGCCAAGGAAATTCTCCCCATGATATACAGAATTGAATGTGGTGACTTCAGCATCGAAAAAATGGCAGTGTTTGCAGTGAAATACGCAGACACGCTTATCAAAGAACTTCAAAAGAAAGGAACAAACAATGAGAACGATAGATTTTCGTGGTAAAGCCGTAGGCAGTGGCCGCTGGATACATGGTGATTTGGTTTGGAATGGTCGCACTCCTGCCATTTTTGAAGATGCCAATCAAGAAAATGGTTGCATCACCGTAAAGGAAAGCACGCTCGGCATGAACACCGGGCTGAAAGACAAGCACGGCCACGAAATATACAATGGCGACATTCTCGCCCATGGAGCAAACATCATCGGTCATGTGGTCGATGGCGTGCGTGGCTACTGCTTTGATGTGGTCTATATAACGCCAGAAGGAGAAAAATCATGTCCACTTTTCGAAGTGGTTACCAACTTTAACGATAAGTTGGAGATTGTCGGAAACATACATGATAAAGAAAATGGAGGTGCAGTATGAATAATGTAATTCCGAAACTCTCGGTCTTGTTAAGATTACTACTTGTTGCTCCTATTTACATCGTTGCTCTCGTTCTGTTTGTTCCATACGGAATATTCAGAGGTCTTACAGAGTCTGACATAATCCGAGATTACTTAGACCTGTTTGATGAGTTCCTTGGTAAAATATACTTTCACTATTTCAAGAAAAAGTAAAAGATGCGTTCCCGACAAGCAAGAAAAATAGTCCGCATGGTCAGATACACACCTATTGACTGCATGAGCGACACATGGTATGACCGCGCCCTCCAGTGGTGCGCCACCTACCGACAACCCCACATTCAACAGACTCTTCGCTATTACTGGAATGGCGTAGCGGACGGCAAGATTAAGCCATTCGATTACAAACCCAACTATCAAAGAAACAAATTCTTATGAACATCATCAACAAGAAATGCGTCAGCACAATTATTGGCGGCATCAGCGGAAACGTCACCTACAATGGTAAGACAATCAACATTCCTCGCGGCTCTCGTTTTGAGATGATAGACGGCAAGGTTCTCATCAACGGCAAGCCATTCGAGCAGTATAACGAGGCCGACTGCCCAATCATCAAGATTGAGATTAATGGCAATGTCGAAAGCATCGAGACAGAAAGCGGTGATGTAACAATCCAAGGCGATGCAGGTAATGTACACACCATGAGCGGTGATGTCCGCTGCAATGCTGTCAGCGGCAATGTAAACACCATGAGTGGAGATGTCACTTGTGATAACATCAAAGGCCATTGTTCTACAATGAGTGGAGACATAAGACGATGAAGGTACGACAGGCAAGAAAAATCTTCAAGGCATATTATAGCCCTAAGAAAAACTATTGGAACAATTACCAAGGTTTTACTCTTGGAACATGCTTTATTTGTTTCGCTTACAATAACCCACGTTTGCTTCATGCTCTGAATATTGCATACAAATATGAGAAACGGTATGTGCCAATACCAACAAAGCCAAGAGCAATACAAGGTACAACTTCCACACGTCATCCCCAATATGGCCTTTGGGCTATTTTGGAAAGCAAGAATAATATTTAAATCAATAAAGACAATGAAAACTTACATCGGAACAAAACAGGTCAAGGCCGAACCTATGGACGAATTGGCCGCAGTTGAGAAAGGCTACGCTCGTAAGAACGAGGACAACCACGAATGGCGGCAGGGCTACCACGTTCAGTACGCCAACCCGGACGGTAGCACCTACGACTCATGGTCTCCCAAGGACGTGTTTGAGCGTTCGTACAACGTGTGTGATGAGGAACAGATTGCAATGGTATGTTTTCCTCTGACAAATCGAAGCATCAACAAGGCTGTATCGCTCCTAACTATTGGAGGTGCAGATGACAAGACTTTGGAAGAGGTCGCAGCCAAGATGGAGGATTTGAAAAAGAAAGGGTTTGCAATTGTGCCCTCAAAAATATACAACACTGGCGATGAGGGACAGCAATTTGAAATGATGGTGCCATTATTAGCATTAGGCATCAGCTTGTAAGTATGCGCCAACCCAAACGCAGGGCTAACCTGCTCTACAAACTCCGTAGGAGAGGTATCCGATGCGACACCAAGCAGCGTTGCATCTACCTCCCCTATATGGAGTCTCCTAAGAAGTACCCACAAATACCACGGCTCTGCCGTGAGTTCCACTTCTATGTTCAATTCATCATCACATGAGCAACAATACAATCCGTGTCTTTGAAGCCTTTGCAGGTTACGGCTCGCAGTCTATCGCCCTCCAACGGCTTGCCAACGATTTTGCCGACTTCCGCTTTACGGTGGTCGGCATTTCCGAGATTGACAAGCACGCCATCGCTGCCTACCGTGCCATTCATGGCGACCATGCCCCCAACTTCGGAGACATCATGCACATTGACTGGCTGCAAGTTCCCGACTTCGACCTGCTCACATACTCTTTTCCATGCCAAGATATATCCTCGGCTGGCCGTCAGCGTGGCTTTGCGCAGGGTAGCGGCACGCGCTCTTCCTGTCTGTGGGCTTGTGCCGACGCTATCTCTGCCAAGCATCCCAAGTGGCTGCTCATGGAGAATGTCAAGGCTCTCACACAAAGGAAGTTTGCCAAGGACTTCTACAAGTGGCGCGAATGGCTTTCCGACCAAGGCTATACAAGTTACTTCCAAGTCCTCAATGCCAAGGAGTACGGCATACCGCAAAACCGTGAGCGTGTCTTTATGGTGTCCTGCCTGGGCGAACACCCTCGTTTCTTCTTTCCCAAGACGTTCCCTTTGGAGTACCGACTGAAAGATATTCTTGAGGACAATGTGGACGAGAGTTATTACTTGAAGCCTCAGCAGGTGGAGAGTATCATCAGGCATTGCGAGCGCAAGGTGGCAGAGGGGTGCGGTTTCAAGGTAAACTTCCAGTCGCCCGATGGCATCAGCGGTGCAATCAAGACCAAGGAGGGGCAACGTGAATACGACACCTACATCAAGGAGCCGCTCAACACCGATATGCAGGGCAACTCTCGCACCATTACTGCCCATTACCATAAGTTGGGCTACACCGACTTTTCAAGCGACCTCTGTCCGCATACTGGTGTCATGGAGTATTCGCCTCTCTTCTTGGGCTACACTCGCGACCACAAGGGCAAGGTGGTGTCCCACAACCTAAAGGACATCAGCAACACAATTGTCGCATCCAACCATGGGCGCAATGGCAGCACAGCGCAGTATCTCGTAGAGCCGATGATTTACAGCAGTCCTCACGGATTTAATTTCGGGGGGGTAAAAATTTAGCACCTACCGTAACTTCTTCCGCCTATGCCGACAATAACTTTCTCGTCAAGGACTTCCGCATCCGCAAACTCACGCCTCGCGAGTGTTTCCGTCTTATGGACGTGGCCGACTCCGACATCGACAAGATACAGCAAGCGGGCATTTCCAAGACGCAGCAGTACAAACTCGCTGGCAACTCAATCGTGGTCTCCTGCCTCTACCATGTGTTCCGCAAGATGTTCATCGACCATTCCAACGAACAGAAAGGATATGTGCAGCTCTCACTCTTCTAAACTTAAAACATCAACAATGTCTCAACTTTATATCTTTGCAACATGATAAAACTTTTGGAACGTACACGCCGCCCCGACATCACATTCTGCCGCAATGGACGCATATCCATCACGGCAAGGGTCGTGCGTCTCCTCTCGCTCCAGCCGGGTGACAGCATCAACATTGCTTTTCATCTTGGCGAGTGCTACCTGCTGGCATCCCGACATGAGAATGCCATCGGTCGCCACATCGCCCAATGTTACCCCACGAAGAAAGGCTCACGCAACTATTGCGCCAACTCCGTAATGCTCTGTCGGCTCATGCTCGATAACTGCAAGATACGTGAGCAGCGTGCCTCATTCATGGTTGGAAAGGAGGAAACAAGGAATGGCGAAGTGTATCTGCCCATAATCTACAAAATGCCGTTATGAACCAAGAAATCAAATACAGTGGCTTCTCTGCCGTGCCGTCCGACTACGAATGTTCTGACGGCTCTCTTGCCGTGTCCATCAACCTGCTGCCCGAAGATGGTGCTTTGCAGCCAGTCCTGCCTCCGTCTGTTGAGGTACAGCTTGCTGCCGAAACAGGCAGTTGCGTGTACATTCACGAGACGTCAAGTTTCACACATTACATAGTGGCCAATGGCAACGCTTATAGTTGGTTCGACAAAGGAAAGCCAGATACGATTGTCTCTATTGGCAATGTTTCCAGTTGCATAAAGATTACATCAGTTGGCAATACGCTAATTTTTCTTACCGGGAATGGTATGCAATACTACCTGTGGAAAGGCGGCTCCACAGGCTACCTGTATCTTGGCTCGCATATTCCAGAATGTCCGCTGTCATTTGGTTTGCAGGGAGAATTAGTCCGCACAGACGAGTTCTCTATCAGTTTCAACGGCATCAGCGAGGGCGACATTTGGAAAGAGTTTTCTGACGACAACAAGAATAAGATAACAGACCAAGTATTGGCCAAGGTCAATAAGTTCATTGCAGAGGAGAGCACCAATAAGGGACGGTTCATCTATCCGTTCTTTGTCCGTTATGCCTATCGCCTGTATGACGGCACACTGACTATGCACTCCGCACCCATTCTAATGATTGCATCTTCCGACCTCTCACCACAGGTTTTTTGGAACCATATCAAGGGTAAGGGGTCTTACAAAGATGCTACGATGCGTGTTGTCGGCATGGTGCATAAGTTGGATTATGCGGTTATTGAACAGTCCTACATAGACAATCTCTCCAATTGGAAAGACATTGTGCGCTCCGTTGATATTTTTTGTTCTAAGCCTATCTACACCTACGACCAGAACGGAAAGTGTGAACGGTTTGCACAATCATCCGACATTGACTCTTATTGTGTGTGCAAGCATACTAATCAAGCAGCATCTACCACTACATATCCATTGCGCTATCAAAAGCATACGTTCAACAAACTTTATGCGTTCACTTTCGACCCTACAAACCTCACTTATCCTGCCGGGCGTTTGATTTTGCCGCGTAGGTCGGTTGATGCTGTTAAGGAGGACATCAAATCTACATCGCAGTTTTACCTGCTCGAAAGCATAAAGATTGAGGCACTCACCACCACACGCACATTGCTCAACATCGAAGAGGATTATCTTCAGTCATTGGTAACTCGCGAGGTTATGACTGACGATTATGACAGCCACGACACGCTCATTCCTCGCTATGCGTTTGCCTACAACTCACGCCTCAACATTGCGAACATGAAGAAAATGTTGTTTGCTGGCTACAATGCGGCATCTGTATTTTGTTATACAGATGGATATGTCGGCAATTGGAATGATGACCACATTACCCCTACATACTTTGACGACAAAGCTGCCTATTCTGTATACATTTACATCAAGCAGGACGGCAGGGATATTATTGTAAGAGGGGATGCATATCAAATGGGCAACTATGATGCTCCAATGCTGTTCATATTCTATCCGAATGTCAATGCTTACAAGGCTGTTATTGTTAAGTGGTTCGTTTGGGGTATGCCATACGAGGTGCAACTTGAACAGCATGGTTTCCTTAATGGTTCATTCTATTTTGGCGGTTGGGACAATCCCGAACAGAAAGGTTCTGTTCCAACGGTATCAAATATTGTCGACCGTATGATTGACGTACCCAACAAAATCTACACCTCCGAAGTCAACAACCCTTTCTATTTCCCTCTTCTCGGCATCAACACCGTTGGTACAGGCGAGATAAAGGGCATCTGTTCCGCAGCCAAGGCTCTCTCGCAAGGTCAGTTCGGCCAGTTCCCTCTCTACGCTTTCACCACCGAGGGCGTATGGGCGTTGGAGGTGTCAAGCACAGGCACTTACTCCGCTCGCCAACCCATCACGCGCGATGTCTGCATCAATCCCGATGGCATCACACAACTCGACTCTGCCGTTCTCTTCCCAACCGACCGGGGCATCATGCTCATCAGCGGCTCGCAGACGCAGTGCATATCCGAGGCTATAAATTCCGAATATCCCTTTGACGCTACGCAGTTGCCGGGCTTCACTAAGCTGCACGCCATGCTCGGCCATGAGCCAGCCACCGACAAGTGCTTGCCAACACTGCCTTTCACGGAGTTCCTCAAAAAGTGTCAGATGATTTACGACTATGTACATCAGCGTGTCATCGTCTATGCGCCCTCCATCACTTACGCTTATGTGTATTCGCTCAAGACGCAGCAGTGGAGCATGATATTCTCTCGCATTGCCTCGCACCTCAACTCCTATCCCGATGCGCTGGCGGTGGACGCAGACAATGCCGTCCTCAACTTCTCCGTGCCAAAGGCGGAGGCTGTCAAGTGCCTCTACACAACGCGCCCTCTCAAACTCGAAGCGGCCAATGTCCTCAAAACCATCGACTGCATCATTCAGCGTGGTTTCTTCTGCAAAGGCAATGTCGCTACGGCTCTCTATGGCTCGCGCGATTTGGTCAACTGGCATTTGGTATGGTCAAGCAAAGACCACTATCTGCGCGGTTTTCGTGGATCACCCTACAAGTATTTCCGCATTGCAGGTGTCGCCACCCTCAATGCCGATGAAAATATCTTCGGTGCGTCCGTGCAGTTCACTCCACGACAGAACAACCAGCCACGCTGACAACCGTCCCCACGGCTTAGAAAGGCTTAGTGAGGCACAGCAAGGCTTATCAAGATATTATTAGGTTAGTTTTTAGGTCAAGATTGTTTTTTAGGTAACACTTAAAGAGCCGGGATGCGTGATGCACCTCGGCTCTTGTCTTTCTTATTCTATCCAGTGCTGCTTGATGCGTGTCCGTGCCAAGCGGCTCTGAATGGCGGTTCTTATCTCTGTCTCGGCCTCCGCTGCCTTGGCAAGCCATGTCTCGCTCTTGGCAGGGTTCGTGATGCTTAGCCAGTCGGCCACACCTCTGCACACTAAGTATTCGTGTATCAGCCTCTCCACCAATGTGAGCGTGGTCTGCGAGAATGTGGTCGGCACGTTCATCACGATTACATACTGCTGCCGCTCTTTCAGCGTGTCGTCAAAGTCCGTGTTCTCTATCTCTTTCTTCGCCCACGGATAGAGCAGCTCACGGCACATCGACACGCCCAAGTCTATCACCCTTGTCATGCGGTCCACATTGCCGTCCTCGCCCACATCGGCCACCATGTGCTTGGCGTGTTCCGTCTCGGCTGGCATCACATGGCTCTCCACATAGGCGTAGTTCTTGATGTCGTACAGCAGTTGGTCGCGCTTGAATGTGAGGGTTACTTTTAGTGTCCCTCCGTCATTTTCCACACAGCAACTCATAGGCTTCTCCTCCTTAGTCCGCAGGACGCTTCGGGCGGCTCCGCTTGCTCACGGCTTGCTGTATGCTCACAAGGCTCTTCTGTGCGAGTGCCACATACTGCTCCGCGTCTGCCTTGTTTGTCACCATGTACCACTCCGCAATGGCGGTGTTCTTCAGATAGTCGTGTATGGCCTCGCCAACGCCTGTCGTGGCGGCCTCATTGAAGTTGCTTGGCATCTGGAGTTTCAGCGACAGGTCGTCGCTGCCGTCATAGTGGCTGTTGTCGGTCGATGTACCATCCTCATCAAGGTATTCAGCAAGTTCGGTCTTTACCTCGGCAAAGCCTTTCTTGATAGAGCGCAGTATCTTCTCGCGGTTCTCCTCGTCCTCCGAGGCGAACATGCTGGCCACTTCCTTGTGGTTCTCCTTGTTCTGTATCGTGCGTCCGCGAAGAAAGGTCTCGTTCATGATGTCGTACAGCAGCCAGTCTATCTTGATGGTTGCTGTTACCTCTTTCTTTGCACCTAATGTTTCTGACATATTCTGTTTCTTTTTGTTGGTTAATCACTTGGGCGTGTCGGTTTCTTCCTGCTGTACAGCAGTCGTTCCGCTCCGTCCATCATTTCTCCTGCTTGGTTGAAGTAGTCGGTGGCCTCGCCCTTGTTGGCCAACTTGAACCATTGGCCGATGATTGATGTGATGAAGAAGTTGCGCAGGGCTGACTGCACATTGCTTGTCAGTTCCTTGTCAAACGACTTGCTCACTTCCAGCACTGCTTCGTATGCGGTCCTCATGATGACAGGCTTGATTGGCAGACCTATGTTAGGTTGTGCCAAATCCTTTGTACCCCATATATCGGTGGACACCTGTACATCTTTGGTCGTTCCCGACACAAGCATTTCTTTCAGCCGCTCGTTGGTGGCAAGCACCGACTCTTCCCAAAATCTTCCAAGGTCGCTCAGCTCGTTGTCGGTGGCGAGTATGCGGTCTCGCGCTTTCTCGTCTCCGTCTATGAGTTTCGCACCTGTGTAGTCCGTGGCTTTTGCCACTTCCTCATACACATCGTCCTTGAATACTTGTATGGTTATCGTCTCCATCAGAATGAAATGATTGAATAAGTTAATCCTATGCCCACATACGGCTGCATTCCTTTCGTGCCTATGCCGTACCCAGCCGTTACGCCTATGTGCCACCGCTTAGGGGGCTGTTTCTCCTTGATGGTTACCACCTCATGCAGTGGATACACAAAGATGCTGTCGAGCCGTGCGTGTACGCCACTGACGTATGCCTTGTAGTCCGCGTTCTCATACACGCTCTGCATGATGGGCAACTCTATTGTCGCGCTGTCCGAACCGTTGGCTACGAGATTTTTTGCATATCCCTTTGCCGTGTCAGTGTCGGCTCTGATGGGTGGCTGTACTGCATCGCCCATCTTGATGCAGTCCGTTGGCACTCTCACCTCGGCAGTTCCGACTGGCTGCTCGCTGGTGTACTTAGGTTCTCCCGGCACGTCTCTTACCGTGTCGCGCTTTATGATGGTGTCGGTTTGGATCACGATGTTGTGGCCGTTCCCTGCCTTGGGTTCGGGGTAGAGCAGTGCCACAAGCAGGAGCGTGAGCAACACGCCTCCTACAAAACTCAATGCGTGTTTCATGCTTTCGTGTGTTTGATGTAGTCCGTAATGCCTTTGTAGTGCAACTGCACGATGCTCCGCACGCCCTCCTCGCTCAACAGATATTCCACGTCTGCCTTGTTGTCTTGGAAGAGGTTCTCCGTCAGCACGGCTGCGCACTTGGTATGCAGCAGTATGTAGAAGCGTGCCTCATAGTCGGGGTCTTTGTCGCTCCAGTCGGCACGCATGGGTTTCTGCTTGCTGTCGTAGTCGCCCTTGGCCTTGTGCGCGTCAAAGCTGCCGATGTAGTCTTTCAGGCTTTCCTCGGCTGCGTTCCACAGGTCGGTGGCAAGCAGGTCGGCACTCGTCTGGCCGGGCGAGGTATATACGCACCAGCCTCCTGCGCTCTTCCACTGGCCGTCAGCTCCTGCGGCATTGTGGTGTATCGACACGAGGAGCACGTTCTTCGCTCCGTACTTGTCGCAGTACTTGTTGGCTCGCTTGCATCGCTCGGCAAGCGACACATCGGTCTCTTCGGGTACGAGCAGGTGTGCCTCCACTCCGTTGCTCAGTAGGGTGTTCACCAACCTGCGTGCTATCTCTCTCGCTTTCTTGTATTCGCGCAACCGCTTGTCGGGGCTGCACTTGCCCGGTGTGTTCTCACCGTGGCCGTTGTCAATCAACACTATCATCTTTCTCTTCTTTTAGTTTGTTAAGGTTCACGTCAAAGTGTCTTGCCGTCTTGTCCACCATCACTTGCTGCAATGCTTTCCAAAAGCGGTGCTCTGCCTCTGGTCGGCAGCTGCTCTCGTTCTCCAGTATCGACCACGCCTGTTCAAAGCATATCACGCCTGTAAGGATATACGACAACGGCACTTGCATGTGTATGAACACCCAATGCTCTGCCAAGTATGCCAGCACTATCAGCCACAGCCGCTTGGGTATGGTCTGCTTCACCACCTTGCCAAAGGCGAACGAGGTAAACTTGGCTTTCTTCCTGTCGGTCTTTTCGGGATAGGCTGCGTGTACGCGCTTGTCGAGCTTGAAAGCGGTGTATGCGTCATACAGTATAAAGATGATGGCCACCGCTATCAATGGGAATGTCGGTCTGAACTCTGCCACAAGCCAGCCTACCATGCCGCCCACGGCCATGGCCGCGAACTTCCAAAGTTTGAATACTACTGCCATACTGCCCATCTTATTAAGCGTCCTACAACTACTCCTGCCACCGTGCAGCCGAAGTCTATCCAATCCCACTTGCCGCCCCACAACTCATCTTTGAGTTCCAAGGCTGCGGCTACGCCCACTCCTGCATACGCTGCGCAATAGGTGCTGTTCGCTCCAAGTCCTATCACCACACCGCCAACAAAGTGCTTGTATCGGTTGCTCGCTCCGAGCCATTTGATAATCTTCTTCATGTCAATAAGAATTTAGTTCATGGCAAATTTACTTACAGGCATGGTTCTTTCCCTTTTATCTGTTGTGGCACACTAAAAAAGGGACACAAGATTGCTCCTGCGTCCCTCTGATAGGTTCTCGTTTCCCTTACTGGAGGTCAAACACGCTCCAGTCTATGTTGTCTTTTTCTTTCCAACCGTCCATGATGGCGTTGAGAATGTAGGCTGATGCCTCCTTGCTGAACTTGATGAAGTCCTCTCTTGTCTCAAAGGTGTAGTACACTGGCGTTGCGTCCGCCTCCTCGTTGAGTTTCAGCGTGAGCGGATAGGCTATGCTCTCGTTGTTTTCCAAAGATGCGTAGTTGCGCTGCTTCTCGTCCGACAGCCATACCTTGATGCCGTCATACTCAAAGCGGTTCACAATCTTGTCCTTGGTCTCTGCGTCTATCGTGTCTCTGACAAGCTGCTTTATCTCGTCCATCGTGGGCTTGCGGCTGAACGTGTGGCGGTATTCATAGTTGCCGTCCTCGGTCTCGTAATAGCCGAAGTAGAGCAGCCATTTGTTCTTGCCTATGCGTTGCAGTCCATCTTGCCGTTGGGTTGTGCCGTATATCTTCTCCATGTCGTTATGAATTTGTTACGCTGCAAAGATACACCGACACACCGCACATCGCCTTTTATCTTTAGTGAGCTGCCATTAAGTGAAGTTATACTTGCGCTTGCTGCCGTCAAACACCTCACACTTGATGATGGTCTCGAATGGAAAGCCGTCCTCTATGTCGCTTATCTGGTCAAGTATGCCTTTCATCTCCAACGAGGCGGTGAAGAACTTGCCCCATTCCGAGTTGGCTGGATTGCGGAATGACACCAAATAGCGGTCTTCGCCCTCTTTTGTGTCTATGCCTGTCTCAAAGTCGTGAATTTCTATCGGTATGTTCACGATGTCACCGAGGCGTGTCACCTTGCCGGGAAAGCGTTTCTTGCCGTCAGCAGGTGTATAGGTTACGCCCATTTCTGAAAACTTCTTCATGTGTTTACCTGTTAATGTATAATATAGATGTTTACAATCTGCGTGGCAAGCCATTCCCTTGAATGACCCTATTATCTGTTGCCGCCTCTTGCGTGACTTTATCTTGGCGAGTTTCCGTGCAGCGTTCACCTTGGTACGCTTTCTCAGTAGGGAGTAGTCCCCATAATCAACAAAGCCGAGTGCGTCCATTCCTGCACTGATGGGTGCAACTTTCTCACTCGACTTTATTATCAGATTGTAGGGTTTGCATAGTCTATGCAGGGTGTCCCTGTGTTTCCACAACTCTTTCTTGTTGTCTCCAAGTATGTATATGTCGTCACAAAAGCGGTTGTAGTTGTCTTTTCCACATTCCTCTATCATGGCATGGTCTATGTCGTTGTGGTACAGGTTGCCGAAAAACTGCGAGGAGCGTAGTCCCTTGCTGATGCCTACGTTGTCATTCGGGTGCAGAGCCTTTACAAAGTCTATGAGTATGGGCAGCAGCACTGGGTCGGCAATGTAGCGTTTTATTATCTCTATCAGTCGGTCATGCAGTATGTGGTCGTAGTAACCTTTGTAGTCGCTTTGATAGTAGTATATGAGTTTCGGATTGTTCCGCCTTGCCTCCTGCATCTTGTGATACAATCCGTGTGGCCCTCTTCCCTCTATCGAGGCTGCGGTGTTCTCTATCAGTATGGGCGCAAGGTGTTTTTCCACTATCTCCATGATGGCGTTGCTGCCCACACGCTCTATGACGGACGGTGCTTGCACGGTTCTTATCTTCGGGCCGTCTGCCGTCTCAAACGATTTAAGGTGCTTGATGCGGAATGTGCCGTTGGCTATCTGTGCCTTTAGCATGGCGATGATGTCCGCCTTGCGTTTCATGTAGCGCACCATGCGTGGCGTGCATTCCACTCCGTCTATAACAATATTCTCCCTCCACCGTAGGCCGTTGCGAGTATCTGCGTTGTGCAGGTTCGACATGACGCGCTTGAACGAGCGTTCCATGTTCTCGTCCGCTATGATTTCGGGGATAAGGTCTAATAACGGAAAACAGATAGAAGTCTTTTCTTCTACCTGCCCCAATAGTTCTTCCAATGTATTGACAGCCTTCCTGTCCTGTGGGGAGATACTTGCGCACTCCCCACATGTGGTTAATGTCGTGTTCCGGCTTTCCATATTTATATGCTGTTGCCGAGGCTCTAATCCCTCGGAGTTTGTTTGTGGCAATCCTCGTGCCACGTCAGAGACCTCCGATTATATTTTAACCAAAGAATTTCAGCCGCCCACCGTAGTTCGTGTTCGAGTTCGAAGAAGCGTTGTTCGCGTTCGCATAGGCGAGACCGCTGTTCGCATTCGAGTTGTTGCCAGACCGCAGAACACAGCGGCGCGTGGGATTTTCTGCCTTTTGCTCCTTTGCTTACATAATCGGACGAACTATGTCCACTTTCAGACCAAGCGCATCAATGATGCGGAAGAACATGCCGACACCCGGCTCTATCACGCCTTTCTCTATGCGTGAGATATAGGTCTTGTCTGTTCCCACTTTCTTGGCAAGGTCTGATTGCGTCATGTGCTCTTGCTTTCTTGCGTCAAGGATTATCTGACCTACACAATAGTTGGTTGCCTCCTTTCTGAACGCTTCTCTTTCCGCAGTTCCTACTGCGCCATACTTGGCATCAAGAATGGCATCGAAACTGCTAATGTCATTTCTTTGCTGCATAATATTCCTTTTTAAGTTCAAGTGCTTTCTCTATCTCCTTTGAGGGTGTCTTTGGGGTTTTCTTCTGAAAGCCGTTGAACAGCATCACGATGTTGCCCTCATCAAAGATGAAGAATGCACGGTATATATTCCCATTGTAACTGGCTCTAATCTCATAGAGTCCGTCCTTGATGAACTTCACAAATTTCTCACTCACCCTCTCCTGCATCTTCAGCACATCAAGCACATAGTCTATCTTCTTCTGTGCGCCCATTTCCAAAGAGCGGTAGAACGTGAGGAAGTAGTCTTTGTAAAGTAATATCTTCCTCTCTGAATTCATGCTGCAAAGGTAATACTTAAAGTTGATATATCCTACAACTTTTGCAATTATTTTGCATCGCTCATAAAAAACTCGCTTACGCGAGAAAGCAGGGAGAGGGAGCAGCCTCCTATCGTCGGCTCTCCCTCTGACGCTTTTTTCGTGGCTGCGCTTGCCGCTTTATCCGACTATTACGAATTTGCCGCGGAAGGCCAGCCGCCCACCGTAGTTCGTGTTCGAGAAAGAAGAAGCGAAGTACGCGTACGCAAAGGCGAGACCGCTGTGCGCATACGAGTAGCTGCCAGACCGCAGAACACAGCGGCCTCTGCTGCCCGGAAACCACAAACCTGCCGCATAGTGTGTGGTGTACTTGCTTGTGTCGGTCTGATGCACCTTGCTTGGCAAGATGTCGCACTTCGCTCCATGCACCACTCTCACAACGCAGTTGCCGTTAGAGTTCACACTCTGCACCACACGCTCGGTTTTCTTCACCGGGTCATAGATGTGGAATTTGTAGTCTATGGGGTCATCGTTGGTCTCCACACAGCGGTTCTTGTAGAACGTCTCGTAGCTCTGCACGTTTCCTGCTATGTAGTCCATCCATTCCGAGTCGCAGCCCACATAGTGTTTGAGTCCCATGATGGAGTTCATTGCGTTGCCCACATACGAGGTGTCGGCCATACCTATGTTGTCGAGGCTGTTCAGCGTGGCATCGTGTGCGCCATTGCCAACAACAGACTGCTCGTTGGTCGTGCCGTGGGTCGCCCACCACAGGTTGCTGATTTCCTTGTGCTGCTCGTAGTCTTGGAGCTGGTAGCCCTCTCCGCGCATGTGCGCACTGTTTTGGAAGTCCTTTGCCGTGTAGTGTATCGTCCCGGTCGGTGTCTCTGTCGGGTTGCCGTCAGTGTCGTATGCCCATTCTGCCGAGGTCTGCGAAGTGCCGTCTCCCTTGCGTGAGCGCACCGCGCCCGATATGCTCCTTGGTCGTTTCAGTCCGTCTATGGTGATGGGGTATGTTCCCAAGAGGCTGTCGTTCTCGCCAACGGTGTGCTCCGTCCATTCGGGTTCTATGGCCTCTATATGATCGCTGTCAACGGCAAGGCATAGGCTGTCCTCTATGTCGCGGTACGAGGTGAAGTACATCCACTTCGCTCCGCCAGGCACATCGCAGAACACGTAGTTGCCTATCGAGAAGTCGAAGTAGGTGTGGCTCACCATCATGTTGAACTTGCCTACTATCTGTCCGTTCTCGTCCGTGAACACGGCTCCGAGCCTTGCGTGGTTCAGTCCCGGCCATCTCACCTGCTTCATGCCCTCCACGTCCATGCGGTAGGCGTTCACGTTGGCAGCGGTGGTGATGATGTTCTCGTCTATCACCGTGCCTACCTCTGCCTCGTCAGCATACACGCCTGTGTTCTCCGCATAGAGCAGTGCCGATAGCATGGCCTCGCGCTTGTTGTTCACGGTGGATAGCGGCTCGTTCTCCGTGGTCGAATAGACGATGTACTTCTGTTGGTTCTTGTAGTCGTTCACGCCCTTATACCAGTGGTGGGGCAGATGGTGGAAGATGTCAAAGCCCTCTCCTGCGCTATCGCCCACATCGAAACTCTCGCCTGTGGCAAGATAGTTGAAGTCGGTGTCGCTCAACTGCACGCCCTCCATCTGTTTGAGCTTGGAGTTGTAGGTACACTTGTAGGCGTGGGTCTCCTGCAATATCTTCAGCGTGTGTCCGCTCGCCACAAAGGTCTTGTCGTAGTCCGAGCCTGTCTTGTTTTCGGGGTTGCTGTATCGCTCACAGAAGTCTCCGCTCACGATGTCGTCTATCTTCACCACCGAGAACTGCGAGTTGATGACGGTCAGTTTCGGGAAGTATTTCTGCAATGCCTCCACCTCGCTGTCCTCAACGAGTTCGGTCAGTATCCATCGGCCGATGATGCCGCTGCACTGCCCGGTCTCATCGTAGGTGCTGCCGTTTGCGTCTATGCCCACGGCTCCGCTCTGCATGATGCCGCGCAGCATCTCCACGCTGGCGGTGGCGTTCACGCCCGGTATGCGCACGCTCTTCAGCTGTCCTGCCGTGGTTATCTGCCGCAGCAGGGTCATGGTGTCGATGTGCGGACACTCGTCAAGGAACATTTTCTTCACGTTCGTCATTCCTGCTATGGTCAGTCCGCCGGGATAGGTCAGCTTGGGCAGGTTCTTGAAGTAGAGCGTGGTCATGGTGGCTGGCAGTTCAAGGGTCTCTATCGGGGCTGTCTCGGCAAGGTCTATGCTCGACAGTTGCGAACCGCTCGCCAACACCTCTTTCAGTCTCGGGCAGTAGGAGGCGATGATGCTTGTTACCTTGGTGTTGCGTGCGTCTATGCGTCTGAGGAAACTCTTGTTGCCCATGTTGAGCTGCGTGATTGCTCCGCTTTCCTCGGCTGGCGTGTAGTCCGCTCCGCCAAGTATCAGTTCTTGCAGCATTGTGCAGTTCGAGATGTCCCAACCCTCGGCTTTCGGGGTGCAGCCGCTGATGTCAAGACTGGCAAGGCGTGTCGCTCCGAACACGTAGAGCATCGTTCCTGCGCCTGTGGAGGTCATGCCGCTCTTCAGCGTGTAGCTTTCTCCTGCTTTCAGATAGCAGCTGTCCACACAAGCGTCCGCACGGTCCACGCCTAATCCGAAGAAGCCGTCCTGCGCTGCCGTTATCTTGATGCTGATGTCCGTACCCACGGCACGCATCTTGAACGGATTGGTGTACAGCTCGCCCACTTGGTAGTAGCCATCACGGTAGGCAAAGCGTTTCTCAAACGTGATGGGCAAGTCCTCATACCGCAGTCCGTGTACGGCATAGTAGTAGTTTGCACCTGCTTTGGAGTTCTCGATGTACTTGCGCTCTCCGTCAAACGAGCTGGTTATCTTCGCCCACTTCGCTATACGGTCGGTGATCCAGAGTTTCTTGCAGCCGTCTGCGGAGAATATCTTGATGCCGTCTGCCTCCGCGCTGCGCATGTCGCCCGCTATGTCGTGCAGCGTGATGGTGGTCTTGCCCTCATCTTCAAGCCAGAACTTGTCGGCTGCGTAGCCTTGCTGGAACATCACGGAGTTCCACCCTTGGTAGTAGTGCTTGGGGTCGGTCACGCTGTCCAAGTCCCAAGGTACGGTGATGCCGCAGTCGTTGTCGGCAAGCCAGCAGCAGTCTCCGTCATACCAGTGGTTGAAGTAGGCGCGTGTCAGTCCGTTGGTGTCGAGGTAGAACGAAATCATCATGTTCTTTGACCGCTGGTCAACGGCAAGCACATAGTCCGTGCCCACGATGTAGCACCCGGTGGAGCGTACGTTGGCATACAGATAGAGTTCCTCGCAGAATTTCTTCAGTCGGTTCTCCTTTGTTCCTGCCACGCTCTTGCCGTGCAGGGTGATGTTTCCGTCTGCCTCGGTACGGTCTTGCGAGCACTCCTGCGTCCACAGCAGCCATTTATATAGGTTGTACGGTACTTTCTTTCCCTTGGCGTAGAGGTCGTTCAAGTCATCATCGTCGGGGTATCGGCTCTCGTAGTAGCCGAGCCACACGGGTTCGCCTGTCGATTGGTCTATGCGCATGAGGTCGTCCACGCTGTTCACGCCTTGCAGCCAACAGAACGAGTCGTATTTCAAGTACTCAAAGCACTCTACCGGGTTCAGCACCCTGCCTGTCACGCCCCATTTCTTGGTGCTCGTGTCATACTGCATCTTGCCTGTGGTGTCTTTCCACTTGCCTCCGCTGTATTTCACATACTTGTAGTCGTTCGTCAGGTACACCGTTCCCCAGTCGTAGTTGTTCACATCGTCTGCCAGCACCTCGGCAAGGCTCTTGTCCACTTCCGTGGGGTCGGCTGTGGCGGTGGTCTCCTGCATCGTGCCAGTGCCGTCATTCTCCAAGAAGATGTGCTTCTCTCCGCAGTATTCGCTCAGCATGTAGATGTTCGAGGCTATCAGCTCTTCGCTCTTGGCCAAGGTCTGCACCTTGAAGATGTTGAGGTCTTGGTTTTTCTCGGCCACGAGTTCCACAAAGTCGCCATAGTTCAAGCAGTCGCTGTTGTAGCCGCTCACTTTCTCGAAGCCGAAGAACGAGGGGTTGCCCTTGTCCACGTTGAAGTTGGCCTTGGCATGGAAGTAGGCGTAGGTCTCGTTGGTCGCGTCCACGCTCTGCTGGTCGGTGCGGAATAGGGCGCACGTCACGCTGTCGATGCTGGTGTTCATCGTGTCGCCTCCGTTGTAGGCGTTCTGCGCTGGGGTCATGTAGTCCGCGCCCATGGCTCGCTGTGTCTTGTTCATCAGTTCCATGGTCGCTCCGTTGTTCGCGCCTGTCGAGTCGGAGTAGTCCACCTTGATGGTGATGGTCTTTACCCACAGGCCTCCGTCTATCACCTGCACTTGGCTCTTCGCGGCCATCTTCTTGGCCTTTTGGAACTTGGCAAGTGCTGTCGGGTCGTTCTTGAAGTCCTCTTCGGTATGGAGCATCTCTATCTTACAGCCCTTGAACTTGCCCTTTTTGTTCTTCACAGGGCGCAGTGATGAGGTCGTGCCTTGGTTCACGGTCGGCACGTTGTACACCTTGCAGTCCTGCCACGGTCTGTCGGGGAAACGGATTACCCAGTCATAGTATGCCTTGGTTTTCTTGTCTCCGTCCAACTTGTCGAGGTAGCCGGGATAACTCTGCTCGATGTCTGGCGTGTCGGCATTCTTCAGCAGGGTCACGCAACACAGCCCTGCGTTCATACACGCTTGCAGGGTCGGTCTGTCCTTGGTCGTTCCCTCTGCGGTCTGCGAGGCCATCACTTGGTTCTTCTCATACTCGGCAAGCATGGCTGCGGTGTCTTTCTGTCCCACCAAGTAGTTGTTGAATGCCTGTCGGTAGTTGTAGTAGGTCGCCCAGCCTATGGCGCGGTACAGATAGAGGTCGGCTTTCGTGCCGTCAAACATTATCTGCATGTCATTGTGGGCGAACTTCCCTGCATTGTAGTAGGTGGCTGCGGCCTCGTCTCCGTTCATGTATATCTTGATTGAGCCTATGCCGCTGTATGGGGCTATGCTGGTCGGCTCTATCACGATGTCGAAACGTGTCTCCTTGTCGGTGGCGTACAGGGCTACGGCTGTCTGCTGTGCGCCCAAGTCGTCGGGGTTGGCTGCGGTCGCTCCGTCACAGGTGAACACGAGTTTCTCACCTGTCAAGTAAAAGCCGAGCTGGTTGTCGCCCAGGCAGTCTATGATGCGTGCCGTGCGGTCTTCCACGTTCTTCACCTTCACCGTGAAACTCAGTGCCATGCCGTTCTGCTCGATGCTGGTGTTGGCGAACGGCTTGAACGAGCACACGGCTTTCATGTCCTCGGCTATGCGGAGTGACATGCGTCCCTTGTCGTTCTCAGTGCCGTAGGTGGGTGTGCCGTAGGTGTCCTTGACAAAGCCGTTGCTCGACCAGTTGCAGTTCTCAACGGTGATTTCCACGTTTCCGTCCTTGATGGTCTTGTCGGTCTCTCCGTTGCTGCGTGAGTCCATCGTGATGTTGAACTCGCGCATGGTGGTCACTTCCTCCACATCTACAAGCGAGCCATCTACAATGAATGTGGCGGTTTCTGATGCGCTGTTTCCGCACATCACTTTCACCGACACGCTCTTTGTGCCGTCATGCACGCTCTCCTGCACTTGCTTGGTGAACGTATTGGTCTGTCCCCGGTAGGCTACGGTGGTGGTCTCCTGCGCTCCGTCATACCACACCACGGCTTGCGGCTCGTCCGTGTCGGCTGCATACACGGCATAGTCCACCTCGATGTTTTCGTAGAGCTTCCTCTTGCCTTGCAACTGCTCGGTGTACCAGCGCATGGCCACTATCGGGGTGTTGTTGCCGCTCTCCACCACCATGACGGCTGTGTGGAGGTAGTTGCCCACCACGCCCGAACCTACATCTTCTCCGTGTATGCGCAGGGGGTATGCGCCATGTGTAAGCGTCTCTCCCAAGCAGCTCTTCGGGTCTATGGTGATGGAGTGCGAGTAGGTGTCGAGCACCACACTTGTGCCGAGTGTCTGCCACTCTCCGTTTAGGTATATCTCGGTTACTACCTTAATGCCTTTGTCCGATGCGTTGTTGGCAAACTTGTACATCGGTATGCTCTTGGTGGCTCCTCCTGCGGCAAGGGCGGTGCTTGCCGTATAGTTGAGGGTCTGCACACTGCTGATGGTAACATCTACACCGCTCACGTTGATGTTCCTGCTGCCTGTATTTCCTGCATCGTCATAGGCAATGAGTTGGAAACGCTTGGTGGTGGCGGTCACGAAGTAGCTGCTCACGTCCATCTCGAAGTCGTAGGTGTCTCCGCTTGCCGATGATGCTCTGTTGAACATGAATGTCTCCAAGGTCTGCCCGGTGTCGCGGTCTTTGAGCAACACCTTTTCTATCATGTTGCTCAGTTCTTGGCTGCCTTGTGTGGTAACGCTTCGCACGGCTGCTTTCATCACCACGCTGCCGCCAGCCTTGGCATACAGCGGACTCTGCTCAAACTGTATGCTCACAATCGTGCCTGTGCTTTCTCCGCCTCCTCCGCCTACGGCAAACTGCACCTCGTCGCCCACGGCTTCCTGCCCGGCATTCTGCAGTTGCAGCTTCACCACGCCCTGCGTCTCGGTGTCAATGTGCAGTGTGGCGGGTATGTTGGCGTATGCACCTCCTGTGGAGAATGCCTCCTTGCCGTCCTTTTCGGGGGTATCCGAGGTCGGCACGGCATTGTTGCCGCCTCCTCCGAACTCCACCCAAGGTTTCAAGTCTGCCGGGTTGATGTCGTCCACGGTGCGCGTGAACTGGTAGGCTTCCCACTTGGGCGAGCCGTTGCTGGTCACATCGGCTGTCTTATAGGTCAGCACGACACCGCTCTTCATATACGATAGTCCGCTTTCTTTCTCTTTGTCCTGCACGGCTTTGATGGCGGTCGAAAGGGTGTACTCGGTGTCCTCGCAGATGTCGTTCACGTTCACCGTGTTGCCTATGGCACTGCCGTTCGAGCCGAAGTCTGTCCAGTTGGCTTCGGTTTTCCAGTCGGTCTCGGTTTCCTTGCCGTAGTTCGTCCACTGCTTGTTTTGTATGCCTGTCTCCGAGAGGAACGACAGCACGATACCGGGTTTCATGTATCTTGCTTTGTTCTCCAAATCGAAGATTTTTTCAAGCACCACGGAGAATGACACTTCACGGTCGCCCAACGACAACAGCACATTGGCGTTGATTGTGTTGCGGTTCAGCAACTCCGCGCTGTTCTCGTCTATCAGTTGTCGGGTGATGGTTGCCGTGCTCTCTGCCTCGCTCATGCGCTCCTGCAAATCCGCTCCCTCGTCTCCGGGGAATGCCGTACCGCTGCTGTGGCCGAGTGCCAAGTCCGAGCCGATTACGGCCAGTGTCGTTCCGCTCCAACGGTAGGTCTTGTTGGTGCTTACGTCCATGAAGATTTTGCCGCTGTGGGGCTTGCGTCCCAATACAGTCCCATCGCCAAAGAGGTCTCCGTCCAGCCAGTTGTTATAATAGGTGATGGTCGGACGCAGGTCAAACTCTGACTCTGAGGGTTGGGTGTAGCGTAAGACGAATGTTTCAGTGGTCTTGTTGTACACCACGGCACAATTCTCGTCCGTTGATGATTTGCTGACTGACAGGAATTGTGCGGTAATGCCCGATACAATGCCGCCAAACTCCAGCACATCGTCCACATATCCAGGCAGATACTGTGAGGGTACTTGTCCGTTCTCGTCCAAAGGTGCAAGTCCATCTGCAGTTCCCTTGGTGTTCTTGAATGCGGTGAGGTCTTTCTGCACACCGCTGATGCTGTTTGCCAGCTCGCTCTTGTTGTCGCTGACGGTTTTCTTCAGATTGGCAATGTCGGTCTGTGCCGTACCCATCTGCGAGTTGAGGGTGTTAAGGCTGTCCGTGTGCGAGGTCTGCGTGCTGCGCAGGCTCTTGATGTCCTCCTTGTTTTGGTTCACATCTACCTTGACAGCCTCAAGGTCGGCTGTCATTTCCTCCACGGCTTCCATATACTCGGTGCTGTCCACGGTGGGGTTGCCTTTCAGCAATGGATTTCCGCTGCTGTCCACCTGCGCTACCCATGTGCCACCGTCTGCCACATAGAGTTGTCCCAAGTGGTCTGATGATGCGCTGCCCTCCACGGTCACCAATGCCCACCAACCCTCGTGTGGGTTGGGGTATGCCTCGCGCAGTTGCGCTGCGGTCTTGAACAGACCTTTGTTCGGTCCCTTGATGTTCTTGGCTTCAAGCCAACCCTCCACGGTCAGGTTGTGGCCTACGGTCATGGAGCCACGCACCGTACCCGAACCGCCCATGCTGACGTTGCGGCCTACGGCCACATCACCGTCTATCTGTTTTGTTGGTATTGAACTCATTCCATTATTGATTTTGCCAAGGCGTTCAACTGCTCTGCTTTGTCGGTCGCGCCAAAGGCGGTTAGTACTAATGCTGCCGTGGTATAGACTACGGCTGTGTAACAACGCTCGGAGATGTCGATGCCGTCCTCATCGTCTATCTTGGGATAGGGTATGTAGGTGGCTCGCTTGACGTAGGCATCCTCGCTGTTGCAGCTGAAGAACTCCAACGCCTTTCCCTCGGCTCGGTTCACCACCGCGCACACTGGTTTCTGCACGCTGCCTCTCACGCCCTTGTATCTTGACGATTGCAGGTCATAGAGTGGGTCGTCCACCGAAATGGCATTGTAGCAAGTGCGCTCCCAGTCGCTCATGCGGAATGCTATCAACCGCATGAAGTCATCGGGGAGCAGCACCCAACCGCTGCCGTTGTCCTCCCAATACACGGCTTCGCCAAACTCGTGTCCCTCTTCCAAGAGATACACAGGCGCGGAGGTCTCCACCCTGCGCACGGCTTCTTCTATCTTCGAGCGTATCACTTCATTCAACGACAAGGTGTCAATATCCTCATCGCTGATGAGCTGCTCACTGGTCTTGTTCTCGTCTATGGCGATGCGAACATCTTGCTCCACGACTTCGATTTTGTACACCATATCGTCATTCCTTACTTCTCGTTGACAAACGTGATTTTCACTCCGTATGTCGCGCCAACGGCCTTGATGTCCTCACGGTTGCGCATCGTGCCGGGCTTTACGCCAAAGTTCTTGAATATGTAGTCCTTGGCCTCTTGGTTGTCGGTGAACTCCACCTCGGTCTTGCCCTCTGCCGTATTGTCCTCGGCTGCGGTCTCCTCGCTTGTGGTGTCCTCTTCGACATTGGTTTCACTCTCTGGCTCTTCCTTGATAGTTTCCGCATCAGCCTCGTCCGTTGGTGTTACAACACCTGCATCAGCCTTCTCGATAGTTTCATCCGCCACGTCCTCCGCCACATGCGTAGTATGGCTTGAAAAGGCTTCGGTAGGCTTATTGTCAATCACAGCCTTTGCCGCCACATTTGCCGTCTGCGTACTCGGCTTGGCAGGGTTGCGCTCGATGCGCACCTCCTCGTCAAGTTCGATGGTGTCCACCACCTGTATGCGGCCTTTCTTGAACTCGCTGCTGTTCTCTATGGCACGCTGCACAAGGAAGTCGCTTGTGGTGTACTTCGCTGGGTTCTGTCCGATGGCGGTCATTGAGCCGTCAGTGAACAATACTTTGAGTGTGGCTCTGCCTATCTTGATAATAGTCTGGTATTCCATCATGCCGTACACTCCGTAGGTTATTCTCTTCTTTTTCATTTCGTTGTCTGATTATTATAAATAAAGGCGGACGGCATTGCTACCTATCCGCCTCTATTGGTTGATGATTGGTTTAATTAAACATCGGATTACTCGGTGGCCATCACATCACCTGCATACTCCACCCATGCTGCGCTCTTGTACTGCCACATCTGACCGCTGACGGCCTCGGCATTGATGCCCGGGCAGTCCTGCAACAGGTAGTACACACCACCCTCAACAGGACTTTCGGGGGCTTCCTCGCTGTCCCACAAGTGGATTTGTACGGCTGTGGTGTTCTCGTTGTCGCCCTCACCGTTAATCCAGATATGGCATGAGCCTTTGAGTGCGAGTGCATCCCACACAAGGATTGACTCGCGTGTTGCCTCTTCGCCCTCCACACGGTCTTTTGACGAGTGCTCTGCCGAGTACTGGTAGTGTACAAGGCGGTCGGGCGCAACGATGAATGCGGAGTTGCTCCACTTCAAACGGTCGAGTGTCGGGTCATGCTTGAATTCGATGTCTCCGAACACGGTGTGGAAGTTGGTTACTACCCAGCCCACAGGGTTGGTCTTGGTGGTAATCTGAATTTCCGGGTGCTTGGAATAGTCGATGCACTGGATGTTCTCCAAGAAGTTCTTGCCAGAAAGGGCAATCACACTCTTGGGCACGTCCTCGCCTGTAAAGGTCATCTTCGCCAAGGCGATGATTTCCTCAATAATCCATTTGCCCGTGTGGTTGAGTTCCTTCTTCACTTGGTAGCGCACGCCCTCGGTGAAGTAGATGGTCTGCGCACCGACCTCTGGTGTCTGCACCGTCATCTTGCCTCTGCGCCCAGCGTAGAGAGTACGGTTGCCACGCACCTTGAAGTTGGTGATGGCGGCCTCTGCAATGACAGCCTTGCCGAATGGAATTTTCTTCTTCTGCGCCTCGTAGTAGTCAGATACAATCTGGTTCATACCGCGCTTCTGAAGATATACCGTCTGTGGCTGTGGCACGATGAGGTCGGGGTCAACTTTCTTCTGCGTCTCATAGAGGGCATTGGAAAGGATGATGAGTGTTGACCCGGCAGGAATTTCGGGCGTGGTGCAATACTCGTCTGCCGGGTTGGTCTTAGGACCATTCACGGCACGGCATATCGGATTGCTTGTGGTGGGGTCCTGTCCTGTCACAAAGAGCATAAGGTCTTTGCCCGGTGTCTTGGTCTTGCCATCGTCCGCATAGCCGTCCACGCCCTTTACGAGCAGTGTGCCATACGAGCGAGGAATTTCCGCATCGTTGGCAAGCAATGGTACGATGAACTGCTTGGCTGTTCCTGCTGTAACCTTGGTGGTCGTGGTCACGCTGGAGCGTGGCTCGTCAATCATGTAGTGTTCCACCTCGGGCGAGTTCACCTTTACCTTCTTTGCATTCAACATGAGCTGCATAAGCGGTGTGTCGTCACTCTTAAACTTGTAGAGTTCTTGGTCGAGGTCGCTCTGTACGAGGTTGCCCGGACCGACTCCGCCTGTCGCGCCTGCCACTCCGCTGACGGTAGTGGGTGCTCCCGGCACTTGGCTTGCTACACCGGCTGTGCCTGGTGCAGGGGTGGTGGTTGTAGTTCCACCTACTTGTACGGTTTCTCCGTCCATGTCTTAAAATTTTAGTTTGTGAATAATGTTATTTGCTATCGGTCTGTGCGAGGTTGCCGGGGGCTATACCGCCTGTCGCGCTCGCGAGATTGCTTACTGATGCCATTGCGCCCGGCACTTGGGTTCTCAACCCTACGCTCCCGGTCGTTGGCTTTAGCTTCTTGCCCTCTGGGGGAAACTTCACTACTTCTCCTTTCATGAGCTACACGGCTTCGTTGGCGAGGTCAAAGATGCTTTGTGAACTCTTATGCTGACTCGGTGCGCCTCCGTTCTTGCCGTTGAGCGGTGCTGTGCCGTCTCCCTTGTCGCGCTTGCGCAGTCCTTCCACAATCTTGTCGTTGCGTCCTGCCACGCGTCCCTCCTCGCCAGCGTTGGCCACATCGGCATCGTGGTTGATGGCATTCACGAACAACTCCAAGGTCTCGCGTGAGAACTTGCCCATCACTCCGTCCTTGACCACGGTAAGCATGGCGTTGGCCACCTCGTCTATCTGCTCGTCCGTCATACCGCGCTCTTCTTGGAACTGGCGCAGGGTCTCAAGCGTTGCGTCCATGTTCTTCTCATACTCTTCATCGAGCTGTTTCGATTTGGCCACACGTTCCACATACTCCTTGTTGGCCTCAGCTATCTTGTCCTGCATCTCGGGGTCGTCAAGCACGTCCTTGATGTCCACTCCGAAGTTCTTCACAAGGCCGAGCACAGGGTCTTGGCCGTTGTGCATGTCGGCAAGGAACTGCGCACTTCTCGGGTCTGCGGCAAACATGTCGGACATGGCTTTCTCACGGCCTTTGTAGCCGTCAAGGTCATGCTCGTATTGGTCGTAATCATCGGAAATCTGACCATAGATTTCCTCATCGTCCTCGAACTTCTTGTCGGGGTATTTCTTTCTCAGCCGCTCCAGCTGCTGGTCGCGTCTGCTCTTAACTCCATTGTTTTCAGCCATTATCTTAACTTTCTTATTGTTGTGTAATATTCGTATGCAAAAATAGCCATATAAGAGGTGGACTGACTTTTAACTTTTGTGAGTCGGTTTAAGTACCTTTGTATAGTGTGTTTTGCCTTTTCCCCACGGCTCAAAAAGGCTTAGAAAGGCACAGTAAGGATTATAATCTTAAACCTGTTTTATGAAATACTTTGGCAGCATATTGGATTTTACAAGGGAGCGCAATGCCGACCTTATGAGGGTGTACCACGACAGACTTGCCGAGGCAAGCATCATCGTTATGCCTGTTATCTTTCAGTTGGTGGCCGACTCTCCTGCTTCTCGTTTCTGGGTGAGCGAGGAGCGTGCGGCCATTGTCATTTCCGCTATGGCGGCAGGAAAGCCCATGCCGCGCATGAGGAGCAACAAGCGTGAGATGTTTGAGGAGATTTACCGCAGATACCTCATCATGCGTGAGGATTATCCCGACAAGTCGGTCTATGAGTTGGTTACGAAGATTGTCAACCAACCTGCGCCCAAGTTCTATCTCACACCTCGCACGGTCGGGGAGTTTATTTACCGCATAAAGAATGGATGGTATGACAACCAATACGATAGATACAGAGATTGCCGCACTGCTTGCGGAGAATGACAGGCGCAATGAAATCATGTTCGCCAAGTTCGACCCTGTCACTGGTGAGGGGTCTATTGGTAAACGTGTCCGTGTCAGCATTGCCGACTTTGCTATTCCCGTTCAGTGGTTGCCTGTGGAGATGATGGACATTCCGCTTGTCAAGAAGTTGGTCAAGGCTGGCTCTATCGACAAGTTTCTCTCGTCCGTGATGCACGTTGAGCCGAATGACGATGACTTCATCAAGGTGTCGCGCACGCTCATACGCTTGCGCTTCAAGCACGACTTTCCATTTTGGACGGCTACGCTCGTCTATATCCACAACAAGGACGCAGGAAAGGACGTGCTTTTCCGTCTGTGGTATCCGCAGCGCATCCTCGTGTCGCGCTTTGAGGCGAAACGAAAGGCTGGCGAGCCAATCCGTCTTATTCTCTTGAAAGCGCGTCAGTGGGGCGGCTCCACAACCACGCAGCTCTACATGGCGTGGTTGCAGTTCTTCCACAAGAAAGGTCTCAACTCGCTCATCATCGCCCACCAAGGCACGGCATCGGACGAAATCAAAGATATGTTCGACCTCATGATTAAGAAGCACCCGGTGGAGTTCCTGCACAGGTTGGGCGAGGTCTATTCGGAGAACGAGCCTAAACTTGTCGGTGTCGGCAAGTCGGGTTCTACGCACCGTGTGCCGCAGCGTGAGTGCAAGATTAAGGTAGGTACTGCCGAGCGTCCTAACGGTTGCCGTGGCGGTGCTTACTCCTTGGTGCATCTTTCCGAGGTGGGTCTGTGGCAAAAGACGGAGGGCAAGTCGCCCGAAGATATTGTGCGCTCCGCTTGCTCTGGTATTCTCGCCAAGCCTTACACAATGATTGTCATGGAGTCCACAGCCAATGGTACTGGCAATTTCTTCCACCGTGAGTATTCTGCCGCTGCCGACCCAAAAGTAAAATCGCAGTACGAGGCTTTGTTCATCGCTTGGTTTCAGATTGAGCATTACTCGTTGCCGTTCAATTCTGCCGAGGAACTACGCGACTTTGCCAAGCAGCTTTGGGAGAACCGCAACAATGCCTACACTCCGTCCAACCGTGAGGAGAGCGGACGCTATCTGTGGTCATTGTGGGAAAGGGGTGCATCGTTGGAGGCTATTCATTGGTACATATACGAGCGTGCTGGTAAGAATGACTTTGCGGTGATGGCTGCGGAGTTTCCCTCTGACGATGTGGAGGCGTTTGTTCATTCGGGTACGATGGTGTTCGACAAGTATCTTGTCAAGCAGTTTGAGCCGTTCTGCCGCGAGCCTAAGTTTGTTGGCGAGGTGTATGCCGATGCCGATGAGGGCGAGGAGGCTCTTTCTAATCTCCGTTTCCGTGAGGACAGGCAGGGCTTACTCTCCATTTGGGCTATGCCCGAGAAGTTTGACGATTACGAGGTTACCAACCGCTACCTTACCGTAGTCGATGTGGGCGGACGCTCCAACAAGGCGGACTGGTCTGTCATCGTGGTGTTCGACCGTCTGAGCATGATTGATGGTAGCGAGCCTCCGTCTGTGGTGGCGCAGTGGTATGGCCATTGCGACATCGACCGCCTCGCATGGCGTGCCGCACAGATTGCGGCTTTCTACAACGACTCGCTGTTGGTCATCGAGTCCAACACCTTGGAAACGCACGACAAGGAGCGACAGGTGGAGGGTGGCGACCAGTCGCAGTATATCCTCAATCAGATTTCGGACATCTATCCCAATCTCTACGCTCGCAAGCAGTCGGAGGACGAGATACGCGAGGGCGCACCTCGCAAGTATGGTTTCCACACGAATGTGGCCACCAAGCCGATGATTATCTCCACCTTGGTCAAGGTCATTCGTGAGCGTCTCTATATCGAGCGTGACAAGCGGTGTCTTGACGAGTACGACACCTATGAGCGCAAGCCGAATGGCGCGTATGGTGCTATTGTCGGCAAGCATGACGACTTGCTCATGACGCGTGCCATCGGTCTGCACATCTGCTACCGTGAAATGGAGATGCCCGAATTTGTGCCTATCACAAACCGCACACTCCGAAAAGACAGAAGCCCCGTCTCCGAGGCTTCCATATAACAAGAAAAGCCCCACAAAGTCCCTTTGGCTTAGTCGGCCTAAGGAGGCTTAGTGAGGCTTTTTCTTTATTGTGGTTGCATCATCTGCTGTGCCTGGTTCACGGCTTGCATGTTTGCTCCCTGCTGAACCTGCTGTGCAAGTTCTGGAGACATCCCGTCTGGCACTTGCCCTTGCTCCAATTGTTCCCTCTGCGACTTGATGCTCTGCAGCAACTCGTCAGCAAATGGGAACTCTCCGTGTTCAAGCAACTGCTCCACACTGATTGCCTTGGCTTGCCACAACTGCATGAGCATGTCGTTGGTCAAGGCGCGGTAGGCTGGTGTGGCGGTGCTTTCCACAATGCTTAGGTCAAACTCCACATCGCGTATCTTCCGTGGATCGTACTCCACAATGGTGGAGTTCTTTCCTGCTATGTTGAACACGCGTGGCGTGTCGTAGAACTGCTGTATGTTCTTCACGTCCTTGTACGCTCCATCTCTGATGAATGCCGAGAACGTGTCGAGCAAGTCAAGCAGCGAGGTGGTGGCGTTCTGCGCCTGTTGGTTATACAGACTGGCTGACATGCCCGAATAGCCGGGCTTGCCCTGCAACGCTCCGTTCACGCCCGATATGTCCTCGAAGAACTTCAGCTGCATGTTCAGCAACTCCGAGATGCCTATCTGCGTGCAGTTGTTGGCTATCTGCTGCGGCAGTGCCTGTCCTGCCTTGGGCTGCTTTATCATGATGATGCCGTTGAACCTTGCCCACTCGTCCGCAACATCTTCCATCGACATGCCCTTGGGCAGACATTCTTCCGGGAACAGCAGCACACCCTTGGCTGACGCTCGCATTATCCAGTCGTACATCGTTATCAAGCGGTTGGTGTACCGCTGCTGGTCTATCACGTTGCTCACGAATGAATGTATCTCTCCGTCTATGAATGGGTATGCCTTGAACACATAGGGGTGGCTCTTGTGCTCGTAGGGTGTCTCGCCCTCTTCAAGTATGTCTCCGAATGGGGTGAGCATGTAGTAGTACCAGTATGAGTCCATGAACCACTCATAGCGGATAAGCGGCACATCGTCCTCACTCATTCCCAACTCTCGCGCCTGTTGCAGTCGCTTCTCGTTCTCGTCAAGCACAAGTGCCTTGAAGTCCTCCATGTCCACCTTGAACACGTCTCCGTTGTTCACGTCATGGCAGCGCACTCTCTCCTTGCTTTCCTTGCGCCACACCTCGATTACCCTGCATCGGCTCTGGTCGTAGGGCACGAGGAAGTCGTAGTAGCCTTGCAGGGGATAGCCGAAGTTGTCATACATGGCACTGAGATACGATTTGTCCTTGGCATACTTGTATATCTCGGCCAGTCGGTCGTAGTCGGCCTTGCTGTGGGCAAAGCGTCCGCACAAGTCCTCAAAGCTGATGTCGTGTATCTCGCCCAAGCAACTGCAATCCCAACCTCTAAAGTCCCTCATGTTGTTGTCGATGAAGAAATTGTTGGGTTGCACATAGTCCGTCCAACAGTCCAACTTGTTTTCTCGCCAACCGTACCACTTCCGCTGCACCACAAATCCCGAGATGAGGAACTCTTCCATGCACCTTGCGTTTATCTCGGTCATGCGGTTCAACTGCATGTTGCATTGCAGCACGGTACTCATGGTTTCGCCATACCGTTGCTCGTCTCTGTCTCTTGCCGTGCAGGTCGGCTCTTTGGCTTGGCTGCGGTACACGCCAAGCACGGCTTGCACCATGCGTCTAATGAGGTTGTTCTTCAGCGGCACGTTGCCTTGTTTCTTGATGAGTTCCTCTTCCTTCATCATCTTGCCGTTCACGCATACATAGTCATCCCACTGCCTACCGTAGGTGTAGTTCTTGTTTCTCTCACGGTCTCTGCGGAATGTCTCCATCGCAAGCCAATACTGCTGTGCTTGCCACAACACCTCAAAGGCACGGTTATTGCCCATCGTGCGCCTTGCATGGCTCACGCTGTCCAATTTCTTTTGCGGCATCACACGGCTCATTCTATGTAGTTTCTTTGTTGCCATATTCATTGTGTAATTTGGGACGATGCAAATTTATATTATTGCACCGTCCCTCATTGTTTAACTATTGTTTGTTCATTCTGCCGATGTCGTCAAGCAACTTGTCGCGTGTGGTGGTCATTACCCTCACAAGGCTGTCGCGCTCTTCTGCGTTCTTGCTGCGCAGATACTTCTCCGTGAGCTGTTTCATGTCGTGCTTATACCGTTTCATGCGTCCGTGCTCTCGCATATTGTACTTCTGACGGAGTTGTTTCATGCCCTCGCGGTAGGCGGTTCTGTCGGTCTTTTTCAATTTCGACAACTCGGTCTGCTGCTTGCTAACCTCGTCATAGGTGGAGAGCAACTGCTTGGTGGCCTCGGTCTCCATTCGATTGCTCATCTTCTCCTTGGCTTTGGTCAGCACGCGGTTCTGCTGTGCGGTTTTCACACTGTCCCGTGCCTCCTCTGAATATGCCCAGCCTGTGAGCGGTGCGCCTCTGTGTATCTTGTACTCGGCATATCGCTCGGCTATCTCGGCTGGTGTCATCTTGCTTGCCTCTGCTGCCGTTGCGCCCAACTCGTCAAAATAGATTTTGTCGGTTTGGCTCTGTGGGCAGTTGATGATGCGTGCAATGAGCAGCGCACATTCGCGTGAGGTCTCGGCATCGTCTCCGCAATAGTCCATGATGGCTACCACTGCATCGGTCAGCGATTGCGGATTGACTCCAACGCCCGACTGCACAAGCAGGTTCACCACATCGTTCATGGCGGCTACCTTGTCTTTCGGCATCTTCTGGAGTATGGTCGCAAGGTCGCTTGCCAACGGCATGTCCTTTACGAGGTAACTCCAGTTGGCGTCTCCGTTGAGTGCCATCTGTCCTGCCGAACTCATCACATCTCCGCCTGTCAATCCCTCAATGCTGCCGAACATGGTGTGGTTGATTACATCGTCCCACATCTTGCTCTTCTCATCCTTGTCGTCTCCTGCAATAAGGTATGGCAGGTATGCGCCAAAGTTCCATGCGAATTGCAGAATGTAGCCGAACACGCCTATTCTTGCGATGTCGTGCAACAGACTTCTGCGGTACTCGCTCTTGGCGTTGCTGTCGGCCTTGTCGGGGTCTATGCCGTCTCTGCGCATCTGCTTGGCCATATACTCCTCACTCATGGATTGGTAGCCCGGCTCAAAGCGGTGCTTGATGTTGCGGATAGCATCATACAACTGCCTTGTATATGACATGGACGAGTTGCGGAAGATGGTGAACAGCACGCTCAGCCATGAACGGTCTACTTGCATGGTGGAGAGGAATGCGCTCTCGCTCGACTGCTGTGTCTGGTTGAACAGGATTGTCGCGTCTTGCTTGGCGCGTTTCTCTGCTGTTTCCTCGTCATAGCCATAGCGAAGATATTTTTGTTTCTTCGTTTTGTACATGGCGTGTGAACCGATGGCCACGGTCAGCGCATCGACAAAGGCATTGGGCGACATACCGATGCGTGAGGCGATTTCTACCACACGGCTACGCCACATCTTCCAGTCCATCTCGCTCTTCATCAGTCGTGGGTCTCCTGCCATGCGGCTCTTCCAACGCTTTTCAAAGAGTGGCAGGTTCTCCATCGACCATTTCCATGCGCCTATCGGGTTGGCAATGTTGGCGGCAAGATATACCGGGTTGCTGTCCGAAAGGTAGGCTGGCATGGAGAGGAACTGCTTCAGTGCGGTGAACACTCTGAAACTTACCTTTGCTGCCGTTACGCCCTTAGCGATGTTCACTGCGGCCTTGTCAAGCTGTGCAATCGGTGGGCGGTATGCTCCGGCGGCCATGCTGCACACGTTGCGGAAGTTGTTCCACAGGGTCTTGCCGCCTCCGTACACGCTCGACATGTTCATCACTTGGTTGCGGAAATGCTTGTACGAGAGCAGGGTGTTCAAGTCTCTGTTGAACTCTGTAAACGCTGCCCAACGCTCCATCTGCTGTACATGGTCAAGTATTACGCTGAATGCGTCCGCTCCCATCACGTCAAGGGCGAGATTGTTGCGTCTGCGCTTGATGATGCTGCCTGTCGAGGTGGCTGGCAGGGCGGTGTCAGTGGTGTCGTCGGCTACGTCCACATCTTCTATTCTCGCATTGGCGAGTATCTTCAATGGGAAGTAGTTCTCAATGGCGGCCATTGACGCACCGAACATGCGCTTGTGTACCTCGTTGTACTCGTTGCGCTTTCCTACGAGGAACTCCTCCTGCATCCAGTCGGCAAGATGCAGGAAACGTGGGTCAACGAAATCCTTGATGTTCTCGACATCTTCTTCGGTGATGCCCATTCTGCGTAGTTTCATGCGTCCGTCCGCCATCTTGTCAACCATATAGATGTAGAGCAGGTTGCCTTGGGTGAGTTCGTGGTCTTTCCGCTCGCCTCCGTCCCAGAATGTAACGGTGGCCTTGGGCATCTTGCGCTCCATGGCAAAGAGGTCGCCCCATTTCATGTTCTTGCCGAACACTTCGCTCACTTTCTCGTCAAGGGTTTTCAAGGCGTTCTGATAGCCTTTGTACTCCCTCTCGGTTGCATCAACCCAACCGCGCATATAGCGGTTCCAAAGATAGCCCTCACCGTTCACGCTCTTCTTGCCGAACATTCGCAGCATCTGGTCAAACGTGCCTAACGGTGCAAGCAGGAAACGTACTGCGCTGTTGTTGGCTATCTTCTGCACCTTGCCCTCTTTGTGGTGCTCGTCTGTCGGACGGCCTACCATGTCGGAGTTGGCATTGTGGTGGATTGCCTCCACACGCTGTTTCTCTGCCTCGCGCCATTGCTTGGCTCGCTCTACACTGCCGCCCAACACGCTGCCTACTTGCTCCACAATGGAACGGTAGGCTTCGGCTCGCTCTATCTTATTCTGACGAATGGCATCATTGGTCGCTGCCACATATTCGTTGTAGGCATCTTTCTCCATCATGCCAGCGTCCAAATCTTCCTTGGCTTGCTTGATGCTGTCGCGCAATGCCTTTTCTTCGGCTTTGCTGTCGGTGATGTCCTCGGCAAACTGGTGGGCAAGCAACAGACCGCTGTACTCCAAAGCAGCTTCATCGGCCACGGCTTGGTCATCGCTGCCCATGCGGTTCAATGCCTCGGCAATGCGCTCCTCGATGTCGGCCTTTGGCAGGGAAGTGGCTTTCCTTACCACCTGTGCAATGGTCTGTCCGTCTGGGTCAAGCTGTCCTTGCACCTCGATGCCTCGTGCATCTACACGGCTACCACGGGTGGAGAGCAGTCTGCCGAGCATATTTGCACCCATGCGCAACTGGTTATCCACCATGATGTCCATAACCTTGGCCACTTGGTTGCTGGTGTCCTGCTTGCCGTGGGCGTTGTTCACTGCCGAGAGTATGCGCTTGGTCTCGTACTTGCTCAAATCATCGAGCAGTCCGTTGTCAAGCAGCACCTTGGCAAGGTCGGTGATGCTCTTCACGGTCGAAAGGTCATACTCCCTCTGACGTGCCATCGCCTGACGCAGTTTGTTCAAGTTGCCGCCAATGGTTTTCATCGCCTCTTGCTTGGCTTGCCAATTGTCGGCATTGGCTTGGCTCGCTGCAATCTTCATCTGCGTAATGGTCTCGTCAAGTCCCATGTCGCCATCGCGGAATTTCATATCGTTGTCTGAAACATTATCGTCTGAAAATTCGTTAATCTCGGACAATGTTGCTACCTTTGCAGCCGAAGATGTACCGGGAGCGACAGCCGTGCTCCCATGAGTGCCATCAGCGGGAGCCTTGGTGTTGGCAGGTGCATCTTTATTGTAAGCCGTCAGAACCCAGTTCTTGTCGGCTATTTTTATGCCCTTTTCTCTCACGTTACGGCGAATGGTAACAACATAGCCGTCTTTCTTCAATACCATTTTGTCGCCATTGGAGAAATCCACCTTGCCATTATTCACTATGTCCTCAATGCGAGATACCAAATCCTTGACGGTCGGGAAGTCCTTGTCATTGATATGTTTGTTGAGAATATGGCAGAGTCCTCCACCATCATCACCCCAAACCATATCAATATCGCCAATGTCCTTTCTGTGAAAAACTCCAAGCAAGTCTCCACTTTCGTGATTAACCAAGAACTTCACAGCTTGAAGAACTTTGCCCTTGAACTGGTTATACACACTTCCAAATGTGCTGCGTCCAATAGGCTTTGGTTCATTGCCTTTATGCTTACCATCACTGAACTTCGTCTCTCCAAACCCTGTCTTTCTCCGCATCACCTCGGTATCGGCTGCATCAAACACATCGGGCTTGCCTCCGTTTTTCTTGCGTTTGTAGGCTTCGTGCAGGACAAACGCCCATTCCTTATCGCCCCATTTCTTCTTGCCAGGGATTTTCAAACCCTCCAACAATTTCTGCAATACTTTTTGGAGCATGGACTTCAACTTGCCCCAGAACGTAAGTTCCTCGGCACTCATCTTCTCAAAGCCTTTCTCACCGATGCGTCCTGCAAGGTCTGCTCCGTACTCCTCCGTAGCATCACGCTTGAACTGCTCGCGTTTCTTGCTTGCCTCGGCATGAGCCTCTGCCATGTCCGCATAGTAGGAGGCGTTGCTGTCCTCGCCCTTGGCCTCATGCTCCTTGCGTTTCTTCTCGCGGAGTCGGTCCACCTCTGCATCGTACATTTTCTGTGCCGTGCGGTCAATGGTGTTCCGTATCTCGTCTTTCGACACGCTGTAGAGTTCATCAAGGGCATTGTTCAGTTTCTCCTCTTCGGGGAACAGCACACGCAGTCCGTCATGCCCAACTACCTCATGGATAAACGTGTTCTCAACATCTGTCATGTTGGCATTGTTAGGCACAACGATGGTTACTTCTCCCGTCATCGGGTTAAAGCTGCCTTTCATTCTGCGCTGGCGTGTACTCGGTAATGCCGCCACTTCCTCGTCCGTGCGGATAATGCGCACAGGTGTATGGAGCCGCTCGGCCAACTCGTTCACACGCTCGGCCATTGCATTGTTCATAGCCTCCTTGGGTTCGCCCACCCATTTGCCGGACATCTTGGCATTGATGCGTGCAATGTCCTCGTTGGTCATGAATGGGGCGTGTCCCTCGCGTCCGGGGATAACATCGCGGTTCTCCATATTCTGCTGGTCGAGTGCAAGGCTCTCTTCGGGAGTGAGTTCCTTGCCGTCCAACTCAAAGCGGTAGCCCATCTTCTCCAACTCCCTGCGCACCTGCGGCACAAAGCGGTTGTAGTCGCGGTGGCTCTTCAATGCCTCACGCTTGCCGGGGTGTTTCTTCCAGTACTCGTCAATGAGTTTGGCTTCTTCCTCGCGCGTGAGCACCTTGTCTATCTTGCTCCAGCGTGAGAGGTAGAGTGTGCGGCCGTTGTTCCACTGATGTGCTCCTGTGGGCAACAGGGCATAGTCGGCATGGAAAGGCTCATCAATCTCCGATTTCGGAATGAGGCTGCGCACCACAACAAGGTTCGGACGCTTGTACGCCTCGCCAAACTGGGTGTTAAGCGGTGTCTCGATGGCATGGTCGTAGGGGTCGTATGCCGCCCACAAGCCTTTGTCCTCGGGGTTCTTCTTCAAGAAGTATTGCAGCTGTGCGTCCTTGGTCTTGGGTTTCACGAACTTCAATCCGTCATTTATCTGCAACTCCGTGGTTTTCTTGCCGTCCACCACGATGTAGCCGTTCTTGTTGAGTTCGTCCAACTGCCGCTGCTGCTCTGGCGTGAGTTCAATCTGCGGTGGGTTGGAGTAGTTCCACTTCTGTCCCTGCAAGGTTCTGCGCTCGCCTGTCTCCGCATCGGTGAACGCCATAGGCGAACCGAGTGCATCGTCCTCAAAGGCTTGCACGTTGCGATATACAGGCACAAGCTCGCTGTCGGGCAACGACTCCAATTCTATCGCCTTGGGGTCATCGTCCTCAAGCAAACGGAACTTGGTTTTGTCCTCGCTCGTCTCGTCCTCATCGTCTGCCACAACATCGGTAGCGGCCTCCACGCTTGCGTCCATCTCGGCATACTTCTTTTCCTTTTCTGCCATTTCCACTTTCATGGCCTCGGAGTATTCCTCAAACTGACGCTTTGCCTCTTCAAGTTCCTTGCCGAACTCAAAAGGTTTGCCCTCACGCTGTTTCAGTTGCTCCAACTCTGACTTGCCGTGTTTCACCATGCGCGTGGCTATGTCGAACCGCTCTGCGAAGTCCTTGCCTGTAATGACGTTCTCGGTGATGTCCTCAACGGCATTGCGCAAGAGCGACTGCTTGACAGGTATGTCAGTCAGCCCGAGTTCGGGGCATGAGTAGGTCATTTTGCGGTGTATCTCTGCAAAGAGCGAACCGCCAATGTTCTGCGTCTCACGCGACATATCGGTTTTGACAACGAAGTCATAGCCACCCAACGACAAGGTGAGGGTGTTGCTCTGTGCCGCATTGCCCGGGTGTTCTTTCATGGCCTTTACCGCATCGAGGATTTTCTTGTTGTGTTCCTTGATGAAGTCGGACATGGCATCAACAGAACCGAACTTCTGTTTGCCTACGGTTATCTCCGTAAACTTGCCACCGGGGAATGCTTTTTGAACGGCAAGCAGGTGGGCGTTGGCTTCCTCTGCTCGCTGCTCTGTGGCCTTTATCTGTCCCTCCAACTTGGGTTTGGCATTGTGGATATAGGTCTGGTCGGCCTCCCACTGCTTTCTGCGGCTCTCATACTTGCGCACGTTCTTCTCCGCATTGTTCTTCAGCAGGGCATACTCGCTACCCGAAAGCTGCGCCACGGTATCACCGAACACATCTTCTTCCTCTTCAAGCACACGGTTGTTCATGCTGTCCTGCATCAGTCGGTCGCCCTCCATCACGCTGTCGGCAATCGCTCCCTTGGTTTTCAGTCGCTGATAGGCTGTTACGTCAAGGCTGTCCTCCACACCGAAACGGAGCACACGTACTGGCTTGCCCCATTGCTTGTGCAGGTTGCCCTGTCGCAAGATACGGCCATTGCGCTGTGTGTAGTCCATCGGTCGGTTAGGCGCATCGAGGTGGATAAGGGTGTGCAGACGCTCCTGTATGTTCACGCCTGTGCCAAGGGTGGCTGTACTGCCGAGTACCACACGCACCTCGCCACGGTTCACCTTATCGAAGATTTCCAACTTCTTCTTGATGGTCATACCGGGTTTCATCACGACAACCTCGCTTTCTGGTACGCCCTGCGCAATGAGTTTCTGCTTGATGTCCTCATACAGGTTGAAACCGCTGCGCTTATTCTGGTAGTGGTCTGCAAAGATGGCTACCGTTCCCTTGTAGTCGTCAGTCTCTTTCAGCGAGCGCAGAGTTTGGCGCACGGCCTCGTTGGTCTTGCTCCTTGGATCATCCTCTGCATCCATCTCCACAAGTCGGGCATCTACTGCGGCTCCTTGGGCAATGCCGTACATGGTGAGCGGTATACTGCTGTTCTCTTTCTTCTCCTTGCCGCTCATCTGGTCAAAGCGGTCAAGTTCGGCTCGCACATATTTCATCACGCTGCGCAGGGCGCGTGTCTGTGGCAGGTAGATATCCTGTGCCTTTCCGCCCTCAATTTCGGGTATCTTCTTCACCAACTCGGTTTGGTCTTTGGTGAGCACGGTGTCGGCAACGCCCGACCATATACGCACAAGTTCGGGCAGGTTCACATATCCTGCAAAACGGTTTACTTCCTTGAACTTGCCGCTGGTGTTGAACTCTGGCATCTGCTGTATGTTGCCGAAGTTGCGCACGAAGTCGTCAAAGTAGTAAATGCCGTATTCCTTCATGGTGTCCTTGGGCATGAGGTAGCGCATGAATGTCCATATCTCTGCGGCTGTATTGCTGATAGGTGTACCTGTGGCGAAGATGACGTTACGTCCGTTATTCTTCTCCAACACGGCTTGCGTCTTTAGGTACACGCCCTGCGACTTCTTGCTGTATGAGGGGTCAACGCCTTTCACTCCGCGCTGCATGGCTGTGGCAAAGCCGAGGTGCTTGTATTCGTGTGCCTCGTCAATGAGCAGGGCATCAATGCCCATGTCGTCAAAGTCCTCCACATCGTCCGTGCGGCGGTCGAGCATTTCCTGTGCCTTGACGGCTGCGTTCTGCTTGGCAACGGCTTTTTTCTTCTCGTTGTTGGCGGAGCGTTTCTTGGATATGCCGTCCGACAATGCGGCCATTTCCGCTTGCAGGTCGGCCAACTCCTTTTCGGCTCGTCTTGTTATCGGGTCTCTGCCGCTGGTGTCTGCTTGTCGCATCTGTTCAAGCACAAGCATCTTCTCGTCTATCTTGTCCTGCACAAACTGCATCTGACGCTCATCGCTGTCGGGGATAAACTCAAAGGTGCTCTGCGGCACAACAATCATGTCCCAATCGTTGTACTTGATTTTGGCGTAGAAATTCTTTCTGCCCTCTGCGTTGCGGTCATTGTCCTCAAGCGTGAGTATCTTGGCATTGGGGTAGAGTTCCTTGGCCGAGGCTGCAAACTGGCCTACGGTGGCGTTCTGCACCACAATCATTGGTTTGCGTGCCGTGCCGAGTCTGCGCATCTCCATTGCGGTGGAGATAAGGGTGAACGTCTTGCCTGTACCTACCTCGTGAGCGAGCAACAACGGCTGCATCGTGCCGCGCACAATGGCCTTGCCTTGGTGGGGACGCATCTTGAACTTGTGGGTCGCACCTCCGAAGTATTCGGGTACGAAGTCATCGGGTATGCTCATAGGCACATAGTTGTTGAAACGGTCGTTATACTCCGTCTCCATGCGTGCCGACAAGTCCGCATCGCTCTGCATCTTCTGGCGCATCCAGTCCTTGAAGTCCTGCCGTATCTCGTCTATCTTGGCTGCACACGCTGACGTGGCCTCGCGGTCGGTGATGGTTTCCGTTGTGCCGTCATAGTGTTTCTCCGTGCGTGACACGATAACGCTCTTGTTCTGAATGGCGGCTCCGATGAGTTCATGTCCCATGATGGTTTTCTTCAGCATCTCGCTCACCACGCCCATTGCACGGTTCTTCTCCACGTTCACTCCGTATGTCGGGGCGTTCATGAACCATGTGCCACCTGCTGCCGTGAAATGGACGTCTATGTCGGTGCGCTCTTTCACATAAGCGTCATAGAGTTTGGGGTCAAGCCATGACGAACCGAGGGTGAAGTCTATCAAGTGAGCAGGGATATTCATCGGCACTACTTCCTGCAATGCCTTGATGTTCCCCGTGTACTCGCCATTCTCGTTGTTGGCCTCTGCCTGTTTCAGTTTCTCGCGCACATTGCCGCTCAGATACTTGTACGACACTTCCATCTGCCGTGTGGCAGGGTCTTCAAAACCGAGTCCGCTTTCTATGATTTCATGCTTTACTTCCGTCTCGCTCATGTCGAGCTGACCTGCAATGTAGGGTACATCTATGCGACCGTTCTTGAACATGCTCACCACAACTCCGTCCTTGACGTTTTCGGGGTGCGGCTCGCTTTCCTTTTCCACGACACGGCCTTTCATAACGTCTGCCTTGTCGTAGGTCTTGAGCACACCGCCCTTGCCGTCTCCTTGCTCCTTGTACACTTCCAGGGAGAACACGTTGGGATAGTCCACATCATTGCGCAGCCATGCCAACTGGTTGTTCTTGGTGAAGTGGCCGTAGGTGCTGACAAAGGCATCGTATGCCTTGTTGAGTTTGTCTATCAATGGTTGCAGTCCTGCATCGCCCTCGTTCTCTGTCTGGTATTTCATCACATCGGCCAATGCGCTTTTTATGGTTGCATAGGCATTGAAACACTCCTGCTTGGTGTGTCCCTTTATCTTGTTGCCGTTCACTTCAAGAGGATAGTAGCCGCCCATACCTGCCGTAACGAGCTTGCCGTCTTTCAAGTACATCTCGCCAAGTTTCTTGCCGTCTGCCGAAGCATCGTTCACATAAACAGGCTTGTCGCGCTCTGTGGTCTCCACACTGCCGCGTTCTTCTTCCTTGAACGACTGCACGAAGTCCGTCAGCATCTTGCCTTGGTCCTTGCCGCTTACCGGGTAGAGTCCCTTGCTCGTTGGTCTGAACGTGTCGCCCTCCTCAAAGGCAAAACGCATTTCTCCTGCCATGTGGTCGGGGTACTCGATGAAATACTTGTTGTAGTCCATTGAGAGCGGCTTGGCCTTGCGTGCGCCTGGCTCTTGGTATTCTGCTGTGCGCTCTCCGCTGATGGTGCTTACGTCTATGGCGTTGGCAGACTTCTGACCGTTTACGCGCTTGCGGATAACGATGATGTCCGAGGTTACGGTAGTGCCGCCAAAGGTCTTGTTGTTCATGCGGAATGCTCCGATGAAGTCCGAACCTCCCTCGTTCACCACCCAGTCACGCAGTGCCTTGCTGTTGTCGAGTGTGCCGTTTGAGGATATGAAGATACCTAAACCGCCCTCGCGCAACTTGCGCACGTTCTTGGCAATGCAGAAGTCATGGATATTGTGGAACTTCTTTGAGAGGTCGCTGTCGCCTGTGGTATCGTTCACGCGCAACCCGGTAACGAATGGCACATTGGTGATGGCCAAGTCCACACTGCCGTTGGGTATGCGTGTCTGCTCAAAGCCTTGTATATCCACCTTGGCATCGGGATAGAGCAATGAGAGAATGCCGCCCGATGTGCCGTCTATCTCGATGGCGTGAATGTCGCTGCGCTCGCTCATGTCGGTAGGCATCTGGCCGAGGATATTGCCGATACCTGCCGAACCCTCCAAAATATTGCCGCCCTTGAAACCGAGTTTTCCTGCAATGTCCCAAAGGGTATCGACAACATAGGCAGGGGTGTAGTATGCGCTGTTGGCACTCATCACGGCTTGCTCGTAGGCTTCCTCACCAAGCAACTCGCGTATTTTCTTGTTGCGCTCACGCTGTTTCCAGTCGTAGCCTCCGTCACTGAAAGCGGCTCCAAGTCCGCCCCAACCGCTGAATTGTCTGAGCACACTCATCTGCTCGGAAGTGGCTGTCTCACCGCTCTCAAGTAATTCGTGTGCCAACTCAATGGCCTTGATATTGGCTTCTATGCGTCCACCTACTGATGTAGGGGCATGGTCTGCACCGCGTTCCGAATGGTTGTTGCGCGTGTTCTTAGGCTCTGTCAGTCCATGAAGTCCAGCGGACTCAGCCCGATTTGTGCCAGTGCCTTGTCCTCCTCGGCCGCCGTCAGGTCTTCCACTTTCTTGTGCAGCTGCTTTGCGAGTCGCTCTTTCGCCTCCTCGTAGTCTTTGCTGTTGTCCACTATTGTCGGCTTGCACCTCTTGGGAGCGTACCGCATCATCATTTCGTTGTAATCCATTTTCTTCTGTTTCATCGAACAGCCCGGCAAACAAGTTGCCCACCGTCTGCTCTGGTTTCACTTTCTTCTTCGATGTCTTTTTCTTCGTTGCTGGTTTTGGCTGCTCTGCCGATGCAGGAGTAGCGGTAGGCTCTGTTGTAGCCTTGGCTGCATTCTTCTCTCGCGCTTCCTTGGCAATGCGCTCCGCCTTTTGGAAAATGTCCTCATTCTGCGGTTCGGTTGGCTTATCGCCCTCTACTTGGAACTTGCCGCTTTTGAGATAGCCTTGCACGGTAGGTACTTCAAAGCCAACGGTCATAAAGGTTGCCTTGTTGTCGAATGTGGCATAGTTGCCGTCCACCTCCTTGCACACCAATTGAGTGCCATTATGGTTGAACGTGCGGCCAACCCACGACTGCGGATTGTTGGCTATGTCCTCGGTCTGCGGCTTCACCACTTCTTGGGCTTTATGTCGCAACTGGTCGGGGTGAGCATTTACCCACATGGCAGGTGCATGGCCTGTGTCTATGCGTATGCCGCCCAACTCGTTAGGCTGAGCCACAACCGCATCATGCCAAGTATTTCCATCGGGAGAATACTGCACCTTGTCGCCTACCTTATATTCACCATCTTTGGCATTGCTGCGTTCGGGGATATACTTGTATGTGACACGCTGCACATTCTTCAGCAAGTCATCATAGGTAACATCTTCAGCAAACCACATGTCCTGTCCGTAGCGTGCATTACCGCTTGCATTAGGGTTCTCCACACGGCACATGATACCTATTACTTCGAGATTATCACCTCTTCTGTTCGTATCTCCCTTGGTAAATGATGGTTCAAGTTGGATATTCACATACAACTCCCTGCCCTCGGCCAACGGCAAGTGCATGGTTACATCGCCTCCTGCCGGGGCAATGTTCGCCACGGCCAATGGCCTTGCCTTGCGGTTGCCTTTTTTGTCGGTCTTGTCGGAATGGGTAGCCTCGTACAGGTCAAGTCCGAGGTCGTCCACCAACTGCCCGGCAAGTTTGGCGGCATCGTTCACGGCTTTCTTCTCGGCATTGCGCATATAGCCGTATGCCTCGTTGAAGTCTTTCTCCACATGGTCGGCCTCATAATAGCCAAGCAGGGCAAGCTGCTCGTTCACCTCTTCGAGGCTGTCATCTACTCGCTCTTCGGCTGCGCTGAGTTCGTGTCTGTCGCTTGAAGTTTCTGCGAGAGTTTCTGCTTCGCTTGCAGTAGCCTCTGCTTTTTCTGCAACAGCAGCTGTATCTGCTTCTGTTTGTTTGTCAATTTCTTTTCGTTGCTCATTTCTTATTGCTTTGAGTTCATTATTCGCTTTGTCTGCTGCGGCCTGTGCCTTACCCTCCTCAACAATCATGTCGGCTTGGGCAAGCACGTCCTTGTGGGGCTTGTCGAAGTTCTCCACGTCAAAGGCTTTCACCTCCTCGTATGGAGTGAGGGCGTACTTGTCGTAACCGGGAACATACTCCAGTCCGCCATAGAATGCCTTTAGCCACGGACGTACCTTGTCGCCAAGTGCTTTTACCATTATGGAGGCGTAGTCGCCAAACGACTCATTGCCGCGCTCCACCATAGCCATTGCCAGACGCTGGCCTACTGACATGAGTTTCTGACGCTGCTCTGCGGTCAGTTCATCGGGGTCACGGAACTTCAACCCTGCATCGCCCTCGTCAGCACCAATGCCGAGAATGTCGCGAATGTCGTTCATCAGTCCGTTCATCTCCTCGTCACTGACCTCATACTGCGGCTTTTCTTCCTTGGCAGGTTCTGCAGCTTTGGTCGGCTTTGATGGTTTCTGCTCCGCTACATCTGCTACCTCTACCTTGTTGGCAGGTTTCTTTGTCATGGTTTTCTTCCGTGTTGCAGGTTTCTTCGGCTCTACGGCATCGCGCATTTCCTGCGCGGTCAATGGCTGATTGTCTGCCACGGCATCAGCATTGCCCACCATTTCAGCGGCCTTGCGTGCATCCTCCTCGCTGCGGAACATCCAACCTCCGCTCTCGCGGTCTTTCCAACCTCTTGCAGGAGAAAAGCGTCCCTCACCAAGTCGCTCCTTGGCAAACTCCTTGACGGCTCGCTCTTGGTCGGCTGTCAGTTCGCCATTGAACGTAAGCAGGGACACATCGCTCGTTTTGCCTTTCTTATTAGTATAGGTGGCAGGAGTGATGGTGTAGGCTGCGTTGTCTGCATTGTCGGTGGGTGCTGCCGCCTCTTCCTTTGCAGGAGCATTGGCCTCGGTCTCTTTCTTCACCCCTGCGTACTCCGCAAACGGTTTGGTCTTACGGTGGCTGCTGTCTATCCACTTCTCGAAATCTTCGAGGTTCGTAGCGGACACGACAATCCTGCGCCCATCTTCCCAACCTTTCTCATAGTTGGCCAGATAGTCGCTCTTCGCCTCGTCCATGTCGTTAAAGCCAAGCATCACCTTGTGCTCGTCAAAGCTACCATCGGGGTTGTACTGGTCCACCACATACACCTTGCGTCCATTCCAGCCGTCAATGTCGTTGGAGAGGAACACGTCTATATGGTCTCCGTCCACACCCTCCGTACCACGGAAGTAGCCGTAGGTGTTGTGCATCTTACTTTCCCACTGCTTGCCGTTGGCATCAGTACCTTTGCGTACACTTCCCTCTGGCTGCTCAATGGTGATGTCGAACGTGCCGACCTGCACATGACCTTTCTTGTAGTTGCCGGCCTCTTTCTGTGCCTCGGTGGGTTCGGTGTTCACATCGGCTGATGCGGTCTTTATCTTGGCTGACAACGGCTGCTCCGCTCCGTCAAGGTGTTTGACAACCTCTTGGAGGTCGCCAAACTGCTTGCCGTCCACCTCGTAGTAAGTGCCGGGATAGTTCTTGCTCTCGTCTGGAGCGTCCACCTTGATTACTTCCTTACCGTCAATGAGGAGTTTCTGCTTGTAGATGTCGCCATTTGCGCTTGGCTCTGTCCACTCTTCATCGGTTTCGGTGATGCGGTTGCGCAATGCCTCTTCCTCGGCAATGGTGTCAGTATTGGGTTCTTCTGTTTGTGGAGTCTCCTCCTGCTTGGCAGGTTCGGTCTCGGCTACTGCTGGCTGTTGAGGCTCTGCACTGCGTTGTACAGCATCCTCAGTTTGTTCAGTTGCCTCGTTTCCTCCACGCTGTCCTGCCTCGGTTTCTGCGATGCGCTTGCGTTCTGCAATGGCTGCATCGACGATAGCTTGTTGTTCTTTTGGTGTTGCATTTCTGAAATGTTCGTTAATGGTGTTGAGTATTTCTTCTTTTGAGGTTACATCGCCTGTGAACATATCCAACTGGCCACCTGCTGGGGCTGTGGCTTGGGCGTTGTACGCTGACAATACCTTGCGCAGGTCGCTTGGCTTGCCGCTGTTCAAGATGTCTGCGAGTAACAATGTAGTGCCATCCGTAACACGGCTGTCTCCGTATTCATCATCAAACAGCCCCTGCTCCCTGCCGAATGGCGACACAGGCATTCCGTCCTTGAAGATGTCGGGGTGTGCGCTCTTGGCTCTTGCCACGAGGTCAACGGCTGCGCCCAACTCATTGCTTAGGTCGTAGCCACTCTTGGCAAGTGTGCGGTTGTGGGCTATCTCGTTCAAACCCATAATGACCGACTGGCGCAATGTGGGTGTGCTGATGATATGGCGCACGGCATCGGGCGAAGTCTGAAAGACCTTGCCTATAAGCGTATTCTCGATAAGTTCCTTTCCTGCGGCCGACAACGAGTTGCCTGTGCGCATTTCGGGCAGCTGCATCTCGTTGATGACTCCTGCACCGAGCAACTGACTGATAGCCGAAGATACTGCCTTGTCGTCTGCATAGTAGTCCGAGAGGCGGTCAAAGCGGCTGATGTCATTGGTGATGCTCGTGAAAACATTGTCGGGGACAATCTTGCCGAGTTTCACCGCGTGCTCTGGCTTGCTCTGTTTCTTCTGCTGCTCTGCGTTGAAACGTGCGAATGTGGTTGCATCGTAGGGCAGTTGCTCGTCCGGGACGAACACCACACGCGGATGTTTCATGCCGTCTATCTGTTCAGGGGTGAAACCATACATCTGTCCGAACTCGCGCAGGTGGTCAATATACGCCTTGTCTGTTCCCTGCTGGGCTGCAATGTCGCCCGACATGGTGCGGTTGTTGCCCGAAAGCACCACACCGTCCTTGCTGACAATGACAGGCGACTGCAAGGCGCGGCTGTCGTAGCTGTTGGCAATGTCCCTCACTATCCGCTGTGCGTCCGTGTCGCGCTTGTAGTCGCGGTCGTTCACGCTCTCTCCGTTCTCGTCAATGGGGAAGCCCTCGGTCGGCTCAAAGGCGTTGTTCACATCGTGGCTTGCTGACGCGGCTCCTGCCTCGGTGAGGACGTAATGCCCACGAATGGTAGAACCGTCCGCAAGGGTGAGTGCGTTGGGATTGCCCTCCACCTTGGCGGCTCCGTCCCACTTGGCCTTTATCTTCGGGTTCACAGCATGGGTGCCTACCTCGGCTTGCTCGGCAGCTTTCTGTGCCGCAATGCGTTTCTGCTCCTCAACCTGCGCCACGGCTGCATCGTGCATCTGCTTGTCGCGCTCACGCTGCTCTGCCTCCTGCTGTTCACGGATTGCACGCTTGCGCTCGTTCATAAGGGTGTAAATCCTCGACCATGCGCCCAGTGTCTCCTCCGCATTCGCCACTTGTGCGTTGTACTGCTCCATGGCGGCATTGTAGTTGGCATCGGCCTCCTGCTGTGCCTTAACCATTGCCATGGGCGAGCCTTTGAGGGACGGTGCTTTCTTGGTCGGCTGTTTCTTCTTCAGCGCATCGAGTGTCTTTTGCGCTTGCTCCACCTGCGCATTGACAATGGCTGTGGTGTTGGCATCATTGCCGCCTGTAACCTCGTTGAGTGCGTCAAGGGCTGTCTCCTTGTCGGCTTTCTCAAACATGGGTTCGCCTGTCTCCTCGTTGATAGGAACACGCTCCAGTGCGGTCGGCTTGCGGTTTGCCTCTTCCTCCCTGCGCTGTTGATCCTGCTCCAACATCCGTTGGTTATGCTGTTGCATCTGCTCAACCTGCTCCTGCGGAAGTGTAACGCCACCATCGCCTTGCGTAGCCTCGTTGAAAGCACCTTGGGCGTACTGCTGCAACTGCTCGTCTGTCATGGGCGGCTGCACGTTCTCACCCTCATTCTGTACGTTTTCGGGCGTTTCCTGTACGCTTTCACCCGAATTTGATACGCTTTCGTCATTTCCCATACCACCAAGCACGGACTCATGCTCGGCTTGAATGTTGGCATACGCCTCGTCAAGTTCGGCTTGTGGGTCAATGGCATCACCGAGATTGAAGATTTGGTCGGGACTGGTAAACTTGTATTCGCCTGTCTCGGCATCGCAAATTACAATGCTCTGGTCGGAGTTCTGCGTATCAATGCCTGTACCATCGGGAAGAACTGCGACATTACCTTTTACAATGTACACAGGCTTGTCGTCCACCTTCATGGTGGCTGGCTGCACCATGCCGTTGTCCTTGTGGGTGTGTCGCTCCACATTGGCGGCTACCTCCCTGCGCTTATTCTCCATCGCATCGTTGGACGCATCCTGCACACCGTCCATCGCTGCCTTGGCATTGATGTAGTAGAGCACAGCGTTCTGCTGGTCTTCCGTCAGTTCGTGGTCATTGGCCAATGACCACGGATTATCCTGCATCTCGGCCATGCGCATTTCCGCGTCAGTGCCGAAAGCGTCCTCACATTCCTGCAATGCCTCCTGCATACGAAGAACAATGGCATCCACATCGGCTTTCGCGTCCGCATCGCCTTGCTCCACCTTATCCCACAACAGGCGCGACTGGTCATAGATGGCTGCGGCTCCTGCCTCGTCATCTGACATGGGCTGCTCTGTCTCTTGGTTCTGTTCGGGGAACAGCCGTTTCAGATAGTCCTCCACGGCTGCTTGCTCTGGTTCGGTGCGCTTGCTCGGCTCTTTCTTGATGGCCGCGTCCACATCTACGCCTGTCTCTTCCTTGATGGCTGCACGGATTGCCTCTGGACGTTCTGCGTCTGCCATGCCTCTGTTCTCTTCCATGAACTTGTCTATGGCATCGACCATCTGCCCATAGTTGGCGATTGCGTCCTTGTCGCCCTCCTTTGCAGCTTGGTAGTTGCGCTTGACGGTTTCGGGGTCTGCACCGGGCGCAACGGCTTCAACGGCAGCGTCCCACACCTTGTTGTCGGCTTTCGCCTCGGTGTAACGCTCACCGACATCTACGCTGTTGAGTTCGGCCTGTCGCATGATTTTGTCCTGCTCCCTCTTGGCTGATGCCTCGTCAGCAAAGCGTCTGTTCGTTACGACCTCGCCATTGGCTGTAACGGACTTCACGAAAATATTGCCGTGCTCGTCCTTTTCGGTGGTGTACCCGGTAACAGTTCCCATCGGCAACTGATGCCCGGTTAGGATATAGTACGCCTTGGCTCTCGCGCTCTGGCTCACGCTTGGGTCTTGAATGAGGCGTTGCATGACCTCGTAGCCGTCAAACTCGGGGTGTGTCTTGAGCCACTGCTTGCCCAAATCCTCAACCTCGGCTTCGGGAATGTCAAAGTTCATTACCTTTCCGTCCGTGGTTGTCGGCTGTTTTGCCTTGGCTTTGGGCTGCTGTTTTGGTGTACGCGTGAAGAGTGCCGCAAGGTCGCCATAGCCGTACTTCTGCAACTCCTCGCGCTCTTCCTTGGTGAATACCATGTCGCGCGGACTTGCGTCCAACTGCTTACGCAACAATTCACCAAAACTCATGCGGTTGTGATTGCGCTCCTGCATGGTCTTGGGGTTCTCGATAGGGCGCAACCCTGCAATAACACTCGGAGCGGACTTCACCATGTGCTGACCCTTGAAACCGAGCATCATCGCCATGTTGTCCGTCCACACGTCCCATGCACTGCGCTTATTGGGATTGCCATCTTCCAACTTGGAATTTTCAATCCATTCGGGAGTAGAGAAGATTGTCCCCTCGGCAACGGTTGATGTCGCAAGTTCTCCAAAACGGATACCTCCCTTACCATACACGTTTGATGTACTTTTTACCCATTTGTCGGCAACATTGCCCAACAATGGGGAGATAGTGCCAGTTACAGAGCCAAGGATAGTGCCTCGTCCTGTCGATTTCAAGATGTCCTCTGCCGAATATCCCTCATTCTCGCCTGTCTGCGGATTGATGTGTCCGCCATGCAGCCACTGGCTCTCGCCCTCCTTGATGCCCTCGTATGTGCCGAAGTTCAAGCCTCCACCAACCGAGCCAGCCACGACACGCCCTGCCAATGTGTTGCCGAACAACCGTGCACCTACATTGGTGGCAGCTTTCTTTGCCACGATGCGACCTCCTACATTCAAGGCCATCTTGCCGCCAAATGAGCCGATACCGCCCGAAATGTAGGTGGTAGGGTCGAAGAACATACCTGCTACCGTGCCGCCCACCTGCGCCCAGCGGTGGTTCTTGCCGTAGTCGCTCATGGCTCTCTCATACGCATCAAGGTCTCCAGTCGTTCCTGCCTCGCTCCGTGCCAATCCCTTGGTGATGGTGCGCAACAGGTTCATGTCGGCTGCGGTCTTGGCGAAGAACTCCAAGGTGCTCTTGGGCGTGTTCTTTGCCACGGCATACTTGTACACGGCATTGTCAGACAATTGGCGAGCCATAGCCGATGCCGAGTTCTGCAACTGCTGTTCGCTTGCGGTTGGGTATTGCTTTTTCAACTGCTGGTAGCACGATGTGGTCATCTGCTTGCCTACACGTCCCCACGCATTGTCCATCATCTTTTGCAGGTCAAAGCGTGTGAGGCGCGACACCTCGTTCTTGTGAGAGTTGGTGGCAGCATCGACAATGTGCATCTCACGCCCTGCATGTAGCCACGGATTGCCGCTGTACACTTCCTCCGCATTCTTGTTGCGGTCGGCAGCATACTTCGCCTCTGCCTCTTTCCACAAGGCTGCAACGGCTGCATTGGCAGGTTTCTGTGCCGCATTGACCTGTTGGTCATTCAAACTGATGCCAAGAGGCTTGCTTGCCTCCTGCCGATAGCGCGTACTTTCCATGTCTGCCAACGCCTTGCTGCTATATCGGTTGCCTGTCGGTGTAATATAGGTCTGCTCGAACTTCTTTGTGCGAGGATTGTACTTTATACCACCTTTCTTTGTCTGACCGAAGCCAAGCCCAAAACCGTACTGCTTCATGTTCTTCATGCGCTCGTTGTTGTCGGCTATCATGGCTTGCGTCTGTTGCTGCATCTGCTGCACTTGGTCTATCATCGCCTGTCGCTGTGCAGGGGTGAGCGGCTTGTCTTTCTGCTGTGGCGTTGCTGGAGCCGAGTTTGGCGCAGGTGTGGCAGCTTGTGCCGGGGCTGCGGTCGGCTTCTGTGGCTGTGGATGGGCTGGTGCAGGTGTGTTATTCACTGCATGAAGTCCCAACCGTTTGCCAAACTCCTCATATGTAGGACTATCAATAGCCCCATCTGCTTTCAGAGCTTTGTAAAGCTGCAAACGGTTCTGATAGCCCTCCTTTCCGGGAGCAAGCATCTTACTGCGAAAATTCTCTCGGCTCTTGCTGACTGCACCGTCTTTTTTCAATGCGTCATAGAGTTGGTCTATTTTATCGTATGGCATATCCTTATAATCCTAATGCTTTTGTATTCTTATATGATGATGACCCCTGCTGCGGTCTCGGTGCTGGTTTTGTCGCAGGTTGACGCACTACGCGCTTGGCATAACCACTTTTCTTCTTGTAAGTCGTAGTGGACTTGCCATTGGTTTCACTGTCCGTAGTGCTTGTAGAGGTGACATCGGTTTCCTCAAACGTACCATGCTGTTTAGCAAATGCCTCCGCAGCTGCTGCCGTTCTGAACTTGTGTTCGCGTCCATTCTCGTCCCATGCGCTAAACTCATCGTTATTTGAGCGGTCGTGTGCTCTTGCCGAAGCGTAATGATCTGTGGCTGCTGCCCGGCTTGATGCAGCTGACGCTCGCTGTGCCTCGCCTCGTGCCTTTTCCGTATCAACCTTTGCTTTGTAGAGGTCAGGAGCATTGTCAGCTTCCGCCTTTGCGGTAATGCCTTCTTGCTCGGCTTTCGTGGCCTTTCCTGCTTGCTCACGCAGTTTGTCGGGTTGCAATGCAGCAAGCCAGCCGTGTTCCTCCTGCTCGCGCTGTGCCTTTTCCCTTGCCAGTTTTCGTTTCTCCTGCTCGGCCTCCATTTCGCGTAAAGTCTTCGCTCTGTCGTTCTGCAAGTCGCCTATTTTGAGGGAATACTGCAAATACTTGTCTGCATTGGCCTCACGCTCGGCTTTGAGTTTGTCGAGCTGCGCTTGCAAGGGTGTCTGTTGGCTCATGGTCTTGTGGTCGTACATGTTGGGCGCACCTCGTGTCGTGAAGTAGAGGTTACTCAACGCCATCAGACCGTCACCAACGGCTGCGATTATCTTCTTCGACTTCTCCCTGCGCTCGCGTTTCTTGCGCTCCTCCTCGGTTTCGGGCTTGGTTTTGTTGGCCGCCTCCTGCAATGCCGCTATCTGTTGGTCGTAGCCCATGACGGCATCGGCATTGTTCTGTGGAGATACGCCAATGCCCTTGTCGGCAGGTGGGGCGACATCTGTCTGCGGTGTCGGCTTGCTCTCTGTCGGTGCAGGGGCGTTCTCTCCGCTGTGCTGCTCCGTCCATGCCTCCGTACCTTTCGGTGCAGGTTCGGGCTGTGGAGGCTGCTCCGTCCATGCTTGCGTACCTTTGGCAGGTGGAGTGGTGTTGTCCGCTCCGTCCTGCTCTGCAAGCCAGTCGGCACTGCCTTTAGGTGGATTTCCTGTGCTCATATTCGTTGTGCTTTAAGTTTAGAACGGCATGGACGATGCCGCGCTTGCCACACCCTGCACGGCTCCTGCAATGGCTTGTGCCTTGCCTTGCTCGATGGCGTTGAGCTGGTTCACATACTCATCGTCCTTGGCTCTGTAAGTCTGCTCTATCTGGTCTTTGCGTGCGTCCGCATTGACGGCAATCTGCGATGTGGCGTCTGCTAAGGCTTGGTTGTTGGCGGCTTTGGCTGCTGCCGTACTCTCGTCCGTTCCACCCATCACGGCTTGCGCTCCTGCCGCCTGTTGGTTGCGGTTCTTGATGCTCTGCTCCGTCTGGGTGAGTATCCTCTGCGCGTCCGCCCTCTGTGTGGCGTCCTCGTTATACCTGCGGTCATACCAGTCTTGGTTGGCCTTGCGCTGTGCCTCGACATTCTTCTTCATGCGCTTCATCGCCTTGCTCGCGCTGATGCCACCGAAGATGCTTCCTGCGGCTCCTACCGCTGCTCCTATCAGTCCCATAATCGTTTGTATTTCAAAAGTTATAATTCGTGCGCTAAATTAATAAGGTATCTTTGCCCACGACTTTTAACTTTTGTATCACAAGGCCGTGGACGCTCCATCAACGCCCAGGCCACAACAAGATAAGGAGAATAGAACATGAAAGGTATGAAAACAGGAGGGCGCAAGAAAGGCACGCCCAACAAGGGAAACCCACTGAAAGGGTTTATCCGCGCACATTCTTTGAGTTACTTCGAGCCTAAGAACGTCAAGTTCAACGGAAAAGCCACAATCATGTCCGACTTTGAACTTGACATGGCAGAACTCGCCCCGGACGACCGTGTCAATGCCGAACTGCGCTTGCTGGAGTTCCACACACCGAAGATGAAAGCCGTTGATGTGGATATGTCTGCCAAAATCAACGTCCGCACCATCGAGGACAAACTTTCCGCCCTCTGTGGCGAGGACGCTGACGAAGATGATGACGAGGACGACTGACCCCTCACCACACCTCACCGTCTATCGCATCTACTTTTAGACCCGACAATTCGCAATTTTCACTCATAGTTTTAGCGACCCGTCCGCGATGGATAGGCCGCTATTTTTTATCCCTACACTTACGTTTTTCAAAAACCCAAGCATAACCCAACAAAAAGGGTAGCCTTTTTGTTTTCAAAACCCAAACGAAAGGCAAACAAAAGGGTAGCCTTTCTAAAAATAAAAGGGTAGGCGTTATGAAAAAGAGCATAAAAAGTAACCATTTTATGTGCTTGATTTTCTTGAACTTTTTAGAAAACTCGTTGAAAAAGTGGTGCGTTTGCGTGTTGCAAACGTAGATAAAACTTCAAAAATAGGTTTTTGCGATTATCGTTGAAACACAAGTACTTGCAGCCAATAAAAAAACGGTAGGGTTTTAATTTCAAAAAGGGTAGCCTTTTCAAAAACATAGAAAACTCAAAAGGCTACCGTTCGTTTCTCGCGCACGCGCGTAGATATAAACGATAGTTTATATAAGATATAGGAATAAGGAATATATATATTATACTCCTAACGTCGTATAATATAAGACGACGACAACGACAAAAACGACTTCGGATTTTGATTTTCTTTTTTTTTGTTTGAAGAAAAGTAGAGAAGAAAAGTTGGGGCGAAAAGAAAGCCCGACCTTGCGGAGTTGCAAAGCCGGGCGTGTCGCAAAAGATAAAGGGTAGTTGAAGTTCTTGTTTGATACCTTTGCCGTGAATTCAAAAACGCATCATGATGAAAACAAATTACGAAAACATTGCCATGCTTTTGCAGAATGGCACGTCTGTGAAGATTTATGCGGACAATTTCTCCGTTTCAAACATTAGACTGCTGGCACAAACTGCTGTCAAGCATGGAGCGGTATTGCATCTTGTTGTCAATCCCGACAACATTCTTGCAGACAACCTCAAGCTCATTTCGCAGGATGGACGCAAAAACATCTTTGTTGAGTTTGTCTAAAACCCTTTACCCTTAGTTCTTTCGTACACTGCCTCTCTGTCGGTGTCCACGTTCTTGATGCGGAACTGCACGGCACACCTGTCCGGGATAGTGTCGGGCAGTTTCGCTGCAAGCCGGGCTATAACCTCGTCAATGTTGCTGAAACCAATGTCGCTTACTTCGGCCAGTACCTCGCCACGGTAGTACGCCCTTGCATAAATCATGTACTTTGGCGCAATACGGAACATCGTGTCCTTGCGTTCTTCCACATCGTGCGCCAAGCCCTGCTTGCTCTTTGCCGTGCTGAAGAAGATGAAGTCAATCACTTTTGCGTTCAGTTCCCATGCAGGGGAGAAGTCCAGCTTGATGTAGCCGCGCGTGATGGTGCGTCCGTGCGAGTGGTTCATGGCAAAAGCCACCTCGTCAATGGTCGCTCCGCAGTCGTTCTGCGCCACCGTTCCCCAAGTATGGCGGAATGTGTACGCCCTGTATTGCTTTTCCTTGGGTATGCCCAGACTCCTGCAAATCTGCTTGATGCCGTTGTTCACACCTGCACAGAACGAGTCGCTGTCGCAAAAACGCTTGTGGAAACGGAACAGATAAGGGTCGTTAGGCTCTGCTAAGTATTTCTCCATCAGCGGCTGTATCGCAGGCTCAACCCTCATTTCGATGTACGCATCATCGGTGCGCGTCTTTTTCGTCTTGGCTCTGTTGTAGCACAAGCAGCCGTTTCGGTAGTTCTCTTTCTTCATCTCGAAGAGGTCAACCGTGTTGATACCTGCAAGGCAAAGTATCATCTTCGACACGTCACGCCCAATCTCGGGCAATGGATCAATCATTTTCGTCTCGGGCAATGGGGCAGCGAAGAACACGCGGCACTCCTCCGGGCTGATGGCAATCTTTGCCGTGCGGTCAGCCTGTGGTATCTTCACCTTGCCCCAAGGGTTCGTCTTGATGCGGATAACTCCGTTGTCGTAGTCGTTGTATTCCGCCACGGCAGCACGGAACACCTGCCTCATGCATACCGGGTACATCTCCTTTGCCCTGTGCGTCTGTTCCAACGACTGCACCCACAGGTTCACGAAAGTGGAGGTGAGTTGCCCGAACATCACCCTCGTTGTCCCTGCAAACCGCTCCATGTGCTGGAGTGCCAGCTTGTAGTTCTTCGCGTTCCTCAACTGTCCGTTGTCAATCATGCGGTTTATGTGCAGGTGCGCATAGTCCGAAAAGCACAAGTCCTCGTCCTCCTTGGTCACATACTCGATTATCTGCTTGACCGTCCACTTTGAACTATCCACACGGTTGAGCAGTTTCGTGAAACGGAGTATGCGCCTCATGCAATACTCATTCACGAAAGGGTCGGTGATGTCATTGCTCTTGTCGAGATAGTCTTTCGTAACAACCTTGTCGGTCTTGATGTATCCGGGCTTGCGGTTCTGCATCACCCGAATGTACACTTGGAAGAAACCGTCTTTGCGCGGTCTCCTGATTACTGGTTTAAACATTGCCATTGTCTCTGTATTTTTTTGTTATTCAAAAATCATGTGTAAGCATTGGTAAGCGCATCATGCCGATTTGGTGTAAGTTTTGGTAAGCAAACCCTACACATTCTGCATGATTATCGTGCAGAATGTGCAGACCCCCTAAAAACAACTTAGGCGGCAAGCCTCTTTATTATCAGAGACTTACCGCCTAACTCGTTAGTTACGAGGGCTTATCTTATTATTCCTCAACAGCAGCCTGCGCAGCTGCCAAGCGAGCTATAGGAACTCGGAACGGCGAACAACTAACATAGTTCAAACCTACCTTGTGACAGAACTTAACCGAAGAAGGCTCACCGCCATGCTCGCCACAGATACCGCATTTAAGATCCGGACGTACCATGCGACCCTTATCGACTGCCATTTCGACAAGTTGTCCTACACCATTTTGATCGAGGACCTGGAACGGGTCAACCTTCAGTATTTTCTTGTCTAAATATACAGGCAAGAAACTGGCAATGTCATCGCGTGAATAGCCAAACGTCATCTGAGTCAAGTCGTTCGTACCGAAACTGAAGTACTCTGCACGTGAAGCTATTTTGTCAGCGGTAAGAGCAGCACGCGGAATTTCAATCATTGTGCCAACCTTAAACGGAATTTCCATACCCTCCTCCTTGAACAGAGCGGCGGCTTCATCGCGAATAACCTTCTCTTGCGCCTCGAACTCATACAATATACCAGTCAAGGGAACCATGATTTCGGGGTGAGGATCCAAGCCTTCACGTTTCAGATCAATAGCTGCAGAAAGGATAGCTCTGGTCTGCATCTGAGTGATTTCGGGATAGGTATTACCAAGTCGGCAGCCACGATGTCCCAACATGGGATTATGTTCACACAGGCTGTCAACACGCTGTCGGATATACTCAACTGTCACGCCCATAGCCTTAGCCATTTCTTCCTGTCCCTTGGTATCATGCGGCACAAATTCGTGAAGAGGTGGGTCAAGAAGGCGTACATTTACAGGATATCCGTCCATTGCCCGGAATATGCCCTTAAAATCTTCCTTCTGATATGGTAGAAGTTTGGCAAGCGCCTTTTTGCGACCTTCAACATCTTCAGCCAAAATCATTTCACGCATAGCAACGATTTTCTCGTTGTCAAAGAACATGTGTTCTGTACGACAAAGGCCAATACCTACAGCACCAAATTTGCGCGCTACCTCCGCATCGTGCGGCGTATCAGCATTGGTACGAACCTGCAATCGAGTATATTTAGCACACAGATCCATCAACGCTGCAAAATCACCTGAAAGTTCGGCAGCTTGTGTTTTGATTTCACCCTGATACACACGTCCATTTGTACCATTTAACGAGATATAATCACCTTCGTGGAGCACAACACCATCTATTTCGACAGTACGAGCCTTGTAGTCAACATTGATGGCACCCGCACCACTCACGCAGCATTTGCCCATACCACGTGCCACAACTGCTGCATGAGATGTCATGCCACCACGTGCCGTAAGAATACCCTCTGCCACAGCCATACCTGCGAGGTCCTCGGGCGATGTTTCAATACGAACCATTACCACTTTATGACCATCTTCGTGCCATTTGGCTGCATCATCAGCAAAGAATACAATCTGTCCGCACGCAGCACCAGGGCTTGCAGGCAAACCACGAGTCAGTTCCTTAGCCTTAGCAAGTGCCTCCTTTGAGAATACTGGGTGTAAAAGTTCGTCCAACTTCTGCGGTTCGCAACGTTCTATGGCTGTTTTTTCGTCAATCATACCCTGACGTAACAAGTCCATGGCTATTTTAACCATTGCAGCCCCCGTACGCTTTCCGTTACGTGTTTGGAGGAACCAGAGTTTACCTTCCTGTACAGTAAACTCCATGTCCTGCATGTCGTGATAATGCTCTTCAAGCTTTGTTTGAATAGCATCAAGTTGGTGATATATTTCAGGCATGGCCTCCTCCATCGAAGGATATTCGGCCTTACGTTTTTCTTCGCTTATGCCCTGCAGTTCTGCCCAACGGCGTGATCCTTCGAGCGTAATTTGTTGTGGTGTACGTATACCGGCTACAACATCTTCGCCTTGTGCATTAACCAACCATTCCCCATTAAAGAGGTCCTCGCCAGTTGCAGCATCACGACTGAAGCAAACGCCTGTGGCCGATGTATTGCCCATGTTGCCAAACACCATAGCCATTACTGTTACCGCTGTACCCCATTCTGCAGGTATACCCTCCATTTTGCGATACAGAATGGCACGTTCGTTCATCCACGAATCAAACACAGCACAGATTGCGCCCCACAGTTGCTCCATAGGGTCTGTTGGGAATTCCTTGCCAGTCTGCTCAACGATGGCGACCTTGAAACGCTTTACAAGTTCCTTCAGGTCATCTACCTCAAGTTCATTGTCAAGCTGAACGCCCTTGGCTTTCTTTACATCGTCAATAATAGCCTCAAACGGATCCACGTCATCTTTATTTACGGGTTTCATACCCAGTACAACGTCGCCATACATTTGTACAAAACGACGATATGCGTCATAAGCGAAACGAGGATTGCCAGTCTTTTTTGACAGACCTTCAACAACCTCGTCATTCAGACCCAGGTTCAAGATAGTGTCCATCATGCCGGGCATCGAGGCTCGTGCCCCTGAGCGCACTGAGAGCAACAAGGGATTTGCCACATCACCGAACTTGCTGTTCATGAGTTGTTCCGTTTGATGCAAGCTCTTTTCAACATCTTCCTTCAACAATGCTACAACCTGGTCTTTACCTATTTTGTAGTATTCGTTGCAAACGTCTGTAGTAATTGTAAACCCTGGAGGCACTGGCACACCTATCAAGTTCATTTCGGCAAGGTTTGCACCCTTACCTCCCAATTCGTTACGCATGTCAGCGCGGCCCTCGGCCTTGCCATTACCAAAAGTGTAGACTCTTTTAATGTTATTCATGGTGTTTTACAATTGATTATCCATTTGTAAATTGTATGTTCTTTAATGGTACATCACATTCCATGCAACGTCTCCATAACTGACGCAAATATAATAGTATGTTTTTATACAGACAAGTATTACACGATATTTTTGCAACTTGACATTGAAAAATGAGGGTATTAGTGTTAATTTACTCAACACTCATAGGACTTTTTAGCAATGCAATATACTTTTAAGCATATATAATAATGTATCACGTAAAGGACATAATGAAGCAAATATTCACACTATGCCTTGAGCCATCATAGCATATGCCACCTTCATAAAGCCAGCGATGTTGGCCCCTTTCACATAATTAGTGTGTCCATCTGGTTCCTTGCCATACTTTATACACTGTTGGTGTATCGCATGCATGATATGTCGCAACCGTGTGTCAACCTCATCAGCCGACCATGACAGATGCATGGCATTTTGAGTCATTTCGAGCCCCGAAGTTGCTACGCCCCCAGCATTTACAGCCTTGCCTGGCGCAAAAGGCATTCCGTGGGCCGTAAAATAATCAACAGCCTGACTTGTACAACCCATATTGCTCACCTCGGCCACCATTTTTGCACCGTTAAGGCAAATCATTTCAGCATCACGCTCGTTTAATTCATTCTGTGTGGCACATGTCATCACGATGTCAACCTCTTGTTCCCAAGGTTTGCGTCCCTCGTAAAAGGTTGCCTCAGAATATTTTTCGGCATAGGGCGCAATTATATCATTGCCCGACGAACGTAGTTCCAGCATGTAGGCGATTTTATCACCCACCACACCTTGTGGATCATACACATACCCGTCCGGACCACTAAGTGTTACTACACTCGCACCCATCTCCGCTGCCTTCTTTGCCACCCCCCAAGCTACATTACCAAAGCCCGATATGGCTATTCTTTTACCAGCAATATCTTCTCCCAAATCCGCCAACATTTGACGCACAAAGTACATTGCTCCATAGCCAGTTGCTTCGGGACGTAACAAAGAGCCTCCAAATTCTATTCCCTTTCCGGTAAATGCACCGGTATGCTGAAGGCACAACCTTTTATACATACCATACATGTAACCCACCTCACGAGCACCAACGCCTATATCACCCGCAGGCACATCTTGTTCAGCCCCTATATTGTGCCAAAGGCCCAACATATAAGCCTGGCAAAATCGCATAATTTCTGCATCACTCTTACCGCGGGGTGAGAAGTCTGCCCCACCCTTGGCTCCGCCCATTGGCAGTGTGGTAAGTGCATTTTTGAACGTTTGTTCAAAACCAAGAAATTTCAGAATACTCAGATTTACTGAGGGGTGAAACCGAATTCCCCCCTTATATGGGCCTATTGCATTATTAAATTGCACACGATGCCCAATATTCACATGCACTTCGCCCTCATCGTCAACCCATGGAACTCTAAAAGTTATTATTCTATCGGGCTCTACCAGGCGTTCTATCAGTTTGACACGCTCAAATTCTGGGTGCTGATTATACACATGCTCGATTGAGCGCAAAACCTCTTGCACTGCTTGCAAATACTCTAATTGGTCTGGATATTTCTTCGTGAGCAATTGCATTACGCTTTCTGTTTTCATGACTTTATGTTTTAAGGATTAAGATTTGTGGGCTATACACGGCCCTTGTTTTTACAAATGTACAGATAAAATACGATGACAACCGCAACAAAGGCACAGAAAAGCCTCGCTTTATGTTATATAACACCTAATTCATAACAAAATGTCATCAGCAAACAATACAGTACACACTTCATCTTCAAGGAAACCACTATTTGAAGTCATACTCAGATAATAGGCGTAACCGGACTTGCCCAATACACGCAACGTCAAACCGAACCAAGTGCCAGGCTTACAATATAGAGATATAACGCTATCTCGCACTAATCTTAATATCACACACGTAAAAACCCTCTTGAAGTATGGTAAAACTATTTCTTTAGTTTTGTCTACACTCTACACTTTTACTTAGTAATGAATTGATAATCAACGAATAAAAGCGTGTAGACAAGTCTGAATTTAGTATACACTATCATCTACACTTTTTGTGTGCCGCGAGGTGTTCTAACGGCATAAGAAGAACGGCTGGTGAGTTTAGGGAGAGCGGATTTTCAATTGCTCCCACAGTTTTTACGCTCCCCCTATGCAGTCATTACTAACTGGCACAACAAGTGCAACGTTTATATATGCAAGTAAGGCAGTGCAGACAATGTGCACATGAAGTGTAGATAAAAATCGGACGTGTATACACTACATATTTGCTTGATTATCAATATGGTTTGTCTAAAAAGTGCAGAGTGCAGACAAAATCGCGGAAGTGTTTACACGCTTAAAACACGCCAATTCATTTGGCATCCAATTACAAACGACGCCCATACCCCGTCACGAAAGGCATATAGCGATAAATCAAATATACCAACATGGTAGTTAGCAAATAAACGCACAGATAAGCAAGTACCACATAAAAGTAATTTCCATCATAAGTTAGATGCAGAAACGAGAATGCGGAACCTACAAACATTGGCACGCCACCACACAGAAAATAATAAACGATAGAATGACGGCCGGTCCACTCTAAGAACCGACAAGGTGGTAATAGTCTGAACAAATTGAACAAGGCAAATCCACCAACAATCACGTTTATAAGGAACACCGCATAATTGCTTATACCAATAGGCCAAATTGTCATGAACAAGTCCTGTTTATAGACATAGCATTTCAAGAAAAAGAGCATCACACAAGCTATCACTGTAGGCCAAACACCAACCACAAGTTTGTGCTCATACCGATGATAGACATATCCCAAGAACAAGAATAGCATGGCTTGCAACGCATTGCCGAACTGCCAAAAAGTCACAAGGTTCCCATTCAGGGCAAGCAATGCAGAGCAACAGAATGAAAGCACACATACCGAACCAAGAGCGAACAAATTACCACGACACAAACGCATTGCTACTACGAAAAAGATCTCTGCAACGATTAAAGCTGCAATAAACCATGAAGCTTGCCCTGTCACGACGTTTTGCACTAACGCCCAGACATTGTCAACCCGTTCGCCATGAGCTAAAGCCTTAGGAACGGCCATGACAGAAGTGAAGATAAAATAGGGCCACAGCAAGTTCCTTAAAACTGACTTCAACTTGTACTTAATGTCAATCATGCCAGCTTTCTTGTAAAGAAGATAACCTGACAACATAAAAAACAGATACAAAGCATCGGAGACATAAAGATTGTAGCCTATTACACTTGTACCTGTATAGTATATTTCGGTGTGGAAAAGGAGGATTGCCATCATGCAAAATCCCCGTAAACAATCAATCCATCGTTTTCTTTGAGTTGGAAATACACTGTATTGCATAAGTGGGCATTCAAAATAATTTTATACAATCAGCAGGTGTCATTTTCTCATTGAAGGTTCACTACTGGACGCTTCTGCCGCCCCTCGGCCGCAGTCATATCGCACGATTTTGAGCACCTACTTACGAGTTGAAGTTATATTAGCAGGACGAAGATAACATTTAAGTTCCACATAGCTAATATGAGCCTTACACTTTCTTTCATGTACCTACGCATGCCCCACCTCTAATTAAGAATTAACGCCCTTGCAACAGATGCTTATTAAGATACGTCTGAACTTGCTCCTTATAGCTATCCGAAATAGGTATGTATTTGCCATTGACCACAACTTGTCCTTTTTCGAACACCCTTACCTTCTGCATGTTCACTATATATGAGCGGTGTATTCTATAAAAAGTATCGCTTGGCAAGGCATTCTCAAAGCTGCGCATAGAACTCAGGCACAATATAGGTTTGGGCTCGGAACTAATGTATATTTTTACATAGTCTTTCAAGCCCTCTATATACAAGATGTCCGAGAAATCTATACGCACCAGTTTGTAGTCGCTCTTTACAAAGAGGTAATCACTGTTCACGTCCTTCAGCACGACTTGTTCTGTTGAACCATTGTGTTCATACTTTGTTGCCTCATTGTGCTTGGCCACCATCATATCGTACCATTTTTGCGCACGGTTTACTGATGCAACGAAATCGACATAGCTTATCGGCTTTAACAGATAGTCAAGTGCATTGACCTTATACCCCTCCAAAGCGTATTGGCTGAATGCAGTTGTAAAAATAATACGTGTGCGAGCTGTGTCTATTGTTTTAGAAAAGTCTAATCCATTCAAATCAGGCATCTGAATGTCGAGGAAAATGATGTCGACTGGATTACTTTGCAATCCACCCATGGCCTCAACGGCACTGGCATATTTGCCACACAACTCCAACATGGGGGTTTTGGCTACATAACTCTCGAGCAGTCCAAGAGCCAATGGTTCATCGTCAATAATTGCGCACTTCATTTTTCTGAGTTTTGGTTTAATTCTTTTCTATTGGTGTATCAAAGATCTCTATGACAGAACTATATGTTTTGCCACCATCAATGGCCCCATATTTCCATTTGTAACGTCCGAGATAAGCAAACTGCAAACGACTTGCCACTTGCTTCAGACCGATGCCCCCCGGAGCCTTATCAGACTCATTTTTGGGCGTATTGCTATTTTCGCACTTAAACACTAAATGGTGAGCATTTGCCTTCAGACTTATATGAATAAAACTATTGCCTGTAGAACATACCCCATGCTTAAAAGCATTCTCGACTAACGAGATGAATATCAGCGGTGCTACAGGTACGTTTTGACTCTCTGGGTAATCGAACTCAGCCTTTACCTCGACATCATTATACAGGCGCAGCCTCATCAGAGCAATGTAGGATTTTAAGAACTCTACTTCTTTGTCTAAACTGACTCTGTCAGATTGATTCTCGTATAACATGTAGCGAAGCAAACGGCTCAACTCCTGAATAGCTTGCTGAGCCTTTACCTGGTCGAAAGCTGTCAAGGCATATATATTATTGAGCGTATTAAGCAGGAAGTGAGGATTTATTTGATTTTTCAGATTTTTCAATTCGGCCTGCGAACGACCGAGTTCTGCCTCAGCTCTTGCTTGTTCACTCTGTCGCCAACGCAAACTAAGCTTCAAAGCGACTGAGGCACCTACTGAGAATATGTAAAACAGCAGCCCACGTATCACAAAGTAGCTTTTAGGCGGAAACATTGGAAACTCTGGTATTCGCTTAAGCTTTGGTGGATGTGGGGGAAACCAAATGCTTTGACATTCAACGCCTGTTTGATACAATGCAAAGATAATAATGTTGACAATAAAGAACCACTTTTGCTTTCCCTTTGTTAGGAGAAAGCGTGGTATGAGCACGAAATAATTTAGATAAAAGGCTACGCATATAGTCAATGGCAGGATACTGCCATGCAAATAATGGTCCCAATTAATTGATTCACCGCTATGTTTGAATATCAGAGGCGATAAAAATATATAACACCACGTCAGTACATGTACTACAACCTCTATGAAACATTCTAAAAGTGGTTTACGCTGTTGGTTACTCATACTCTAATAGTTTATTAACAGATGGCACTGTGCAAAAGCGCAGTGTAAAACTTTCGATGAACACACTTACAAGGATTGACCATGTGCCACCTAATTATTGAATGGTGCAAACATACAAAAAAAACTGCATATCCAACAACACATGACTTCATCACCTTTCTGCGCCATCACATAGTGCATATTGAAAATCAAAGAATTACGCAACTCTACTTTCAGCCCGCACAGCATGCAGTACGAATAACGGCAGCGACCGTCCGTTGTCAAGCGAAAAGGTGATGCACGTGTGAGGGTGATGAGAGCACAAAACCAAGTCTAAGTTATGTCACATCGGTCGTGGTAAGCGTTTACTTCGAACGTAGTAAGCATTTACTTCAAACGTGGTAAGCATTTACTTCGAACGTAGTAAGCATGTTGAACGTTCGTAGTAAGATAACTCAAGTTTCGGATTTAACCCGAACGGGGCCCAATGGTTTCCATCTGCAAACTTAGTGCTTGTTGCTTTTGACCTTTCAGGCCGTTCCCATCTAAATCCGGAACTTGAGTCGACTAATATTAAACATCTACTTATTACGATGTGCTTTTACTCGTAACGTATAGCTTCTATGGGGTCGAGGCTCGCTGCCTTTTTAGCCGGATACCAGCCAAAGAATATGCCTGTAGCTGAACATACGGCAAAACTCAGCAACACGCTCCAGGGCTGGATTTGTATGGGCCAGTGTGCGAACACATTGATACCAACTGCTGCACCGATTCCCACTATTACGCCAATCAAGCCACCTGTCACGCTAAGCAAGACTGATTCTATCAAAAATTGGTTTAGTATATCTATACCACGTGCTCCAACAGACATACGCAAACCAATCTCCTTGGTACGTTCTGTCACGCTTACATACATGATATTCATAATACCTATACCGCCTACGACGAGCGAAATACATGCTACAACCAACAACAGGACAGTCATAGTGTCGGACGTAGAATTCATCATTTCGGCCATTTCCTGTTGGCTCCTGATTGTGAAGTTATCTTCATCTGAAGCTTTCAACTTGTGATTCTCGCGTAAAATGCTGGTTATATCCTCTATGGCTAAATCGGTCATATCCTCTGTCACCGCCGAGGCATTGATGCCCTGCAAATAAGTGACTGATAATATACGCTTCATAACCGTTGTGTAAGGAGCCAGTACGACATCGTCCTGATCCATTCCAAACGAATTGTAACCTTTCGATTCCAAGACGCCAACCACACGGAATGGTATTTTGTTGAAACGTATGACCTTGCCTACAGGATCTTCGCCATTAGTAAAAAGATTGTCGGCCACCGTTTTACCTATCACGCAGACCTTTGCACTGCTGCGCACCTCCTCGTCGGTAAACATCTCACCGTCCTTGACCTTTTGCTGTCGGATTTGCATATAATCTGGTGATATGCCATAAATGGTCGACGGGGTGTTATTATTGCCATTGATAAACTGACCAGAAGAATTTACGCTCGGAGATATGGCTGACAAGTATTTTGCCTGCTCCTTTAATGCCTCATAGTCTTTCAATTTCAGGGTCTGCATATCAGATGCGTCCTGCTGGGCACCACCAGGCCCTTTGTCCTGGCCCGGACGAATCATGATCATATTCGAGCCCATCTCAGCAATGTTGGCTTGTATACTCTTTTTCGACCCCTGCCCGATGGCCATCATAGCTATAACCGAAGCCACACCAATGATAATGCCAAGCATGGTAAGGAAGGAGCGCAACTTGTTTGCCGCAATGGCACGCATCGCTATTTTGAACAGATTGCTATAATTCATAACAAGTTTATATTATTATCGTTATTTACGACTCTTCATTCGGTGGCAATTCTGCCAATGCCTTTGATGCAGAGTGTATGTTGTGATTAACAACATCCTCACGTATCAATCCATCACGCAAGAATATGTTACGGCTGGAATATAAAGCAATTTCGGGATTATGTGTTACGAATATAATCGTTCGCCCCGCCTTAAACAGCTTTTGAAAGAGGACTAATATCTCAAACGAAGTGCGCGTATCCAAGTTACCCGTAGCCTCATCTGCCAATATTACCGCAGGATCGTTGACCAACGCACGTGCTATTGCCACACGTTGCATTTGACCACCAGACATTTGGTTCGACTTGTGATAAAGTCTCTCGCCGAGTCCTACCATTTTTAACGCCTCAATGCTGCGCTTCCGACGATCTGAGGCCGATACTGACGAATTATACATCAACGGCAGCTCTACATTTTCAACGGCTGTTGTTTTAGGCAACAAATTATAGTTTTGGAACACAAAGCCTATTTTGCGGTTGCGCAATACTGCACGCTCGCTACGCTTCATAGTGCGCACGCTTACGCCATCAAGGTAATACTCCCCACTTGATGGTGTATCAAGACACCCTAACTGATTGAGGAGTGTTGACTTGCCCGAACCCGAAGTACCCATGATTGTCACAAATTCACCTTCGTAGATTTTGAAAGATACACCCTTCAAAGCGTGTACCGTTTCATCACCTACCACGAAATTACGACGCACATTATCCAGTTCAATCACAACTTTTTTGTCTGAGCGATCCTCAGGTTGTGGGAAGATCCCTTCTTTATCTATATCTATCATCTTGGTTGCTTTTGGTTGGATTTTCACGTTTTAGGGTGGTTCTAATAATTCTGGAATAGGGATTTGTGCGCTATCGGAAGTGTATCTTTGAAAGTTTGTGAGAGAACATAGCAGGGAATTAACTTTCAAAAGGACACTTCTGAGAGCATGCAAATCACATTTCAGAATAGCAAAACTCTAAAAACAGATTTTTTTGAACAACCCTTTAGCGTTTACTTTTTCTTTTTGCTTGGCGGACCGGGTGAGAATGGACTTTTCTCTTCACCTGTGCTTGTTTCGTCCTTACTTCCCTCAGTTGTTGAAGCATCTTTCATATCAACAACTACTACTGTGCCCTCCTTTATACCACTAAGTATTTGCGTGCGTGTACCATTAGTTATACCAGTCTGCACACTGTACGCTTTGAATGTACGTCCCTCGCGCACCCACAATTTGTGGGAACCATTGCAATCGACAATTTTGTCCTTTGCCCCAACCATCTCTTTTGTGGGCGTGAAACGCAAAGCCTTCGTAGGAACACTTACAATGTTATTTTGCTCAAGCGTATAAATTGTCACGTTAGCCGTTAAACCCGGCTTCAGTTTCAAATTTGGGTTAGGGGCAGAGATCACTACCTCATAGGTAACTACATTATTCTCGGTTGTTGCCTCATTTCGAACCTGTGTTACCGTACCCTCAAATGTTTCGTCAGGATAGGCGTCAACCGAATAGGTTACACGCTGACCAACTTTGACTTCACCTATATCAGCTTCGTCCACACTTGCTACTACACGCATGTCTGTCATATCCTTTACAATTGTGAACAACGTCGGTGTATTGAAGCTCGATGCCACGGTCTGACCTTCCTCAACGGATTTGCTCAAAACGACACCATCAATAGGCGAAGTAATCGTAGCGTAGCTTAGGTTTGTTTTTGCCTTTGTCACGGCCTCTTGACGTTGAGCCACAACGCTCTCTGCCTGCTGCAATGACAAGCGTGCAGTTTCATAATCATTAGCACTGATGAGTCCCTTGCCATACAATGTCTTCATGCGTGCAAAATTTGAGCGTTGATAGCTCAAATCGCTTTTTGCACCTTCAAGTTGACTCGTTGCACTACGCAATTCGCTCAGCAAGTTGGTTTTATCCAGTTCTGCTATAACCTGGCCTTTCTTAACTGGAGAATTGTAGTCTACGTAAATTTTGTCTATGATACCCGACACCTGTGTACCCACTTCGACAGAGGTCACAGCCTCTACCGTTCCTGTAGCCGTCACACTGTTGCCAATCGTGGCCTTTTCGACCTTTGCTGTTTCATAACTAACCTCGAAGGGAGCTTCTTGTTTGTGCAAAAAGTACCATATTCCACCACCAATAGCGATTAATACAACTATGGCTACAGACCATTTCTTTATATTGATTTTCATATAGATATTTATTGTGGTTTATATTACAAATCGTTGCCCGCATAAAAGTTGAGCAGGTTGCGGTTAAGCAAAGCTGTATATTTGTCTTGCAGCATTGTTTGTTGCGCATTGAGCAAATTAGCACGACTATTCAAAAGTTCGGCTATATTTTTCAAGCCGAGATTAAACTGTTCCGTCATTAGCTCATAGCTGGTAGCCATGCTCTCGACACTTGATTTCGCTGCCACGTACTTGGCTTGACTGTTAGTTGCATTTAGCCAATACGTTTCAATGGTTTGGTAGAGCTGTTTTTGGGTATCTTGCAAATCAAGCTGAGCTGTAGTTTCTGCAACCTTTGCACGCTCCACCGCACTCTTATTCTTTCGATTATCAAATATTGGTATGCTCACCGTTACACCCAAACTACCATTAAAGTTGTTCTTCATTTGCTTAGCCCAATTAGTTTGACTCCCAGTCATATGGCTATCTCCTATACCACCCGTCAGACTAATTGTTGGCAAATAACCACTCTTGGCTATTTTTGTACTGAGATGGCTTTGCTCTATGGCCAACTGTGAACGTTTAATCTCTGGGCGACTATCTAAGGCTGATGAATAAATAGCGTCTTTGCTCGGAATACTATTCAACACTTGTACATCAGTAACATCAACTGGCTGCACATCAAATGCTTCATCAGCAGGCAGCTCCATCAACTGCCTTAATTGCATTTTGGCATTGTCAATCTGTGTTTGAACATTCACAACATTATATCGTCCTTGACTAACCTGAGATTGCAGCTGCGCCAAATCCGCCTTGGACATAGAACCTACATTTACCATCTGCTGCCCGCGTTCGCAAATGGTTGAGTCTTGCAACAAAAGCGTGCGATTTACTTTTTCAGCCTCAGTCATATAGAGTATTTGCACATATAGCTGTGCTATCTGTTCCTTGACCTTGTTAACTTGCGTCTGTGTATCATAGGCAGCCAACTGCTGATTATATTGCGCATTAGTTATACTCATTCTGTTCTTTCCGCCATTCCACACAACCCATTGCGCATTAATGCCATAACTACCATTTTGCGTAGCCTTGTCTGCAGCAGAAGTGGCTATACCGCCATTTACAAAATTACCGCCACTCTCTTGAAACGGACGATAATTCACCCCCTGTGTCATGGCACCACTCAAGCTCGGCAATAAACCCGCCTTGGCCTCGGCCACATCGACGCTGGCACTTTGTTCTGCGGCTACACTTTTCAATAGCTGCACATTGTGGGCTACCGCATAATCTATGCAGTTTTGGAGAGTCCAAACGCCATTCGTTTGTGCCATACCCACCCAAGGAAGCAATGCTAAAGAAGCCGCTAAACATTTCTTTCGTATTTTATGCATAAGTCTCCGTTTTTATTGTATTTACGAATGCAAAGGTATATGTACCAACATCGGAAAAGAAGCAATAAATACTTATTGACACCATAAAATAGACGAATTGCATAATTTTATCGATGAATAATTGAGCTATATGAAAATGTGAACCCACTCTCCGTCATATTATGCTTATCACGCATTGATACACACTTGCACAAAAATCAATATTTTGTTTGACATTTAAGCCTGATAAAGTAACTTTGCAAGCAATATGACTTACAAGCAAGAAGAAATAAGGCCCTACAACGACACCGAGTCAAAGGGCGCACAAGTTGAAAGAATGTTTGATGGTATCGCACATTCTTACGACCTGCTAAATCATACGCTTTCACTTGGCATTGATAAACAATGGCGCAAAGCCGCCATTGACTCATTACGTCCCTACCACCCCCAAAATATATTAGATGTGGCAACCGGCACCGGAGATTTTGCCATTTTGGCAGCAAAAGAACTGTGTCCCAAGGTATTGCTTGGCATTGACTTGTCTGAAGGGATGATGAATGTGGGACGAACTAAAGTGAAAGCGGCACAATTAGACCATATAATACATTTTCAGAAGGAAGACTGCTTGAACCTTTCGTTACCAGACGACACATTTGACGCGGTAATGGTAGCATACGGCATACGTAACTTTGAGAAATTAGACAAGGGGCTACGCGAAATGTGCCGCGTAATGCGCAAAGGTGGCAGACTTGTTATTATTGAATTAACATCGCCCGTACAATTCCCAATGAAGCAACTTTTCTGGTTATATTCGCATGTACTAATGCCTGTTTTGGGTAAAATCATATCGCGTGACAGCAAGGCTTACACCTACCTGCCCGCTACGATGGAAGCATTTCCACAAGGCGAAGTTATGCAAGGGATACTTCAACAAGCAGGCTTTTCTGACGTTAAATTCAAACGTTTCACGTTTGGACTTAGCACTATGTATTGTGCAACAAAATAAAATCAAGACTCATTCTTTATCATGAACAAGGAAGATTTACGAATAGTATACATGGGAACACCTGACTTTGCGGTGGAACCTTTGCAGAAATTGGTGGAAGGCGGATATAATATAGTTGGTGTCATTACCATGCCAGATAAACCAATCGGCCGCCATCAGACAGATTTATCTGCGTCCCCTGTTAAGAAATACGCAATAGATAAAGGCCTCAAAGTGCTGCAACCTGCTAAACTCAAGGATCCTAACTTCATAGAGGAATTACGTTCGCTACGCGCAGATTTACAAATAGTTGTGGCATTTCGCATGCTGCCAGAAATAGTTTGGTCCATGCCAAAATATGGGACATTCAATCTACACGCAGCGCTACTGCCGCAATATCGAGGTGCGGCCCCTATCAATTGGGCTATCATAAATGGAGATACCGAAACAGGTATTACCACTTTTTTCCTTGACCATGACATTGATACAGGCAGCGTAATTCAACGTGTACCCGTGCCTATTCTTGACACTGACAATGTTGAAGATGTACACGACAAACTCATGCATTTGGGAGGAGACCTCGTGCTCGAGACTGTCGACAACATCTTAAATAACAACGTGCACCCCATTCCACAATCAAAATTACAAACCGAAGAGCCACTTCGACCTGCACCCAAAATTTTCAAAGATACCTGTCGCATTGACTGGAACATGGGCGTAAAACGTACATACGACTTCATCAGAGGACTTTCTCCCTACCCCGCATCGTGGACAGAGCTTATTTACAACGGCAAATCCTCAATTCTTAAGATATACGCATCAAACAAGGAATTCTGCCATGTAGACGTTCCCGTTGGAAGCATACAAACTGACGGGAAAACGTATTTTAAGGTGGCACAATCAGATGGATATCAGCATCTGCGAACAATACAATTAGCGGGCAAGAAGAGAATGCAAATTGCCGATTTCCTACGCGGATTTCATGCCGGAGGCGACATATCTGTTAAATAACGGATTAGCCAGAATGCTAAATTCCAAAACGGACAAACAGGCAAACCACAGCGCTTTGTCATTAAGAATTTCATAGCTGCATATACACCCCAAATGCGTTGGGCAAAAAAAGAAGCATATAAGAAAGCATCTCTCATTTATGTGGCATAAATCTTATAAGATTGCACAATAAACCCATAAGGGAGTTTGGGGTACGAGTTTCTCGCAGCCCAAATAAGCACTTTGACCAAACGAAAATGCTTTAACTTTTTGCATTTTAGCGAAAGAAGGTGTAACTTTGCGGCTATAAAGCCATCATACAAGAAATAAGTATTCTACTAAATACCAAAACTCAAAACATGGAATATTCACACGAAGTACAGAACATGTGTTGCGTAGCCAAAGGCCCCAACCATGGTCCCGCCCCTATCCCCGAAGAAGGCAAGTGGGTACAAGCAAAGGAAATCAAGGACATCTCTGGTCTTACTCATGGTGTGGGTTGGTGCGCACCCCAACAAGGTGCCTGCAAACTGACTCTGAACGTGAAAGAAGGCGTTATTGAGGAGTGCTTGGTTGAAACCATCGGCTGCTCAGGTATGACTCACTCTGCAGCTATGGCCAGCGAGATTCTGCCGGGCAAGACTATCCTTGAAGCCCTCAACACCGACCTCGTTTGCGATGCAATCAACACTGCAATGCGCGAACTCTTCCTTCAGATCGTATACGGACGTACTCAGAGTGCTTTCTCTGAAGGTGGTCTTGTAGTAGGCGCAGGCCTTGAAGATCTTGGCAAGGGACTTATCAGCCAAATGGGTACGCTCTATGGCACAAAACTCAAAGGTACTCGTTACCTCCAGCTCACTGAAGGCTACATCACAAAGATGTACCTTGACAAGGACGACCAGGTTATCGGTTACGAATTTGTTCACATGGGCAAGTTCATGGACGCTATCAAGAAGGGCGTTGATGCCAATGAGGCTCTCAAGAGTGTAACAGGTCACTACGGCCGCACTACTGCCGAGCAGGGCGCAGTTAAATCTATTGACCCACGTAAAGATTAAGGAGGAACACACAAATGATTAGAGAAGTTAAGTTTGAAAGCCAAGACCGTCGCATGAAGCAGATTCTTGCTGCACTCAACAAGCACGGTATCAAAGACATTGAAGAGGCTAACCAAATTTGCGAGTCTTACGGCATTGATCCTTACATGGAGTGCGAAAGCACACAGATGATCTGCTTTGAGAACGCTAAGTGGGCCTATGTAGTAGGTACTGCTATTGCCCTGAAGGAAAAGGCTAAAGATGCAGTTGAAGCTGCCGAATACATCGGCGAAGGTCTTCAGGCATTTTGCATTCCCGGCTCTGTAGCCGACGATCGTAAGGTTGGTATCGGCCATGGCCGTCTCGCAGCCCGTCTCCTTTCTCCTGAAACAAAATGCTTCGCATTCCTCGCAGGTCACGAGAGCTTTGCTGCTGCCGAAGGTGCTATTAAGATTGCACAGATGGCTAACCAAAGCCGTCCCGCAGACAAACCTCTACGTTGTATCCTCAACGGCCTCGGCAAGGACGCTGCTATGATCATCAGCCGTATCAATGGTTTCACATACGTACAAACTAAGTTTGACTACTACACAGGCGAACTTAAGGTCGTAAAAGAAACTGCTTACAGTGACGGTCCCCGCGCCAAGGTAAATTGCTATGGTGCAGACGATGTACGTGAAGGCGTTGCCATCATGTGGAAGGAAGATGTTGATGTGTCTATCACAGGTAACTCAACCAACCCTACTCGTTTCCAACACCCTGTTGCTGGTACTTACAAGAAGGAGCGCGTACTTGCAGGCAAGCCCTACTTTAGCGTAGCTTCTGGTGGTGGTACCGGTCGTACACTCCACCCCGATAATATGGCCGCAGGTCCTGCCTCTTATGGTATGACTGACACTATGGGCCGTATGCACTCAGACGCTCAGTTTGCTGGTTCTTCATCAGTCCCTGCACACGTTGAGATGATGGGCTTCCTCGGTATTGGTAACAACCCCATGGTAGGTTGCTCAGTAGCTTGCGCAGTTAAGGCAGATCTCGCTCTCAACAAGAAGTAATTATCTGACTGTCAGATATTTATATAGAATTATCCTCCATAGTCCTTGTAGTGATTATGGAGGATCTTTTGTTTTAGTATACCTGTTGAATTTTAGTTACTTAATAACTTCATCAGCAAGGTCTGTATACTTCTCTTTACACTTGACATGTGTTCGGCTATCTCTGCAACTTCTCTAACTGTGGTTGAGTCTATAAAAAGTGCGTTACATCAGAATTAATAATTTCCAAAGTAACGCATTTAAAATTGTAGATTAAGAGACAATGCATCGATTAATCTTCACGTAGTACCTATGACTATGGTCAAGACGATGACTATTACGATAGCTTTAATCATAGCACATATTTCTGCAAGAACTCAGCAGATGAGTGGCGTTTTTTAGCTTTTCATAAGGTACCGATTCATTGCATCCTTAATTTCAGACATAATCTTTTCGCGATATTCAAGTGGCTCTAATACTTCAACGTGAGAGCCTAAAGCCAATAGTTTTGATTTTAAATCGGGTGTTAGACATACACGATACGTAAACTCGGCGTATTCGCCGTATTTTGATTTAACTTCATATTGCGATTTATGTAGAGGCAACATTCGCAAATATTCCACTTCTACACCGTATACTCTGATTTTTAATTTTTCAAGGGGCAATTGGTCATTCACATAAATTCCCACAACATTATCGTAGTACTTTCGGGGTATGAAGTCTTTCGGAAAATCAAACTGAATGTTTGTAGCATGAAAGTCAATAAATCGTTCTAATGCCAAATGCCTAATGGCCTCTTTTTCTTTTATGTAACCAAGCACATACCATCTCCTGTTGTATACTTTCAGCGCATAAGGTTGTAACGTTAGCGTTTCAAGTTGCCCTTCATAACGTTGATAGTCAATTACAACTTCAGTATTGTTTCGCATGGCTTCAATGATGGCATCGAAGTAGGCCGTTCCGTGTGGTATTTCCTCTAATATAATACGGTCGCGCATCATGCTAAAGGTTGAGAAATCTTGTGGAACGCTATACTTACGCAATAGCATTTGTGCGTAAGTATTCTTTTTGAGCACTTCGGGATTTTTGATATAGTATGTGAACAATGAAGATTTGTCGCATGCGATGTCAATGTCAAACATCTCTTTGATGCCCTTGCGATGCTCGTGAAAGGTGCGGATGGATAGACCGCCCATATAAGCATAAGGAGATGCTTGCCATAGCTTAACGATATGTTCAAAATCGAGAGGTATTCTTGACTTGTCAATTGTATCGATGAGCCAAATATACCTAAGATAGGTTTTACTAATCATTTCCTTGCAAATATAAATCAATAAATCAACAAATCAAAAAAATCGGTCTAATAATAATAAATTCTGCGGACTTTTTGCAGACAAACTGCCCAAAACAACGATATGCGAAATCTTTAATCGTATAAAGATATATACACGTTCTATAATTTATTTCAAATATGATGCACATTATCATTGCAGGTAGTCGTAATTTTAACGACTACTCAGTTGTTGAAAAAGAAATGATGAACTATATCGGCAAGTTTATCGGCAAGTTAGAAATTGAAATTATTTCGGGTGGTGCAACGGGGGTGGACGCTCTCGGCGAACGATTTGCGCACGAACACAATCTGCCTTTGCGTATTGTTCCTGCCGACTGGAAAACGTATGGGCGATCGGCTGGTCCGCGGCGAAATGAGCAAATGGCTCGTATGGCTGGCACTTTGGTTGCCTTTTGGGACGGTAAGTCGCGTGGCACAAAAAACATGATTAAAATGGCTTGGAAACATGGCTTGATTGTAAAGGTTGTAAACGTATAGCATACAGTAGCTGGACAGGGGTAAAGGTTAGAAAATAAACCTTTGCCCCTTTCGTTTTTGCAACAAAAAACGGCTTGCATTTGATGAGCGGTACCTATACTGTTAATGACATGATAGAAGAGCTAAGAGGGGAACAATGATCTGCCAACTATTGTAATAAATGCATCAGTTCACGAATGAGAATAAATAGTCTCCATAGTCGTTATCGATTATGGAGGCTTTTGCATTTTAACAGCATTCAATTCCTAACGATATTGATATCCTTTATTCATAAAAGTCATATTACATACGTAATAAGAGCCATATTTCTGACAAGAATAGAGTGATATTGCCTTCTTGATTAAGAGCAGCACTTCTTATTACTTCAAACACACAGACTTTGTTTATACAAATCGATTTGTACAGAAGAATTGAAAGTTTAGCATGCAAATCATCTATTTTACAATGATTTTATGTACTTTTGTAGGCAAGCATAAAGAGGAATGGGCTCATCAAACCCATTGTCATTAATAGCACATTAAAATATATGTACACTCTTCTATACGGATTTATATGGTCACTCTCCAAGTTACCTCTGAAAGTGCTCTATGCATTATCAGATATAATATTTGTGCTTGTTTACTACATCGTTCGCTACAGGCGTCGTGTTGTGTCCGAAAATCTTCATAGCTCCTTCCCTGAAAAGAATGCAACGGAACTCAAGCATATAGAAAAGGAATTCTACCAGTTCTTTTCTGACTACATTGTTGAGACCATCAAATTGTGCAGTATTTCTGAGAAAGAGCTTACCAAACGTATGGAGTTTTGCGGAGTAGAGCAGATGATCAACAAACTAAGGACAAGCGGCAAGGACTTTGCATTTATATATCTTGCTCACTACGGAAATTGGGAATGGATTTCATCATTAGCAATGCACATACACAACCTCGCGCCCGAAATGTCGGCAGGGCAAATATATCATCCACTACGTAACAAGAATTTCAACAAATTATTCTTGCAAATCCGTGGCCGTTTTGGTGGAGATAATGTGGGCATGAAAGAGACTTTGCGTTATGTAATAAACAAGCGGAAAGCTCAAATACCCACTATTGTCGGCTTTATTGCTGACCAAGGGCCAAAATGGAACAGCATTCATCATTGGACCGAATTTCTGAACCACAAAACGCCTGTTTTTACTGGTACAGAACAGATAGGCAAAAAAGTTGATGCGCTCATCTTCTACGGACACGTCGAAAGGCCTAAAAGAGGCACTTATCGGTGTACTATAAAATTGATGGAAGACAATATACAAAACAAGCCAGACTTCCAGATTACAGACAAGTATTTTGACTTGCTCGAAGGAACCATCAAGCAACACCCCGCCCTGTGGCTTTGGACGCATAAAAGATGGAAACGTAATTACGAAGAATACATCAGAAGACAAAAATCTCAATCTTAAAATGGAAATTTGCATCATAGGTTCTGGTAATGTGGCAACACACGTGTCGCAGGCTTTAGTTTCTGCTGGACACACTATAAGCGCTATATTCAGTCATCATATTGACCATGCCAAACTTTTAGCTGAAAAATTTGGTGTTTCCTTATATACCGACAACATACAAGAGCTACCAAAATCAGATGCTTATTTCTTCATGATTAAGGACAGCGCTCTGCCTGAAGCCGTAGCACAATTAAAGAAAAATGCACTTGCGCACGATGCTTTATGGATACACACGTCGGGGTGCATGCCATTAAGCACATTTTGCAATGTAACAAACGCTGCTGTCATGTATCCACTGCAGACCATAAGCAAAGGGCACGCCATTAACTTCAGAAACGTACCTCTGTTTATAGAGGGGAATAACGATTTTGCCATCATGCTAATTAAGCAGTTAAGCAATCAACTTTCCGAGTCTGTTACACCTCTAAACTCTGAACAAAGAAAAATTGTACATCTTGCCGCTGTTTTTGCCAATAACTTTACAAACCATTGTTGCACCTTGGCCTATAAATTGCTTGAAGAGAACGGAATTAATCCTAAGTTACTCGTTCCCATTATAGCTGAAACATTTAGGAAAATCGATGAAATTGGCCCTGTCAAAGCCCAAACGGGCCCTGCCGTAAGATGGGACACAAATGTATTACATGCACACACTGATTTGCTCAGGCCAAATCCGGCAATGCAACAAATCTACAAACTTATGAGTGACAGCATACACCATTATCATAGTGAGAACGATTGACAACAACTAACTACACGAAAAGATCAGACTAATGATAAATTATGACTTAAGCAAAATAAGAGCCTTCGCTTTCGACGTTGATGGAGTGCTTAGCTGTAACAATGTCATGTTGTTTGAAGGAGCGCAACCTTGTCGCACTGCAAATATCAAGGATGGTTATGCCATGCAGTTAGCTATAAAACAAGGCTATGATATTGCAATCATTACGGGAGGCCGGAGCCAAGCCGTACGTATACGCTACGAGGGACTTGGCATTAAAGACATATTTTTAGGGGCTGGTGTCAAGATCAAGGTATTCAACACGTGGATACACGAAAAAGGCCTGCAAAGTGATGAGGTTATCTACATGGGAGATGACATACCTGACTTCGAAGTCATGCAGCAATGCGGTTGCCCGTGTTGTCCCAATGATGCGGCACACGAAATCAAGCAAATAGCACGATATATCAGTCCTGTCAATGGAGGGAATGGTTGTGCACGTGACATAATCGAGCAAGTTATGCGCGCTCAAGGCAAGTGGATGACTGGCACCGAAGCGTTTGGTTGGTAACATACCTTATATTACTGCTATTTATAAACTAATATCTCAAAACATACATATACTATGCTTGAAAATCTAAACAAATACGAAATTGTATTGGCAAGTAATTCGCCAAGACGCAAGGAACTACTTCAACGCATGGGCGTCAACTTCAAGGTGCGTACACTCTTTGGTATAGACGAAAGCTACCCCGACTCACTCAGAGGCGAGGACATTGTATGCTATATTTCGCGCAACAAAGCCAAAGCGTACCAATCATCAATGGCTCCGAATGAGCTACTTATTACGGCCGACACCATTGTGTATGTTGATGGAGAAGTTATGGGTAAGCCTAAAAATGCCGAACAAGCAAAAGAAATGCTTCACAAATTATCTGGCAAGACCCATCAAGTTATTACTGGCGTGACAATTGTTACGGCCAAACGTACAGAGAATTTTGGAGTAACAAGCCAGGTAAAATTTACGAATATCACCGACGAAGAAATAAACTTCTATGTTGACAACTATCTGCCCTTTGACAAAGCGGGTGCCTATGGCATACAAGAATGGATAGGCATTGTAGCTGTTGAAGAAATTAAAGGCAGCTATTTCAACGTCGTCGGACTACCCGTGCAACGTCTTTACCAAAAATTAAAGACATTCTAAACAAATATTGTCTATATGCTCAAACTCTATCCCAAAAACAATCCTCCTCAACGTATTAAGGAGGTGGTTGACATTCTTAATGATGGAGGCGTTATCATATACCCGACAGGCACAACCTACGCATTTGGCTGTCATGCATTAAAAGAGCGCGCCGTAGAACGTATTTGCAAAATACGTCAAATTGACCCTGCTACACACCCACTCTCCGTGATATGTTATGACATGAGTTCTATCAGCGAATATGCGCAAATATCCAATGCTGCATACAAGGTCATGAAACGCAATCTACCTGGTAAATTCACCTTTATTATTCCAGGGAAGAGAGTACTTCCTAAAATATTCAGAAGCCGCAAAACTGGAGAGATTGGCATACGCATGCCTGAATCCGACATTGTGCGCGACATACTTCAAGCACTCGATGCACCACTTATGACTGTGTCATTGCCTGCTGATAGTTATGATGACATCGCGTATATAACAGACCCGGGGCTAATCGAAGAAACCTTTGGCTCACAAGTTGATTTGGTTATTGATGGTGGAATTGGCTGCTTAGGCGAAACAACTATTGTAGACTGTCATGACGATGAGTTCAATATCATAAGGCAAGGTGAAGGAATCCTGCAATAGCAAGCCTTCTCTCCGACAAAGAACAAGCGGCCGAACTTACCGATTTGATGTACACATATTAATCCTTTGACACAACATTCCTATTAGTATAATATAAATTATGACACACGTTTATAAGCTATTATTATTAGGATTAGCAATTCTTACAACCACTGTCGTTGGTTGTACTGAGGATCCTGCTAACGAAAAATACCGCTCCGAACCGCCCACACTGAATGGCATTACTGCAAAATCTCTCTCAAACAACACAGAGACAATTCATGTAGGCGAAAAGATAGTTCTAACAGCCCAACAAAAGAACACCGGACGTCTGCTTGGTTTAGCAAAATATAGCTGGACCCTTGATGGTACACCCATTGGCAGCAAGCGGCAAGTGTATTTTGACGAAGATAGCAGCAATCCAAGCGATACCGTCACCATTAATACTGCTGGAGAATACAAATTGACTTTCTCAGGCACATATAATGCTAAGGGTAATGTACAGGCATGGAGTGCGAAACATGGCTCGTCTATCACATATAGTTTTGAAGGTGACGTAAATAGCCGTGTGGTATGTAGCGTTCATGCAGGATATACGCCAGGTTTTGACATCACCGCTTCAACAAAAATAAAAGTATTACCATAAAACGCTGATTAAGCACATTGGTATCTTACAAGATCTTTATTCCGCCCGGAGTCTCTCAATTATGAGACTTCGGGCCTTCTTTCGCAACAAGTAAACGAGCTATAAAAACCGATTTCCCCAACTCCGTCAATGCGTCACCCAAATCAATTATAGTGGGCTGATAGAGGATATATATTATCCGACATATGAAGTAATAAACCTTGTTCTGTGCATTAAGGGCTGTTCGCCCTTGTGCCGCTTACCGTGAAGACATAAGAACATAAGCAACATAAGGGCTGACGCCTGATGAAGAGAACGCTTTAATTGTGTTCCGTTACGGTGGTGTGAGAGGTCGGAAAACGAAAGTAGGAAGAAAACTGCTTCGTTTTCCTCCTACTCGATTGGACTAATGACTTATTCTATAATTATTAATCTATTCTATTTCAGTTTCTTATAACCGTAAGCAGCGTTCTTTCCCAACTGCTCCTCAATACGGATAAGCTGGTTGTACTTTGCCATACGGTCGGTACGGCTCATCGAACCTGTCTTGATCTGACCAGAGTTGGTTGCCACAGCGATATCAGCGATTGTCGTATCCTCTGTTTCACCTGAACGGTGTGACGTGACAGTGGTGTAGCCATGACGATGAGCCATTTCTATAGCATCCAAGGTCTCTGTAAGCGAGCCAATCTGGTTCACCTTGATAAGGATAGAGTTAGCAGCGCCCATCTTGATGCCCTTCTCCAAGAACTTCACGTTCGTAACAAAGAGGTCGTCACCAACCAACTGGCAACGGTCACCGATGGCAGCCGTAAGCTTCACCCAGTTGTCCCAATCGTTCTCGTCAAGACCGTCCTCGATGGAATCGATAGGATATTTGGTAATCAGTTCTTCCAAGAACTTGATTTGCTCAGCAGCTGTGAGTTTCTTGCCGTTAGGATCCTTCTTCTTGCCGTCCTTCAGCTGGCGGTAATCGTAATACCACTCACCATTCTCCTGAACTGCAAACTCGCTGGCAGCGCAGTCCATGGCAATCCTCACATCCTTTCCTGGCTCATAACCGGCATCCTTGATTGCCTGGCAGATGCTCTCAAGGGCGTCCTCAATGCCATTGAGTGCAGGAGCGAAACCGCCCTCGTCGCCGACAGCAGTGGAAAGGCCGCGACTTTTCAGGAGCTTTGCCAAGGCATGGAACACCTCCGCACCCATACGGATTGCCTCCTTCTCATTAGGAGCACCCACAGGACGGATCATAAACTCCTGGAAAGCGATTGGAGCATCAGAGTGAGCACCACCGTTGATGATGTTCATCATAGGAACTGGAAGGGTGTAAGTGTTGCAACCGCCGATGTAGCGATACAGCGGGATATGGAGATACTCGGCAGCAGCATGAGCCACAGCAAGCGATACGCCAAGAATGGCATTGGCACCTAAGTTTGACTTGGTCTTAGTGCCATCCAGCTCCAACATCTTATAGTCGATAGCACGCTGCTCCAAGGCAGAGAATCCGACCAAAGCCGGAGCAATCACGTTATTGACATTCTCTACAGCCTTTAATACTCCCTTGCCACAATAACGGCTCTTGTCGCCATCACGAAGCTCCAGTGCCTCATTCTCACCAGTTGAAGCACCTGACGGAACTGATGCACGGCCAAACACGCCTGACTTTAATAATACCTCAACCTCTACTGTAGGATTGCCACGAGAATCCAGGATTTCTCTTGCATGAACATTTTCGATAATCATAATACAATAATATCTTTAACTTTATATACCTATATATAAACCGCATAAACACAACATTGGTTGCACAAATACGATTTTTTTTACGAATGCAAAAATAGTAATTATAAGAAAAACCGCCGAATTCAGAGCATACTCAAAAATGGGTATTCTGCTGAAAATACCTACTTGTAAGTATAACGGATTTAAGTTTAGCAAGTTTCCAACTTGCTAAACAGCAGACAAGTTGACAAGAAACGAGTAGACAAGGCGATTGGTTTTCTCTTGATATTGGACCGCACGTTTGACTGGATTGGTTTCAATCGTATTGACGACGAAGTGTTCCGCAAGCTTGTGAAAGCCCGTTTGGCATATCCAACTAGCAAGGCTGCTACGGTGGAATATCTGAAAAACCACTTTGACGAAGATGTGGATCTCTCAAAAGTCTATCGCTATCTTGACAAGCTTAGCGACCATCAGCACGACATCGTACAGGACAAAAGCGTGCGCCATACGGCGAAACTGTTCGGTGGAAATATCGGTGTGCTGTTCTATGATGTCACCACACTTTACTTTGAAGCGGATTATGAGGATGAATTACGTAAGACTGGTTTCTCGAAAGAAGGACGTCACAGCAATCCTCAGATCATACTCGGCTTGCTTGTAAGTTTGGGCGGTATCCGCTTGCCTATTGTATCCATGAGGGCAACAAATATGAAGTCCACACGATGCTGCCGACGATAAACGAGTTTGTAAGCAAATACGGTTTGGAGAACTTCGTTGTGGTGGCTGACTCCGGTCTGATGAACAATGCAAATATAGCGGAACTACAACCATACAAATTAAGCTGCCTCTGAACAAGGAGGTTTACACCCAAACAATGCTGATGGCAAGACATCAGAAAATAGCTAAACTCTTTGACGAAGAATTTTGGGTGACGCAATGACGAAGTCTGGAAATCACATTAGAGCCAACGACACTGCGTCAACCCTTATGTATCTTATAAGCAAGGCGGCCAGCCTTGCCTCAACTTATGTGAAAAGACACGGCATCAGCCTTATGTTACTTATGTAGCTTATGTTCTTATATAGCTTATGTCCTTATGTATCCCGCGGTAAGTGGCACAAGGGGAAACAGCCCTTAAAAGAGCAAAACAAGACTTGCTTTTTTGCTTGCGCCACCATGCAGCGCAACCAGCGCCCGAACACCATGCGCCACAGCGCGTCAGTGCTCACGGGCACAAGCCCTTTGTCCACCTGGTCGCACTGTTGCACTTCGGACGTGCGGTCAAGCACATTAAAGCGAATGTCGCACTGTTCGTCCATCAGTGTGATGGCTTGTTCGGTCAGACCGCAGTTCGCAGTGTTTTCTGCTGTTTGTGGTGCGCAGTCAGTGTCGTTGCCCACGCGTTTTTGCTGCTGGGGTGTTTCAGTGTTTTTAGTTTGTGGTTCCGGACTATGTCCGATAGCGTCTATCAGTTTGTCAACGCCACGTTTCACAATGGCATCGGCATAGCGCAGCATTCTGTTAAGCATTCGTTTCATGGTAGTCAATACAATTTGGTTTAGTACAAAAGTAAAGTGCTGCAAAGGTAACACCAAGACATTGCACCCATCAAAAAAAGTGTACAATTTGTACACAAATATTTGCTCCCTCCCCGTCTGCCTACATGTAAAAGAGTGCGTGTGTTTTTACTGCCATCTTACACTTTTTATGCGTAACAAGTTGATATACAGATGTTTCAAGAGTGTAAGATGATTTCAAAGTATCTTACACACTCCTGCACACATCTTACACACCTTACCCCGCTGCCGCGCAGTCAACATGGACGTATGCAGTAGATAATACGGCATAGGGACGTAGAACAATCTGTCGGAGCAACAGACTTTTCTGCTCCCCTATGCCGTAATATTATCCTCCCGTGCTCGTACCGTGTGGCAGCATGTGGGGTGTGTAGGTTGCGTGCAAGTGGAATCCGCAGTATCTTACACCAAGTAAAACATTGAAAATCAATGAATTGCGACGCGTTTGTGTAAGATGTAAGATATTCGGTATGTAAAGTTTTTGTAGTATGGTAAAAGCCCCGCTACCACTAAACGCAAGCACTAATGGGGGCGACGCGTCCCGCGTCGGTTTTTTCAGCAGCCTCGTCCCGCGGGCATTAAAACAAAGACTCATACGCCAAATAAAGGTTCACAGACAGCACTAAATACATTGTCTGTGAACCTTTGCCTTAATGCCCGACGCGAGACGCGTCGCCCCCATTAGAGGTAGCGTTTGATGGTAACGTTTGGTGTTTGAGTCTGTTCGCACGCTATCGTTTTCCCATACGCAAATAACACCGCCTCGCGCACGTCAGCCGCATTCTTGTTATTAGGCAGCACAATCGTCACACGTCCGGTCCTCACATCTTCATCATTCGCCATGTCAAGCACACGCTGGCCATCTTCCGTACCAATCACATCAAGGCCACTACCATTCATGTGCTCTATCACCACATCACGAAGTATAGACTCCTCACGCGTAGGGGGTTGTGCAGACTTTCCGACAGTCTTCTGTTGACGCGGATTATCTGTCACACCTTCCTCCGAAGGCACAGCATCTCCAGTGGCCGACGACTTCTCACCATCGGTCACACCAACTTTAGCACCCTCCAACGAAGGAGCCGCTACTTCCTTGCCATCACTTACTGCTGAGAGTCCATTGCCCGACTGTTCTCCAGTCTCAGCTTCGCTTCGTGCAGAGCGTCCGTATCGTCCAAGTCCGGATTCTCCTTCTGCAACTGATTGGTCATTTCCGCTATTTGCTTCGGAACCCTCAATCGTCTTACTGCTCCGCTCGGAAGCCTCACGGGCCAAAATATTGTGTCGTCGTTCATTTTATCTTACTTTATATGCACGTCTAATGAAAAATTGCAGTGTCGAAATCTTTGAGGAACTTTCTGTAAGAGCAATTATCTACGCCCTTACATTCAACATTCCTAACGAATGGTATGGATCATGCTCATTGTTATGCCATCAGCGTCCTTTGAATGTTCTGCAAGGAAACGCTGCCACAATGTTTCCAATTTTATAGCGTCCTCATTACCAAGCAGACGACCAGAATGGCCACCAGTCCAATCAAAAGAAGGCATTGATTCTTGCAAAGCCTCTGTTGTTAACATGGGAACCTCTTCCGGGTCAAGAATAACATTTGGAAGCATATCCATATAGTACACACTTCTGCCTTTGCCGCTCCAATCTTCACCCTCGTACGGTTGAGAGTCAAAAACGCCACTCATCACAATCCCTGTATTTCCTTTGCCTACCCTAACGAGGAAGAACCTGTCACCACATCTGGCCTTATCATAATCCCAAACACTCCAATTAAAATATTCTGTCAAGTTGTACTCTACGCCAAAGCAATGATCCTCAAGCGATACGCTTGATATGTCGGGATTCCACATCAAAATAAACGTGCGCTGCTTCTCATCAAAACCCTCTCCAGGATAAGTAGGTTTATAATGCAAGTCGTCGGGTTGTAAATGGCGGGCAGCGTCCATCATATCATGCACCATATCCACCGTTAACACTTCCGTACGTCTAAATTGCATTTCGTCCAAACGTTCAAACGCGTCATTCGGCAAAATCTTCCAGATTTCCCTAAAAGGAATAAATACCGGGGGGGGGTAGCATCATCATCCATATCTATAATTCCCAACAAATCGGCCTCTGATATGTAATTAAACTCGTCCACCTGGCCATTTCTGATACAAATTGCAGAGATAGTAAGCCCATTTTCAACATCTCCATCAGACGAAGGCATAACCATGCGAGTGCTTGTGTCTTTCCAATTTACACTATCCCATTGCATTGAACAAAGGCTGTCAAAAAGGCTATCTACGTCCTCCTTATCCACATCATCGGACAATGGGATATCAAAAGATTCAAACAAATGCGCTCCCTAGCAGAATTTGCAGAAAAGACCATACATAACAATATGCTGCCCAGTATGTTTTACTAACGCTCGGGCTGCATCAAACCCGGCCTCTTGTTCACGTTCAATCCATTCGTCATTAAATGCAGACAAGGGTGCAATTACCTCCACTTCATCTTCAAGGTATGCTTTGGCACCAGTCAGCTGCATTATAGCATCTATGGCTTTGACAAACAGCTGATAATCTGCCTTGGTCGAGAATGAGCAAACTCGCACCTCCAGTCCATCTTCTTCCTCATTCACCTCTATACCACAAAGTGCCCTATTGAGGAAGCCGAATTTTAGAGATTGGTATTCATTCGAGGTGGCTACAATTTCAGTTCCCTTATCTGCCACACGACGCAAAATAGCATCTGGTTCTGGAACATCTTTAGTTCTGATCTTTACACTAACGCTCATATAAATACCGTTTTTAATATTAAACTTAGTTGAAACGAAATTCTGTTCTGCAAATATGCAACATTTCCCCGAAAAGCACAACAATTGTATCACTAACTTACTGATGTGACTATTTACTCAAGTTTGAGTTAAATACGAAACTTAAGTTATATTACTACGTACGTTCAACATGCTTACTACGTTCGAAGTAAATGCTTACTACGTTCGGAGTAAACACTTACTACGTTCGAAGTAAGCATATATTTCGGTCGTTCCACATGTTTTCTACGGTCGATGTAACATGACTTAGGCTTGGTTTTGTGTTCTCATCACTTCCACGCGTGCATCACCTTTTCGTTTGATAACGGACGATCGCCGCCGTTATTCGTACCACACTTGCTAAATCCGAAAGTTGAGTTATTTATATTAAGATCTGCTGATATCAATTCTTGAACAGAACCGGTGCATCACTTAGTTTACACTTACCACAGACACTTTTTAATTTAGAACACCTACTTATAAAAACATTCGTATAAATGCCCGTGCATAGTTTTTTTTGCGTAAGTTTGTATAGTTGTAACATTGAATGCACATTATATCCATGTCAAGACTTTAATAACAGTTTGATTATCAACAGGTCTTGAACTAATGAACTACGAGTTGTGAGGTGTTAGAGGTATACGCGACAATATTTTGTCAAACACAGAAGTTCGCGTGTCATTGCACCGTCCGGAATGGAGTTCCTTTTTTATAATAGAAGTGCGCGCCCCCTCGCTCAAGCAGGGATAGTTACAGTCTTGAACTCTAAGCATAACGAACTGATGAAGGTAATGTTAGATGTTGTACTGGCATACACACCCGGTACCCCTCACCTGCCGCAGGTGGTTGAAGATATTAAGAGCTGCGATTGCGTTAACAAACTGCTTTTGGCTTGCACCGACGAGCAAAAGGCTGACGCAGAGAAAATGGCAGACGACAAATGCGAACTGCTTGTTACAGACAGTGTGACAAGTGCTAAGTTTTTACGTACAGCCGCACAACGCGTAACGGCACAGTATGTGGCATTCTACCTAAGCAACCATACCCTATGCATTGGCTACCGGGCGTTCGACAGATTGTTGCAAATTGCAGCTGCGTATGATACAGATAGCGAAAAAGCCCTCATGGTGTACAGTGACCGATACGATGAACAAGGTCTGCACCCTACTATTGACTACCAGGAAGGTGCTCTGAGAGATGACTTCGACTTTGGTTCATTGGTGCTTTTCCGTTCAGCGGACGTGAAAAACTTTTTGAAGCACCGACGTGGCATGCAATACACTTATGCCGCAATGTATGCCTTACGACTATACGTAAGCGCCCATGGCGAAATAATACACCTAAAGGAGCCCTTGTATACAGAGTTGGAAACTGACTTGCGCACATCTGGGCAAAAGCAATTTGACTACGTCAATCCACGCAACAAGGTGGTGCAAACCGAAATGGAACGTGCTTGCACAGAGCATCTTAAGGAAATTGGTGCTTGGCTGGCTCCCGACGAATACGACGAATTGCCGAATGACAACACTTGCTACCCTGTTGAGGCAAGTGTCATCATACCTGTGCGCAACAGGGCACGAACCATTGGCGACGCCATTGACAGTGTATTAGGACAAAAGGCCGATTTTGACTTTAATGTGATTGTCGTGGACAACCATTCTGACGACGGAACGGCCGAAGTCGTTAATAAGTATCACGACAACAACCACGTGGTGCTACTCCAACCAGAACGCACTGATCTGGGCATCGGGGGGTGCTGGGATATGGCCATTCGCAGCAAATGGTGCGGAAAGTATGCCATACAATTAGATTCAGATGACTTATACTCGTCTGATGACACCTTGACACGCATTGTGGCTGCCTTTGAAGAGCAAAATGCAGCCATGGTCATTGGCAGTTACCGCATGGTAAACTTTGCACTCGAAACGCTGCCACCAGGACTGATTGCACACACAGAATGGACTGCTGATAATGGACGCAATAACGCACTCCGAATTAACGGATTAGGTGCGCCACGCGCTTTCCGTACCGACATTTTGCGCAAAATCGGATTTCCCAACACGAGCTATGGCGAAGACTATGCTCTCGGACTGGCCTTTTCAAGACATTACCGCATAGCGCGCATTTTTGACGAACTGTACTTGTGCCGCCGATGGGAGGGAAATTCTGACGCTGCACTGAGCATTGACAAGCAAAACAAAAATAACGCCTATAAGGACGCGCTAAGAACTATTGAACTCAGAACCAGACGGGCCATGATCGAACGCTGGAATTCGCCCGTCAGAAAATGCGACGTTGAAGATTTCTTCAAAAAACAGCTGAACCAATGGCACGATGTGGCAGAAAGGTTCGAACAACTCAAAACTTGCGTAAAAGTGAAAGAGTTGCCGCTTGAATATGGCACACTCAATGTACAGTACAACCCGGCACGCATAGTAAGCACTGCTGCAAAAATAGACAAGGCTGCCCTAAAGAAAAGGCCTTGCTTTTTGTGCGACATAAACCGCCCCTCATGCCAAACATCTATGCCTGTACTTGGTAAGGTTCAATTATTAGTAAACCCCTACCCCATTCTGCCATTGCACCTTACAATACCAACGCGCCGGCACACCGCACAAAGATTGTCACATTTCAGCAAAATGCTTGACACTATTACATGGAACTTGCCTGGAATGTTTGTGTTCTACAATGGCGCGAGATGTGGTGCCTCTGCTCCTGACCACGCCCATCTGCAAGCAGGCCAAAGAGGATTGGTGCCGATTGAAAGAGACTGGAAGTTGTACGAAAACAATCTGCAACGCGTATACCCGTCACTTAAAAATGAAGAGGCGGCCCTTGAGGATCTTGGATATGACCCTAAGACAAGCGGCATATATTTGCTTAAAAATTATGCCTGCCCGGCCTTTGTTATACAAGGTCCGGCAAGCAACGATGTACCCTTACTTTTGCAAAAGTTGATGAGCGTTTTACCAGTTGCATCGGGTACGTCGGAACCTGACATAAACATACTGAGCTGGCGACAAGAGGGCACGCCAAACACGCCTGATCACATTGTAATGGTTGTGTTTGTGCGCAAAAAACATCGTCCAAACTGTTATTTTGCAGATGGCGATGCGCAAATATTAGTTAGTCCGGGAGCTATTGACATGGGAGGACTCATCATTACACCACGTGAGGAGGACTTTGAAAAGATGACAGCCCATATTGCCACAAACATTCTGCGTGAAGTGGCTATTAGCAATAGCGAAATTAACAACATTGCCAAATTGCTGCATAACAAACGTGCCGACCACAAGAGCAAAGGTTGCATGACAAATGAAACCAAGGCTTTGAAATCATTGGCAAACCGTGACATCTGTGTGGGAATTTTACACGCCGAGGAAATTGACTTTGCATTAAACGGCAACTTCCAAGCCAAGGGCGAGACTGTCAGCGGTATACAACACGTGCAGTGTACTGAGGGTGCTATTAAATGGAAAGACAACATTTATAGCGAACTCAACTTCATACCCGAGAACGACGACACTTGCTTTTTTACCCTGCAAGGCGTAACAATAGGCATTGGGTTTCATTGGCAAAGACAAGAAGAGCAGAGTTTTAAGGGCAAATTGCGACTTATAGTTGACGAAGGCAAGCTCGTCGTGATTAACGAACTACCTGTTGAGGCTTATCTCGAAAGTGTTATTTCATCTGAAATGAATGCAACATCTTCGCTCGAACTGCTTAAAACGCATGCAGTGGTGTCGCGCAGTTGGGTGTATAGTCAGATGTTGCATCGCATGATGGGTGAAGGTGGCACCGCCAACTACTTCAACTTTGTGCATAAGCACGGTGAGATACTTAAATGGCACGACCGCTCTGACCACGCACTCTACGATGTGTGCGCTGACGACCACTGCCAGCGGTATCAGGGCATAACTAAGTCGGCCCTGCCACAAGTGAAGAAAGCTGTTAGCGCTACAAAACATGAAGTGCTGATGTACAACGGCAGTTTGTGTGATGCACGCTTTTCAAAATGTTGCGGTGGTGTGAGCGAATTATACAGCTCGTGCTGGGATAATGACGATAAGCCCTATCTGGCAGTCGTACGCGATGCTGCGAACGGTGATATACCCGATTTGACAGACGAACGAACTGCTGAAAAATGGATCAGGAGTGCTCCCGTCAGCTACTGCAACACCCACGACAAACGTTTGCTGAGCCAGGTGCTGAACAACTATGACCAGGAGACTACAGACTTTTACCGTTGGCGAGTAGAATTGTCACAAGACAAAATTCGTTCTCTCATTGAGGAAAAGACCGAACAGACCTTTGGCCATATTATTGCTCTGGAGCCTGTTCAGCGCGGTCCTGGCGGTAGAATTATCAAACTTAGAATTGTTGGCACAGAAAACGAGCTCATTGTAGGCAAGGAATTAGAAATCAGAAGAATGCTTTCCGACACTCACCTGTACAGTTCGGCTTTTGTCGTAGATACAATATACGGTGCTGACAAAGCCGTACCTGCAAAATTTGTGCTTACCGGTGCCGGTTGGGGACATGGTGTAGGCCTATGCCAAATAGGCGCTGCGGTTATGGCGGACGAAGGGAGTAGTTATGACGAAATATTGACTCATTATTACAAAGGTTCTGTTAAACGTGATTTGACTGAATTGTAAAATCCAGCGACTTTATGACGGGACAAGCACCTCGTCATAAAGTCACTTCCTAAGTCTGTCAGTCTACGGTTATTGATATGGACGGCGCATTGACAGCGTCTGAATGTGTACACTTTAGATTCTACTACACACCGACCATTCTTTACCCATCACCCCACGCCCAACAACCAATTATCAAACAGTAGAGGCTTCCACAAGACTATTATTTAGCCTTGTAGAAGCCTCAACTTTTGCTCATTTCTTGTGTTGATTAAGAGTCGTTACAGAGGCACAGGGACATTTACCTATATGATGTACCCATGCTTGATGGGTATTCCATCAATTCTGTTCCTCCTCAAAATCCATGTGGGCTTGTACCACAAATAGTAAATCCTCTACTGAGAAATTGCCCATGCCCTCTTTCTTGGCTTTTTTAGCCAAATGGGCAGCTATTGCCTCTTCGTCTATTTCGATGTAGCCTTCTTTGTCGGGGGTTGCATCAAGTATTCCACTCTCTGTGTAATACTCAACAATCACGTCTATAAAGTAATAGAGCAACTCCTCGGTAAATACATCTTTTAGCTCTTGTGGCAAATGCTGCTTGATGTAGGCCACAGCTGCAGCGTCCTGCTGCGCATCAAGCATCAATTCTTCGTCGAGATTCATTTCAACAAGTTTTCAATTTTCTCAGCGAACTCTGACTTGGGTCCTGCACCTACGTGCTTGTCAACTACCTCACCATTCTTGATAAAAAGCACAGTGGGCACATTGCGAATGCCAAACTTTGACGTCAGTTCTTCGTTATCGTCTACGTCACACTTACCTACGTTTACACGACCTGCGTACTCTTCAGCCAATTCGGCAATATAAGGCGCAATTTTTTTGCAAGGTCCACACCATGTGGCAGAGAAGTCTAACACAATGGGGAGTCCCTCTGCTAAAACACTTTCGAAGTTTGAGTCTGTAATGATCTTTTCCATTTTCTAATGTATAATTGGTTTAAGTTTTATATTGAAGCAAATATTATGCCATCAGTTAATCTGATATGTGAAGTCAACCTTTTTTAAGTAGTTTATCAACAAGCTGTCAACAGACACATGACACAACTTACTTTGTAACATCACTTGCGAATGCTCGTCATTGTCAAGTATATTAAAGAACACGTCTGTCGGACCTGGTGATTTGCGAATGATAGAGGCAAGTTCGTTGACGACCTCAAGCGTGAGTTTCTCAGTAGCCACATTGATGGTTATCGACTTGATTTTCTGATCCTTCACATCGCTCAGAAATTCTATGCGACCTATCTTTAGTTCATAGGCACCTTGTTGCCACTGTCTCTCCTCCACCCGAGCAGTAATAAACAAAGAGTTACCTACGTGAAAATAGCCACTGAACTTGGCCCAGTCTTCGCCAAAGAGTGCAATTTCCCCAGCTCCACTGTAATCCTCCAACTTGGCGATACCGTAAGGTTTTCCAGTGCGGGTCTGCCCCATTCTGACGTCTGTCACGATGCCACCAAGAAAGACATCTTGATTGGCGAATGCCACTTTATCCTCAAGTTGGGTCATGCGCATATTGCACACATCTTCCACTATGATGCGGTATGAATCGAGCGGGTGACCTGATATATAGATACCTATTAGGTCACGCTCACGGTTCAAGCGTTCGAGGTCGCTCCAACGCTCAACATTCTTGGGCGGCTCAGGCTTTGCTATCTCAAGCACCTCACTCGGCCCAAATAGTGAGAAAGTGTTTTGAGCTTGATCGGCCTGAAATGTATTGCCATAACGAACCAGGGCATCGAGGAATGTCTCACCATTTTCGCATGGCGTTACAAATTGCTCACGTGTTATGTTGCCAAAACTGTCAAACGCTCCTGCAAGAGCCAAACTTTCAAGAGATTTTTTGTTACAGGTTGACAGATTGACACGTTCGACCAAATCGTATACGGACTTATATACACCGTTTTTCTTACGTTCGGCAAGTATCTGCAACACAGCACTTTCACCTACGCCCTTTACTGCACCCATGCCAAAGCGAATGTCACCACTATGATTAACACTAAACTTGAGATAGCTCTCGTTAATGTCAGGACCAAGCGTACTGATACCCATAGATTTGCACTCGTCCATCAACTTAGCCACCGTGTTAATATCGGCCAAACTGCGGCTCATCACACCAGCCATATATTGTGACGGATAATTTGCCTTAAGATAAGCCGTTTGATAGGCTACCCACGAATAGCATGTGGCATGACTCTTATTGAAAGCATAGGACGCGAATGCGCGCCAGTCATTCCAAATTTTTTCAAGAACCTTGGGGTCGTGACCATTAGCCTTACCACCATCAATGAACTTGGGGTACATGTGGTTAAGCTTTTCTATAAGCTTTTTACCCATTGCCTTTCGCAGTGCATCACTCTCGCCACGCGTAAAGTTCGCAATTTCACGCGAGAGCAACATGACTTGCTCCTGGTAGACGGTAATGCCGTATGTATCCTTCAAGTATTTTTCCATACAAGGAAGGTCGTAGGTAATTGGCTCGTCACCATGTTTACGGGCTATGAAGGACGGAATATATTGCATAGGTCCCGGGCGATACAACGCATTCATGGCAATAAGGTCCTCAAAGGTTGAGGGCTGTAGCTCACGCAAATACTTTTGCATACCCGGCGATTCAAACTGGAAGGTGCCTATGGTACGACCATCGCAGTATAACTGATATGTGGCAGGGTCCTCAATGCTGATTTCATCAATGTTGAGATCGATGCCCAAAGACAGCTTGATATTTTCAAGAGCCTCCTTGATGATGGACAGAGTTTTCAGACCCAAAAAGTCCATTTTTATCAAGCCCGTTTCCTCAATCACACGTCCTTCATATTGGGTACAGTGCAATTCCTCTCCTGTTTCCTTGTCCTTGGCGGTAGAAACGGGTACCCAATCTGATATATTGTCACGACAAATAATAAAGCCGCACGCATGTACGCCCGTATTGCGCACATTACCTTCGAGCATTTTTGCATAACGAATTGTATCACGTAATAAAATGTCCGAAGATGTCTCAGCCTCACGCAGTTCGGGTATGGCAGCTATAGCATTTGTCAAATTCATTTTAGGCACTTTGCCATCAGGCCCTTCTGGCAATTTATCGGGAATGAGTTTGCAGAGGTTATTTGATATTGACAGAGGCAGTTTCTGAACGCGGGCCACATCCTTGATAGCAAGTTTTGTGGCCATTGTACCATAGGTTATGATATGTGCCACATTGTCTGCGCCATACTTTTGAGTAACCCAATTCAGTACACGGCCACGACCATCGTCATCAAAATCGACATCGATATCGGGGAGTGAAATACGGTCTGGATTTAGAAAACGCTCAAACAGCAAGTCGTACTTGATAGGGTCTATCTGCGTGATACCCAAGCAATAGGCAACAGCACTACCCGCCGCAGAACCACGTCCTGGCCCTACACTCACATCAAGTTCCTCACGTGCCGCACGAATGTAGTCCTGCACTATTAAGAAGTAACCTGGGAAACCCATCGTCTTCATGATATGCAGCTCAAATTTTATACGCTCAGCAGTTTCGTCGTCCAGTGGGTCACCATAGCGCTTTTTGGCTCCCTCATAAGCCAATTTGGCAAGATAATCAGCCTCAAGTTTTATACGATATAGTTTGTCAAAACCGCCAAGCTTTTTGATTTTCTTCATGCCATCTTCGCGGCTCATCACGACATTACCATTCTCGTCTTGTGTAAATTCGTTGAAGAGATCTTCTTCGGTCAAATTCTTACGATATTCCTCCTCAGTGCCAAACTCCTCGGGAATGGCAAAGTTAGGCATGATAGGAGCATGATCTATTGAGTAGGTTTCGACCTTGTCACATATTTCACAGGTAGTAGCAAGTGCCTCTGGCAAGTCGGCAAAGACTTCATTCATCTCGGCACGAGTTTTGAACCACTCTTGCTTTGTATACAGCATTCGTCTGGGATCTTCCAAATCCTTTCCTGTAGCCAAACAAATCAAGCGGTCGTGTGCCTCGGCATTCTCCTCATCTACAAAGTGACTATCATTAGTGCAAATATATTTTACATTATATTTTTGCGCTATGCGTAACAGTTCTTTGTTTACCTGAACTTGTAACGGATACGTTTCGCGATTGGCTCTGACTGAGGGGTCCTTGACTTCGTGTCGCATCAGCTCCAAATAATAGTCATCACCAAACACGCTCTTGAACCATTGCACACTCTTTTCAGCCTCTTCAATACGCCCTTGCATAATCATTTGCGGCACCTCACCACCCAGACATGCAGAACAAACTATCAAATCTTCATGATACTTCTCCAAATCCTTGTGATCCGTACGCGGACGCATATAAAAGCCATCTACCCACGATCGAGATACCAACTTTACAAGGTTGTGATAGCCGTGCTCGTTTTTGGCCAATACTATGAGGTGCCAACCTGACTGGTCAATTTTCTCAGCTTTTAATGATTTGTCGCCACGACGCGACACATACATTTCGCAACCGAAAATAGGCTTGAAATCAGCTATCGGACGTTGTTTCTTGAGCACAGCCTCACATTCGGCAATAAGCTCGGCTTCACTTTTTCCCTCATCGGGGTTTTTACCCTCCTTATCTAACTTAGGCACATAGCTACCGTCTTGCAACGAAGCCAACTTTGCCTCCATATCCTTTACAACCCCCTTGGCCTTACCTATGACCTTGTTTGAGTAATTAAAGAATTCTTTTATACCCATCATGTTGCCATGATCCGTCACTGCCATGCCACGCATGCCGTCGCGTATGGCCTTATCGACCAACTTTGGCACAGCTGCCTGTCCGTCAAGTATTGAATATTGGGTATGTACGTGTAGATGTACGAAATCTTGCATATTATAATTGTAAGGAGAAAATGTTGAAACACATAAACAACCTGTGCCACACCTGCCAGCAGAAGTAGACACAGACTATTCAATTACAAAGCTACGAAAAAGACTGCAATTGCTTGCCACTTTGTAGCCATATTTGCTATCACAACAAAAGTATTTATGAAAACGCTTTGAAAGTACATAAAGTTTTTTTACTTTTGCGAATAGACTTGGGCGTCCATACCTCTGTCTTGAACAGACATGCCGTTTCAAGCAAAAAAAAAAGTTATCGTTACAAATCTTTATAACAAAACAAAATCATGAGAGTTATTATCGAACCCGACTACGAAAAGTTGTCAAACTGGGCTGCAGAGTATGTTATTAGCAAAATCAATGCAGCCAATCCAACTGCAGAGAAGCCTTTCGTATTGGGTCTGCCTACCGGTTCATCACCAATCGGCATGTACAAGGCATTGGTTAAGGCCAACAAAGAAGGCCGTGTCAGCTTTAAGCACGTATTGACATTCAATATGGACGAGTATGTTGGCTTGCCCGAATCACACCCCGAAAGCTACCACTCTTTCATGGCTACAAACCTTTTCAATCACATTGACTGCCCGAAAGGAAACATCCATATTCTGAACGGTAATGCCAAGGATTTGACAGCCGAATGCGCACACTACGAACAAATGATCAAGGATGCTGGTGGCATTGACCTCTTTATTGGTGGTATTGGCCCCGATGGTCACATCGCATTCAACGAGCCGGGTAGCTCACTCACAAGCCGCACTCGTCAAAAGACTTTGACTACCGACACAAGAGTTGCCAATTCACGTTTCTTCGGTGGCAAGCCCGAAGATGTACCCGCTACTGCTCTCACCGTTGGCGTAGGTACTGTTATGTCTGCCAAGGAGGTTCTCATTCTCTGCAATGGCCATAACAAGGGTCGCGCTTTGCAAGCTGCTATCGAAGGCCCCGTTACACAGATGTGGACTATTTCAGTACTCCAGATGCACGAACACGGCATCATCGTTTGTGACGAAGCTGCCTGTGAGAACATCACTCATGGCACCTACAAATACTTTAAGGATATCGAGAAAGACAATCTCTGATAACTATCAAAGATATTAACAAGCAACAAGTGTAATATTCACTCCCCTACCGGGTTGAATATTACACTTGTTTTTTATAAGTAGATTGTTCAAACCCATTTTACGAGCACCTACTTATCTGGTATCATAATGAAAGAGCACACCTCTACCCCAACCCTCAACAATAACGAGGGTGCGGTTAATCAAATTGTATAGCTTTAGCTGGTTGGATATGCGAAACCAAATAGCTTGGAATTACAAGGGCAAGCATTGTAACCAAAAGAGTGATTACATTCAATACAACGATGCTCAACACGTCAAAGTCCACTGGAGCATAAGGCACATAGTAAACTTCTGGGTCAAGCGAGACAACATGAGTGTACTTCTGTAACATGACAACCGAAATGCCAATTACATTTCCCCACAACATGCCACGCCCTATAATAAAAGCCGCATACCATAAAAAAGTGTGACGTATACGATTGTTAGTGGCACCCAAAGCCTTAAGCACACCTATTGTCTGCGTTCGCTCTAATATCAAAATAAGCAATCCGCTCACCATTGTAAAGCCTGCCACACAAATCATTATCACCAATATGACCATGACATTCAGGTCAAGCAAATTTAGCCACGAAAGTACGGAGGAGGTCACAGGATTGTCCTTCACACTTAATACTGCATACGACCTCTTAAAGCGGTCTGTATGTCCGCCGACCTTCTTGGCCAAAATATACTGGACCTTGTCAAGATCATCATAACTGCCAAGGCGGATCTCAAGACCACTGCTTTGTTCGGGCAGCCATCTGTTCAGTTGGTTTACCGCGTACATGTCAGCCAAAACGACATTGTTGTCAAATTGCTTCATATAGGTATTATATATACCTACAACCTTGAACCGTCGCTGCTTGATGGTATTTGAAAAATAATAACTGTAGACCTTGTCTCCAACCGACAACTTCAGTTTATTGGCGATTGTTTGAGAAATGACAATTTCATTTTTGGTCTCGCTGTCCGAAAAATGAGGCAAATGCCCCGACACCATATAATGCTTGATAAAGTTCAAATCATATTCGCCAGCAACTCCCTTGAGCAACACACCTGCAAAATCTGATTGGGTCTTGAATATACCCATTTTTTGCGAAAAACGCTGTACAGATTCTACACCTGGAGTCTGCTTGATCTGGTTTATCAATTTTTTGTCTGTTACCACAGGAAAGCTTTCAGGCGAGCTCAAAGAGTTGGGTTCTATCACCTCTATATGGGAAGTGAAACCTGCTATTTTTCCACTCACCTCATGCTGAAAGCCCCTAACGAAACAGATCGACACAACCATCACCGCCAACCCCACTGCTATGCCAGCAGTAGCAATGCGCAAAGCCGGAGGCGATGCCTTGCGCACCCCTCCAGTATTTTTATCACTGTTCTTGAAAAAACGTTTTGCTAAAAATAACGAAAGCATTATTTGCCCCAATTATGATTGTAGCTACACAATGGCGAACCTGGCCAAATAACTAAAAGGCAACGTTACGATTTACCCAATAGCCACATTGCCGCGCCCAAACCATTTTACAGCATAATTACACTTCACGTCCAGGATACGCCTCAATAGCCTTGCGCAACACAATAAGCGCCCGTTGCAGGTCTGCCTTGTTGAGCACATAAGCTATACGCACTTGATTGCGTCCAGCCCCAGGTGTAGTGTAGAAACCTGCAGCCGGAGCCATCATGACAGTTTCACCCTCGTATTGGAAATCTGTCAAACACCAGGCACAGAACTTTTCAGCATCATCTACTGGTAATTTTGCCACAGTATAGAAAGCGCCCATTGGTATAGGCGAGTATACACCCGGAATGCGATTCAGGCCATCAATCAAGCATTTACGCCGCTCAACATACTCGTCATACACATCGCGTGCATATTCAGGGGCCGCATCTAACGAAGCCTCTGCCACGAGTTGTCCTATCAAGGGAGGACTCAAGCGCGCCTGGCAGAATTTCATAACAGCCTTGCGCACTGCCTCATTCTTCGTGATTAGTGCACCAACACGTATACCACACTCGCTATAACGTTTCGAGACAGAATCAATCAACACCACATTTTGCTCAACGCCTTCAAGGTGGCAAGCCGAAATGTATGGTGACCCCGTATATATGAATTCACGGTAAACCTCGTCTGAGAATAAATAAAGGTCATATTTCTTTACCAAATCGCGAATTTGGTTCATCTCACGACGTGTATACAAATAACCTGTCGGGTTGTTCGGGTTGCAAATCAATATGGCACGCGTGCGTTCATTGATCAGCTCCTCAAACTTCTCTACTTTAGGCAACGAAAAGCCCTCCTCTATAGTAGTGGCTATGGTACGTATACGCGCTCCAGCCGATATAGCAAAAGCCATATAGTTGGCATAAGCGGGTTCTGGTACAATTATTTCATCGCCAGGGTTCAAACATGACATGAACGCAAAGAGTACAGCCTCCGATCCACCCGACGTAATAATAATATCATCGGCACTCAAATGGATATTATACCCCTCATAGTAATGGGTCAGCTTTTCGCGATAGCTGCGAAAGCCCTGACTGGGGCTATATTCCAACACTTTTCGGTCGATGTGTCGCAACGCGTTAAGGCCGGCCTCAGGAGTTGGTAAGTCTGGCTGACCTATATTCAAATGATAAACATGAACGCCTCTCTCCTTAGCTTGATTGGCCAAGGGAGCAAGTTTCCTGATCGGAGACTCTGGCATCTGTATAGCTCTTTCCGATATCTTAGGCATTTTATATCAGGTTGTTTTTAGATGAATTTACGAACGAAACTGCCTTTATTTTCCCACCTTACACAAGATGTAGCCAATGTATGAAATGGGCGCAGCAAATAATATAAATAGATGTAAGCTCCATATCGGCGCTCACTAAGAGTATTCAACGACTTCCTTACAAATACAAGAGGAAGCACAAATGCAGCCACAAGCACAATCATGCACAACGCATCAGTATATAAGTAGCCCAACGAGTACGAATTCGCCGTCAAATCGCCGAACACACGCAGCCCTACATAACAAGCCACTGATGCCACCATCACATATAGCATGGCAGACGATACGCCATTTTGAATGAAGAACTTACGTGCACCATTGGTGAGATGATGGATTAGCTCATTCCTTTGCACACGCATGTTCGAAATGGCCGTCTTATGCGGCAAAGCCAAAATAGTCCTTGTATCTGCTGCACAGAGTATTGACAAACGATCGGCACCGACATGCAAATTGGCCAAAATAGCCTCCTCGCCAAAAGGCAAACTCACACTGTCTGCAAAACCATGCTGCGCCATAAAGGCACTCTTACGCATTGCCCAATTAGTACAACCACAGTCCAAAGTCACACCTTTGTCCCATGCTGCCACCTTCTGCACAAAATGATCGACCTCATCCAATATAGCACGACGTGCCACCCACGTGCCATTGTCCTCATAATTATAATATGCCTGCACCATATCAGATTCCTCTGATAAATTCTGAACAAAATGGTGCAGCCATTCGTCATTTAACGGCAGAGTCTGCGCATCAAGTATCAACACCCACTCACCGCGGGCAGCCTTTACGCCAAGCGTTATGGCTAACTTACGCACCTCTATGTATCGGGCTGTCTCAGGTACAAAAGTATAGCGCAAACTACCAAATGATTTCTGTCCTCGTTCTACCAAATCACGCACACACTCTGAGTGCCCCTCATCCGCCAATATAATCTCGTAATCAACATCACATTTTTGCTTGAAAAGGCTTTCTACAAGCGGACCCGCACAAGATGCACAACGTTCATTCACAGGTATTATTATCGAAACAAGACCCGCCCCGCCACCTTTTGCCTCATGCGTGGCTGCCTCGACGGCCTGCGCCTCTTGCTGCCACGAAGCATATTTATTTACTAAAGTAAAACGTCGCAAACGCAATACATACTGCAACAACAAAGCCACCAATGCCACCAAAACCAGCAGCACCAGTCTCAAATCAACAACATTCAAGTACATATCTGTCATACAACTAAACCTAATTTCAATTAAAGCATTACTTTAACTCACGACGCCTAAACTCCGAGCATACGACTGCAGTAGCAACCGCCACATTCAAGCTTTCACTCGTAGCTCGCCCTGCAGGAAACGGCGGAATATACAACCGGTGGTTAACACAAGCCGACACTTCTCGCGATATGCCATTACCCTCGTTGCCCATTACTATTACGCCGTTATGCTCCAACGATTCGGCATACATATCCGCCCCATCGAGAAACGTGCCATACACCGCTGCACCCGATTCGGCAGCCCGCGACAGCACACAAGGCAAGTCAACATAATGAACCGCCACACGCGCGATGGCACCCATTGTAGCCTGTACCACCTTGGGAGAGTACAAGTCAGCCGTATCGCGCGAGGCAAAAATATGTTCTATCCCGAACCAATCTGCCAGCCGGATAATCGTACCTAAATTTCCAGGATCTTGCACACCATCTAAGGCTAAGCAAAGCATTTTTTCCGGCAGCCCAGCCAGTTCGTCAACATCTGTGGCAACCGTTTTTTTCTCAAATACTGCCACCACATCGCGCGGAGTACTTAAATTCGACAATTTCTTTAACTGCGCAGCATCAACAACCTCTATATCAGACACTTTAGATCTTATAGAATATACAAGTGATGCTAAATATTCTTCGGTAGCGAACAACGTCTTACACCTCATCAAGTGCAACAAATCCTCAACGACCTTTGCGCCCTCGGCCACAAAGAGTCCACTTTCATCGCGATACTTTTTCAAGTTCAGCGAATGTATGTCCTTGATCATCTGTTTTGTTACCACTACCGTTTATATTATATGGCCATAGCCATCGGTTTGAAAAGTCTAATTTAACCGCAAAGCTACAAAGTTATTTCTAAATACAGACATATCTTAATTAAAAATACGCATTGAAGAACTTAAAGTGCACCTACAAACACACCCACACGCCTGCCCGCGCACCAGTCAGCCCACCCGTTCGTTTATCCATATAACGCGGGACGCGTCACCCCCATTAGTGCTTGCGTTTGGTGGTAACGTTACCTTTATCATACTACGAAAACTTTACTTGCCGAGTATCTTACATCTTACACTAACACGTTACAACTCGCTGACTATCAGCACTTTACCTAGTGTAAGATGCTATCATTGCCACCTACACGCAACCCACACAACCCACACGGCACAAGCACGGGAGGAAGATATTACGGCATAGGGGAACAGAAAAGTCTGTTGCTCCGACAGATTTCTCTATGTCCCTGTGGCGTATTATCTACTGCATACGTCCATGTTGACTGCGAGACAGCGAGGTTAGGTGTGTAAGATGTATGCAGGGGAGTGTAAGATACTTTGAAATCATCTTACACTCTTGAAACTTCTGTATATCAACTTGTTACGCACAAAAAGTGTAAGATGGCAGTAAAAGCACACACTCTCTTTTACAAGAGGGATGTCGGGGAGGGAAGCAAATATTTGTGCACAAGTTGCACACTTTGTTGATGGGTACAATGCCTTAGTGTTACTTTTGCAGCACTTATGTTCTTATGTCCTCCGCGTTAGCGGCAAATCTCATAACTCACAAACTATGAAACACCATAATCTAATCTCCAGACTTCATCACTTTTCTGCGCCATCACATGGCGCAGAATGAAAAACGAGGAGTTGCGTCATTTGATTGGGTGACGCATTGGCGAAGTCAAGAAAAAGGAGATTGTTACAAAAACATAAAGACAAAATGTTGGTGAGTACATTAAATGTTGTACCTTTGCACCAAAATAGACAGCCACATCATGAAACTGATTTTAATGACAACTCCATTCTTTTTCGTGGAGGAACATCAGATACTAAACGCCCTGTTCGATGAAGGATTAGAAATTCTGCATCTGCGCAAGCCAGACACCGAACCAGTTTACTCAGAGCGGCTGCTGACACTGATATCCGAGAGCTATCGCAAGAGAATCGTTGTACACGATCATTTTTATCTTAAAAATGAGTATGGACTGAAAGGCATACATCTCAACCACCGCAATCCCGAGTTGCCACCCAAATACAAAGGACACATATCTTGCTCATGTCATACAGCTGACGAGGTTATGGCCCACAAAAAGAAGTGTGACTACGTATTTCTCTCACCCATTTTCGATAGCATATCCAAGGAGCAATATGCCTCGCATTTCACAACCGCCAACCTGCGACAACTGGCACAAAGCGGCGTAATAGACCGCAAGGTCATGGCCCTGGGAGGTGTACAGCTCGACAATATCCAAAAGGTCAAGGACCTCGGATTCGGAGGCGCAGTCATACTCGGTGACATTTGGAATCGTTTCAGCATACATTCTACACAAGATTTCAAAGACCTTATATTACACTTCCGCAAATTGCGTAAAGCCGCTGACTAACACAAAAGCGACGGCTTCAAAACCAAAGAAACACCTTTAATAACAAATCATACAACAAAAATGATGAACAACAACTCTTTTATGGTCTTTTCGGGCACAGCTTCCCGTTATTTGGCTGAAAAGATTTGTGAGGAACTTGGCTGTCCGCTGGGAGACCTCACGGTGACAAAATTTGCCGATGGAGAATTTGAGGTTTGCTACGAAGAGAGCATCCGCGGACGCGATGTGTTCCTTGTGCAAAGCACATTCCCCAACTCAGACAACCTCATGGAGCTGCTCCTCATGATTGACGCCGCCAAACGTGCCTCAGCCCGCAGCATTTGCGCTGTGGTTCCCTACTTTGGCTGGGCTCGTCAAGACCGCAAGAGCAAACCCCGCGTGAGCATTGGCGCAAAATTGGTGGCCGACCTCTTGAGTGTAGCCGGCATCGACCGTCTCATGACAATGGACCTCCACGCCGACCAAGAGCAAGGTTTCTTCGACGTACCCGTCGATCACCTCTATGCCTCAACAGTCATGCTCCCCTATATCAAGAGCTTAAATCTTAAAAATCTCTGCATTGCCTCACCCGACGTGGGCGGCTCAAAGCGTGCTGCCTCATACGCCAAATACCTCGATTGCCCCATGGTACTCTGCAACAAGAGCCGCAAAAAGGCCAACGAGGTAGCAGACATGCAAATCATTGGCGATGTTGAAGGCATGGACGTCGTATTGGTTGACGACATTGTCGACACCGCTGGCACCATCACTAAGGCCGCCGACCTCATTATGTCACGCGGCGCCAACAGCGTACGTGCCATTGCCAGCCACTGCATCATGTCTGGTCCTGCCGACGAACGCGTTCAAGCATCTGCACTCAAAGAAATGGTATTCACCGACAGCATACCCTACCGCGGCACATGCGATAAGGTAAAGGAATTATCTGTTAGCGGCATGCTTGCCGAAACCATTCGCCGTGTAATGGAGAACGAAAGCATCTCGTCACAATATCTTATTTAATAGATTTAGTGGGTTAAAGGGTTAGAAAACTTAATAGTTACTTTTACCAGTACTATAAGTCTGATTTCCTTTTAACCCACTAAACTTTTAATAGCGAACTTGCCTGCTTGCCACCTTGGCATACACAAAAAAACTCCACAATATTTCCGATTATTCCGACTAAAACCATTATATTTGCACACGAAATGCGGCAGTAGCTCAGTTGGTAGAGCATGAGCTTCCCAAGCTCAGGGTCGCGGGTTCGAGCCCCGTTTGCCGCTCAAGCATAATAATCTCACATACTTTTTTGTTTGTAACACCGTCGCTATTATGGCTGTAGTTTTACTCGCAATCATGTTGGCCGGCCTTCTGATTATTGCTACAGAGCCGCTGAACCACATAAGCAAAGCAGCCGTTGCCATGTTTGCAGGCGTCTGTTGCTGGTTGCTCTACATAGCACAAGGCAACAATTTCGTATCCAGCCAACATGCAGCCGACTATGCCATCTACCTTGCCGACAACAGTTTGCAAGCCCATTCGATAAAGGATTTTATCGCGTCAAACATCTTCTTTAACTACGTAGTTAAAGGTGCCAACATCGTACTATTTTTAATTGCCACAACAAGCATTGTCGAGATTCTCAACAACAATGGTTGTTTCGACTTTGCAGCAGAGTGGATGCGCACACGCAAGCCACGCAAACTGCTTTGGCTATTGTTTATATTCACTTTCGTTTTGTCTGCCAATCTTGACAATCTGGCCACAGTTGTGCTCATGCTCACCATCATGCACCCCGTGCTACAAAGTGACAAACAAAGGCGCATATATGGCACTGTCATCGTACTGGCTGCCAATTGCGGTGGTGCTATAACCGTAATTGGCGACATAACAAGCTTGCGGCTGTGGAACGACCAGCTTGTTACACCCTCCACCTACTTTCTCACCCTTGCCATGCCAATGATAGCAGCAGCTATCACCATGCTTACATTATTGGCACGCAGTCTGCCCCCACGCGTAGAGCTATCGCTCGACCGCCTTCCATTCAGAGGCGACGACACTGTGCTTACACGCCCCCAAAGACTCTTAATGCTCCTTGTCGGCATTGGCGGCCTGTGGTTCATACCAAGCTTTCACCGCATCACACTGCTGCCCCCCTTTGTGGGTGCACTGTGCGTATTAGCCCTTCTCTGGATAGTTAACGAACTGTGCAACCGCCAGCTACTTGGTAGCGACAAAATGGTAGCCAAGCGCATGCCTCTCGCACTGCAATATGCCAACCTGCAAAACCTATTGTACTACGTCGGCCTCACGCTCATGCTTGGAGCTGTTGCCGAAACTGGTGTGCTCCAACATATCGCCACATGGCTCCTGAGCCACATTGGCAACATCTGGATACTTGGTGGCATCACTACAGTCTTGGCAAGTTTGTTCGGTAATATCCCCACCCTGTTGGCCTCTACCGAAGCTTTCGGCCATCTGAGCGGCGAATGGAGCCACCTCACCGCTTGCAATGGCACATTATGGCCACTTATCAGCTACACCACAGCCCTTGGAGGTTCCGTGCTGCTCACTGGCAGCGTGGCAGGCATGCTGCTCATGCGCATGGAGGGCATCAGTTTTGGCTGGTATCTGCGCCACATAGCGCCAAAAGTGCTGACTGGTACAGCCGTAGGCTACATCGTACTCCTTGCACAGAGCCTTGTTATGGGCTAAAATACATAACCCAAGCAAAAGCACAAAACCAGCACTTATCTCAATAGAAACACAAAACATAAACAAAATAAAGAAAAGACATGGGTAAAATCAGATGTGTGGGTGTGCTCACCTCAGGTGGTGACGCCCCCGGCATGAACGCAGCAATCCGCGCTGTTACACGCAGCGGCATATGCAATGGCTTCAAGATAAAAGGTATTTACCGTGGCTACGACGGCCTGATACACGACGAGGTCAAACCATTTACCACCGAGGACGTCAGCAACATTATACAAACAGGTGGCACCATACTGCGCACCGCACGCTCCAAAGAGTTTCAAACCGCAGCTGGCCGCAAAAAAGCCTATGAAACCTTGCGCAAAGAATCAATCGATGCACTTGTTGTCATAGGCGGTAACGGTTCACTTACCGGCGCCATGATGCTGGCCGAAGAGTACGATTTTCCCTGCATCGGACTGCCTGGCACCATTGACAATGACCTTTATGGCACCGACAGCACCATAGGCTATGACACCACGCTCAACACCATCACACAGTGCGTTGACAAGATACGCGACACAGCCACCTCACACGAACGTATATTCTTTGTTGAGGTCATGGGACGTGATGCTGGTTTCCTTGCACAGAACAGTGCCATAGCAGCAGGTGCCGAGGCAGCCATCATACCCGAGGACACCACCGGCAGCGACCAGCTCATCGAATTTATGGAGCGAGGCATTCGCAAGAGCAAGAAAAGCTGCATCGTTATAGTTAGCGAAAGCCCCAAATGTGGCGCCATGTACTATGCAGAGCGTGTAAACAAGGAATACCCCAACTTTGATGTACGCGTATCCATACTCGGCCACCTGCAACGTGGCGGCAGCCCCTCAGCGCGCGACCGAATACTGGCGTCGCAGGTAGGCGTGGGTGCCATCGAAGCATTAGTACAAGGGCAGCGCAACGTAATGGTTGGTGTGCGTAACAACGAAGTTGTGTACGTGCCCTTTATCGACGCCGTGGGCAAACGCAAGGTTATGGACAAGAAACTCATCAAAGTCCTTGACGAACTAAGTATATAATATCCAAACATATACCCCATATTCATAGGAGCGCTGTTAGGCACACGCCAATCAGCACCCTCCAAAAAAGCAATCACAAAACAGGTGTGGCACAAGTTTGCCACACCTGTTTTGTGATTGCTTTTTTATTATTCTGAAAGGTTTATCGTAAGCATTCCATGCAAGTCCTGAGATGACAGACGTATGGAGACGAGTGGAAGTACGCAAGGAAAGAGAAGCAAAAGAAAAGGCTCGGTTAGAAGCCGAAGCTAAACGTGAAAGCATGGCTCGGCAAAATAGATACATAGGATGATTGACAAGTTCATCCATGAGGTACATGAAGCTTTATCATACTTACAAAAGCAAACTTTTTTTTAAGAGCACCACAACTATCAACGCATTTTTTGAATATTGTTTATATAAGATAGGCTGCACCATATAATATGCCCCACACTTTGCTTGAGCATTGATGGTATAGTGCAGACAGCGCAGGCGAATGCAGAGTGCAAACAATTTGTAGAAAGATGCAGTGAGGGGACGTGTAGAGTTCCCGTCACAAAGACTTTTATTAACCCGTTGGCGGAATTTCAGGTTAACGAGTTAACAAGTTGACGGGTTAACAAGTAAGTATGCTATACACTACTTATTATGTTAAAGTCATAATGGTAAGAAGCTCAAAAAGCGTGGCAAACTTACCTGTTAACCCGTTAACTTGTCAACTTGTTTACTAATTCCGTCAACGCGTTTTATTAGGCTCTATTCCTTTCGAGGTGATTTGCTAAAATGATAGACGAGGCTTAGCATAAAATAACGGGGTACTACATTATGCCATGTCTCAGTACGGCCTTGAGCATTGAGCGTTCGCACGATGCTACGACGTTGTGCCAAGATGTCGTGCCCTGAAAGTTTGAGTGACAGGGCTTTGCTCTTCAACATTCGTTTGGCCACGGCCATGTTCCATATCCACTCATGGCTATTCATAGAATGATCGGCATAACCCGAACGAACATAGTAAGTCAAGTCGGTGTCTATTACCATGTTCCAAGGCAAACTCCATTGGTTGGTAAAGGTGTACAGATGATTGATGCTGTTAATGGTTTGGAAACCTGTGAGCTTGCTCGTAGCGTGCTGCCAATCAACGGCACTTTTAAGAGCAGCATTAAATAGTTTGCAGTGGTAAGCCAAAGCCACGTTTCCTTGCATGAACCAATTCTTAACCTCGCTCTTCGCACTCGTCGGCATGAGGCTGGTTTGCTGAAAGTCTACACTGTTTTGAAAAGTTTCAGTTGCCGACACGTCAAATGTCCACTTTTGCTTTTTGTCCAAGCTACAAGCATAACCTACTGTTACATGTGTTTGCCAATTACCATTGATGTTCTGCGCCATTGATGTCGTTACGCCCGTTTCCGCATCGTAGTATCGAGCTTGTCCAACGGCATTTTGCTGGGCTGAATAACCCCATTCTGCATTCAGATTTTGTGCATGCTTCGTTTTGTTTAAGGTGTAGCCCAAAGTGGCATTATAGATGTTGGTGGGCTTTAAGGTGGTGTTACCTTTGGTGATGAATAGCGGATTGCTATCATCGGTAACATCAAGCAACAAACTCATTTGAGGGGCCGTATGAGCTATCGAACCGCTCATTTTTATATTTTTGAAACTAAGCGAGAATGAGGGTTGCAGCCATTGATAGTGTTTCACTATGTGTCGTTGCTGATCTTTCATGCGCAAATCGTCAATAACGTTGCGTGTGAAAGCCATAGGGAGTGCGGCATGAAAATACAAGTCATTCTTCTCAAATGAATAACGAAGTCCTACATTGTGCATGGTTTGTCGTGTCGTTGTATGATTGGTGTTTCCCCAATCTGTAGCAAGTGCAAGAGAATCTGTTGTCGAAGGTAATTGACCCAAAGGTTTTCTATCGGGTAGTGCCCAATCACCGCCCAGGCAATCAAGACGGTAGAAGTTTCGATTGCCTTGTTGGTTTTGATGCTCTATATGGTAAGTTGTACTTATGTTATGAGAAATTTTACCATGTGATTTCTTTATTTCTATCAATGGATAATCAATAAAACCAAGTAATTGAAGGTTTTGCTGCTTGTTATGGTTGTATCTATTTCGAAAGTCGGTAGTCGGTTCTACGCCTTGTGTAATCAGATTATACAACGAATTTGTCTTATCTGTAGTAGTACGGGTATTGACAGAAAAATCCGCACTAAATTCCTTGTCATGTGGCAATTTCACTGTGGCGTAGAGCTCAGCTGAATAACTCAGATTAGATGCTTTACTTTGACTTAAATCTGTGTAACTGTTTACCAATCCTTCGGTCATATTCGTCCATTCGTCTGGGAGAATGTAACGACTTAAAACGGATTGTTGCTGGCTATTAGTTGATGAAGAAGCATAGTAAAAATATTGATCCAAATGAATGCAAGCAAACGAAGTGGGAATGCTTAACGCACCAATCCAATTAAGGTTGTAGTTTTTGCTGTTATAGAGCGAGTTCACCTTTCCGTAAGTATTGCCTGATTCATAAAAGTTTACGGAATTACCTCGACTCTCATTCACGTCTTTGTTATGCGAAGCTTCAAGGGTTGTTATAAACCGAATAGGACGTTCGCTATCCTTTCCTCCATAAAAAGAAGCAAAGAGTCCGCCTTTTTGCAGCGTGTTCTCTCCCATCATAGCATCTTCGTTCTCCCACTTGCCGTCAGTTCCAGCGCGTTGGTTGCTATTGGTATTGTTGGCATTTCCATAAAAGCTAACACGTGCTCGGTCAGAAAAATACGTTCCAAACACTCGTCCCAAGTATTTATCTTTGGTACCTCCACCAGCCTCAGCATTGGCTATCCAGCCTTGGTGATATTCTTTCTTCAAAGTTACGTCAATCACCCATGGATCATCAGCGTGTGGTTTGTTATCTTTGCGCGTAAGGTAAGCATTGTCGGGCGCTTTCTGATACGACTTTACGTTCTTCACCATATAGGCGGGCAAGTTTTCAAGGGCAACATTGGCGTCGCCATTGAAGAAGTCTTTGCCGTCAATCAATAGGTTACTAACGCGGTTACCATTGACCGTAATGACACCACCTGCATTCAGCTTTACGCCAGGCAGACGTGATATGAGTTGGTCGAGCATAGAGCCTTCTGCCAACTCAAAAGCATCGGCATTGTACACTATGGTGTCGCCCTTCATCACCATCATCACCTTTGTGGCTGTGACAGTGGCTTCGCGCAGCGTGCGAGGGGCACGTTTCAGCATGATGGGCTCGGGTTTTATGTCATCGGCTGCATCCACTTTTACCAGTTGCGAAAGATAGCCTTTTTTTTCACACTGAATGTAATAGTAGGGACTGCTTCCCTCTATTTGAGAAGCATAGAAGTACTTCTTTCTATCGCCCATATTGATTGTAATCATCTGACATGAATCGACAAAAGCTGAATCTTTGTCAAGAATGGTCACACTTGCTCCTTGAAGCGATATTTTGGTTGCTGCATCCTTCACCGTTATGGTGAACATCTGTCCGTAAGATGCAATACTTTGCAGCGCAAACAAGATAAAGAGTAATCGTTTCATTTATTGTGCTTGTTATATGATGGAAAAATTCGGCACAAAAATACTAAAATCAGTTCACGCCGCACACAATCAAGCACAAAAAGAGTTTTACCCCCCACAGCCGTTTTTTACAGACAAAATATTGTATATGTACAAAATGATTGCTAAATTTGCATTTTGAATGAGCGGAAACACAATTATATTGGTAGCTATCTGCAATTCGCACACATACCATTCCCCATTCTGTTGGCAGTAGTCTTTTATTATTTGGACGCAAGCTTTAAGACAAACCTGCACACAAATTCCCCTTACGCAATAATTCATCAAACGGACTTTGAGTCTTAACAATACAATGGTATTCAATACCATATTGTGTGTTACAAACGTGTACCACGCAACAAGAATGCAAAAGCGCAGAGAACAAACTAATTGAACTTGTAAATACACCAACAACATACATGACAAACTTGACAAAAGAACAACTTCTTGAAAAAGACGAAGCGGGTTTGCAAGATATTGCACAACAACTGAACGTCAAGGATATTGAAGGCAAATCAAAGGAAGACTTGATTTACGACATACTTGATGCACAAGCCGAACAAACGGCTGGTAACGAAACGCCAGTTAAACGGCGTACACGCATCGTTAAAAGGAACGAGGCCGACCACATATTCTCAACGAACCTCACTCCGGCCAAAAGCGCCGAGAGCGATGCTGAGGAGGCTGCGTCGGCAAAAAAACAAACTTCGGAAAAGGCAGATGAAGATGCCCAACCCGAAGCTATAATTGCGCCACCTAAACGCAAAAGGGGGCGCCCCTCTAAAGCTGAAATTGCAGCACGCGAAGCTGCCGAAGCTGCACTTAAGGCCACAGAACCCGCAACAGAGGAAACTGAAGAAGAAACAGACGCTAATGCAAATGATAGCAGTAGCGCTATTAGCCATGCCTTGGATAGCAAAGCACAAGTAGCCGATGAGGTGCCCGACTTTGTGGCTGAACAAATGCAGGCTAACAAAAGCCTTGAAACGTCAACCTCGCCCGACATTTTAGACATGGAAGAGGTTAAACGTACATTGGGCAACAAAATGCCACAATTTCTGCAAAAACCCGTTCAAGAAGTTGCAGAAAAGGCAAATACTAATAATCCGAATAATGAAGACGGTTTTATTATAACCAAAGATATCCCCGTATTTTTTGAAGGAACAGAATTGAATGTGCCATCTGAGCACAATGATTATTCAAATACGCGACCTAACAGCGAATTTGAGAATCGTCCAAAATTCAGACGTTTCAAGGACGACCCCATGATGCAGGAGTTCAATGGCTCGAAACCTGCACCGGCCGTTGCCGACAACAAAACATTCTACCAACCAGAACTGCCACAGCCAACCGACCACTTGCTTGACGGCCGCGGTGTGCTCGAAATAGTACCCGAAGGTTTTGGTTTCTTAAGGTCATCTGATTACAACTACCTTGCTTCGCCCGATGATATTTATGTATCACCCGCGCAAATCAGACAATTGGGTCTGAAACCTGGAGATGTGGTTGAAGGCAAAGTAAAGATACCACGCGACGGAGAGAAGTTCTTTGCCCTGATGGATATAGAACGAATAAACGGACTTAAACCATCTGATGTGCGCGACCGTATTTCGTTCGAACATCTCGTACCTTTGTTTCCTGATGAGAAATTCAACCTCTGCTCTGGAACCAACGACAGCATATCATGCCGCATTGTCGACCTCTTCACACCTATCGGCAAGGGACAACGTGCTCTGATTGTGGCACAACCTAAGACTGGTAAGACAATGCTCATGAAGGACATTGCCAATGCTATTGCCCACAATCACCCGGACACCTACTTGATGATGCTGCTCATTGATGAACGCCCCGAGGAAGTTACAGACATGATGCGCACCGTTAAAGCCGAAGTTATAGCCTCTACCTTCGACGAACCAGCTGCACGCCACGTGAAGATTGCGGGCATTGTGCTTGACAAAGCGAAACGTATGGTTGAGTGTGGACACGACGTGGTCATATTCCTTGACTCCATCACACGCCTGGCGCGTGCCTATAACACGGTTGCACCTACCTCGGGCAAGATACTTTCGGGTGGTGTCGATGCCAACGCCTTACAGAAGCCCAAACGTTTCTTTGGTGCGGCACGTAATATCGAGGGCGGAGGTTCCCTCACCATTATTGCTACCGCTCTGATTGACACGGGCTCTAAAATGGACGAAGTGATCTTTGAAGAGTTCAAGGGTACTGGTAACATGGAATTGCAACTTGACCGCGCACTGGCCAACAAGCGCATATTCCCTGCAGTTAATATTGTTGCTTCATCAACCAGACGAGACGATTTGTTGCAAGACGAATTAACGCGCAAACGTATGTGGATCTTGCGCAACTACATTGCTGACATGAATGCCCTTGAAGCCATGAACGATGTCAAGAAACGACTGGAAGGCACAAAAGACAATGTAGAGTTCATTGCATCAATGAATGGCTGACAGCACTGAAAGCCAACAGTTATCCTTGTTATAAATAGGCTGGCGGTTTACCCCGCAGCAATATATCATAAACTAATGTTTCGCGGCCTTGGCAATAATCTGCCAAGGCCGCGAAAAGTTATATTACATATTATTGTGTCCAATAGAACTCCCCCTATCACGCCTTTGACGAAAAGACTATTTTGTTTTACTATTTGAAAATTGAAACGTGAAACACACAAAAGCAGTACTTACAGCACCAGTCGCATTTGCAAGAAATGCAATTTTTCAATACCTTTGCAGCAAAACAGGATATCATGACAATAGAAGAATTTTTTTACTTAGAGCATTATCTCACACATTACAGCATTATATTCCATAATCACAAGATGAAATCTTTGCTTGATGAAGTTATTGATTATGATTATTTCCTATTTAAGAATACTGAACAAATATCTTTTGAAGAAGGCAAGAGTAAAGTTGAATATTTCCACAACAAGGCTCAACCTTTTGATTATTGGCCAAAGCCTACTTTTAGAATAGACGACCCCAAACCTTTTGCGTAGCTCCTCCATCGTTAAATGTTATAGTATAAATACCCCTTAGAACAAATTGTTATGAACAAGATAGATTACAACCAAATTGCTTTATCAAAAGCAAAGGAACTCGGGTACGATACTATCCGATATTGTGGAGAGCGTAATAAATGGAAGTATTTCAATATCTTTAATTGGAGTACAAGGGGGCATAAATTAGGGCTTCCCCATATAATCAAAATATCAGTCGATTGTAAATCTATTATATTGATTCAAGAAAGATCTGAGATATTGTGGGCTATCGAGCAAAAGAAATTACAGAACTTCTGATATAGAAATTATAATTCCCCTTTGCATTAACAACTTACCGACTTTCAATACCTTTGGATAATTGAAATGTAAAACACGAAAAAGCATTCATTGCAACGCCTGCCGCATTTCCTGACTTTGTCAATGCGTCACCCAATCAAATGACGCAACGCATCGTTTTTCAACATGCGCTATATGATGGCGCAGAAAAGTGATGAAGTCAGAAGATTGTGGTGCTTCATTGTTTGTGAGTTATGAAAATTGCCGCTAACGCGGAGGACATAAGGACATAAGAACATAAGAACAAAAGTGCTGCAAAGGTAACACCAAGACATTGCACCCCACAAAAAAAGTGTACAATTTGTACACAAATATTTGCCCCCTCCCCGTCTGCCTACATGTAAAAGAGTGCGTGTGCTTTTACTGCCATCTTACACTTCTTGCACGTAACAAGTTGATACACAGAGGCTTCAAGAGTGTAAGATGATTTCAAAGTATCTTACACTCCCCTGCATACATCTTACACACCTTATCCCGCTGCCTTGCAGCCGATTTGGACGTGTGCGGTGGGTTATACGCCATAGGGACGTAGAGAAATCTGTCGGAGCAACAGACCTTTCCGTTCCCCTATGCCGTGATATCATTCTCCCATGCTTGTGCCGTGTGGCAGCGTGTAGGTTGTGTAGGTTGCGTGTAGGTGACATTGGCAGTATCTTACACTAAGTAAAGTGTTGATAGTCAATGAGTTGTAGCGTGTTAGTGTAAGATGTAAGATACTCGGCAAGTAAAGTTTTTGTAGTATGGTAAAGGTCCCGCTACCACTAAACGCAAACACAAAACGCAAACACAAAACGCAAACACAAAACGCTACCTCTAATGGGGGCGACGCGTCCCGCGTCGGGCATTAAGGAAAAGGCTTATACACTAAACAAAGGCTCAGCTCTAATTACACGTCAGTCTATGAACCTTTGCCTTGATGCCCGACGCGGGACGCGTCGCCCCCATTAGAGGTAGTGTTTTGTGTTAGCGTTTGATGGTAGTGTTTAGTGCTTGCGTTTAGTGGTAGCGTTTGGTGCTTGAGTCTGTTCGCACGCTATCGTTTTCCCATACGCAATTTATGTTTCTTATGTAGCTTATGTCCCCACGTTAGCGGATAGCTATAAACTAAATTTGTCATAGGTGCCACGTGACAAGTCTTGGCGAAATTTGTGCTTTATTTCCAGACTTCGTCAACGTGTCACCCAATCAAATAACGCAACTCACTGATTTTCAATATGCGCCATTCAATGGCACAAAGAAGTGATGAAGTCAGGACACAAGAGCATTCATTGCAACGCCTGTCGCATTTGCAAGAAATGCCTTTTTTCAATAACTTTGCAGCAAAACAGAATATCATGACAACAGAAGAATATTTCTACTTAGATCATTATCTCACACATTACAGCATTATATTCCATAATCACAAGATGAAATCTTTGCTTGATGAAATTATTGATTATGATTATTTCCTATTTAAGAATAGACATGATATGCCTTTTGAAGAAGGCAAGAGTAAAGTTGAATACTTCTACAACAAAGCTCAACCTTTTGAGTATTGGCCAAAGCCTACTTTTAGAATAGACGACCCCAAACCTTTTGCTTAGCTCCTCCATCGTTGAATGTTTCAGCATAAATATTCCCTTAGAACAAATTGTTATGAACAAAATTGATTACTATCAGATAGCCTTAGATAAGGCTAAAGAAATGGGATATGATATCGTGCGTCCTGTTGGAGAACGCAATGGCAGAAAATATTACCGTTTAGCAAAAACATCTTTAATTGGAAAAAATACGGATTACCCCAATATATAAAAATCTCACGTAATGGAGGTTCTACTGTATTTGTTAAGGATTTACAAGAAACAATGTGGGCTATTGGCCAAGAAAACACATTATATGATCTTTGATATATACTTTCGTACTTGGGATATTGATTATAAGTTTGTCTAACTTCAATATTCCCATAGACAAAGGACAATCTTTGCATCTTGTAAAAGGTCCTCGTGTTCACCACTCCTCATAGACCTCTTATGTCAATATATTAATATACAAAACGGGTATTTCGAGTTTCTTACGATTAAGAAAAGAAAGCCCGAAGTCCAGTTTCGCGGGACTTCAGGCATGATAATTATGCTATTCGGAGTTTAACAGCAGGGCCAATATACCCTCTCAAAACTGCGACGCTATCAAATAAGTCAATAGCGATGCTATGTAGGCAAATATTGTTGTATAAGCGGCTGTGAATGTAGCCCATTTCCAACCACCACTTTCATTTTTAATTGCCGTAATTGTAGCCACACAGGGAAAATAGAATAGTATAAACACCAAGTATGCAAGGGCTGAAGCTGGCGTCATATTCTGCCGCAATACCTGAGACAGATGCGTATCAGTTGAAGCACTGTCGGCATCTACATCTTCACCCGCATACATTACGGCCAACGTACTTACCACCAGTTCTTTAGCACCAACACCAGACAATATACCAACACTCATTTTCCAATCGAAGTGCATAGGCTGCATGACAGGCGCTATAAACTGTCCTATTCTTTGCAAATACGATGGTGGCGTTTGTGTTTCTGCCACCGTCACTTCATGTTGTGGTGATGCAGCAGCACGACCGTTCTCAACAATTTCAGTACTCTGCGTTGTCACTACATTGTCCGTTTCGGTTGAATGTGGGAAATAGCTCAAAGCCCAAATAATCAGAGAGAACACTAAAATAATACCGCCCATTTTTTGCAGATACTGACGGCCTTTTTCCCAAGTATGAATGAGTACCGATTTGGCTGTCGGCATACGGTAAGGGGGCAACTCCATAACAAAGGGCAAATCTTCGCCCTTCATTAAAAAGCGACTAAACACTCGGGCCATCAATATAGCTGCCAAGATGCCCAAGGCGTACAGTCCCAGCATAACCCATGCGCCGTAGAGCGGGAAGAATGCGCCAACCAGCACCACATATATAGGTATGCGCGCAGAACACGACATAAATGGCGTAATCAGCATTGTGATAAGTCGGCTTTTCGGGTTTTCAATTGTACGCGTAGCCATTATAGCTGGCACATTACACCCAAAGCCCATTACCATTGGTATGAACGACTTGCCATGCAACCCCATGCGGTGCATGAGTTTGTCCATGATAAAAGCCGCACGCGCCATGTAGCCCGAGTCCTCAAGAATCGAGATAAACAAGTAAAGAATCATGATATTGGGCAAGAACACTATCACGGCCCCTACCCCACTTATTGCGCCATCGACAATCATGTCCTTCAGCACGCCATCAGGCATGGCATACTTTACAAAAGCCGACACTTGACTCACCAACCAGTCAATCCAGTCCATCGGGTAAGCACCAACTTGAAAAGTAATGTAGAAAATAAGGAACAATACTGCAAAGAATAACGGAAATCCCAAATAGCGATTCGTCACCACCGCGTCAATCTTTTCCGTAACAGTCTTACCAGGTCTCCCGGTATGAGGTTGGAATGTCTCCTTCAACGCTCCTTGTATAAATCCATATTTCGCATCGGTTATGGCATTATCGGGCGTATCGTGCAATGTTTCCTTGATGCGCTTGGTCTCCTCAAAGCGCACAGCCACTAATTCATCGTGCTGCGGCAAGGTCTCTACCAAGTGCTGAGCCTCGCTGTCTCCTTCAAGGAACTTGATAGCCAAATAACGTGTAGAATACTTTGATCGGAGATTCTGATTTTTCTGAAAAACATACTTTATACGGTCAATACTATGCTCAAGCTCCTTACCATGGTTGACGTGTATATGGCGCTCAAGTGCCGTATCGCCCATATTTTCGTACACAGCAATAACCTTTTCAAACAAGTCGCGCACACCCTTGCCAGTACGTGAAATGGTCGGTACCATTGGCACCCCTAACAAGCTGCCAAGTTGCTTGTAATCGAGCTTGTCGCCACTACGCTGCAACTCATCATACATATTAAGAGCTATCACCATTCGCTGGTGCATGTCAATAAGTTGTGTCGTCAGATACAAGTTGCGCTCAAGATTTGAACTGTCCACTACATTTATCACAATATCGGGCGTATCGTCTATCAAGTGGCGTCGTACATAAAGTTCTTCGGGCGAATAAGCCGACAACGAGTATGTGCCAGGCAAGTCTACCAAACGGAAATGATAGGTTTTGTCCTCAAAGCCCTCTGCATCTTTCTGGCTACAAGTGCTGCCTATGCCACACGAAGCGCAATTCTCAGCACACTTACCCAAATCATCATGAAAGATCTCCATTTCACCCTTTTCGTTGCGGCGCACCTTAACGGTCATATCCATAAAGCCCTCTTTGGCATCAACCGTCACACCACTGTAGTTGCCCACGTGTTCATGTCCACCCGAAGCCATGTTGAATAATGAAGTCTTGCCACAATTAGGGTTGCCGACCAAGGCTACATTGATAACACGACGCTTGTCTGCCGCCATACTTTCCATACGACGTGACAATTGCATACGCACTTCCTCGCTTTCGTCCGAATCTGATTCAAGCGCTTTCAAATTCTCATCGTGGCGCAGGCGGGCATCATTCACGGCCTCGGTTTCGCTAATAACCTCAACGAGTTTTGCTTCTTCACGGCGCAGCGAAATTTTGTAACCCATTATTTCGTATTCAATGGGGTCGCGCAAAGGAGCATTAAGTATAACCTTTACCGTTTTACCTTTCACAAATCCCATTTCAACAATGCGCTTGCGAAAACCGCCGTGTCCGGCTACTTTCACAATCACGCCCCTTTCACCGGTATGTAAATCAGAAAGTTTCATCAATAATTTATTTTATTCTTTATTCAAGGTGCAAAAGTACAACCTTATGCACAAAAAAGCAATACCCACAAATAGGTAATCATGCGTTTACTGACTTACAAGCTATTTCGCTTGTTTCGGCACCGCCCCCCACGTCTTACAGACATTAAAAAGAGATGTCACATAAGAGATTGAACTCTGTCAAGTATACATAACGCCCCGATGATGCAGGGAATGTGAAAAGCACTGACTTAACTATCTTCAGCATCATGCTCATCATTCTCTGCACCATCGGGGCATTTCGTTTTCATTAGCATGCTCACGCCATCACGCAAGCCTTACTGCTATTCTTCACTCTCCACCTCTACCACACGAGTAACCTTACGCTTTACTACAGCACCTGTAGCCAGGGCCGCGCCCTTAAAGATTTCATTCTTGCGGTCTATAGTGAATGAACGGAATTTGCCTGAAACACGGGCGAGTTTGGTTCCGTTTTTGGTGAGAGCAGCTTCGTCTGTTATCCAATTCTCCGCACGGCGGTCATCGTTAAATTCGCCAGCTGTCACTTCGGGGTCATAACGGTAGTGCAGACGACGCATTGTCACATCAAACTGTCCATCAGCCACATGGAAAACGAGTTGATAATAAAAACGCACACGGTGTATTTGCCAATTTGTACGCTTAAAATACATGTATTCCTCAATACTGGCAGCTATTATGCCGCTATCCGGACTCACCTCGGTTATACGTGCCTGCGGCAACTGTTCCTCGCCATCAACCAATTCGCGCTGCACATAATTGCGCAAAGAATCCATCAATGCAGCCTTCGACTTGTTCTTTACATAATATGTTTTGTCAAACTGCACATAGCCATTGACCACAGGCACAGCACCTGTTAAGTAGATAGAGGGATTTACTCTGCCACGCGAATTTTGCGCCATAACACACGATGGCAACAGCATGAGCATAAAATAAAGAAGTACTTTTTTCATAACCTTATTAACTTGTTTGCCTTGCAAAGTTAACGCAAGCATACTTACACGCAAAACAAAAGAGCGAATAATTTAGCAACGGGCAAAAAACCAGCACACAAATAAATCCCACCTCCTTGCAAATACAAAGAGATGGGATATAAGTAGGTGTTCAAAAAAGATGGCGAACTAACGTAATTACTTGCTCAAATAAGCATCGATCTGCTGAGCAGCCTTGCGTCCGCCAGCAATGCAGCGTACCACCAAACTTGCACCTGTTGCAGCATCACCAGCAACAAATACGTTTTCGGCGAATTTGGGCTGTTCGGGACGAAGGAAGCCCATGGCAAGGAATACGATGTCACACTCAATAGTCTCCTTTTTGCCCGTTGGCACCATAATTGGTCTGCCTCCATCGGGATTTGGTTTCCATTCAACCTCCTCAACCTCGGCACCGCACACACGATTGTCCTTTGTTCCTATAAACTTGTTGGTAGTGAGCAACCAACGGCGCTCACAACCTTCCTCGTGGCTTGACGATGTTTTGAGCACCACTGGCCACTGTGGCCAAGGCGTATTGGGATTTGAGCCAACTGGAGGTTTGGGCATAATTTCGATTTGTGTAACGCTAACTGCACCTTGACGATGCGACGTTCCTATACAATCCGAACCTGTGTCGCCACCGCCAATTACGAGCACACGTTTGCCCTTGGCCGTAACACGTTCCTTGGCTGAGAATGTTTGCCCAGCCAACACACGATTTTGTTGTGACAAAAGTTCGAGCGCAAAATGCACGCCTTTCAAGTCGCGTCCGGGCACCTTCAAATCACGCGCGGTGGGAGTACCCGTACAAATGCAATAAGCATCGTAACCTGCGGGCAACTTTTCAACGTCAACTGGCGTGTTGGTCTTAAACGTGATGCCCTCTGCTTCCATCACTTTGATACGGCGGTCGATGACCGTTTTCTGCAATTTGAAGTTAGGAATGCCGAAGCGCAACAAACCGCCAGGATATTCATCCTTTTCATAAACCGTCACCTCGTATCCACGGTGATTTAGTTGGTTAGCCGCTGCCAAGCCCGCAGGGCCCGAGCCGATAACGGCCACCTTTTTGCCATTGCGCTCAAACTCGCGCGGCTGTACGTATCCCTCGCGAAAAGCTGCTTCGATAACTGAGCATTCATCCTCACGAATGGTGACGGGGGCATTCATAGACAACTTAAGCACACAACTTTTTTCGCACAATGCCGGGCAAATGCGGCCCGTAAATTCGGGAAAATCATTCGTAGCGGTAAGTATTTCGTATGCCATCTTCCATTCACCCTTGTAAATGGCATCTTGAAATTCGGGCGGACGATTGCCAAGCGGACAAGCCCAATGGCAAAAAGGCACACCGCAATCCATGCAGCGCGATGCCTGCAAACGGCGGTCACTTGTATTAAGTGTTTGTTCTACTTCACCAAAATCGGCTATACGCTCATGAATTGGACGATAACCAGCATCTTGACGAGGAACGGTGAGAAAAGCTTTAGGATTTCCCATGATTTTATCGTATATATTGTTTGCCCTCGAGAGATTACTTCACTTGAAGGCTGAGGCAAACTGGCATGACCTTGGTTATGTGACACTCACACTGCTGCAACAGCCATGGTCAGTTTGCCTTGTATATTGACATATTGTGTTAATAATCTCTTTGTACCTCAGCAATCTTTTGCTGCAACTTGCGCATCTGTTCTTCAGCAAGCACACGCTTGTACTCAATGGGAGTAACCTGAATAAAGTCGTCAACATAACGATTCCAGTCGTCGAGCATGGTACGAGCCAACTGCGAGCCTGTGTAAAGGTAGTGCTGTCTGATCAACTCGTGCAATTCCTTGCGTGAAGCGGAGTCCTCTATGAGCGAGAGTTCTACCATTTCCATGTTGCAGAAGTAGTCGAAATTGTGGTTCTTGTCCCAAACGTAGGCCACACCACCACTCATACCAGCGGCAAAGTTGCGACCAGTCTCACCAAGCACTACTACACGTCCGCCGGTCATATATTCACAACAGTGGTCGCCGACTCCCTCAACTACGGCTATTGCGCCAGAGTTTCGTACAGCAAAGCGCTCACCTGCCATACCATTGATGTAGACTTCACCACTTGTTGCACCATACAACAATGTATTACCAGCAATGGTGTTAGCCTCGGCATTGAAACTTGAACGTACTGGCGGCATAACGGCGATGCGGCCACCACTAAGGGCCTTGCCAAGGTAATCATTAGCCTCACCCTCAAGTTTGAAATTGATACCATGCGTAAGGAAAGCACCAAAACTTTGACCCGCTGAGCCCTTGAACTTTATATTGATAGTTTCATCGGGCAGACCATTCTGACCATACTTAGATGCTACCGCACCTGACAGCATGGCACCTACTGAGCGATCTGTATTGGCTATGGCATACTCGAGCGACACCTCCTTCTGGTTATCAATAGCTTCGGCAGCTGCCTTAATGATAGCTTGGTCGAGCACGGTGTCAATATTGTGATGTTGTGCTGTAACGTGGTGTATGGCAGCAGTACTATCTATACGATGGAGCAAACGGCCGAATTCGAGCGTCGATGCCTTTGAACCATCATTTGGCTTGCGCACACTGATAAGGTCGGCGCGGCCAACAATGTCGTTAAAGTGGCGGTAGCCCATTTCTGCCAAATACTCACGCACCTCCTGTGCAAGAAAACGGAAGTAATTAACCACGTACTCGTAATGACCACGGAAATGTTCACGCAATTCGGGATTTTGTGTGGCCACACCAACAGGACAGGTGTTTGCATGACACTTACGCATCATGACACAGCCCAACACGATCAGCACTGTTGTGCCGAAAGCAAACTCTTCGGCACCTAACAATGCCATGGCTATGATATCACGGCCTGTTTTGATTTGTCCATCAGTCTGCAAGCGCACCTGACCGCGCAAACCATTTAATACAAGCGTTTGCTGCGTCTCTGAAAGTCCAATCTCTGGCGATATACCAGCATAACGCATCGAAGAGGCTGGTGATGCACCAGTACCACCCTCGGCACCTGAAATAACTATCAAGTCAGCCTTAGCCTTTGCCACACCGGCAGCAATGGTACCAACACCGCTCTCGGCCACGAGCTTAACACTAATTTGGGCCTTCGGATTGACATTTTTCAAATCGAAGATGAGCTGTGCCAAATCCTCGATTGAATAAATATCGTGATGAGGCGGAGGAGAAATCAGCGAAATACCCGGTATAGAATGACGGGTCTTGGCAATAATCTGGTTTACCTTATAACCTGGCAACTGGCCACCTTCACCTGGTTTTGCTCCCTGAGCCACCTTGATTTGTATTTCTTCGGCATTTACCAAATATTCTGTGGTAACACCAAATCGGCCTGAGGCAATCTGCTTTGTCTTGCTGCTTAACGATATGCCATCAAACTGTTCGTGGAAACGTTCGTTATCCTCGCCACCCTCGCCAGTGTTGCTTCGGGCGCCCAATTTGTTCATGGCCAAGGCCAAAGCCTCATGGGCTTCCTTGCTGATGGCACCAAACGACATGGCACCAGTCACAAAGTGTTTTACGATATCGTCAACCGACTCTACCTCGTCAATTGATATGGGATTTTTCTTGAACTCAAAGAAATCGCGCAAGAATATGGGACTTGGTTTCTCATCAACCAAATGGGTAAATTCTTTGAACTTCTTGTAGCTTCCCAAACGTGTAGCCAACTGCAAGGTCGAAATGGTTTCAGGATTCCAAGCATGCTTTTCGCCATCCTTGCGATAGCTGAACAAGCCGGCATACGGAAGCAAGCCTTCCAATTCACGATCAACATAGTCGGGGGCATAACCCTCATCGTGGAATTTTGCGTAATCGCGGGCTATCTGATCAAGATGCACACCACCGACAGTACCAGCCGGTGTACCGAAATAGGTGCGCAACAGTTCATCGCTCAAACCAATGGCCTCGAAAATCTTGGCTCCACGGTATGAGCGCAAAGTGCTGATACCCATTTTTGAAAGAACCTTGTACAGACCCTTACAAATAGCCTTTATATAGTTTTTCTCTGCCGTTTCGTAATTCATCTGCACCTCGCCGCGCTTTACCAAATCGTCAAGCACGGCAAAAGCCATATAAGGATTGATGGCACTTGCGCCATAGCCAATAAGCAAGGCTGCATGCATCACCTCACGCGTTTCACCGCTTTCAACCACAAGCGCCGTCTCCATACGTTTTTGTACCGATATAAGGTAATGATGCACGGCACTAACCGCGAGCAAAGATGGTATGGCTGCATGTGTTTCGTCTACACCGCGGTCTGAGAGTATTATATAATTTATGCCATCATTCACGCTCTGCTCCGCCATGTGACAAAGATTGTCGAGAGCTTCCTTCAAACCTTCAGCACCCTTCGATGCTTCAAACACCATTGGCAGTTTGATGGTGTTAAATCCCTTATAGCGAATATTACAAAGAATATCGAGCTGACGGTTTGTCAATATAGGCTGAGGCAAACGTACCATTTTGCAATGGCTCTCATTGGGCGACAGAATATTCATGCCCACTGCGCCTACATACTCCGTAAGCGACATGACGAGTTCCTCACGAATCGGGTCTATGGCCGGATTGGTAACCTGGGCAAACTGTTGACGGAAATAATTGAACAATGACTGCGGACGATCTGATAGCACGGCAAGCGGTGTATCATTACCCATAGAGGCTATCGGCTCGCTGCCATTAGTGGCCATAGGGGTGATGGTGCGCTCCACGTCTTCGCGTGTATAACCAAATATGCGCAAGTGCTTGTCAAACTGCTCAACAGTGTTTTCTACCTTTCGGCCACTCTTCAGCATATCAAGCTCTATACGATTTGCCGACAACCACTGACGGTATGGGTGCGCCGAGGCCAAACGATCCTTCAACTCGCCATCATAATAAATATTGCCCTCCTGCGTATCTATCAGCAGAATTTTGCCAGGTTGCAAACGTCCCTTTTCTTTTATTTCAGAAGCCTCAAAACCTATCACGCCTGCCTCAGACGCCACCACCATGGTGTTATTCTTGGTTATTAAATAACGAGCCGGACGCAAACCGTTACGGTCAAGCATACCGCCCGCAAAACGACCGTCGCTGAACAACAATGCAGCCGGGCCGTCCCACGGCTCCATCAAAATAGAATGATATTCGTAGAATGCTTTAAGATCCTCAGAAATGGGGTTCTTGTCATTAAAGCTCTCCGGCACCAACATGGCCATGGCATGAGGCAAGCTTAAACCCGACATCACCAAGAACTCGAGCACATTGTCAAGCGAAGCCGAGTCACTCATGTTGGGTTGTATGATGGGGCGGATATCCTTTATATTGCCAAGCGTTTGAGTTGAAAGCACAGACTCACGTGCTTCCATCCACGCACGATTGCCACGAATGGTGTTAATCTCGCCATTATGCGCCAACAAACGGAAAGGCTGTGCCAATCCCCATGTAGGGAACGTGTTTGTAGAGAAACGTGAGTGAACAATTGCAAGTCCACTGGTAAAGTAAGGCTGTGTCAAGTCTGGGTAATACTCACGCAACTGCGTGGAAGATAGCATACCCTTATACACAATATTCTTTGACGAAAGCGAACAAATATAGAAGTTCTTATTATCAATACGACGCTCTACCTTTTTACGAACGATGTACAGTTTGCGTTCAAGAGTTTCGGGAGTTGCACCCGTTATAAACACTTGTTTTATTGCGGGTTCTGTAGCAAGTGCCTCCTCGCCCAATATGTCAGAATTGGTAGGAACAGTGCGCAAATGCATGAGCGATAACCCCTCACGCTCTATTTCTTCAATAAAAATACTGAGTATCTGTTCTTGCTCTGCGACATCCTTTGGCAGAAAGACCAAGCCAGTACCATAATTGCCCTTTTCAGGAACAGGAATGCCTTGCAGCAAAATAAACTCGTGAGGTATTTGCAGCATGATGCCCGCACCATCACCAGTTTTGTTGTCTGCGCCCTCGGCACCGCGGTGCTTCATGTTTTCAAGAACCTTCAAAGCAGAATCAACCAATTCATGGCTTTTTCCTCCATGAATGTTGACTATCATGCCTACGCCGCAAGCGTCGTGCTCGTTCTCAGCGCGATAAAGCCCTTCGTTAAAATTGTCTTGTTTATGCATAGCGTCCTCGTATTGTGTTTTATGCGTGTGACTTTTATTCATATTGTTGTTACATGCCTATATTACAATGCAAAATGCCAATGGTTTGCGCTTGATTGCATGGAATATTTGCTTGTCGTTATGCAAAGATAATGACTTATCTTTCAAAATAACGCATTATGCACGAATATTTTTCATAATAACAGATATTATACAGATAATAATTACATTTTGTAAGACAAAATGCGCAATATTCGTATTTATGTCATACAATACCGACCGAATGTATCTGCCATTATGATGCGTTCCCAAGCAGTTGCTTGACATATCTCTGTAACAGCAAGTTCGGAATGGCATTGTAATATACACGAGACTTAATAGAATACTAACATGTATATTACAATACCACTCCGAACTTGCGTTTACAGATAAACATATTTCTTACCAAGAGAAAATTAAGCCTTCAAGCTCCTTTACAAACCGAAATGCGCTCTACCGAGTTTTACCAGACAATATACAACGTCATTGGCGAATGGATCTCGACTTTCGTTTATCGGCCTACAAAACCTACCAACACATTATAGTTGTATAAGCAGTAAGGGAAACACAATAGCCTCTACTTTACAGCATGGTGCTTTTTCTCTTCCTGCTGCTCTACCTCCTTTACCTTACGGAACAAGTCGGAGGCAAATATGAAATTGTTGAGTAATTCATTGCTTGACGACATGACATCATCTTTTGTCCCCTCCCACTCATTGTGTCCTTGATAGATAAACAAAATGTGCTCACCAATGCCCATCACTGAGTTCATGTCATGCGTATTGATTATTGTGGTTGTGTTAAACTCTTTGGTTATGTCATGTATCAACTCGTCAATAACCAAAGAGGTTTTAGGGTCCAGACCAGAATTTGGCTCGTCGCAGAACAAGTATTTGGGGTTCAGGGCAATGGCTCGCGCAATAGCCACACGCTTTTGCATACCGCCCGAAATTTCACCAGGATACTTTGCTCCGGCATCTGTTAAATTGACGCGATCAAGACAGAATTGTGCACGACGTACACGTTCCTTATAACTGTCATTTGAAAACATGTCGAGTGGGAACATCACATTCTCAAGCACCGACATAGAATCGAACAACGCCGCATTTTGAAAAATCATACCCATTTCACGACGTAGCATGGCGCGCTCGCGCTTTGTCATCTGCATAAAACTGCGGCCATCGTAAAGCACATCGCCCTCGGTGGGCTCAAACAAACCCACAATGTTCTTAATCAGCACTGTTTTGCCCGAACCGCTTTGACCAATGATAAGATTGGTCTTACCACTGTCAAATGTTGAGGTTATCCCTTTCAACACCTCCTTGCCATCAAACGACTTATGTAAATTCTTAATTTCAATCATGAGAGTAATTGTGTAAGGAATAAATCAGAAAACAATATGAGCATAGAGCACGACACCACGGCATTGGTGCTTGCCTTTCCCACCTCAATACTTCCGCCTTCAACATTGTAACCATAAAACGAAGACACACTGGAAATGATAAATGCAAAGAACAGCGATTTAATCACGCCCATCCAGAAGAACCATTGTGTGAAAGAGTGCTGAAGACCAGCCGTCAAATCGGACGGCGTAATAATATGGCCAATATAAGCTGTGGCATACGCACCTATTATACCACTAAAGGTGCTGAACACGACCAAAAGAGGCATGATAGTAACAAGCCCCGTAATTTTGGGCAAAATCAAGAACGAAGCCGGGTTGACCCCCATTATCTCCAGTGCATCAATCTGCTGCGTAGTGCGCATAGTACCTAATTCGGAGGCGATGTTTGACCCAACCTTGCCCGACAAAATAAGACACATGATACTCGATGAGAACTCAAGCAACATGATTTCGCGTGTGACATACCCCGACACCCATAGCGGCATCCAAGGACTCTGTATGTTCAACTTTATCTGAATACAAATCACCGCACCGATAAAGAACGATATAAGCAATACAATACCTATGGAGTCGACACCAAGCTGCACCATCTCCTTTATATACTGCTTTAAGAACATACGCATGCGTTCCGGGCGCGAAAATGTTCGTCCCATCAACATGAGGTAACGCCCGAAGGCATTCAAGAACTTTGCTATTATCATCTTATTATTTTCTTTTCGTTTTTGCTTCTTATATCTCTACTAATCCCCAGTTTTGCGCAGCGCTTCCGGTCTTAAGTTTCCGTTGGCATCGAACAGCCCATAAGTTGTACGCAGTACGCGGAACTCTGTACGACGGTTCAAGGCATTACAAACTTCTTGTTGGTCTGCCGGCAACTTTAATATGTACGGCACACTCAATGTGTCGTTTTCATGTAAGAAGGGATAAGTTTCCGTCAGCTTTTTATTCACCACCTTGGGCATTTCCTTGCCATACCCCTTTGCGGTCAAGCGGTCAGACGCTATACCATGTTCTGTCAAGTAGCGCACCACGCTTTCTGCACGCCGCTGCGACAATTTCAAGTTGTACTCTGCATTACCGCGATAATCGCAATGAGCCGCAAGTTCGATTGTCACATTAGGATTTTCATTAAGCATTTTAACCAAGCGATCAAGCGCCTCGCGCGAATTATCGGTGAGGGTGGCCTTGTCAAACTCATAGAACACATTACGCACCAACACGGGAGAACTGATACTCGGCAATGGGAATTGCAGCACATGCTGCTTTTCAACCTCAGTTGTGTCGGCACGCAACTCGTTGCAAACGTTCAGATAACCTTGACACGTGGCCAATATCAAGTAGCTTACCCCTGGTTTGAGAGGTTTCACAAATGAACCATCTGAAAGGACACCTATCTTTTCGTTTGTACCATCACTGCCTACCATATATACGACGGCCGCAGGCAATTCGTACCCATCTTGCTCGTACACCCAGCCTTTTACACTCTGCAGCACCTCTGGATATGAGAACTCATATATTTTGTCCCAACCTCGCCCGCCAGTTGCCCGGTTTGACGAGAAAAAGCCCCTATTATGTACACCCTCGAATGTCATGCCAAAGTCATCGCCATTTGAATTTATAGGCGAAGGCAGATGCTCAACCTTCCATTCGTTTGATATGGTGTCCTCCTTTGCACGATAGATGTCAAGGCCACCCATATTATTGGCGAGTCCATCACTTGAGAAATATAGCTCGCCTGAGGGACGGCATGTCGGAAAACATTCGTTGCCAGCTGTATTGATGGCCGGACCGAGATTTTCTAAGCGCCCCATGCCATGCTTGCCACCAAGTTCTATACGCCACAAATCTAAACCGCCTTGACCACCCGGCATGTCCGACGAGAAATACAACCATCGTCCATCAGAAGAAACTGCGGGGTGTGCAAACGAGGACAGCGTGTCATTAGAAATCTTGACTTGCACAGGCTTGCTCCATTTGGCATCAGTACGCTGCGAACTCCAAATTTCAGCCATTCGGGGATAAGAAGGATCGGTGCGACACACTGTAAAATACATCGTTTTTCCGTCCTGTGTAAAGGCACAAGCACCTTCGTCGTTCTCGGTATTTACATCTCCCTCCACAGCCTCAGCCACTTTCCACTTGCCTTTTTCGTCTTTCTTGGAGAAAAATATGTCACCGTTCTTAATGCCTGTAATGCTGCTAATATCCCCCTTTGCCTGCTGACGCGTTGACGTAAAATACAACTGTTGCGCATCAACGCCCATATAAGCCGGACTAAAGTCTGAACGCGAGCTATTAAACAAAGTAGCCAGCTTGACACTATAAGCCGAACCAATCTGTTTGACAGAGGGAGCAGTAAGGCAATCGTTAATACCTTGTTCTGCGCGCAAATCGCCCGGAAAGGAATCAGCATAAGTCCTATAGGCATTTTCCGCTCCCTTATAATTGCCCTGCAGACGGAGCATATCGCCCAAATGCAAATAGGTTAAAGTATCTTTTACACCATAACGAGCAGCATTTTGAAATGCACCGACCGCTCTGGCCACATTGCCATAACGTCTGTAAGCATCACCCATTTTATAGGCTACGAACCCACGCCTTTTCTTATCTGTGGCCGGGGTTTGCCCATAAGCCCGTTTATATTGCGCTGCAGCTTCGGCATATTCACCAAGTGCAAGTGCGGCATCACCTTTCTTTATTGATTTCTCCGCACTACCACACCCTGTCAACACCATCAGCAGAAAGATGCTGCACAAAACTGCGCCTATTATATTGTATTTGTATTGTTGCATTATTTATGTCGTATGGAATTTATGCAAAGATAGTGCAAGGTGAGCGCAGAGATGCAAGTTTACTTGCAATCTTTGCCGAACCGAAGCCTATCTTATGCAAAGATAGTGCAAGGTGAGCGCAGAGATGCAAGTTTACTTGCAATCTTTGCCGAACCGCAGCCTATCTTATGCAAAGATAGTGCAAGATGAGCGCAAAGATGCAAGTTCACTTGCAATCTTTGCCGAACCGCAGCCTATCTTATGCAAAGATACAACAACTAACTCAGTTGATATGAAAAATGATTTCATTTTTCGCTCATTACACCATTTATACAGCAAATAAGAACATGAGAAATGAGACATTGGCACACAATATACGCCTATATTCTGCTCAGAACTTTAGCTTTCCGTTTATGCAGAGTGACACACTTACCATTTAACGTGTAAACATACTATAAGCACACAGACACATAATGTCGTTTACCTTCTCGTTTTTTGTTTATGACATTTTTGTCTACACTCTGCACTTTTGCGCATAATACAATGATATTCAATATGTTATACAGTGTATACACCAAGTCTTCTCATATACACTCTTGTCTGCGCCCGTCAGCAGATAAAGTTTACTCGCTTGTGCCAGGGTGTCGAAACAGCATAGGGGGAGAGAAACTCCTGTTAGTCCGACATTTTTTTCTGTCTCCCTATACCGAAATGACACGCTGCCAGTGCAAGTAACTGCACATGGTAGTGCAGACAGTGCAGACACCAACATTTCGAGTGCAGACAAGTGTAGATAGCATCGCCGAAGTGCATACAAAAATCAACGTTACCTACACGCCATAACACGCTCTTATTCAAGCATTTAAGAGCTTTAGTGCAGAGTGCAGACAATTTACGCGAATAGTGCATGTAATATAGATAACGTGGTGCAAAGGAGTGTGACACCTGCACATTTTTATTGACATTACTTATACAATACTCTCTTCGTCTTTATTATCGTCAACGTGCAATATAGTTTTGCTCATGCGCACCATTATATTGATCCACAGTCCATTTATTTCACACCACATACTCACTTAGGACATACGGATACTGAAGGGGAAAATGCCCAAAAAAGCATGGCTTTGTTTTGTTTATATGCTTCGTTGATGTAATTTTGCACAATTAAAAGAACGAGACACACATTTTGCAAGTTTCGAACCAAGCATTTAATAAAACAACATAACATGGAACAACAAACCACAGGCACAGTCAGCTCCAACGACAGTGCACAACCCTCTAATGTGGCAGACGGTCAGCAACCCACTAATGGAACCGCTGCTCAAGACATGGCTCAAGCACCAGCTTCACAGCCAAAGAACAACAAAAAACGGAATTGGATTATCGCAACGATTGTCATTTTGCTACTTATTATAGGTGGCGCATCGTACTATATCATTTCGAGCAATGCCGCATCGCAAGAGGAAATGGCATACGAAGTGCTCGAAAACAATGACAACCCACAAGACTACAGAGATTTCTTGGAAAAATACCCGAACAGCGAGCATGCCAACGAAGTGCGTCAACGCTTAAACACACTTGAAGCAATGCTTTCAAAATGGCAGAGTATTTCCTTGTCTGACAACGTAAATGACTTCATAAACTTTAAGAATACATACTCAGATATACAATACGGACGCCTGTGCGATATCAAAATAGACTCACTTGATTATATCACAGCTCAGAAGCTCGGTACGCCTGAGGCATTTCAACGCTATCTTGACGCACACCCCGACGGCCGATATGCCTCAGAAGCCTCAATTGCTCAAGGCACATTGCGCGACCAAGAAGTTAGCGATGACGAGCGTATACAGATCATGAACATCGTGACGGATTTCTACAATGGTTTTGCAGCACAAGACGAGAGCAAGATATGTACTAACATTGCCTCGACAATGAAAACATTCCTGCACCAGCACAATGCAAGTAAGGCGACCGTACTCAGCACTATTCAAGGTATGTTTAATGAGCACATTCAGAGTGTTCAGTTCACTGTCAACCGCGACTTTCAAATAAAGAAGAACAGCAACGGAAGCTACATCGCCACATTCAGCGTGGACCAACATATTGAACGGGACAACGAAGGCAAAACCTTCGGACAATACAAATGTTCGGCCGAGATTGACCCGCAACTGCTGATTACCTCTCTGACTATGGACGAGATATCAAGACAATAATTATTTTATTACTCTAAAACATTACACTTAACATGCTGACTATCAACTCTTACGAAGAATTTGAAAAATATCTTGGACAAGAACTTGGCAAGTCTGACTGGCTCGAAATTAACCAAGACCGCATTAACGCATTTGCCGATGCCACACTTGACCACCAATGGATACACGTTGACCCCGAAAAGGCCAAGAACGGCCCATTTGGACAAACTATTGTACATGGCTATTTGACTCTGTCATTGCTGCCCTATATGTGGGAGCAAATCATCAAGGTGAACAATCTCAAGATGATGGTAAACTATGGCATGGACAAGATGAAGTACGGCCAGGCCGTGTTGAGCGGCCAAAGCGTGCGCCTGGTGGCAACATTGCACAGCATAGCCAACTTGCGCGGCATCTGCAAGGTGGAAATCAAGTTCACCATCGAGATAAAAGGCCAAAAGAAGCCCGCACTGTCTGGCATCGCGACATTCCTTTATCACTTTAACTAAGGCGAGGAACGCTTTCATCAATGCTGGTGGTCTGTATTATGAACACACATCTTTAAGCAAGATATCTGACATTCATAATCATCAGACCACCAGCATTTTCACAAATCCGCTCACCTTGGCAGTAGCACTGCTCCAACTTCAGATACAAAAGTCCCGTACCTTTACCATATTGGACTGACACAAAGCGTCCCACCATTTGAACACATAGATACCGCTGAGGAGGGTGCAGAGCCAGTCTGTCCAGTCCCGAGAGTTGCCGTAGAGATGGTCTTTGAGTTCGAGGCACGATGCGGCGACTATGGCTGCATATACGGCAGCATAGAAAGAACCGGCAAGTGTGGCGACGATGAAGCCGCCGATGAGATGCTTGTATCGGTTGGACACTGCGAAAAAAGAGAAAAATTTGTTCATAACGCTTGTTTATTAAATTATTATTATTACCTTTGCAACAGCTTCGATGAGGAGTTAGCATGTGCTACGGCACGTTGCATCGCGGGGAGGTCTGCAAAGGCTTCCCCGTAGTTATTTTTAGTTGTAGTAGAATTTACGGTCTTTATAGAACAATCTGACATTCTTATGGACACATACTTGACGGTAACGTCATCAGCCGAATACCAATTGACCGAAAAGCGCTCTCGTTTCTTGGGATTTGCCATGCACGTTGAGAGCGAAGATGAAGCCAAGAGCATCATAGCTGCATATAAAAAGAAATATTACGATGCACGGCACGTTTGCTACGCTTACGTCATTGGCGACGATGGCAAAACGACACGCGCAAACGATGATGGTGAACCGAGCGGAACCGCTGGCCGCCCCATTTTAGGTCAGATTGTGTCGCACGACCTTACATACACCTTAGGTATTGTGGTAAGATATTTTGGTGGCGTAAAGTTAGGCACAGGGCCATTAGGAGTTGCATATAAAACCTGCATGGGCGAGACACTAAACCTTGCCGAGTGTGAAGAAAAGATCATTACTTCAACCTTGATTGTGTCAATTCCCTACACCGACGCTGACACCGCCATGCGATTTATACGCGAAGCTGGGGCCGACATTACACAACGCGACTATGACCTTCAAGGCACAATTCTCACGGTTTCCGTGCGACAAGACGATGAATGTGCCCTTCGAGACAGGCTCTCCAAAATACTGAGTCTGAAGTTTGTTGAACAAGACTAACTACGTACAACGTTTATGCAGATCAGACAAATCACGAAACAGAGTATCGACCAGGCTATTGCATTGTACACTGAAGCATTCCCTAAGATTGAGCGACGTCCCGTTGCCCAATGGCTGGACCTGTGGCAAACACGCAATCATTTTTGCATAATAGAAATATTGTCAGATGATGTGTTTGCAGGCTTTATTTCATATTGGGATTTCGAGGATTTTATCTATATAGAGCATTTTGCAACCTCTAAGTCGCTACGTGGGAACGGCATTGGCGGAAAGGCTATTGATACGTTCAAACAATCTTGCCAAGGCAAACCTGTCGTATTGGAAGTGGAAATGCCCACCGACGACATCAGCAAGCGCAGAATAGCCTTTTACAACAAACATGGGTTCACATTGTCTGAGCTCCCATATATGCAGCCTGCATACAGACCGTGTGACGCTCCTATCGAACTCCGTATCATGAGTACGGACCCGGTCTTTACAACAAAAGGGTTCGACAAGGTCACTGGCACCATACACCAGCACGTTTATGGCGTAAAAGTAAAATAAATTCAACACACGTTTTTCTGTATCAAACAATATTCGTAATTTCGCAGCGAAATAAGACCTTGGTTTCTATAATTTTGTCACACACCCCACCACATGGCAACAGGCATTATTATACGAAGCACAAAAAAATATCAAAACAACATGTATAGAACAAACACTTGCGGAGAACTGCGCATTGGCAATGTCGGACAGGAGGTAACACTGGCCGGCTGGGTGCAGCGTAGCCGTAAAATGGGTGGCATGACCTTCGTTGACCTGCGTGACCGCTATGGCATAACACAGCTCGTATTCAACGAAGAGACAAATGCTGAACTCTGTGCACAAGCTAACAAATTGGGACGCGAATATGTCATTCAGGTAAAAGGTACCGTGAATGAGCGCTACGCCAAGAACGAAAAAATACCAACTGGCGATATCGAAATTATTGTCAGCGAAATGACGGTTCTCAACGAATCGCTTGTTCCACCATTTACCATCGAAACGAACACTGATGGCGGCGACGACTTGCGCATGAAATACCGCTATTTGGATTTGCGCCGTGAGAATGTTCGTGCAAACCTGGAATTGCGTCATAAATTCTGCATTGCTGTACGTAATTTCCTTGACTCGAAGGGATTCCTCGAAATCGAGACGCCTGTACTTATCGGCTCTACACCCGAAGGCGCACGCGACTTTATCGTCCCCTCACGCATGAACCCCGGTCAATTTTACGCACTGCCGCAAAGTCCGCAGACGCTGAAGCAGTTGCTCATGGTGGCAGGAATGGATCGCTACTTCCAGATAGCAAAGTGCTTCCGCGACGAAGACTTGCGTGCCGACCGCCAACCCGAGTTCACCCAGATAGACTGCGAAATGTCTTTTGTGACACAAAACGACATTCTGAATACCTTCGAAGAAATGGCCAAGTACCTCTTTAAGGAGGTCCGCCATTACGATTTGGGCGATACGCCATTTATACGTATGCCTTGGCATGAAGCCATGCGACGCTTCGGATCAGACAAGCCCGATATGCGATTTGGTATGGAGTTTGTTGAACTGAAGGATACATTGGGCGGAACAGGAACGTTTGGCGTGTTTAACGATGCCAAATACATTGGTGGTATCTGTGCCCCAGGTTGTGCGCACTACACGCGCAAGCAACTTGATCAACTTACGGACTTTGTCAAGTCGCCACAAATCGGAGCTAAGGGTTTGGTTCACGCTAAAGTAAACGAAGATGGCACGGTAAAGAGTTCTGTTGACAAATTCTACACGCCCGAAGTGCTTGAACAACTCAAACACAAGATGGACGCCAAACCTGGTGATCTGATTTTGATCATGTCTGGCGATGATGCCATGAAGACACGCAAGCAACTTTGCGAATTGCGACTTGAAATGGGCGAACGCCTTGGTTTGCGCGACAGAAACAAGTTTGCTCTGCTTTGGGTTGTTGACTTCCCCATGTTTGAGTGGAGCGAAGAAGAAGGCCGTTTGCTGGCAATGCACCACCCATTTACAGCACCCCGTCCACAAGACGTGCCACTGCTTGACACTGACCCGGCATCAGTATTGGCAGACGCATATGACATGGTGTGCAATGGTGTTGAAGTTGGCGGCGGTTCTATCAGAATACATGACGCCGTGCTCCAGGCCAAGATTTTCAAGGTGCTTGGCTTCACCCCCGAACGTGCACAGGAGCAATTTGGTTTCTTGATGAATGCCTTCAAGTATGGTGCACCACCTCACGGTGGTCTGGCCTACGGACTCGACCGATGGGTTTCACTCTTCGCCGGTCTCGACAGCATACGCGACTGCATTGCGTTCCCCAAGAACAACTCGGGACGTGACGTTATGCTTGATGCGCCATCGAGAGTAGACCAAAAGCAACTTGACGAGTTGATGATAGACGTACGTCCACAAACGAAATAACGACAATAAGCCTAAATCCCACTTTTTACCGCAAGTAAAAGTGGGATTTTGTTTTTTACTATTGAAAATGCAGCGTATATCTGCATATTTCATATAAAAAACATTGAAGCGCGTCCGCAACACAATATTTATTTGTACATTTGCACCAAATTTGGATTATGAATAAGATAGTTCTCATCATATATTGCAGCATAATAGCATCCTTCGCGTCTTGTACAGACTATAACCGCGTGGTCAAAACACAAGACTATGAATACAAATATGAAGTGGCTAAGCAATACTATGCCGAAGGCATGTACAATCGTGCTGCGCTCCTCATACAGGATATTTTGTCTGTGCTTAAGGGCACTGACCAAGGCGAAGAATCCTTGTATCTGTCAGGTTTGTGCAACATGAAAGCACATTCATACGATGCTGCTGCTACTATTTTCAGAAAATACTACCAAACATACCCTAAGGGTAAATATGTAGAAGAAGCGCGCTTCAATTGTGGCAAATCATTATACATGATTACGCCCGAGCCGAAACTTGACCAAACTGAAACATTTCAAGCTGTTACGGAATTCCAAAATTTCATTGAGAACTTCCCGTCAAGCAAATTACGTCCGCAAGCACAAGAGCTCATTTTCAAGCTACAAGACAAATTGGTGGAGAAAGAATACCTTTCGGCAAAGCTATACTACGACCTTGGAAGCTATATAGGTAATGGCAGCAATGGTAATTATGGCGCTTGTATCGTTACAGCTGAAAATGCCATTAAGGATTATCCGTACACAACAAGACGAGACGATTTTGCCATATTGATACTGAGAGCCAAATTCAAATTGGCACAATTCAGTGTAGAGAGCAAAAAGGAGGAACGCTACCATAATGCTATTGACGAATATTATGGGTTCGTAAATGAATACCCTGAATCGAAGTATATGAAAGAGGCAAAAGACTTGTTCAACAAAGCCAAGAAATACGTTCAAACGACTGATAACACTGACGAGGACACAAGTAATGCCTCTACAAAATAAAAACAAAGCAAACTAAAGATATAAAATGGATTACAAGAAAAGTAAAGCACCAACAAACACAGTTACGCACAATTTGATGGACTTTTGCGACGGCACAAACAATATCTACGAGAGTGTTGTCATCATGTCTAAGCGCGCCAATCAGATTGCTGTGCAGATGAGAGACGACCTGCAGCGTAAACTGAAGGAGTTTGCCTCGACTAACGACAATTTGGAAGAGACCTTTGAGAACCGCGAGCAAATCGAAATCTCACGTTATTACGAGAAATTGCCAAAGCCTACACTGATTGCTGCGGACGAATTCTTGCATCACAATATCTACTTCCGCAATCCTGCTAAGGATAAAGACAACTTGAGCACCGAAGCATGATACAACGTATTCAAAGCATATACCTCGTATTGGCCGGATTATTTCCGGCCTTTACGTTTTTTGTTCCCGTTTGGGCTTTTTATGGTGCAAAAGAATCTTTCAACATCAGCAGTGTAGGCTACTATCCTGCCTGCTTGCCTGAGATTGTTGGAAGACATCCATACGGAATGGCATTTTTCGCCATTGCGAGCATTATTGCTGCCGTAACCGCCATATTTACCTACAAAAACAGAAAGAAGCAGATTAAAATCACCAACCTTGCCATGGCAAGCAATTTGATGTGGTATATCAGTTTTGCTGCATACATATTATCTGTACAAAGCAGAACTGCAACAAGTTTGCATTTTGAATTGGGTTGCCTATTTCCTGTTCTCGCCATTATTGTACTTTATTTAGCAAAAAGAGCAATCAAACACGACGAAGCCCTGATTAGGGCTGCCGACCGCATAAGATAAAGAACTTTCAAACTGCGGAGGCACCCTTACTCATATATAAGAAATCAGAACAACATACTATCCTATAATCTTATGTCATTAAACAAAGTCATGCTTATTGGCCACGTTGGAAATGATCCAGAAATCCGCTATTTGGATCAGGGCGTATGCACAGCGCAACTCCGATTGGCTACAAGCGTTCCAGGCTACACCCTACCCAATGGAACCAATGTGCCAGAGCGCACAGAATGGCACAACATCTATCTGTGGAGACGGTTGGCTGAAATTGTGGAGCGTTATGTACATAAAGGCGACAAATTGTACATCGAAGGTGAACTGCGCTACAGATCGTATACAGACAAGAAAGGCGTTACACGCAGAACGGCTGAGATTTGGGCATCAAACCTGGAAATGCTGACGCCGCGAAGCCAAACAAATACAGCGCAACAAGGTGACAACACTACACAGCCCACGCAAAGCAACCCGTTCCCTGCCTCACAAAGTCAAAACGGTAATACCCCACCCCCACAAAAGTGCCCATTCTAAAAGACAAGAAGTGCTGAACTTACAAGAATTTATAGACACGGATATAGAAAGACTCGCATCGACAATGCTTGACAATTTAGCAGCAAACGAGGTGCGGGTCTTTTTATGGCATCACAAGCTCTCACGACCGGACATTCAGGAATATGCAGACATTTGCGTTTCTGCCGAAGAAAAAGGTGGGCTATCGAATATGTGTGACAAAAGATTTGTTGAAAAGGTGTCTGTCAGGGTTATCCTGTACAAGCTACTTGGAAAAGACGTAAGGATTTGCTACAACGAAAATAGAGCACCCTACTTGTCGAATAAACAATACTATATCAGCATATCACATACTGATGGTCACTTTGCGCTCAGTTTCTCACACAGGGAGCATGGCATTGACATCGAAAGATGGAACAGTACGGCGAAAAGGGTTTTAAAAATGTTTGCAACGGAACAAGAAGTTGCAGCCTTAGTTGATACAAGAACTATCACTGATGAAGACGAGAAAGCCTTTTGCACCATTTGGAGCGCCAAAGAGTCTATATACAAGAGTCATGATTTTGCGGGATTATCTTTCAGAGATGGCATTTTATTGAAAAAAGACGCATTTAGCAATCTTGTAGCGGAAGTCTCATATAAAGAAGCTACTTTTCATTATGCCGTAGAATACCGATTGCTACCTGATTGTGTACTTACAATATGCCTACCGGCCTCAGTTTAATTATATTTGAGTAACTTTGCAGTCGGAATCAGCATAACTGCTTACATAATACATAACAGAAATAACATAAAACAAAATATGATTACCGTTTCCAACTTAGCAATTCAATTCGGCAAGCGAATACTTTATCAAGACGTCAACATGAAATTCACCAATGGCAACATCTATGGTATTATAGGTGCCAATGGTGCTGGCAAATCAACCTTGTTGAAAGCCATTTCTGGAGAACTTGAGCCTAACAAGGGCCGTGTCGAAATGGGACCAGGCGAGCGCCTTTCTGTGCTCAGCCAAGACCACTTCAAATACGACGAGTTCACTGTGCTTGACACTGTACTCATGGGACACACTACCATGTGGAAAATCATGCAAGAGCGCAATGAACTTTATTCTAAAGCAGACTTCTCTGATGAGGACGGCATTAAAGTTGCTGAACTTGAGGACAAGTTTGCACAAATGGGCGGTTATACAGCTGAAAACGATGCTGCCACACTGCTTAGCGGACTGGGTATCAAGGAAAAATTGCACGGCAAATTGATGGGTGAACTTAGCGGTAAGGAAAAAGTACGTGTCATGTTGGCACAAGCCCTTTTTGGTGAACCTGACAATCTGCTGCTTGATGAGCCTACCAACGACTTGGACTTGGAAACTGTAGAATGGCTGGAAGAATATCTCGGTAACTTTGAACATACCGTGCTCGTCGTTAGCCACGACCGTCACTTCCTTGACCAGGTTTGTACTCACACTGTCGATATTGACTACGGAAAGGTTACATTGTTTTCCGGAAACTATTCTTTCTGGTACGAATCTTCGCAATTAGCCTTGAGACAGGCACAAAATCAGAAGCAGAAAGCAGAAGAGAAGAAGAAGGAACTGGAAGAATTCATTCGTCGTTTTTCTGCTAATGTGGCCAAAAGCAAACAAACCACGAGCCGTAAGAAGATGCTTGAGAAGCTTAACGTGGAAGAGATTAAGCCATCTACGCGTAAGTATCCTGGCATCATATTCCAGATGGACCGCGATCCAGGTAACCAAATTCTTGAAGTAAAAGACTTGAAAGCAACTCTGGAAGATGGCACCGTATTGTTTGACAAGCTCAACTTTACTGTTGAAAAAGGCGAAAAGATTGTGTTCCTTAGCCATGACCCTCGAGCCATGACCGCACTTTTCGAAATAATCAATGGCAATGCAAAATCTGCCAGTGGCTCATATAAATGGGGCGTTACCATCACAACTGCCTACTTGCCCCTTGACAACACGTCATACTTCAATACAGACATGGACATGCTGACATGGTTAAGCCAGTTTGGCGAAGGCAATGATGTATACTTTAAGGCATTCCTCGGGCGTATGTTGTTTAAGGACGAAGACATACAAAAGAAGGTGAATGTGCTTTCGGGTGGTGAGAAGATGCGCTGCATGATTGCACGTATGCAACTGCGAAATGCCAACTGCCTTATTCTTGACACGCCGACCAACCACCTTGACATGGAAAGTATTCAAGCCTTCAACAATAACCTCAAATTGTTCAAAGGCAACATTCTTTTCTCAAGCCATGACCACGAATTTATCAATACCGTTGCTAATCGCATCATCGAACTGACTCCTAATGGCAGTATAGACAAATTGATGACTTACGAAGATTATATCCATGACGATAGAGTTAAAGAATTGAAAGAAAAACTTTACAATACCGCCGATTAAGACCAATGGCATAATTGTTGCATGAATGAATAAAAATATTCTGAGACAATCATGAAAATGGAAAATAAAGAACATAAAGAAGTTGAAGAGCAGGCAAAAGAGACTCAAACTCAAAATGCTACTGAAACTGAAAAGGAACTGACTGATGCTGAAAAGCTGGAAGCAGCCAACGAAGAAATAGCGCAATTAAAAGACAAATATCTACGACAAGTTGCAGAGTTTGACAACTATCGCAAACGTACGCTGAAAGAGAAAACCGAGTTGATTTTGAATGGTGGCGAAAAAGTGCTTAGTGCACTGCTACCGATTTTGGACGACTTTGACCGCGCTATAGAAAATATCCAGAAAAGCGATGACGTCAATGCACTTAAAGAAGGCGTTGAACTCATTGCCGGAAAGCTGAACAAGACACTTGCATCGCAGGGGCTTCAAAAAATGGATACCATTGGCAAACCTTTTGATACAGACTATCATGAGGCTATCGCACTTGTACCTGCGCAAGACGAAGACAAGAAGAACCTTGTTATGGATTGCGTGCAGCCAGGCTACATGCTCAACGACAAAGTTCTTCGCCACGCAAAAGTGGTAGTAGGCAACTAAATAATTGTGGCCGAAGCAAATAAATCAAAACAACAAGTCTATCCACCCAAGTTGTCAAAATGGCTGACGAGAAAGATTATTATAAAATATTAGGAGTAGAGCGCACTGCTACTGCCGACGAAATTAAACGAGCTTACAAAAAAGTTGCCATTAAATATCACCCTGACAGAAATCCTGGCAATAAAGAAGCTGAAGAGAAGTTCAAACAAGCTGCTGAGGCGTATGACGTCTTGCGCGATCCAGACAAACGCGCCCGATACGACCAATTTGGTGCTGACGGCGTCAATGGTGCTGGAGGCTTTGGCGGCTTCGGTGGACAAGGCATGGACATCAACGACATTTTCAGCGCTTTCGGAGATATATTTGGCGGACATGGATTTGGTGGCTTTGGCGGTGGCAGCAGAAGTGCACAACCAAGACAATACAAAGGCGCAGACATGCGCATGAAGGTAAAACTCACCTTAGAGGAAATTGCAACCGGTGTTACCAAAAAATATAAGATGAAGAAGGACATTACATGTCCTGAATGCGGCGGCAGCGGTTGTGAAAATGGATCTAAGCCTGAAACATGCCCAACATGCCATGGACAAGGCTATGTAATACGTACACAACGTAGTATGTTTGGCCTAATGCAATCTCAAGAAGCCTGCCCTACATGCCATGGTGAAGGTACTGTCATTAAGCACAAATGCACTCATTGCCATGGTGACGGCATCATTAAAGGCGAAGAGATTGTTGAATTTAATATTCCAGCTGGCGTTGGTGAGGGTATGATTGTCAACATTCCTCGCAAAGGTAATGCCGGCATGCACAATGGCGTTCCTGGCGACATTCAAGTTGTTATTGAAGAAGCACCGCACCCTGAGTTTATCAGAGACGAAACGGACTTGATTTACAACCTGCTTTTAACAGTGCCACAAGCTGCTTTGGGTGATACCATAGAAGTGCCGACACTTACAGGTAAAGCGCGTATTAAAATCGAACCTGGAACACAACCTGGAACAGCTTTAAGATTACGTGGAAAAGGCTTGCCTGCTATTAAAGGCTATGGCAGCGGCACAGGAGATATTGTCGTAAATATCAGTGTTTACATACCTGAGCATCTTGATAAAGACGAAAAATCTAAAATTGAATCGCTCAATGATAGCAAACACATTCAACCGACCGACAACATTAAAAATAAAATATTCAGAGCCTTTAGAAATTATTTCAACAAATAGTACACATCATGACGGGTTAGCAAGCACAACAATGCTTGCTTGCCCGTCGTTTTTTGTATACGGAAACATGCTCAACCATCATGACATACGAAGAAACCATACAATATTTGTTCAACTCCGCCCCACTCTTTCAACATGTTGGCGGTGCGGCATATAAAGAAGGATTGTCAACAACTCACATACTGGATGCACACTTCAATCACCCACACAACCAATATAGAACAATTCACATTGCTGGTACAAATGGTAAAGGCAGCTGTGCACATACCATTGCAGCCATATTACAGCATACAGGACTAAAAGTTGGTTTGTACACCTCACCACACCTAGTAGACTTTCGAGAAAGAATACGTATTAATGGTGAAATGATGCCCCAACAATATGTCATAGACTTCGTTGAAGAAGAACGCTCATTTTTTGAACCGCTTCACCCCTCTTTCTTTGAACTAACGACCGCATTAGCTTTTAAGTATTTTGCAGAGCAACATGTTGACGTTGCTGTGATTGAAGTGGGATTAGGAGGCAGACTTGACTGCACCAATATCATAAGCCCGATACTGTCAGTAATAACAAATATCAGTTTTGATCACACACAATTTCTTGGAAACACTTTAGCTCAAATTGCAAGCGAAAAAGCCGGCATCATCAAGCATAAAGTACCAGTAATTATCGGCGAATGCAATGCTGAGACACGTCCTGTATTTGAACATAAGGCTCATGAGGTGGAAGCCCCCATATTATTTGCTGAAGATAACAAAGAAGTACTGAGCAGCGAGTTTAGCGATTTGTACGGACACAAATTGCGACATTACACTACGCGCAGTTTTGGCGACATCTACGGAGAATTAACTGGTGAATGCCAAATTAAAAACGCGAATACCATTTTGTGTGCTCTACACAGCCTGTCAAAAATATTCTCTGTCACACACGAAGATATCACTTACGCATTCGAACATGTATGTGAAATGACAGGTCTGCGCGGACGCTGGCAGATATTGCAAGAGCACCCAACAATTATATGCGATACCGGTCACAACACTGGCGGGTGGCAATATCTGGCACACCAACTGGCACAAATTGCCACATCTGGCAACAAGCTGCACATTGTATTCGGCATGGCCTCTGATAAAGATATCGAAAGAGTGATGAGCACACTACCCCATGAGGCATGCTATTATTGGACAAAAGCAAGTGTTAAGCGTGCTACAAGCGAGCAAACGATAGCAAACATTGCAACAAAATACGATTTGCATGGTAAAACATATAGCAATGTGGCCGAAGCCTATGAAGCCGCCATCAATAACGCATCAACAAATGATTACATCTACGTCGGAGGCAGCAGTTTCATTGTAGCAGACTTGCTACGTTACAAACAAACTGCACTCCCGCATGAAGAAAACACATAAAAAGCTATCACGAGTAATTATAAATTTCTAATTTTACAGCGATATAAAATAAAAACCACCACACTATGAACAAGAAAAGTAGCTTAGTGACAATAGCCAACCTTTCAAAAGAAAAGATAATGTATCTCCTGCAAATGGCACAGGAGTTTGAGAAACGCCCTAATCGAAAGATTTTAGACGACAAGGTGGTTGCGACCCTTTTCTTCGAGCCGTCAACCCGAACTCGTCTCTCATTCGAGACGGCTGCCAATCGTTTGGGAGCAAGAGTCATTGGATTTACAGACCCCAAAGTAACGAGTTCTACAAAAGGCGAAACACTGAAAGATACAATCATGATGGTGAGCAATTATGCCGATGTCATAGTAATGCGACACTATCTTGAAGGAGCAGCCCGCTATGCGAGCGAAGTATCCCCCGTGCCTGTTGTCAACGCAGGAGATGGAGCGAACCAGCACCCATCGCAAACGATGCTTGACCTCTATAGCATCTACAAAACACAAGGCACACTCGAAAACCTCAACATATACCTCGTTGGCGACTTGAAGTATGGACGTACTGTCCACTCGCTCATCATGGCCATGCGCCATTTCAACCCCACATTCCACTTTATTGCCCCGAAGGAACTTGCCATGCCCGATGTATACAAAATTTATTGTCGTGAGCACGGCATAAAGTTTGTAGAGCATGAGGATTTTAACTCTGAGGTTATCAGCAATGCAGATATTTTATACATGACACGCGTACAACGCGAACGTTTTACGGACTTGATGGAGTATGAGCGTGTTAAAGACATTTACATTCTGCGTGCATCTATGCTGAAAGACGCACGTCCGAATATGAAGATTCTACACCCGCTACCAAGAGTAAATGAAATAGCCTATGATGTTGACAACGATCCACACGCTTATTATTTTGAACAAGCACGTAATGGACTATACGCACGTCAAGCCATCATTTGCGATGTTTTGGGAATAACTTTAGACGACATAAAAAAATAAAACAACCACAGTACACAATATGAAACGCCAAGAACTTATGGTCGCCGCCATCAAAAACGGCACTGTCATAGACCACATACCCTCCAACAAATTGTTTCAGGTAGTTAGACTTCTGCACCTTGAGGACAAGAATGTTGAATCTGAAGTGATGATTGGCTACAACCTGCCAAGCAAAAAAATGGGCAACAAAAGCATCATTAAAATTTCAGAGAAATTCTTTACCGATGCAGAATTAAACGTACTCAGCGTGGTTGCACCCAATGTCACCCTATGTGTTATACGCGACTACGAGGTTGTTGAAAAGAAACGTGTCACCCTGCCACAGGAAATTATCGGAATCGTTAAATGTGGAAATCCAAAGTGCATTACCAACAACGAGCCGATGTCCACACACTTCCATGTAACGGACAGCAAACACGGCATCATACAGTGCAAGTATTGCGAAAAAGAGCAAAAGCTGGACACGATCAAACTCGTATAATTCATGCAAAACAAAATTGACTGGAAGCCGGGTACTATGATATACCCGCTTCCAGCCCTTCTGATATCGTGTGGCACCACGCCTGATGAATACAACATCTTTACCGTAGCGTGGTCTGGAACCATTTGCACGAACCCTGCCATGTGTTACATATCCGTGCGTCCCGAACGATACTCCTACGATATCATCAAACGCAACATGGAGTTCGTCATAAATTTGACAACAGAGCAACTTGCCAATGCAACAGATTGGTGCGGTGTAAAATCGGGCAGAGATTACAACAAATTTGAAGAAACCGGTTTAACTCCTGCACCATCACACGCCATTAAAACCCCAATTGTTGCTGAATCTCCATTAAGTATTGAATGCCGCGTAAAAGAGATCGTACATCTTGGCTCACATGATATGTTTATAGCCGAAGTAGTGAATGTACAAGCCGATGCCAAATTCCTCGATGAGCAGGGCAAATGGCATTTGGATCAAAGCAACCCCTTGGTCTACTTACACGGAGGCTATTATGCACTTGGAGATTTTATCGGCAAATTCGGATTTTCCGTAAAAAAGAACAACTAATAAAATACACACATATAAAGTTTAACCCAAAACCAAACATTATGAAAGACCCCGAAATTTTCGCTCTGCTCGAAGCAGAGCACCAACGCCAACTCCGAGGCATTGAACTTATAGCTTCCGAAAACTTTGTCAGCGACGAAGTGATGAAAGCAATGGGTTCATGGCACACCAACAAGTATGCAGAAGGATACCCCGGCCATCGCTACTATGGCGGCTGCGAAATTGTCGACCAAACAGAGACCCTCGCCATCGAACGTGCCAAAAGGCTCTTCGGTGCAGAGTACGTAAATGTGCAACCACATTCGGGAGCACAAGCCAACGCCGCAGTTTTCCTTGCATGCCTAAACCCCGGAGATACATTCATGGGGCTAAATCTTGACCATGGCGGCCACCTGTCTCATGGCTCAAGAGTAAACACGTCTGGCATTCTGTACAACCCAATAGGTTACAACCTCAACAAGGAAACAGGACGTGTCAACTATGATGAAATGGAAGAACTTGCGTTACAGCACAAGCCCAAACTCATCATTGGCGGCGGCTCGGCCTATAGCCGTGAATGGGATTACGCCCGAATGAGAGCAATCGCAGATAAAGTTGGTGCCATTTTTATGGTTGACATGGCACACCCAGCCGGACTAATTGCAGCAGGATTGCTTGACAACCCTATAAAATACGCGCACATCGTAACAACCACCACACACAAAACATTGCGTGGACCTCGTGGTGGCATGATACTTATGGGACACGATTTTGAAAATCCTTGGAACAAAAAGACGCCAAAAGGCGTTGTTAAAACCATGGGGCAGTTGCTCAATAGTGCCGTGTTCCCCGGCATACAAGGTGGCCCACTCGAACACATTATTGCAGCTAAAGCCGTAGCCTTTGGCGAGGCCTTGCAACCAGAGTTCAGGACCTATGCCATGCAAGTAAAAAAGAATGCTGCCAAATTGGCAGAAGAACTAATGAAACGCGGATTTACCATCGTGAGCGGTGGCACAGACAATCACTCAATGCTCGTAGACTTGCGTTCAAAATACCCCGAACTGACAGGCAAAGAGGCAGAAAAGGCACTTGTACAAGCAGATATTACTGTCAACAAAAATATGGTGCCATACGACAGCCGTTCGGCCTTTCAAACATCAGGCATTCGTTTAGGTACGCCAGCCATTACGACACGAGGAGTAAAAGAAGACTTCATGATAATATTGGCCGAACTGATCGAAACTGTACTAAACGATCCAACCAATGAGACCAATATTCAAACTGTACGTTGCAAAGTGAACGAAATGATGAAAGAATACCCGCTCTTTGCATGGTAGTAGATCTCACTCCAATCATTCTTAGAAGGAGGGATAGAAAAAAAACACACAACACTTGCCATTTCAAACAAGTTGTTGTACTTTTGCACATAGAAAATCAATCCATATAGTTATTAAAATTACTCATCAATTATGGTAAACTACAAAGAACTTGGCTTGGTGAACACTCGCGAGATGTTCAAGCGTGCCATCAACGGTGGTTATGCAATCCCCGCATTCAACTTCAATAACCTTGAGCAGCTTCAGGCTATCATCAAGGCCTCTTCAGAACTCAAGTCACCGGTAATCCTTCAGGTTTCTAAGGGTGCCCGTAACTATGCTAACGAGACTCTGCTCCGTTACATGGCTGAAGGTGCAGTTGAATATGCTAAGGAACTTGGTTGCCACCATCCCGAAATCGTACTTCACCTTGACCATGGTGATAGCTTCGAACTCTGCAAGAGCTGCGTTGACCTCGGTTTCTCATCTGTAATGATCGATGGTTCTTCACTTCCCTACGAAGAGAATATTGCCCTTACAAAGAAGGTCGTAGAATATGCACACCAGTACGATGTAACTGTTGAAGGTGAACTTGGTGTATTGGCTGGCGTTGAAGACGAAGTAGCTTCAGATGTATGCCACTATACAAAGCCTGAAGAAGTAATTGACTTTACTTCAAAGACAGGCGTTGATTCACTCGCTATCTCAATCGGTACTTCACACGGTGCTTACAAGTTCACTCCCGAGCAGTGCACACGCGACCCGAAGACAGGCAAGCTCGTTCCTCCTCCCTTGGCATTCGACATCCTCGATGCTATCATGGAGAAACTCCCCGGTTTCCCCATCGTACTTCACGGTTCTTCTTCAGTTCCTCAGGAATATGTTGACATCATCAACGCAAATGGTGGCAAACTCCCCGATGCAGTTGGTATACCCGAAGAACAACTCCGCAAGGCTTCAAAGAGCGCTGTTTGCAAAATCAACATCGACTCAGACTCACGTCTCGCCTTCACTGCTGCCGTACGCAAGGTATTCAACGAAAAGCCAGGTGAATTCGATCCCCGTAAGTACTGCGGTCCTGCACGTGACCTCATGGAACAAATGTACAAGCACAAAATCACTGACGTGCTCGGTTCTGACAACAAACTCGCTAACTGCGACTAATCAAGCAATAGCCTAATAGACTATTGTAAAAACTATAGGAAGTAAGCTAATCTCTTATATATAGGTAAGAGATTGCTTACTTCCTATTTTTCTTTTAATTGTATTAAGCCTGTCCCCTGCCCTTCCCTATAAAATCTCATCAAATTGGAAAGGCAACAAGTCACTGACACTTTCGAAGATACAAACTTCACGCCCACCATATAGTAAGACCCTAATCGGCAGCTTTGCCCTCGTTTGTGCCTCGATTAGGGCTTGGCGGCAAACGCCACACGGAGATATGGGCGAATGCACAAACTCACCAGACACGCCACGCGCTGCTATAGCTATAGAACAAATAGCATAATCCGGATATTTTGAATTAGCATAAAACATTGCACATCGTTCGGCACAAATTCCTGCACCGAAAGCAGCATTTTCTTGATTGCTACCTTGCACAATTTCGTTGTTAGACAAACGTACCGCAGCCCCTACACTAAAATTAGAATATGGAGCATAGCTCGAGAATGTAGCTTTTTTGGCTGCTTCAACGAGTTCCGCATCAGATTTTTCAAGTTCGTCAAACGAACATGTAACATACTTTATGTTTAGCACTCTACTTTCCATAACAAATTAGTAATATGATAATTGCTTAATACAAACTTACGAAATACTTCTGAACCGAACAGACGATTAGCTTAAAAACTCCCACATTTTTGCTCTCAACACTTAGCATAATGTATGGTACATTGCTAAAAAATCGTTTCAAATAGTGCTTTCATACTGAAATACTTGTCAGAAACAGCAAATGGCACTAACTTTGCACCAGATAAAACGATAAACTAAACTAAGATTAGAAAACCGCTCTCCGAAACGCGGAGGGCAACAAAGACGCTAAACAATGGAAAAGAACAAGATGATTGTGATGCTTAGATACCGCATTCAGCGCTATCAAGCTATGGGCAATGGTGCCATGTGCCAAAACCTTATCAGTGAGTTGAACAAAATTCAAGAAACAAACAGTTCAATGGTAAAAGCAAATTAACCAAGAACTAAAAAGAAAAATCATACAAATGAGGATCAGTTCCGACCATACAGGTTGTTACTGATCCTCTTTTTTCATCTATACACAGACCGAACGTAACTCGTAATTGCAAACACATCTACAAAATCAGTCTGCTCAATCAAAGACAATAGCCACGTTTCAAGCCAAAAGACTTAAAACATGGCTATATTAGATATATCGTTTTGTCACAATATAATCACATACACTTAGAAGTCAGCAGACTTTGGAGTACGTGGGAAAGGTATGACATCACGAATATTCTGCATACCAGTAACAAACAATATCAAGCGTTCGAAGCCCAAACCAAAGCCTGAGTGAGGACAAGTACCGAACTTGCGGGTATCAAGATACCACCACATATCCTTCATTGGAATATTAAGTTCGTTAATACGTGCCATCAACTTGTCATAGCTCTCTTCACGCTCTGAACCACCAATAATCTCACCTATCTGTGGGAATAATACATCCATGGCGCGTACAGTCTTGCCATCGTCGTTCATTTTCATATAGAAAGCCTTGATTTCCTTAGGATAATCCGTCAAGATAACAGGCTTCTTGAAATGCTGCTCTACCAAGTAGCGCTCGTGTTCGCTCGCCAAGTCTACACCCCAATATACGGGGAACTCAAACTTATGACCTTGTTTTACAGCATCCTCCAAGATTTTGATACCATCGGTATAAGTCAAGCGTACGAAATCGTGATCAACAACAAAATTTAGACGTTCGAGCAGAGTCTTGTCTATCATCTTGTTGAGGAACTCCAAGTCGTCCTTGCAATTATCAAGCGCCCAACGCACACAATATTTAATGAAATCTTCCGCCAAATCCATATTGTCGGTGATATCATTAAAAGCCACCTCTGGCTCAATCATCCAGAACTCTGCCAAGTGACGCGGAGTGTTTGAGTTTTCAGCTCTGAACGTAGGACCGAAAGTATAAATAGCACCGAGAGCTGTTGCGCCAAGTTCACCCTCAAGCTGACCACTTACAGTAAGCGAAGTAGTTTTACCAAAGAAGTCATCACTATAGTCAATCTTGCCATCCTTATCCTTCTTCAAGTCATACAAGTTCTTCGTAGTAACTTGGAACATTTGGCCTGCACCCTCACAGTCAGAAGCTGTGATTATCGGCGTGTTAAAGTAGAAGAATCCATGATCGTGGAAATACTTATGTATGGCGATGGCCATGTTATGGCGAATGCGGAACACAGCTCCAAAAGTGTTTGTACGCAAACGCATATGAGCGTGTTGACGCATATACTCAAAAGACTGTCCTTTCTTTTGCATAGGATAGTCTGCACCACAAGTGCCAAGCACCTCAATCTTAGTGGCCTGAATTTCAACACTTTGTCCTGCACCCTGGCTTTCAACCAATGTACCCTCTACGCTCAAGCAAGCACCTGTTGTGATAAGTTTGAGCATCTCTGCATCAAACTTTTCCACATCAGCAACAACTTGTACATTCTTTATGGTACTACCATCATTCAAGGCAATAAAGTTAACCGATTTACTGCCACGACGGGTACGAACCCAACCCTTGACACATACTTCTGCGCCAAAATCTTTACGGCTGAGTAAGTCTATGATTTTAGTTCTTTTCATTGTCTGTTATTCAAAAGCCCCCATACGGAGCATTTGCACTTCTTTTTCAGTTAAATAGCGCCAATCGCCACGACGTACATTTTTCTTAGTCAAGCCTGCGAAATACACACGGTCAAGTTTAACCACATGATAACCCAGACTTTCAAAGATACGACGCACAATACGATTCTTGCCACTGTGAATTTCTATGCCGACTTGTTTCTTGTCTGTAGGCGAAGCATATTCAATAGCATCTGCCTTGATATCACCATCTTCGAGCGTAATGCCTTCAGCTATTTGGTGAAGATCGGCAGCCGACACATTCTGATCGGTAGTAACGTGATATATCTTCTTTTTCAAGAATTTGGGGTGAGTCAACTTTGAAGCCAACTCGCCATCATTCGTCAGCAATAATACACCTGTGGTGTTACGGTCAAGGCGACCTACAGGATATATGCGCTCATGGCAAGCATTGCTTACCAAATCCATCACTGTTTTACGGTTCTGCGGGTCATCACTGGTTGTCACATAGCCTTTGGGTTTGTTGAGCAAGACGTAAACCTTCTTCTCGATTTTAACCACATTGTCATGAAACTTCACTTCGTCAGAGCGCAACACCTTTGTACCGAGTTCTGTTACTACCTGTCCATTTACGCTAACCACGCCAGCCTCAATATATTTATCTGCGTCACGACGCGAACATACGCCAGCATTAGCCAAATATTTATTCAAACGCACAGGCACTGTCGGATCGTAGTTTTCCTCCTTGTACTCCATACGCTTTTTGTTCGAATACTTTGCGTGAGGGTCGTAATTACCACGACGCTGCTGCTGAGGACGTCCATTTCCGCCACCATAGAATGAGCCATTACCTTGGAAACGGGGACGATAACCGCCCTCTGATCCATTGCTGCGGAAATCTCCGCCTTGTGCAGTGCGCGGACGATAGCCATCAGCTTGCTGATAGCCACCATTTTCGCCCTGGCCATATCGAGACTTTCCGCCACGATAACCACCTGTGCGCGGTTGAAAGCCACCTTCGTCATTCGAATTATAACGCGGACGATAGCCCCCACCCTGACGTTGACGATTTTGGTAGCCACCATTGTCACCACGGTTACCGTACTGACGATTTTCGTCAGAAGCATAGTAGCCATTGTTGTTATAACGTGCACGATAGCCGCCTTCACCACGCTGCTGGCCATAATTGCTACCACCAGCAGGAAATGAACCACGACTGAAACGTGGACGGCCACCACCAAAGCGATTGCCATTTGCACCACCTTCACTCTGCGACTTGTAGCCATCACGGCTATGGTCGCCACTCTTGTAATAATCTTCGCTCATAATTGTAAGATTGTTTTGTTGAATAACCGTTGACTGACTTTGGAACTGACGCATTAATTGGCACTCGGGCTATTCCTATTCATATAAGTATCGGTTTAGCCAAAAGTATAATGAACATGGTGAGCTTTCTTGCGGTCATTTCCAAACCTGACAACCCATATTTTCATCAAAATCGCCAGTCTGTCTCGTCAACGCGTTGTTGATTATATTTACTGCATTCTCACGAACACATAAAACGAACTCAAGGTGCGGCACACCATATTCATGGGCATCGCACCTAAAGTTTGTTGTTTTCTTAGATACCAGTATAGTTATGAGGTGTTATAGCACGCAACTCTGCTTTAACGGAGTCGCTCACATTCAATCCCTCTATAAAATTATGTATACGTTCTTCAGTTATTGCCTCGTTAGTACGAGTCAGAGCTTTCAAAGCCTCGTATGGGTGTGGATAAGCCTCGCGGCGCAAAATTGTCTGAATGGCTTCTGCCACCACAGCCCAGCAATTATCAAGGTCACGTTTGATGCTTTCCTCATGCAGCAACAGTTTGCGCAAGCCCTTCAACGAGCTTTGGAAAGCAATCAAAGAATGCCCCATCGGCACACCGATGTTACGAATTACCGTAGAGTCTGTCAAATCTCGTTGCAAACGACTTACCGGCAATTTACGGCTAAGATGCTCAAATATGGCATTTGCAAGTCCTAAGTTACCCTCTGAGTTTTCAAAGTCAATCGGATTAACCTTGTGAGGCATTGCGCTCGAACCAACTTCGCCCTTCTTGATGCGCTGTTTGAAATACTCCATTGATACATACTGCCAGAAGTCGCGATCCATATCAATTACAACCGTATTGATGCGTTTCATTGCATCGAACAAGGCTGCCATGTTGTCATAGTTGCTAATCTGTGTGGTATACTCTTCACGCTCCAGGCCGAGCTTTTCGCTTACGAATTTGGCGCCAAAAGCTTTCCAATCAAATTCTGGATACGCCACATGGTGAGCATTAAAATTGCCCGTCGCACCACCAAATTTTGCAGTCATGGGACAAGACTTCAGCAGGGCTATTTGACGTTCCAAACGATAAGCGAACACCTTCACTTCCTTGCCCAAACGAGTTGGCGAAGCCGGTTGGCCATGAGTTTTGGCAAGCATTGGTATATTCTTCCACTCTTCTGCATAGGCATTGAGTTGGTCTACAAGCTCCTGCAACAAAGGTAAATACACCTCATAAGTGGCATCCTTCAGCATCAAGGGGAAGGAAGTATTGTTGATATCCTGTGATGTAAGGCCAAAATGAATAAACTCCTTAAAGGCATCCAATCCACCTATTTCATCAAATTTCTCCTTAATAAAATACTCAATAGCCTTTACATCATGATTGGTTACGCTTTCAATCTCCTTTACACGCGCAGCATCGGCCTCTGAAAAATTTTGGTAGAAGCCACGCAATTTATCAAACAAATCATGCGGGAATGCAGCCAACTGAGGCAAGGGCAATTCGCACAAAGTGATAAAATATTCTATCTCTACACGCACACGATATTTCATCAAAGCGTATTCAGAGAAATAAGGAGCCAAAGCTTCTGTTTTTGAACGATAACGCCCGTCAATCGGCGACACAGCTGTCAGTATATCCAAATCCATGATGTATAACCCTAAGGTTCTTTTAGTTAGTAATACTTTTCAGTCTGCAAAGATAATGCAAACTGAATGTTGCACAAAACGAAAAAACACTTTTTTCATACCATGCAACATCAGGTATATAATGAACGGTCTGCTTTAAGGACCGGCCAACATTATCGATCATCTACAAGTATACAGAGTGAAAATAGACTTTAGAATGTGGCTTTGTACCACTACACACAACTATTTGTCAATTTGTCTACACTCTGCACTTTCGAAGATTACTCATTGAATATCAACAGTTTCAAGAGTGTAGACAAGTACAAAATTCATCTACACCATTATCTACACTATCTGCACGAAAGGGCGCAGTCCGGCACTACCCTTTCACCACACCCTTTACATATTCAGATGCAAATCGGTTCACTTACACATTTGTTATACCAAACAGACAGTCTGTTCGTTTCACACACACGCACAAATCTGTTACGCCACCGGCATTTTACGATATAGGGAGAGCGGATTTTCTGTCGGAGCAACCAAATTTTCGCTCCCTCTATACCGTAAAACGCAAGTGGCAGTGCAGACAAAAGTAAGTGGTAGTGCAGGAAATTTCACCGTTATATACACTCGCTAAACGCTTGATTATCAAGAAGATACAAACAGCAGTGCAGAGTACAGACAAAATAACAAATATCAAAATATGGTACACGTAAAAGGACCTATTCAAGGCTAAAAAGTTGGCGTCCTCACTCCTTAAAATTAGTCCACTTTATACGCATTTCTTTCCGAAACAAAGGAAATATCTGCGACTGGATAAAGCACTTTCGATGCAAAAATAATTTTGAACGTCTATATAACGTGATTATTTTGCTAAATTTGCACCTTGAAATAATGAACAGAGTCATGTCCACACACAATACGAAAGAAGAATTTGAGCAAGCAATGCAAAAGTGCAGGGAACTTTTTGTAAAGAAACTGCACGACTACGGCGTTGCATGGCGCATTATGCGGCCCGAAACCATGACAGACCAGCTATACATCAAAGCGGCACGCATACGCTCGCTGCAAATAAAAGGCTGCTCTAAAATAGACGAAGGCATTGCACCCGAGTTTATAGGCATTGTCAACTACAGCATCATAGCGCTCATACAACTTGAGTTAGGCGTAGCTAACACTGAAGACATAAGCAATGACAAGGCTACCGAATTGTATGATGCTCAAGCGAAAAAGGCACTTGAGCTTATGCTCATGAAAAATCATGATTATGACGAGGCTTGGCGTGGTATGCGCGTAGAATCGTATGCTGACTTGATTTTCATGAAAATTCTTCGCACCAAGCAAATTGAGAATTTGAATGGGCATACACTCGTGAGCGAGGGCATTGCCGCCAACTACATGGACATGATGAATTACGCTGTTTTCGGACTGATTAAGTTGATCATTGAAAAGTAAAGTTACTACATATCTGCAAATCATAGCGCATTCGCTCTGCCGCATTGTGTTGTGTGTCACGTTCATCTTTTCAGGTTTTGTAAAGGTGGACGACCCTATGGGTATGGCTCACAAGCTTCATGCCTATGCCACAGCGGTTGGGTTGTCGCTAACAGACGACTCTGTATTGCTGCAATTCGGGGCCGTGTCACTCGGTGTTGTCGAATTTATTTTAGGCATATATCTGCTGATAGGTGTCCATCGGCGTCTTACTACTATTGTCACCGCCCTTTTCATGCTGATATTCACAGCCATCACGGTATGGATTTATATTGACAATCCAGTGGCGGACTGTGGCTGTTTTGGCGATGCCATCACACTCACTAACGGACAGACATTGGCCAAAAACATTGTATTGCTTTCCGCAGCAATTTATCTGTCATGTTATCCACAAAAAATCCGCAGGTTTATTTCAGCTCGCAACAACTGGGTCATATCCATTTACTCATGGATATATGCCATAGCGCTTTCACTCTATACGCTGCATTACCTGCCCATTATAGATTTTTCGCCATATACTAAAGGAGCAAACATCAAAGCGGCCTTTGAAACAAACGACCCTGACGGCGCAAGCAACAAACTTGTCAATTTTTATTTGGCAGACCAAAAGACTGGCGACGACGTAACCTTTGACATACTTCAACACAATGGCTACACCTTTTTGCTCACTGTGCCATCTACAGTTACTGCTGATGATGGGTGTTGCGACCGCATAAACGACCTACACGACTATTGCCGCGACAACAACATACCATTTTATATGGCCACCTCGTCAACAGGCAAGGATTTGACCGAATGGATTGACCATACCGGGGCAGCCTACCCCATATTGCTGGCCGAGGACACCGAACTGAGCACAATGGTGCGGTCGAACCCTGGGCTCATGCTGCTGCACAATGGCATTGTTGTAAAAAAATGGAGCAACAACGACCTACCCGAAATAGACAATAGCGGGGCCAGCATAAATGGCATAATTGGCGAACCCAACTACAACCCCATATTGGTGCTCATATTGTGGTTCATCATTCCACTGATAATTGCAGTAGTGGCGGACTCGCTTTGGATTGGACACAAATTTTACAAACATCATATCTACGTTAAACGTTTTCAATTAAAAAGAATCATGAGAAAGAAAATTGTTGCAGGTAACTGGAAAATGAACAAGAACCTGCAGGAAGGTATTGCACTCGCAAAGGAGTTGAACGAAGTGCTCACTGCTGACAAGCCCAACTGCGGCGTAATCATCTGCACACCGTTCATTCACCTTGCCTCTGTTGCTGGCATCATCGACCAGAACATCATCGGCCTGGGTGCTGAAAACTGTGCAGACAAGGTAAGCGGTGCTTATACTGGTGAAGTTTCTGCCGAGATGGTTAAGAGCACTGGTGCCAACTACGTAATCCTTGGTCACAGCGAACGTCGTGCTTACTACCACGAGACTCCCGAAATCTTGAAGGAGAAGGTTAAATTGGCTCTTGCCAACAACCTCGACGTGATTTTCTGCATTGGCGAAGTACTCGAAGACCGCGAAGCTGGCAAGCAGAACGAAATCGTAAAGGCTCAGCTCGAAGGTTCACTCTTCGACCTCACTGCAGAGGAATTCTCACACATCATTTTGGCTTATGAACCCGTTTGGGCCATCGGTAATGGCAAGACAGCCACTGCTGACCAGGCTGAAGAGATGCACGCTTTCATCCGCTCTACCATCGCCGACAAGTTCGGTGCCGAAGCTGCCGAGAACGTTTCTATTCTTTATGGTGGTAGCTGCAAGCCCTCTAACGCTAAGGAGATCTTCTCTAAGGTTAACGTTGATGGTGGCTTGATTGGTGGCGCTGCACTTAAGGCTGCCGACTTCAAGGGCATTATCGATGCTTGGAAGGCTTAATAAACACTGATGTGCAAATGTGCAAATAAATGAAGGCAGGCATCAAAGGTGCATTGTCCTTCAAGTATTTGCACATTCGCACTTTTTACAAAACGCAATAATATATGAAATCTTTACTCATCATCATAGGCTCTTCTCTGTTGTCGATGCACTGCTTTGCACAAAAAACCTACACAGAGAAACTGCGCCAAAATGAAGCGGGCAAAGGTACTGTTATCATTAACCATTCGCCCGAAATAGACGAGGTGGTTAACGCTAAAACGAGCGAACACAACACAAAGAAAGCGACTCCTTTCAAAAAAGACGACACACACACAGGGAGCGCCGCCACAAAGGTCACACCTAAGAACACAGGACACAACGAAGCTGAACACGCTCACAACACTGCTGGCAAAGACACGAAAGCAACAACTCATGCCAATGACAGAGCAGAAAGCCAGCATAGAACCACGGGAAGGAAAGACACACCTAAACGCGAGAACGAAGGCTCACACTCATACGTTTCGCGTGCAAGGCACAAAGTGCGTGGTTTCCGTATCTGCATATTTACGGGCGGCAACTCACGCGCTGACAAGCAAAAAGCCATTCAAATGGGACGGAAGTGCCGCGAAAAATTTGCAGAACTTGCCGTATATCCAAGTTTCGAAGCCCCACGTTGGGTGACCCACGTCGGTGATTTCAAAACCAGACAAGAAGCGCAGAAATACGTAACAAAAATACGACGCGCACACTTTACGTACGAAGTGCGGATTGTTGCAAGCGAGGTCAATGTTCCCTACTAAACAAAACGGTCAAAACTCAAATATGGAAGACAATAGCAAACAGGAGCAACTACAATATCACTATCACGAAATATTAAAACTGCTTGGCGAAGACGTTAATCGCGAGGGCCTTGTCAAAACCCCACTGCGAGTAGCTAAAGCCATGCAGACGCTCACACGCGGCTACGAAATGGATCCCGAAGCTGTGCTGAACTCTGCAAAGTTCAGCGAGCCGTACAATCAAATGGTCATTGTGAAAGATATCAACTTTTACTCTTTGTGTGAGCACCACATGCTGCCTTTTTATGGCAAAGTACATGTGGCATATATTCCTAACGGCTACATTACCGGCTTGTCTAAGATTGCCCGCGTGGTTGACATCTTCTCACACCGCTTGCAAGTGCAGGAACGCATGACCAAACAAATAAAGGACTGTATCGATAAGGCGCTCTCACCCTTAGGCGTGATGGTTGTAATTGAAGCACGCCACATGTGCATGCAAATGCGAGGTGTCGAAAAAGACAATTCGGTAACAGTCACATCAGACTTTTGCGGCGCTTTTAATCAAGCCAAAACACGCGCAGAATTCCTACAACTTATCGGCAAAAACGCTTAGCCAATAGTGCGGCCACGCAATAAAGTACTGTCCTATTACAATAAAACACGACATTAAGCGTTATAACATTTATGATAGAATACATCAAAGGAACCGTTGACGAGATAACGCCGACCAAAGCCATACTCGAAGCATCGGGCATAGGTTATGCGCTCAACATCTCGCTCAACACCTACACGGCCATTCAAAACAAGAAGGAAGCTAAACTATACGTTTACGAAGTTATACGCGAAGACGCATACCTGCTCTTTGGATTTGCCACACGCATTGAACGCGACTTGTTTGAACTGTTGCTTGGTGTTTCAGGCATTGGTGGGCAAACCGCACGCATGGTGTTGTCGGCCTTTACACCAGCCGACTTGGCAAACATTGTACAAACTGAGGATGTACGCAGTTTGAAGGGGGTCAAAGGCATTGGCCCCAAGGCTGCACAACGCATTATTGTGGACCTAAAGGACAAGGTTGCATCATTTATTGGCACATCAGGCAGCACATCAGCAAGTGGCGAACAATCTGTCAGTGCATCATCACCGCTTGTCGAAGAGGCCGTACAAGCCTTGACGGTGCTCGGCTTTTCACCGGCACCCACACAAAAGGTGGTCATGCAGATTGTGAAAGAAGCTCCTGACACGCCAGTAGAAGGCATCATTAAAAAGGCCTTGAAAATGCTTTGATTACACCAATCGAGCTTTGCGCATTCATTACAGCGCAGTGAACAGGCAGGCTGTTTCGGATTATGCAGAGAATGATGTATTCTACATGCAACGAAGTCAAGTCTTTCTACACCATTCTAAATCAGTAACTGTTGAAACAATTTTTCTACATATTGCTGTTTGTACTGGCCTCTGCAAGCATAGGGGTTGGGCAAGCAGCATTTATGCGTTATAACATACAAAACGCTCCGTCAAGCGCCAGTCAAGTTGGGCAAGGACCTCAGGCAACACAAGTTCAAGCCAACGACACATTGTCAAAGGTCAAAAAAACAACCATCACAACGCTTGCCGACACAGCACATGCAAGCATCGATCTGCGCGACCCTGAAAACCTAAAAACTGAGGCCGATTATGACGACGAGACTGGAGGTTACCGTTTTGGCACGAAATTGGGTGATGAATACATAGGCACACCCTTTTCGATGACATGGCAAGAATATCAGGACCTTGCCATGAAGCGTTCTATTGCGCGATATTATCGACAAAAGAATGCAGAGGAGTTCAAGCAGAAAGGCAAAGACAAGTTCGACTTTACAGACATGCACTTTGATTTAGGACCAATGAACAAAATATTTGGCCCTGGGGGGGTGCGTATCAAAACACAAGGTTCTGCTGAGCTTAAAATTGGAGCGAACACACGTTTTACAGACAATCCAAGCCTTTCGGAGCGCAACCGCAAGGTTTTTGGTTTTGACTTCGACGAGAAAATAAATCTTAGTTTGAATGGAAAGGTCGGCGACAAAGTCAACATGGACTTTAATTATAACTCCGAGGCCACCTTTGATTTTGACACACAGAATCTGAAACTGCGCTACGAGGGCAAAGAAGATGAAATCATCAAACTCGTAGAGGCTGGTAACGTGAGCATGCCTACGAACTCTTCATTAGTTCGTGGAGCAAGTTCACTTTTTGGCGTACGTACAGACATGCAATTTGGCAAACTTAAATTGTCCACCGTTGTAGCGCAAAAGAAGTCGGCATCGTCAACAGTTAGTTCAAAAGGTGGGGCTCAACTCACTACATTTGAGTTCTCGGCAGACGCTTACGACGAGAACAGGCACTTCTTTCTGTCACATTATTTTCGCGACCACTACGATGAAAATATGAAGCAATTGCCTAACATCACATCTGGCATTACCATCAAGCGCATCGAAGTATGGGTAACGAACAAAACCGGTGCCACAACCGACACCCGTAACATTGTGGGGTTCACAGACTTGGCGGAACACGACAGCATTTCGAACAATGCGTGGATTGCCGGAGGTGACAAACAACCATCTAACAACTCAAACTCACTATACAACACACTGAACAACAATTTGAGTGCTGCCCGCGACATATCGGCAGCTACCACCACCCTTGACGCAGCAGGCATGGTGGGCGGCGTAGACTACGAGAAGTTGGAATCTGCCCGCAAATTGTCTGCTTCGGAATACACTTTGAACAGCGCACTGGGATATATATCACTCAAACAAACCCTGCAAACTGACCAAGTGCTGGCCGTTGCGTATGAATACACCTTCCGCGGGCAAACATACCAGGTGGGCGAATTTTCATCGGACCGTAAGGATAACAAAGAGGTATTGTTTGTAAAAACGCTGAAAAACACCGCTTGTACACCTGCGATGGGTAACTGGCATTTGATGATGAAGAATGTCTATTCGTTGGGAGCGACATCTGTGCAAAAAGACAAGTTCAAGCTCGACATCAAATTGCTGTCAGACACAACTGGTGTATACTTGAGCTACATTCCCGAGCCCGGCATAAAAGATAAGAAAATCCTTACATTGGTAGGTCTTGACAGACTTGACAATAACAACAAAATCGGCCCGAATGGTACCTTTGACTACGTTGAAGGTTACACCATCAATGCCTCAAGCGGACGCGTATTCTTCCCCGTTGTCGAACCTTTCGGCTCATCATTAGCCAAAGCCATTGGCAACGCAGATGTGGCACGCAAATATGTGTTTCAAGAGCTCTATGATTCAACCCGCACCGTAGCAAAACAGATTGCTGAGAAGAACAAATATCAAATTACCGGGCAATACAAAGCTACACGCAACGACGAAATACAGTTAGGAGCCATGAACATTCCACGTGGTTCGGTTATTGTTACTGCTGGCGGTCAAACCCTTATGGAAGGCTCTGACTATACAGTAGACTACAACTCAGGCGTTGTACGTATTCTCAATAAAAGCATTCTGGACGCTGGTACAAACGTTAATGTCAGTTTGGAGAGCAACACCGACTATGGTATGCAACGCAAAACCATGTTCGGCATGAACTTTGAATACGACTTTAGCAAAGACTTCCAATTTGGTGGTACCTTCATGCATCTCGGCGAGAAACCCATTACGACAAAGGTCTCTATGGGGGCTGAGCCGCTCAACAATACGTTGTGGGGGCTTAATCTGTCGTGGAAGAAGCAAAGCCAGCGCCTTACCGACTGGCTTAACAAATTGCCGTTCATACATTGTACAACACCATCAAGCATTAATTTCTCTGCCGAATTTGCTCAACTCATAGCAGGCAAGAGCAGAGGGGCACAAGGCAACGCCTCATACATTGACGACTTTGAGAACTCGAAGAGCGAAATTGATATTTCCAATCCTAAGGAATGGAACCTCTCGAGCGTGCCTTCCATGTTCCCTGAATCAAAATATACCAACGATGTGCGCTATGGCTACAACCGCGCTCTGCTGGCATGGTATTACATCGACCCACTCTTTACACGACGCTCGTCAAGCCTGACACCAAGTCATATCAAAAATGACCTGGCACAGATTTCAGACCCTGACGTTCGCGAGATATATAAGAGCGAACTCTTCCCCAACAAAAGCGTAAATATGCAAGAGTCAAACACACTGAGTGTGCTGAACCTTGCCTACTACCCCAACGAGCGTGGTCCTTACAATCTCGACCCGACACTCGACGCCAACGGACATCTGCTTAACCCCGAGAAACGTTGGGGTGGCATGATGCGCAAACTCGAGACATCTGACTTTGAGGCCGCCAACATTGAGTACATAGAATTTTGGATGTTAGACCCCTTCATGAAGGCACGCGAAGCCGGAACAACATTCAATGGCGACCTGTACTTTAACTTGGGCGAAATCAGCGAAGATGTGCTCAAAGATGGCAAAAAGTTCTACGAGAGCGGATTGCCCATTGACGACGACCCCACACAATACACCGAAACAGTGTGGGGACGTGTGCCAACACAAAACACAGTAACCTACGCGTTTAACACCTCAAGCGGCTCAAGGGCCAAACAAGATGTAGGCTTCAATGGTTTGTCGTCGGAAAATGAAAAAAACTACCCAGCCTATGCCGCATTCCTCGCTGCCATACAACCCAAAGTCCGCCCCGAGGTTTACGATTCAATTCTGATGTCCCCCTCTGCCGATAAATACCACTATTTCAGAGGCAGCGACTACGACCGTGAACAACGCTCAATACTCGACAGATACAAGTATATAAACAACCCCAACGGCAATTCGGTAGACGCCGAGAACTCGCCAGAGAAATATAGCACAGCCTACAAAACACAACCTGACGTTGAGGATATTAACCAAGACTTTACCCTCAACGAATACGAAAAGTATTACCAGTACAGAGTACACATCTCTGAAGACGCGCTGCAAGTAGGACAGAACTACATCGTGGACAAACGAGTTACAAATCAAAAGACACGCGATGGTAAGACTAAAGAGTATACATGGTATCAATTCCGCATTCCTGTTGACCAATATGAGAAACGCGAAGGCGGAATATCAGACTTTTCGTCTATTCGCTTCATGCGTATGTTCATGACAGGCTTTAGCAAGCCCGTCGTGCTGCGCTTTGCAACCCTAAATTTGGTGCATGGCGAATGGCGGTCGTACGAGCAAGCACTCTATCAAGGCAAGAGCCCCGAAGCAACGGGTACACTTGAGGTAAGTGCAGTGAATTTTGAAGAGAATAATGCCAAGGAGCCTGTCAACTACATCATGCCCCCCGGCATCAGCCGCGTAGTCGACCCAGGACAAACCCAAATATTACAAAACAACGAGCAAGCCCTGTCATTGACAGTCAAGCAATTAGGCAGTGGTGACGCCAGAGCCGTGTACAAAAACACGAACCTTGACCTGCGTCGCTACAAGCACATTCAAATGTTTACGCATGCCAACTCTCTGATTGGTGAAAACGAAGTTGAAGACGGCCAAACTGCCATTTTCGTCCGCCTTGGTTCGGACTATAAGAGCAATTTCTATGAATATGAAATTCCTCTGAAAATAACCCCTGCCAAACACTATAACGACAACACATCAGAGGCACGTATCGTATGGCCGAACGATAATATGCTCGACATCGATCTGACTCTGCTTACCAATGTCAAGAACAGTCGAAATAAGCAAAAAGCCCTTGGACTGGCCACCTACGCCAAAGCCTATTCCGAATACGACCCAGAGCGTCCCGCAAACAAAGTGACAGTCATGGGTAACCCCTCGTTGGGCGAGGTGCGCACCATCATGATTGGCGTGCGCAACAACTCTCGCACAATACAAAATGTGGAAGTTTGGGCTAACGAACTACGACTGCAACAATTTACGAACAAAGGCGGTTGGGCAGCACGTTCGCAGCTTAACATTCAATTGTCAGACCTGGCAACAGTCAATCTTACCGGACATATCGAAACCGAAGGCTTTGGCGGTCTTGAAGAGACTGTCAGCCAGCGCCGAGACGACAACCTTTACGAATACAGCGTTACAACCAATGTAAACGCCGGCAAGTTCCTGCCTGAAAAAGTCAAGCTCAATGCACCTATCTACTATTCATATTCGAAGCAGCGCACATCACCTCGATACAACCCGCTCGACACGGACATGGAGCTAAAGGAAGCACTTGACGCGCTGTCTACAAAGGAGCAAAAAGATTCGCTGAAAGACATTGCAGAGAATGTCATAATAAACAAGAACTTCAGCATATCTGGCGCCAGGTTTAACATTTCGACGAAATCGCACCCTATGCCCTACGACCCTGCAAACTTCACATTCGGCTATGCGTACTCTACACGCAACACTACTGGTGAAACAACTGCATGGGAGAAAGACCAAAATTGGAAATACACATTCAACTATAATTGGGCACCAAATCTCAAGACTTTTGAGCCGTTCAAAAAGAGCAAGAGCAAATCAAAATGGTTCAAAATACTTAAAGATCAAGGTTACAACTTCCTGCCACAAAATATCGGCTTCAACTCCGACATCACACGCTCTTACTACGAATTACAAGAGCGCGACATGGAGAATCTTGACAACAAATCTCTGCCACTCAGTTGGTCAAGCGACTTCCTGTGGAACCGCACGTTCCAGCTAAGATGGGACTTGACCAAAAACATTCATGCCAATTTCTCATCTGGCACAAATGCAGAAATCGAGCAACCTTATACTGCCGTAAACAAGGATCTCTATCCCGACCGCTACACTGCATGGAAAGACTCTGTTTGGCAAAGTATCAAGCACATGGGCAGACCTCTGACATATCAGCAAAACTTTGATTTCTCTTGGAAATTGCCTCTTAACAAACTTCCATTGTTCGATTGGCTGACAGCCGATGCTGCCTACAATGCAACCTACAATTGGGCACGAGGTTCTGAACTCGAAGACGGCTCAACCCTGGGCAATACCATTGCCAATTCAAGAAACATCACTGGTAACGGGCGTATCAATTTTGAGACACTCTACAACCATGTACCGTTCTTGAAAAAAGTTAACCGCAAGTATGCCCAAACGCCAAAAGACAAGAAGAAAGAAGACAAGAAGAATTTCCAGAAAGAGCTAAAGCTGCTTGCCGACACAACGCAAGTGCTGCAACACAATCAACGGTCAAAAAAACTAAGAGTTACAGCACTACGTCCCGACGGCACACGCTACCCCATACGCTACAAGGTGGTTGACAACAATAAGATTTTGATACTGTCACAAGACACCGCACGCATCAAAATAACCGTTGCCCCCAAGAAACGCACCGAAGACCAAGGCTGGTACAAAGCGCTGCAAATGGGCACGCGCTTCCTGATGATGGTACGCAATGTGAGCGTAAACTACACAAACAGGTTCAACATGAACATTCCAGGCTTCATGCCTCAAATTGGCGATGTCTTTGGTCAAGGCAAAAATGCTGGCATGTTCGCACCAGGCCTCAACTTCGCCTTTGGTGCTACCGACGAGGGATATGTTCGCAAGGCGGCAGAACGCGGTTGGCTGCTCATGGCCGACAGCGTCACAACACCCGCCACCTCCAATCTGACAGAGTCATTACAGTTACGCGCCACACTCGAACCATTCCGCGATGTCAAGATAGACTTGAATGCCTCGCGCAACAGCACACGCAACCGCAGCATACAATTCATGTTTGACGGAATGCCTACCACCCAAACGGGTTCTTTCAGCATGACAACCATCTCTATTGGCAGCGCATTTGAGAAGGTGGGCTCCCCCGACAAGGGTTACAAGAGCAAAACCTTCAGCAAATTTGTCAGTTCACTCGATAGTTATCAAGCACGTGTTGAAAAACAATTTACAGGTGCCCCCTACCCTGCCAATTCGCAGTTGGCAGGACAAACCTTCGACCCTGCCAACGGAACCGTTAGCCGCTATGCACCCGAGGTCATGATACCCGCATTCCTCAACACTTACACAGCAGGAAACACCGGGCTCGACATATTCCCCGCCATGCTTAAATTGTTGCCTAACTGGAGCATTACGTATGGAGGATTGTCAAAGTTGCCCAAAATGAAAAAGGTGTTCAAGAGCTTCAATCTTAACCATTCATACAAAAGTGTATACTCTGTAGGCTCGTACAACACATTTACAAGCTATCAAGAGTATATGAACGGCTTTGGATTTGTCAACGATGTCACCTCTGGCAACCCCATACCCAGCTGCATGTATGATGTGACAACCGTTAGCATCAACGAGAGTTTTTCACCTCTCATTGGCATAGATATGACATTCCAGAACAATCTGACAGCAAAAGTCGAAATGCGCAAGACCCGCGTACTTACCCTGAGCATGACCTCACAACAGCTGACCGAGACACGCTCAAACGACTTTGTTGTAGGACTGGGTTACAAGATTGCAGACCTCAATTTGTTTGCGCCCAAAAAGACCGTACGCAGCAAATCAAAGAACAGCCAATCAAAAAAGACTACAAGCGCCAACCGTGGCTTTGCAAACGACCTGAATTTGCGCCTGGACTTTACATTCCGCAATCAGAGTGCGCTCAACCGCGACATTCTCACCCAATTGTCGCAAGCCACCAGCGGCAACAAGGCAGTGCAAGTATCCTTCTCGGCCGACTACGCCCTGAGCAAGTTACTCACGCTGACAGCCTATTATGACCGGCAAATGAACAAGCCGTTGCTCACCTCAAGCTCGTACCCCGTTACGACACAGGACTTCGGCGTCAGCATCAAGTTCATTCTCAACAGATAAAACACCTCTTAATGAAAATATTCAGATTTCTGCCAAACAATATAACTACCGGAGCCACGTTATATAAAGATATGGGCGTTGCTACCATACCCGACACAGCACTGCTCATTCAAAAGCGGCCATTCTTTATTCCCGATTTCACCCAACAATGTGTGGCACAACTCTGTGTGTGTGCACGCATCAACCGTTTAGGGCGCAGCATCAACGAGCGTTTTGCGCAACGTTATTACAATGCCAACGAAATGTGCTTAGGTGTACACTTCGTAGCACAAGACCTGCTTAAAGAATTGCAGTGCAACAACAAGCCGTGGGATCTTGCCATTGGTTTTGACAATGCCGTGGCAGTAGCCGAAGGCAAGCAAACTATGCCCATGTCAGACAGTCTTAAAGCAACTGTCGTACTGAACGACAAGAGCCACGTCACCATGTTCAGTAGCGAACTATTGTGCAACGAATTCGATCATCAGATAGCTCAAATCAGCCAACACTATACCATGAAACAGGGCGATTTGTTACTCATGCCGCTAAACATAGAACTGGTAGAAGTGCACATCGACGACCACGTCAGCCTCTTGCTGAACGACCAGTCACAACTTGCGTTCAACATCAAATAAAGTGATGTCAGCATTTTACAACGAACCCCAACCGCAATGAACATAAAAAAGAACCTCATATTAGCCACCATATCATTAGCCTCGGCCAATGCTTATGCACAAGACTACGTCAAGACGGCACAATTCAACCTTGGCAAATTGTTAGAGACTGACACCATCAGTTTCAGGTTAGAATACCCAGAATACGAAAGGTTGTCCTCTGCATCAGTCAAGCAACTGCAAGCCCAAGGATTTGAAGCACAAAATGAGGTAGACTTTCATATTACACGTTCTATCAGTCGTGGCGACATCATTGCAGATGTCACCTACATACCCGTAGTAAAACGTCACAACGCGTGGTATGCCATAAAAAACTATACGCTGCAACCCACCATTCAAGGCCCCAAGGTATCGAATGCCACACGGCGCATATTCCAAGCCACAACTGATGTATATAAATCTGAGCGCTACGCCAAGCAATCTGTACTGGCCAAAGGCAAATGGGTTAAAATGTATGTGGACAAGGAAGGCATATACCAACTTACCGACGACCAGCTCAAAAGTGCAGGATTTGCCGACCCGTCGAAAGTAAAATTATACGGTTATGGCGGACGACTGATACAAGAGAACTTACCCTTCGAAGGCACCGGCGCGCTCATAGACGACCTTAACGAGGTACCTCTGTACCGCAGAAATGGTTCCGTGCTATTCTTTGCCGAGGGGCTGACCTCATACAAGAGCAACACACAATTCAGCAACAACACCTTTTCAAAACACAGCTACTATTTCCTGACTGAAGCTGAAGGCAACGACAATGCGCCACTACAATTTGGCACACTCGACCAAGCCTCATCACAAGCTACTGAAACAAGCATAGTAACAGCACACGCACTCCTTAACAACGAAACGTGTGTGTGGTATGGCGGTGGACGTAATTTTTACGACAGCAACGACCTGCAAAGCGGACATACATTCAAAATAAAACTCCCTGGCAATATCACCACAAGCGACGTACAAGTAGCGTACGATGTAACTGGTGCATCAGTAGGGTCGTCATCATACTTCACCATTACAGATGCCGACACCCAAAAACAATATGCCAAGCAGAACCTCGGTTCAACAAGCGAGGGAGAAGAAGCACGCGGCTATCACAGCAGTTTCAAAGCGCAATTTGGCACCGAAGCCAAATTAAAGATACAAACACCCGCTGCAGGCAAACTCAACTACCTGTACCTCAGCTACCAACAAGCTCTGTCGGTAGCCAACACCACTACTTTCAGCGGCAATGCGCAAAATCCGGCCACCTTCGTCATAAGCGATGCTGATGCCAACACACGCGTGTGGCAAATTGGCGATGCGCAAAATGTATGCGCCGAACTGCCCGGCCAACTCGAAGGCAGCACCTACAAAGCATCTGCCGCTAAAGGGAACGCACGTTTTGTTATCGTCGATATTAAAAAGAGCTACGACAGCCCCACCATTGTCGGTGCTGTCGACAACCAAAATTTGCATGCCGACAGCAACATTGACTACATTATTATTGTACCCGCGTCAGGCACACTTACAGCCCAGGCCGAACGGCTTGCCGATTTTCACCGAGAAAAACAAGGCCTGCGTGTCAAAGTCGTACGTGCCGATCAAATCTACAACGAGTTCTCGTCAGGCACCCCCGATGGCAGTGCCTACCGCCGCTACATAAAGATGCTCTACGACCGGGCAGACAGCATGGCAAACGCGCCACGCTACCTTTTGCTCTTCGGTAATTGTGCTTACGACAACCGAATGATTACAACCGAATGGAAAAAGCACAATCCCGACGACTACTTGCTGGCCTACGAACGCAGCGACGAAGAGAACAAAGTTGGTGCCTACGGTATTGGCACCATTCACGACTATGTAACCGATGACTACTACGCCCTGCTCGACGACGGCGAAGGCAGCAACATCGCGTCTGAAAAGATCGACCTCGGTGTGGGACGTTTCCTGTGCACAACCGAGGACGAAGCAAAAATCTTGGTCGACCAAACCATAACATACATCACCAACGAGCATGTCGGCCCATGGAAAAACCGCATGTGGGCCATAGCCGATGTTGGCAATAACAACCTCCACATGAGCGACGCACAAAGCGTATGCCAACAAACAGCCCAATCAGCAGACGAGGGCTTTATGGTACGTCGCATATACCCCGATGCCTATAGCGTAGTGAGCGAAGCCAAGGGCAACACCTACCCCGAGGCAACAAGCAAGCTGAAAAGAGCCATGCAACAAGGCGCACTCATATTCAACTACAATGGCCACGGCAGTCCAAAGCGCATTTCCAACTACTTTCTGCTCGATCGCGACGAAATGAGCAGCAATGTGAGCAGCGCGCTGCCTATATGGATTTTTGCTTCATGCGAAATCACCCCCTACGACCAGCAATCCGATGGCGACATGGGGCGCAATGCCATATACAACCAACAGGGGGGGGCCGTTGGCGTACTTTGCGCGTCGCGCTCGGTCTACGCCAACTACAACCGGTCGCTTAACAAAGGCTTTATAAAATATCTGTTTGCAAAGGACGGCAACGGCAAGCGATACACCATTGGCGATGCCCTGCGCTTGACAAAAGCCGAACTCGTGTCGAGCAACGGAGGTAACACCATCGGCTACGACAGGAGCATCAACAAAATGAAATATGCCTACTTTGGCGACCCCGCCGCCGAACTCAAGTATGCCGATGCCGGCGTCAAGATCGACAGCATCAACAACCAATCGGCCACAGCAAGCAACATAGCCCAACTCGAGGCTGGCAACGTAGTAAGTTTCACTGGCCACATTGGCACCGCAACAAATCTGGAGCAAACCGACACAGCCTTTACCGGCACACTCTATGCCACGCTTTTTGCCCCAATACAAACCATCAACTGCAAGGGCCAGGGCAACAGCAGCACCGTCAAACCGCTCACCTACACCGACTACACCCAAATACTGTTCGAAGGCAGCGTGCCTGTCAACAACGGGCAGTTCACCATCAAGACAAGCATACCGCGCAGTGCCCCCCTCAGCACAGCCACACCGCTTTTGTCGCTCTATGCAGTCAGTGCCGACAAGCAACGAGAACTGTGCGGACAATTCAGCAAATTCAACATCAGCAAGAGTGCTGCCAACGAAGGTACCGACAGCATCGCACCAAAAGTGTTCATGTATATCGACAATCCCGACTTCCCCGACGGAGGGCGCATTGGCACCGATGCCACACTCTATGCCACTGTTACCGACTCAAGCGGCATATCCATGATGACAGGCAGCATGGGGCACGACATGACACTGTGGTTTGACAATGAAAGCAAAAACAGCCTCAACGTCAACGACTACTTCACCTTCGAGCAAGGTTCATACATGAGCGGCACACTCACCTATCCACTCACGGCACTCACACCAGGCAAACATACCGTCTACTATCGGGTGTGGGACGTAAATGACAACAGCACCCTTGCGCAACTCACATTCAACGTAATCGAAAACGGCCAGTCAGCATTCGGCGTTTATGCCACGAGCAATACACCCGAAAGGTCAACGACCTTCGTCACCACGTTTAACAACCTCGACCCAAGCGTGAGCCACACGGTACAAACCGAGGTGTACAGCATTGCCGGCTACCGCGTATGGCACCAATCAACCGAAGCCGCTGCCGGCACAACCAACGTGTCTATACCATGGCAACTCAACGATTATGCCGGCAACAAACTGCCTGCAGGTGTTTACCTTTACCGCAGCAAAGTATCAGGAAAGGACACAAACACCCAAAAACTTATTATCCGATAAATGGCCTACATACAAACAAGCAAACAACACAACTATAACATGCGACATACCTCACACAAACCAAGCAATAAAATGCACGCCCACCTGCTTGCAGGCAGTGCCTTGCTAATAGCAAGCATATTGCCACAGACATTACGAGCCGACGACGAAATACGCGACCAGTTCAACCCTGTACGCACAGCCGTCACATCACTCTCTATTGCCCCCGATGCCCGATCCGGCGGTATGGGTGATGTGGGTGCGGCAACCGACCCCGACGTCAACTCACAATATTGGAACCCTGCAAAATATCCCTTCAACATCTCGCGTGCAGGATTTGCAATAAACTATACCCCATGGCTGCGCAAACTGACCAGTGGCATCGCCTTGCTCAATGCCGCAGGCTACGTGCGTTTGGGCGATTATCAAGCACTCAGTGCATCGCTGCGCTACTTTACATTGGGCGAGTTCACGGTATCAGGCGATGAAAGCATGAGTGTCAAGCCGTATGAGTTTAGTGTTGATGCGGCCTACTCACGTATGCTTAGCGAGAAGTTCTCGGCCGCTGTTGCGCTGCGTTACATCTATTCAGACATCAATGGCCACTACGACGACAACTCCACTGGCGGTTCTGCCTTTGCAGCCGACATTGCACTCTACTACAACACCTACTTAATGATGGGACAACGCGAGTGCCAGTTAGCCTGGGGTTTGAACATCAACAACATTGGTAGCAAGATATCCTATGGTGACGACCGTTCATACTTCATACCTACCAACCTGCGCCTCGGTCTCAGCTACATGATACCGCTCAACGAGTACAACCGCATCGGGTTCTCTGCCGACATCAACAAGTTGCTCGTGCCCTCCATGCCATTGCAGCGTGCCGACGAAAGTAATGAGGATTACGAGGAGCGCCTTAACAGCGAATATTATAACAAGTCTTCCATCGGAGGCATATTCTCATCATTCGGCGACTCAGAAAGAGGCTTCAAGGGCGAAATGGAAGAGATACAATGGAGCGTCGGTGCCGAATACACCTACAACGACAAGTTCACGCTGCGCGCCGGCTATCATAATGAGAGCAAATGGCAGGGCAACCGCAAGTACGCCACAGTCGGTGCCGGTTTCCGCATGAGCGTGATGTCTATTGATGCCGGTTATGTGATTGCCACCTCTGCCTCTAACCCACTCGATCAAACCCTGCGTGTGTCACTGGCATTCGACATGGACGGCATACGCGATTTATTTGGAAAACGCCGATGAAAATACGAGTTGGAATGGGATACGATGTACACAAACTCGTACCCGGCCGCGCCCTGTGGTTAGGCGGCATAAAAATTGAGCACAACCTCGGTCTGCTCGGACACAGCGATGCCGATGTACTGATACACGCCATCTGCGATGCGCTGCTTGGTGCTGCCAACCTGCGCGACATAGGTTATCACTTTCCCGACACCGACCCAGCATACAAGGGTGCCGACAGCAAAGTGCTACTGGCACAGACCATCAACATACTCAAGGCCGAGGGGTGGCAAGTGGGCAACATCGATGCTACAATATGTGCAGAACGCCCCAAAATCAACCCACACGTGCAGGCCATGAAAGAATGCTTGTCACCAATTATGCACATCAGCACAAACGATATCAGCATTAAAGCCACTACCACCGAAAAGCTTGGCTTCACCGGTCGCGAAGAGGGCATTTCTGCTTATGCCGTAGTGTTGATCGAAAAGGTCTGAGCATTGAACAATGTGCTAATATGTTAATGTGTTAATATGCTAATGGGCTGACGCCGTAGCGTTGCAAATAGTAACGCTACGGCGTCAGCTATATTTGCACATTTGCACATCTGCAAGCATAGCGAGCTAATGTCACCTCAAAAACACTCTTGTAATTTATTGCTGCCCCGTAAAACATAACATTTGTCATTTTGTCTACACTCTGCACTAATAGCATCTAACACTCTGATAATCAACAGTTATCATGCGTGTAGACAACCTTGTTTTCTACCTACACACCTATCTGCACTTTTTGATGATGCCAATCACGCTTTACTGTGGCGGCATAGCGTGCAACACGCATAGGGGGAGCGAAAAAACTGTCACTCCGACAGAAAACACGCTCCCCCTATGCCGTACGTCCCGTGTGGCACAACCATTAAAGACATCTGCACAAACAGGCAAAAAACGCCTGGCAACCTACATGGTGCAAACAGTGCATACAACAATCATGACGCGGGCAGTGTGCAGACAATAGTGCACACAAAGTGCAGATTTGTATACACGCCGTAACACACTGATATTCAATACTATACAAGCAAAAGTGCAGAGTGCAGACAAAATCACGAAAAGCCGTGTGGGACATAATCCCGAATATCTTTGCACGCATATACTACACCACACATGGTTGCTTTCTCACACCGCCACCGCACCCACATGGCCACACCTTTTTGGCAAACGCTTGCATACAATAATGCCACAAGTCAAAAGGACCAGGCACCTGTCCCACAACAACATATAAATACGGCAAAAATAAAATCTTCGTGCAGATAGTAAATACCAGCAACGAAAATTGCAGTAATGTATACATTGTTTTCAAGAAAATTGTTATACCTTTGCTAAAGTAAAACGATACAGAGCGCGCCCCAATGCACATAGCACTTGCGTGCCGCCCACGTTTCTAACCTCTATGCAACCACGAAAGCGATGAAGGAAGAATATAATCTGAAAAAGGCTCTTAAGGAGTACTTCGGCTTTGACACATTCAAAAGCAATCAAGAGGATATTGTTAAATCTCTGCTTGAAGGCCATAATGTATTTGTACTTATGCCTACAGGTGGAGGCAAGTCATTGTGCTATCAGCTGCCATCACTGCTCATGGACGGCACAGCCATTGTCATATCTCCGCTTATTGCCTTGATGAAGAACCAAGTCGACGCCATCCGACACATGAGCCAGGAGGACGGCATAGCCCACTATATCAATTCATCGCTTAACCGCAACCAAATAGAGCAGGTAAAGAATGACATCACAAGCGGGGTTACAAAACTGCTTTATGTGGCACCCGAAAGCTTGACGAAGGAAACCTATGTCGAGTTTCTGAAAACGATCAAGATTTCATTCTATGCCGTTGACGAGGCTCATTGCATCTCGGAATGGGGTCACGACTTCCGTCCCGAATACCGCAAAATACGCCCCATCATCAACAACATTGGTAATGCACCCGTGATTGCGCTCACTGCTACTGCCACCGAAAAGGTGGCTACCGACATCAAAAAGAGTTTGGGCATAACCGATGCCATTACCTACAAGAGTTCGTTCAACCGTCCGAACCTCTACTACGAAATCCGCCCTAAAACCAAGGATATTGACCGCAATATTATCAAGTTTATCAAGCAAGGCGGCACACGCAGCGGCATTATATATTGTCTGAGCCGCAAAAAAGTAGAGGAGTTGGCCGAGGTATTGCGAATGAACGACATTAAAGCCGAAGCCTACCATGCAGGATTGGATCCGGCTACACGTTCAAAAACGCAAGACGACTTTTTGATGGAGCGCATCAACGTCATAGTGGCCACCATCGCCTTTGGAATGGGTATAGACAAACCCGACGTAAGGTTTGTCATACACTACGACATACCGAAGAGCCTGGAGGGTTACTATCAAGAAACCGGACGTGCCGGCCGTGATGGCGGCGAAGGCAAATGTATTGCTTTTTACTCGCGAAAAGACCTAAAAAAATTAGAGAAATTTATGGAGGGCAAGCCTTTGGCTGAACAAGACATTGGCAAACAACTCCTAAAGGAAACCGCAGCCTACGCTGAAAGTTCGTTATGTCGCCGAAAACTATTACTACACTACTTTGGCGAGACCTATGACAAGGACAACTGTGGCAACTGCGACAACTGTTTACACCCTAAAAACAAAGTGGAAGCTAAAAAAGAATTGTTGAAAGTGCTGGAAGTTATCTCTGCAACGAAAGAGAACTTCTGTGATGATTACATTAAGGATATATTACTCGGCAATCGCACCGAAGAGATTAGCGATTACCATCACGACGAACTCGAAGAGTTCGGTTGCGGTGAGGAAGTTGATGAACGCATTTGGAATGCTGTTATCAAGCAAGCACTCATATCTGGCTATCTTGACAAGGACGTCAACAACTATGGCGTGCTGAAAATCACCGAAAAGGGACGCAAATTCATGACGAAGCCGCAATCCTTCGAGATTATTGAAGACCGCGACTTTGAAGAGGAGGCCGAAGCAGAATTGCACGAAGAATCGGCATTTTCCGTTGACCCGGCCCTGTTTACCATGCTCAAGAATCTGCGCAAGAAGATGTCGAAAGAGCAAGACATTCCACCTTACGTCATATTTCAAGACAATTCACTCGAGGCCATGGCCACCTTCTACCCTCAAACCCTTGAGGAGTTGCAGAACATTCCTGGTGTGGGAGCTGGCAAGGCCAAGAGATACGGCACCGAATTTTGCAAACTCATCAAAAAGCACTGCGAGGACAACGACATTGAAAGGCCCGAGGATTTACGCATACGAACCGTGGCCAACAAGTCGAAACTGAAGGTTAGCATCATTCACAGCATCGACCGCAAAGTGGCGTTAGACGACATAGCCGTGGCCAATGGCATTGAATTTGACGAGCTGCTCGACGAAATTGAAGCCATTGTATACTCTGGCACCAAAATAAACATTGACTACTTTATCAATGAAATGCTTGACGAGGATTTGGTAGACGACATCTATCAATACTTCAAAGAAAGCGAAACTGACGACCTTGATGCCGCTCTTGACGAGCTTGGCGACGACTACAGCGAGGAGGAAATTCGCTTGGTACGCATCAAGTTTATCTCTGAAATGGCCAACTAAACACACATGGCCGCACTCTACAATAATTACACTACCCGATTATGACAGAAATTAAAGATAGCGAAAGCACTGAGAAGAAAAGCTTGAACTTTATTGAGCAAATTGTGGCCAACGACCTGCAAGAAGGCAAGAACGGGGGCCGCCTGCAAACACGTTTTCCACCCGAACCCAATGGCTACCTGCACATTGGCCATGCCAAAGCCATTTGCATGGACTTTGGCGTAGCACAAAAGTTTGGAGGTGTGTGCAACCTGCGTTTTGACGATACGAACCCCCAAAAGGAGGACACTGAATACGTCGAAGCCATCAAGCAGGACATTGAATGGTTGGGCTTCAAATGGGGCAACATCTATCATGCCTCCGACTACTTTCAAAAGCTATGGGATTTTGCCGTCCGTCTCATCAAGGAGGGCAAGGCTTACGTTGACGAACAAACCAGCGAGCAGATAGCAGCCCAAAAGGGCACCCCCACACAACCGGGTGTGGAGAGCCCCTACCGCAACCGCCCCATAGAGGAGAGCCTCCAGTTGTTTGAAAAGATGAATTCAGGCGAAATTCCCGAAGGTGCCATGGTTTTGCGTGCCAAAATCGACATGGCAAATTCCAACATGCACTTTCGCGACCCGATTATTTACCGCATCATCAACAAAGAGCACCACCGCACTGGCAACAAATGGAAAGTTTACCCCATGTACGACTTTGCACACGGCCAAAGCGACTACTTTGAGGGCGTAACACACTCTATCTGCACATTGGAGTTTGTACCCCACCGTCCGCTCTACGACCACTTTATTGACGAGCTTAAGGAGGGTAAGGACCTTGACGACAACCGTCCACGTCAGTACGAATTCAACCGTCTGAACTTGACCTACACCGTCATGTCAAAGCGCAAACTTTTGGCATTGGTGCAGGAGCATCTCGTTGATGGTTGGGACGACCCGCGCATGCCGACCGTATGCGGCTTGCGTCGCCGTGGCTACTCGCCCGAGGCTGTAAGAAAGTTCATCGACATGATTGGCTATACCAAGTTTGACGCACTCAACGACTATGCCATGCTCGAGGCTGCCGCCCGCGAGGATTTGAACGCGAGAGCGCTGCGCGTAAGTGCCGTGTTGGACCCCGTCAAGCTGATTATAACCAACTATCCTGAAGGACAGACCGAAGAAATGGAGGCCGTCAACAATCCCGAACGCGAAGAAGACGGCACACATACCATCACCTTCAGCCGCGAATTGTGGATGGAACGTGCTGACTTTATGGAAGATGCGCCCAAGAAATTCTTCAGAATGGTGCCTGGCAAGGAGGTGCGCTTGAAAAATGCTTACATTGTAAAGTGTACTGGTTGCAAAAAAGCAGCCGACGGCACAATCGAAGAGGTGTATGCCGAATACGACCCCTCAAGCCGCAGCGGCCTTGAAGGAGCAAACCGCAAGGTTAAAGGCACACTTCATTGGGTGAGCGTGGCACATAGCTTGCCCGCCGAAGTGCGTTTGTACGACCGACTCTTCAATGTCGAAAATCCCTCAGCTGACGAAAAAGACTTTAGAGAGTTGCTCAACCCAGACTCACTGAAAGTGCTCAGCAACTGCTATGTTGAAAAGTTCGCTGCCGAAAACCCAACTGGCAACCGCTACCTGCAGTTCCAACGCACAGGATACTTTACTGCAGACAAGAACTCTACGCCCGACCACCTTATATTCAACCGCACGGTGAGTTTGAAGGATACTTGGGCCAAGCAGAAGTAAATCGAAGGAGTAATGGGTGGGGCTAATAATTCTGAAATAGGGATTTGTGCTCTATCGGACGCCACACCCGCTGATTTCACAAAACAACTTTGAACATCATAATATTGGGCTACGCTTAAATGCAATGCAGTTCGTTGCACGCAACAGCGTAGCCCTTTATTGTTCAATAAGTAGGTGTTCAAAATTATTTAATACAATCAGTAGGTATCATTTTCACATTGAAAGCACATTCTCGAGGCACATCTGTTTCCTTCGGTCTCGGTCACATAGCCCGCTATGCCCCCCCTTCGGTTCCCCCGTTATCGGGGGACAGAAACCCTCACCCAAAGGAAACATCTGCGCCCCGATAATGCACTTTCAATGAAAAAATAATTTTGAACACCTACTTAAACATGGGGACACCATATATGGATAAATATCTGAAAGAGGCAATTGCAGAATACGAGCAAAAGATTGAAACAGGTGAAGACTTCTACATGGACGCCTCCACCCTCATGGACATTGAGGAATACTACGAGAAGAGTAACCGTAAATATGATGCGGAACGTCTTATGCGTTTCGCCGAAAAGTTGCACCCTGACAATGAGGAGGTGCTCGTGGTAAAGGCATACCAGCTAAAAGGTGATGGCAAATGGAATGAGGCCATGGGCATCATTAAAGGCATTGCCAATCAAGCGAACCGCGACGTGCAACTATTTTACATTGAATGGGACGTGGCTTGCAGCAGATTAGACAAGGCCGAAGTACGGACGCAGCACAATCTGCCAGCGGTCATGAACGACAACGACTATGATTGGTACCTTGACCTGGGCGAAATATACCTGGACTACGGATTTCAGAAGCGCGCACTAAAGTATCTTGAACAAATACCCAAGAACTACCAATTTCGCAGTCGCACTGACGAACTTATAGCCGAAGCCTACTTTCAGTCACAAAATTACGACAAGAGCATAGAGGCAGCCAACCGACAGGTAGACATCAACCCTTACGACGCCATCTCATGGACCCAACTGGCTGACATTCAGCAAAAGTGCGGGCTGTATCAAGAGTGCATACAGAGCTGCGACTACGCACTCGCCATCGATGACACCAACCAACGTGCCATGAGTTTGAAAGTGTTCGCCACCTTTGCTACACAAAACACCGAAGAGGGGCTGAAACTATGTATTAAATACGCCCATTTGTGCCCCAATGATTATAGTTTGCGCATGTATGCAGGTGAACAACTTTATGCGCAACATCGCGAAAAGGAGGCTCTGCAATCACTGCAAGATGCCCTCAGACTCTGCCCGCCCGAAAGTCCAGACCACCTGCGCATCACGACCGACCTTGTTTACACCCACATCATGCTGGGCAACGACAATATGGCAGAAGAGCTTGCTTTGTCGCTTGGCATGCTCGGCAGTTCGCAGTGCAGCCTGCTTACTCAACTGGCAGCCTATTACCATGAATTTCAAAATGACAAAAAGGCTGTTGAGCTGCTTGACAAGGCATTAGATGCGCCACATAATGACACGAAGGAGTACACGGCCATTGTTGAGCAACTGAATGAAATCAAGAACTTTAATTTGACGAGCGAGTTGTGGATTAAACTGGCAAAACAACCCATCATACAAGAGAGTTGCGACATATATCCTTACATAGCCTTGGCCATGTACAAACTAATGCAGAAGGAACTGTTCCTTCGCAACTTTCAAATCACGCTTGCCACCAGGCCCGACATGGTGGTCAAACTGTTTGGCCGCATGTTCAACACATACGTTCTCGACGATATTCTGCAACAAATCAAGAGAGATTTCAAACTGGAATAGGTGTAAAGACGGACTGCGACCTTTACTTGCACGAATTACAATGCAACAACCAAAGGAGCAAAAATGCTGAGAGGAGACCGTAAGGCTATTTCTAATTTCCCCATTCCTATCCCTCCCCTCCCTCTCCAACAACTCTTTGCTCATCGCATAGAGCAGACAGAACATCAGAAGGCTGAAGTACAGAAGACCATTACCGACCTTAAAACCTTGCTTGCCTCTCGTATGCAGTATTGGGTTGAATGAAAAAAACGCAAGCACTAATGGGGGCGACGCGTCCCGCGTCGGGCTATTTTTCAGCAGCCTCGTCGCGCGGAAATTAAGGCAAAGGCTCACAGACAAGCATATAAATAATGCTGTCTGCGAGCCTTTACTCAGTGTATGAACATTGCATTTTTCCCGTCGCGAAACGCGTCGGCCTCATTAGTGCTTGCGTTTTTTGCAGCGCGTTTCAGGCAACTTAATTTACTTCAACAAGTCGGGACGTAGGCGTTTGGTACGTTCCATGCTTTGTTGCAATTCCCATTCCTTGATTTTTGCATCATGCCCCGAGAGCAGAATATCGGGCACTTTCCACCCTTTATAGTCGGCAGGACGTGTGTATACTGGCGCAGCTAACAAGTTGTCTTGAAAAGAATCGCTCAAGGCACTTTGTTCGTCGGAAAGCACACCCGGCACCAGGCGCACGAGTGCATCGCTGATGATGGCCGCTGGCAGTTCACCCCCAGTCAGCACATAGTCGCCTACACTTATCTCCTTAGTAATAAGGTGTTCACGTATTCTGTAGTCTATACCTTTGTAATGACCACACAGAATTATAATATTCTTTTTCAGCGACAGTTCGTTGGCCATTGGCTGGTCGAACTGTTCGCCATCGGGCGATGTAAAAATTATTTCATCATAATCGCGCTCCGACTTTAACTGGCTGATGCAGGCATCGATAGGCTGACACTGCATCACCATACCGGCAAAGCCGCCAAAGGGATAATCGTCTACCCGGCGGTGCTTGTCTGTAGTGTAGTCACGCAAATTATGTACATGTATTTCAACGAGTCCCTTCTTTTGGGCACGAGCCAATATAGAGGTGTTTACAAAGCCGTCAAGCATTTCGGGCAAAACGGTTATGATATCAATACGCATAGATGGTAGTGTATGGGTTCAAAATTACATCGCAAAATTACAAATTTATTGGCGAAAGTCTGTACTTTTGTATTTCAAATTAGGAACACGCTCACTACAAGCTAACAACATGGACGAGAAAGCACGTATATTGCAACTCCGCAAAGAGTTGCACCAACACAACTATAATTATTACATACTCAACGCTCCAACCATTACCGACCAGGAGTTTGACATGCTCATGCACGAGCTCATGGACCTTGAACGCAAGCACCCGGAAATGGCTGATGCCAACTCACCTTCTGTGAGAGTTGGCAGTGACCTGAGTCAGGACTTTGTACAGGTAGAACACACAACGCCCATGTTGTCGCTCGGCAACACCTACTCACGAACAGACGTTGAGGATTTTTACAACCGCATAAGGGAGGGGTTGCAAGGTGAACCTTTTGAAATTTGCTGCGAGCAAAAATTCGACGGACTGAGCATTTCTCTCATTTATGAGAACTATAAACTGGTGCGCGCTGTGACGCGTGGTGATGGTGTACGCGGCGACGATGTAACGGCCAACGTCAAAACGATCCGAACCATACCCCTGCAGTTGCCTGAAGACTGCGGCTGCCCCGCAAACTTTGAAATTCGTGGCGAAGTGCTGATGCCGTGGCAGAGTTTTGAAAAGCTTAATGCCGAACGCGAGGCACGCGAAGAACAACTGTTTGCCAATCCGCGCAATGCTGCCTCAGGCACGCTCAAAAGTAAAAGCTCGGCAGTTGTGGCACATCGCCACCTCGATGCTTACCTTTACTATGTGATGGGCGACAGCATACACGAGCCTACACACTTTGGCCGACTGGCCAAAGCACGCCAATGGGGTTTTAAGGTGTCAGACCACGTAAAACTGGCACACTCTGTTGACGAGATATTTGAATACATTGACTATTGGGACGTACACCGCCGCGAATTGCCTGTGGCCACTGACGGCATTGTGCTGAAAGTAAACTCACTGCAGCAACAACAACGCTTAGGCTTTACAGCCAAAAGCCCACGATGGGCTATAGCTTACAAATTTAAGGCAGAACGTGCCTGCACCACACTGCGCGAGGTGACTTACCAAGTAGGCCGCACGGGCGCCATAACCCCTGTTGCCAACATGGACCCCGTGTTACTGGCCGGCACCATTGTCAAACGCGCCTCATTGCACAACGAGGATATTATCAAGCAACTTGACCTGCACATTGGCGATCACGTTTATCTTGAAAAAGCTGGCGAAATTATTCCACAAATTGTGGGTGTCAACACCGAGGCACGCCAACAAACCGGTGAAGCGCTTGGCCCAAAGGTGTCATTCATTACACACTGCCCCGAATGTGGCTCACCATTGGTGCGCTACCCAGGCGAGGCAGCAACCTATTGTCCGAATGACACAGCGTGTCCGCCACAGCTCAAGGGACGCATTGAGCATTTTATCAGCCGCGATGCCATGAACATAGAATCACTCGGCCCAGAAACGGTGGACGCCTATTTCGAACGAGGACTCATTCACGATGTGGCCGACTTGTACCAACTTAAAGTGCAAGACCTTTGGGGCGAAGATGGCACGAAAGCCCGTTCGGCTAATAAAATAATCGAAGGTATTGAAGAGAGCAAGAAGGTGCCGTTTGAGCGAGTTTTGTTTGCCCTCGGCATTCGTTTTGTGGGCAAGGTCGTGGCCAAAGGTATTGCACGCCACTTCAAATCAATGGAAGCTCTGTTTAAGGCAAGTATAGACGACCTGCTTGCATGCGACGGTGTGGGCGAGGTGATAGCATCAAGCGTTCGTACATTTTTGCGCGAAGAACGCAACATCACCCTGATTAAACGATTGAGCGAGGCTGGCGTACAGATGTGTATTGAGGAAAAAGAAATGGCATCTACCCTACTCGCTGGCATGACAATCGTTATTAGTGGCACATTTGAACAACACTCGCGCGAGGAGTATAAGAAAATTATTGAAGACAATGGTGGCAAAAACGCTACAAGCATATCAAAGAAGACTTCTTTTATTCTTGCCGGCGAGGGAATGGGCCCATCTAAGCGTGAAAAAGCAGAAAAGCTGGGTATACCCATCATTAACGAGACCGAGTTCTTAACCAAACTCGAAGTTTGAACCATGACTGCGGACTAAATCAAAATATTGCTTCTATATAACAAAGTTCAAATATCATCTTTGTTATATAGAAGCAATATTTTGAAACCTATATACTATCATCTGCTATCAAACCATCTATCGTTCTACACAATGTATCGCTATTGACCTTTTCAACATAGATGGCACGAACAATCCCGTTATTATCTGACACATAGACACGCGGTATGCCTGCTGTGGCAAACAACGCATAGACACTGCGATCCGTCTGTGCCGAATATGGCATGTCCAAACCTTGCGCCTGCCAATAAGCAGCAACATCATTACCAGATTGCGCTCTGCTTATGCACACAAAAGTGACACGCGATTTATACTTATTATAAACGTTCTGTAACGCAGGCAAAGCCCGCTGGCAATCTTTGCATTGGGTGCTGAAAAACACTATTACGGACGCATGCCCACGCAAATTACCACTACTCACCAAAGAGCTGTCACTTGTAGTCACCGTAAAATCAGGCAAACGCTGCCCAACACTCACAATGTCCGTCACCTTAGCATTTTCCTCTAATTTACCCAGGCATGACGTCATTAAGCCGACAGCTATGACTAAAAGCAAAAAGATTTGTTTCATTCTGCAAATGTACAAATAGCATTGCGCTTATCCGAAAGTTTGATGGCAAATATTCAACCATTTGCATTCTGCCACAAATATTCTATGCTCTGACGAAATACACAATAATTTCACAGAGTGGCTCCATAAACAACCTAAGGCGCAAATGTCCAAGAAATAACACGTTTTGCTTTGTTGAAAGTTGGGTTTGCAGTAACTTTGCTTACCAATAGCAGCAATACATAGCAAATTGCAGAGTGGAATATGCCAATACCTGCATAGACTTTGTATTGTCATAAGGAGTATGCAGACAAACTGTCATACAATTTATGCAAACAACGTAACTAACTGACAACCAGCGTATGTACGATAATTATATTGAACTAATGATTGAAGGCATGACACGTGGTCGAGAACTGCAAGATGCTTTCATTTTGGTGCTGCGTGAAAAGGAGGGCAAACGTTTCCTTCCGATCCTCATTCCGCACGATGGGTACGATATGATTGCAAATGCATTAAAGCATAAAGACTTTACTTGCTCAAAGCTGATGAATAAATTGGCTGGGCGCGTGGGCATGACCATGATAGGTGTACGACTGATGCAGCCAGCCAATGGTGAGACACAAGCCTTGCTTGACTTTGAGCTTGTTAATGAAGTGGTGTCTATCACCGTGCCCGTGGCCGAAGCCGTTGTGTCAGCAATAGAAACACACTCTGCACTGTGGGTGCAACGCGACACTTTTGAGCGACAATCAAGAATGAACAATCCGGACAAGCAAAGCATGGCCTTGCCCCTTGCTGCCATGAGCAACAACTTGCTTAAGGAAGCGCTCAAATCGGCAGTCGAAGATGATAATTTTGAACTGGCCAGCGTGTTACGTGACGAGCTTAACAAGCGGGATATGGCAAATAACAACGAGTAGAAGCCAAACAAGACAAATCATGAAAGAGACACACATTTTCTATGCGCCACAAATAGCTGAAGGATCTAACGAACTTCCAGCCGAAGAAGCAGGACATGCTGTACGCGTGCTCAGAATGAGAGAGGGGGACGCACTGACCCTGACTGATGGCATTGGCCATTTCTACGACGCACATATTACAGTGGCCTCGGCAAAACACTGCACTTTTGCCATTGACCACGAATGGGACGACCACAAACTATGGCAAGGCAGCATTAACTTGGCTGTTGCACCGACTAAAAATATGGACCGCATGGAGTGGCTTGCTGAAAAAGCCACAGAAATTGGAGTTGATAAAATATCACTTCTCAACTGTGCCAATTCTGAACGACGCGTGGTAAAAACCGAACGACTGGAAAAAATAGTCGTTTCGGCCATGAAACAAAGTCACAAAGCTTTCAAACCAGAGATAGGACCCCTTACATCATTTGAGGATTTCATAAACAAACCTTTTGATGGACAGAAGTTCATAGCACATTGCTACGCCCCCGAGGAGACAGGCGACAACCAGGACGGCATTCACCTTTCAGGACGTAATTTCTTAGGCGAGCTTCTTAATTCAGACGGGGACTCCTTGGTTCTTATCGGCCCAGAAGGCGATTTTAGCATTAGTGAAGTTGACAAGGCTATTCGCAATGGTTTTCAACCAATTAGCCTTGGCGAAAGCAGATTAAGAACAGAGACTGCTGCACTTATTGCAGTGCATCTCATGTATTTGGCAAAACGCACAAAGGCTTAACTCTATAGAATGTTATGCAAAAGGCTAAATCGAAGAAATATATCATTGCAACTACAATAGTGGTTGCAGCCATTGCAGCCTTGCTCACATGGTGGCTTTGGCCCAAAGGATATGAGGATTTCATACCAGCACAAAGTAAAGCTGTTATACGCATCAACCCCGCAAAAATAAAAGACCAGGCAGGTGGCCAAACGCTCCCGGCATGCTTGGGCGAAATGATGACCGGCACCACATCGGGTATAGATATGAGCAAGCCTGTATACGCTTTCATCACACCTAACGAATACTTCTGCATCACAGCAAAGATTGACGATGAAGATGAGTTCGCCCGTGCGCTTGCACAAAAGGCAAAGCTTAACACCGGCAATATTGACAAATCTGATGGCAGAAACTGGGCTTGGATAAACAGCGGCTGGCTCGTGAGTTGGGATAACAGCAACATGTTATGTATTGGCCCCGGAGTTGCGAAAGAACGTGACTTATTGCGCCAGACGATTACGGCCATGATTAACTCGGGCGATAACTTTACAAGCACCGATGCTTTTAACAAGCTCAAGGCTATTGATGGCAGCATACAAATATACACTCAACTCGACGCGGTGCCTGCACCATATAACATGCTGTTCCGCCTTGGTGTGCCCCCCGACTGCGACCCTGCCGCAATACACGTGTTTGCTGCGGCAAATGTTAAACGCAATAAGCAGGGACAGTTAACAATGTCTGACATTGACTGCGAAATTACCAGCGACAACGACGATATTATCAATGCAATCAACGCCTTTGAACAATCAAAAGGCTGTATAACCACACCACCAACCGCAACTACAGCCGGGCACTTATTGTTCATGGCTACGCGTGCACAAGGCAAGCCATTACTACAACTGCTCAAAACGGACGCCACGCTGCGCGGGCTACTCATGGGCCTCAATCAAACATTTGACGCTGATCAGATGATAGGTAGCACAGACGGATTGTTTAGCATTGCCATTGATGCCTTTGGCAAGGATTGGACGCCATCATTTTGCATGAAAGCTGAAACGCACACTTCCCACCTTTTTGACGATGCGAACTATTGGTTGCAAAGTGCACACAAACAAAAGAATGTACTATTGAAGCAGTTGTCAGATCATGCTTTCTATCTGAGCAGCGACAAACAGCAACTTAACTTTGGCTTGCAAGACTGCAACAATGCACTATATTTTGCATCGCCCCAAATGATTGGTGAAGCTAAGAAACCTTTTGGCTTTGACAAAAGCAACTCGGCAAATGGCACCTTAGTTTACATCAGTCTTGATGTGAATGGTCTGCTCAAGCAGCCCTGTTTTGAACAAGGCGGGTTGCACGACCTAATCCGCAAATTTACGTTAGGTGCACAACATATCACCTATCAAGCTATGAGCGGCCGTAAAGCAACAATCAGCATCGAATAAAACCAGCATACTATCATGCAATCAATTACATTATCAAACGTTTTGCCTCATGTCTTTGCCCAACGTTCAGACCTTAAGAGCGAGATATGGAAGCAAAATGTGAAGTTTGAAAAAGGTAAGCTCTATTTGGTCGAAGCCATGTCGGGCACAGGCAAATCTACTCTGTGTAGCTACATATTAGGATACCGGCATGACTATACCGGCCTTGTACGTTTTGACGATACTGACGTCAAAACACTCACTGTAAGCAATTGGGTGGATATACGGCAACGTAACATCAGTCACTTGTTTCAAGAACTGCGTTTATTCCCTGAACTGACAGCTCTTGAAAATGTCGAGATCAAGAACAAACTCACAAATTTCAAGACCCAAGCAGAGATTGAGAGTTGGTTTGAGCGTTTGGGCATCGCCGACAAACTTGATGCCAAAGTTGGACGTATGAGTTTTGGACAACAGCAACGCGTGGCCATGATACGCGCTTTGGTACAACCCTTCGACTTTTTACTGGCCGATGAACCTATCAGCCACCTTGACGACACCAATTCTGCCATTATGGCTGATATCATGATGTCTGAAGCCAAACGGCAGGGAGCCGGAGTTATCGTAACGAGCATAGGCAAGCACATGGAACTTGACTATGATCAAACATTCAAACTATAATTCGCAAACAGACGCTTTGCTATGAACAAGTTGATTTGGAAATTGCTCAGACAGCACATCAGCCTGTCACAACTTGCAGGCTTTTTCTTTGCCAACCTTTTTGGCATGTGGGTAGTCATGCTGGGCATTCAGTTTTATAAGGACATCATACCGGTATTTACCGAAGAAGACAATTTTATCAACAACAACTTTTTGGTTGTTTCCAAACACATCACGACCGTTGGCACACTGTCAGGCCGCAGTAACGCTTTCTCAACATTCGACATTGACGATGTGCGCAAACAGCCTTTCTGTAAAAAAGCAGGTGCTTTTACGTCCTCACAATATAAGGTGTCTGCAGCAATGGCAGTTAATGGTGCAGAGCCTCTGAACACGGAAATGTTCTTTGAAGCCGTACCCGACAGTTTTGTTGATGCCTCTGCAGCCGACTGGCAATATAAGCCCGGCGATGAAGAAGTACCTGTCATTTTGCCTCGTACGTATATTGCATTATACAACTTTGGTTTTGCACAAAGTCGCAATCTGCCAAAAGTAAGCGACGGACTTGTCGGCATGATTGATATGCGCATCTTTATCAATGCCAACGGCCAACACGCCCAATTCAAAGGTAAGGTGCTGGGCTTTTCAAGCAGATTGAACACAATACTCGTCCCCCAATCGTTTATGGATTGGAGCAATGCCACCTACGAACCTGGTAAGACGGAGGATCCATCACGCATCATATTAGAAGTTAACAATCCTGCAGACTCACGCATAGCGCAATACATGCAGCAAAAGGGCTATGACGTAGAAGACAACAAACTGGACGCTGGCAAGACTACTTACTTCTTGAAGGTTGTGGTAAGCATGGTGATGCTTGTCGGTTTATTGGTCAGCATACTTTCATTCTACATTCTTATGCTCAGCATATATCTGCTTGTACAAAAAAATACACAGAAACTTGAGAACCTGCTACTCATAGGCTATAGCCCCAACCGTGTGAGCCGCCCCTATCAATTACTGACTCTCGGCATGAATGCAGCAACACTCATATTGGCGTTTGCATTGTTAATAGTCGTTCGCGACTACTATATGCACGTTATCGGCCTTATTTTCCCAACAATAAAAAGAGGTAGCATGCTGCCCGCACTTTTGACTGGTGGAGGCATTTTTGTATTAGTTTCTATTATTAACATCATTGCCATCCGCAAAAAGGTCATGAGCATTTGGAACAGAAAGGAATAACAGCATTATGAAAGAATTACTCTCACTATACAAGCACTGGAAAGGACAAGCGCCTCTTAAGGTGGAAACCCTGCCTAAAGCAGGCAGCAACAGACAATACGTGCGCATATATGCAAATAACAACGAAAGCGTAATCGGCGTTATAGGCCCTTCAACACATGAAAACCACTGCTTTGTATATCTTGCCCGGCACTTTTCTGAAGCAGGAATGCCCATGCCGCACATTTACGCAGTGAGCGATGACGAAACGTGCTACATACAGCAAGACCTTGGACACGAATCTCTTTACGATGCACTCGCGAATGCTCGTAAAAACGGATATAATTATGGCCAAGAAGAAGTTGCACTGCTTGAAAAGACCTTGCGCATGCTTGCACATGTACAGGTTGAGGGCGGAAAGGGCATTGACTACGAGCAATGCCTGCCTCCGATACGCTTTGACCATCAAGCCGCCATGTTCGACTTAAATTACTTCAAATACAGTTTTTTGAAGACAACAGACTTGCCTTTCAACGAAATAGAGTTGGAACGCGACATGCAACAGTTCGCAAAGGACCTGGCCGGTAATGAGCAAGATGATCATTACTTTTTATATCGCGACTTTCAAGCCCGCAACGTCATGCTGTGCGATGGTGCTCCATATTTTATAGACTTCCAAGGCGGAATGCAAGGCCCCCTGCAATATGACATCGCATCATTCCTGTGGCAAGCGTCTGCACGTTATCCGCAAACATTGCGTGAGCAACTGATTGATGCTTACTTAGCCGAATTGCAACAAATTGTGCCACAACTCAACTCCAACGCGTTCCGCCAGCGTTTACAACAATTCGTGTTATTCCGCATACTACAAGTGCTCGGAGCCTATGGCTTGCGTGGCTACTTTGAACGCAAAAAGTACTTTCTTGACAGCATACCTCTGGCAATACAAAATTTGCGCCGTTTGCTACTTGAAGGTGCCGCTACGCCCTACCCCTGCCTGAATGACACGTTGCACCGCATGGTAGAGCTGCCACAGTTTAACCAAAAGCCCGAAGAGCTTGGTCAAGCCACAAAGTCAAAGTATGACGGGCAAGGGCCATTAGTTGTACGCATATTCAGTTTCAGCTACAAGAAAGGTATTCCCGAAGACACCTCTGGCAACGGAGGCGGATATGTATTTGACTGCCGAAGCACACACAACCCCGGACGCTACGAACAATACAAACCACTCACCGGCCTTGATGCTCCCGTAATCAAATTCTTGGAGGACGACGGCGAAATTCTCACATTCCTTGATTCTGTATACAAGTTGGCTGATGCACACGTGACACGCTACATGGAACGTGGATTTACAAATTTGATGTTCTCATTCGGCTGTACAGGTGGGCGACACCGCAGTGTATACTCTGCCCAACACCTGGCCGAGCATATACACCAAAAATTCGGCATAGAAGTACATATCTGTCACAGGGAACAAGGCATTTCTGACACGCTTAATACCACCAAATAGCACATATCTGCAGACTGAAGGTGTACTTACTGAAAGGCGCTGACTGACGACAAACTGCGAGTTAAGTTTCTCTAAAAAAGCACTTGAGATATATTGTTATCCAATAATAAGCAGTAACTTTGCTTTAAGACATGCCTATGAATACAGCCGAAATGAACCATTTTCAAGACATTTATGACGCATTAGACCATGGCCAAACTGATGAAGCCATGCGACTTATCTGCCAAGAGCAACAAAAAACAGAGCATTCGGCGGAACTCTACTACTTGCAAGGTAAAGTATTCATGAAGCAGTCTGACTGGGGCAATGCCATTTCGTGTTTTCTAAAATCTGAAGAGATTGAACCGGAAGGCCCCGCACGCCAATGCAGATTGATGCTGACAGAAATCATGGATTTCTACAACAAGGACATGTACAACCAATAACACATACACTCTTGCCCCTGAAGTCGGGCAGGAATTTGATACATATAAATATGAGCAAAATGAAAGGAGCTCTTGTCATCGACACCAAAAGATGCAAGGGATGCGGACTATGCATTGTAGCATGTCCCACCCATACGCTCGAATTGTCAAAAAAAGAAGTCAACCATAAAGGCTATGCCTATTGCGAGGAAATAGCAGACACTTGCATTGGCTGCGCTTCGTGCGCCATTGTATGCCCCGACGGTTGCATTAGTGTTTATCGAACAAAAGAGTAGAATCAGGTATAAGAAAAGACTCACGCAAAACTATATATGTGTGCAGTCTGCCCTTGAAACATACTTCTATGAAAGAAGAAAACGAAGTACTCCTACTTAAGGGGAATGAAGCCATAGCACGCGCAGCCATACGCTGTGGGTGTGACGGATATTTTGGATACCCTATTACACCTCAAAGCGAGGTGCTTGAAACATTGGCAGAGTTAAAGCCTTGGGAAACTACCGGCATGGTGGTGTTGCAGGCTGAAAGCGAAGTAGCATCAATCAACATGCTATATGGCGGTGGCGGAAGCGGCAAACGCGTCATGACATCTTCATCATCACCTGGCGTAGCACTGATGCAAGAGGGTATCAGCTATATGGCTGGCGCCGAAGTACCAGGACTGATTGTTAATGTGCAGCGCGGTGGCCCTGGCCTTGGCACCATTCAACCATCACAAAGCGACTACAACCAAGCAACAAGAGGCGGTGGCAATGGCGATTACAACGTAATTGTATTGGCACCTGCATCTGTACAGGAAATGGCAGACTTTGTTGACTTGGCATTTGAACTCGCATTCCGGTACCGCAACCCTGCAATGATTCTTTCTGATGGCGTTATCGGCCAGATGATGGAGAAAGTTGTGCTCCCCCCGTTCAAGCCTCGCCGTACTGAGGAAGAGATTGCTAAAGAGTGTCCTTGGGCCGCTAACGGACATGGACTGAAAACACGTGGCCCCCAAGTTATCACATCTCTTGAACTTGAGCCGTCAAAAATGGAAGCTAAAAACTTACATTTGCAGCACAAATATCAAGAAATAAGAGACAAAGAGGTTCGATACGAATGTCAAAACATTGAAGACGCGGACTATGCTATTGTAGCTTTCGGTTCGGCAGCACGCATCTCACAAAAGGCAATGGAAAGTGCCCGCAAGCAAGGGCTTAAAGTGGGACTGTTCCGCCCTATAACCCTATGGCCTTTCCCTGAAAAGCAAATCAGCGAACTCAGCAAGAAGGTCAAAGGTATTTTAGTCGTTGAAATCAATGCAGGACAAATGATATTTGACGTGCGATGCGCAGTTGAAGGCAGAACGCCCGTTGAACATTATGGACGTTTGGGAGGCATTGTACCCGACCCAGACGAAATTATAGAAGCCTTGCGAAAGTTACAATAACAGTGCCATACGCACCTTTAACAACGCTTTAATATGATCAATAACAACACACCTGGAAACGGGCATGACATATTGGAACAGTTGCGTCAGTCAAGACAGGCGCAACAAAAAAGGCGCATGACGCATAATCTATTTCTGAGAAACATTCTCAATAGCATTTTCATCATTGTGGCTTTGGTTGCCATGATTGGTATCTTGGTTGACAACACACGTACCATGCTGTGGTATAGTGTCGGTTTATTTGCTGTCATCATCAAAATGGTTGAAGTTGTATTAAGAATGCCCGGAATAAAGAAAAATAATTTTTCAGCCAGAAACTCATGACAAGAGAAGATATTATCAAACCAGAGAATTTGGTATATAAAAAGCCAGAACTCCTGAACGACACGGACATGCACTACTGTCCTGGGTGTTCGCATGGCGTTGTTCACAAACTTGTGGCAGAAGTCATTGCAGAAATGGGCCTGGAAGAAAAGACAATAGGTATCAGCCCCGTTGGTTGTGCCGTTTTTGCCTACCGTTACATTGACATTGATTGGCAGGAAGCTGCACACGGACGCGCGCCAGCACTTGCCACAGCATGTAAGCGACTTTGGCCAGACCGTTTGGTGTTTACATATCAAGGAGATGGCGATTTAGCATGTATCGGAACTGCCGAAACAATTCATGCCCTCAATCGTGGCGAGAACATCACCATGATATTCATCAACAATGCCATCTATGGCATGACTGGTGGCCAAATGGCCCCCACCACCCTATTGGGCATGAAAACTGTTACTTGCCCGTACGGCCGTGACCCTAAATTGCATGGCTATCCACTCAACATTACAGACCTCGCTGCAAACCTTGAAGGCACAGCATATGTTACACGTCAAAGTGTACATAGCGTTGCCGCCATACGCAAAGCAAAGAAAGCTATTCGCCATGCATTTGAAAACTCAATGCAAGGCAAAGGTTCTAATTTAATCGAAATTGTATCTACCTGTTCTTCTGGTTGGAAGATGTCACCCGTCAAAGCCAATGAATGGATGGAAGACCACATGTTCGACTTTTACCACATTGGCGACCTGAAAGATAAATAAACAAGACACATGAAACAAGAAATTATTATATCTGGATTTGGTGGCCAAGGAGTGCTTTCAATGGGCAAAATTTTAGCTTATGCGGCACTTATGGAGGGCAAAGAAGTAACATGGATGCCTGCATACGGACCTGAGCAACGTGGTGGCACAGCAAACGTAACGGTCATCATCAGCGACGAACCCATATCATCGCCCATACTCAGCACATACGATACGGCCATTCTGCTCAACCAACCCTCACTCGACAAGTTCCAACCCAAGGTAAAAAAAGGTGGTACACTTATATACGATAGTTTTGGAATCATAGAAAAGCCTTCACGCACAGACATCACCTCATGGCACATTCCTGCAATGGAATCTGCTGCCGAAATGTCTATGATGAAGTGCTTTAACATGTTCATCTTAGGAGGTTTTCTCAAAGTTCACCCAATCGTATCCATCGAGAGTGTAATGAAAGCCTTACGCAAGACACTGCCTGAGCGTCACCACAATCTGCTACCTATGAACGAGCAGGCCATTCTGAAGGGACGTGATATCATTTCGAAATAATAAAAAGGAGACCGTACTCCCCATATTAACCAAATAAAAAAAACGATTATGGCAAACCGCAAACAACTCAAAAAGAGTATCAAAATGATCACTGGCGACCTCTTTGCCGATTGTGTGGCTTTAAGTATGTGCCAACAAGCAGACCGAACTGTGCTTGACGAACTTATGAAAGAGGTTATTGCCCTTCATGGTGAATATGTTGCACGCATCAGCCATACTGAAAAAGGATCTGAACGCGAATTTTATCGTAAACTCAAACAAGAGTTTACCGATAAGGTTAACGACATTAATGCCCGCATCATAAAGGCATAAAGTCAAAACATAGTAGCGTTAGTCAAATGATTACCGATGTGCAAGTGTTTAACATCTGTATCAAAGCAGGTGTTGTAACACTTGCACATCTCGTTTGAGACAACTAATGGGTGGTTCTAATAATTCTGAAATAAGGAATTGTGCGCTCTCTGAAGTGTATTTTTGAAAGTTTGTTCGGTCATATAACCCGCTATGCTCCCTCACAACCTTTCAAAAATACACTTCCGATAGAGTGCAAATCACATCTCAGAATAGCAGAGCCCTAAAAACAGTTTTATAAGAACCACTCTAATACCAATTTTACATAAGAAAAATGCTCAAATCCATTTGCAAAACAATCCTGCACAGATGGTTAGGCTGGCGCATCGAAGTCACTGAACAGACGCCAGACAAATGCATTATTTGCGTGGCACCACATACAAGCAATTGGGATTTTATCATCGGAGAACTATACTACACTTCTATCGGATTGACCTCGAATTTCCTGATGAAAAAGGAATGGTTCTTTTGGCCATTTGGCCAATTGCTTAAGCGCATAGGAGGTATTCCTGTCGAGAGAAGCAAACATACAAGCATGACGGACCAGTTGGCCCAGAAAGCAAAAGAATCTTCTCATTTTTCACTTGCCATTACCCCCGAGGGTACAAGGTCTTTAGCCAAGCAGTGGAAAAGAGGTTTTTACTTTATCGCATTAAAGGCACAACTTCCTATTTTGCTTTACGCTATCGATTATCCCAACAAGCGCATTGTGTGCACAAAAACACTCAACCCATCTGGAAACGTTGATGCGGATATGCGCATCATCATGGAATATTATCGCCAGTTTGAAGGTAAACACCCCGAAAAATTTGTGGTTGAAGAAATCGCCCAATAATTACGCTCCTGACTTCATCACTTTTTGTGCCATTGAATGGCGCGTATTGAAAAACGCTGAGTGACGCCATTAAAATGGGCACCTTGGGTGGTGCATTGACAAAGTCAGGAAAATACGCAAGCTCTAATGGGGGTGATTCCTATCAGATTTACAGATTAAAAAGCAAATTTGAAACCATGTAAAGGATTGTTGTGCCAGGGCATTGCGCGCTCTAATGGGGGCGACGCGTCTCGCGTCGGGTATTAAGGAAAGGCTCACTGACAGGCATGTAATTAGTGCTGTCTGTGAGTCTTTGTTTAGTAGTGTATGAGCCTTTTCTTTAATGCCGCGGGACGCGTCGCCCCCATTAGTGCTTGCGTTTCCTATCAGATTTACAGGTTAAAAAGCAAATTTGAAGCCATGTAAAGGACTGTTGTGACAGGGCATTGCGCTCTAATGGGGGCAACGCGTCTCGCGTTGGGTATTAAGGAAAGGCTCACTGACAGGCATGTAATTAGTGCTGTCTGTGAGTCTTTGTTTTGTAGTGTATAAACCTTTGCTTTAATGCCCGACACGGGACGCGTCGCCCCCATTAGAGCTTGCGTTTGGTGGTAGCGTTTGGTGCTTGCGTTTAGTGGTAGCGGTACCTTTTACCATACTACAACAACTTACACGCCGAACATCTTACATCTTACACTAATGCGTTACAACTCACTGATTATCAACACTTTGCTTAGTGTAAGATGCTACAAATTTTACCTACACGCATCCTACACAACCTACATGCTGCCACACGGCACAAGCACGGGAGATAGATATCACAGCATAGGGGAGCAGAAAAGTCTGTTGCTCCGACTGATTTCTCTACGTCCCAGTGGTGTACAATCCACCGCATACGACAAAACCGACTGTGCGGCAGCGGGATGTGATGTGTAAGATGTATGCAGGGGTGTGTATGATACTTTGAAATCATCTTACACTCTTGAAACATCTGTATATCAACTCGTTACGCACAAAAAGTGTAAGATGGCAGTAAAGGCACAAGCACTTTTTCACAAGAGGACTGACGGGGAGGACGCAATTATTTGTGTACAAATTGTACACTTTTTTTGTGGGGTGCAATGCCTTGGTGTTACCTTTGCAGCACTTTACTTTTGTACTAAACCAAA